>Ga0307416_100000004_pt1 | contig 505535 bp, 462 predicted proteins | sample DK1Cmetagenome_2_FD_203821 | JGI IMG/M metagenome (GOLD analysis project Ga0307416, IMG submission 203821) | Maize rhizosphere microbial communities from greenhouse at UC Davis, California, United States - DK15-C-3 | ecosystem: Host-associated > Plants > Roots > Rhizosphere > Soil | place...
GGACAATGCCTATTCAAAATTGGGGAATTATTTTAAACCAATTTATCCTTATTTTTGAAAAAAGGCTCAGATTATAAAATCTAAGCCTTAACTTTTTAACTTACACACTTCACGGGATAGTGTCAATAAAACCAGCCTGATAAGACTGGTTTATTATTATGAATTGTTTATTATACTGTTAAAAGTGTCCAGGCCTCTTCAATCCTGCTTTCCAGCAGTAATTTCTGAGCGTTTTTATGAACATTCTCATCTGCATGGAAATCACCTGCAGGAAGTATTTCTACATTGGCAAGCATTCCCAGGTCATTTCCTGTAAATATCCTGCTGTATTTAATGGAATCCGGCAGAAGGTCAAACCCGATTCCCTTTGTTACCAATGGTTTCGGAACCTCAAAAAGGCTGTTCTCATTGCTTCTGGAATACCAGTTTCCTCCCAAACGGGCTACCATATCAAGCTTTTGCTGATCCAAATTTCCAGCTTCATTCAGATATTCTTCCCTGATATGAATTTTCTGGACCTCACAGATCACAAGATTTCCTGCACCGCCCTGATCTCCCAGAGACTTTATTTCTAAAACTTTACATTCAAAGTTGACAGGGCATTCTTCAATAAGTTTGGGCTGTACCAGATCTGCGTCTTTCATGGTCAGACCTGATTTGATAAATTCATTGACTCCGGTTTCATATTCCGTAGAAGCTAAAGAAATCTGCTGTACAATTGGAAAATTCACCGTTCCGATCACGACTTCAGAAACTTCCAGGACATTTTCCAGGGTATGCTTAGTAGTATTGTCCCGTACTCTCCTCGATGGTGAAAAAATCAAAATTGGGGGAACTGTACTGAACATATTAAAAAAGCTGAACGGAGATAAATTAATAGTTCCGTTTTTATCTACTGTAGAGGCCAAAGCAATGGGACGCGGAGACACAGCGGTCTGCATGATCGTCTGGAGCTGTACGGGGGATAATTCGGAGGGTATTACTGTTTTCATTGTTTTCTCTTTAACACTTAAGTTAATTTAGTTTCTTGCTTCTGTTTCACAAGAGCACTTAAGTTTTTGAAAATCATAGATTTTCATTCTTTTGGTAGATCTTTAAAAGATTTGGCAGCAAAAAACTCACAGCCTTCATGATATAAGTTGGTAACATTAAAATTGACCAATATTGAACGAGGCACTTTTAAAAGATGCATATAATTCATTGTTTGAGCTTTATGAATCTGATGAATTTCAGAAACAGATTTTAATTCTAAAACAATTAAATTTTCAATTAGAAAATCACATTTTAACTTACAATCTATATACTGTCCTTTATAGATAAAAGGAATTTCAAGTTCACTTTGGTATTTTAACCCTAATAAATTAAATTCTTTTTCTAAACATTGGTGATACACTTCTTCATATAACCCTGGACCTGCCAATTTATGGACTTCTATGCAAGCCCCAACAACCTTATAAGAAAGTTCGTTGATCAATTTTTGTGTAACCATAATAGAATATTATGAAAATCAGAGATTTTCAAACTAAAGTGAACTTAAATATTCATTATCATTTAGCTTAACAGACTTAAGTGTTTAATTTAATATTAAACTGTCGGGATAATTTTACCGGAAACCTCACCAAAGCCAACTCTTACTCCATCTTTTTCTGCCCAGGCTTTCATGGTAACCGTATCGTTATCTTCAATGAATTTTCTTTCCTGTCCGTCTTTCAATTGTATAGGATTTTGCCCTCTCCAGGTCAGTTCCAGCATAGATCCGAAGGATTTTGGATCACTTCCAGAGATGGTTCCGCTGGCGTATAGATCTCCAACTTCCACATTGCATCCGTTTATTGTATGATGTGCTAATTGCTGAGCCATATTCCAGTACATGAACTTATAATTACTTTCTGAAATCAGGTTTTCTTCGCCATTTTCAGGTTGTAAATACACTTCAAGGTTGATATCATAATTTTTGTCACCTTCAAATTTTAAATAGTCTAAAACTTCAGGATCCTGCTTTGGAGAAGCTGTTCTGAATGGTTCCAGTGCTTCAAGGGTAACTACCCACGGAGAGATAGATGAACCGAAGTTTTTACCAAGGAAAGGTCCCAGCGGAACGTATTCCCATGCCTGGATATCTCTCGCAGACCAATCGTTGAATACGACCATTCCGAAGATGGCTTCTTCAGCATCCTTTGTAGAAATGCTTTCACCCATTTCTGAGTTTCTGTTAAGAATGAAGGCCATTTCCAGTTCAAAGTCAAGCTGCTTGCTTGGTCCGAAAATGGGTTTTTCAGCATCTGCAGATTTTGTCTGCCCTTTAGGACGGTTAATTTCCGTTTCTGAAACGACGATGGATGAGGCTCTTCCGTGATAACCTACCGGAAGATGTTTCCAGTTTGGAAGCAGTGCATTGGCCGGATCACGGAACATTTTTCCAACATTGGTAGCATGTTCAATACTGCTGTAAAAATCGGTGTAATTCGGGATGTGCACAGGCATCATCATTTTTACTTTATCAAGATCGTAGAAGGCATCTGCAATGGTTTTTTCATCCTTGGACAACATTGAACCTTCCTGTAGAAGTTCCTGAATTCTGGTACGTACTGCATTGGTTATAGGTTTTCCCAGTTCAATAAACTCATTGATGGTGTAGGCTTCAAAAATATTGTCGTCCAATCCTTCAATATTTTCAAAATATCCAAGATCATAAAGAGTGGCAAGATCAACGACCTGATCTCCGATCCTTGTACAGCATCCGATATATTCTTTATTAAAAACTGCTACTCCGAAAGGAATATTATGTATAGAAAAGTCTGAATCCGAAGAATATTCTACAAATGATTTCATAATTTTTTGGAATTAAATTAAAATGGTAAGATAACCAATCCATAAAGATCTGCTATCCTGATTCGGTGGGGATTATTTCTTTTTGGAATAAGAGGCTTCATCTATCCATCTGTCTTTGGTATTTACATCAATAAGATACAGGATATTATCCTGCCTGGTCAGCAGCAAAGTTTTGGTTACAGGCATCGGAACTTTCTTATTTTCAAGTTTATCTGCTCTTAGAGAAAGAATGTTCTTTTTCCTGATGATATCTCCTGTAAAAACGTTTGAACTGCTTTCACCGGTAGCTTTGTCATCAAAAACTTCTACATAGGTAGCTTCTTTTCCTTTGATAACAATAAAGTCTCTTTCCGTGTGATCTTCTGCATCTTTGATGAAGACAAACTTCTTATTGTCAATATTTACATTTTCAAGATGCTGATTGATGCCTTTTCTCTCTTCCAGACGGTTTAGAATTTCATTAAGAGTTCCATACTGAGCATTAAGCCCTAATGTTCCGAAAAATAAAACCCCGATAAAAAATTTTCTCATAATGTGTGTCTTTAAAAAAGTTTTGTCAAGACTCTTCATCCTGACAAAACTTAGTATTCTATATTTAAATTAAAGATTTCCTCTTCTTTCCTGCTCTCTTTCCAGTGCTTCGAATAATGCTTTGAAATTTCCGGCGCCAAAACTCTGTGCACCGTGTCTTTCAATGATCTCGAAGAACAGAGTAGGACGGTCTTCTACAGGCTTCGTAAAGATCTGAAGCAAGTATCCTTCTTCATCATGATCAATAAGGATGCCTAAGTCCTGTAATTTTTTAAGATCTTCATCAATATGGCCAACTCTTTCAGGAACCATATCATAATAAGCCTCTGGTGGAGCTGAAAGAAACTCTACTCCGCGTTTTTTTAATTCGGTTACGGTGTGGATGATATCCTTTGTAGCCACAGCGATATGCTGTACACCTTCTCCTTCATAAAAATCAAGATATTCTTCTACCTGAGATTTCTTTTTACCTTCTGCAGGCTCATTGATCGGGAATTTTGCAAATCCGTTTCCGTTGGACATTACTTTTGACATCAATGCAGAATACTCTGTGTTGATCTGCTTGTCATCAAAAGAAAGGATGTTCACAAAGCCCATCACTTTTTCGTACCATTCTACAGTAGGGATCATTCTGTTCCAGCCTACATTTCCCACACAATGGTCTACATATAATAAACCTGCTTCTTCAGGGTTGTAGCTGCTTTCCCACTTTTCGTATCCGGGCATGAAAGCACCTTTGTAGTTTTTTCTTTCGATAAACATATGGATGGTTTCTCCGTATGTATAAATTCCGGACATTCTTACCTCACCATTTTCGTCCGTTACAGTTACAGGCTCCAAATATGGTTTTCCGCCTCTCTTGGTAGTTTCTTCGAAAGCCTTGTAAGCGTCATCTACCCAAAGTGCTAAAATTTTCACTCCGTCGCCATGTTTTTTTACATGCTCGCTGACAGGGGAATCGGATTTAAGCCCTGTTGTTAATACCAGTCTTATTTTTCCTTGTTGAAGAACATAAGAAGCACGGTCTCTTACTCCTGTTTCAGGACCTGCATAGGCTACAGACTGAAAACCGAAAGCGGTTTTGTAATAATGGGCAGCCTGTTTAGCATTTCCTACATAAAACTCAATGTAATCTGTACCATTGATTGGTAAAAAATTCTCAGCTTGAGCGATTTTTTCAGCAAATGTAAGTGTTGACATATTTCTATTTTTACTTTTATTTTTATGTATGCAAATTACAAAAATCTTAGAAATAGCAAAATCATTGGAATGGCTTCTTTGAATATAGTTAACATAATGTTAAAAAAGAGTTCATTTAAGTATATTTAAGTTTTCTTATAATGAGATTTGATATCTATCTTTGAGATACAAAGAACAAGTGAAAAAAAAATATTTTCGAAACAGGAAAGCCGTAGAATTTTCTACGGCTTTCTTTATTTTTCTATTTCGACTTTTCTGTTGAGTCTTCCGGCGTCGGGATTATAATTGTCCCAGATCTTCCAGACATTGCTTATTTTACGGATAAAATAGATCTGGGTATTAAGCTGGTTAACGAAATGTTCTTCACCGGTTTCGCCCACTTTGAACAAAAGATTCCAGAATTCCTGAGTTTCCAGTATTTTTTTGTCAGGTTCATCAGTAACAAGATGGATGTCAAAAACTTCGTAATTGGAACGGTTGTTTTTGGTTACCAGCTGAAAGTCCCTTTCACACAATTCTCTGCTGAACTGTGAAGTTCTTTCTAAAAACGGCGAGCCGTCAAAAACCAGTTCTTTAAAAACTTCGGGTTTATGATCGGGGAAATTCTTGTAAAATTCAAACGTGGTGGCACAGTAATCATATACTATTTTCGTAAGAAATTCCAGGCTGTCTGCTGGTTCTTCTTCCCGGTTGTTTAGCTTTAAGGACTGTATATAATTATTTAAGTCCTTATAGCCCAAAAAAATACAAATCTTGTCCAGAGTTTTCAAAAACCTGAGGTCATTATGGGTTTTGTCCTGATAGTCATTTTCGAAAAAGCGCTGGAGAGTAACATGTGATATTGTATTTCCTATTTCAAATTTTTTTCCGCCTTTCAGTTCTTCAGCGTCAGACAATTCATCTTTTATAATTTCAGAAAGAATAATATAATGGCTCCTTTTCCATTCACTCACATTCCCCAAAACAGAATTTCTTACTTTTGAATGCTTTTCAACTTCTTCTCTGATAGAATTATATATGGTTTTCAATTTCCTTTGGTTTTGAATGAGTTTATCAAAAACACTGCCAAATGTTAAAATCTTTTATGAGCCCGCTTTGTTTGTGTTGTTCATATATTGGCTTTGCTTATGACAAAATAGTCATTAGAAAAACAGGATATAATATTTTTTACTGTTTAAAGCGTTCATAGGCAGCTCTTTCCAGCATTTCCCTGTCATCCGGGTGTGCAATGCTGATCAGTTCCTGAGCTCTCTGGCGGAGATTTTTACCATATAAATAAGCTGTGCCGTATTCTGTGACTACATAGTGGATATGTCCTCTTGTTGTCACAACACCAGCCCCTTGTTTAAGAAAAGGAACGATCCTTGAAACTCCTTTTTTGGTTCTTGAGGTAATGGCAATAATAGGTTTTCCGTCTTCACTCAAGGCTGCCCCTCTCATAAAGTCCATCTGGCCACCGATTCCGCTGTACTGCAATGTTCCGATGGAGTCTGCACATACCTGTCCCGTGAGGTCTATTTCAATGGCAGAATTGATGGCTACCATTTTTTTGTTTCTCATGATATTGATCGGGAAATTCACATCGCTTACGTCTTTGAATGCAAAAACGGTATTGTCATCCACATAATCGTAGAGTTTTCTTGTTCCGAAGCAAAAGCTTGTGATGGTTTTATTATCATTATAGCCTTTGTATTTGTTATTGATTACATCATTCTTGATCAGGTCTATAACCCCGTCGCTCAGCATTTCCGTATGAACCCCCAGATCTTTGTGGTTGGTTAAACACTTTAGGACGGCATCAGGAATTGTTCCGATACCCATTTGTAACGTTGATTTGTCTTCAATAAGTTCTGCCACATTTTTTCCTACCAACATTTCCTCCGGACCTACTTTTGAACCGTAATCTACGGTTGGAAGCTCTTCTTCATGCCATACCAGCTTATGGATTCTGCTGATATGGATCATGCCGTCTCCGTGCGTTCTGGGCATTAAAGGATTCACAATGGCAACAATAAGTTTCGCCGTATCAACAGCTGCTCTTGCCACATCTACAGAGGTTCCCAAGGTGCAGAAGCCATGCCTGTCCGGCGGGGAAACAGTTACCAGAGCAACATCCAGAGGCAGAATGTTTTTTCTGAAAAGAATAGGAATCTCGCTTAAGAAAACGGGAACAAAATCTCCCCGCTCCGAGTTCACAGCATCCCGTACCGGGGTTGATACAAATAATGAATTAACAAAAAAGCTTTTTTTGTATTCGGGTTTTGCAATTTCTACGTTTCCCTGCTGGGTAATGGAAACCATTTCTACATTTTCCAGACGGTGAGACTGTCTTGCCAGCTCGTCAATAAGATAATTCGGAGTACAGGCACTTCCGTGGAAAAATACGCGGTTTCCGCTTTTTACAGTATATATGGCTTCTTCTGCACTAATATAATTGTACATAATGAAATTTTTTATGTGTGATTTTTTATTCCTGAGAACGGTCTTCCATAGTTTTATCAGATTCTTCCAACCATGACGTTTTATAGGAAGGATCTTCCACTTTTAAAGCTTCTTCCGTAATTTTTAACGGACGGAAAGGATCTACCATTACTGCATATTCTTCAGTGAATTTTTTGCCGATACTTCTTTCCATAGCTCCCGGATGAGGCCCGTGTACAATTCCTCCCGGATGCAGGGTAAAGTCCATCAGGTCGATATGGTTACGGCTCATGAAATCCCCTTCTGTATAGAACAGAACTTCATCAGAATCAATGTTCGAGTGGTTGTAAGGAGCCGGGATAGCCAGTGGGTGATAGTCATACATTCTGGCGCAGAATGAACAGACTACGAAATTATGGCCTTCAAAATTCTGGTGCACAGGAGGCGGCTGGTGAATTCTTCCTGTGATGGGCTCAAAGTTTTTAATATTGAATTTATAAGGATAAAAATATCCGTCCCATCCTACAACGTCAAACGGATGCGTTGCATAGATGAAGTCTGTGATCTGATTTTCTTTTTTTACTTTAATTAAAAATTCTCCTTTTTCATCTTTAGGTTCTTTAAAAACCGGAGCAATCATATCTCTTTCGCAGAAAGGAGAATGTTCCAATAGCTGCCCGAATTCATTTCTGTATCGTTTCGGCGTGTAAATAGGAGAGTGGCTTTCAAGTACAAAAAATACGGTGTCTTCTGATTTCAGCTCCACCTGATAGATCGTTCCTCTTGGAATAATAAGATAGTCTCCGGTAACAAATTCCAGATCCCCAACAAATGTTTTCAGGATTCCTGTTCCCTGGTGAACATACAGGAGTTCGTCACATTCTGCATTTTTGTAGAAATAATCCATGGACTTTCTGGGTTTTGCCAATCCCATTTTCAGGTCATTGTTCATCAGAAGGATTTTTCTGCTGTCCATGAAATCATCTTCCGGTGTAACATTCATTCCTTTGAACATTCTCGGAGCAACGTTTTTTTCCACCGCGATTTTGGGTGTTACATCTTTTGCCGGCCCAATTGATTTAATTTGTGTAGGTCGGTGAGTATGGTAGAGCAATGAGGAAATTCCGTGAAAGCCTTCCGTTCCGAAAAGCTGTTCATAGTAAAATTTATCTTCCGGCGATTTGAAAATCGTATGTCTTTTTGGTGGGATATTACCCGCTTGATGATATCTCATTTTACTTTTTATATCTAGTTTCTCAAATTTAATCATTTTTCGTGAATTCATTTCAACAACATTTATCATGATTTTTGTAATTCAAAAATAATTGTTAGATTTGTCTAACAATTTTAATTTCATGAAGCAAATATTATTTTCACTTATTCTTTTATCTTCCTTTTGTTTTTCCCAGGAAACGGATAGTCTGAGTGTAAAAAAAACTATAAAAACAGATTCTGCAATAATTTCTAAAGCAAGAATTAAGACAAGCAGTATTGAAGATGTTGTGATTACCGGAACGATAAAGCCTTTCAGCAGATCAAAAAGTCCTGTAGCCGTAGAGGTGTATAGCCAAAAGTTTTTTCAGAAGAATCCAACTCCAAGTATTTTTGAAGCCATTGCAATGGTGAACGGGGTAAAGCCACAGCTCAACTGCTCAGTCTGTAATACAGGCGATATCCATATCAACGGCCTAGAAGGGCCCTATACGATGATCCTTATCGATGGAATGCCTATTGTGAGTTCACTATCAACAGTATACGGATTAAGCGGAATTCCCAACAGCCTTGTGGACAGAATTGAAGTGGTAAAAGGTCCCGCTTCTTCTATTTACGGCTCTGAGGCAATGGGCGGAGTGATTAATATCATTACCAAAAATGCACTTACCGCTCCAAAATTAAGTGTAGATCTGATGACGAGTACCTGGAGTGAAAATAATCTTGATGTTTCAACAAAATTTAATATTGGGAAAAATGCTGCGTCTCTACTGAGCTTCAATTATTTCAGCTTTAAAGAAAAGATAGATCAGAACAAAGACAATTTTACGGATGCAGCATTGCAGAGCAGAGTTTCTGTTTTTAATAAATGGAATTTTAAAAGAAAGGAAAACCGGCAGGCAAGTTTTGCGTTAAGATATTTATATGAAGACCGTTTTGGAGGTGAAATGCAGTGGGACAGATCTTACCGTGGAAGCGGGGATGTATACGGAGAAAGTATTTATACCAACAGAGCAGAAGTGTTTGGCTTGTATCAATGGCCATTAAAAGAATATATCGTTACCCAGTTTTCTTATAATTATCATGATCAGAACTCTTTTTATGGGAGTAATCCCTATGATGCGCTTCAAAAAGTGGCTTTTGCACAGACCTATTGGAGCAAAAAGCTCGGGGAGCACGATCTGACAGGAGGAATTACTTTTAAAAGAACATTTTACGATGATAACACACCCGGAACCTTATCCGGAGACGGAGTTACCAATGCACCGATGAAATCGCCTATCTGGGGAGCTTTTGTACAGGACCAGTGGGAGATTAATGAGAAGCATACTTTGCTGGTTGGTTACCGTTTTGACTATGATAAAATTCATCATGAAGTACATTCACCAAGGTTGGCATGGAAATTTTCCCCTAATCCCTATCATACGCTGAGATTCAACTTTGGAACTGGCTTCCGGGTGGTCAATCTCTTCACAGAAGATCATGCTGCACTGACGGGTTCCCGTGAGGTAGTGATCAAATCGGATCTGAAGCCTGAAAGATCAGTCAACGGTAATCTGAATTATATCTGGAAAATTCCGGTCGGAAACCGTATGCTTCAGTTGGATGCCTCAGCATTTTATACTTATTTCAGCAATAAGATCGTAGGAGATTTTGATACCGACCCGGACAAAATTATCTATGACAATCTTCAAGGATATGGAATTTCCAGAGGAGCTTCGCTGAATGTAGATTTCAGCTTCAGCTTTCCTTTAAGCTTTAATTTAGGAGTAACTTATCTTGATGTTTATCAGAAATTCGATGGAGAAAAAGAAAAATCACAGCAGCTGCATGCGCCGAAATGGAGCGGAACTTATAACCTTTCCTATAAGTTTGCGAATGATCTGACTGTAGATTTTACAGGACAATTCTACGGTCCGATGAGACTTCCTGTACTGCCGGATGATTACAGGCCTGAATATTCACCTTTTTATTCTCTGGCTAATATTCAGGTTTCAAAAAGTTTCAGATCCGGCTTTGAGGTCTATTGCGGGGTGAAGAACCTGTTCAATTTTACACCGAAAGATCCCTTAATGAGACCGTTTGACCCGTTTGACAAATATGTAAACGACCCGGTGAGTAACCCTAACCATTATACTTTTGATACTGCTTATGGCTATGCACCAATGCAGACGATCAGAGGGTTTCTGGGAATAAAATATACTTTGAAATGAAAACTTTTATTTTATTTTTAATGTTAGTGCCCTGTTTTTATTTTTCTCAGATGAAGACAGGCACTTTTTCTGAACTTGAAACATTGATGAAAAAAGATCCGAAACCAATTATTATCCATTTGTATACAGACTGGTGTTCGGTCTGCAAAATGGAAAAACATAGGTTGAATAAAGACAGGGAAACCGTAGACTTAATCAATGAAAATTTTTATCTGGTGAATTTTGAAGCTGAAAAAACGAAAGAAAAGATACAGTTTCAGGGAAAAGAATTTGGATATCTGCCGAATGGAAACTCTGGAATTCATGAGCTGGCTTTGGCCTTGTCCAAAAATAAGGATCAGCCTGTTTATCCTCTGTGGATTGTTCTGGATAAAGACCGGAAGTTGGTATATTATCATGAAGGTCTGTTGACTCCTGAAATGATGAAGCAGAAACTTTTGGAAATTTCTGCTTTGTAGTGTTTTCTCTCAGATTGTGCAGCTCAAGAAGATTTTCTTGTTGTGAAATATTTATACTGCGGAAAATTTTTAAATCTTTAAATGCTTCAATCTTTAAATTAAATCCTCGGCATCAATAAGTACGGCCAGCTGAATACACGGTTCATCAGAACGGTTGCTCCACGCATGACTGGTTCCTCTCTGAATAACAATATCTCCCGGCTTGAGAAGCGTTTCGCTTTCGTCCATGATCAGGTAGAGCTCCCCGGAAAGAATAATAATATAATCTAAAGTCTTTGTCCGGTGCATCAAAGGATGAGGTTTCCCGATTTTGAATTCCACACCGAGATCTTTGTCCGGTGGTAGGACAACATAACGAAAGTAGGTTCCGTTTTTAGGGGTTTGTGGAAATCCTGTATTGGGGATTCTGGTTTCAAGATCCAGTCCGGCCGGCATTTTCTGTGTATTCCAGATATCTGAAATGATCAGTCCGGGAAGATGCTCTACGGCATTTTCTATCTGCTGATCTTCAATAATGACTGATTTTCCATCTTTGATTCCTGTGATGACACGTCTTGGTATTGTATTCATCTCTTAATGTTTCATGATTAATTTGTGACCCTGAGTTTCATTGTTTTTAAGAATAGAATGAGCTTTTAAAACCGTATCCAGGGAAAGATCTCCTATTATTTTATAGTTTGGCGGACTGATTGTTCCGTTTTCAATAAGTTTTGAAATGTTTTCTAAACCTCCTTTGTAATATTGATACTCTTTGTTCATGGTGTAGGAATAATTGGAAATATTCATGATCAGGGCCCCTTTATTGAAGAGAATTTCATGTGCATCTTTAGAGACCAGCGCAGTTACATCTGCATAGGTGCCGTTAATTTTCAAAACCTCTGCCGTAATTTCAGACATATAATTTCCAACAAGATCAATTCCGAAGTCGAAAAGATCACCGTTATTTGCCTTTAAAAGCTTTGTTGCAAGATCTTCCTCTTTATAATTGATAATCTGATCACTTTTTAAACCCAGTCCAAGAAGAATCTGTCTGTTTTTTTTACTTCCAACCGTAGCGATGACCTTTTGGAATTGATGAGCCATTAAAAATTTAATAACAAAAGAACCGACTCCACCTGTTGCTCCGGTAACGAGAACAGAGTCATCGTGCTTCAGTTGTAAACGGTTAAAAATTTGTAATGCTGTAAGTCCCGCAGACGGAATACCGGCAGCTTGCTCAAAAGAAATATTCTTGGGCTTAAATGCTGCAATGGCTTCCGGAACAGCAATATATTCGGTATAGGTACCGCTGCTTCCCATGGAGCCACTTCCACAATAGACTTCGTCTCCGATATTGAACTGATGGGCATCTGCCCCTTTTTCAACAATAATTCCTGATAGTTCGCGGCCTAAAATGGGTGATTTGAGAAGCCTTCGCTCCAGCTCGTTTTCAATCATCTGATAATCGATAGGATTGAAACCGCTGGCCTTGATCCGTATCAGAATTTCGTGGTCCTTTAGTATCGGTTTTTCTATCACAGCATCTTCAAGCTGGAAATTTTTATTTAATATAATAGCTTTCATAAAAGTAATTTTGATGAACAAATGTAGAAGGAGAATAGTTTATATTTGCTATCAGTTAACTATTGGTAACCAGTTACCTTAATGAAACTATTATGGCAAAAATCATAGAAAACGGGATAGAAAGAGAAGCGAGCTGCACAGAAGAATTATTCGCCATGCGCGACAGTCTCGATGTTTTGGGTGGGAAATGGAAACTGATGATTCTACGCTACCTGACTAACAGGACTGATCAGCAGATCCATTTCAAAAAGCTGCAGCGGGGAATAGATGGAATTTCTGCTAAAATGCTCAGCAAAGAACTGAAAGAACTGGAAATCAATCTTCTGATCACAAGAACCATTCAGGATACAAAACCGATCACGGTGGTGTATGCCGTCACAGAATACGGAAAATCAGTTTTACCGGTAACTGAAACTCTGGTGAATTGGGGAATCCTCCATAGAGAGAAGATCAAAGAGTCGATGAGTTAATTTGATTTAAAAATTGAAGCATTTAAAAATTTAAAGGATTTTTCATAATACAAATTTTTCACAAAAAGAAAAATCTGTGTCAATTTAGTGGAAACACGACCTGTCATTGCGAACCTTTAGGTGAAGCAATCTCAAAAAGCGATTATTTCCTGAGATTGCTTCGTCTCTTCTGAACTACGTTAGACCTACAGTCTGTTCGTAATGACAAATTACTTTAAAAGAACAGCAATAATGGCCAGTATCGCAGGCAATGCCTGTACGAAAAATATCTTTTTTGTCGCAGAAATAGCCCCATAAATTCCAGCTACAGCCACGCATCCCAAAAAGAATAATGCTATATTATCCTGCCATTTCGGATCTTCAATTAAAAATGACCAGATGAGCCCTGCAGCAAGAAAACCATTATAAAGTCCCTGGTTAGCGGCCAGACCTTTGGTAGGTTTGAACATTTCTGCCGGCAGTGCAGCTTTGAATACTTCCTTTCCTTTGGTTTCCCAGGCGAACATTTCCATCCACAGGATATAAATATGTTCCAGTGCAACGATGGCGATCAGAATTTTAGCAACGAGTTCCATGATTTAATGTTTTTTTGACATTGTAAAACTAAAAAAATAAAGTTAAGTTTGGTTACTCAATTGTAAAGATGGATACTTTCAAAGCACATTTAAATAAATTTATTACGGTCACTGATGAAGAATATGCTTCCATACTTTCTTTTTTTAAGGAGATAGAAGTGAAAAAAAAGCAGAGTCTGATGCTTCAGGGTGAAATTTGCAGATCAATGTATTTTGTGTCTGTCGGATGCCTGAGAAAGTTTTTTGTGAACGAAAAAGGAACAGAACAGACGACTGAATTTGCGATAGAAAACTGGTGGATTACAGATACTTTTGCCTATGAAAGACAGATGAAATCAGATTTCTGTATTCAGGCAGTGGAGCGTTCTTCCATTATTGCTATTGATCTTCATCAGCAGGAGCTTCTTTTAGAAAAACATCCGGTCATGGAACGGTATTTCAGAATGGTTTACCAAAGGGCTTATGCGGCTTCAGAAAGACGGATCCGTTACCTGTATGAGATGTCCCGGGAAGAGCTGTATGTGCATTTCAGCACCCTGTACCCCTGGTTTATTCAAAGGATACCACAATATCTGATTGCTTCTTTCCTGAATCTTACCCCGGAATATCTGAGCGAAATCAGAGCAAAATTACGTTCTTAAACCAGTTTAAGATTTTTACGGATAATAAGTCGGAGATTTGTCATGTTATTAAAAGTCAATATTATGACAGACAAAAATGTTTATTTTCCACAGTTGTTTCTAAGACTTGCCATTTCTGCGACCATGCTTTCTGCAGTAGCGGACAGGTTGGGTTTCTGGGGCAAAGATTCTGCTTGGGGAACCTGGGAAAACTTTGAAATCTACACCAGGAAACTTACTTTTTTTCTTCCGGAAGATTTAAGCGCATTTTCTGCTTATGCCGCGACTTTTTTGGAAATACTTTTTCCACTGATGTTGCTTTTAGGCTGGAAAACCAGGATCGCAGCTTACGGGGCGGGTTTTCTGCTGTTGTTCTTTGCCTTGTCTATGACCATGGCATCAGGAGTTAAAGCTCCTCTGGATTACTCTGTATGGGTAGGTAGTGCCGGAGCCCTTTTACTGGCTGTTCAAGCGAAGTATTTCTTTAGTATAGATCATTTAACCAACAAATTATAATATTATGAGCGCAAGATTAAATATTGCCAACGTAGATTCAGCAGCGTATAAAGCGATGCTTGGACTGGAAGGATACCTTCAGACTATTTCTTTAAACCACATTCAAAAGGAATTAATCAAGATCAGAGCTTCACAGATCAATAAATGTGCTTTCTGTCTTGATATGCACACAAAAGATGCCCTTAAGTACGGTGAAACAACTCAAAGAATTTTCATCCTTAACGGCTGGAGAGAAGCGAAAGATTTTTTTACAGAAGAAGAGCAGGTACTTTTGGCGATGACAGAAGAAATTACTCTGATCAGTGATAGAGGGCTTACAGAAGAAACCTTCCAGAAAGCAAAACAGTATTTTGATGATGCGAAAATTGCACAGATCATTATGGCTATTGTAACCATCAATGCATGGAACAGAATTGCAGTAAGTACGCATCTTGAAGTACCAAAATAGTCTCTGTGTGTAAAATTAGTACAACAAAAAATCCGTTTCACAACAGTAAAAGTGAAACGGATTCTTTTTTTATTTGGACATTCGAGGCATCAGTTTTTTACCTTCAAGGCTAATAAAAACTAAATTTGATTATTGATTAAGTTCCTTCAAAATCGCTTCACCTACGCTTTTTGCAGATTGAGGATTCTGTCCTGTGATCACTCTCTGATCAGTTACCACATGGTTCTGCCAAAGTCCTGATTTTTCAAATTTTGCCCCTCGTTCTTTCAGTTTATCTTCCAGAAGGAAAGGAACCACATTCGTTAATTTCACTTCAGCTTCCTCCTCGTTGGTAAAAGCATTGATCTTTTTGCCGTCCACTAAATACTTCCCGTTATTCAGTTTGATATTGACAAGACCGGCCGGGCCGTGGCAAACTCCCGCTACAATGCCTCCATTCTCATAAATTTTTGAAGCAATGCCAGCCAATTCCGTGTTATCTGCAAAATCCCACATGGCACCATGGCCTCCTGCATAGAAGACAGCGCCGTACTTGTTTGGATCTACTTGGGAAGGCTGTAAAGAATGGTCGATCTTATTTTTATATTCCGTATTTTCCCAGAATTCCTTGTTTACAGGATCCTTTAAATCGAATCCGTCTACCGGAGGAGTCCCGCCTTTAGGGCTTACAAAATCGATTTCATATCCTGCTTTATGAAGGACTTCCCATGGATGGGAAACTTCACCTAGATAATATCCGGTATCTTCACCCGTACTTCCTTTTTTGTCATGGCTGGTTACGACAAATAAAATTTTCTTTTTCATATGTTTAGATTTTTGATGTTGTGCCTGAATAGATCCTATGGTAAACAGGGCTAAAAATAGAATTGCTAATTTTTTCATATTAAAGGATATGAGTAGTATAAATTTGTGGGTTTTCCTGTAATTTTCCGTCAACGATAGCTCCGAAAGCCTGGATGTAAGGCTGCTGGTTATGCTCTGCAAGGCCTTCTTTATTTTTCCAGATTTCGTAAAAAATGAACTGGTTTTTGTCTTCAATTCCCTGATGCAGGCTGTAGAGTTCGCAGGCATCTTCCTTTCTGGTTTCTTTTACCATATTCTGAAGAACTTCCAATACTTCTTGCTGGTGTTCTTCTTTAGATTTTATAACTGCTGTAAGATAGATTTTCATATTTAAATAAATTCTTCAATGGATTGATATTGGGGACTCCAACCAAGCTCTGCTTTTGCCTTGTCAGAATTGCATACACTGTTGGAAGCAAACCCAAAATATCCGCCCGCAGGGCCAAATGTATTGACTGCTTCCTGTACGCTGACAGACTGTGCTGGCTGCAAATCATACTGTCGGCTTATATTTTCAGCCAGATTCTTAATCGTTGAAGATCCGTTTTCTGCATAATAAAGAGAGCCCGCTTTTGCTTTTTCCAGTGCGAGTACATACAGATCCGCTAAGTCCTCAATGTGAAGATTCGACCATATATTTTCACCTTTTCCAAAATAAGCTCCAAATCCTTTTTCCTTAGAGAAATTGATTAAAGCCGGAAGCTGAATACTGTCTTTTTTCAAACCCAGCCCATCACCATAAACCATGGTGGGAACAATGACAATACTTCTGATATTTTTTTTGGCAGACTGAAGAACATAGTTATTGATCAGTACCCTGGAAGCCATTTCCAGCCTCGGGCTCAGAGGAATGTCTTCTGTGTACGCAAAATCATTTTTTTCTCCGTTCTCCTTTCCTCCAAAAATAGCTGAACCTGAGGTGAAAATAAAGGTTTTGCCGCTTCCCTCCAGTGCATTGATGAAACTGTCTGCTGCATAAGGATCATCTGCAGAGTCTGCAGTGTGAATAATGACATCAGCATTAGAAATGGCAGAATTTAAAACAGCTTCATCATGTATATTTCCTATGATGGATTCAATTCCTAATTGCTTCAGTTTTTCTGCTGCATCTGCACTGCGGACCAGTCCTGTTACACTGTAGTTCCTTTCTAATAGCTTCTGGGCAACGGTACCACCGATATAACCGGTAATTCCTGTTATCAGTATTTTTTTCATGAGACTAACTGTGGTTTAAGTTCTTTTTCGAAAACGTTTTCAAGGTGCTCTCTGTAAAGTTTCATGTCACGCTCTATATTGGCATTTTTCTCTACATCATGGAAGTGGAAACTTTCCATTTTTTCTAAAGAAACAAAGGCATTCATTTTATGGAATCCAAATAACGGTCCATTATCTACACTGGTTTCATTGAAGAATTCTCCGGGAAGTGTGAAGGCTGTTTCCGGAGCATTCCAGCTTGTGGTTACCATGTATTTTCTTCCGCCCAGCATTCCTCCTGTACCATAATTGATTTCCGGAGTTTCGGCTTTTCTTCCGTCACTCATATAAATTCCTTTGGCATGACCGGCTGTAAAAACTTCGTCAATGTACTTTTTAAAACCGTTGGGAAGCTGAAACCACCAGATAGGGGTGTGGTAAATGATAAAATCTGCCCAAACAAATTTCTTTACCTCTTCATCATTATCAAAGCCATCTGAAATCTGGGTAGTCTTTACCTCTACATTTTCAAATTTTTTAAGTACCTCTAATGTATTTTCTGTAATAGTGTTATTATATTTTCCCCCGGAATGCCCGAAATTTTGTCCTCCGTTAATGATCAATACTTTTTTCATTTTATGATTGTTTAAATTGTATGATGCAAAGTTAGCTTGCTGTATTGTATAATAAAAATAGTATAAATCATAATTATCTATTAGAATAATAATAGTTGGATTATAGCATTTATGGGTAAATGTCATATCGGCTGTTGGCTATGGTATCAAACATCTCAGGTAATTTTGTTATTGAAATAATGAAAATGATACGGATAGCAGTTTTTAGTGACGTGCACGGAAATCTTCCTGCACTGGAAGCAGTGCTTGCAGATATGTCGAAAAGAGGAATTCAGCAGAAATTCTGCCTGGGAGATCTGGTGGATTTTGCTCCGTGGGGAAATGAAGTGGTTGAAAAGATCAGAAGTCTGAACATTCCCTGTCTCATGGGCAATCATGACGAAAGAATAGCTTTTGATATTCCTGTTGTTCCTTTGTCTAAACACTCCGAAGAAGAAACCGAAGCAAGATTCACAGCAATTGATCATTCAAAAAAGCACATTACAGAAAGGAACAGGCAATTTTTATCAGAACTTCCTTTTTATTTAAAATTAAACTATAAAGTAGGGAACAAGCATTGGAATATCCAGTTGGTACATTCAAGTCTGGCGAGTAATGATACCTACCTTTATGAATCCGAAGATGATGAGGTTTTCATTCATATGCTGGAAGAATCCCATTCTGATATTGTTGTGATGGGGCATACCCATTTATCATTTAAAAAAAAATTCAAAACTAAAGGATGGGCTGTGAACTGTGGCTCTGTAGGCCGTTCCAGGGAAAAAAACCGCCTGGCGTCTTATCTCATTCTGACACTGAATGAGAAACAGATTGTTCCTGAAATTGTTCAGATAGATTATCCAATTGAAGAAACTGTCCGTGGCATTGAGGAAAGCGGAATTCCCGACTATTATGCAGCTTTCCTGAAAAATGAGAAAATATCAGTATTATAATTATTTTGTAATTTTGTATCAGAATATTTATAATTAAAGTTATGGTCAACTTAGAATGGTACCGCACTTTTAAAGCGATATACAAAACCGGAACACTGACGGGCGCTGCAGACTCTCTGTTTATTTCTCAGCCGGGTGTAAGCCTGCATTTAAGCTCGCTTGAAGCGTATGTAGGCTATAAGTTATTTGACAGAACCGGAAGAAAAATGATACCTACCGAAAGAGGGAAAGTTTTATTCAATGCTGTTTCTGAACCAATTTCCAAGCTCGAAGATGTAGAAAAAAACTTTCAGAAATCTACAGAAAAATTAACTCCTACGATCAGCGTAGGAATGTGTTTTGAGACTTTTCAGACTACCCTGGAGCAGTATGTATCTACCTTGCCTTTCAATCTGATCATCAGCTTCGGAGAATATCCCGAAATGCTGGACCAGCTGGATAAAGGGATTCTGGACCTGATTATTACTCCAAAAAAAGGAGTTTCACCTAATATCGAACATGAGGCATTTTCTTCTGAACAGATCATTCTTGTAGGCGGAAAAGATATAGATACGGAAAGTTTCCGTAAGACTCTTAAAACAAAAGGTATTGAACATGCTGAAGAATGGCTGAAACAGGAAAAATGGTACGGAACGACTGGTGATATGGAGCATCTTTTTCAGTTCTGGATCATGAATTTCGGACATAAACCCAATTTCCGTCCCAATTATATTGTCCCGAATTTAAACTCGATCATCCGCTGTCTGAAAGGCGGAACCGGACTGGCTGTTATTCCTAATTTCCTCTGCAAAAATGAAATAGAGAACGGTGAAGTTAAACTGATCTGGGAAGGCGAAAAAAAACTGGAAAATACCCTGTATTTCGGCTGCCGGAAAAAAACAAATTACCAGTCCGAAATTGATCATATCAAAGGTTTATTCAGAAAGGTCATGGGAAAGAACAACCATGTCGCGCATCTGTAATCCGTTTTCATAAATAGGGAATGGGTAATTGTCTATGAAAAAGTTCTTACGTATTCCCTTGTTTACAAAACCGTTCTTTTCGTAAAACCTGATCTGCTGAAAACCTGTATCTGAAGTTCCTACAGTTAACATTGTACAGCTGTTTTCTTTGGCTATTTCTTTCGCCTTATCGATAAGAATACTGCCGATTCCCTGGTTTCTGCAGCTTTCAATCACCGCGATATTCTTGATCTCCAATTCTGTACTGCCATTTGGGTACAGTGCCATTACAGCAATATTCTCAAGGCCGTCATTTAAAAGGTAGACAGCACAATTAAAAATATATTGGTTGATGGCTTCAACGGTTTCATCAGCGAGCAGCAGTAATTCATACGGAATATCCGTTCCCGGCTCTATCTTATTAAAAACAAAATTTTCCATTACAGGCTCATATGAATTAGTGGATAATCTTTTCCTGAACCGTCTTTCTCCGATCTTCCAACCCTTCTGAAGCCCATTTTTTCATAAAAGCCGATAGCTTGTGGATTCTGTTCGTTGACATCCACTTTGTTCAGTCCAGTAGTCTCCTTCATAAATTCGTAAAGTTTTTTGCCATATCCTTTTCCCCGCATAGCATCATGAATAAAAAGCATTTCCAGATTACCCTCAACTACAGAGGCGAAACCGGCTGCTGATTCCTTTTCCGAGATCAGATAGACTTCCATATTCGGAAGGTAATCTCTTGGAATAGCTTCTTTAAAATAATTAAAATCTTGTTCAGTAAGGAAATCATGGGTTGCTTTTACAGCAGATTCCCAGATCTCCATAATTCTTGGATAATCTTCGGCTTTAGCCAGCCTGATTTGATGGGACATTGTTAGGTGTTTACTGCAAAAATAGGGAAAATTAGAGATTAGAAGTTAGAAATTAGAAAGAGTTATGACAGAGAAATAATAAAGGTGAATTTTAAGGATAGTGGTCACAAACAGTAAAAATGGTAAGCAGGATTTTCAAATTTTTATTGCAAATTTGTTAGGCTTTACATTAATATTAAAAATTAAATTAAAGAATTATGCAAAAGAAAACATATGCAGGGCAGCCTGTAGTAACCTTAAATAACGGAGTGGATATACCGGCTTTAGGCTTTGGAGTATGGCAGATGGAAAATCTGGATGAATGTGAAAAAGCAGTGGTAAAAGCCATTCACACAGGATACAGAATGATTGATACGGCAGCTATTTATCAGAATGAAACAGCAGTTGGGCAGGCAGTGAAAGACAGCGGTGTAAGCAGAGACGAGCTGTTTATCACTTCAAAAGTATGGGTGCAGGATCATGGGTATGAAAAAGCAAAAAAGGCGTTCCAAAGAACACTGGACAGGCTGCAGATGGATTATCTGGATATGTACCTGATTCACTGGCCATATGGAGATTTCTTAGGTACCTGGAAAGCTTTGGAGGAATTGTATGCAGAAGGAAAGATCAAGGCTATCGGGGTATGTAATTTTACTGTGGAGAAATTAGAAGAATTAAAAGCGAATTCCACGGTTCATCCGGTGATCAACCAAATCGAGCTTCACCCGGTTTTTCAGCAAAAGGAGCTTCAGGTGTATGACAGGGAAAACAATATCATAACACAGCCGTGGAGCCCTCTAGGAAATGGAAATGCAGATCTTTTAAACAACTCTCAGCTGAAAGCGGTGGCTGAAAAATATGGCAAAACAGTTGCTCAGGTGATCCTGAGATGGCACCTTCAGGAGGGCTTTGTTGTCATTCCGAAATCCGTAACGCCTTCAAGAATTGAAGAGAATTTCAATGTTTTTGGTTTTGAACTGACTGAAGAGGAAATGAATATTGTCCGTTCTTTAGATACAGGAAAAAGACTGTTCTTCGATCCTAAAGATCCTGAATGGGAAGAAAAGATGCTGAAATCAGTAGCGGATATTTAATATAATATTTCACTGTTATTTCTCCCGCAGATCAAACGGACACAGATTTAGTTCTGGTCAACCAGTTTAATTTGCGGGAGATTTAATTTGAAAAAACAGTATAATGAACTGCGTAAGGAAAAATAGACGGATTATCTGTAGATGTTTGTGAGCAATATCATACTTTATAAACATAGCATATTATCAGTTTTTTGTAAATTTTATCTAAAATAATTTCTATGTTTTGGCCGGATACAATCAGTAAAATTTTAAATGTAAAATATCCAGTAATTCAGGCCCCGATGTTTGGCGTAAGTAGTCCGCGGATGGCTGCCGCAGCCGCAAAAGCCGGATGTCTTGGATCACTGGCATTAGCAGACCTTTCCTCAGATCGGTCTGCTGAACTTATCAGAGATACCAAAAAACTCACCGACAGACCGTTTGCAGTCAATATTTTTGTTCACCATATTCCTGAGCTCACAGATGCTTTGAGAGAAAAATTTGGTAAGGCCAAACAGTTTATTACCCAACTTGCGAAAGAAAATAATATAGAAGTTCAGCTTCCTGATCCTGAAGAGATCAAAGTGAGCAGCTATCATGAACAGATAGATACAATTATTGAAGAAGGCTGTAAAATTCTGAGCTTTACTTTCGGAAATCTGAATGATAAAAGCATTCAGAAGCTAAAAGAGAATGGAATACTACTTATCGGAACCTGTACTTCTGTGGAAGAAGCATTAATTCTGGAAAATTCAGGAATTGATATCATCTGTGTGCAGGGAATTGAAGCAGGAGGGCACAGGGGAACTTTTGATCCCGATACTATTCCTGAAATTGGAGGGATGTCCTTATTTTCTAAAGTATATGATCATGTGAAAGTTCCGCTGATCTATGCAGGCGGTATTTATAACGGAAAAACTTTAAGAGCGGCAAAAGAGCTTGGGGCACAGGGATTCCAGGTGGGAAGTATCCTGCTGGCGTCACAGGAAAGTGCTTTACAGCCGTTTGAAAAAGAAAGACTGAAAAATGTAACAGAAAAGGATATTGTCCTGACAAAAAGCTTTTCGGGTCGGTATGCGAGAGGAATTAAGAATAAATACATTGAAACTCTTGAAAACTCAGCCTATATTCTGCCTTATCCCTATCAGAATAAACTGACAAATGAATTACGCAAAGTTTCAAAAAAACTGAATAATACTGATTTTGTGGGCATCTGGGCTGGACAGTCAATTCATGATTACAGTGAACTTTCTACGGAGGATATCCTGAAAAATTTAATACAAAGTGTTGGAATGAGATAATTAATATAGATTTCTAAGAAATGGAAAATACAAAAAACCTTTCATACGTATGAAAGGTTTTTTTGGTATATAAAATAATAATTTACTTAGTCAGATCCAGGCTGCCAAAATTTCCGGAACTCATCATCAGGAAAACACCATCGGTTTTATCCAGCGTTCCCCAATAAGCATGAAGTTCTTCAGCATTGGTAAATACCCTCAGGGCATCATTTTTGAACTTTTCTTTAATAAATTCCGGGGAAATAGGTTCCATTCTTTTGATCTTTAAAGCATCTTCAGAATAAAAAACTATCGCTTCATCCAAGCCATCCATAGCATGATCATATTGCTCAAGAAATAACGGATTTAAGCTTGAATACGTGTGTAGCTCCAGAAAACCGTATTTCTTCTCTTTTGTAAACTGCTCGCAGAAAGCTTTTACCGCAGCTTTTACTTTACTCGGTGCGTGGGCAAAATCTTTGTATAAAATTCCCTGATCTTCTCTTTCTACTTTTTCAAGACGTTTCGAAGCTCCTTTAAAGCTCATAATGGCTTCGTAGAAATCTTCATCCATGATACCAAGCTGGCGGCAGATATGCCTTGCACCTTCCATGTTGAGTAAATTGTGAGCTCCAAAAACAGAAAGAGGGACGTCGCCCATTTCAGTTTTTAAATATACTTTCCCATTGCTGATCTCATATTCAGGAGTTTTGTAAGGAATTTTTCTGAAATAATTTTCAGCTGTTTCCACTACCTTTACCACTTCTGCATCTTCTTCATTGTATACCAGAACACCGCCGGGCGTAATGCTTGCAACGAATTTTCTAAACTGCTCTATATAATCGTCAAACGTTTTGAATACATTGATATGATCCCATGCAATACCGCTCATTAAAGCAATATTCGGCTGGTACAGAAGAAACTTTGAACGGAGATCAATAGGAGAGGAAAGGTATTCGTCACCCTCCAGCACCATAAAATCATTTTCCTGCGTTAGTTTTACCATACAGTCGAAACCTTCCAGCTGGGCGCCTACCATAAAATCCACTTCTTTCCGGTGAAAGTTCAGCACATGAAGAATCATAGAAGTGATCGTCGTTTTGCCGTGTGAACCGGCAATGACTACTCTTGTCTTGTTTTTTGACTGTTCGTAAAGAAATTCAGGGTATGAATAAATTTTTAAACCCAGCTCTTTTGCTTTTGCCAGCTCAGGATTATCCTGATGCGCATGCATTCCCAGGATAACCGCATCAATATCCGCAGTGACCTTTTCCGGGAACCAGCCCATTTCCTGAGGCAGAATTCCTTTCTTTTCCAGTCTGGATCTTGAAGGCTCAAAAATAGCATCATCCGAACCTGTTACCTGATATCCTTTGTCTTTTAACGCAATAGCAAGATTATGCATGGCGCTTCCGCCGATAGCAATGAAGTGGGTTTTCAACTTTATTTATTGTTTTTTTTTACGTTGTTATTAATAACTTCCTGGAAAACATTCAGAATATTATTCCAGTTCGTTGTAAAATTGGGCATCATCATGCTGGCATCTGACTTGCTGCCTTCATTCGGGCCTTTCTTTACATTGATGGAAGTAGTCACGTGATCATACAGTTTTTTGTGGTCTTCCTGTATTCTTCTGAAATTGTTCTGGGAAAGGGTTTGGTCCAGTTTCTTTAAATCTTCATCAGAAATTTTAAAGTCATGTCTGTATTTTTTCCCTGCCTCCTCTAAAGAATAATGTGCATTATTGCCTTTGATGAGTAAATTCTCGTACATTGGAGCATAGCCTCCGCTTCTGGAATAGCTTATATCAAAATCTGAATATACTTTCTGACTGTTACACGAAACTAATACCAAGACCGTGAATAAGATCCCTAATATTTTGTTCATAATTTTCTACTTACTTTAATTATTTGAATCCTTTTGTTCTACTTTTTTAGCTTTAAGTTCTTCATCATAATTGTGTAGTACATTGAAATCTTCAGTCTGCTCAATGGCAGTCATGATCTTCAATAAAATTTCCGGCGCTTTTTCATTGTCATAATCAATATCCAGAGGTGCTTTAAATTCCATGGTAGGTTTTACGCCGGTAACCTTTACCCGAAGGCCCTTCTTGTCGAATGCCCTTCTGAAACCGTTGATTTTGATAGGAATCACAATCGGGCGCTGATTTTTAACCAGCTTGGCTGTACCTCTTCGTCCCTGGGCAAAAGCAGATGTAGTACCCTGAGGGAAAGTAGCTACCCAGCCATTGTCCAAAGCTTTCATAATATTGTCAACTTCTGTAAGATCTACCATTCTGTTGACATTTTTCCCTTCTGCTCTCCAGGTTCTTTTTACCGTTACAGCACCTGCAATTTTGAAAATTTTAGGAAGAATCCCTTTATTCATGGTTTCTTCTGCTGCTACATAGTAAAAATCAATCTTTGGGTTAAGCAGGTAGATGGGATTTTTAATCGTGTCCAGATATCCGTTGTTCACAGCACAGAATGCATGATACATTGCTGCTACATCAGCGAAATAGGTTTGATGGTTAGATACAAAAAGCACGTTGGAATCGGGAAGATCCACAAGGTGTTCCGTACCGGTTATCTTTAATTTATTAAAGCCGTTGAACCTTCTGTAGGATACAACTCCTAAAATAAAAATGATAAACCTTTTTAAAAAATAAGGTGTTCCGAATGCATCGGTGAAAATATTTTTCTTCGCCATCTCTCAATTAAACACGGTAGTGCAAAGTTACATTTTTTTCAACAACTGGCTAAACTCGCTCAATATCATTGCTGTAGCGCCCCAGATGATATATCCGTTGAAATTAATAACCGGTACTTCATGTCCGGCAGCACTTGGCAGCGCCATAATTTCAGGATTATCCGGGAGGCTGAGAAAAGAAGTGATAGGAAATTCTATAGTTTCTACCGCTTCACTCTGCTGAAGAACGAAAAGAGGGTTCTTTTTAGTATACGAAATGTAAGGATATACATAAAAATTACTCGGTGGAATGTAGATAGGAGACATTTCCCTGATTACTCTTAAATAATGCTTATCTATCCCAATCTCTTCCGAGGTTTCACGTACTGCGGTTTCAGCAAAATCCCTGTCCATTTCCTCACGCTTACCGCCTGGCAGCGAGATCTGCCCGCTGTGCCTGTCATGCTCGTTGATGGTTCTTTGGATCAGCGGGAAATACCATTCATTATCTTTTAAGTAAAGTACAATATTAACAGCTGCAAATTTTGGGTTTTTTGCCAACACTTCATCATAAGTAAATACAGGTCGGGAAGGAGGTGAAAATACTCCATGGGCATTTATTCCCGGGAGTTCTACATTTGTAATTTTCCTCAATAAATCTTTTCCAAAACTTTCCATACCTCAAATTTAGCAATATATACTGAAGAAAAGAATAGGCATTAACATTAATTAACCATTGAAAAAGGTTTGAAAAATTAAAAATTAAGAGAATTAAAAATGAAGTGATTGATAAAAATGAGTTTTTTTTCATTATGTATAATTAGAGTTATTGTATTCATTTAATTGAAAATCAATATTTAGTATGCCGTATTTTTACGTAACTGAAACAGGTGATATAGAAAAAACGGTTTACAGTTACATTCAGAACTGTAAACCGTGATTTTGAAAATTTACACTTAAGCCGTGGTTTTTCACTTGGGTTTAGAATATACCTTTGTCATACTATTAACCAATTAATTTTTATCAAAATGAAAAACTTTATTACAGGTGTTTTTACACTAATGGCCATGAGTTTCAGCTTCGCACAATCAAACATTGATGTTACTGCCCAGATCGGAAACCTGAATACTGCTACTGTTGATCAAACAGGTCTTTTGAATATCAACTCTCTTACACAGGATGGAAACCTTAATACGGCAGACATCGACCAGATTGGTATTCTGAATATCAATACTGCCGAAAGTATAGGAAACAGAAACTCAATTGATGCAGACCAGACAGGGCTCGGCAATACCAATGAGGTAAGCCAACTGGGAAACAGAAACTCTGCAGTGACCTGGCAGCTTGGGGCATTTAACTCTACAGAGCAGACCCAGATCGGCAGAAGAAATGAAACATCTTCTATACAGCTGGGCTTGGGAAATGCTGTAGTACAATATCAGGATGGAAGAAGAAATGATGCTTCTGCTATCCAGTTAGGTAATGGTAATGATGCTTATCAGGTACAGCTTGGAAGAAGAAATTCGGCAAGTGGTCTTCAGGTAGGAAGTGATAACCTTTTAGTTCAGTATCAGGATGGTAATGATAACAGTGCAACACATGATCAGGCGGGTAATGATAATATTGCTGCTTCTGTTCAGATCGGTGATGATAATATGACTATGGGAGTACAGGTAGGAAACAGCAACCAGTTATACCAACTGCAATTAGGAGAATCCAATACAGCGATTGATGTTCAGATGGGTAACAATAACTTTACCTGGGTGGCTCAAAGCGGAGACTCCCACATTCATGTAGGAACTCAGATGGGTAACGGGAACTTAATGGTTATCAACCAATCCAACTAAATAGGAGCTGTAATCTAAAATAAAAGGAGGGGCCGCGGTTCTCTCCTTTTTTAAGCTTTTCATAATAAGCATACCCGAAAACCGTGATTTCATATTTCTACCTGCCGGATGTGTTTTTCAGATACTCTATTTAATATAACTTTTAAAAATTAATGTCATGTTTAAACTGGGATGGGGTGCTTTTACACTTTTCGCAGGACTGTATGCACAGGCACAGGAATTAAGCTGGGACAATGTCAACAGCAGTACGGTTCTTGGTTTTATAGCAAGACAGCAGACAGAGCAGGGACTCTACGGTTCGAGTATTATCCAGATCGGAGACAACAACAGTGCAGAACTTTCTCTTAATGCCAGAACAAATATTGCCATACAGCAGCTGGGAGACCTCAATACACTTTATTTTATCAATTCTTTTACAGATAAAGAGACTAAAACAGCCGTTACTGCACAGGGAAATAACAATATCATTGATATTACAGGAAGCAACAGCGTTTCAGACGGAATGCACATCCATGTAAAAGGTGACAGCAAAACCATTTTCATGAGAAATTATTAAAACACAAGTGATGAAATTTTTATATTCCTTAAGACTGTGCACTTTATTTATCTTCCTGTCTGCAATGCTTGATGGACAGGAAGATAAAAAAGTAAATGCAAAGATTGAAAGCAGTACCCTGGAAAATCAGATCAGGCTCAAAGCGGTTGTCACTAATAATACGGCAGTTTACCAAGAATTGAATTATCTGTTGATTTCCATTAAAAAAGGAAGTGCGGGAAATCTTTCCAACAACCAGCAGAGCGGGAAATTTTCCATTAATCCCAATGAAGTAAAAGTTTTATCCGAGATCAATGTTAATCTTGAAAAGAAAGATGCTCTGAAAGTGTTTCTTTATGTAAAAGATGAGGAGAGCCAGAAACTGATTGCAAAAGACAGCCTGGAACTCAATAATGATCTGTTTAAAAAGAAAACAGCCAAAGTGGAAGACGATGCCGTCTTTGAACTGAAAGGCCTTACCATAGATGAGACCAAAACAAAGATTGGAAAAGATTTTTACGACCTTTTCTATCTGCAGTACAGCCAGATTCCTGACAAAAGCAGTGGTGCAGTTACTATTTCTGAACTTCCCTTTCGTGGCACCAGCGGCCAGATCAATATCCAGATCGATGATAAAGTAATTTATACTTTTATGACCAATCCAAACGAAGATTATCTGAAGGAACAGCTGGGAGCCAGTTTAAAATATATCAAAGAATTTAATGCAAAGAAAAACCTTATTAAAAATGAATTTATCTACTAAAAACGTCCGCCATGAAAACTTTTATCATTATTTTAATTTTTATCGCAGGTATTTTCTCCGGAAAATCTCAGCAGCTCGTTTATAAGCCAGTCAATCCGGCATTCGGAGGTGATACATTTAATTACCAGTGGCTTTTAAGTTCAGCAAACGCTCAGAATCAGTTTGACGAAAAAGATGATTACAGCAGTCTGCTTGATGATATTAATTCTCTAGACAGTTTCAGCCAGAGCCTCAACAGACAGGTCCTGAGTGAGCTGTCCCGGAAATTATTTGAAGAGCAGTTCGGGGAAGGCAGTATAAAACCGGGAAATTATCTTTTCGGATCCCTTTATCTGCAGATCACTACTACAGCCCAGGGACTTTTGATCAATATTTTGGATACCAGTACAGGCGATCAGTCCGAGATCGTAATTCCAAAATAAAAAATAACTAAAAACCAAACTTACCATGAGAACTTACACTTACACCAGAATTTTTTTCTGTATGTTCCTGCTGTGCTTAATGCAGGCCTGCAGCTCGATCCTGGGTCTTCCTTCTGATCCTGAAAGGTCCACGATGGGAGAGCTCACTCCTTCTACCACGGAATTGAGGAATCTTCCTCTTCCCAAAGAAAAAATCGTGATCGGGGTATACAAATTCAGAGATCAGACCGGTCAGTATAAACCGTCGGAAAACGGGAACAACTGGAGTACGGCTGTTCCACAGGGAACCACAACGATCCTGATTAAAGCACTGGAAGACAGCCGGTGGTTTATTCCTATCGAAAGAGAAAATATCGCCAATCTTTTAAACGAAAGACAGATTATCCGGTCCACACGGCAGGAATACATGAAAGATGCCGATAAAAACAGTCAGTCACTTCCGCCTCTTCTTTATGCAGGGATTCTCCTTGAAGGTGGCGTGATTTCTTATGACAGCAACGTTATGACCGGCGGTCTGGGAGCAAGATATTTCGGAATAGGAGCTTCTACACAGTATCGCCAGGACAGAATTACCATTTATCTGCGTGCGGTTTCTACCCTGAACGGCGAGATTCTCAAAACCGTTTATATTTCCAAAACAATTCTTTCCACCAGCGTGAACGGCAGCTTTTTCAGATATATTGATACAGAAAGGCTGCTGGAGGCGGAGGTTGGGCTTACTCAGAACGAACCTGTACAGCTTGCTGTGACTGAAGCTATAGAGAAAGCCGTACGATCTCTGATTGTTGAAGGAATCAGGGATAAGATATGGGGAAAATCATCGGAAAACTTAACGGGTTATCAGAATTTGATCAATGATTATAACAAAGAGCAGGAGGAAAATATAGGGAGAACGGTTGGTAATAAGTTTCCAGAGCATTACAGACAGAAAATCTCCTTTTTTGCTAATGTAGAGGTTCAGAAAATTAAAGATGATTATGTAAATCCTAAAATGAATGCCGGCGGAAAACTGGGCGTTAAATATTTTATAAGCCCCAATTTTAATCTTGAAACCAGTGCCAGCTATTTCACTTTAGAAAATCAAAATATTATGAAAAGAAATTATATCGTTCCAGAGCTTAATCTTGAATTTCTTCTGTTCCCGAAATACAGGTTCAGCCCATACATTTACGGGGGGATGGGAGCCATGCTTTCAAAATATAAACCTCAATACAAAGGCCAGGTTGGCGGCGGACTGGAATACATGATAGGAAAGAATACTGCAATCCGTGCTTCATCACAATATGATATAGGTTTTAAAGATGACTGGGAAGGAATGGTGAGCGGGAAAAGAAAAGATCAGGCACTCAGGTTTGCTCTTGGAATCAATTTTTACCTTGGAAACAAATAAAAAACATGAACTATGAAAACTTTAATTAAAATACTCAGCATATTCATCCTTACTTTTTGTCTGTTTTCGTGTGATGAAGATCTTATAGAACAGGCTCAGACAGGATCATTAACAGGAAAAGTTGTAAAAAGAGGCACCAATGTACCTATTCCTAATGTGAAAATTTTTACAGCGCCCACCACGCAGACGGTTTTCAGTAAGACAGACGGCACATTCGAAATTGCTGCCATGCCTATTGGAAATTACTCTGTGAAGGCCGAGCTATCGGGCTATATCACCAACTTTCAGGGTGTTAATATGCAAAGTGAAAATCAGGCTGTAACCGTAGTTTTTGAAATGGATGATGATGAATCGCTCAATTCTCCTCCTTCTGCACCGCAGCTGCTGAGTCCGGTAGACAATGCGGTAAATCAACCTTTAAACGTTGAGCTGACCTGGACGGCTACTGATCCTGACACAGCTGATGTTTTAAAATATAGTTTAACAATTAAAAATAACCTCGATACAAATGTTATTCAGGTTAATGATTTGGTGGCGAAACATTATTCGTTATCCAATTTGAAGTTTGGTGTTAGTTACTTCTGGCAGGTGTCTGTTTCGGACGGCATTCACCCGCCAGTTTTAAGCTCCATCAGTAAGTTTACTACCAACACGGTTCCTGCTAACCGGTATCATTATGTACAGAAGCAGGGCGGAAACTTTGTGATCATGTCAAGCGATGCGCAGGGAAATAGCTTTCAGTTTACGAATTCATCCTACAACAGCTGGAGACCGAGGAAAAATAATAATGCCGGATTGATTGCTTTTTTGAGGACTGAAGGCGGAAGCACCCATATTTATACGGCCAACGCTGACGGATCCAATCCTTTTAAAGTAACAACAGTGCCTGCAGCAGGATTTAATAATTACGAACTGGATTTTGCCTGGAGTACCAACGGCCAGGAAATTCTCTATTCAAATTTTAATAAATTATACAGGATCAATAAAGACGGAAGCGGGCTGACTCTGGTATACACAACTCCGGACGGAAACATGATCTCTGAATGCGACTGGAGCTATAATGGAAGCAGGATTGCCCTGAAAACGAATAATTACAGTGGCTACAATACAAAAATATTGGTGATTGATATGGCCGGAAGTGTTTTGAAAACTATTGTTTCAGGGCTATCCGGAGCCTCAGGCGGACTGAATTTCTCTGTGGACGGGCAAATGCTTGTATACACCAGGGATATGTCAGGATACCAGGACGGAAGCGGAAATTACCGCCAGCTGGACTCCCATATCTTTATCTATAATCTGGTAAACGATACGGCCTATGATATTTCTGTGGAAAGCGAAAAACCGCTGGGAACCAATGATCTTGATCCGAGATTTTCTCCGAATAATGCCCAGATCATCTTTATGAATACCTCCAATGACAATATTTCGCAGAAGAATGTGATGGCCATTGATCTTAACAGTTCTATGACCGATCTTTCCAGAGCATCTCTTTTCACCAATGCTGAAATGCCGGATTATGAGTAGGAGTAGAGAGTAGGAGGGCTACTAGGTGTGAATTGTGAATGGTCAATTGTCAATATAATGGTTGTCCATTCATTAAGGAGAAAAATTCACTATTCACTTACAACACAAAATTGACCATTCATTTCGATTACCACCAAAAAAATTCCAAACCTTCAGGTTTGGAATTTTTTTGGTGGTAATCGAAATAGGTTTTCATCAGTCGATAATGTGATTTTCTAAGGCATATTTTACAATTCCTACGGAATTTTTTGCGTTTAATTTTAAGAGAATTCTTTTGCGGTGGGTTTCTACAGTATTGATACTTATAAAAAGCTTTTCAGAAATGTCTTTACTGCTGAATCCGTCGCATATCAGTTTAAGGATTTCCATTTCTCTTCGTGTAAGAGGTTCTTTCATGTGCAGGTTCGGTTTTCCTTCGTCGCTGCTGATAAAGTTGATCATTCTTTCCTTTGCATTGTCACAGATGTAGATCTCGTTCAAAAGCAGAACATTGATAGATTTCAGGAATTCATCGTATGTGCTGTTTTTGTCAAGGTAGCTTTTTATGCCTTTGTTAAAAAGCTTCCGGATGTCTGTCATGTCATAACTATTGCCTATGACAATAATCTTGATTTTTTTGTTGGTGGAGGTAATGTCTTCTACAAGTCTGAAAATATCTGTAAGCATCAGCATATTGGAGCTGATAACCAGAATTTCCGGAGGATCTTCTTTTAATTGTTTAAATAAGGGTTCATAAGAATTACAGATGTCAATCGTGTTAAAAATTTTGCTCTGTGAGAGCAGTTTTGACAAACCTTCTGTATACAGTAGCGGCTCATCAAAAATGGTTAATCTCGGTTTCATCATGGTTAGTTTTGTTTATATAAAAATATAAAAAAAACTTTACATTTTAAATAAAAATAACAATTAATTGTAATTTTTTACATAAAAAATGATTATAAAATATAAACTTTATTGATTATTTGATAAATAATTCTCTTATTGTGGAATTTTGAATATTAATTTTAGAGTTATTATAGTTAAAACTTAGTGTTAATGGTGAATTTAATTAAATTGAAACTATAATAAAAATTATTTAACTAACACGGTAGGGATATGTTGTACCGGAAAGTTTACTGACCTGGCAATAAAGCAAAACTGTCCTGCCTTGTGATGGAGCTCCTTTGCTTTTTCAACCATTGTTGCTTCCGCTACAATTACTGTAGGATGTAAGGTCACTGACGTAAAGTGCCCGCTTCCATCCGCTGTTTCAGTCATAATTCCGGTTGCTTCATCCGTATAGCTGGTAACGATAATGCCTTCTTCGGAGCAGAAATGAAGGTACCACAGCATATGGCATGAAGAAAGTGAGGAAAGAAAGAGGTCTTCAGGATTGTGTTTTGTTTTGTCTCCACGGAATGCAGGATCAGAGGAACCTTCAATGAGAGCCTTATTTTCAATTTGAATGGTATGGCTTCTTTCGTAATTTCTGTAGCTGCTGGTTCCTGTTCCCTTGTTGCCTGTCCAGGCAATTGTTGCTTTGTAATGGTGTTCTTTACTCATGGTGAATGATTATTTTATTGTAAAGGGTACTTTATAGATTTTACTTAAACCATTTTCACCCTTGTTGACATACTGTTGAAAATCTGATATGTTTTTGAATTTTTTTGGAGATATGTTGCTTCTTCTACTGGCAAAGTATAAAACCTGTTTTTTTTCATCATAAAAAGGACAATATTCCATAAATTTTGTATTGATTGGTGTTCCTAAATTCTCTGCTTTCTGCCATTTTCCTTGAGAGTCCTTTTGTGAAATATAAAGGTCACCGCTTCCTTGTCCTCCCTTTTCATTATATTTCGTGAAAAGGATAAAATTTTCTTTTTTAGAAATAAAAGCATTGAATTCATATCCAGTACTGTTGATGTTTTCATCCAGTATTTTAGGATCAGAATATTGGTTGTTTTCCCATTTACAGAAATAAATATCGTCTTTTCCCATTCCGGTAGGTGATTCCAGAGTGAAATATAAATTTTTATTATCAGAAAGGGTAGGAAAGAACTCATTCAGATCAGAATTCACGGGGTTTCCCATATTAATTGGCTCTGACCACTCTGAGTTTTTATTTTTCCTTTCCACATACCAAATGTCAAAATCTTTTTTTTCTGTTTTTGTTTTATCTGAAGGACGGTCAGAAGCAAAATATAATCGGGTTCCGCTATCAGCTAAAAAAGGTTCCATATACGAATAGGCATCATTAAAAGGCAATAATTGAGATTCGGACCAATTCTTTTTATCTTTTCTGATATAGGCAATTTGGGAAATATCCTGATTAGGGCTTTGAATAGTGAAAAAAGCCTCATCTCCATCCTCTGAAATAGAAAAATCCCTTACATTGAGAAATGAGTTGAGCTTTTTATCGAAGACTGTTATTGCATTTATATCCTGAGCATCAAATGAATTTATGATAAGAAGGAATAGAGCAGTAAATGTACTTTTCATCTTTAGAAAATTAATGTTCTAATTTAATTAAATAATCTAACGGTTTAAAATAATCGTCTAAAGTTTTGATTGGTTATTTCTAAAATTTAAACCTTTATAATGATTAGTTCTAATCAATGATATGATTTTGTCAAATAAAACGGTAAGATATAAAGAAACCTCCAGTTTACTGGAGGCTTGTATTTAAAAATCTTGTTAAACAAAATCTAATTTTTTATAAGTTTTTTAACTGCTGTTTTCCCGTTTTGGAATGTGAATTTTGCTATGTAGGTTCCTTTTAATAGTTTTACAAGGTTGGTATTGTCGTCTTTTAGAGTTTTCACAATTTTTCCTTCTCTAGAATAGATTTCTATTGTGCTCACTTTTTCATTTGTACTGAAAACTAAGTTTTCCTTAACCGGATTTTCAAAAGAAATATCATGATTGATTTTTGTAATATCTGTTGTTGATAATGTAGCGTTATTAAGCATATATTTTACGATAGATCCGCTTCCGTTTACGATCATATTATTGTCATTAATAATCATCTCTTCTATTGAATAGAGATCAGAAGTTTCTGAATAATATCCAAAGCTAGAATTTATTGAGCCGTTTTGGTTGAGTTTTGAAATGAAATATTTAGGAGCGAAATCCCCTTCACCATTTCCGCCAATATAATAATATCCATTTTTTTCAACAATGCTTTGGATCCATGCACCTCCATTTGTACCAGAAAATATTGGTAAGTTGTAATTAAATGTGTTATCAAGAGTCCCGTCAGGATTTATTCTGAAAATTTCATGATTTTGATTTGAGTAAACAATCTTATTATTACTGTCTATCATTGCGGAACCAACATACCCTAAACCAAATGCCGTTTGTAGAATACCATTATTTCCAAAGTTTGTTATTGGCTGTCCGTTTGAATTAAATTTTTCAATAATGCTGTTACCATAATTACTGCTACTAGTTCTAGTAATACAGGTAATATTTAATTGATTATCAATTAGTACGAATGTTCCCAGCGGAAAAGCCCCTTGTGTGGATACAGAACCATTGTTCCCGAAAGTATTATCAATGCTTCCATCGGTATTTAATCTGTAAATATTATGCTGGGTATATGAACTCATACCATGAACAATTATTTTTCCATTTTGTAAAATAAGTCCAAGAGAACGAGCGTCTATATCACTGCCAACGATGGAGGAAATTATTGAAATGCCCCCTGTTCCAAAAGTAGGATCTAATTGGCCGTTTGAAAGTATTCTGTATACTATGCCTGTAGCAATAGAACCGGAAACTGTACTGATATTACCATAGCCAAAAATTATCAATTTTCCGTCCGGCTGTATTTTTAATTGACATTGATAGGTATAATAAGGTAACTGAATTTTTCCATTACTTCCAAAAGCTGGGTCTAAAGTTCCATTGGTTGTTAGCCTAAATACAAAAGATTCATTACTATTTGGAGCACTGTAGGATGAATAAATTCTGCCAGCAGAATCTTGGGCCATTGTCCAGGAATAATAGATACCGTTACCAACATTATATATTCCGTTTGAAGCAAAAGCAGGATCTTTAGAAATGATTTGTGCAAAAGCAGTCTGTACCGCAAGAAGCAGCACAAGAAATAAATTTTTTGTCATTTATTTGTGTTTTTAAGATTGCAAATATAATAAAAAAACCTCCAGTTTTCTGGAGGTTTAGATTTTTGTGTTAATTAGAATATCCAACCAATTCTTCTTTTTTTGAATTGTAAATTTTGTATTCTAAATATTTGAAAGAATCCCGGGGAATAATGGTTACCCACTTTTTATACTTCATAAACCATTTCATCTGGATGCTTTTGATTCCTTTGGTAAGGTAAGCTTCAACGAAAGGGTGTACATGCAGGTAAAGCTTTCCTTTATCCTTCTGTATAATATTTCTTATGGTTTCCTCCATTCTTTCCACGATAACGATCGGAGCTATAATTTCTCCGTCTTTGTTCGGGTTTTCTTCTTTGGTTTCGATCTGTTTTTCCGGGCGGTTCCTTTGTCTTGTGATCTGGATCAGTCCAAATTTGCTCGGGGGAAGAATTTTGTGTCGTGCTTTGTCACGTTTCATTTCTTCTTTCAGATGCTCGTACAGATCCCTTCTGTGTTCAGGATTCTGCATATCGATGAAGTCGATTACAATGATGCCTCCCATATCTCGGAGACGAAGCTGTCTGGCAATCTCAGTAGCTGCCATTTTGTTTACTTTCAGAGCGTGCTCTTTGTTTACGGCGGCCCCGGTTGTGATGTTGTTTCCGGAGTTTACATCAACCACGTGAAGTGCTTCTGTATGCTCTATAACAAGATAGGCGCCTTTTGAACTTGGAATATTAACGTGTTTTCCAAAACTCTGTTTGAGCTGTTTTTCAACGTTATAATATTCGAGAAGAGGAATGTGTGAATTGTAAAACTGGACAATGTTCTTTTTTTCAGGAGCTATAACCTCTACATAGTTGGTCATTTCGTCCACCATCTGTTCATCATCGCAGATGATGCTCACGAAATCCTGGTTGAAATTGTCTCTTAAAATAGCTGAAGCTTTGTCTTCTTCGCTTAAAACTCTGGCCGGAACCTTACTTTTCTGAATGTTTTTGAAAGTGCTTTCCCATTTCTGGATCAGCTGATTCATGTCATTATGAAGGTCTGCTACTTTTTTTCCTTCCGCTACGGTTCTTATGATGACACCGAAACCTTCAGGTTTGATGCTGTCAATAAGCGTTCTTAGTCTTTCTTTTTCCTCAGTAGTTCTGATTTTTTTAGAAATGGAAACTTTGTTGTCGAAAGGGATCAGGACCAGAAAACGTCCTGTTAAAGAAACCTGGGTAGAGATCCTCGGACCTTTAGTAGAAATGGGTTCTTTAGTAATCTGAAGCAGAACAAGATCATCTTTTGCAATGACTTTGTCTACGGTTCCGTTTTTGTCTATTTCGGGTTGTATCTCGAAATTTTTTAAGCTTGAAGTACTCTGTTTTTTAGAAATAGTATCTTTTAAAAACTTTCTGTAGGTGAGGTACTGCGGGCCCAGATCCTGATAATGCAGAAAAGCATCCTTATCGTACCCGATGTTTACGAATGCGGCATTCAGGTTAGGTGCCAGTTTTTTTACTCTTCCTACAAACAGATCTCCAACTATAAATTCGCTTTTGTCCTCTTGCTCATGAAGTTCACATAGTCTTCCGTCTTCCAGTAGTGCAATCTTTGTAAGATCATCTTCATGCGAAACTATTAGTTCTTTCTTCATTTTGTATAAGATAAAAATTTATTAAGATTATAGGAAATTGGCGTATTTTTTAGCAAATAAATAATTTTAAATATAAGAATTTAGATTGAAATTGCTATATCTTTTTAAAAATATCTGCAAAAGCCTTTTTTCCTTGGGAATCTTATAGTTGCAAACAAAAATATAGTCGGTGAACTCTATATAAATAAAACCACCAACTATATTATTATATTGTAAACCTCGAAAAAAAGAGATTATTTTTTCTTATGTCTGTTTGCTCTTCTTCTTTTCTTTCTTTTGTGAGTTGCAACCTTGTGTCTTTTTCTTTTCTTTCCGCTTGGCATAATTTTAATTTTTTAGTAACTAGTTAATATTCAGTTAATTTTTATTTTACTGCGACTTTTGTTTTTACTTTCTCCACAAAAGATTTTGAAGGCTTGAAAGCAGGAATGTTATGAGCAGGAATCTCAATTGCAGTGTTCTTAGAAATATTTCTTCCTGTTTTAGCAGCTCTTGTTTTAATGATAAAAGATCCAAAACCTCTCAGATAAACGTTATCCCCATTATACATAGAAGTCCTGATCTCCTGCATAAAAGCTTCTACAACTTTCTGTGTTTCATTCTTTTCTGTTCCCAACTTATTTGAGATGGTGTTTACCAATTCTGCCTTTGTCATTTCCTTTTTTAATTTTAAATTTTAGGTGTGCAAATTTAGTTAAAAAAATTGAATACTAGCAAATTAGTGGCAAAATATTTTTGTTTAAAGAGTTGGAGTTTTTATGTTTAGTCTATATTAATATTACATTAAATCTCTCTACATGCTGGAATTGTAGTAGCCATTTTCCACACAGAAGCGGATGAGATGCAGCTTTGTTTTCAGCCCCAGCTTTTCTGTAAGCCGGTTAATATAGGTATCAATTGTACGTGTGCTAAGGTTTAGTTTTTCGGCAATTTCCTTATTGCTGTAGCCTTCGTAGCAGAATTTCATAAGTTGTATTTCAGTAGGGCTCAGCTCTTCCTGGCCTTTCTTCTGCCTTTCCATATAGTTTTGTACCGCGAGTGGCTGCTGTTCCCATTCCTTAGAATACTTTTGGTAATCGAAGCTGTCCGAAGCAATACTTCCTTTGATAAGATCTTTTATAATAGTACTCTTTTTCTGACAGTAATAGATATTCGGGATTTTTGAAAGAATTTCGGCCATATCCTCCTGGTAGGTACTGGAATAAGTTACAATAGGAGTTTCCGTATTGTTTTTCCTGATGTATTTGATGGCTTCTATCCCGCTTAATACCGGCATAAACAGTTCAATGATAAACACGTCTTCCTGCCTCCTGTAGATCCTGTTCACAAGCTCATGCCCGTTGTTACAGTCATTCAGAAGCATATAGAAAGGGTTTTCCATAAGTGTTTTGATCATGATCTTCTTAAAGTAGAAGTCACTGTCAGCTATAGAAAACCGTACTGTGTTTGATAGTATTTTATTCACTTTTAATATCGATTTGGTATTTGATATTTAAAATTCAGAGGCCTAATTTATGAAAAACTTATGAAAGCTGAAATTAAACTTAGTTTAATTAGGGTTTTCACGGAATTACATTAGGGAAAATACGTATTGTACATAAATTTTTTTTTTTATATTTTCACAGGCCAAACAAATCACGAACATATGTCTTCTAACAGAGAAAAAAAACTAAACAAATCTGATGTCAGAGCAGGCATTTGGAAGTTTATTCTGTCTTTCACCGTTTTGTCGGTGGTGTCTTTTCTGTGTTTATTCTTCTTTTTTAAAAGCTATAGTATACAACGGGAAGGAATTGTGCGAGAAGCTGATGCCTATAAAGATCTTATGATGCGGGGTGATGTTCTAAGGACTCATGTAGATAAAATATATGACCAGATGAACCAGCTTAACATCAATAAGGTAGAAAATGATGTTTTCCTCAGAACCAGAATTATGGATGATGTGACGGAGGCGAAAAACATTATGGGTAAAGACAGTGCTGATAATTTTAAGCATTATGCCGTTCTGATGAAACAGATAGAGCCTATGCTGAAATTGAAGAATGATATCATAGGGGTAGAATCCCAGAAAAAGATTGTCCTCAGGGATCTTGAGGAATGTATAGCAAAAGTAGGAAGAGCCAACGGCCAGCTTAAAAAAGATCCTACAAGGAATTTTACAGGAGGAAGAAGAAGATAATAAAAAATAAGCATATGCAGGGATCTATTACACTATCTAAGAAAGAAAGGCATTATCAGTTTTTTTATTTGATACTGATGCTTTTAGCAGCAATGATATTCTTTGGAATCATCTTTTTAAAAGGTTATGATTCTCCATTCTCTGAAGAAGACGTAAGAGGAATACAGAGCCTTGAACAGAAGGCAGCATTCGAAAGCCAGCAGAAGATCTTACAGCCCGAAATGGACAGTACGTATGTTTTGATCAGCAGAATTGCAGATAAATCTCCGGAACCTTTCGCTGAAAACAATATTTTTAATGGAATTAACGGCCTTGCCAGCCATTTTCAGGGCAATAGCAATATCATGGATATCCGTAAAGATGCATATCCGCAGATCGCTAAATTCTACAAAATGTATTTTGAAGACAAAAAAGTTATTTCTACCACTACAGAAGATGTAAAAAGATTCGAAAAAGAAGTGGAAGACTGCAGAATCGGTTTTAAAGATAAGCAAAACCGCCTTTATGAAAGAGAAAATGCATTAAGAGCAAGAACCCAGTAAAGAAATAAGCATTAAAGGAATAAACACATCACAATCACTTAACTATGAATTATTTTCAAAAAAACAAAAAGAACATTATTATTGGTGTTATCGCAACGCTGCTTATTGCGGCACTCATTGCGTTATGGCTGCAGAAAAAGGTAATCCATTCTTCCGATGATATTGTAGGAGTAGTCTATCCTTCTTCACTATCTGTAGGAGATACCCTTTTATTTGAGGATAAGACCCAGTTCGCAAAAACCAAGCGATGGAATTTTGGGGACGGAACCACTTCAGACAAAAGTACTGGAATACACTTTTACAATAAACCGGGGTATTATTCGGTAAGCTTGATTATTGATAACAAATATAGCAAGACCTTCCCTGTGATGGTTTCCGCCAGATATCAGAAGCCACAGGACAGCGCGAAGATCAGTACAGTTATTGAAGCTCCTACCCAGGCAATGCAGAATGAAAACGTACAGTTCCGGGCCGTTTCGGAAGCTACACAGTTTGCATGGAAGTTCGGCGAAACAGGCAATATCGATGCTAAAGAGAAAATGGCTATTTATTCTTATAAAAAACCGGGAGATTACCGCGTGGCATTATTCACAGAGGAAAGTCAGGAGCCTATTTACCACCTTATCAAGATTCTTCCGGCTTACAACTCTTTGCAGGAAGATGAAATCCCTGTAGAAGATTCCTATAAAAAGGTTGATGATGACTTCAAATATCACCTGCAGCAGATTGCCAACGGGAACAGTTTTAATATGCATTATAACTACCTGCTAAGAACCTATCTGTGTAACAACGAGAACACGGTAGTAAAAGTAAGCGACAGCAAGGCGAATAACTTCTATATGTACTGTGCAGGACTTCAGTTTGACAAAAACGTTGTGATCCAGAGTGTAAAAGTGAACTTAGATGATAAGCAGAACTGTGTAACGAAGGTCGATATAAACCAAAGCAAATAATAAAGTCCGGCATCCCGGATACACCAATCATTAAAATAAAATAGGATGAAAAATAAATTTCCTCTAGCAGCATATTATATAGGATTTTCAGTATTGTTAGCAAGCTGTCAGGTCAAGCTGCCGTCTAAAAGAACTCCTGAGCCGTCCCAGTATGGGCAGGTAGATAATTCGCCGGTCGTGAACGGATACCCTAAAAAGTCGGTCCCGTGGATCGTTATTTCAGACAGGTCCAGAAATACGGCCTATCTTGATAAAAGTGACGAAAAATCTTACAAAGAAGTTAAATTCCTGGAGCCTTTAATGGTCCTGAAACATAGAGACGGAATGGTAAAAGTAGCGGAATACGTTCCGGATGCTCTGATGAAAAAGGTTTCATCGAAATCCATTAAAACCTATGGCTGGATCCCGGAATCCGATCTTCTTTTATGGAACAATTCTTTAAAAAGCGAAAAAACAGGTTTCCCTGTAAGAGTGGCTGTAGTTCCGAATCACAGTGAAGTGATCAGAAGTGCAGAAAGATACTATAAGAATGATTCCATCATGGTATTCAATTCACCAAGCCTTATAGAAGCTGCCAACGTCAAAATTCCAAACGGACAGATGGTATATGTTTACAAGCAGGCAGAAAATAATAAACGGTTCCTGGTCGGTAAAAAACCTTCTGTTGATATAGACAGTATCAGTACCAGCCTTTACGGATGGGTAAACGCCAACGTGATCTCTGCATGGGGTGAGCGTTCTGCCGTAAAACTTAAAAATGATACGCAGGTTACAGAATCTGAGTTAGGAATACATGAAGGATATCCTGGTGCAGCAGACGCAGAAAGCAGAACGGCTGTTCTTCTTACGGATACCAACAAGAGAACACCTCTTGAGAATATCTATCCGGTAAATTTAGCCTTGAATGAAGCTCCAACACCGGATTCCAAAACGAAATATTTTACCAATATTTTAGATTACAGTAAAAACTATGTATTCAATGTTTTGGGTGAGGAAATTTATTTTGACCGTTATAGGGAAATCACAGAAAGAGATAAAAATATCAACATCGTTTTTGCTCTGGATGTAAGTGCTCCGAATGCTCCTTATGCCCCGATCGTTAAATCTCTTCTTCAGGATCTGCAGCTTAGATTTGAAAAACCGTCTTATTTCAATGGCGTAAAATACGGTGTTGTTTTATATAAGAACAATCCGTGTGGAGAAAATGTCATGACTTCCAATTTAAGTACGGATTACAGTAAGATTACCAAGTTCATTGATGAAAAAACCAATGAGATGAACTGTGCAAGCAACAGCGGATATCAGCCGGTTGGTGAAGCGCTTACTGCGGCAGGAAACCTGCTTTCTAATGTGCCGGATGAAACCAATATTGTCGTAACTGTAGGGACTTCTGCCAATCAGAGCGGAAATATGTACAGTGTGATCAGCTCTCTTACGCAGGCACAGGCCAGGGTGATTATGTTCCAGACCAGTGCAAGATCATCCGATACCTACAACGATTTTGTATTAATGGCTGAAAATGTGGTGACCAATACTGCCAAAAATATTGCCGAGCTGAAAAAACAGAAGATCATTAACCAGAGTGATGTTCTTACCAAAAATAACTTTAACCTTGTGGAGGGCGATGCCGGATTCTTCTCACTGGATTATCCAAAGCAGAGTATGTCCCAGGGATTTGTTATCTTCCCTAAAAAAGGAGATGTTGCAACACCCGGATATCTGAAAAAATCTGTTGACAGTCTTATTGCACAGGTAACTTTAGACAACGAAACGATTGATAAATCACTGAATGAGTATTTCCATTCTTCGGTAGGAGCCGGAAGAACAGACGTAGATCTGAAATATAAATACCTTTTCCCAGGTCTTACCAATCCGGTTTCTGCAGGAATTGCAGCGCAGCTGATCAACTACGGAAACCCGTTCCTTGTAAAAGGATATATCCCAAAAGATCTGAAAGATTACAAGCCGGTTATAGAAAAAGGAATCCTTATTTCTGAAACGGAATACGATAACTTAAAGAACTTCTATACCGAAGTTTATCATAAGACCGAGCCTGAAAGAGCAGATTTTAACCAGTCCAGAGCAGTTAAGGAATATATCAGACTTCTGAAAAAATATAACCCTACCTTAAAATTCCTGGATAAGTCTGAACTGTATGAAAAACCAATGGCTTACGCAGTAGGATTAAGTACAGGTTTTGACAATTCTGAAGATGAGCTGATGTCGAAATATAAGCTGAAAGGTTGGAAAAAATCTAAAATTGTTTTAAAAGAAACAGCAAGGGCATATTTCAAGAACTATAAGAATTTAGCAGAACATATGCTCTCCCACAGGAATAATCCTGCTGTGAAGATTCAGCAGAACGGGCAAACCTTCTACTGGCTTAATGAATACTTTATGCCGACCACCCAGACCGTTGATGAACCGGAATACACAAAACATTAATCATTTAATGAGATCATAACAAAAGCAGGAGTATAACTTCTGCTTTTTTTTGTGTTTTAAAAAAAAGGATAAGATAAATTTTTTAAACAACAGATTCACAAACCCGCATTCTGGACCTCAAAAACAGAGCGCCAAAACTTTCCTATTTCTCAATTAAGTGTAAAATTACCCTTTTTTCTATACATCCCAATAAATTGTGACCCTTGTCCTAATGACGTATAACGGCGATTTTTAAATCCAAAGTCGTAGAATTACTACAAAATATAAAATTTATATCAAAATACTTTTAGAATACAAATAAGCTCTATATATTTGTTAAACAAACACCACATCACAAAATATTAATAGTGAATAAAATTTACGGTTATGGAAGGAGATTCGGAAAATCATAACATTCAATGGCAGAAATAACGGAAGTTGTTAACGTTAGAATACAGATGATCATCGAATTGCAGCCATATAACTAAAGATGCACTATTACACATCAACATTCATAAGAAAAGATCGTCCCTTAAAGACGGTCTTTTTGCATAAATATTTAAATAAATGCTCTTTAGACGTACAGGATATGAAATTAAAATCACAGAATACCACGAAAATTCTTCATTTCTGCCATCCAAAAATATAAGCGGAATTTCATAAACATTTGATTCTATTACCCGAAAACTTATTACATCTCTAATCAAAGAATTAACTATCTTTATCTTACACACATTTTGCATAAAAAAGATATATTTGTAAAAAGGTAATACTTTGACAGATTGCACCAAATAATCTGATAAAACTAAAATAAACACAAACATATTAATATTAGAAAATTATAATGGGAGTACTAGTAACCAACGAAACAGTAAAACAGCTATTTCATATTGCTCAGTCGATAGCTAAGGAAAACTATAATGCCACGTACGGCGGTCCGCATATTCTGCAGGCTTTAATGCATAAAGATATAGGACTCAGTGAATTTCTGAAAAGTATCGACAAAGATCCCGGCTACTTCTATGAATGGGCAGACGTGCGCATTGAAGATTATCCAAAGACAGCGCATCTTCCGGATGATGTACGCGCGGATGAAGCTGTAGATACTCTTACAGAAGAAGCAGACGATATCCGCTTAAAATTGGGTCTGGATGAGATTACGCCTATATGCATCCTTACCGCTATCGTAAAACCACAGGTCGTTTTTTCGCTGCAGCAGCTGAAATCGCTTCCTCTGAGAGAACATGAAATTTTCAACTTATATAGAAAAGATACTCCTTTTGCTGTATCCGAAGACGGTGATTTTTCATCCCTTTTTTCAAACGGCTCAGACTTCACAGATTCATCATTTCCATCAATTAAAAGTTACTGTGTAGACAGAACCGCACAGGCCAGAAAAGGCGATCTTGAAAACATTATCGGAAGGGATAAAGAACTCAGGATGCTTGTTGAGATCCTTTGCCGCAGAAGCAAGCCGAATGTCATCATCATCGGTGAGCCCGGTGTAGGAAAAACAGCATTAGTAGAAGGTTTTGCCATAGAAATCACCAAAGGAAATGTTCCTGAAATGCTTAAAAATGCAACCCTTCTCGAGTTGGACACCGGAGCATTGTTGGCCGGAACTTCCTATAAAGGTGAAATTGAAGACCGTCTGAAAAAAGTGATCACTGAGTGTAAGAAAATCGAAAAGGCCGTTCTTTTCATCGATGAAATTCATACCCTTCTTGATCCGAAAGGCAGCATTGGAAATGTAGCCAACCTTCTTAAGCCCGAACTGGCAAGAGGCGAAATTACCGTGATAGGAGCTACAACACAGGAAGAATACAGAAAAATTATTGAACCGGAACAGGCTTTCAACCGTAGATTTGAAGTTCTTACAGTCAATGAGCCAGATGAGCAGACCTGTGTGAAAATGATCGATGTGCTTCTTGACGGCTACAAAAAACACCATGGTATTGAAGTAGAAAAAAACTCCATTCCCGAATGTGTACGCCTCGCAAAAAGATATGCAAAAGGCAAAAAACTGCCTGATGCAGCCATTGACCTGCTGGACCGAACCATGGCTGCTATTAAAATGCTGGATGAGCTTTCAGAAAAAGAATTGGCAAGCTGGAAAGAAACTTACGAAGCCATTTTAAAAGAAGAATTCACCGACAGCAAAGACCAGGCTAATGAACTCATCTGGAACTATAATCTCCTGAGAGATAAAATAAGCCCTATTCTTTGGGGATCATTAAACGAACAGCCGGTTATCGACAACTCCATGCCTGTTGACCAGATCCACAAGATTATTGATGATACCTACGCAGAGCTTTTAGAGCATGCCGCTGTAAAGAGAGAAAAAGTAGACCGTCTGGAGCTGGCAGCAGTAATGGCGGCAAAAACAAATATTCCGATCGGGAAAATCCAGGCTCAGGAAAAAGAAAAGCTTCTGAATATGGAATCCCTTTTACTGAACAGAGTGGTAGGGCAGGACCATGCCTTAAAAATCCTGTCAGATGCTATTGTTGAAAACCGAAGCGGATTGAACAAGCCGGGGCAGCCTATCGGGTCATTCTTCCTTCTGGGACCTACCGGAACGGGGAAAACCGAGCTGGCAAAATCTATGGCAGAGCTTCTTTTCAACGATGAGAAGGCCATGGTACGTTTTGATATGTCCGAATTTAAAGAAGAACATTCCGCAGCCTTATTATATGGAGCGCCTCCGGGCTATGTAGGATATGAAGAAGGAGGAATGCTGGTTAATAAGATCAGACAGCAGCCCTATACTGTTGTTTTATTTGATGAAATTGAAAAGGCCCATCATTCCGTTTTTGATGTATTCCTGCAGATCATGGATGAAGGAAAAGTTCATGACAAACTGGGAAAAGAAGGTGATTTCAGTAACGCGATCATATTGTTTACTTCAAATATCGGAAGTGAAGAAATTGTAAAACAGTTTGAAGAGGGAAAAGTTCCGGAATCGTCTTCACTGATGCAGATCATGTCCAATTCAGGAAGATTCAGACCCGAGTTTCTGGCAAGAATCACCGAGATTATTCCTTTTGCCCCGATCACAGAATCTATTGCAGAAAGAATTTTCAATATTCAGCTGAAATCACTTCATACTTCACTGACAAGATTGGGAATGACCTTAAAAATCACTGATGAAGCCGTAAAAAAACTTGCATTGGGAGGATTCAGCAGCAAATACGGAGCAAGACAGATCTCCGGTGTTATCCGTGCCCAGCTGGCAAGACCGATTTCTAAAATGATTGTAAGGGAGGAAGTAAAATCCGGGCAGACCATCCACGTAGACTGGAATAATGAAGAAGATAAACTAAGCTGGAAAGTAGATTAAAAATACACAAAGAAAGTCTGTATCCGGATAAACAAATTTGTCTGATAGACAGTTTCTTTGCCAATAACCATAAGGAATTAAAATGAAAACAGTGTTCAAAAATATTTTTACAGGACTGTTGCTCGCAGGAACTTTTGTAACAGCGAACGGGCAGTTTCTTGCAGCTTCCGATACTTCGGAAAGCAGCGTGAAAAAATACAATAACATTATAAATGCCAATAAAGAGATCGTTGAATTCATCGAATATTCATTGGTACAGAAAGGACTGCCCAAACATCTGAGAAACCTGGCCCTGATTGAATCGCACTTCAACAGAAATATAACGTCAGGTGCCGGAGCAGTGGGAATATGGCAGTTTATGACCTCCCATGCCAATCAGTATGGACTTACAGAGCAAAACCGGACGGATGTGTATAAAAGTACCAAGACAGCTGTAGTTTCCCTGGCCAATCTATATAGGAAGTATGGCGACTGGATTACCGTGGTAGCCGCTTATAACTGTGGCGAAGGGAATATTGCCAAAGCGATGCAGAATGCCGGATCTACACAATATCATGTATTCTCTAAATATCTTCCCGGTGAAACAATCAACCATGTTAAGAAATACTTGAATGCCTGCTATGCAACCGGCGAGCTGGAAAGCGTTTTGAACAATTACAATTCTTCAAGGCTTAATAAAATTTTCTTTACAGAAGGCGGAAGTGGAAGAAATAATGCCGCACCGCTTCAGGAAACAGAAATTAACGCCGGATTTAATCTGGATGTCATTGCTGATGAGCTGGATGTGGAAATGAATGAAATTCTTGCCTGGAACCCAGGAATCGTTGAAGAACTGCAGAAAAAAGGAGAAAGCCCTCTGTATCTTCCTACTGATCTTATGCCTGATTTTCTTCTGAAAAAAAATAAAATTCTTTCCCGTTCTATAAAAGAAGGAAGCCGTATGCAGCAGCAATAAGCTTGAACAATATATAATTAAACCGTAAATTTTTTGCGGTTTTTTTTTTCGATAAATTAATGTAATAACTGTTAATAATCTGCTAATTATCCTTAAAAATTATTAATATCTCTCAATTAAGTGCAAAATTTCTGTTGTGGGTGCTGTTGTTAATTGTTTTTAAGGTGTTTTAAACCAAATGATTATATTTAGTTTTAATTCTATTGTCGTAGAATTACTACATCAAATCGTAGAATTACTACAAAATTTAAAATTTATATTTAAAAGCTTTTTTATCAAAATATGACGTTTTATATTTGTTCTGTAATCAATCACCAAATCACAAAATATTAACGATTAAAATTTACAAATCATGGCAGCAAATTCAAGAGGAATCTTAAAATTCAACGGAGGAGAAGGTCAGAAGTTATTAAAGCTTAACTACAGCGTATCAAGATCTACGGATGTTTCAGGACGTGTAGCATCAGACCCTTCCAATGCACTGATCAAAATTACAGTAGAAGCTACTGAAAAATCGGACATCCTTGAAAGCTTACTGAACGGAAAGTATAAGCCTACTACAGGTGAAGTTACTTTCAACAAATCTCACGAAGAAGGTACGCTTACTACATTGAAATGGGAAAACGGATACGTGATCCAGCATGAAGTAGACTTCGACGCTGTAGACGAAAACAGTATGCTGATCAGCTTCGTTGTTAGTGCAGAAGTTATCACGTTAGGTAACTCCGAGTACCGCGGAATGTGGCCTTCATCAGGTCATTAATCCTGAACAATCATCTTAGTAAAATAAATTGGTACAGAATAGTGTATTCGCAAGAATACACTGTTCTGTTTTTGCCGTTTTGAACAATCGGAACCAAAATGATCCTGCCGAAGTTCTTACATAACCCGGTTACATAAGAACGGAGAAGCTTTCGGTCATGAAGCATCTGGAAGCTATTCAAATGTATTAATACAGTCTAAGCAAAAACAATCACACTATGTTTAAAGATGATCGGTCAATAAAAATACAAAGCCCCAAAAACAGTATAAAAGATATAGAGGCAGAACAGCTGAAAGATGCTGAAAATATTGCTGTACAAAAAATAGATGCCAAACTTCAGAAAGCAGATGAAGCGGTAAAAAATTCAGCAAAAAAGGCACAGGAAATCTATTCAGGTGCTGCTCAGGGCTCAAAAATGTTTATGAACCAAACGATGGTTCCCAATAACCCTTCCATAATCGAAAACAAAGTATGGACAAAACAGCCAACCTCTAAAATACATAATGCTGCAGCTATTCCTGACAGTTATATTGCTGGAATTAACAGGGTTGTGATGCTTGATATTGTAATAGAAGGACAGATGATCAGGCATTTCAAACATTTTAAGCTGGTGCAGAGTGCTTCAAGACATCACGAATTCAAGCTGATAATGGCCCACGATACTTTAGGAGGAGCCGAAAATCACAATTTACAGGAAGCGCAAAATTTTTTAGGAAAAAGAATTACAGTAGTATTTAAATATAAAGATATTGAACAAGGACCTGAGCGTAACTTTGTAGGCGTCATTACAGAAGTGGGATTCAGCCAGGAAAAAGGAAGCCTTGGAAATATTGTTCTTACAGGGTTCAGCCCCACAGTATTGCTGGATGCGGCGCCCCACATTCAGAGTTTCGGAGGCGCTCAGGAAGTAAGCCTGAACAGTATTGCCGATCATGTGATAAAAGAGGGCCTGGGACATAATAAATTTGATTTCAGGGTGGATGCACAGCATGGAAACGTCCCTTATAGCTCTCAGTATGAAGAAACCCATTATAATTATCTGGCAAGAATTGCTGAAGCTTATGGTGAACAGTTTTATTATGACGGTGAGGTTCTGCATTTTGGGAAGCTTCCGCCACAGGAAAAGCCTGTTAAGCTTACTTACGGAAGCAGTGTAAGTGATATTGCCATCAGGATGAAAGCTCAGCATGTAAGCCCAAGTTTTTACGGGTACAACAGCAGTAAAAATGAAAAACTAATAGCAGGAAGCTCGAAGATCAGCCATACTTCGGATATTGCCAAACGTGCCTACGAAATATCAGAAAGAACATTTAAAACCCCATCATTGAGAGTGGCTCCAATCAAGGCCACATCATTTATGGATATTGATGCATCTCAAAGAGGAACAGCGGGAAGCAAAGCATCGGAGGTTTTCATAACTTCAGGAACTACAACGGTTCCGTTTTTGTACCCCGGATGCACTGCAGATATTGAAATGCGTAAAACAGAGACCAATGATACCTCTTATTTCACCAAATTAATGATCATAGGCGTTACCCACGAGGTTAATGCAAGAGGGTATTACGACGGGACTTTTGAAGCTATTGCAGCAGACACAGGATTTATTCCCCGCCCGGAATTTGAAACTCCTAAAGCAGAGCCTCAGTTTGCCAAGGTAGTTTCCAATACAGACCCAATGAATCAGGGAAGAGTGAAAGTTCAGTTTGACTGGCAGAGCGGACCGGATACCACTGAATTTGTAAGGGTAATGACACCAGATGCGGGAAGCAGTGATAAAGTAAGCAAAAATAGAGGATTTATGGCCATTCCAGAGGTGGGTGACCAGGTTATTGTCAATTTTGTGCATCAGCATCCGGACCGTCCTTTTGTAATGGGAGGAATGTTTCATGGCGGAATCGGAGGCGGTGGAGGAACTGGTAATAACATAAAAAGCTTAAGCAGCAGAAGCGGAAATAAGTTAGAATTAAATGATGGTGAAGGTTCTGTTTTTCTGACTGATCAGGGTGGTGCCAATATGAAATTTGATGGCGCAGGAAATGCAGAGACCAATGCCAATAATAATAAAACGGTAAACGTAGGAAATAGTAATACGGTCAATGCTGGCAGTGCGAGTTCTATTAATGTTGGTGGAAAAGAAGGTGAAGCAGCCGATTCAGTTTTGAAAATGGATGCTGGTGGAAATATATCCCTGGAAGGAAAAACAAAAATTGAATTAAAGGTGGGAGAGAACAGCATTACGATTACCAAAGAAGGGATTTCTATTTCTGCTAAAGAAGGAATGCTGGATTTGAATGCATTAAAAAATGCCTTATTGGTAACACAGGATAACTTAAGTGTCCACAGTAAATCGGTGACTTCAATTAATGCAACGGGAGATATATTTATCACAGGAAGTAAGGTCGATATTAACTAATGTGTAATCTATTCTAAAAATTGATCAGAGCATGACATTGGAACCGAATAATGACTTATCAGGATTTAAATATGCCTGGTATAAAAAAGCAGAATACAATATTAATATTAAATCTTATCTTACATTAGGAGCAGGGAAAGCTAATCAGACGGAAATAGAAGAAGACTGGATTCTAATACCGGGAGATTATAACCAGATTACTGTACAGTCTTCTACCCAGAGATATATTCAGTCAGATGGGCAGATGCAGCCTTTTTATGAGATTCTTCAAAAAATAAATAAGGCAACAGAAGTAGTAGAGTTATCTTTAAATACAGATAAAAGTATTAATGAGGTTACCAACAAAAATGAAATTTTAAGCAAATGGGATGGAATAAAAAAGGATTTACATTTCTTTGAACTGGTAAAAGAAAGCTATAAAACTTTTATTCAGATCTATGATAAAGAATTTAATAATATAGATCGTAACATAGGACGAAATTTATTATACCAGACTATGTTTTATCCTTTACCCGTGTTCAGAGGAGGAAGCTTTACTGATGAAATCCCTGTAAGAACTACTTTATCAACGCTTTTTCCGGGGGAGGAACTAATATACAGTTCTGCATACGGAATTTCAAAAAATGAAAGAGGTGGCTATACCGTTAAGCTCGACGGGAAAAGTAAAAGTAACGAACCCCGGTTTGAAAATATATATAAAGATAAATATCAGAGAACTCTGGGAAATCCTTTGGAATATAAATATGCCATAGATGGAGAGTATGTATACAATGAAGATTCGGTATTATCTGAGATTATATTCCATGTGAAAGAAGAACTTAATGAAAAAATGATTTATGTATGTAGATATCATGTAAGATTAAATAAAAAATAACAATTAATTTACGATCATATGAGTCAATTATATATCGCACAGGATACTCCGCTTACTTGTAGTAAAGGAAGAAGGCTTATAGGAATTGGAGTCAGTTCCCAGTCTTCAGTAAAGTTAAAAAATGGTGGAAAGCTGATGGCTACTGAAGACGATCGTTTTAAAGACAATTTTATTTGTCCTGAAATGATGGTGGCAGGGGCTTTAGCCGGAGTTGCTGTAGCAGCAGCTTTTTCCGGTGGTCTGTTGGTTTTGGCAGCGGCAGCCTGGGCAGGGAGTGCCCTTATAGACGATTGTCTGAATATCTGTTCATTTTTATGTAAAGGAAGCGACTGGCAAAATACACACCCGAAAGTAAAAATTGAAAATAAAAAGCCCTTATTGCAAAATTCCAGTTTACATTGTTTTATAGGAGGAGAGGTTACTTTTCATCTACCCATTGCCCAGCTTCAGGAAGCAAGTACGGCCAGCCAAATGGCACAAAACTCTTATGAAGATGGTTACAAGGATGAGAAAGGAGATACGACAACAATAGATGGATATACCCGCATTAATACAGATGATCAAGGTAAATTAGACGAATTGTTTGGACCGGGAGTATTGAAGAAAGAAGATTTTAATACCAATAATGATAATGGCTTTTATGCGTCCTTATACCATAACGCAGAAACAGGAGACTTTTTCGTAGCATTTAGAGGTTCCGAGCCGAAAGGGATGCAATTCTATCATGACTGGTTTATAGAAGACGGAGGACAGGCCTTTGGTTTTGATACTCCTCAGATAGAAAAGACGAGAAGCCTTGCCGAGAAAATGGATGATGCAACCAATGGAAACGTGAAATTTACGGGACATTCATTAGGCGGAGGAAACAGTGCCATGGCTTCCTACTATACGGGACTTACAGGTTATACATTTAATACAAGAGGTGTTCATCAAAATACCTTAAATTATCTTGATGAAAAAGGAGCTGTAAAGTCAACTTCAAATATTATCAACTACAGTACAAGTAATGACATTCTTAATGGATTGCAAAACAATAGAGAGGGGCTGCTCTCTACTTTGGCATTTTCAGGAATCCCAGGACTTAATTTACTTGCAGGAGCTGGAGGCCTTACCGGAGGTGTTCCCCGTGCTTTAAATGAACAACATGAAATTTACGGATATATTGAAGACAATGAGGGGCTTGGTATAAAGACCATTGGAAGCGGCCACAGTGCTTATAATGATGCATTTAAGGCTATGATGAGCACAATCAATACAGACGTTGTCGCAAATAATATATAATATGAAAGCAATTATTTTAATACTTCTATCCATTATGACACTTACCAATTGTTCAGATTCTGTTCTTAGATCCCGTAAAAATATAAATAGAAGAAATCTTCCGCCTGCAAAACTGTTTGAGGGGCCGCAGCTTAAAGCTGCACAAAGTATTTTTGATGAAGACCATGAAGAACTTCTGAATGCTATTAAAGAGCATCCTGAAGTTATTAACGAGCTGAGTGACAGAGGAGAAGATAAAGGATACACATTGCTGCACTATGCTGCATTGCTTGAAAATATGAAAGCCATGGAATCCTTATTACAAAATGGCGCTGATCCTAATATAATAATGCCTCAGGGATTACCGATCAAGCATGCTGTAGCACTCAACAATTATGATATGCTGAACTTATTATTAAAATATCATGCAACGCCCAATCCTGCAGCTGGGGTGAGTCCGCTTAGTGATGCAATGATGCTGGGGGATGAAAATGCTGAAAGAAAAATGATAAATTATTTGCTTGAACATGGTGCGGATATTAATCATATTTCTTACAATGGAGGCAATATTATGGAAGATGCTGCAAGAGATGACCTTGATCTGGCCAGCTACCTTCTGGGAAAAGGAGGTAAGCCCGTTATTGCCGGAACAAATCTTTCTCCAATGGCTGATTATATTCAATACAAGGAAAAGCAGAAAAATGAACGTAATCTACCGGATTCTCCATATTATCAGAAACTACTCAGCCTTAAAAAACAGCTGATTGAAAAATATAATGTTCAGTTTCCGTACACAAAAGATACAGTAGAAGAAGCTAAACTCCGGATAAAACTTTATGAAAATCTGAGTCCTAAAGATAAAATATCAGTCAATTTCAAAAATAATTACGGTGAAAACCGCTATCAGGAAGATTTGGCTATTGTAAAAGGAAAATAAGACAACCCGGAAACAATACTTTAATATAAAAATCAGATCACACAAGGTCTGATTTTATTTTTATATTTCCCATAATAGTGTAAAATATAAAGAAATTGAATCTTCTTAAAAGCAGTATTTCTACTTTAAACAGGTATTTCCAGCATTATGTTAAGTCAAAAGTCGTAGAATTACTACATCAAATCGTAGAACTACTACAATATTTCAGATTTGCATTCAAAAACTTTTTCTTTACCTGTATCGATTCTATCTTTGCTCTGTAATCAATCACTATTCACATCATATATAACAATTAAAATCACCAATCATGGCAGCAAATTCAAGAGGAATCTTAAAATTCAACGGAGGAGAAGGTCAGAAACTGTTAAAGCTTAACTACAGTGTGTCAAGATCTACAGACGTTTCAGGACGTGTAGCATCAGACCCTTCCAATGCCCTTATCAAAATTACAGTAGAAGCTACAGAAAAATCTGATATCCTGGAAAGCTTACTGAACGGAAAATATAAACCGACAACAGGAGAGGTTACTTTCAACAAATCTCACGAAGAAGGTACACTGACTACTTTGAAATGGGAGAACGGATATGTGATCCAGCATGAAGTGGATTTCGATGCGGTTGACAGCAACAGTATGCTGATCAGCTTCGTAGTGAGCGCAGAAGTTATCACGCTTGGTAACTCCGAGTTCCGCGGAATGTGGCCTTTAGGCAATTAATAAGACCCAAGTCTTTTAGTAAAAAAATAACATCAGAACAGAACGGCAGAAATGCTGTTCTGTTTTTTTTATGGACATTGTAAAACACTTTTAGAAGCATATCCAAAAACTTTCAACTCATAATTCATAACGGATAACCCGATAAAATATTTCCTATTTTCTTATATTTGTTCATTATAGACATTATGGACGCAACACAAGATAAAAGACTCTTTCTCATCGATGCTTATGCGATGATATTCAGAGGATATTACGCATTGATCAGGAATCCCAGGCTGACAAGCAAAGGTTTGGATACCTCTGCTATTTTCGGTTTTACCAATTCCCTGATCGAACTGATCAGAAGAGAAAAGCCCACCCATCTCGCAGTAGTTTTTGACGTAGGACAGGCAAGTGTAAGAACTGATGACTATTCAGATTACAAAGCCAACAGAAGCGAAACTCCTGAAGCAATTAAAATAGCTGTTCCATACATTCACAGAATTCTGGAGGCAATGCATATTCCCATCTTAGGAGTAGAAGGTTATGAAGCAGATGATGTGATAGGAACCATTGCCTGCAAAGCAGAAAAAGAAGGCTACACCACTTTCATGGTAACCCCGGATAAAGACTTTGCCCAGCTGGTTACAGATAAAATTAAAATCTATAAACCAGGCTTAAAAGGAGGCGACATAGAAATTCTTGGAGTAGAAGAAGTAAAGGCAAAATATGAGATAGAAGATCCTAAACAGGTCATCGATTTCCTTGCAATGATGGGAGATGCTGTGGACAATATCCCCGGATTGGATGGAGTAGGAGAAAAAACAGCCATGAAATTCCTTAAAGAATTCGGAAATATAGAAACCCTGCTGGCAAATACCGATAAGCTGAAAGGAAAGCTGAAAGAAAAAGTGGAAGCTTCGGCGGAACGAGGAATTTTATCCAAAAAACTGGCAACCATTATATGCGATGCACCAATAGAATTCCATCAGGAACAATATGATCTCGATACCCCGGATTTCGAAAAGGTAAAAGAAGTTTTTGACGAAATAGAATTCAGGAGATTATACGAAAATCTTTACCGGGCATTTGCTTCTGCGCCTGCAGAAACGGTGATCGTAAGTGAAGTGGAAGTGACACAGACCTCTGCCGGTACCGAAATAAAAGGACAGGTGATGCAGCTTGATCTGTTTGCCAATTTCGAAGAATTGGATCAGGCGACTTCTACCAAAACTTCCATCGACAAGAATGACCATTTATACCAGTTTGTAAATAATCCGAAAGCACAGAAAGTATTGGTCAGTAACCTATTAAAACAGAAAGCAGTCTGTTTTGATACAGAGACCACTTCACTGAACGAATTGGAAGCAGAGCTTGTAGGGATGAGCTTCTCCTATAAAAAAGGGCTGGCTTACTATGTTCCTTTATCTGAAGACAAAGGAGAAGTGCTCCAGACACTGGAAATTTTCAGACCGTTCTTTGAAAAAGAAGACCTGTTGAAAATTGCCCACAATTTAAAATTCGATTATAAAATACTAAAACAGTACAATATTACGGTACAAGGGGCCATGTTTGATACCATGATTGCCCATTATCTGCTGAATCCGGACGGAAGACACGGGATGGATTATCTTTCCGAAGTTTACCTTAATTATAAACCCGTTTCCATTGAAACCATTATCGGGAAAAAAGGAAAGAACCAGGGAACTTTCAGAGATGCAGACCTGAGAACACAGACCGACTATGCTGCGGAAGATGCCGATGTAACTTTCCAGCTGTACGAGCTGTTTGCCCCACAGCTGAAAAAAGAGAACCTCGAAGACCTTTTCTTTAAAATAGAAATGCCTCTGATGGAAGTTCTTGCTAAAATGGAGCTGGCCGGGATTTCACTCGATGAAAAATGGCTGGCACAGGAAAGTATCGATCTTGAGAATGACCTGAGACAGCTGGAAACTAAAATTTTTGAACTTTCAGGCGAAGAATTCAATATGAATTCACCCAAACAGCTTGGAGAAATCCTGTTCGAAAAAATGCAGCTGGATCCCAAAGCAAAGAAAACAAAAACCGGGCAGTACGCAACTTCAGAAGATGTTCTTCAGAAACTGAGCTCAAAACATGAGATCATCAAGCATATCCTGGAATACAGAACCTATCAGAAATTGAAATCTACCTATGTAGATGCTTTGCCTTCACAGATCGATAAACTGGACAGCAGGGTGCATACCAATTTCTCCCAGACTACGGCTGCTACAGGACGTCTGGCAAGTGTAAACCCCAACCTTCAGAATATTCCGATCAGAACACTGCGCGGACAGCAGATCAGGGGAGCTTTTGTTTCAGGAGAGGGGAAAAAGATCATCTCCGCCGATTACTCTCAGATCGAACTTCGTCTGATTGCCGAGATCTCAGGAGAAGAAAATATGATCAAAGCTTTCCAGGACGGAGAAGATATCCATGCTTCAACAGCTGCAAAACTTTTTAAAATTCCTTTGGAAGAGGTTTCTAAAACCCAGAGGAGCCAGGCAAAAACCGTGAATTTTGGGATTATCTACGGACAGGGAGCCTTTGCGCTGGCAGAGCAGACCGGACTTTCAAGAACAGAAGCCAAACAGATGATCGAAGCTTACTTTGAAACTTATCCGAAATTAAAAGAATATATGGCAGAGCAGGTCAGCAAAGCCCGCCAGATAGGATATGTAGAGACAATATTAGGAAGAAAACGTCACTTAAAAGATATCAATTCCAATAATTTCGTGGTGAGAGGACATGCCGAAAGGAATGCCGTTAATGCACCGGTTCAGGGAAGTGCAGCAGATGTTGTAAAACTGGCCATGATCAAAATTGATCACGAGCTTAACGCACGGCAGCTGAAGACCAAAATGCTTCTTCAGGTACATGACGAACTCATATTTGAAGCTCCGGTAGATGAAATTGAAGCGGCTTCAAAATTAATTAAAACAGAGATGGAAAGTGCTTTGAAAACCCAGGTGCCTTTATTGGTAGAAGTGGGAGTCGGGAATAACTGGCTGGAAGCCCATTGATAAAATACTGTAAAATTAGAATAAGGTGGGTTTTTAAACTCACCTTTTATTTTTGATCTATCTGAGCCTGGAATTACTCAATCTGACCATCCGGAGAAAGAACTTAAAATAAAAAAGAAGACTAAAAGCTTTAGTCTTCTCAACTTTCTGCATGTACAGAAAATTTGTAATCATTTTTCACCTCATCGATTTTACCTTCGTCTCTGGTTTTTTAAGGCCTGTATTTAAAAGAATGACAATTCATTCAGATTCAATACTAGCTAAAGATAAGAAGTTTAAACTTCCTGTGAAATACTACTTTTGTATTAGTTTTAAGAAATTTTCAATTAGTTCAGGATTCTTCATTTACATCCTTTAGCCTGGTCAGGTTTTCAAGAATATTGGGAACGAATCTTTCAGCAAAACCTGCGTGTCAGTCTGATCATTGCAAGATCGTCCGTTGGTTTTAGACCATAATGATGCTCCAACTTTTTTATTTTTTTATCGAGCATTTCCTCTGTATCAGCCAGTGAGAGGTCAGTCATCAGATATTCAACTACATTAATTTTTTCGTTGGTATCCGTTTTTTTGAATGGAGAAAATGTCAGAATGCCATCGGTAGAAATAGAAATATCTCTCAGGTTGTCAAAACATATTTTTTGATCTTGCCGGGAATACCAATCTTCAAAATTCTCATGAAGATAATAGGCTATATAATCAGGTTTATTATCCCTATCGAATTCAGTTATTTTTCCATCGATGCAAATAACTCCGTCTCCAATCGATAGAATGATCCCCTTGTCCTCTTTAAAGTGATAAAGAAGAAGAATAACAGTAGTTAAAAGTTCTTTTTCATCAAGCATAAGCCTGTTTTTAATCAATACCATCTCTTTGAATAGGTTTTGAACAATCTCTTTCAGTTCTTCTTCCAGAGTTTTTGTAAAGGTATTTTCATAAAGCTCCTGATAACCCTTTTCAATTGCTGCTTTTCGTAAAATTTTCCCGGTTAATGTTGATGCAAAATGGCTGTCCATTGCTGTTGAACAATCATCCATGACAGCACATATTATTTTATCAGAACCAATTTTCTTTATGATTAAATCATCTTCACAGTGATGAGTATGATAATCTCCCATTTGAAGGATTGAGTAAATATTCATTGACTGTAAAAATAGATTAATTATGGAAATTGAAAAGGACTAATGCAATATTTTCAGCCCATATTTTATTTTTCTCCACATTACCAAATCTTCTTTTCCATTCTTTGAATGCTTCAGACCGGATATCCAATATCCAGTCTGATATTCAGAAGAATCACAAAAACCCTCAGTAAATTCTTGTGATCCTTAATTGAGGCTCTTCTCACAGGAAGCTAGATATTGTATTCAATTTCGCCGATGTAATATAATGCATAGTCTTCATCATTCACGGAAACCGGGTTGGGAATGGCATGTTTGTTTGCAAAAATAATAGCATTGACCGGAGTTTCCAGGCCTAGCTGGTTGATCTTTTGCTCCACAACAGGAAGCCATTGATCAGCATAAGAATAATCTGTGAATTTTTCATAAATGCCTAAACTTTCATCTTCAAAGCCATATTCCAGAAAATCATAATCAAACCAGTGGATATTCTGTGATTCAGCAAATTTTGACACATAAAGATCCTCAGTTTCCTCTTCTGTGTAATACTTCTCATCTTCTTCTGCAAAATCATTAAAGTCTTCTTCATTTTTAAAATATCCCAACCAAAAGTGTGAAATCTCTTTCTCCATAAATTATTTTTTTAAAAGTATACTGTATATATTTATTTTAACCTCTTTAACTGCTCACTTTCATGAATAACTTTTTCCAATCGGGAGAGTCTTGTTTTTTCCTGTTTTGCGCTCATCAGCCAGTGAATGATCATTCTTTTATAGGAAGGAGCCTGCTTTTCAAAAAAAGCCCATGCATTTTGATGGGTTTTAAACTGTTTTTCATACATAGAATCAAGAATAATATCCTCTTTCTCATGTGAATAAATTCCTGTTTTATTTTCTTTTCTTGCTTCAAATGCTTTTTGCCCTTCCACAGTCATAAGGCCCGCTTTCGTCAGCTCTTCCACTTTTTTTATGTTGATGATACTCCAGGTGCTATTCGGTTTTCTTGGGGTAAAACGGTTAGAATAGCTCTCTGAATCTACAGATCTTCTTACACTGTCTATCCACCCGAAACATAAAGCCTGATCCACAGATTCAGACCAGCTCATAGAAGGTTTTCCGCTGTCTTTTTTATAGAAGCCCACCAGAATTTCTTTTTCTTTTATATGATTCTCCTCCAGCCACTTCCTGAATTCTTCCTTTGTTGCAAAAAAAGTAGGGTTCATAGTGAATCTTTTTTATTCATATTAAAATGTAATATTACAAAACTTTTCTTTCAAACAGGATAATACTGGTCGTCAAAAGGCATTAAAATAAACTTTTTTATTGTAATTTTATTCAGGTAAAACTTCAGTACAATGGAATTTCTTCAGGATCATTATGTTATACAAAACGAACTGCTGCTGATATTGATCTCCGTATTTTTAGGTCTGCTGATTGGTGCAGAACGCGAATACCGGAACAGATCAGCGGGTCTCCGGACTTTTATTCTGGTCTGTTTCGGTTCCTGTCTTTTTACCATTCTCTCCATTAAAATAGGAGTGGAAAATCCGGACCGCCTGGCAGCCAATATCATTACCGGAATAGGTTTTCTGGGTGCCGGAGTGATTTTTAAAGGCGATAATAAGATCGATGGAATTACCACTGCAACCACTATCTGGGCTACCGCTTCAATAGGAATGGCTGTAGGTTCAGGCTATGTTTACCTTTCGCTGCTGGGAACGGCTTTGGTACTTTTGATCCTCAGTGCGCTGATATACCTTCAGAATTTTATAGACAGCAGCCACAAAATAAGGGAATATAAAATAACGGTGGCCAGATCAGAGGATATTAAACACTGTGAAAAGATTTTTGAAGAACACCATCTGAAGTATTTTATGCTTAAACTGCAGTATAAAAAGGGAAACCTTTCCATAACATGGATGCTTACCGGAAAGCATACAAAACATGATGAGGTAGTGAAAAGCCTTATTAATGATCCTAAAATCACAGCCTATCAATTCTAAATAAAAACAAAAAAATAAAGGCCTGAGCCCTTATTTTTTCTTGAAAACGTACAGATCTTTGTTAGGACCGGTTATTTCCCTGCCGTCCATATCCAGCTGGATGAGAATGTTTTCTCCTACCTTGTATTTATGATTGGCACTTTTACCTTTTAACGTAATTACACTTCCTGCAGTATCCCATTCAAAAGTTCCTTTATCCTGGTTTTTCGAATTTCTGTCGATGTATTCTTCAGTGATGCTGAAGGTTTTATCATTGTTAATACTAAGAGAGGTCTTAATTCCCGGACAGTCTGCACAAGGAACTACAGCCTCATACGTTCCCGGCCAGTCAAGAGCGTTTTCCGAAGTATCACCCGGAGCAGAAGGAGTTACTTTTGCAATACTGTCAGAAGCAGGTGTTTTTACGGTTGCAGAATCCGTGGTTGTATCAATAGTTTCGGGAGTTTTTTCTTTAGGATTACACGATGTTAAAAATGCAGCAGATGCAATTCCCAAGATGAACAATTTGCTATTTACCATGATAAAATAATTTTGATATATTTTGAATAATTAAGTTCCTTATCACCAACAAAAACTGAGCCATAGAAAGAAGCTAGAGCGTCGGAGAGTTTAAGAGTTAATACGTGTTTTAAGGGTAAAAGTAAAGACAGAAGATGGATATTCCGGAGATATGTAAAGGCTATTTCCTCTAAAATATAAATCCGACATCTGAAATCTTGATTCTTGGCTCTTGTTTAAATTCACCATTCACAATCTATCCCTTTCCCATCCGTGAACACCAATTTTCGCTGTTATTTCATAAGGCATATGTATAATATTCTTTGTAAATTGGGACAAAATTTTGATTATGACAAAAAAGATACTTTTATCCGTATTTCTTTTGCCGGCTGCAATGGCATTTGCGCAACAATATGGAGGAATGTGGATTCCTACAGAGCTGAATGAAAAGGAAATGAAGGATTTGGGAATGAAGATCTCTGCCAAAGACATTTTCAATACTCAGAAGCCGAGCATAAAGGATGCAGTAGTACAGTTTAACGGCGGGTGTACTGCAGAAATCATTTCACCTAAAGGATTATTGCTGACCAACCACCACTGTGGGTACGGGCAGATCCAGGCCCATTCTACGGTTCAGAATGATCTTCTTTCCAATGGTTTCTGGGCTAAAAATCCGGACGGAGAACTTCCGAACCCCGGTGTAAAAGTAGACTTCATTGTAGATATCAAAGAAGTGACAGATCAGATCCTGGAAGGGACAGACAACCTTGTGGAGCCTGAACTGACTAAAAAAGTTAATAAGAATATTGAGGTTTACAAAAACTCTCAGAAAATAGAATCTTACCAGTCGATCATTGTAAAATCAATGTATTACGGTAACAAATATTATGCTTTTACCACAGAAACGTACAAAGATATCCGTCTGGTTGGGGCACCGCCTCAAAGTATAGGGAAGTTCGGGAGTGATACGGATAATTGGGTTTGGCCAAGACACACCGGGGATTTCTCCATGTTCAGAATCTATGCAGGAAAAGACAACAAGCCTGCAGAATATTCAAAAGACAATGTTCCTTACGTTCCGAAGCATTATCTTCCGGTTTCTATAAAAGATAAAGCTGAAAACGATTTTACATTCGTATTCGGGTTTCCTGGAAAAACAACAGAGTATCTTCCTGCAGTAGCGGTGGAGAAGATCATGACCGATATAGATCCTGCAAGAATTGCCGTGCGTGAAGTAGCCCTGAAAACACTGGACGAAAAAATGCGTACAGACAGCGAAACGCGTATCAAATATTCTTCAAAATATGCATCGGTAGCCAATTACTGGAAAAAGTGGATCGGTGAAGTAGAAGGCCTGAAAAAATCCAATGCAGTGGAGAAAAAAGTAATGTATGAAGGTTCTTTGGTCGCTAAAAATCATGAGATCAAAGCCACTCTGGACCAGTTGAATAAACTGTACAACGACCAGGCTCCTTATGCATTAAACAATGCCTACTATACAGAAGTGGTAAGAAATGCCGAAACGCTGAAGCTGGCAGGTGACTACTACGACTACATTGCTACGGTAGAAGCAGGGAAAATGGATGAAAAAGAGCTTACGAAACTGAAAAAAAAGGTAAGTTCTTTCTACAAGGATTACAGCGCAGAGCTTGATGCCAAGGTGACGGCAAAACTACTGGCTTTATATGCCAATAAAACCGCTCCTCAGTTCCTGCCTGCCGGATTCAATAAATATAAAGACGAGAGCCAGAACATTCCGGTGGTGGAAGAAATGTCGAAAAACTCTATTATCACGGGAAGAGAGCAGGTAAACGGAGCAAGTCTTACCGGAGATATTGAGAAAGCATTTTCCAATCAGGACAAGCTGATCAAAACTTTGAAAAAAGACCCGATTTACCAGCTGTATGTTTCTATGAAAGAAACATATATGAAAAATGCTGATCCTCAGTTTACTTCTCTTCAGGGAAAAATTGATGACCTGCAGAAGAAATTCATGGCACAGCAGATGGCAACGGATAAAGACAGAAAATTCTTCCCGGATGCCAATTCTACCCTTCGTGTTACCTATGGAAAAGTAAAAGGTTCTACACCTAGAGATGCTGTTTCTTACGGTTATCAGACGCATTTGGCAGGAGTAATGGAGAAATATGTTCCGGGAGATTATGAATTTGATGTTCCTAAAAAACTGATTGATCTTTACAATAAAAAAGATTACAGTATTTATAAAGACAAAACAGGCGATGTTCCGGTAGGATTCACTGCGACCAACCATACAACGGGAGGAAACTCAGGAAGTCCGGCGCTTGATGCCAACGGAAACCTTGTGGGACTTAATTTCGACAGACAGTGGGAAGGAACGATGAGTGATATCAATTACGACCCCCGTTTCAGCCGGAATATCATGGTAGATACCAAATATATCCTGTTCATTATCGATAAATTTGCCGATTCCAAATGGCTTATCGACGAAATGAAGGTGATAAAATAATACACAAAAGTAATACCTTTAAGAATCTATTTAAATCCAATTTGAATAGATTCTTTTTATTTAATAGAGATGAAAGAGAAGATCATCAGTTTACTCGCCGCCTTCGAAACGGGAAATATCGGAAATTCTTTTCCGATGGATTACTGTTTGCCCGTTTATCACTGTGTTTCTGATGCAGATCTGCCACATATCCGGCACATTATCCAATATAAGAATACCAGGCAGTTCGAAGAAGATCTGGACTGCCTTTCAAAACACTTCCAGTTCGTCAGCTGGTCAGAATTCAAGGATTTTGTCAATGGTAGCTTTAAACCTAAAAAAAAGATTGCTTTCCTGACTTTTGATGACGGTTTCAGGGAGTTTTACGATACCGTACTTCCTGTTCTGGAACGAAAAGGAATATATGCCTGTAATTTTATAAACCCGGCTTTTATTGATAACCGGGAACTGATGTTCAGATGTAAAGCGAGTTTAATTATTGATGCTGCGGAAAAATCAAAAACAGCAGATCCTGAAGTCTATCAAATGCTTTCCCTGGAAGATCCGTCAAAAGAAAGTTTAAAACAGCAGGTTTTAAAGATCAGTTATCATAAAAGAAATCTTCTGGACAGGCTTGCTGAAAAAATGGAAGTCGACTGCAATGCTTATCTTAAAGAGCACACTCCTTATCTTACAACAGACCAGTTAAAAATACTGACACAAAAAGGCTACGGAATTTCCTCTCACAGCTGGGATCATCCGAAATATGGCGAACTTTCCCTAAAAGAGCAGATGGAAAGTACCGGCCGGACTTTTAATTATTTGAAAGAAAATGGTTTTCTATATGAAAGCTTTGCATTTCCGTTCACGGATTTTGGAGTGAAAAAAGATTTCTTTGATGAGCTGTTTAAAAATGAAGATCTATTCTGCTGCTTTGGAAGTGCAGGCACAAAATTAGACAGTATTGAAAGGCTTTTTCACAGAATCCCGATGGAAATGGGAGAGAGTGCAGAAAGCATATTAAAAAAAGAAACGGCCTATTTCAGGCTGAAAAGAATAATCAACAAAAATAAAATAGTGAGAAGATGACCGAGCTGAAGACATTTAACAAAAAAGAACTTGAAGATTTCATTTCGTCAGGAGATTTCAGAGGCTTTGATTTTCTTCCTATTTCAGAGCACCGGGCCAAATCCCAGATCAGAAACCTGAAAGCTTTAGATAATCAGACACTTTTGGTTCTGGCTTTTTATGAAGGAAAACTGGCGGGATATGTAGGATGCTTTCCTGATAATTATTTAATTGACGGAAAAATATTCCATTATGCATGGTTAAGTACCCTGTTTGTAAGTGAAGAATTCCGTGGGAAAAGGATTGCAAAAACATTGCTGAATAAGATGTTTGAAGAATATGACGGCAATATTATCGCAACAGAATTTACCAAAGAAGCAGAAGCTCTTTACAATGTATTGGGTGTTTTTGAGTATATGTATCCAAAGGCCGGAAAAAGATATTATTTCCGTTCAGATGCAGCTCATATTATTCCTGCAAAAAAGCCTGATGCCAAAGTGTTGAAGCCTGTTTTTCAGATAACTGATGCTGTTGCCAACTCTTTAATTGCTTTAAAAAACTCTGCTATCAGAAAGCCTGAATTCAGATTCGAAATTCTTGATCATATTGATGCTGAGAGCGCTGAATTCATGTCAAGATTCCAGGCTAAGCGGAATGCCGATGAAATCAATGTATTTATAAAAAATCCATGGGTACTGGAAAGTAAGAAGAAAGAAGAGAAATACCTGTTTTCGAGCTATGCTGAGGTTTTTAAATACGTTTGGGTAAAAATATATGATGACAACAGTAATTTAAAAGCCTGTTCACTGCTTCAGCTCAGGGACGGAAGCCTTAAAATTCCTTATCTGTTTTCAGAAGCTGCCGGTTTAGACCCTTTTATTGAATTTTTAAGCTATTTTATTGTCAGTAATAAAGTGAAAACCTTAACCAGCTATCAAAAGGACCTCAATACCAAAATAGAACAGTCAAAAACATTTCCTAAAATCTACGAACGCGATTTTGAAAGAAGATACCTGTTTCACAAACAGCTGATCCAGCACTTGCCGGAAGGATTTGGTCCGCAATATCAGGACGGGGACGGAGATTGCATGATGACTTAGGCATGCTTTCTTATCACTGAAACGGTTTTGCTTAATTTAAAAATAAAACTGAATGCTATGCAGAAATAATTTATTAAAGAATTAATATGCCGATTTATTCCCGTTGTAAAAAACTGCGTAATCTGCCAATCACTGAGATTTTAAAATTAAACAGCCTCTAAGCTTTATACCGATTTCAGGTAGATATAAAAAACCGCCTCAAAAAGATGAAGCGGTTTATTTTTTTTAATGTCCGAAGATCTCTTCCAACGTTAATTCTTTAAAGATTCCCATCTGATTTACGGCGTCCATGTTCAGATTTTCTTTCTTACCAATAATAGCTGTATTAAAATGTATTGGCTTGATTTTCGTCTGGTAAAAACCCTTAAGATCTTCAAATTTCAGATTTTCGATCTGTCCGTAGATATCTTTTCTGAAATCATGGTAGATTCCGAGTTTTTTAAGCCTTAACGTATTGAAAAATATATTGTTCCTGGTAATTCTTGTTGAAGCAATCTGTTTCAGGGCGGCATTTTTAGCATTCTCAAACTGGATAGGCACTTCAGGCAGCTCATTCATCAGTTCACTCATTGTGCTTACGGCCGTCTGGAGCTTATCCGGCTGCGTTCCGATATATGTGGTGATATAATCAGGGTGTCTCAGTTCGGAATTGGCCGAGTAAGAAACATACGCAGAATAGGCTAAACTTTTACTTTCACGGATCTCCTGAAAAACAATTGATGAAAGTCCTCTTCCGAAATATTCATTGAAAACGTTGATCTTTCCAAAGTTTAAAGTATCTACCTGGTAGCCTCTACCCACTTTGCTCATTTCCATCTGAACCATATCGTAATCTGTGAAATAGACATTTCCGTTGGTTTCAGGCTCTGGATATTGTTTAGGCTCAGGAATACTGAAGCTTTCATTTTCAATATACTTTCCAATATACTGTTTGAAATTTTCCACATCCTTTCCATAGAAAAATATCTCATAAGGATATTTGAAAAGCTTTTTCATTCTGTCTGTAAATACTTCCGCATTGCTGCTTTCAAGCTCTTCTTTCGAAATAATATCCGTGTAACGTGAAAAACTTCCCAATTTTGTATAATTGGTCAGGGCGGTCATGATACGTGTTTTATCTTTTTTTGTAGCCTGGCGGTTTTCCAGAACGGTTTCTACAAACTGCCCGTAGATCTCCTGATCCGGTTTTACACCATACATCCAGTGCTGCAGAAGAGCAATTCCTTTTTCAATATTTTCTTCCAGCCCGCTCAGTGAGATCAGAAGCTGGTCATTCGTTGTCTTAAAATCATTACTGATTCCGATCTTAAAGAATTCCTTCTTCAAATCCTCAGGCGAAAGATCCTCAGTTCCAAGATACTGAAGTAACTGTGTGGAAATTCCAAGATCCCTGTCATGATCGCTTCCGAAAGGGAAAATGAAGTGTGCCTGTGCAATATCATTGTATTTATTGCGGACGAAGCTCAGTTTTTTATCTTTTACCGTATCGGTAAGGATTTCTTTTTTATAATCGATAAATTCCGGCTGTATATCTTCTGTTTTTTCCGCAACAATTTCCTTTAAAAAGTGAGACTGTGCCTCACGGTTTATTTTAATCGGGGTAATTCCCGGGTTTTCTACTCTTACCAATTGATCATTAACGCCTTTTTCCTTATAGACAACAACATAATTGTCCTTAAAAAAAGTATTGGCGAAATCTACAACCTCTTCTTTGGTGAAGGTTTCGTACTCATCCATTTCATTCAGCTCCTGCACCCAGGTTCTGCCTTTAATATAGGTGTCATAAAGATTGGTAGCCAGTCCGTCTGCTGTTTCCAAACCTTTCATCCTCTGGATTTTGAAATCATTAATGATTGCAGGAAGAATCCAGTCCGGAAAATCTCCTTTTTTGATCAGCTCTATCTGCTCAAGAACCATATCTTTTGCTTCGTCCAAAGTCTGTGTTTCTTTCGGAACCGCAACGATAGAAAAATACCCGTACTGCTTTAAGCCTACAGAAAAAGCCTGGGCCCAAAGCATTCTTTGTGTCTGGTTGATATTAAGGTCAAGAAGTCCGGCTTCCCCTCTGTTGCTGAGGATATTGGCTGTAATATCTGCCAGCATAGCTTCTCTGGTACCATAGCTGTCTGTTCTCCATGCCAGCTGAACTCTTGGTGTTGTAGGGCTTTTTACCGTTCTTTTTACAATTTCCGTTAATGGCTGTTCAACGACCGGCGTCTTTTCCGGAAGCTCTCTGTAAGGAATCGTTCCAAAATACTGGTCAACCAGCTGAATCGTTTCCTCAAAATCCAGATCACCCACCAAAACCATCGCATAATTATTTGGAACGTAATATTCATCAAAATACTTATGAATAGCTTTCATAGAAGGATTCTTCAGATGTTCAGGCTTTCCAAGCGTAGTTTGCTGTCCATTCGGATGCGTTGGAAAAAGGGCGGCCATAAGCTTATAATTCACAAGCCTTGAATCGTTATCCTGGGCTCTGTTGAATTCCTCATATACCGATTCCAGTTCCGTATGGAAAAGCCGGAGCACAACCTCTGAGAACCTTTCCTTCTCTATTTTAAGCCATTTTTCAAGCTCGTTATTCGGAACATTATTTTTATAAACCGTTTCATCAAACCACGTATGGGCATTCGTTCCGGTGGCTCCAAGGGAAGAAATTGCTTTATCATATTCATTCGCGATTGCATACTGGCTGGCTTCCTGGGATACCGTGTCAATTTTTTTATAAATCTCCTTCTTTTTTTCAGAATCCTGTTCCGCTTTATGTTCCTCGTATAATGCTGAGATCTGCTCAAGAAGTTCCTTTTCCTTTTCCCAATTCTGGGTTCCGAGCTTCGAAGTACCTTTGAACATCATGTGTTCCAGATAATGTGCAAGTCCTGTATTGTCTGAAGGATCATTGTTACTTCCCGTTCTTACCGGGATATACGTCTGTATTCTGGGAGCATCAAAATTCTGGGCAAGAAAAACCTTTAGGCCGTTTTTTAACGTATAAATTCTTACTTTATTTTCATCATGCGTAACTGTAGTATATTCGTAGTTGTTTTTATCTGTATGAACCGTTTCTCTATATCTCTTGTCAATCATAAGCTAACTCATTTCATCCCTAAAAATCAGAATGCCTTACAAATGTAAGGAATCAAAAAGGAACAAATCAAAATTTCCTTATTATTGCATCTATAGTTTTAATTTATAACAGACTGAGATCGTAATGAATAATCAATACCGAAAACTTTTACCCGAAGAAAGCAAAATCTATAGAACGATCAGACTGGAAAGTCTGAAAAAATTCCCTGAATCTTTCGGAGCCGATTATAATGAAGCATTAAAAACTGAAAAATTCAGAACAGAATATGATATTGAGAATGAGCTGGCAGAAAGGTTTGTTGTGGGAGCTTTTAATGATGGCCAGTTAATTGGGATCTGCACTTTTGTTAAAGATGAATATGGCAGAGGAAATATTTACCAGATGTACGTTAAAGAAGAATATCAGGGTAACAATATAGGTTTAAATCTGATTCAGAAGGTTGTAAAAGAAGCGTATAGCCAGTTTAAGGACATTGAAATCTACCTTGAAGTTAAAAATGATAATCTTAAAGCATTTAAACTCTATGAAAAGGCAGGTTTTACAGAAGTTCCTAAGCATGAACAGGACGAAATGGATTCCAATAGACTGATGAAATATTCTCAGCTGTAATAGTGACGAAAAAGCAGACCCGGATCAGCCTTCTTTACTTTCTATGCGTCTTTCCAAAATAAATTCAATAAGTTTGCAGTAGTTTTCCAAAAACTTACACCATGCACGGAAACATTCTGATCATCGATGACGAGATCAAACTCCTGAAACTATTAGGAATGATTCTTTCCCAAGAAGATTTTAACGTAAAAGAGGCTTCAACAGCACGTTCTGCAATGACGATGCTTGAGCAGCATGAATTTGACGTCGTACTCTGCGATGTCCGCCTTCCAGATGCTTTCGGGGTAGAGCTGGTACGATCCATCAAAACCAAATATCCACACCTTGAGATTATTCTGATGACGGCTTTCGGGAACATTACCGATGCCGTTCAGGCCATGAAAAACGGTGCGTATGATTATCTGGTGAAAGGGGATGATAACGAGAAGATCATTCCGCTGGTATACAAAGCACTGGAAAAAGTAAAGGATAACCGCTCCAGAACTGGTCAGAAAATTACTGTATCAAAAGGATTCGGACAGATTATCGGAACGTCTCCCCTGATTCTTCAGTCTAAAAAGCTGGCGGAGAAAGTAGCTTTAACGGATGCTGCCGTTCTTCTTACCGGAGAAACAGGAACCGGAAAAGAAGTTTTTGCCAACGCCATTCACGAAGGAAGCGATAGGAAGAAAAACAATTTTGTAGCCATCAACTGCTCAGCATTCAGCAGAGAAATCCTTGAAAGTGAACTTTTCGGACATAAGCAGGGAGCATTTACAGGTGCTGTAAAAGATAAAAAAGGTCTCATAGAAGAAGCCAACGGCGGAACTTTGTTTTTAGACGAAATAGGAGAGATGCCTATAGAATTGCAGGCCAAACTGCTCCGCGTTCTGGAAACCGGAGAATTTATAAAAATGGGAGAAACTAAAGTGTCCAGATCCAACTTCAGGCTCATCGCTGCAACCAACAGAAATCTGGAAGAAGAAATAAAGCAGGGCCATTTCCGGGAAGATCTGTATTTCAGGCTGAATGTTTTCGAAATCCATCTTCCGCCATTGCGTGAAAGAAAGGAAGATCTGAAAATGCTGGCCAAAAATTTCATTGACATTTTCTCCCGTAAACTTCACCTTTCAAACCTTCAGGTGAATCCGGATTATTATAAAACTCTGGAAAAAAATGACTGGAAAGGAAATATCCGCGAGCTGAGAAATGCCGTGGAAAGAAGCCTTATTTTAATGGAAAACAATATCCTGGATGCCGGAAGCCTTCCACATTATACCGATAAAACAGTTCCTGCAAGCGACTCGTTAAGCATAAGAACGCTGGAAAAAATACACATCCAAAAAGTACTGCAATATACAAAAGGCAATAAAGCCGAAGCCGCCAGACTGCTGGAAATTGGCATTGCAACCCTGTACCGCAAGCTGGAAGAATATGGCTTGAGATAATGAGTTGCAGAGTCGGAGAGTTTTAGGGTTTCGGGATGTGTGCTTCCAAAGTTTGAGTGTTTTAAAGTTTTAGAGTTTGGGTGTCCACATGGCTATAAATTATTAAATACGTGCCCAAAAGCCATGAATCAAGAATATTGAATAAATGGCAAATATTTGGTGGCTGAGGCTCCCGAAGCCACCATTAATAGGGTTTGATATTTTAATTTTAACTCTTACAACCCACTATTGACTTGCAGACAAAATTCATAATAACGTTTTCCAATTCTCACCTTAATCTAAAAGCCTCATGTCTGGTGTCTAAAATCTAACTTCTAATCCCTATCATTTCAATAAACGGGCCTATCATTTTGATAGGCTTTTGCGTTTTGGTATGGTTTAGTTATTGTTTTAATTTATTGATTATCATTTATTTAAATGCTTTGTTTTCAAAGTGGGCCTTCTTTTGGCCTATAGGACATGAATAAAATATTTTAAAAATGACAATTTCAAGAAAAACGTTCAAAAAACGTGAGCACACCAACTTCAGTCAGCTGGTAGTAGCGTATGTAGTTCTTACTCTTTTAATCCTAATGATTTCGATATGATGCTGATAAGTTTAATCCTGCTTTTTGCAGTGATGTTCTGGCTGCTTTACAAATCCGTTGAATTTTTTGATAAAATATAAAAATATGTGGAGTTTATTTTTCCTTTCAATTCTGGCCTTTGTGTACATCTGTTACGTTTTGCTGAAACCTGAAAAATTTTAACCGGTCATGAATACAGAAATTTTAGGCGTCATTGCCATGTTTGTCATTACATTAGTTATTGGAATATTTCTTGGGAAATACATTGCTAATGTGTACGGGTACAAAAAGACCTTTTTGGATCCTGTTTTTGAACCTGTTGAAAAATTAAGTTATACAATAGCGGGAATTAACCCGGTCCGTCAGATGACCTGGAAACAGAATATGTATGCCATGCTGACAATCAACCTGGTCTGGTTCGTTATAGGATTTCTGATCCTGATGACCCAGTCGTGGCTCCCTTTAAATCCTGACGGAAACCCGAATATGTCCCCGGATCTTGCTTTTAATACAGCTATTTCTTTTTTGGTGAACTGTAATCTCCAGCACTATTCAGGAGAAACGGGAGTGAGTTATTTAAGCCAGCTTTATCTGATGTTCCTGCAGTTTGTAACCGCAGCAACCGGAATGGCAGCTATGGCCGTTCTTTTCAAAGCTTTTAAAGATAAAACAACTACAGAATTAGGGAATTTCTATGATTTCTTTACTAAATCTGTGATCAGAATACTCGTTCCAATCAGTATCCTTGTTGCCCTGATTCTTTCTGCGAACGGAAGTCCGATGACTTTCGAAGGGAAAGACCATATCACAACGCTGGAAGGACAGAAAGTGGATGTTTCCAGAGGTCCTGTAGCTGCTTTTGTAGCGATTAAGCATTTGGGAACTAATGGAGGAGGTTTCTTCGGAGCCAACTCAGCACATCCGCTTGAAAACCCAAATTATGTAACGAATATGACCGAAATGGTCACTCAGATGATCATTCCGTTTGCATTGGTTTTTGCATTGGGATTTTATCTGAAAAAAAGAAAACTGTCATGGGTAATTTTTACGGTAATGACTGTTGGTTTTCTTGCTCTTGCCGTTCCAAATATTGTCAATGAAACAAATGGCAATCCGCTTATCACACAAATGGGTGCCGACAGCAGTCTTGGAGCTATGGAAGGTAAAGAAATCCGTTTTGGGAGCGCTTCTTCAGGATATTGGAGTATCGCAACGACAGTGATCTCAACAGGTTCCGTTAATTCTATGCACGACAGTACGATGCCGCTTTCAGGAATGAACGAGCTGCTGGCTATGATGATCAACTGTTTCTACGGAGGCTGCGGAGTCGGAATCCTGAATTATTTCATCTTTATCATTCTTGCTGTATTCATTAGTGGCCTGATGGTAGGAAGAACTCCGGAATTCATGGGCAAAAAGATCGAAGCCAAAGAAATGAAGATCGCCATGATCGTCGCTCTGTTCCATCCGTTTTTAATACTGGTAGGAACTGCATTCACTGCTTATCTGCCGGAATTTGGAGCCAAGACATTGAATAATCCGGGGTTCCACGGATTCAGTGAAATGCTGTACGAATTCACCTCTTCTTCGGCAAACAACGGTTCCGGATTCGAAGGTCTTGGCGACAATACCCCATGGTGGAATATCTCAACAGGAATTGTCTTGCTGTTATCCAGATTTATTCCGATCATCGGACCGATAGCGATTGCAGGATTACTGGCACAGAAGAAATTCATCCCGGAGAGTTCAGGAACGCTAAAAACGGATACAGCCACTTTCGGTTTTATGACATTGGCAGTGATCCTGCTTATTGCGGCGCTGTCTTTCTTCCCGGCCCTTACATTGGGACCTATCGCAGAACAGATTCAGTATTTCTCTAAATAAAGAACATTAATTTTTTGAACCATTGAGAAGGTAAAAGTAGTTAAGAATATTAAGGTGTATGCTCAATATGCAGCAGGCTTAAAAATATTCTTTGAATATCAATCTTAACTCTTCTTCACTCCTTAACAAATCTTAATGGTTTAAATAGTATCAATAAATTAAAATTAAAATCAATAGTTAACCATTAGGAAGATTGGAATATCAGGAAATTAGTCTAAAAACTCATCAAACATTCACCTGAATATATTATCCATTTCACTCCTTTTGTTTTAATCTGTCTTAATAGTTACCATTGATTTATAATGATATAACTCTTTCAAAAAATGAAAAATCAATCCCAGACATTGTTTCAAAAAGATTTGGTAAACGAAGCGATCAAACAGTCCTTCGTCAAGCTGAATCCGAAAATCATGTTTAAAAATCCCGTGATGTTCCTGGTGGAGGTAGGAACTGTTGTGATGTTTATCGTAAGTCTTTTCAGTCTTACCGGAGACCAGTCACAGGGTAGCTTTGCTTATAATTTTACCGTATTTATTATCTTATTTTTCACTGTTCTTTTCGCCAATTTTGCAGAAGCCATTGCAGAAGCCAGAGGAAAAGCTCAGGCAGATACCCTCAGGAAAACACGTGAAGAAACTCCCGCCAAAGTGGTGGTGAACAACAAACCTGGATTTCAGGTAGAAACCGTTCTGAGAATGTCTGCCGAAATGAAATTGGGTGATATCTTCCTTTGTGAAACAGGAGACCAGATCCCTATGGACGGAGAGATCATTGAAGGGCTTGCTACCATTGATGAATCGGCGATCACCGGAGAAAGTGCACCCGTTATCCGTGAATCCGGAGGTGATAAAAGCTCTGTAACAGGGGGTACAAAAGTGCTTTCCGACAGAATAAAAGTGAAAGTAACAACCAAACCCGGGGAATCTTTCTTAGATAAAATGATTGCTCTTGTGGAGGGAGCTTCAAGACAGAAAACACCTAATGAAATTGCATTAACCATACTTCTGGCAGGATTTACCCTGACCTTTATTATTGTAACACTCACTTTAAAACCTTTTGCAGACTACGCGCAGACTCCAATTACCATTGCGGCATTTATATCACTTTTCGTTTGTTTGATTCCCACAACCATTGGAGGCCTGCTTTCTGCAATCGGGATCGCCGGAATGGACAGAGCCCTGAGAGCGAATGTGATTACTAAAAGTGGTAAAGCAGTAGAAACTGCCGGAGACATTGATGTCCTGCTTCTTGATAAAACAGGAACCATCACTATCGGGAACCGGAAAGCGACAGAATTTCATCCTGCAGACGGAATCAGACTGCCGGATTTCATTAAAGCTTCTGCGCTAAGTTCCGTAGCAGATGAAACACCGGAAGGAAAATCCATTATAGAACTAAGCCAGCTGAAAACAGAAGACCTTCTTGTTCCGAATCCGGTCTATATTGATTTCTCAGCGGAAACAAGAACTTCAGGAATCGATTTTGAAGAGACAAGGATCAGAAAGGGAGCTTATGACACGATAAAAAAACTGACTGAAAAAGCCGGGAACATTTTTCCGAAAGAAACCCAGGATGCCGTTACCAAAATCTCTGAAAACGGAGGAACTCCTCTTGTGGTAAGCGTTAACGAAAAAGTATGGGGCGTTATTGAGCTTCAGGATATCATTAAAACAGGAATTCAGGAACGTTTCCAGAGGCTGAGAAAAATGGGGGTGAAAACAGTGATGGTAACCGGAGATAATCCTCTGACTGCAAAATTCATTGCCGAAAAAGCAGGTGTAGATGATTTTATCGCCGAAGCCAAACCTGAGGACAAAATGAACTACATCAAAAAAGAACAGCAGGAAGGAAAGCTGGTCGCCATGATGGGTGACGGTACGAATGATGCTCCGGCACTCGCTCAGGCCGATGTGGGGGTAGCCATGAACAGTGGAACACAGGCAGCAAAAGAAGCCGGAAACATGGTGGATCTTGACAATGACCCTACGAAACTGATCGAGATTGTGGAGATTGGAAAACAGCTGCTGATGACCCGCGGAACGCTGACAACTTTCAGTATTGCGAATGATGTAGCTAAATATTTTGCCATTATTCCTGCCTTGTTCATCACTTTCATTCCTTCACTTCAGAAGTTGAATATTATGAACCTTCACAGCCCGGAAACCGCGATATTATCAGCCGTTATTTTCAATGCAGTGATCATCCCGTTCCTTATTCCACTGGCGTTAAAAGGAGTTGCATATAAGCCAATTGGTGCCAGCGCGTTATTAAGAAGAAACCTTTTAATTTATGGCTTGGGCGGAGTTATTGTTCCGTTTATCGGTATCAAAATTATTGATTTGGTAATCAGTTTATTCTATTAAAATTTAAAAAATGAAAAATCATATTGTGACAGCATTCAGACTGACTTTTGTAATGCTGGCTGTCGTAGGAATTTATCTTCTTATCGTATACGGAGGTTCAAAAGTGTTGCCTGCAAAAGGAAATGCAGAGATCATTACTCAAAACGGACAGAAGTTCTACGCTAATATCGGCCAGGAATTTAAATCTGAAAAATATTTCCACGGACGTCCTTCATCTGTTAATTATAATGCGGCGGGAAGCGGCGGAAGTAATAAAGGGCCCAGCAATGAAGAATACCTGGAAACCGTACAGAAAAGAATAGATACTTTAAAAATGAATCATCCGGCTATGGCGAATACAAAAGTTCCCGTAGAGCTGGTTACGGCCAGCGGAAGCGGTCTGGATCCGGACATTTCTGAAGAAGGTGCTTTGTACCAGGTAAAGAAAATTGCAGCAGTAAGAAATCTTTCTGAAGAAAAAGTCAGAAATTTAGTGGAAAATCAGACAGAGAAACCGTTTTTAGGACTTTTAGGGCCGTCAAAAGTAAATGTACTGAAGCTGAATATCGCTTTGGACCAATTAAAATAATGTAATAATTACCGTGAAAAAATATATCATTACCAGTGCTGTATTGTTAGGGATCTTTTTCCCAAAAGCACAATCATCCGATTCATTAAAAACAGAAAATAAAGTGACATTTTCTGCTTATGCAGAACTTTTCTATACCTATGACTTTAATGAACCTGCCAATCATGTCCGCCAGAACTTTTTATACTCCTATAACAGACATAATGAGCTTAACCTGAATTTAGGATTGGTAAAAGCGAATTATCAGAGTGAGAACCTCCGCGCTAATGTTGCTTTAATGGCCGGAACCTATGCGCAGGATAATATGGCTGCGGAACAGGATGCATTGCGTTATGTGAATGAAGCAAATATTGGGATTAAAATTTCAAAGAACAAAAACTTATGGATTGATGCCGGAATTATGCCTTCCCACATCGGTTGGGAAAGTGCCATAGGAAAAGATAACGTTAATCTGACCAGAAGTTTTGCCGCTGAAAACTCACCTTATTTTGAAACCGGAGCGAAAGTTTCTTATACATCAGACAGCGGAAAATGGTTTTTAAGCGGATTGGTGCTTAATGGTTGGCAGCGTATTGCAAAACCGGAAGGAAATCAAACTATTTCTTTTGGACATCAGGTGACCTACAAACCGACAGAGAAAATTACACTGAACAGCAGCTCATTTATCGGAAACGACAAATCAAAGGATGAGAAAAGAATGCGGTATTTTCATGATCTTTACGGAAACTTCCAGCTGACAGATCAATTTTCAGCCTTGTTGGGTTTTGATATCGGCGCAGAACAGAAAGAGAAAGGCAGCAGCAGTTATAACATCTGGTACACTCCAAATATATTAATGAAATACCAGCTGGACAACAAATGGGCCCTCGCAGGAAGAATTGAATATTATCATGATAAAAACGGCGTCATCATCAGCACCAAAACACCAAATGGCTTCCAAACCTTCGGATATTCCCTGAATGTAGATTATGCGATTCTGAAGAACGTTGTTTTCCGTACAGAAGGGAGAGGATTTACATCCAAAGATGCCATTTTTGTGAAGAATGATGAGATGAAACAAGGGAATTTCTTTATCACAACAAGTCTGGCTGTCTGGTTTTAGAAGAGAAAAGTGAATAATGAAGGGATGAAAATGAATTACAATCTGCGTAATCCATGTAATCTGCGAGAGACAAAATATTAACCACAAAAGTCACAAAAGCTTTTTTAACACTTAAGCTATTTGAAGTTTAAATACTTTGTCAATACTAAGATCACATAAGTTTAAAAAAAATCAAAGATTTTTATTCCATCGAATTATTAAAGATCTGTGTAATCTGCGGGAGATGAAATATTAACCACAAAAGTCACAAAAGTTTTTGACACTTATATTATTTTGAAGTGAAAGGCTTGCAAGAAGGAATTTTACATAAGTATTTTAAACAGAGTGAATTAGAATCTGCGCAATCCGTGTAATCTGCGAGAGATAAAAAATGACCACAGAAGTCACAAAAGATAGGACGCCTAAGTTATTTAAAGTTAAAGTTGTGATAAGAAGTTCACATAAGTTAAAAATATCAAAGATTTTTATTCCATGGAATTATTAAAGATCTGTGTAATCTGCGGGAGATGAAATATTAACCACAAAAGTCACAAAAGATTTTGACACTTAAGTTATTTTGAGGTGAAATGTTTGCAAGAAAGAAGTTCACTTAAGTTTTAAAAAAATCAAAGATTTTTATACTGATGTATACTCATTCTTGGACCGGCGAGAATTCCTCCCGTGGAGGGGGTCAAAAATTCTTTGAATTTTTGACGGGTGGTTTAAGAAAAAGTGTTCAGAATAAGCATAACTTACGTATACCCTGTAAAGCGTTCAAAATAAAAACTTTTGTGTTTAAAAAATTAATAAAGCAAAAAATCAATGTCATCAGCAAAACATTTTTTAGAACTGATCCAGAAATCCAGGAAAGGGAAATTCAAGATCTATATCGGGATGAGCGCAGGCGTGGGAAAAACATTCCGGATGCTTCAGGAGGCACAGTCTCTTCTGCGTAACGGCATTGACGTAAAGATTGGGTACATAGAAACTCATGACCGCGAAGAAACAGCTGCCCTTACGGACGGAATTCCGGAAATACCGAGACGATCGGTTTTTTATAAAGGTAAAAACCTGGAAGAAATGGATCTTCAGGCTATTATCAATGAACATCCGGATGTAGTTTTAGTGGATGAATTGGCTCATACCAACGTAGAAGGTTCAAAAAATAAAAAGAGATGGCAGGATGTACTGGAAATCCTTGACAACGGAATCAATGTCATCAGTGCCATGAATATTCAGCATATTGAAAGCCTGAATGAAGAAGTAAAAAATATTACGGGAATAGAAGTGGCAGAACGTGTTCCTGATAAGATCTTAAGTCTTGCTGATGAGGTAGTCAATATAGATCTTACCGCAGATGAACTGCTCACCCGCCTGAAAGAAGGAAAAATTTACAAAAAAGAAAAGATTCAGACGGCGCTTACCAACTTTTTTCAGAGCGGACATATTCTGCAACTCAGGGAGCTTGCCTTGAAAGAAGTCGCTGCCCATGTAGAAAGAAAGGTAGAAACTGAGATCAAAACAGAGAATTTTAAACCGATAAAATTTCTGGCGTGCATCAGCAGTAATGAGAAAATTGCCAAGAATATCATTCGGAAAACAGCCCGTCTGGCAAGTTATTACAACAGTCAGTGGACAGTTCTCTATGTTCAGAAGCCATCAGAAAATCCTGAAAAAATTGCCCTTGACAAACAGCGGTATTTGATTAATAATTTTAATTTAGCACAGGAATTGGGAGCGAAAGTGGTCCGGGTAAAAGAAAGCAGTGTCCATAAAGGAATTCTGGAGTATGTGATTGCCCATAATATCACCACGGTCTGTATAGGAAAACCCCATGCAAAGCTCTGGCAGCGTCTTTCCGGCTACAGCTGGATCTATACGCTGATGAACAGGCTGAATGAAAAGCAGATAGATATTATTATTTTATCTTAAAAGTAATGAAACTTAAAACAAAACTCACCTTAGGCGTAGGTCTTTTATTTTTACTGATCGTTCTTATGTCGGTCATCGGATCTGTGTATATCAATAAGCTGAAATCCGACACTGAAAAAATTCTTACCGCCAACTACAACAGTCTGGAATTTTCCAAAAATATGTTGCTGGCCCTGGATAAAATAAGTACAGACAGCGCTGTTGCAGTGAATGATTTTCAGAAAAATAATGAACTTCAGGAGAAAAACCTTACCGAATTTGGAGAAAAAGAAGCGACCCAAAGCCTGAATCTTCATTTCAACAGCTATCTTAAGCAGCCTTCTCCGGAAAAGGAGAAGCTTATCCGTGAAGACCTGGCTAAGATCATGTCCCTCAATATGAAAGGCATTGAAAGGAAAAGCGATATTGCCATCATTACCGCTGAAAATGCTACCTTCTGGATTGTAAGTCTGGGAACCGTATGTTTCCTGATCGCTTTTATCCTGCTTTTTAACCTGCCGCAGACCATTGCGGAACCTATCAATCAGCTTACATTCAGTATCAAGCAGATCGCGGCTAAAAATTATAATGAAAGAGTCCATTTTAAGGGCAGTGAAGAATTTAACGGCCTTGCAGATTCTTTTAATACCATGGCAGAAAAGCTTCAGGAATACGAAAGCAGCAGCCTTTCCAAACAGCTGATGGATAAAAAAAGGATTGAAACGCTGGTGAATAATATGCATGATGCAGTGATTGGCCTGGATGAAAACCACTTTATCTATATGATCAATGATGAAGCCCTGAAGATCACCAATCTCCATAAAGAAGAGATCATCGGTAAAACGGCTCATGAAGTAGCGGTCAATAATGATCTGATGCGTGAACTGCTTAAAAATGTTGATCATCCGGTAAAAGAACCGATTAAGATTGTCCGTGATCATAAAGAAAATTATTTCGAACAGGATATTGTTCCTATTAATATTGTAAAAACCGGTGAAAAGGAAACAAAATATATAGGAAAGGTGATTCTTTTGAGAAATATTACACCTTTCAAAGAACTTGATTTTGCTAAAACCAATTTCATTGCTACTATTTCCCACGAACTTAAGACTCCGATATCTGCCATAAAAATGGGCGTGCAGCTGCTTGGAAATCAGAAATTCGGTGAGCTGAATGACCAACAGAAAGAACTGCTCAAAAGCATCAATGATGATGGCCAGAGGTTATTGAATATCACCGGGGAACTCTTGAATTTGTCGCAGGTAGAAACCGGAAACATTAGCCTTACCGTTGAAAAATGTTCCCCGAAAGAAATGGTGCAGGCTGCCGCGAAAAATGTTGAAAAGCTGGCCGAACAGAAGAATATCCTGATCAATACCGAATACCTTACAGACGATAACGATTTCGTTAGTGCCGATTTCGATAAAACGGTCTGGGTGATCAATAATTTCCTGACCAATGCCGTTAAACATTCTTTCCAGGACGAAAATATCAGTATCAGGGTAGAAAAAGAGGACTCAATGATCCAGTTCAGTATTACTGATACCGGAAGCGGGATCGATGAAAAATACCACCGCCAGATCTTCGACCGCTATTTCCAGGTTCCGGGAGAACAGCAGAACGGAACAGGGCTGGGCCTGGCGATCTCTAAAAATTTTATAGAAAAGCAAAATGGCGAAATAGGAGTGAAGAGTGCTCCAAATCAGGGAAGTACTTTTTATTTCAGGCTGCCGGTGGCATAAAAAGATTTAAATAAATTCTTTTAAATTTACAGGAAACAAACCACAAAAATTCTTTATGAAAACATCTGTTAATCTGCTATTATTCCTGTTTTTTATTCTGTTTCAATCACAGGTCTCCGGACAGGCATTCAAACTGGAAGAACTCGCCGCATTCAACACTCTTGATATGGCAACTTTTAAAGCAGAAATTAAAAAGCATACATATACTTTCTACGACAAAACAGAAAGTCCTGCATTTATTCTGTTCGAATATGAAGCCCGGATTACACATACAAAATCGGGAAATTTGAATATGCTGAGGATAAATATCAGGACAATATAGAATTTCAGTTTAAAGAGAAAAAAGAATATGACGCCTATTTAAAAGCAATTCTTGCAGCAGGGTACAAACAGACAGAAAAAGGAAAGATCCTTACCGGTGAAAGCTATGTTGATTATCTTAAAGATAAATCTCTGATCAGAATGCTACAACCTAAAACAGCCGGAGATTATTATACGATTCTAGTATTCAAGTAAAACAGAGCTGTGTAAATCTGTGCTATCCGCGGGGAAAAATATCCGCAAAAAGGTCATAAAAGTTTTTATAATCAATTTATTTTGAGGTTAAATGCTTTATAAAGTTCACATAAGTTCTTAAGAAAAATTATGCTGAATATTTATGTATACAAAATCTGTGGAAATAACATAAAATAACCATTGAAAGGGAATTTCAATGGTTATTTTTTATTTGCTAAAGAAACTAATGCTTCTCTATCAGATCCAGAAATTCCTGTTCATCCAGAATGGTGATGGTACCAATGTCCTGAGCTTTCTTCAGCTTGCTTCCTGCTTTTTCGCCTACCACAAGGAAGTTAAGGTTTTTAGAAACGGCAGAAATATTTTTCCCGCCGTGCTTTTCCACCATTTCCTCCGCCTGCTCTCTTGTGAACAGGGATAGTTTTCCCGTAAAAAGGAAAGCTTTTCCCTCCAGAATATTAGAAAGGACTTCATTCGTGCTTTCTCCTTTCTCAAGCTGCACGCCGTATGATTTTAAACGTTCAATCATCAGTACATTCTCCGGATTGTTGAAGAATTCTACAATGCTTACAGCGATCTTTGCCCCGATATCTTCCACCTGGCAAAGCTCTTCTACGGTAGCATTCTTAAGCTCATCAATGGTAGCAAAATTTTTCACCAGTTTTTTAGCAACGGTTTCCCCCACATGCTTGATCCCGATTCCGTACAGAACCTTTTCAAACGGAATTTCTTTTGATTTCTCTATTCCGGAAATAATATTCTGTGCCGATTTTTCAGCCATTCTTTCCAGCGGAAGAAGCTGTTCCTTCGTCAAAGTATAAAAGTCTGCAGGATTTTCTATCAAACGTTCCCTGTATAGCTGTTCTATTGTTTCGCTTCCAAGATTTTCAATATTCAGAGCCTTTCTGGACACATAATGGATCATTCTTCCCACAACCTGTGGCGGGCAGTGAAGTTCGTTCGGACAGAAGTGAATCGCCTGATCAACAATTTTTACAAGCTCTGTACCGCATTCAGGACAGTTTTTGATGTATTCTATTTCTTTGCTTTCGCCTGTTCTTTTTTCAGTATTTATCCCTACGATTTTCGGGATAATTTCACCGCCTTTTTCCACATAAACAAAATCATGCTCATGCAGATCAAGCTTTTTAATGATATCCTCATTGTGAAGGGAAGCTCTTTTAACGATCGTTCCTGCCAGCAATACAGGCTTCAGATTGGCAACCGGGGTAATGGCGCCTGTTCTTCCTACCTGATAGGATACACTCTGAAGTTCGGTTTCCACCTTTTCAGCTTTAAATTTATAAGCCATGGCCCATCTCGGCGACTTAGCCGTATAGCCAAGCTGTCTCTGCTGCTGCAGAGAATTCACCTTTAGAACAATTCCGTCAATTTCAAAAGGAAGATTATGTCTTTCCGTATCCCAGAAGTTGATGAATTCTTTCACCTCATCCATAGTTGTACAGAGTTTGGCCTGCTGGGAGGTCTTAAAGCCCCAGCTTTGTGCTTTCTGAAGCAGTTCCCAATGGCTCTGTGCCGGAATATCTTCAGAAATAAACTGGTAAAGCACCGATGAAAGTCCACGTTTTCTTACCTCTCCGCTGTCCTGCATTTTTAAACTTCCGCTGGCCGTATTTCTTGGATTCATAAAAGGATCAAGGCCTTCCTCCTCACGCAGTTTATTAATCTTGTCGAAGTTCTTCCGGGTCAGGTAAATTTCACCTCTCATGAAAAAAGAGGCTGGAAAATCGCCCTTCAGCGTCAGAGGAATATCTGAAATAGTACGGACGTTTGAAGTAATTTCATCGCCCTGGAAACCGTCACCACGCGTTACAGCCTGTACCAGTTTTCCGTTTTCGTACAGGATAGAGATAGAGGCACCGTCATACTTCAGCTCAGCAACAAATTCCACCGGATCGCTGATGGTTTTGATGATTCTTTTCTCCCAGTCTTCAAGATCGTCAAAATCATAAGAATTATCCAGGGAGTACATTCTGAATTTATGCTGAATCGTTGGAAAAACTTTGGTAATACCGCCGCCTACGCGAACCGTAGGTGAATTTTCATCATAAAATTCCGGATGTTTTGCTTCCAGATCCTGAAGCTGCTCCAGGAGCATATCAAACTCATAATCAGTAACAGTAGGAGTGTCCAGGAGGTAGTAGTTTTCATTATGCTGGTGGAGCTCTTTACGAAGCTGTTCTATTTTTTGCTGTATGTTTTCAGACATTGCTTTCTATCTTTTGAGCAAAAATAGCTAAACTAATTCCATTAAAAAATACCATAATTAAATATTCTGCAAATATTAAAAAGCTGTAATATTCTTTAAAGTGTTGATTATCTTCATTATAAAACGTTTGTTTAAATTAATTTAACACAATGTTATGATTTAGTTGAAAATTTGTTAAAACTCCCTTAAACAGATGGTTCAGAAAGTCAAAATACCTTTGCACATCTAATTTGAAAAGATGAGAAAAGTAAAGATTGTACTAGGATTATTGTTTTTGGGATTTGGAACACTGGCTTATGCGCAGACTACGCAGGCTTCTATTGTGGGAAAAGTAACAGGACTGGGCAGTACGGCTCAGGAAAAAGTGAAAGTAACGATCGTGAACGAGTCAACAGGGTTCAGGACGGAAACGGAGACCAACTCTAAAGGAGAATATATCTTCAAAGAAATTCCTTTGGGCGGACCCTACACGGTGATCGTGAACGAGGAAAAAAAAGAAGGTTACAACGTTAACTTCGGAGATCAGGTTACGGTGAACATGAGCTTAGACAGTGGTGAAAAGCAGATTGAAGAAGTAGTGATTACCGGGAACCTGAAAAATAAGATCGGGAACCTTGGAGCGGCTACCGCAATTTCAGCGAAAAATATCAGTATGCTTCCGGTAAACGGAAGAAACTTCACCAATCTTACGGAATTATCCCCATTAAGTGGAAAAGGCGGAAACCTTTCCGGACAGCTGGGATCTTCAACCAACTTTACGATTGATGGGATGACGGCTAAAAACCCTACCTCTGCAGGATCTACAACCAGCCGAAGCGGTGCGCCTTTCTCTATTTCTATAGAAGCGGTGCGTGAATTTAAAATCACCACCAACCAGTATGATGTGACACTGGGAAGAAGCGGCGGTGGAACGGTAAGTGCCGTTACCAAATCCGGTACAAATAAATTTTCAGGAAGCGCCTGGGAATATCTGAGAACCAACTGGCTTTCAAGTCCATATGACATCAGGGGAAATAAAAGGGAGAATGATTTCTCTACTTCCCAGTTCGGGTTCTCATTAGGCGGACCGATCATTAAAAATAAATTACACTTCTTCGTAGCATGGGATCATCAGCTGGATTCTAGACCGTTGATCATTGCGGATATCAAATCTAAAGACGACGAGAAGAGATTTAACACAACAACCGAGACACTGAACCAGTTCCTTGATATAGCAAGAAAAAAATACGGCGTTGGAAATTCACCTCAGTTCGGTTCATTTGATAAAGTAAGAAATTCTGATGCAGGGTTTTTACGTTTGGATTGGCAGATCAATGAAAAAAACTTATTGACGTTAAGGAATAATTTCACCTACGATCTTAATAAAAACGGATTGGGAGACAATACGGCGATCAATTTCTTTGAATCGTACGGAAATGATAAAAATATTGACAACAGCTTACTTTTGACCTTAAGATCAAACCTAAAGCCTAACCTTACGAATGAGCTTAAGGCACAATATCTATACACATTTCAGGACAGTTACCAGAACGATGAGCTTGGAAAACCTGTTCCCAGAGCTATTGTAGAGAATATCCTTTCTCCGGGGGTTGGAGCTACCAATATCCAGATCGGGGGACACCGTTTTGCCCAGGAAAGCTTTAGAAATAATGTGATTCAGGTTGTAGATAACTTATACTATAATACCGATAAAGTGAAATATACTTTTGGGGCAGACCTAATGTATACAACAGCGAAATCGGTTTACGGAAGTGAGGTGAATGGAAGATTTCATTTCAGGGAAGATGCTACTGTAAACCCCAGCAATCTTTATAATTTTAATAACCTTACCGCATACAGATTTTACAGAGAAGTTCCTTTAATGGAAGATCCGTCTGTAAGGTCCAGCATCTGGAATATTGGTCTTTATGGACAGCTTCAGACCAAAATTGGAGAAGGTTTGGATTTAATGGCAGGTTTAAGATTAGACTACGGAGGGTATCCAAAGGCTGAATTCAACCAGAAATTGTACGACGAGATGGGGATCAGAACGGACAATAAGATCAAATCTTTTGTGATCCAGCCAAGATTCCAGTTTGAATGGAATTTCAATGAGCAGAATAAAGACTTCCTGAAATTCGGAGCGGGAATCTTCTCTTCCGATATCAACAATTATATGGTGATCAATAACCTTGTGTTTGACGGAAAACACCTGGCAACAGTAGATGTAGATCCTGCTGTGGCTGGGCTTACTCCAGATTTCTACAGTTACAGGAACGATTACAGTACCGTACCTTCACTTTCACAATATCAGATCCCAACGATCAACTATACTGGAGAAGATGCTAAAATCCCTATTGTGTATAAGGCTAATATCTCCTATACTCACTTTTTTAATGAAAGATTCAGAGCAGGAATTGCGGGTTATATGGCTTTAGGAAGAAATAATTACTTCTATTATGACAGAAACATGAACGCTGACCCATTATTCACTCTAGCCAATGAAGGGGGAAGAGGAGTGTATGTGCCGGCTTCTTCAATTCAGGGGGCAAAAGTAGACTGGAAAGAAGGAAGAATCAATAAAAAATTCGGAAGAGTGCTTGAGCTTGTAAGCGATGGAAAAGTAAACCAATTCTCGTTCGTGGTAGATACCAGCTACCGTTACTGGAAAGATGGGGAAATCACTGCAAGTTATACATGGTCTGATATCAAAGATAATACCTCATACAACGGAAACGTAGCGAATTCTGCAACATTGTCTACTCCGGTTCAGAGTGATCCTAGAGATTTGAGGATGAGTTATTCGGACAACCAGTTCAGAAACAAGATCGTGGTTTACGGTAACTCACCTACTATTGCAGGGTTTACATTGGGTGTAAGATATTCAGGAATCGGAGGAACACGTTTCTCGGTGACTGCAGGAGGAAACATTAACGGTGATTTCGTAGATTCTAACGATCTTGCTTACATCTTCCCGGAAATTATTACCCAGCCGCTTCTTAATGATCCGGAAGTAGGACAGGCACTGAAAGATTATGTTGAAAAATATAACAATGCCATTGCAGAACGTAACGGAGGTAAAAACGGTTTCTACGGAGTATGGGATGTTCGTGTTGCGAAGAAATTCAAATTTGAAAAAATCGGTGCATTTGAACTTTCTGTAGATATCTTCAACCTGGCGAACCTTCTTAATAAAGAATGGGGTGTGAATAAATCTTATGGTAATATGTCGTTGTACAGGGTAACCAAATTCAACCAAGCTACAAGGCAGTTTGAGTACGTTAAAAATACCAGCGGTTTGGCGCCTCTTTCCGGTAATCCTTATCAGATCCAGATCGGAGCTAAATACAGTTTTTAACATTTAAACGTTACCTTTATCAAACATTTTTTAGTTTTTTATTTAATTATCCAATTGTATTATGAAAAAATTTATCTTAGGGTTAGCAGTTTTAAGCACAGTCGTAATGAAGGCACAAACCCAGATTATTGCACACAGAGGCTATTTCCAGGCTCAGCCGCCTACAACGGAAAATTCTATTAAATCTTTAGAAAATGCCCAGAAATTAAAGATATACGGATCAGAATTCGATGTCAGAATGACCAAAGACGGTGTTCTTGTGATCAATCATGACGAGCATCATGGCAAAATGGAGATCTCTGAAACCACTTTCAAAGAGCTGGAAGCATTGAAGCTGTCGAACGGTGAAAAGTTTCCTACATTAAAAGATTATCTGAAGCAGGGCAAAAAAGATCCTTCTTTAAAACTTATTGTTGAGATAAAGCCAGCCAAAACTCCGGAAATAGAAAATGAGATCACTCAGAAAACCCTTAAAATGATCAGAGATATGAAACTGGAAGGGCAGAGCGAATATATTTCTTTCAGCCTGAACATCTGCAAACAGATCAAAAAGCTGGAGCCGACGTTTAAAGTACAGTATCTGAATGGTGAGCTTTCTCCTGAGCAGATCAAAAAGGAGGGTCTTGACGGGATGGATTATCATTATAGCGTTTTCCAGAAAAATCCTACATGGATCTCTGAAGCTAAAACTTTAGGCCTTATCACAAACGCCTGGACAGTAAATGATCCGGCAGTTTATCAGGAATTAAAAAATCAGGGAATAGGTTTTATTACGACCAATATTCCTGATCAGCTAAAGAATAAATAACAGATTTGCCTAAAAATTGTGCAAATCTTGAAATGTACAGCCTGTCTCTTAGAGGCAGGCTTTTTTCATGTAATCGGAGATAGAATAATACGTCCGCTTAGTCAATCAATCAAAGATTGATTCTTCTTTGCATACTCAGTCTGCGTTATTAAATTAAACCTTTGCGTTAAAAATCAAAAAAATAAGGTAATATAAAGTGTAGGTAATGAATAGTAAACAAGTTTCCCTTTTGAATGGTTGGTATTTTCTCAGCGAAAGACAATAAAGGTACAAGAATGAACCTGTAAAACAGTATTAAAAATTATTAATTATTTAAATGACTGGATATCAAACGTATGTGTAATGTGTTAAACTTATGTTCATGATTTGTTTAATAATATTTTAATAAATGTTAAAGCCACGTTAAAACCATAGCCATAATGTCGTTTTAATTTTGCGCAAACAAAAAGGATATGCGTAAAGAGACACAAAAACTGCTGGTTTTGTCGCTGCTTGGATTAGTAAGCGTCAATCTGGCGGCTCAGCAGAAAGTAAAAAAAGATACTGTTAAAGGCATTGATGAGGTGGTGGTAACCGCTTTGGGAATCAAAAGACAGGACAAGTCTTTAGGATACTCTACCCAGACTGTAAAATCAGAAGAAATCCTCAAAACTCAGAATAACAACTGGGCACAGTCATTGGAAGGGAAAGTAGCCGGACTGAAAGTTCAGACAGCAGGGGCGGGGCCATTAGGAACCAGCCGGATTACCCTTAGAGGAGACGTTTCGATGAATATGGGTAATAACGGAGCCCTGATCGTTGTAGATGGTGTTCCTTTAAGCGATAGGAGAAACGGAACTGGAACATCAGCCTATGGCGCAGGTTCGGGAGGTGACCTTCCGATAGATTACGGGGACAGCTACAACAGCATCAATCCGGAGGATATTGAATCTGTTACCGTTCTGAAAGGACCGAGTGCTTCTGCGCTCTACGGCTCCAGAGGTTCCAGGGGAGCCATTATGATCACCACGAAATCCGGAAAAACAAAAAAAGGAAAAATTCAGGTTACACTGAACTCCTATACCAGCTTTGACAGCGTTCTAAAATGGCCGGATTACCAGTATGAATACGGGCAGGGAACCATGCAGAAAGACAAAGGAGGAAATTATTACTACTCTTACGGAGCTTCGGCAGACGGTGTGAATACCGGATCTACCAGCAGCGCCTTCGGACCGAAATTTGACGGGCAGTATTATTTCCAGTATGATCCTTCAGTACAGGGGCAAAGTAAAGAAAGACAGCTCTGGAGACCCTATAAAAATAACATCAAAGATTTTTGGCAGACAGGAACCACCTATTCAAACAGTTTGTCATTGGAACATTCTAATGAAACCACTGCTTTCAGATCATCTCTTTCTTACCTTAAAAATGAATGGATGATGCCAAATACAGGCTTTGACAGGCTGAACGCAGCAGTATCTGTTGATCATAAGATGAGCAGTAAGCTAAGGGTAGGAACCAAACTGAATTTCAGCCAGACCAAAAGTGATAACCTTCCGGCCACAGGGTACAACAACCAGTCGATTTCATATTTCATGATCTTTCAGAACCCAAACGTAGATCTGGCATGGTACCGGCCTATCTGGAAGAACGGACAGGAACAGGTAGACCAGATCCATCCTTTCAGTTCATATATCGATAACCCTTATGTTATTGCTTATGAAAACCTGAATTCTACAGATAAAAAGATCATTACCGGAAATATTAACGTAAACTATCAATTTGCGAAAAACTTTGATGTTGCTTTCAAATCCGGTCTGGAATGGAGCAGTGAGTTCCGTACACAGAGAAGACCGTGGAGCTCTGCCAACTACCTGAAAGGGTATTACAGAGAGCAGTATATCAAATATTTAGATCTGAATAATGATATCTTATTTACCTATAAGAATAAATTCGGAGACTTTGGCGTAACAGCCTCAGCCGGAGGAAATATCAGGTATTATGAGCAGACTATGAATGATTACCGGGCGATAGGTCTCAATAAAGCCGGCGTATACCAGCTCACCAATGCAATTGCATTAGACAATAAGCTTCCAAAGCCAAACGATAACCAGGTAAACAGTACCTATGCACTGGCGAACTTTAGCTATAAAGATCTCGTTTTTTTAGATGTGACCGCCAGAAATGACTGGAGCAGTACACTGCCTAAGCACAACAGATCTTATTTTTATCCTTCAGTGTCCTCATCATTTGTTCTGTCTGATATATTCAAAATGAAGTCGGACCAGTTCAATTTCTGGAAACTGAGACTGTCATGGTCGAAAGTAGGAAATGATACCTACAACTATATGCTTGATAAATACTATGAAAACAGCTCTTTTGCCGGCTCTGTAGAATCTCCGTTGTTATATCCTAACCCGGATCTGAGACCGGAAATGATCACCAATATTGAAGGAGGAATGGATTTCACGATCCTCAAGAACAGACTAACCTACAATATCACAGCGTACCAAAATAATTCCAAAGATCAGACTATTGTGATTCCGGTACTGTATGAAGTAGGCTACAACAAAAGGATCATTAATGCAGGCGAGATTAGAAACAGAGGAATTGAAATGACCTTAAATGCTTATCCGGTAAAAAATAAAAACTTCTCATGGAATATCAATGCTAACTGGTCTATGAACAGGAATAAGATTATCTCCCTTCCTGAAGAATTCCATGGCGAACCTTATACCATTGGAAGTGTAGGCGGTGTGGTGTATTACAATGCTGTGGTGGGCGGTTCGCTGGGAGATATGTACGGTTACGGGCTGATGTATTCCCCGGACGGCCAGGTAATTTACGGTAGTGACGGACTGACGGCTAAGCCTACAGAAATGAAAAAAATAGGAAATGCCTATCCGAAATGGAGAGCCGGTCTTCAGAATGAATTTAAATATAAGAATATTACTTTAAGCTTCTCATTTGACGGACAATATAAAGGAATAGCGTATTCCCAGTCCCACCACAAAATGTCCGAGCAGGGGAAACTGGAGCATACGCTTTGGGGAAGAGATAATCCGAATGGTCTGATCGTAGGTCAGGGCGTGGTTCAGAACCCGGATGGCAGCTTCTCACCGAACACCAAAGGAGTTCCTGTTCCTACGTATTACTCAGATTATTACAGGAGAGCCAATGTGGAAACGAACTCATTCGACACCTCATTCATCAAGCTCAGAGATGCCAGGATTTCTTATTCTTTCCCAAAATCAATTATTGACCCTTTGAAAGTTACCGATATAACGCTTGCTTTATTTGGAAGAAACCTTTGGATGTGGACAAAATTCCCATTGTTTGACCCGGAGGCCGCAACGCTGGATGATTCTACCATTACTCCGGGAATAGAAATGGGGCAGCTGCCTGCTTCAAGAACAGTCGGGATACAGTTAAATGTTAAATTTTAAAAAAATCAGAACAATGAAAAGACTTATCTATATATCTTCATTTCTTATACTTTTGGGAACTGTCGTATCATGTGACAGAAACCTTGATGAGATCAATAAAGACCAGAGCCGGATCAATAAACCGGTGGCCAGCTCCCTGCTGGCTCCTGTCCAGTATAATATGGCTGCGGTAGGCTATAACAGGGCTAATGATTTTACTTTCGACCTTATGCAGGTATCTCTGGACTTTCCGAACGAAGGAAACTCGCTGAGCCGTTACTACATCACTGAAAATACAGGCGCCGGATTCTGGAATAATTCCTACCGGTGGCTGAAGCAGGTGGACGATCTGAAAAGAGCCGCTGTTGAAGAAGGAGATAAAAACTATGAAGCCATTGCGTTGGTACTGAATGCATGGATCTATTCCAATCTGACCGATACCTATGGAGATATTCCTTTTTCTGAAGCCTCAAAACTTGATGAAGGAATTTTACAGCCTAAATTTGACAGACAGAAAGATATTTATGTGAAATTGCTGGATGATCTGAAAACGGCTAATTCTCTTTTTATCACTAACAAAGTGCTTGCAGGAAATGACCTGTTTTATAAAGCTGAATCCGATGCGAACGGAATCACAAACTGGAAGAAGTTCTGCAATTCTCTTTCCTTGAGGTTGCTGACAAGAATTTTGAGTAAGAATGGCGAGGTGAATGTTCATGCAAGAATTCAGGAGATCATCAGTAATCCTACGGTATACCCAATTTTTCAAAGCAATGCCGATGGAGCCAAATTGGACATCACGGGAGTTTCTCCTCTGATGCCGCCTATTGCCAGACCTCAGGATTTTACTACGGGAAGGGCTGCATCCGAATTTTTTGTCACAACACTGAAAGCAAATAATGATCCGCGTTTAGCCATGTTTTTCTCCCAGGCCAAAGATCTGAACAATGTCAATATAGGTTATAAAGGGGCACCTTCCGGGTATGCCTTTGGAACTACATTCGATTATCAGCCTTCAAACCTTAATCAGAACCTTGCCAAAGCTCCTCTGAAAATCCTTATGTATCCTTATGCTGAGCTGCAGTTCATATTGTCGGAGCTTGCCTTTAAAGGAATTATCCAGGGAAGCGCGCAGACGTATTATGAGAATGGGGTAAAAGCAACGATAGAACAGTGGGGGGCGGTAGTGCCAGCCAACTACTTCAGTAATCCTAATGTCGCCTATAAACCTGAAATGGAAAGAATTATGCTCCAGAAATATATAGCGCTTTTCTTTGTAGACCAACAGCAATGGTTTGAAAAAAGAAGAACCGGATTTCCTGTACTTCCGAACAATGGTGGCCTTCTGAATGGCGGTGCCATGCCGCTTAGATTAATGTATCCGCCCAATCCAAAAGTTCTGAATACAGCTAATTACCAGACTGCAGTGCAGCAGATGGGTGGAGATGATATTAATGTGAAAATGTGGTGGAACAAGTAAAATTAATTAGAAGAATAAAGAATAAAGAATAAAGAATAAAGAAATGAGTATCAATATAAAATTTTTAATGCCTTGCGTATTGATTTCAGCAATGGCGTTCTCCCAGGATTCTGTTTCAGGATACGTATTTGAAGACAGCAGCAGGAACCAAAAAAAAGAAAACCGTGAAAAAGGAGTTGAAGGGGTTGCGGTTTCCAATGGAGTTCAGGTTGTTCTTACCGATAAAAACGGTAGGTACAGCTTACCGGTTCAGGAGAACCAGACCATCTTTGTGATCAAACCTTCAGGATATCAGACCGCTCTGAACAGCAATAATCTGCCTCAGTTTTATCACCATCACAAGCCAAAAGGCTCACCGGCTGATTTTAAATACAAAGGAACAGCACCAACCGGAGATCTTCCAAAAGAGCTGAATTTCCCACTTTATAAAAAAGAAGAAAACAAAAATTTTGATATTCTTGTTTTCGGGGATCCTCAGCCTTATACAGAAAAAGAGCTTGATTATTTTAAAAGAGGAATCGTAAATGAAGTGAAAAGTACCAAGAAAAATGCAGTATTGGGGATTAGCTTAGGCGATCTGGTAGGCGATAATCTGAGCCTTCAGAAACCTTACGCAGATGTGATGAAAGAAATCGGACTTCCATGGTATAACGTGATGGGTAATCATGATATGAATTACGATGCCAAAGAAGACCAGTTTTCAGATGAAACTTTTGAAGATAATTTCGGCCCGGCTAATTATTCTTTCAATTACGGAAATGTACACTTTATTATTTTAGATGATATTCTGTATCCCGATCCGAGAGACGGAAAAGGCTACTGGGGAGGATTCCGTGAAGACCAGCTGAAATTTATTGAAAATGATCTTAAACTGGTAGATAAAAACAAGTTGATCGTCATTTCCTTCCACATTCCTTTAGAACACAATAACGAAGATAACTTCAGAAATGCAGACCGTCAGAAGCTATTTGACTTTCTGAACCCTTTTGAAAACGTCCTGCTTTTATCAGCCCATACCCATATCCAACAGCAGATATTTTACACGAAGAAAGCAGGCTGGAACGGAACAAAAGATCTTCATGAATACAATGTAGGAACTACTTGTGGAGACTGGTATTCCGGAACGCCTGACGATGCCGGACTTCCTACCTCAACCATGAGGGACGGAACGGCGAAAGGATATTCTTTCATCAGCTTTAACGATAACCAATATAAAGTTAAATACAGAACGGCAGGAAAACCGGAGGATTATCAGATCAAGCTGTATATTCCGAAAGTGATTCCTTATCCGTCGAAAACTTCTGCAAAGATCCTTGCTAACTTCTTTATGGGCAGCAAAAAGGATAAAGTGGAATACAGGATAGACAACGGAGCCTGGGAAGAGATGTCCTATGATGAAGCAGTAGATCCTAATTTTGCCCTTTCCGTATTCAAGTGGGATTCTACACAGAATTTATTCCCGGGAAGAAGACCTTCCAACCCTGAAATGTCAAAACATATCTGGACGGCAGGTTTTCCTAAGAAGCTTGCGTTAGGAAAGCATAAGCTTGAAGTGAGAGCTGCAGATATGTACGGAAATCAGTTTACCGCTTCCGAAGAGTTCGAGGTACAGAACCCAGTTCTTATTCCCTAGTTTTTCATTTTTTACTATACTTTCAACAGAAACCGGTTTATTATTAAGCCGGTTTTGTTTTTATTTCCCTAAGCCGGTTCTGAACATAGGCATTCTAAAATCTTTGATTTTAAAAAAAACTTAAGTGAACTTCTTTCTTGCAGATATTTACTTCAAAATAACTTAAGTGTTAAATAACTTTTGTGCCTTTTGTGGTCGATTTTTATTTCCCACGGATTACACAGATTCGCACAGACTTACATTCATATTATAAGCATAAAAATCTTTTGAGGCTTTTGTTGTTTAAATATGTAACCTTAATTCCGCTATTAAAATTCAGTTAAATCCATATTCTGCCGGCCTTTTAAAAATGTTCTTTCGTAAATTTGTTTTACGAAACAATAATATTATGAATATAAACGGAAAAAATGCCATCGTAACAGGTGGTGGAAGAGGTTTGGGAAAAGCGGTAGCCTTAGCTTTAGCCAATGAAGGAGTGAATGTTGCTGTTACCGGTAGAAATGCAGAGAACCTTAAAAGTACAGCTGAAGAAATTAAAGCGCTTGGAGTAAACTCAGCCTATGCTGTTTTCAGTATTGATAATGAATCCGAAGTGAAGACAGGTATAGAATCCCTTGCGAAACAGTTGGGAAGTGTAGATATTCTGATTAATAATGCCGGAATCGGAGATTTTGGAAGTATTGAAGATATGTCTTCTGAGACCTGGGAACAGGTAATTAAGACCAACTTATTCGGAGTATATTATGCGGCTAAAGCGGTTTATCCTTTCTTAAGGGCTAACGGTGAAGGAGATATCGTTAATGTTGCTTCTACGGCAGGTTTAAAAGGCGGACCGAATATGTCAGCGTATGCAGCATCCAAAGCTGCGGTAGTCTCTCTGTCGCAGTCCATGATGGCAGAATGGAGAAAGCAGAACATCCGTGTGATCACTCTGACTCCAAGTACTATTGCTTCCGATATGAGTATTCAGGGAGGCCTTACAGACGGAAATCCGGATAAAGTACTTCAGCCGGAGGACTTTGCGGAATGGGTAAGAGATATTTTGAAAATGAACAGAAGAGCATTGATTGCCAACGGTTCTATTTTTTCTACAAATCCTTAGATTGGTTATGAGTTCCGGAGTTAGGGTTACATGCTGCTGCGGGAACTAAAACTTATAAAAATATTCAATAGGAGCGGGCTTTAGCCCGCTTTTTCTATTACGCAGACCTATCCGGCTTCAGCCAAAACATAAAACGGCACCAGCCTTTGCCATTAAGACAAAAGGCATTATTCTCAAAAATATAACAATACTCATAGCACTTCAATTTTTTTAACAGTAATAACATCCTTATTTTTGCACTAAATTATTCACTCACATGCAAAATTATTTAGAATTCAATTTCAAGATTTCTCCCCTGCAGCCATGGAACGAGATATTAATGGCAGAGCTTATCGAAATAGGTTTTGACAGCTTTACGGAAGAAATCGACGGAATTTTAGGATATATCCAGAAGGAACAGTTTAAAGAAGAAGATCTTAAGGCACTTCCGCTTTTTGAAAATGAAAATGTACAGATCACGTATTCTTTTGAAGAAATGCCGAATATCAACTGGAATGAAGAATGGGAGAAGAATTTTTCACCAATTAATATTGATGATAAAGTGCTGATCCGAGCAGAATTCCATGAATCTGTTCCGGGAATGCATGAAATTATCATTCAGCCCAAAATGTCTTTCGGAACAGGACATCATCCTACGACCCACCTGATGATTCAGCAGATGATGGATATTGATTTCAACAGTAAAAAAGTGCTTGATATGGGATGCGGAACTTCTGTGCTGGCCATTTATGCAAAACAGCAGGGAGCAGGAAAAGTAAAAGCAATTGATATTGATGAATGGTCTGTGGAAAATTCAAAAGAAAATGCTGCCAGAAACGGTGTTGAACTGGATATTGAACTGGGAACCGCAGATAATTTAGGAAAAGAAAGTTTTGATATCATTCTGGCCAATATCAACAGGAATATTTTGATCTCTGATATTCCAACCTATGTTTCTGTCATGAATAAGGGTGGACAGCTGCTGTTGTCGGGATTGTGTTTCTTTGATGTTGATGATATCCTGGAAGTCTGTCAGGAGAGCGGACTGGAACTTAAAAAGAAGCTGCAGCGTGAAGAATGGGTAAGTCTGTTGCTGGAAAAATAATGAAACAAAACAGGAATATGAGATCTATATTGAGCCTTTTATTTTTGGTGATGTTGCAGCTTATTTCGGCGCAGGATAACGATATGGCTTATCCTGATGGAGTTTTTTTCTTCGAAGAGAATAAACCCCAGAAAATTTTCACAGACTGGTCCAGAGTAAGAAAAGAACCGGATGTAACAGCTGAAGTAACAGACTCACTGCAGGCCAATCAGCAGGTGATAATTCTTAAAAGGGAAGAAACAGTGCTCAGGCTGGGCGGAAGAGGGGCCAACTGGTATAAAGTGTCCTATCAGAAGGGAGATTTGGTTTCAGAAGGATATATCTGGGGTGGAAATTTATGTGTTGGTTACCGCAACAAAAACGGCTACGACTTCCTTTTTGGGTTGTCGAAAACAGTAGACCGGAAAAATAAAGAATATAATGAAACTGTAAAGCAAAACATTGCCGGAATAAAAGCCCTGGAAGGAAATACTTTGATTGACGAAGTATATTTTGACACCGGAAGCGGGGAGGAGCTAAGCTATGCTGCATTTACCATTGAAAGCGGACATAAGCTGCAGAATGTGGAACTCACCCTTAAAGCTATGGTTTCCGGCGAAGCCTGCGGAATTGCAAGTTATAGCCAGTACGTTCTTTTTAAAGATAAAAAACTGGTTGCCCTGCCACAGCTGATGAATGTAGGAGATGCCGATGTATACTACCATTCCGAGGAATTTGTATTTCCAAACGATAAAAACGGAATTCCTGATGCCTTTATTTTTAAAATGGAGGAAATGGAAAAAGATGAGAAGGACAGAGAGAAGAAAAAACGTTCTTCCAAAACATATCTCTGGAACGGAAGCTCTTATAAGCTTAAATAAAATCCGATACTAAAAATAAAATAAGCCACTGTAAAAAATTACGGTGGCTTGTTTATATTCTGTAGACAGGTAATAGGAGATCGGCTTTTATATTTTATTCTTATTTCGCATATTTACCTTTTTTATACGTTTTTTTATCGAAATAATTTCATCTGGAGGAATTATTTTTGTGGCAGTAATCAAAATGAATGGTATAGATTCAAAGATGATTAAGGACGTAAGAGATCCTAGATATTTTTTTATCATTTGTGTATAAACTGCATCAGTATAGGTGCAGTTTTTTTTGGAATGAACATTGCAGTTGTGGAGAAAATTTCTGCAGGATCTTTGTTATTTTTATGACAAGTACTTTCTCATGGCGCATTAGTTTTTGTGCTGTTAAATTTCAGAAAAAAATGTAAAAAATTGTAAATTTAATTACTGCCTTACCGTTTCATTTATATAATACAACAATGGAAGCATTTCTAATCGAGCCATTTCTCAATGCTGATAATGGTATTTCTTATATCAACACCAAAAACATATCAGAGTTGCTGTTATTAAGGCCTGCGGAGTTATTCCAGCCACACAGAACAGAATTTAATGTTATTTATCTTTTTGATGAAGGCGGGGGGAAGCATACGGTAGATTTTAACACCATTGATGTAGAGAACAAGTGCATGCTTTTTGTTACTCAGAATCAAGTTACCCAATTCCATGAGCCAGTCAATTACAAGGGTAAGGTCTTAATTTTTACTGAAGACTTTTTTTGTACAAATAATTTATTTCAGACCCAGTTTTATGGACAGACAGATCTATTTAATGATCCGTTAAATTTACCTTATTTTGATGTAAGGGAAAGGTTTGATGAGATTTCTGCCTTGTTTGGCTTTATTGATGATGAGATTAAAAGACCTTATCATGAAGCTCAATCTGCCATTTTAAATAATTACCTATTCAACATTCTTTTAATTGCAGAAAACTTATCTGACTGTAAGGACAGAAAGCTCAATGTTTCTAAAAACAAACTTTTACTGTCAAAATTCAAGTCTATGGTTAATAGAAATATTCACCAGAGACATACCTTAGAATTTTATGTTGAAAATTTGAATGTGAGTTTGCGAACACTTCAGATTGCTTTTCTGGAAGAAGAAAAACAAACACCAAAACAATGGCTGACGAATAGAATGATTCTGGAAATTAAAAGAAACCTCTGTTATCATGATAAAAGTATAAGTGAAATTGCATACAAACTGGGCTTTAAAGAGGTGACAAATTTTATTAAGTTTTTTAAATCCAAAACAGGTCTAACTCCATCCCAATTCAGATCCCTCTCATCAAAAAAATAATTCCTTATAACCTTTAATTGGTAGTTCTTACCATGGCCAGATTTAATGGCTTATTTTTCTTAAAACAAATCTAGATTTTAACAATTAATTTTTAAAAGTAAAGCCACACCTCTGTATTAGGTGTGGCAACAACACAAATGATGAAAAAAAAATTATTTTCGAAAAAAAGTTATGTCATTCAGCCAACACTTAAACTGAATTATATAAATCTTTAATGGCTACAAATTAAAATCTTTTTTAGCCAAAACTATTGATATATAAGCGAATAAAAATGATCAAATGAATAGTTTGGATAATGATATTCTGAATTGGAATAGAGCCAGACTGCAAAGCTTGTTCGCTTCATTCAACATTAAATTGAAATCTTAGACATACAGTTAATTCATACAGAAAGTAACCTTTTATTCTTGTATCAAACTGATAATCAGATTATTATTGCTTTTAAAATATATAGTTGTTTTCGGAAATTTTATAAATTAAATTTCGGAAAATGGATAATTATTTGTTTGTGTGCCTGCAAATTTGTATTGACTTTTACATTGCTAAAGCCAAAACATATTGGCGTGTTTAGGACTAAATACCTAATAGCTTTTAACTAAAAACCAATCCAATAAAATCATGAAAAAAAGATTACTTTTATTATTCACTACAGGCATAACATCAGCATTGTATGCGCAGGTTGGGGTAAATACTGCAAATCCTTCTGCAACGATGGATATTGTAGGAAATCCAGCAATAACAACTTCAATTGACGGACTGCTGCCTCCACGTGTTACAGGCGATCAATTAAAAGCTAAGGATTCTGTTTACGGAAATGTTCAGAATGGTGCAATTGTATATGTTACGGCACCCGTTGGGACTTCAACACCCAAAACAGTACATGTTACAGCATCAGGTTACTACTACTACGATGCCCCAAACAATGTCTGGACAAACTTAAATGGTAACAAGGATTCCGGAGGAACAGGAACAACACTTTTTGCAACTAAAAATGGTGCCTGGTCCCTAATAGATCTGGGTATTTCCGGGACAAGCTGGAACAAAATAAGCCTTACATCAACAGACACTAAAACCGGAGTTCCAACGCTTCTCAACAATGGAGTGTATACAGCCCCAAAAACAGGATTATATGATGTTAAATATGAAGTACAGTTGGCAGGAGGCGTTGATTTAAGTGTGTTAGGTGGCAAAAGATTAGGCATCCTGAAAAATGGCAGTACTGTATTTGAGCAGAAAATTATTGATGCTGTCCGTGTATCTATTCTCAGTGTCACGCTTGCTTCGGTACCTGTTACTTCCACTACTGTTGGAGCTATTATTCCACTGAATGCAGGCGAAACCATCACATTTGCTGTTGAAACCGGAGGGGTTAATTTATCATTACTCACAGATAGTAAAGTGTCGGTATCCGTATACAAAGTTTCTGACTAATATCAGCCTTATTAAACCTCAGGGACTTGCTTGATTATTTGCAATAGAAAATGAATTATAAAAAAATACATATCGGAAAGCTGATTTGTCTAAAAGTCGAGGAATCAGGACTTGAAATAAGCTATATCTGCCTATTTTTAAAATGTGACATGCAGGAAATCAAAAAAATGTATGAAGCAGAAACATTGGATACAGAGATTCTGCTCAGTTGGTGCAAGCTTCTGAAATACGATTTTTTCAGGGTTTATACTCATCACCTGATATTATATTCCCCCCAAACAAAGGTCCGTGCCTGCAATAAAGTTCGGAAGAATAAAGAGCCGGCAGGGTCTGAATTTCGTAAAAACTTGTATACCGTTGAAATAATAGCATTTATTATGGAAAAAATTTCTTCCGGAGAAATGACAAAAATACAGGTAATAAGTAGGTACGGAATTCCAAAGACAACCCTCTATAAATGGATATCCAAATATGAAAGGATGGAGGTTTAAAACAAAAATATAATTATATGAAGAATTTAACACCAAACTATAAGCAGATCTTTTTAGATATAATTGAAGAGAAATTTCCTGATAGAAAAGATGTCTGTATGCCAATAATAAATAAAAATGAGCTGTCTCAATTTGATATCATTGAACTGAATCAAAAGATTTTCGGAAGTATTGATAAGGCTGCATTTACTTTAAATCAAAAACACAAAGCATATAATAAGACTAGTATTTTAAAGATTTTAAATTATCAAATTGAAAACCATTTAAATAATATACAAACTGCTGCGATTTTTAAATTGAGCAGGAATACCATTGCTAAGTGGAAGAAAGATTTTACAGTAACTTAAACGAGAACCACAATTATTTTTTCATGGAGCAAAACGATTTATCATTCTTATTCTCAAAATATAACGATGGAGGAAGCCCCGTAATTTCTTTAAACGTTTTGGTGAACGAAGAAGCCGTAGCAAAGCCGGTGATTTCTGCAAGATAGCTTATTTTATATTTTCTGTACGCAATGTCACTTTCCATCTTGTTGATTATATAATTGATCCTAAGATTATTAATGTAGGACTTAAAGCTATCTGATTTATATTTTTTAATAATCGCAGATAAATATTTTACATTCGTTCCGAATTCTGTGGCAAGATTGCCAAGCGTAATCCCTTTTTTTGTAAACATATTATGATCTTCAAAATTATTTAGCTTGGTCAGAATTAACAGTTCAGTACTGCTGTTCATTGAATTTGATAATTTGGGATCGGTTATTTCTCTGGGGTTTATATTGATAATTTTTTCAGGTGGATAAACGGCTGAATTGTTATTTGTATTTGGTTTTATTCTGATAAATAGGAGTAACCCGATAATTACTGCTATTGAAACAGCTAAGCATAAAATCAAAATTTTAATCTGTGATGGATTCTTCATGGACTTGAGGCATACGCTGCAGTCCTTTGCCATTAAATTTAAGCCTTTCATCTTTTGACTGCACAGGCAACCGGCCTTATTTCCTTTTGTATTTGAGTTATTGCCCAATACTGAAAAATCAGGGGTAAAATTAATAACCTTTAAAAATTCCTGAACTTGGGGATATGCACAAAATTTGGTTTGGCCATTTACACTTGTATAATTGTAAAATCCAGAAGAGACATTTAATTTTTTTTTCTTCTCAATTCCCATTGAAATGGAGACATACAATATGAGGTGAAAAATGTGACTCATAATGCTTGGTGTGGTACTCAGAAATATATTTTTTTTGTAAAGCGACATTATCATGATGACGCAATAATATGGTAAATAACCACGGTGTTAGTTATCAATTTCCGAAAATAAATGATAATTTTTAACATAAAATATTTATCATTTTGCATTTAAAATTTCTACTGGTAAATTATAAATGTTAGCCATCATATAAATATAACTATGAAAAGAAAATTTAGCCCTTTGATCATCGGATTAGTGATAATGAGCATCCTGATTATTCTCTTTTATGATGTTATTTTTACTTTTCGTTCGGAATTTGATGTTGTGGACCAGCCTAATGATAAGATGATCCCTATGTTCAATACTGAAATTGACAGACAGATCGAAGAACATACGCAAAGCATTGATCACAGAGGTTATATTAGAGAAAGCCGGCAAAATACGATCAATTATCTGAAATCAGTGAGGTCAATAGAAGGATATGCCCGCTACGGCGTAAAATCTACGAAGGCGAGAAACTATATCGAGCTCAAGATAGAGTTCAGTAATGACAAAATCGTAGATCAGATTTATACGGGGCAGAGCGTATCAGGTTATATGGTTCCCTCTTTATTGATGAAAGTAAATATGATAAACGGAAAGGCAGTAAAGGTTTACACCAACGGACAGGAAAGAAAAAATGTACCTGAATGGTCTATTCCTGATATCAGGCTGATGATTGATAAAGCGATTGCTTACGATATCATCCAACACCGGGATTCATACTTCGCTCCCAATAAAACACAGGGAGAAATTAACAAAGAATGGGAACGGTAAATTTGTACTGTATCTACAGCTTTTTTGAATGTATAATAATTGTTAGATTTGGATGTTGGATTTGATGTATATCCAGAAACGGTTAAAAAGAAAATGAAAGGACAAAAAGACTGTGAAATGACTGATGTATTTGAAAATTATCTATCCTCAACAGGAGGACTATCGGCCGGGGAAATCAACTTTTCTGCGCAATTCTTCAAACCGATCCGCTTAAAAAAAGGCGATTTTTTTATTCGCGAGGATGAATTCTGCCGTCATATCGGATTTATCGCTAGTGGCGCTGTAAAAGCATACGCTGCCGACCAGGAAGGAAAAGAAAATATAACCTGTTTCAAGTTTGAAAATGAATTTGCCACCTCGTTTCCGGAGTTTGTGGCGCAGGAAAAATCCAGAAGGAGTATCAGGGCTATAGAAGATTGCGTAATCTATAGGATAAGCTACCCGGATTATCAGCATCTGCTTAATAAAGTGGCTGCCTGGAACGGAGTTATAAAATGGGTGATGGAGCAGGAGTATAGCCAAAAAGAACTTTATCTGCTGAATTACAATAATAAGTCGGCTGTAGATAAATACCGCCATGTTCTGTCTAGCGAACCAATGCTCGTCCAGCGCATAGCGACGCAGGATCTGGCATCTTACCTGGGGATCACTCAGCGATCACTTACACGGGCCAAGGGACAAATACACAGACCCAATGTGTTATAGGACAAATGTCCTTATGCGGTCCTGATCAGAGATGTAGATTTGCGCAAAAAAAATATGTTACATCAAATTGCTCCCGAAGTGTTCCAGATTTCACTGATGCCACGAAACAGTATCAACTGCTATATTATCGAAGGTGTACTGGTAGACTCCGGAATACGGAGTTCCTATACCACTGTAAAGAAAGCTCTCCAGAAAATCCCCGTTTATCAACATATACTGACACATGCGCATGCGGACCACCAGGGCTGTAGCGATCAGATATGCGCCGAGTCCGGGATACCCTTAGTCTGTCATCCCGACGAGGTTTTCAGGACTGAAACAGGCCTGGTAACCAAAGACTATCCAACTCCGCAACATTGGGTAGCAAAGCTCCAACAAAAGTACTGGGCAGGTCAGGGACATAAAGTCGAACGGACAGTTGTTGAAAACGATAAGATCGGAAACTTTCGGGTAATAGAGACACCCGGACATTCAGCAGGTCATATTTCTTTATTCCGTGAGCAGGATGGTATACTGATAATCGGAGATGTGGCGACCAATATGAATCTGCTCACGACAGCGACCGGTCTGCGGCTTCCGCCAAACATATTTACCTCGGATCAGCTGCTCAACATCAAATCACTCCAGAAGTTAGCCAAACTGAACCCTGCCATTATCTGCTTCGGTCATGGACCGGTCATGCGAAATACAGATCGGAAATTTGAGCAATTTGTAGCTGAATGCAGTGAGCGTATTAAAAGATAGATCGTGCTGTATAATATAAGATAAACAGTTTTATGGCAAGAGATTAAGAATCGGGAAGGCCATTTTTTGCTTTTTAAATGCCTTTTGTACATTTTCAACTGTATCGGCAATAAAAAAAGAGACAACTATCAAATAGTTGTCTCTTCAAGTGAGCGCGAAAGGATTCGAACCTTTGACCGTCTGCTTAGAAGGCAGATGCTCTATCCAGCTGAGCTACGCACCCATTAAATAATTTTGAGAAAATTACTAAAACAGTCGGGGCGGCAGGATTCGAACCTGCGACCTCCTGGTCCCAAACCAGGCGCGATGACCGGACTACGCTACGCCCCGATTGATGGTCATCTAAGCGAATTTTACTTCGTTTTAGCGAGTGCAAAGATAGTAACTTTTTTCAAATAAAAAAGAGAAATTTGAAAAAATATTGAATAATAATTAATATCGTTAAAATCTTTACAAGTCGAGAAAACACATTTTTCTTATATAATAAAATATTGAAGATTATATATCAATACTTTAGGTATAATTTTTTTTGAAATTTTAATTTCATAGCAGGTTTATTAGTAATTTGTGTGAAATTTAAAAATACATAAAATGAATTCCAGACTGACAATTACGATAATTTCCATTATGCTGTGTAATGTAAACTGTACTTCCCAACAAAAAGGAAATTCGGATGCAGTTGCATTAAATGCTGTACAAAAAAAATCAAAGATTGAAAAAATTGAGATCAAAGAACAGGCAAGGGGTACTGACAGACTGATAACATTTATCCCAAATTCAAAAACAACCTCCCTGAACGGGAATGTGTCAGTTTCTGCATTGTCACCACTGGATTGGGCCAGCATTGTAAAACAGACTGAATTAATAGATCTTGATAAAATAGCATCATTAAAATCTCCTTCTGAAGGAAGGTTTACAGATAGAGCTTTAATTTCCAGTGTATTAATTACAGTTGGCGGTAAGACATATGAATCGTCAAGCTTCGATGCCGGAATACCCCCGAAAGAATTGGAAAATCTGTATAAAGAGCTTTTTAAGAATATAAAAACAAAGTAAAGCTTCCTAAAAGGAATTTAAATTAACAAGATCTAAAACTTAGATTTCTGAGAATATCTTAAATCCCCTAACCAATCCTGGCAAATAACCTCATAATGAGAATAAATCTTCTTTATCTTTTCAGCAATGCAGGCGAAGCTTTATAGCAAAATAGAAACTAAATAATTGTTGAAAAATATATATTAAATAGAGTTTATTTCGGAATTTATTTTTTATTTGTTAAACAGATTAATTTTAATCCGTTGATTTTTAATTATTTATATGTTGTGTTTTAAAAAAGTGTGAAATCATATATTTTATGTGTTTTTCCGAATATCTAACTACAATAATTGGCGTTTGACTGATTATTCGTGCAAATTTGCACCAATTTAGTAATAACACATACTTAAAACACTTATGAAAAAATTTAGTTTATTATCGATTTTCCTATTTTCAATGACTTCTGCTCAAGTAGGAATTAATACTAGTGTTCCCACTGAAACATTAGACGTAAATGGTATTGAGAGAGTAAGAGAGCTGCCAAAACACAATACAGCCAATGCGATTTTTACAAAACCAGACGGAACAAAATCGGAAAATAAAGATCAAACATTTATAGCAACAAAAATGGTGGTGGCAGATGCTAATGGCGTACTTGGATATGCAGACTGGAACTCTAATCCTACACCGGTCCCCGTTAAAAGAATAGTGAGAATAGGATATTGGGCTGGTTTGTGGGATGGAAATCTTTATGCATTGGGGGGAACTGGGTTTCCAGCATTTAATTCCCAATTAAAGAGTCTGGAAAACTATGGCCCCACAGGTATATATAATAAGGTTGGAGGTGTTGATTTTCAGCAGTTTCAAACGGAAGAGCTGGGGAATTTTACTGGTGCTCAGCTGAAAATGGTTGTCGATGTTTTTTGTATTGGTGTACAGGCTGGAGTAGACCTGGATCCTTCATTGGTCACAAAAATAAAAAACTTTGCAGATCTTGGCGGAGTTGTTATAGTTCTTCTCGATAATAACAGGAATACACCTGCATTTCAGGTATTTGGAGGTAACGGAAACGTAACCACAGGAGGATTGATATCTTATTCCGTTGCAGGAACAGCTGGTTCCAGTGGTGTATTTGGAACGGTTGCCGGTGGAGCTGCTATTAATGGTGCCCAGACAACAGGTAGAGTTCTAAATTCTCAATTAGCGCCAGGCTCTGAAATTCTGGCTAGAGAGGGAGGGGCTAACGCAAGCCAGGCAGGTATTTGGACTACCGGGACTAATGGAAGGGTTATTTTCTTTTGGGATGAGGGAGTATTTAGAAATACAAGTATTTCAACTACCATTATTAATACTGATCAGGAAAAATACCTTCATAACATTATGGCCTATGCATTTGATAAGTTGGGCTTATAATTCATTAATAGATTTAATGTAATTAATGAATAAAATTCAAAAACATAAATCTTTAGTACAGAGCTGGGAATATTTCTTCCCAGCCCTCTCCGGAGGGATTATTGAGTATCGTTTCTATCAATACTTTTTATTGTGATACGGATTAATTGTTGATTAGTTAAATACATTCCCTTGATATTCAGACTATTTTAGACGGTTTGAGATTGCGTTTAAAGTACTGCAGTCTCCTTTACTGTTAAATAGTGAAGTATTGAGGACAACATTCATGATTTCTTTTACATTTTTCAACGGAATTCATCTGCTTCTAAAAACAGGATCTACTCTCCGGAACATCATCCAGCAATTACAGCAATACTGCACTTTTCTTTTTTAGGACCATAAATTAAATCTTATTAATTCTAATAACATGTAATTTATTTAGTCATAAATTAGCATTTACTTTTTTAACCTATATGAACTTTATGAAGAAATTTATTCTCATTATCCTTTGTGTGTTTTTCAGTACAATACATGGCCAGTTAATGAATAATTCGCAAATTGATCATGAAATAAAAACGGCAAAAGAGCTATCTTCAGATCAACCGGCTAAATCCCTGCAGCTTTCGGAAGAAATCTACCGTATTTCTAAAGATGCAGGATACAAAAAAGGAATACTGGAAAGCAGTAATATTCTGATGGCCAAATACTTCGATTTAGGGAATTTTAAAAAAGTTGTAGAGCTGAGCAAAGCCGCAGAGATCCTGGCAATTGAGATGAAGAATCATGAAATATTATCCAATACATACAGGCTCAGAGCCTGCTCCTATACAGAACTTGGCTTTAATGATGAGAGTCTGAAAGAATTTCGGAAAGCACTGAATATTGTTCCTAAAATAAAGTCTGACAATTATAAATATTATCAGGAATCCCTCATATACATCGGCTTAGCCAGTTATTCAGCTCATATTAATGCACCTGTAGATTCTGTAATTCATTATCAGAGAAAAAGTCTTGAAACCATTAAGAAAATAAATGACAGCGGTGACTTTAGTAATAAAAAGAATCATTCTCTTATTTTGGCGTACATCAATTTAGGAAAGACAAGTATTGCAAAGAATAAAGCAAAGGATGCTGAAGTCTTTTTTTCAAAAGCATTGGAGCTATGTCAAAATAAAGCATACAAACCAAACAAAAACCTTGAAATTGCCACCTTAAATGAATTTGCATGGCTTTATTATGATCAAAAAAGATATAAGGAATCTAAAGGTTATGCTGAACAGGCAGAGAAATTAGAAAAGCAGTTTAGCAGTCCGTACATCCGTAGAGATATTTATGAAGTTTACTTTAAATCTTGTGTTGAGCTGGGTGAAAAGGAAATTTCAAAAAAATATATGAATCTCTATACAAGGCTGAACGATAGTTTGGTAAACGCAGAAAAGAAAACGATAAATACTCCGGTAAAACAAATTATAGAGGAGCAAAGTGAAATCCATAACAGCGACATTCAGAAGATATTAATAATATTATCCATTCTTATTATTATGCTCTCGGTTACCGGATGGTTTTTCTGGAAGAGAAAACAGAAAGAACTGCATAAGAAGTATGAATCCATCATTACCAATCTAAAGTCGTCGAATACCACTCCTTCGAATTCAAATATGGCTGTAGACCGAAGCATTAATATTACTGATGAAACCGTCAAAACCCTGCTGTTAAAATTAGAAAAATTTGAAAAGTCTCAGAAATTCGTTAAAAAAGATCTTAGCCTTACCTCTCTGGCCAATGATCTGAATACCAATACCAGATATCTTTCAGAAGTAATAAAGCAGTACAAACAGAAGAGCTATAATAATTACATTAATGAATTGAGAATCAACTATATAATCAATAAACTCTGTCTGGATCCTATATACAGAGAATATAAAATAAGTTATCTGGCAGAAGTCTGTGGTTTTGCCTCCAGAGAAGTGTTTGCCGTTACTTTTAAGAAAGAGACAGGAGTTACTCCTTCCTATTTTATTAACAATCTGAAAAAAGATAATGCAATACAATATTCGTAATGTTAAAACTCCAATTACATTCTGTTTTCAGATATAAAGATGCCCCTCCTTTGCAGGTCTACAACCAAAAGGAAGAGCTTGAAAATAACTTTTTTTAATTCTTATCCTCTGTTAAAAGCCGGCCGTTTAAATTGATAAAGCCGCTATGAGAAATGATTTCATTGAATTTAGCATCATAAAATTCCATATTTAGAATATTATCTTTAAAGGCCCTTCTCCCACTGAACACATTGATGTTAACATAAATGTCTTTGCTGGAAAGAGCATCATATAACTTTTTAGGAAAGCTTAGATTGGTAATCTCCAATTCATTTGATTGAGTAACTTCTATCTTCTCCATATCATAAACGAGAAGCTTCAGTCCATTAGGCTCCAGTTCCTTTTTAATATCTGCTGGTAAGGAATTTTCATCGGCAGCATCGCCATAGAAAAATAAAGAAGCTATTATGGATTCCTTATTTTTTTGCAATAATTCCACGGCTTTATCAGAAAGGTTAACTTCTATTTTGAAGTTGGGAATGATCACGCGGTCTCCTTCTATTGTAAGAGCATTCTCTTTTGAAGAAGTACTTGTTTTATCGAGGGACGGCTGATTATTTTTCTTAACTGCAACTTCTGTTTTGGCTATTTCTTTTGGTTCATTTTCCTTACAGCCGGTAGCAGCAACCATTGCAAATGAACTTATTAATAAGAGCTTTGATTTCATTTTTAATTTCAATTATAACAGGAGTTATGGAATATACTTAATGAAATCAGCATGCAAAACATCCTCTGTTACATTATTTGATGATGTTGTGGTACTTTTCATCCATTGTCTGTGTTCAGTATTCGATGAAGAGGTTGAACCAATGATTCTTTGCTCCATATTATAAAGAATAACAGCATCTGCTCCTTTTTCTTTGGCTTTCTGAACAATTTTATCCTGAATATCCTGATAACTTGAACCCAGTATTCCGGAAACACCATCCACTTTTCCTATAACTTCATAGTTTTTCTTTACATCGTTGGTATCTAAAAATATATCAATATTTTCAGTGGGATTGTAATTTTTTCCTATGTAATTTACAGTCGGAGCACAGCCAACAACTAATATTAGACCGGCTATCAGCAATGTGTTTTTACATTGTTTTAAAAATGTAAACTTTTTGTACTTCTCCATTTCAATTTTTTTATATGTTTATTTTACTTAATTATCTGTACAATATAGCTTCGTAAGGAAGGATGTTAGAAGATGTTGTTTGCTTAAAAGCTGTATTAGAACCACTAGGGTATAAAGTTCCGTCGGCTACGGTTTGCCCTTTCTGGTCCCTGAACCTTATATAAGCAGTATCGCCTTTTACATAGCCGTTTACGGATAAAATGCCTGTATCGAGCTGATCATTGTTTGTCTTATAATTCGCCGTGCCTTCTATCTTGCTTCCGGACTGAGACATATCAAACGAAATAATTCCTTTTGCTGTTGTATCTCCTTCATTGGAATAAGATCCTGCGTAGCTCTTTTTCGATACACTGCCTGTATTGGTATATTCTCTCTTTCCGTAAAGATAAGCTGCAGAAGGCAGCATTGGGGAGGTTGTGGTCTGCTTAAAATATAGTGTTGTTGCATCTTTAAAACTGACATTGCCATCAGCTACCACATTTCCCCTCTGATCTCTGAACCGGATATAACCGATATTATTTTTAACGTATCCATTCACTGAAAGCATTCCGCTATCGGAATCATCAGCAGTACTTTGGTAATTGGATACTCCTTCTATTTTAGCGCCTGTTTGCGAGAGTTCCATGGTCATGATCCCTGATGCAGTAACATCACCCTCACTGGAAAATTTCCCTGCAAATAGTTTTCCAGCCTGCGCTATTGCACTGGGTGAAAAAACACCTGATAATATTACTGTTGTTATTATAAAGACTTTGCTTATCATAATTATTTTTTGTGGGTTAAAATGCAGTTACTTAGACTATTCCTCTTCCTCATCTTTCATTTCTGTTTGTCCGGGCTCCGGAACATTATTAGTATCATCATTAGTTTTCATTTCCGTCTGTCCGGGCTCCGGAATATTGTCATTATTATCATTAGTTTTCAATTCTATTTGCCCCGGCTCAGGGATGGTGTTGGTATTTTGTGATCTGGTTTCTGTTTGTCGGGGCTGTGAACCTTGTCTCTGATAAACAGTCTGTCCGGGTTCCAGAGGAGCGTCATAGGTGGTAATGGCACCACATGAATGTAAAAGAATGAGGAACATCGCCAGGAACAAGACTTTTAATGAATTTTTCATAAAATTTATATTTAATTATATCACCAAATGTAGTATTGTTTACCTTAAACTGCAGGGCTTTTCAGGAGGCACCATGTGATGTTTTCACAATTTATCACATCAAATAGAATATAATAAGTCATTTTTCTTTACTTATTATTTGTTGATGCTTTTATTGGCTATTTTAATGTTTTTACAAATTATCACCTCTGATAATGTGTGGATTACATTTTTTTTTCTAAAGACAGAGAAAGCAGAATATTAGAATTTGAAAGGCATACTGAGCCCTGTAAAAATATTTAATATAATGACCTGGAAGAATGTATTATTGATTGAGGATTTTATCGATTTAAATGAAGTATAAAGCCTGCCAAGAGGAGTTAATCATTATAAAATTTGTCAAAGATAAAATACAATTCAAACAGAATAAAAAACAGCACCATTCCTCCATACCAGACTGACCGTTGAGTTTTTACAAAGGCAAATATGGCACATAGTGAAATGTGGCTCACCATTCTTATCGCGTATAATGGCATGAGCTTTTCCAGGTAAACAGGTCCTTTAATTAAAGTATCAAAAATATCAATGAAATAGATCACAATGAGCAATAAAAAAAGCCATTTCTTTCTTGAAAAAAAGTAATTCTTATAATTGTCATCATAATCTTTAACATCCGACGGATACAGAAGCTGGCACAATGTAAAGTAAAGGATAATATACATGATGATGAATATATACTCAGTAAACGTCCATATTCTCACATCTCTAAGACCATATTCCCACCACCAAAAATGGATCATCAATAGAAATATATACAATACCCACAGTAAATGCACCCAATAGGGTTTTGTTCTTCCGGGATGCTGGACAAATCTCACAGTACCATTGAGTAAACTGCCTATACCCAGGCTTAATATAATACTGATTACTGTTTTAATATGATTAAAAAAATCCATGGCATAAATATTATAAGAAGAAATAATGCTTGAAATTAAATTTCCCTGTTTTTAAATATACATTTTTTTTGTTTCAGGTACTTAATTCGTAAATTAAATTATATTTTAGAATATTTAAATTAGTTTTTCTGTATTATTAACTGGTTTCTGTTAGTAATAATGTTTATTTCTTATATATTGTTTCTTACTCCAGATCCTTTTCATTTCTTTTAAGCTGACTTATAAAATAAGAGGGCGTAACACCCATTTCTTTTTTGAATATGACAGAAAAAACTTCCCTGGAGGAAAAGCCACAGACTTCTGCCAGATAACTTATTTTATATTCTCGGAAGATGGGAGTGTTATACAATTTATTGGTAATATACTGTATCCTAAGGCCGTTAAGGTAATTATTGAAATTCTTACCCTTATGCTGTTTTATTATTTCTGAAAGATATCTTGGGTTTGTATTGAGCGAATTTGACAAAGTAGTGAGCGTTACATCATTTTTTAAAAACTTTTCAGATTTTTCAAACCTTGAAAGTTTATTGAGCAGAGAGGCAATGGTGTTTTCGGAGATACTGATATTATTAACCTCTCTTTTACCATCAGTCTGTAATGAAATAGATGTAAATTCAGTCACCGTCGTTTCTTCTTTTAAGTGATTGACGATTTCATCTTTTTTATTGAGCTTTTTCTGATTGTATTTCCATAAAATCCAACTGTTTAGCCAGAAAATAATGGCAATTGACGGGGCAATAACTATTTTTATGATATTCTGAGGACGCTCTCCTTTCTGTTTATCCATTATATAATTTACTGCAGTATTTCTAGCCCTTTTTTCTATATTTACGATGCTGTTATTCAATTGAGTATACAGAATTATGCTTTTTTTGGAAATTGGGTTAACGTTTTTGGAAAGTTCCATACTCTTGTTGAATTCATGTTCATATAAGTCTTTTACATTTCCTATCTCCGCGTCAGTTTTTGGTTCATTATTCAATTGTTCATCAGTAAAACCAAACAACAGGTATAGACAGAATAGAATTTTTTTTGTCATTAAAGTGTGTTTCTGAGCAAATTAAGGACTAATGTATGATTTAGCACATAGCAAATATGTTAGTTTTTCGGAATTAATCACTTGAATAATTTTTATATATTTTTGTTTTTCAGATATTTATGCATCTGTTTTGCCCGCGTCCCTGATTAAATTGCTGGCGAAAAAATAGCGTTAGAAGGGCGGTGTCATCGGTTATTATCAGATTGAACCGTACAAACGGCGTTTCATTATACTGTGATATATTCTGAAATTATTATATGTTCTATTTAAATGCTATATATTAACCTGTAGAATTGTAGTAAGTTTAAAATTCCATGATTTCTTTCGTATCAACATGGTGAAAATCCTGACCAGTAAAATTGCTTTAGAATTAATTGGCATGAACACCACAGCACTATAAAATTGGACCTTCTACCACTATTGATAAGCTTAATTTAATGGACTTTTGTAGTAATACTTGACATGAAGTATATAATAGAATTTAATCACATTTAAAATAAAAAAGATGAACAAAACAATTTTGATTACAGGCGCTGCCAGTGGGTTTGGAAAGATCGCAGCATTTGATCTGGCGAAAAAAGGACACAAAGTAATTGCTACTGCACAGGTTTATCCGCAAATGAGCGACCTGATAAGAGAAGCCAAAGAACAGGGAATAGAACTTATTGTTGATAAATTAGATGTTACCAATGCCCGCGATATCGCTTATATCGTGGAAAAGTACGATATTGATATTTTAATCAGTAATGCAGGAATAATGGAAGGCGGACCCATTGCCGAGCAACCCATTGACCTTATCCGATCCATGTTTGATGTAAATGTCTTCGGGGGTCTGGAGCTGGCGCAAGGTTTTATTAAAAAATTTATTGAACAAAAGAAACCGGCTAAAATTGTATTTACCACTTCAATGGGAGGATTATGGACCGTGCCTTATGTTGCCGCGTACTGCGCCTCGAAGCACGCCATGGAAGCCATCGCCGAAGGTTTAAAAACTGAGCTTGCCCAGTTCAACATCAAGATTGCCACCTGTAACCCTGGTGTATTTGGCACCGGATTCAATGATCGTGGCGTAGATAGTATTTTCCGTTGGTATAATCCGGAAACCAATTTCACGCCACCTTCAGTTTTTGACGGTACTGCTGAATCATTAGCCAATCAGTTAGATCCGCAATCAATGGCAGACGTTATTGTAGATGTAGCGTTGGATGATAACAGCAATTTCAGAAATTTACATCCTAAAGAAACAGAAGATTTTGTAAAGCAGCTACAGGTAGAGGCCTGGACCGCAAAAAGTTAATCCAGAATAATTGGAATGCGCAATATTGTTTTAATATATGCGCATTTCTATTCTTAAATTAAAAATCAAAAAATAATATGAATATTACATATAATGAAGCTGCAAAAGCTTTGGATAATTCTATAGAAAAAGCAAAATCCCTACATATTCCTGTAAGCCTTGCTGTAGTGGATGCAGGTGGCCATCTGATGGCCTTTGCCAGACTAGACAGTGTTTACGGTGTTATTGATTTCGCGGTTAAAAAAGCAAAGACAGCTGTCATGTTCGGCGTGGATAGTGACACTATGGGAGCCATTGTATCCGGGGCAGGTGTGCATGGATACGGAATGTTGAATTCCAATGAAGGGCTTCTGACGATTGCCGGCGGAGTAGTGATCAAAAATCAGGAAGGAAAGATCATAGGGGCAATTGCTTCCTCTGGGGGAAGTCCCGAGCAGGATAAAGAAATTGCAATGGCGGGAGCAGCTTCTATTTCTGAAATTTAAACTTTTAAAATATGGAAGGTACAAGGGAGATCATATTTGACAGACTGGTTTACTCCTGTCAGTTCGACAAGCATAGAGGGGATGAGGAATTTATCCCGGAACACTTATTGGGATTTCAGCTCTCAGGGGAAACACACGCAGTTTATCCGGGCGGAACCACGGTCGTTCCTGAAAATACAGTGGTATTGATCAGGAAAAATCAGCTGATCCGTACTACAAAATATCCATCAAAGTCAGGAGAATATAAATTTGTTTCCATTACTCTGGATAGAGAGGTTCTGAATAAATATGCGCTGGAAAATAAAATTCAGATAGAAAACGGATATTCAGGCAACAAAAGACTGTTTTTTGAACCGGACGATTTCCTACTGAGCTATTTTGTCTCACTTGCACCGTACATCAATAAGAAAAAAGAAGCTACCCCGAAATTAGCAGATCTGAAGATCAGGGAAGCCATAGAGCTGCTTCTGCAGTCTAACCCTGATTTTAAACAGATTTTATTTGATTTTTCGTCACCATACAAAATAGATCTACAGGATTTTATGGAACAGAACTATATGTTTAATGTCTCTATAGAAACCTTTGCCAAACTGACTGGGAGAAGTCTTTCCGGCTTTAAGCGTGATTTCAGCAAGACATTTAATACAACTCCTAAACAGTGGCTCCAGGATCGCCGTCTTGAGGAAGCTTACTATCTCATACAATATCTTGAGCGGAAGCCTGCAGATTTCTATTTGGATCTTGGATTTGAAAACCTCTCTCATTTTTATTTTTCATTTAAGAAAAAATATGGTTTTACCACCTCCGATCTGAAAAAAAATGAGAATTTGTGAACCGATAATGAAATAGGTATTCACCGGATCTAAAAATAACAGCATAAAACTTTAATTAGCATAATATGAATTTCATTGAGCAAATAACGATGTGGGGCAAAGGAGATATTTCACAGGGAAAATGGATGATGGGAATCTCCATTTTTGTTGTTCTGCCCCTTTTATTTTTCCTTATAAAAAATGGAGGTTCTTTACAAAAAGGGATGGTACTTCCGTTAGGCTTTTTAGTCCTCGTGAATCTGGGGTATGCTGGGTTTATATTGTCATCAAAGCCTAAATACTCTGCCGAAATTGAAAAGTTGTATCAGGAGAATCCTTCGCAGACCTTTAGCCGGGAATATGAAAAAATGAAAGATTTTGATAGAAGTTATATGCTGACAAAATATTTATGGGCTGCCTTACTTATGGCATCAGTAATAGGCTTTTTCAGCGTTTCTAAAGAATATTTTCAGGGCGTGACTATTGGCTTGGCTTTGATGTTTTTCGGACTTTTACTCGTGGATGTTTTCTTACATAACCGGCTAAAGCTCTGTTTAGCGGCCTTGTCCACATAAAAAGAGTAGATGCAGAATATTGTTCACTAGAATAAAAATAAAGCAACTGGCAAGGCTGTGTTTTAGGAGTTCAGATTTCGAATTTATTTATCGCTCAATGATAAACTGGAGATTCAATTTTTCCATTTCTTTTTTTGAGCATAGTCTTGGATGCTTTCCTGTAAATCTTTTTCGAAACAATATTTGCTAGTTCTAAAAATGATTTAGGACTTGCTCTTATTCATGAGGTGGTTCGAATCCTGTTAGAATTTACTAATAAAGAGTTTTAGCTTAAAAAACGATTAGATATTTTTAAAAAAAAGAGGTTATATTTTTAAACGAAGAAAATTGGCTTTTACGTGTATTTTGTTGTTTTTTTTTGTATTCCTGTTGGTTTCAGCTATGATGATATCATCCTATAATTGACAGCTTATTTTTATTCTTTTTATTGAGGTTTGTCCGTTTGGTTGTTAATTTCCCATTTAAAGAATCAATTATTCATTTTTTCAAATTCTGTTTCAGATTCTGTCTTTAAATAACTTATAAACAATGACGGAGACAAAGAAGTGACTTTTTTAAATACTGTTGTAAATTTATTGGGTGAAGAAAACCCTGTTTCATCAGCTAAGGTCGCTACTTTATATTTTCTATATTGGGGTTCATATTTAAGCTTTTCAATGATATATTTAATCCGTAATTCATTGATGTAATTATTGAAATCCTTCTTTTTATGGGTATTAATAATATAGGAAAGGTATTTTGTGTTCGTTTGTAAATGAGCGGAAAGAAAAGGCAGTGATATATTTTTCTTTGTGAAAAGTGTAGATTTTTCAAATTTATTCAATTTGGCAAGGAGTTTTTTTTCTGTTTCCGGTGACATGAAGAAAATACCGGCAGAATCTTCATTTGCATCTGCTTCAGGAATTGCCTCGTTACGTTCGTTTTGTACAGAAATGTCTTCAACTTGCATAATGGGACTTTGTTTTGATTTTCTAATAATTTGCCTGAATCTCTCGTAATTCCTTCTTTTCTGGATCCAAGACTTGATAAGGAATATAACAGAAAGGAGAAGAAGAATTCCCACGCCTGCAATGATATAGCTTTTTCCAGCATTCTTCTCTTCAGCCTTTACTACTTTTTTTTCGAGGTTATTGTAAGATTTATTGATGAATTGATTGGTTTTTGAAGCAATTCTTTCTTCAACAATCACCTTGTCTTTTTCTACATCTTCTAGCTTTTCAAGATTTTTTATTTTTAAATAATACAGTTTAGTAGTATCGTAAACTTCATTTTTTAATTGAATATGTTCAGATTTATCCGATATTTTTTGGGCTAAGTCAATATATTTTTTTGCAGTAGAAAGGTCTTCTTTTTCCAGATATACCTTTGCAAAACCATTGTAAATATACCCTATGAGTTGATTTTCGGGGAAATTCTCAGTGAGATTCAAAGCGTTTTCAAAATGAGCCAGGGCTTTGTCTAAATCCTTCAGATGATAGTAGCTTAATCCTAGCAGCTGTTCATTGGTAGCAGTCAGAAAATCTTTATCCTGCTTAATATGCTTGAAATACGATTGGGACTGCCGGATATACTGAATAGACTTTTTATATTTTTTTAGATCAATACTGTAATATGCTAATTCCTGATACATAAATCCCCGAATGTTATTGATGGCTAATGTATCTTTAATTGTTTTACTAATTTCAAGAGCTTTTTCAGAATATTTTTTAGACGGACCGTATAATTGTATAATACGATATTGGGTAGCCAGAAACATGTATATTCTGGTTTTCCAATCTGAATTATCCGTGTTTTCAATTATTGCTGCCGATTTTTCAGCATATGAAACAGATTTTTTCACATCACCGGTCTGACGGTATAAAGATGCAGAAAGCATCAAGCTTTTTGCCTGGAAATAGGGTGTTTCAGATGTTCTATATAAAGAGTCAGCAATAAAAAGTGCTTTTTGAAAATCCTTTTGTGCTGTTTGTAAGTATGTTTTTTTATATAATGTATTATAAGCGGTTAAGTTTTGGGCAATTACAAAAAAAGCGGTTAAAAAACAGAAAACAAAATAGATTTTTTTCATGTACTATACTGATTGCAGCATTAATAATTAGATAGCTATTGTAATAGTTTATTTGCTTATTGATACCATATGCGATTAAATAGCCTGAATATTAGAATTATCGTGTTTTCCGATAAATTTGTATTACTATATTATTCACAAATTTAAGGTACAAATAAACAACCGTTCCTTTCCCTACAATAAACTTCTTGCGTATTTTTTGCAAAAATATTGTTTTTTTTTTAAGTGAGCTCTAAAGAAATATTAACTAAAGGATAAATTTAATTAAGAGAGCGATACTGGCATAAAAATCTCTTTTTTATTTGTTAACAGTTCCAATAATAGCTTGATTAAAATCTGAAGCTGCATAAAATATCGAACTGGATCTTACTAATTTCTTATGGCATCCATAAAATGGAATTATCCTGTTCTTAGATTTGTAATATTCTTATTTATAGTACTTTATAATTTTTTCGATACGTTTTTAAGTACTCTCATATTCCCGAATATGATAAGTTAAATGCTTTACATCCCGTGATTTTAGGTATACCTTGCGGAGGTTAAAAGTAAAGAACAAGATAGTTAATATCATTTTGAACTTTATACTTTTTTAGTACTGCCATACTTGGGGGGAAAGCCAAAGCAAGTATTGTAAATTACAAAATATCATGACTTTATTCAACAAACACTTTTATCGGATAATTTTCAACAAAATGAAAACAAAATTTTTTTTCGTACTATTATTTAATAGCGTAATGTATGCTAACGCTCAGGTAGGAATAAATACTAATAGTCCTGACCCCTCAGCCGCATTGGATATACAAAGTCAACCAGATAAGCCGGCAGGTTTTTTACCGCCCCGGGTTAATCTTACTTCCCGTACTGACGCATTAACGATCACAAGTCCGGCAACCGGGCTTATCGTATATAATTCTAATCCAAATGCTGTTAATCTAAGAGAAGGAATCTCTTTAAATACAGGAACACCTGCTGCACCGGTTTGGCAGTCCTTAACCCCGGAAAACGGAGTAGAGATTGGCAAATTGGTCTATTTTGGGACTACTACGAATGCCTCAAAAATATTAAAAAAAGGCGGGTTTGAATTCAAGTTCACTGTTGAAGGAGGTCTAACCCGTTTGTATGCAAGATTAATTCAAGCGCCTACTGCGCCCATTACAATATCCGGTAATAGAGTTGGATGGGTCAATGCTATTACGGGACTTAAGCTTGTTTCACAGACTTGGAACTTATCCGACTGGAATACTTGGAAAGAGATGGATTTTATGGCAAATCAAGCAAGCCATTTCTTTTATTTAAGAGTTTCTAACTCTAACCAATTCTATAAGATCAGCAATTTTGTTAATCAAAATAGCTTCACTTCATTGATTGTAGAGATTTATTAAAAAAACATGTATTATGAAAAAGTTATTATTTTTATCATCAGTTTTCCTTAGCAGTTCCTGGTTCGGGCAAGTGGGCATCAATACTTCTACACCACACAGCTCTGCAATTCTTGATATCGTTGGGAAATCCGGGAAACAAGGGACTCTTTTACCAAAAGTAAATCTGACATCGGCAACAGATGCAACTACAATAGCTTCTCCCGTTAAAGGAATAACCGTATTTAATACCAATGGCTTTATAGGAGAAGGAATGTATGTTAATGAAGGAACCGAAACGTTGCCATCCTGGCAAAAAATGAAACTATTACAGTCTGCAGAATTATCAAGAATTGTATCAACTCTTGTATATGGTGGGGCTACTACCAACGTAGCACGGATCTTGAACACGGATACATTCCAGTGGAGGATGGTCTCTAATGCTGCCAATTATTCATTACAAATGAGATTAAAGGCTGCACCGGCTGCCAATGTTACTACTACCAGTACATTCAGCTTAAACTGGAAAGATGCTGATCAGGTGACGTCAGCGATTCCTTCTTTTACGTGGACTCCAGCTAACTGGAATGTATGGCAAACTGTCTATACCTATCAATCTAACCTTGAGACTTTTTATTATTTCGGTGTTGTCGGGACTGATAAATTATTTAGAGTTAATGCTTACACTGTTACCAATGTTACCAATTACTTAATGGTAGAACAATTCTAAAATCATGTTAAAGATGAAAAGTATACTAACAACAATTACAATACTATCCTATACTATAGTGATGAGCCAAATTGGTATCGGTACTGTAAATCCAGATCCGTCTACCGCGTTACATTTAGAAAGCACAAGCAAAGGCGTACTGTTACCGAGAGTTTCCCTGCTTTCTTCTACTGATGCTGTTACCGTACCGGCGCCTGCCAACGGATTGCTTGTCTATCATCCATCGACTGCAGTAAATGGGGTCGGATTATATGTAAATATGGGCGACAAAACAGCTCCTCAGTGGAGCAAATTTGATTATTTCACTGATTCAGCAGATTTAAAAGTCAACAATTTAATCTATACAGGTTTAACTACCAATACTGAAAAGGTCTTGATAACAGAATATTATGAGTGGAGAATGGTAAAAGCAACAGCAACGACTTATTCAGTGCAGGCACGGCTTCGAAGTGCTCCAGCCGCCAATGTTACAATAAAAGGCTCCGTAAAGCTATGGACCTTCAACAGTTCTGCAGCCAATACTGTTAATACTTCATGGACCACAACCGATTGGAATAGCTGGAAAAATATTTATACGTATACCAATAACTGGGATGCTATGATGTTTATAAGTGCATCTAATGACCCAACAAAAATGTATAAACTAAGCGGGCATGTAGAGCTTGATATTTATAACCTTTTAGTATTAGAGATTTTTTAAGTTGTCATACACTCTGTGATCTCCTATCAGTATTAAGGTAATTTGAGTTACTAAAATCAACGGCCTTTAAAAAATACTGATTAAACCATTTTAATGATTCTATTAGCACATAATGATTAGGTTGAGCACGCAGGTAATCCCTCTACCTGCTTGCTCATCTCAAAGAAGTAGAATTGTTTATTAATGATTGTAGGTCTACACTCCGGATAAATTCAATTGGTTACAATTGGAGAATTATATATTAATGTTACCAGCATATTAACTAATCCACCAACATTATTTTGGACAATTTTAAAAACATTCATATAGGAACACTTATTAACCATAGAATTACAGAGAGCGGGATAGAAATGTCCCGTATTTGTAAACTTCTTAATTATACTCCCAACGAAGTGGCTCAGATCTTCCAGCAGGAGCATATTGAATCGGGTGTTTTATTGAAGCTAAGCAAACTATTGCAGTATGATTTTTTCAGGATCTATTCACAGCATCTGATCCTATACGCTCCAATCGCTGCAGAAAACCAGACCAGCTTGTCATCCCTGCCTAATTTTCGTAAAAATATCTATACCAAAGAGCTGATCGATTTTATTCTGGAACTTGTAAAGACAGAACAAAAAACAAAACAGCAGATTATCGAAGAATATAAAATTCCCAAAACGACCTTATATAAATGGATCAGCAAATACAAAACGTAACTTCGCGACCTGATTATCATAGGATTTACTCAGATATTATTAAACTGAAATATCCTGAAAAAGAACGGTACTGTAAACACCTACTTGCAACTGAATATCTTTCTGCCTTGGATGTTATTCAATTAAATAATATAATATTTTCGGATCTTGGAAAAGAGAATTTAATCTTTAATCAAAAACATAGGTCATATGATGAATCTACTATTCTGCAAATTTTGGATTATCAGAAAAAAAATAAACTTAGTAATACTCAACTTGCGAACAAGCTTAATATGAGCAGGAATACTATTGCTAAGTATAAAAAAATATATTTATAATTTCAGGTACAACCAAGACTAATTTTGTCATCCTGGTAACAGACAAAATGAAATTCCAAACTTATAGAATTTTTCAAGGTAGAAACTGATAGAAGAATGTTTTGCAGATGTACTAAGGCTATTGAATAGTGTCTCAAAAGGAATTTAGAGAGAAGAGCATCAGGGCTATACTCATAAAAAAGGGATATTAATATTTTTAAAAAGGTTCGAATCCTGTCAGGTTCACATCAATAATAAAGAGGTTTAGCTTACAAATCGTCTAAAAAAGATAAAATATTTGTTTTTTTAAGAAAGAAATGAGGGTGAGGTACTTTAAACATGCTGATTGAGAGACGTTTATAAATAAAATGACACCATTTGGCCTAAATTGACCTAATGGTGTCATTATGTGAGCGCGAAAGGATTCGAACCTTTGACCGTCTGCTTAGAAGGCAGATGCTCTATCCAGCTGAGCTACGCACCCATTAAATAATTTTGAGAAAATTACTAAAACAGTCGGGGCGGCAGGATTCGAACCTGCGACCTCCTGGTCCCAAACCAGGCGCGATGACCGGACTACGCTACGCCCCGAGAAATATAGTTAGTAAGAAAAAAATGCGGAGGGTAAGGGATTCGAACCCTTGCGACGCTTGCACGTCGACAGTTTAGCAAACTGCTCCATTAACCACTCTGGCAACCCTCCTTTTTTCTTATTTTTTAATGATCGTTGTTCCGTTATTGCGAGTGCAAATATAGAATAGATTTCTTTATTTACCAAATAAAATTCAAGAAAAATTTGCGTATTTTTGAGGAGATAAATGATTAAAAAATTAAACTGATGCGTAAGACATTATATATCATCGGATTAAGTACTTTTGTTTTTTCATGTACTTCCCAGCAAAATGTTAAAAAAAATACATACAAGCCAAAAGCCCCGGTATCACAGGCAAAACCTGCAGTGAAAGCTCCGGTGGCCACGACTGCAAAACCTAAAATCACCAATGAACGCGGAGTAGAATTTTTCACCACCAATCTTGCTGATCCTGCAAAAAATGACAATACGGCAAGTTACGGTTCTATAGTTTCGGCAAAGCCGGCAGGATATAAAGTTGTAAAGACCTATTTCCCTGCCATAGCACAGAACTTTAGACAGCGTTATCTTATATTACATTATACAGCGCTTCCTGATGATAAATCCATTACAGTTCTTACCCAGCAGGGTGTAAGTGCTCATTACCTGGTTAATAATACCGGCGATAATGAGATATACCAGCTGGTGGACGAAAACAAACGTTCTTATCATGCCGGAGTAAGTAACTGGAGAAATGATAAAAACCTTAATGATACCTCTATAGGCATTGAAATCGTCAATACCGGATACACATCAGATGCTGAAGGGAAAAAAATATTTGCAGCATTCAGTGATGAGCAGGTGAGAAAAGTGGCTGCTTTGGCTAAGGATATTGTCAACAGATATCAGATTCCGGCCACCAATGTACTGGCTCATTCAGATATTGCTCCAACCAGAAAACAGGATCCCGGACCTATGTTTCCATGGAAAAAGCTGTATGATGAATACCAGCTTGGAATGTGGTATGATGAAACTGTAAAACAGAACTTCTTAGCTCTGGCGCAGGAAGAAGTCCCCTTAAAATATAATGATCCTTCCTTTATCTTTGCTATTCAGACTGCATTGCAGAAATTCGGGTATTACCTGGATCTGAGCGGAAAGTGGGATGATGCAACCAAAAGAACCATCGAAGCTTTGCAGTACCATTTCCGTCCGCAGAATTACGACGGAATCCTGGATGCCGAAACATGGGCAATTCTTCAGGCTTTAAATCAAAAATATCCAGCGAAATAACTATTAAAGCGCATCGGTAAAGATGCGTTTTTGTTCTATTTAAAAATAAAAACAGCTAAAATATCTGTAATGGAAAATTTCAGAAAAGAAAGCGATCTGTTGGGCGAACTCAATGTGCCTGCAGACGCATATTACGGAGTACAGACGCAGAGAGCGATCGATAACTTCAAAATTTCGGGACAGCTTCTGTCTTCCTATCCGGATTTTATCAAAGGTCTGGCTTTTGTGAAAAAGGCAGCGGCAAAAACCAATTATGAATTAGGTCTGCTTGATGAAAACCTGTATTTCAAAATAGCGGAAGCATGTGATGAAATTGTAGCCGGAAAATACCATGAACAGTTTCCTGTAGATATGATCCAGGGAGGAGCCGGTACTTCAATCAATATGAACGCGAATGAAGTCATCGCCAACATCGTTTTAGAAAAATTAGGAAAAAATAAAGGGGAATATGAATTCTGTTCACCGAATGACCATATCAATCTTTCCCAGTCCACCAATGACGCTTATCCTACGGCGATCAAAATGGGGCTGTTGCATATGAATATCGTGCTTGTTGAAAAACTTGAAAAAATCGTTGAAGCTTTTCGTGCCAAGGGAAAAGAGTTTCATGATGTGATAAAAATGGGTCGTACCCAGCTTCAGGATGCTGTTCCAATGACTTTAGGCCAGGAGTTTGAAGCTTATGCAGCCACTCTGGAAGAAGATATTTCTAAATTAAATAACAATGCCGGCCTTTTTGTAGAAGTGAATATGGGAGCAACAGCCATAGGAACAGGACTGAACGCTCCTGTGGGCTATGCAACCCTTTGCGCGAAAAACCTCGCTCAGATCACCGGTTTTCCAGTTATTTCCGCTCCGGATCTGGTTGAGGCAACACCGGATACAGGTTCTTATGTGATCTATTCCTCCGCTACAAAACGTCTTGCCGTGAAGCTTTCAAAAATCTGTAATGATCTGAGATTGCTTTCTTCAGGTCCAAGAGCCGGATTATTTGAGATCAATCTTCCTCCTATGCAGCCGGGATCATCCATTATGCCTGGAAAAGTGAACCCTGTTATCCCGGAAGTGGTAAACCAGGTTTGCTTTAAAGTATTTGGGAATGACCTTACCGTAACTTTTGCCGCAGAGGCCGGGCAGCTTCAGCTTAACGTAATGGAGCCTGTGCTTTCCCATGCAATCATGGAAAATATTAATTTCCTTTGCAATGCTTTAGATACGCTTCGCGAAAAATGTATTGTGGGAATTACTGCCAATAAGGAAATCTGCCTTAATATGGTAAAACACAGCATCGGTATTGTAACGGCACTTAATCCATATATCGGGTACAAAAAGTCTACGGAGATTGCAAAAGAAGCCCTGGAAACCGGAAACAGCGTTTACAATCTTGTTTTGGAAAAAGGAATTCTTTCCCAGGAAAAACTGGATGAAATTCTGGATCCTAAAAACATGCTGAAACCGCACAACAAATAATAGTATAAGCGATAACTGATAATAAAACCATTCATCAGTTATCGCTTATCATTTATCATTATAAATTCACAGACTTGAGGTTTTTAATCATAATTCCTGCACATAACGAAGAAGGAAATCTTTCATTCACACTCGATTCTTTACAGCAGCAGAGCTTTAAAGATTTCCGAACTGTGGTAGTTAATGACGGTTCTACAGACGGTACGGCTGAAGTAATCAGACAATATACAGAAAATGATTCCCGTTTTGAAACGGTGAATCTTCAGAAATCTGTCCATCAGCCAGGTTCTAAAGTGGTGAATGCATTCAGGAACGGATTAAAAACTCAGAATATAGATGAATTTGATATTATCTGTAAATTTGATGCTGATATTATTCTTCCCGGAAATTATCTGGAAACAGTAGAATCTGCGTTTAAAAGCAATCCTAAATACGGGCTTATTGGCGGTTTGTTATACGTGGAAAAAGATGGCGGTTGGGTGTATGAAGGAAATTCCAATAAACATCACGTAAGGGGCCCTATGAAAGCGTACCGTAAAGAATCTTTCCTTCAGATCGGAGGATTGAGAGAAACGCTGGGCTGGGACAATATTGATTCCATTCTTTTAGAAAACCTGGGCTGGAAAGAAATTGTTCTTCCGGAATTACAGGTAAAGCTGATCAAAGTAAAAGGGGCGGATTATACAATCAGGCCGGCAGACTATTACGGCAGGTATTTTTACTTTTTAGGTCTGAACAGGTTTCTAGCCTATATCGCTTCATCCAAAGAAGCTGTAAAGAGCAGATCTGTTTCTTTTTTCTTTAAGATCATTAAAGCTTATGAAGCCTGCAAAACAGCCAAACTGGAACTGAAGATCTCCAAAGATGAGCAGAAAGCCATCAACGATAAACGGTGGAAAATGCTGAAGAAAAAATGGCTGAAAATATAAGCGCAATCATACATATAATTGACATCCAGCCAACGTTTTACCTTTGCTAATCTCTAATCTCTAATCTCTAATCTCTAATTGAAAAAAATCGCCTACATAGAAATAGATACCCACGCAGAAATTGCGCAGGCTTTCATGGATATTATGAAGGATTCTTCTGAATTTAATGTAGATTATTATTTTTCTAAAAAGATCAAAGATTTGGTTGTGGAGAACGGGGAAACTGTATTTTTATCTGACAGCTCCATGATCATGGAACAGTTAAAATTAAAAAAATACGATCTGATCATCATTGGAACCGTTCATCGGTATTTCAACACCTTTCATGCGTTGGTTCAGAAATATAATGTGTCCGTTATTGTTCATAATATGAATTTTTCGACAGCTTCAAAAGGTGCTTTGATGAAAAGTATTTTCAAAGGAGATATCGTCTACCGGATGAAGCTTTGGTGGAAAGAAGGTCTTTTTTATACCTCCAAAGCGTACAGGAATGCTAAGAATTTATTGGTGTTGGACGAAGAGCTTTCATCAGGTATTTATAAATTTCTGCCTCTTTTTTACAGTGAAAGTTTTGAAAAACAGGAAAACATTGATCTTACCGTTGTGATTCCGGGAGGCGTTTCACAAAAAAGAAGGGATTACCATCACGTTTTTAAAACCATTCAAAATTTAAAGACAGAAGAAAAATGTAAATTTATATTTCTCGGAAAAGCTAAAGACAAGGAACTGAAGCAGCTGGAAGAATTGTCCCAAAAACTTCCTGAGAATATTTCTATCCAATATTTCTCAGAGCGGGTTTCCCATCATGATTTTGAAAGCCGGATGCAGAGCGCAGACGTTTTGTGGTGTCCTATTCAGCAGAAAACAGAATTTTTCAGCAGACAGGAGATCTATGGCAGAACAAAAATGACCGGAAACTTGGGTGATGCCATTAAATATGGTAAAACAGCTGTTTTCCCTAAGGATTATCCTTCGAAATTAGAATTTATTGTTCCTGAGGCGGACAATATTCTGGAGCAGTGTAAAGCCCTTAAGGGTACGGGCTTCGATTTCCAGAAAAACTACAGCAAAAAGACCGTTCTCAATAAACTGGAAAATGTTCTTTCCGGCCTTATTTCTATTTAAATTTAAAAATACTTTTAATAAAATTTGCATTCAGATAATCGTCGAGTGGAAATACTTTCGTGAAATAATTTCCGATGTAGATCAATACCAGAACAACAGCCGGTTTGTACATCAGGTTGATGAAATTATTGTGAAAAGTGGGTAAAACAATCGCCACTGTAATCGCTAAAGTACAGATAATGGAAACGAAGATCATTTCAATCGTAAGCGGAGATACTTTGAAGACAAAATAATTGAAGGCAATCTTGATGACATTGTAAGTCGTCAGTGAAATAGCTGTAGATAACGCAATCCCGATCAGTTTCAGATCCGTATTTTTAATAAAATAATAGTTCAGTCCAATGGTAAGACCGGCCAGAAGAAGCATGATCAGGATATTGAATCTGTAATATTTGGAAAGCGAAATGATATTTCCGTTAAAGCCTGTCGCCAGATCAATTAAAACTGCAGAACCCCAGATCCATACCACAGGCTCATATTCTCTCAGCATCGTACCGTTTTTAGGCATGAATTCCGTCAGATAAGGAAAACCTACCATGATGCATGAAAACAGAACCGCACCTAAAAAATATAAGGATAATGATGTCTTTTTATGAAACCGGTCCAGTTCCTCCATATCACCCTCAACCAGTGTTTTATTGATGATCGGGGCAGAGATGTTGAACAGTCCCAGCTGTGGAATTGAAATCAGCGAAATCAAAGCATAAAGAACAGAATAGATTCCTACTTCCTCCATTCCCATAAACTCACCGATCATAAAGCTGTTGATTGCCAGATAATTTCCAAAAGTTCCCAGGAATCCGAAAAAACTGTAATTGAAAAACTCTTTCCAGAAATTATCCTTCCTGAAATAATCCGTATTAAAGTCCAGTCTTATCTTTTCAAGCTTGTTCGTGTAATAAACGTATCCGAAAAGCATCAGAGCAAACATTCCGAAAAAGAAGGCAAATGCTATTTTCTGTGACAGTAAAAAATAAGCAAACAGGCAGAAAGCACCCAGATTAGCGATCTTTGGAAAAAGATTGTCAAAAATATTGGAAACGACAATCCTCTTGTAATTGGAGGTATATTTATTAAGGATTGCACAGAAAGAAAGGATGAGGATCAGCGGAAGGATCATTTCTTTTAATTTCCATGCCTCAGAATATCTGAATTTTGGAAAAAGGTAAGGGAGTACAAAAAATACCCCTGTAAAAATAATAAAATTAACAAATACCAGAAGAAGCGACAACGAGAGCATATTCTGTTGTTTGCCATCTTTTTCCACCCTGTGGAAAAACTTAACGTTGGAGTAGGAGATCCCCAATACTACAGCAGGAACCAGCATCTCGGCAGTAGGCAGGATATAGCGGAGTTTTCCGTAAAATTCGAAATTGTACGGAAAGATAAAAATGGCGGATATGGTACCCAGCAGAAAACCAATATAACCTATGATGGAATACTTGAAACCCTGTCTCGCTACTACACTCATAATGTTTTTTTAATGGTTTTTTGGCGTAAAAATAATGTTGTTTATATAGCTGGTCTTGTTTTTTTCATCGTTGGTGTTGTGTATTAAGATCTCTTCCGTCAGAAGCTCCAGCTTAAAACTGTCACGGTTAAGATATTGCGCTTCATATCCCCAGTTTTTTATTTCAGAAATATCATTCCAGATCGGGGTTTTGTGGTGTCTCTGTTCCATTTCTACCATCAATGTCGGAAGGAACCGCGTGATGATTTTTTTAGCACCGGCAAGGGTTTTCATTTCATTTCCTTCCACATCTATCTTAATGAAATCCAGTCTGTCAAAATGCTCTATAGCAGCCCATTCGTCCAGCTTGATCACTTTTACCTTTTCCGTATAGCTCTTCTCTTCGCCTTTTTCTTTGTAAGAGGTATTCAAAGTTCCCCGGGAGGCAATCAGCTTGCCGTTAATAACAGGAACCTTAAATTCAGCTGTTGTGTTTTCGTCAGAAAGTGCTAAAGGAAATATCCTCATTCCCGGAAAAAGTCTTTTCAGGCGGCCGTAAAGTTTCTTGTTCGGTTCAAAACCATAAATATGTTCATGGTTCAGCTTATGTTCCAACTGATAAAGAAAAGTTCCGACGTTGGCTCCGATGTCCAGTATTACAGCATTTTTTGGAAGGTATTCCTTGATCCATACCAGTTCCGGTTCTACATTGCGCGCCGAAAAATTGTCCTTAGTAAGATTGTTTAAATTCTTAAAATATCTTTTTTTATAAAAACTCGGACTTATATATTGTAGTTTTTCTGCAATTTGTTGGTATAAAGACATCCTTAGTTATTTGACGAAAAGCAAAGATAAGCAAAAATGTTAAACTAATGTTAAAAAATAATAAATATAACCAGTTGATTATCAGTTTATAACTTTTAAATGTTGTTTTGTAAAAATTGAGATGTTTTACTATAAAGGCGATTTCCGAAAATATATTCTTACATAATATTTTACCTTTAATTTAATGACAAAAAGAAAGATATAGTCTATTTAATCTGTGGAAAGGAAATTTTAAACCATTAAGGATCATTTAGCTTTTAAGAATATTAAGTTTCAGCTTCGCTTTAAAGTATACAGCTGAAAAAAGATCATTGATTTTTTCTTAATTAAACTTATCATCTTCATTTATCTTAATGGTTTAAAGTGTAAAAATAAGAACCTGTGCCATCTGAAAAATCTGTGAGAATTTTAAAACACAATTCCTGCATTCATCTAATCTACGAGAGCTTTAAAAATAAAACTCCTTATTAATTTTGTGAATATTTTGCATAGGCTTTCGCAAGCTTCTCATCGTACTTGTTTTCCCTGTATCCGGCCCCGTTATAAAGCTTTGCAAAACCTGCCCAGTTTTTATTTCTGAGATGAACAAGACAGTTATTCTTTTCTAAAAATTTCCCGAAGGCTCTCAAATGTTCACCTTCATTAAGTTCCATTTTCGAAACAAAAGTATCCACATCGGAATATCCTAAATTTTTGGCATGATAGCCCATAATTTGAAAGCTTCCCCAGGAAGCAGAAGACAGTGCAGCCTCTTTGAATTCAGGATTATTATCCAGGCTGATGGCCTCATTTAATCTGTCGTATTCTTTCACTCCGCCCTGGTAATACGCTCTTGTCCATTTCGGATAAAGAACGTTCTGGCTGTCTGAATTGTAATATGAATTAGGATCGATCCCTCTTTTCTTAAGTTCACTCCAGAAAACATGGCCTTCAAAAAGTATTTTGGGTTTATTGTTAATCAGAAAACCTTTTCCGCTGCTTTCAATTTCATTCACTGCTTTTACAGCAGCCAGCTCCAGATGGTATTCATCTGCAAACTGGATAAGATCTTCTTCTTTCAGAAATTTATCGGTCTGGCTCAAGGGTTTTTCATCTTTTTCAAGAAGAACGGCCCAGGTTTTTACACCTACGATTCCGTCCACGACCAAAGCGTTTTTTCTTTGAAAATCTTTCACAGCTGCATCCACTTCCAGGGTGAATGAATCCGAGATTTTAATGCTGTATCCAAGTTGATAAAGGATTTCGCATAATGTAAGCACTTCCGGTGCTTTTGTATAATATTTTAAAAGTTTCATGACAGTTTTTTTAATGATAAATGATAAATGATAAATGATAAATGATAAATGATAAATGATAAATGATAAATGATTTTAGATAAAGTACATGGACTGACCTCTTAAAGCCTCAGGCATTAAGCCTGAAGTCTGGTCTCTAATTAACCGGTATTCGCGGCATTCTTTCACAGATCATCCCGATCAGGAAAAAAGATTTAAACTTTACCTCCTCCCGCTGAAGCTTATATTCAAGGTTAATAGGCATCGCACTGGTAACACTGAAGTTCTGATTCAAAACGGCATAATCATCAATTCTCAGCTCAATGCTGTATTTCCCAAGAGGAATCAGCTGACTGATCATGCCTGATTCATTACTTTCGATCTCAAAAATCCTGTTGTTATTGGTTCCTTTAATAGAAATAGCACATTTATAAATAGGTTCGTTATTGATTTTATCAGAAACCCTGAACTGTACAACGGAACCCGGAGGAGGTGGTGGAGAAGGTGTGGGAATTGGATTTGGAGCGGGTATAGTCGGGAATTTTGGACCCCATGATCCCCACGGGACTTTAATGGGATGGGCTGGCTGAGGTGCCGGCTGTACCGGACTTGCTCTGTGTGGAACCGGATTAAGAGGTTTTAAATTTTTAATATTGCTGAGAATATTTCCGGTATTTATTTTGCCTGCGATTGCTGTATTGGCCGTTGTCTTCATGCTTTCTACAGGTTCATGTTCCACTGCTGCTCTGGCTGAAAAGTCATTAAAAACAGCTGTCTTCTGGATTTCAGCGCTGGCTGTTTTCTTGGCCAGATAATGAAGCTGATCAGATTTAATGGTCTTTACATTAGTAATCGCTTTGAGGAACTTCTGATTATTGTTTTTATTGATGAAAACCTGCTGTTTCATTACCATAGGTCCGAAATAAACCAGCTGTTCCGCATTGCTTACACTGGTGCTGATAATGGACGGATCAAGGATCACTTTTAGATTTTTAATCAGCATCATGGTTTTCGGAAATGCCGGAAGCTTGAAATCGTTGGAGATGGTCTGTCCGTCTGATATTTTTTTAGGCTCCTTCCATTCAAAATAATCGGAAAGCATAAAATTTTTGTTGAACCAGTTTCTTTTTAGGTGTACAAAAGAATATTCCACTTCCACGGCCTGGATCATGCTTTCGTCATAATCTATCGATAAAATCTCAGAAGGAATATTTTCATTGCCATTTTTGGCTTCAGAATGAAGTCCTTCCAGTTCGGCTCTTTCAATGCGCATGCTGTTCCATCCTGATTCATTTTCCATAAAATCATACGGAATAAAATTAATGTCATGAATCGAAGAATTGCTGATCACATCGGTTTTTTCTGCGGCCTCAAAAGTATGTTTTGCATTTTGCGCCATAGCAAGATAGAGATCTGCATCAGAAGATCTGTTGATTCTGGCCAGCTCCTTTTCAATAGTATCTTTACTGCCTTTTACTTTCCATTCCGAAAAAGCGAGTTCTTTCAGATTGTTTAAATTGACAAGCCGGTCATTCCAGTTTCTTTTTTCCTCATCAGTTTCCAATCCGTCCAACACCAGTAGATGGTCTGTTATTTTAATGACGGTATCTTCATACAGTGTTCTGTATTTTTTATACGCTTTAAAATCCTTGGTGTCGCTGTTTTTGACATCAAAAAGAATGGCGCTTTTGTTTTCAAGAACCCTATCCAGATTTTCCTCCAGGTTTTTAAGATTGTTTTTATCCAGGATATCTCTGTAAATATCAAATAAAGAATTATTGGGATTAAGGTCCCAAAAATTGGGAGAGATAGGTACAGAGTTCAGTTCGTAAGCTACATTTTGCTTTTTAATGATCGAAAGCGCTCTTTTCTGTTCGTCGTTCAGTAGGCTTTGAGGTTTTAGCAGTTCCAGCTCCTCATTGTCATAAATGCGCAGGGAAGGGCAGATCATAGGCAGATCATTTTCCATCGAACTTTGGGACATATAAATGTTCTTCAGTTTCTGATAGACGGCTACAAAATATTTCATGGTTATCGTTTTTAGTTTAGGTGAATAACCGGCAGAAAAAACTTCTGCCGGCCATTCTATTGAGAAGGATATATTATGGTGTAAGATGGGAAGAGAGAAGAAGGGAGACTGGAAGTTAGTATGGTACGTACATCTTTAATAATTCTCAAAAATTATTAAAATTACACCGTGACTGCATCTTGGTACTCAATAACTTCCTTCTTCCGGCTTCAGACTTCCTTTCTGCTTATGATTTTCCGTCCGCCCATTTTTTGATCTCAGGATTCGGGTTTGGAGATTTCGGTACGATATGGCATTTGTAACCGATGATGTAAATTCCTTTTGAGGTTAGTTTTTTACCCTCCCATTCATAGCTGGATTTTACATTCTGATTGTCATAGCTGTAGTTTCCTCCAATCACGAAAGGTCCTATTCCTACGGCACCGCCTGCTGTGATAGAGTTTTTAGCTTCAGTGTATGCTGAACTGCTTTCTTTAAAATTAAGAGATACATCTTTAGCAATGATCAGTTCTGTGATGATAGACGGCATAAGTCCCTTGCCATTTCCATCGCTGATCATATCCCCGTTCAGGGTCTGTGGAGACTGTTCGTGAAGCTTCCAGTATTTAGATTCTATAAACTGCTGATTGAACCAGCCTCTTTCCACTCTTACTTTTCCTACTTTAAAAGAAATATCCATACTTGTATAATCAGATTTTATCTGCGTTTTCTCATTTTTTCCACCACCTTTTGCTCCAATGGAAAATAATCCCATGCTGAAACCTCCCGCAACGCCCCAGTTATGGATTGATTTAGAATAATCATAATTGGTTTTTCCCTGCGAAATAGAAATTTCCGGCCATCCTTTTGATTCCCTCAGGGCATTGGCAGCTACCGGAATACATGGAGAATAATTCGTGTAATCTAAAATTCTGGTTCTCTGGCTGTTTCTGAACTCTGCCTGAATTCTTTTCTTGATCACAAGCATGTGTTTCTCTTCAATTTCGCTCAGATAATTTTGAATTCTCTCCACAGCTTCCTTATATCCTAAAGACTGCCATGCCTTTAAAGCGGCATCTTCACGCTTTTTCATGTTTTTTCCGTCAATAGAAACTTTTGCCATGGCATCAGTGTCGCCATTATCTGCGGCAGTTCTGATCTCGTTGTTTGCATCCACGATATCATAATACTTCATCTGGTATTCTACATATTTTGCATAAGTAGGCGCTACGAAAGTGTGGATCAGCTCTGGTTTGTTCAGATCATCTACCGGAGCATTCTCATCAAAATCAGGATTCTTTACCTTTTTTATTTTGAATAATTTGTTTCTCAGAGAGTCTAGCTTTTTCTCTACTTTCTGATCAAAATCTGTATCTACAACTACTGACCACTGCAAAAGATCTTCATATACCTTAGAAACTCTCTTCTGTGAATCGTTCATAATGGTGATCGCTCTCCCTTTTCCGTCTTCCGTAAGTGGTGGAAGCTGTGATGGAATAGCATCCGTCATTGCTGCAAACTGTTCCATCTGCAGGTATTTTTTGAATTTACTGTTAGATAAGGCGGTCTGATAAGCTTCCATATCTATTTTCGGATTTCCGTTCGCATCCAGGATAGGTTTTCCTGTTCCGTCCAGCATTGGTTTTGGTGAAGGAGCATCTCCGAAAAGACCGTTCAGTGCATAATCAAAAGTATCTTCCGAAAGTGTAATCCCTACCGGATCAAATGCAATAAAATCATCTGTTCCCAGATGTTCCGGATTTCCTCCGTTGGTTACGGTGTCATAGACCTGCTTTAAAAGCATACTCATTAATGAATTTGTTTTTGCGTCTTGAGTTAAAGTTGGCATAATTATAAGTTTTTAAAAAATTGCTTACTCTTTTTGGTTTTCAGCATCCCCGTTTTTTCTATGGTACAAATGTATTTCAGTATTTCGATTGATTCACCAGTGTTTTTCCTGTTTTTTAATGTGGTTTTCACTGTTTTTTATTTTATGGTGTGTATTTTATAAATAATGACTAGTTTTTTGCGGATAATAAAATAAAATGCTGTTGGGTTTTGAGTATTTCCGATCAATTAGAATGTTAAAGTCTGCATATTGTTATAAAATTTTTTAAAATATTGATGTTTTGATAAAATTTTGGCAGATGTTTTGATATCGAAACAATACTTATCGATAAGAACATCTAAAACTAATAATCACTGATTTTTTTAACAGTTTAAATATTTAATAGTGATGAAACACCCAAACCAAAATCAGGAATTTCGTTTTAACGAGGTTCTTTTTGAGCACCGAAACAAAGAATATGGTGCCTATGCATTAAGAAATGAATCAGATAGATTATTAACCAAAGCGCTTTTTGTAGGCGTGAGTTTATTGGCTGCTATTTCAATAACGCCGTTTGTGATTTCAGCGTTTCAAACAACAGAAAAGGTCATTATAAATGATCCGATTTATCGCCCAATTGGTATAATACTTAATGACCCACCAAAAGAAAATCCGCAGGTACAAATCCAAAAGCCAGAGGTTCAGCCACAGAAGGTTAAAACTTATGACGCCAGTCTAGGGGAGCCAAAAGCACATGTTACTAACGAAAAAGTTGTGGAAAAAATAGAAGGAGCTGTTGCAGGACCGGAAAATAATAAGGATGGGATAATTGCAACAACAAACTATCACCCTGTGCCTCCTCAGGCAGGAACAGGACCGGCAGTACCTTACATTCAGCCTACACCGCCGGCAAAAGTTTCTGACAATCATATCGCAAGCGGTGATGAACTTGCTTCTGAAGCCGTATTTACCGGAGGAATTGATTCATTCAGAAATAAAGTTATTAACAATTTTGACAGTTCGGGCTTTGAAGGTAATGGAGACACTATGAAAACAGTGGTAACCTTTATCGTAGAAAAAGACGGGACAATTTCCGGATTAAAGGCGAATGGTAAAGATGTTGAATTTAATAATGAAGCCATCAGAACCATTAAAAATGTTAAGGGATTATGGAAGCCTGCTAAAAATAAACAGGGGGAAGCCGTAAGAAGTTATTTCAAATTTCCGATCACAATGAACTTTGAATAACTGACATAAAAACAAATCTTAAAATAGTTATCCACAAAGAATTTTTTTTGTGGATAATTTTTTTAATTGTTAAACTGTTTATTAACAATACTTTAACTCAATTTTGAATTTCGCCATTCATACAGAGCAAAGAAAAAAGTGTATTTTTGAAACCTAAAGTTCTAATAATGGCAAAAATCATAGGTATCGCTAATCAAAAAGGAGGAGTAGGAAAAACTACCACAGCTGTAAATCTGGCGGCAGCATTAGGGGTATTGGAAAAAAGAATATTGATCATTGATGCTGATCCACAGGCTAATGCAACCTCTGGGCTTGGTGTGGAAGATGTTCAGTACTCCACGTACAATCTATTGGAGCACAGTGCAGATACAAGCACTTGTATCAAAAGAACAGCTTCTCCGAATCTGGATATTATCCCATCACATATTGACCTGGTAGCAGCGGAAATTGAACTCGTGGATAAGGAAAACAGGGAATATATGCTGAAAAAAGCATTAGCAGAAGTAAGAGATGATTATGATTATATCATTATAGACTGCGCACCGAGTTTAGGACTTATTACAGTTAACGCCCTTACTGCAGCAGATTCTGTGATCATTCCGATACAGTGCGAATATTTTGCGCTGGAAGGACTGGGTAAGCTTTTGAACACTATTAAAAATGTACAGAAGATCCACAATAAAGATCTTGGCATTGAAGGCCTTCTTCTTACGATGTACGACAGCAGATTAAGATTGTCTAACCAGGTGGTTGAAGAAGTGAATTCACATTTTCCTGACATGGTTTTTGAAACCATTATCAGCAGAAACGTAAGATTGAGTGAAGCACCAAGTTTTGGAGAAAGTATCCTGAACTACGATGCAGAAAGTAAAGGTGCTATCCAGTATATTCAGCTGGCTGAAGAAGTTTTGCTGAAAAATGAAAACTTAGTAAAAAATTAATTTAATAATAAATGGATCCCCTATAAGTGAATGAGGACCATCACTTATCAATCATCATTTATCGATTATATATATGAAGGACAAAAAAAGAGCTATGGGACGTGGTTTGGGCGCTATTTTGAGCGCTGAATCCAAAGCGAGTATCAACTCCGCTACCGATGAAGGAGCAGATAAGTTTGTGGGGAATATTGTAGAGGTTGCCCTAGAGGATATTTATCCGAATCCGACCCAGCCGAGAACTTATTTTGACGAAAAAGCATTAAACGAACTTGCCCTGTCGATTAAAAACTTAGGTGTGATCCAGCCGATTACCTTAAGGAAAGACGGAGAGAAATTCGAAATCATATCGGGGGAAAGACGTTACCGTGCAAGTAAAATTGCCGGACTTACGACCGTTCCTGCCTATATCCGTCTGGTAAACGATCAGGAACTCCTGGAAATGGCTCTTGTTGAAAATATTCAGAGAGAAGACCTCGATGCCATTGAGATCGCTTTAACTTATCAGAGACTTTTGGACGAGATTGGCCTTACCCAGGAAAACCTGAGCCAGAGAGTAGGAAAGGACAGAAGTACCATTACCAATTCTATCAGACTGTTACGGTTGAATCCTGATATTCAGAATGCGATCAGAAGCGGCGAAATCTCTGCGGGACACGGAAGAGCAATTATCAGCCTTGAAAGTGAAGAACACCAGCAGATTCTATTTGACCTGATCATCAAAGAAAAACTCAATGTACGTCAGGCTGAACAGGCTGCTACCGCATTGAAGAACCCTAAATCACCCGCAGCGAAAAAAGTTAATACTGAACTCTCCAACAATTATAAAAGAGCACAGAAAACCATCGCTGATATACTAGACGTAAAAGTAGAAATCAAAACCTCCGGAAACGGAAAAAAAGGTAAAATTCTCCTGGACTTCAAAAATGAAGAAGAACTGGAATATATTTTATCCCATATTAAATAAATGAAGAAATTATTTTTCACATTCTTTTTGGGCATTTTTGCTTTTGCTTATTCGCAGGTAACTCCTGGCGACACAGTTCGTGTTGGGCCTCTTCCGAAAGATACTGTGGTTGTTACTGAAACTGTAAAACCTGCAAAACCTGCAAAAACGGTAACAACGGAAGCTAAGATCATTCAGGATCTTGAAAATGCAAACGGACCTACAAAAAAAACCATTAAGCTGAACCCTACAAAAGCCGGGCTGTATTCTGCTGTTCTTCCGGGATTAGGCCAGTATTATAATAAAAAATACATCAAAATCCCTATTGTTTGGGGAGCTGTGGGAGCAGGTATCGGATATACCATCTGGAGTAACAACCAGTACAAGAAGTACAGAGAATATTACGTGGCAAAACTGAACGGAACCCCTAATGAATTTGTAGACAGCCACCCATGGCTTGATAAAAAAGCTTTTGGAAATGCTCAGGACAGATATAAAAGGCAGAGAGATTATGCTATTGCCATTACAGGCCTCATCTACATCCTGAATATTGTAGATGCCGTGGTAGATGCACATCTTTACGAAAGCCGCCATGACCCGGATCTGAGTTTCAATCCTACGGTAATCCAGGATCAGTATGGATTTTCAAACCCTAAAACAGGCTTAAGTTTAAGCTATAGATTTTAAAGTATAATTTTGAATAAGGCTCCTTTGAACTGTAAGGTTCATTGAGGCCATAATAAAATAAGATATCACATGAGAATAGCATTAGTTGGATACGGTAAAATGGGGAAGATCATTGATGAGATTGCACAGAAGAGAGGTCATGAAATAGTGGCCCGCCTTAAAGAAACTCCAACAGCTGAAAATCTTAATAATCCGGACGTTGCCATTGAATTTTCATTACCTGAGGCAGCATATTACAATATCAAAGCGTGCCTTGAAAATAAGGTTCCTGTGATCTGCGGTACTACAGGCTGGCTGGATAAAAAAGAAGAAATTGAAAAAATTGCTGTAGACAATGACAGCGCATTCTTATACGGTTCTAATTTTAGCTTAGGTGTAAATTTATTTTTTGCCCTCAACGAAAAGGTAGCCGATATTATGAAAAATGTGGATGAATACTCTTGCCAGCTGGAAGAAATTCACCATGTCCACAAAAAAGATGCTCCCAGTGGAACTGCAATTTCTATCGCCGAAGGAATCATTAAAAATAATCCTAAATTTAACGCCTGGAAACTGGAAGAAACACAGGGACAGGAATTGGGAATCTTTGCCATCCGTGAAGATGAAGTTCCCGGTACTCACAGCGTTTATTATAAAAGCGAAGTGGACGAAATTGAAATAAAGCACACAGCCTTCAACAGAAATGGGTTTGCACTGGGAGCTGTAGTTGCTGCGGAATGGATCAGAGATAAAAAAGGAAACTTTACCATGAAAGACGTTTTGGGGCTTTAATTTGTAACAAATTCTTTAAATTGCATACCAATAAAAAAATGATGAATAGTAAATTATAAATAGCAGAACGCTGTGATCATTTATTACTCATCATTTATCATTTATATATTTAGAATAGGCACAAAAAACTATGAATTATTTTTTAACTTATACAGTATACGTTCTCATTTTGTCTGTACTGATGGGAATTTCCACTTGGAAGCTGTTCAAAAAAATGGGGTATAGTCCATTATTGGCATTTATACCTTTCTATAATTACTTCATTATATTAAAAGAAACAAAACATCCGAAATGGTGGGCGATCCTGTCTTATCTTCCGATAGTAGGCCCCATAATGATGTCTGTATTCCATATTTATTTAATGAAAAAATTTGGAAAAAACCTTTTTCAGCATCAGTTGCTTACTGTGATCCTGCCGTTCATCTATATGGCAACGGTGAACTATTCTAAAGATGCAGAAATAGAAGACGAAAATGCGGATGAACTGTTCATTACAGACGAAGAGAAAAATGCAAAAAAGAAAGACACCTTCTTGGGATCCATCACTTTTGCGGTGGTTTTTGCAACCATTATTCACGTTTTTGTAACACAGCCGTTCGGGATTCCTACAGGATCTATGGAAAGAACACTTTTAGTAGGTGATTTCCTTTTCGTGAACAAATGGAGCTACGGATACAGAATGCCGATGCGCCCTGTAGCGATACCATTTCTTCAGGGAACCATTATGGATACAGGACAGAAAGGAAATCCAAAAGATGATCCCAAATCATATGTAGACGGTATAAAACTTCCCTATACAAGAATTTTCCAGTTCAGCAAGCCTCAGAAAAATGATGTAGTTGTTTTCAACTACCCTCGTGATTCCGTGCATACAGCGATCGACAGAAAAGATCCATACGTTAAAAGATGTGTAGCCGTTGCCGGAGACACCTTTGAAATGAGAGCCGGAAGACTTTTCGTTAACGGAAAGCCTGAAATGGTTTTAGGAGATCAGGAAGTACAGCACAGATATATTGTAAATACCGGAAGTCAGCTTGATATTCCTGCATTATATAATACATATGGATTCCTTCCGGTACAGGAAATTCAGGGTGAAAAAGGATATATTTATGCTTTCCAGGGGCTTACGGATAAAACGGCTCAAGAGATCAAAGCACTTCCTCAGGTCATTGATATGAAAGAGGATGTCACTCCTAAAGGTGAAGCAGCTGTATATTACAGAGACGAAGCTAAAACAAAAATAGATACAACACAGTCTATTTTCCCGATCAATAAACCATGGAACCAGGATTGGTACGGACCTTTGAAGATTCCTAAAAAAGGAGATGTGGTAACGCTGAATCAGGAAACTCTGCCGGAATACAGATGGATTATTTCTGAATACGAACATAACAGTCTGGAAAATAAAAACGGGAAAATTTTTATCAACGGTAAAGAAACAACCCAGTATACCATTAAACAGGATTATTATATGATGGTAGGGGATAACAGAGATGCTTCACTTGATGCAAGATTCTTTGGTTTCGTTCCTGAAGAAAATATCGTAGGAAAGCCTATGTTTACCTGGATGAGTGTACAGGGAGTATTCTCTGATGCAAGCTCAACTTACCAGGCTCCGAAAAAAATACGATGGGACAGAATGTTTAAAGCAACAAATACAGGGGAAGCTAATAAAACTTCATACTGGTGGATTGCTGTAATGATCCTTATACTGTTCTTCGGATGGGAGTATTTCATGAAATTATTCGGAAAGAAAAAAACGGAAGACGAAGTATAATTTAAATTAAACCCTAAAAATAAAATGAAGTATTTGAGAGAATGCTTCATTTTTAATATAATGAATATGACAAATGTATTATTGCCGGTATTTTATATGCCCCCGATTTCATGGTTTTCAGTGTTTTTAAATCCTGAGAACGAGATTATATTTGAACAGTTTGAAAACTTTCCTAAGCAGACCTACAGGAATAGAACCAATATCTATGGGGCAAATGGAAAGCTTTCCTTAATAATTCCCATCAATCATAATGGGAAAAGAGAATTTAAAGATATCGAAATCTCATATAGGGAAGACTGGAGAAATCTGCACTGGAAATCCATCAAAACAGCCTATCAAAGCTCCCCTTATTTTGAATACTATGAAGATAAATTCAGGAAAATATATGATCTGAAAGAAAAATTCCTCCTTGATTTCAACCTTAAAGGATTAGAAACCATACAGCAGATCCTTAAAACAGAAAAGGCACAGTCTTTGAATGAAGAATATATTAAAAATCCCGAAAGTATTAATTTCAGAGAGAAATTTTCGGCTAAACATCCTTCAGAATTTAAAATGGAGGAATATTACCAGACCTTCTCGGATAAACTGGGATTTTTGGAAGATTTATCGGTTTTGGACCTTATCTGTAACAAAGGCCCTGAATCTCTGACTTATATAAAAAATATTAAACAATTATAATAACATGAAATCGCCGTTAACGGAATTCTATGAAAATAAACCAATGAATATGGCGATTGATATTACTTTAAAAAAATAATTATCAACATATGAAAAAGATATTATTAGCTGCTGTTTTTCTGGCAGGCTTTAGTTTCTCATACGCTCAGGAAGCACAGGCTAAGAGCATTGACCCGAAAGAAGATAAAGATCTGATGACTTGGTATCATAAAGATTTTTCTGCAACAAAAGTATACGGAGTAAATACGGCAAACGCCTATAAATATTTAGAATCTAAAGGCCTTAAGCCCAAAACTGTTGTTGTAGGAGTTTTAGATAGTGGTGTTCAGGTTGATCACCCGGGTCTTGTAAAAAATGTATGGTCTAATCCTAATGAAGTTCCCGGAAACGGAAAAGATGATGACGGAAACGGATATATTGATGACATCCACGGCTGGAACTTTATCGGTGGTAAAAATGGTGACATCGACATCGACAATATGGAGGTGACAAGAGTTGTTGCTAAATATAAGCCTGTTTTCGAAGGTGATGATTCTGCAAAAAACAAAGCGAACCAGGCGAAAATGCCTGAAGAGTTTGCCATGTACATGAAAGCTAAAGAGCTTTTCAGCAAAAAAAGTATTGAAGCAAAACAAAATCTGCAGACATACACTATGATCAACAGTATCGTTCCAAATATGGTAAAGCTGTTGGGAGGTAAGCCCGTCACTGCAGAAACTTTGCAAGGAATTAAGCCTCCGACAGATCAGAAAGATGCTATTGCTCTTCAGATTTTAGGTCAGGTATCTGAAAATCCTGAATTCAAAGGAAAATCTTCCGCAGATTTCGAAAAGCTGATGAAAGAGCAGATGAAAGAAGCCATTGATCATTTTACCCCACAGTCCAAACAGTATGACCTTAGCTATGATCCGAGAAAAGAAATTGTAGGCGATAACTACGATGATTATTCTGAGAAAAACTATGGGAATAATGACTATGAGGGGCCGGATGCGGAACACGGAACACATGTTGCGGGTATCATTGCTGGTCTTCCTCAAGGTAAAGAAATACAGTATGGTGTAGCTTCCAAAGTCGCTAAGATTATGTCTGTAAGAACCGTTCCAAACGGAGACGAAAGAGATAAGGACGTTGCCAACGCCATCAGATATGCAGTGGATAACGGAGCAAAAGTGTTAAACATGAGTTTCGGAAAACCGGTGTCACCAGGTAAAAATGTAGTGTGGGATGCTTTTAAATATGCTGAAGATAAGGGCGTTCTTTTAGTGAAAGCAGCAGGCAACGAAAATGAAGATGTGGCTGAGCACCTTGCTTACCCTACCAATTTTAAAAATATTGCAGATGAAAAGCCGTTTGTAAATAACGTTTTGGTTGTAGGAGCAAGTACCAACAGAAATAATCAACTTAGAGCAGATTTTTCAAATTATAATAAGAAAATGGTAAACGTTTTCGCACCAGGTGAGGAAATTTACTCTACAGTTCCTAAAAATGAATACAAATACCTTCAGGGAACTTCTATGGCGTCGCCGGTAGTAGCCGGAGCTGCAGCAGTATTACTTGCCTATATGCCTAATCTTCAGCCTCACCAGATCATTGAGGCTCTTGTAAAAAGCAGTAATCCTAATGCGGATAACAAATTTCCTGAGTATTCTCAGGCCGGAGGGGTTATAGATCTTCAAAAAGCAGCAGAATATGCTTATACCAATTTCTATGACGGAAAATCTTCAGGGAAAAGTAAGCCTGCGAAATCCGTAAAAAAGGCTGTTAAAAAATAATATATCTTCCTGTATATAAGGAGAAAACATTTAAAGTCCGAAAATTTCGGACTTTTTTTATTTTTATCTTTCAATTTGGCACGGTTTTTTGTAACTTTATACTAACAAAATAATAAACAACAAAATGAAAAAGTTACTACTTGCAGGGATGATTGGAACATCACTTTTTGCAGTGTCTTGTTCCTCAGTGAAAAAAGCAGAAACATCACAAAACCAGAGAGCCGAATACTTGAAGTTAAAAGGCGACTGGCAGATTGTAAGCGTGGACTATGAAAAAGGGTTCAAAATCAAGCCTTTTGATGAAGGTGCAGATGCCCAGTGTTTTGTAGGAAGCCATTGGAGATTAATTCCAAATAACTACACCGGTGCCTATACTTTAAACGGAGGTGGAGCTTGCCCAACCCTTACACGTCCAATTAAATTTGAAGTAAAAGATGGCAATACTTTCTTGTTTAAAAAAATCGCTGAAGGAACTAAAGCTAAGCAGAACACTGTAGGATACTCTTTAACGATTACTAACCAGACTACAGATCAGTTTTCACTTGTACAGAGCGTACCGTTCGACGGAAGCACAGTACAGGTTGTTTACAACTTCCAGAGAACAGGAATGAAATAATTATAATATAAAAGATTAAAAAAAATGAAATTTAATAAAACATATATAGGAGCTTTTTTCTTATCATCAGCATTATTGCTAACAAGCTGTGAAGCTGTTCAGAATTCTAACCATCAGCAAAGAGGTACTGCCGTAGGTGCTGCATCAGGAGCTGTGATCGGAGGTATTCTGGGAAATAATGTAGGAAGTGGTAAAAACTCAGCTCTAGGAGCAGTATTGGGAGGTATTATCGGTGGTGTTGCGGGTAACGTAATCGGTAACAAAATGGACAAGCAGGCTAAGCAGATTAAGGAGACTTTACCTGGAGCTGAAGTAGAAAGAGTAGGAGACGGTATCAAAATTACTATGAATGAAAGCATTGTAAACTTTGCTTTTGACTCTTCAAATTTAACTTCTGTTGCTCAGACCAACCTTGATAAATTAGCTACAGTTCTTGTGGATAATCCGGATACCAATATCAACATCTACGGACATACAGACAGCAAAGGTGCTGACGCTTACAACCTGTCTCTTTCTCAAAGAAGAGCAGACGCTGTAAAAGCTTATCTGTCCGCCAAAGGAATTGCTTCCAGCAGAATGTTTACAAAAGGTGAAGGAGAAGCTATGCCTGTGGCTAGTAATGATACAGACGAAGGAAGAGCTAAAAACAGAAGAGTGGAATTTGCCATTACTGCTAATGAAAAAATGATTAATGAAGCCAAGCAAGGGCAGTAATTAATTTAATTATATAAATATTTTCGTAAAAGACCGCCTCGGCGGTTTTTTTTGTATTTTTATGGTGTTAAACTTTGAATTCACTATTTTTGCAACCGAAACAGCATAAATGAAGAAATATCTTAAACTCCTCCGTGTAGAGCAATGGGTAAAAAACCTGTTCGTTTTCGTTCCTCTGTTCTTTTCCGGAAATATTACAAATATAGACCTACTTAGTAAAAGTATCTTTGCATTTATCATCTTTTCTCTTGCAGCAAGCGTTGTTTACATCCTGAATGATTATAATGATATTGAGGCGGACAGAAAGCACCCTGAGAAAAGAAGGCGGCCTCTGGCAAGCGGAGCGGTTTCAAAAGCCAAAGCTTTGGGAATCCTTACAGCACTCATTATTATTGACGTTGCTCTTGTGTTTCTCGCCCAGCTTTATTTCAATGAGCACCTATGGAAATTTGCTACAATCATTGGCCTTTATATTGCAGTCAATCTCGCCTATACCTTTAAACTTAAGCATGTTCCGATTATTGATATTTTCATTATCGCTTTAGGCTTTGTGCTGAGGGTTTTGGCTGGCGGTTATATTACAGAAATAGGTATTTCCCAGTGGGCTATCTTACTGACTTTTGTACTGGCATTGGTTTTAGCGATCGGAAAGAGAAGAGGAGAGCTCATTAATGCTCAGGTTTCAGGAAAAACAAGAAAAGCATTGGACGGGTATAATGTACAGTTTGCAGATATTGCCTTGTCTATTTCAGTTACACTGGCTATTGTCTGCTATCTTATGTTTACCCTTTCCCCTGAAGTTCAGGCACGGTTTCATGAGAGAGTCTTTTATACCGTCATATTTGTAGTCTTTGCTTTTTTACGATATCTTCAGCAGACATTAGTATATAACAGGACAGAATCTCCTACGAAAATTGTGTACAGAGACCGATATATCCAGATAACTTTAATACTTTGGGTAGCCGCATTTTTAATCCAGATTTATTTTAAAAAATGAAGCCGAATTTCATACAGAAAGTTACAAACTGGGGCAATTTCCCGGTGATAGAAAAAGAAATGAGATCTGAGGACAGCTTCAAAAAAATAAAAGAATTTGTACTCAATCATAACGAAATCATTGCAAGAGGGAACGGCAGATGCTATGGTGATGCCTCTCTGGGGGAAACCATATTTTCAACAAAAAAATTAAATAAATTCATCAGTTTCGACCGTCTCAACGGTATTATAGAATGTGAATCCGGAGTATTGCTTTCAGATGTACTTGAAATTTCGGTGCCGCAGGGTTATTTTCTTTATGTAACTCCCGGAACAAAGTTTATTACAGTGGGAGGAGCTATTGCTTCTGATGTTCATGGTAAAAATCACCATGCGGAAGGCTGCTTTTCAGAATATGTCACCGAATTTAAGCTGATGACAGAAAACGGAAACATCATTACATGCTCCAGGGAAGAAAATTCAGATAAATTCTGGGCTACCATTGGAGGAATGGGACTTACCGGGATTATTCTTACTGTTAAATTTAAACTTAAAAATATAGAATCTGCCTACATCCGTCAGGAAAGCATAAAAGCAGAGAATCTGGACGAAATTTTCAGACTCTTTGAAGAAAGCGAAAACTGGACGTATACAGTAGCGTGGATCGATTGTCTTCAGAAAGGCAAAAACTTAGGAAGAAGCATTTTAATGAGAGGTGAACATGCTTTTCAGCACGAGCTTCCACAAAATATGGCAAAACAGCCCTTAAAACTGAAGAAAAAACTACAGCCTACGGTGCCTTTTTATTTCCCCGGATTTGTTCTGAACGCATTAACGGTGAAGATCTTCAATCTTCTGTATTACAAAAAACAGGCAAAGAAAGAAGTGAAATCATTTATTGATTATGAAACTTTTTTCTATCCTTTGGATGCAATCAATGACTGGAATAAAATCTACGGGAAAGCAGGCTTCATCCAGTACCAGATGGTGATCCCGAAAGAAGCAGGTAAAGAAGGAATGAAACAGATCCTGGAGACCATTGCAGCAAGCGGGAACGGATCTTTTCTGGCTGTTTTAAAGCTATTTGGAAAAAATAATCCTGAAGCTTATAATTCATTTCCTGTTGAAGGCTATACGCTGGCCCTCGATTTTAAGGTTAATGCAAAACTGAAAAGCCTTGTTGAGAAATTAGATGATACGGTGCAGCAGTTCGGAGGGAGAATTTACCTTACCAAAGACAGTATGAGCAGATCTTCACTCACCAATTATCTTAAAAACATTCATAGTTCAAAATTTGTGTCTTTACAGCACAAAAGAATCATAAACAACAATTCATAATGATAGTTCTGGGAAGTACATCTGAGGTGGCACAGGCTTTTGTTGAAAAGGCTCTGCAGGAAGGAGAAAAGTTTGAAAAAATATATCTTTTTACTTCAAATAAAGAAACTACTGAAAGATTCGCGAGACACATTGATGTTAAGTTTCTGCAGCAGTCCGAAGTGATTGAAATTGATCTGATGAAAGATATTGATTATAATAAATTTGATCATGTCAGTTCAAATGTATTATTTTGTGCTGTAGGATATTTGGGAGATGGAACTGAAGAAGGTCTTTATGATAACAGGAATACAGAAAGGATTATTAACATCAACTATTCAAGGCTGGTTCCCGTTATGAACTATTTTGCACAGAAGTTTGAAAGCAGAAGATCAGGAACCATCATCGGACTGTCATCAGTAGCAGGAGACCGTGGGAGACAGAGTAATTTTATCTATGGAAGTGCAAAAGCGGCTTTTACAGCTTACCTGAGCGGGCTTCGTAACTATCTTTTTGATAAAAAAGTACATGTCATTACCATAAAACCGGGATTTATGGCCACAAAAATGACGGAAGGACTGCCTTTGAATCCCAAACTGACTGCAACACCTAAACAGGCTGCTGACTGCATTTATAAAGCATTTAAAAATCAGAAGAATGTGGCATATGTTTTGCCGGTATGGAGTATTATCATGATGATTATCAGGAATATACCTGAATTTATATTCAAAAAATTAAAACTTTAGTAAAAATGAAAAAATTGTATTGTTTTGATTTTGACGGAACCCTGACCTATAAGGATACAATGTTTATGTATCTTAAATTCTATGATTCTACTAAATTCCGGATACAATTTTTGAGACATGTCCCCCTTTTTATCCTCCTGAAACTGAAGCTTGCCGAGACTGAAAAAGTAAAGAAAAGCTTTATAGGATCTATCCTGAAAGGGCAGACACAGGAAAAGATCGAAATGAAGTCCAAACAGTTTTTTGAACAGCATTATCCAAAGATTGTAAGAGAAAATGCGCTGGACTTTATAAAAAATATCGATAGAGATAATACACAAAGCATATTGGTAACTGCTTCGCTGGATATATGGGTAAAACCTTTTGCCGAAGAACTGAAAATGGAGCTCGTATCTACCCGCGCGGAGTTTAAGAATGGCATTTTTACGGGAAATTTCATTGGCAAAAACTGCAATGGGAAGGAAAAACTTTTAAGAATAAAAGCTGAAATACACGACTCTAAATACGATAAAATTATCGCTTTCGGAGACACTTCCGGAGACCGGCAGATGCTGAAATGGGCAAATGAAGGTCATTACCAATTTTTTCACTAATTTTGGATGGTAAAAATGTAAAAAATGAAAAGACTGCTTATTTTATGTACTGCAATCATTATGAGCTGTGCAGCAACGCCGTCTCAAAAATCATCAGATATGCAGAAAAGCACTGAACTGCTTGTTTCCGAGTCGCAAGGCGGCACGGACGAAGCCGGATTTAAGATCATTAAAGATGAACAGGAATTCCGAAGCATCATCAAAGGAAGTTTCGGCCTTGTCGAGTTGGGCAAAGAACCCTCCATCAACTATCCGAAATTTCCCAAAAACAAAAAAGTGGTTCTGTATAATATGGGCAGCTTCAGATCAGGAAGCCATACGATTGGTACGATCAAAAGTGCCTCTGTGAAAAATAATATCCTGTATGTGGAGGTTCCTGAAACAGCGTCAGGCGGAATGGAAATTCAGATGCTTTCAAACCCATGGTTTATTTTTGCCGTTCCTTCAGATTATCAGTTTACCTCAGTAGAATTAAAATATTCAAAATAAAAATGAACAAAATATATTTAGATAACGCAGCAACAACTCCTCTTTCAGAAGAAGTCATAGATGCCATGGTTGGTACCATGAAAATGAATTTCGGAAACCCTTCTTCCACCCATAGTTTTGGGCAGGAAGCGAAGATCCTTATTGAAAATGTGAGAAGACAGGTTGCTGATTATCTTCATGTAAGTCCTGCAGAGATCATTTTTACCTCTTGCGGAACAGAATCAAACAATATGATCATCAAATCCAGTGTGGAACACCTTGGAGTGGAAAGAATCATCAGTACTCCGCTGGAACACAAATGTGTTTCTGAAAGTATTCTGGATATGAAAAGCAGAAAAGGAGTAGAGGTAAACTATATCCGTCCTAATGAAAAGGGCGATATTGACCTTAATAAACTGGAGGAATTATTAAAAGCTTCGGATAAAAAGACTCTGGTAAGCTTAATGCATGCCAATAATGAGATTGGAAATATTATAGATATCAAAAAGATTGCCGAGCTTTGTAAAGTCAATAATGCTCTTTTCCATTCAGATACGGTACAGACAATGGCGCATATGAATCTGGATTTTTCAGATATTATGGTGGATTTTGCTTCATGCAGTGCCCACAAATTCCACGGTCCGAAAGGAGTAGGTTTTGCTTTTATCAGAAAAGCAACCGGAATGAAGGGAATTATTACAGGAGGACCTCAGGAAAGAAGCCTGAGAGCCGGAACAGAGAATGTAAGCGGTATTGTAGGTCTTGGTAAAGCGTTAGAAATTTCCCTGAACCATATGGAAGAATATACCAACCACATGCAGGAGATCAAAGACTATGCGATAGAAAGACTTTCTGCTGCGATTCCGGGGATCAAATTCAATGGAAGAAGTGCAGAGAAGGAAAACAGTCTTTACACGGTTTTAAGTGCCTTACTTCCATACAAGAACCCTTTGATAGGGCTTCAGCTGGACATGAAGGGGATTGCCATTTCGCAGGGGAGCGCCTGTTCTTCGGGAGCATCAAAACCTTCCATGGTGATGATGATGGTCCTTACCGAGGATGAAATGGATCATTGTACGCCATTACGTATTTCATTCAGCCATATGACGACAAAAGCAGAGATAGATGCCTTGGCAGCAGCTTTGGAAGAAATTTCGAAAGATTTTGCTATAGAAAAAACAAATGTTGAGCATAGATAGTCTTATTGCTTAAATATCGTAATTTTGAATATCCAATTAAGGATAGAAATAAGAATATAATATTAATTTAAATAAAAGAAACAAAATGGCTTTAGAAATTACGGACAGCTCATTTCAGGACACGGTTTTAAAATCAGATAAGCCGGTATTGGTAGACTTCTGGGCAGTATGGTGCGGACCATGCAGAACTTTAGGACCAATCATCGAAGAGGTAGCATCAGATTTTGAAGGAAAAGCAGTGGTAGGAAAAGTTGATGTAGACAACAATCAGGAGATTTCTATGCAGTATGGCATCAGAAATATCCCTACCGTTCTGATTTTTAAGAACGGTGAAGTGGTTGATAAATTAGTAGGCGTAACTCCAAAAGAGGTAATCGCTGAAAAATTAAGCGCGCACTTGTAAAAAAATAACTTTGATAATGAATGCCTTCCGGTTTCGGGAGGCTTTTTTTTTACAAATAATTTGCAGGTAATGAAAAAAGGTGTAATTTTGCAATCACAAAAAAGAAACAACGTTCTTTACAACAACAGAAAATGATCCGGTAGTTCAGCTGGTTAGAATGCCGCCCTGTCACGGCGGAGGTCGCGGGTTCGAGTCCCGTCCGGATCGCAAAAGTTTTATAATTTACTTTTAAAAAAAATTAGATCCGGTAGTTCAGCTGGTTAGAATGCCGCCCTGTCACGGCGGAGGTCGCGGGTTCGAGTCCCGTCCGGATCGCAGAAGTTTTGTCAATTTCTTTTTAAAAAAATTGATCCGGTAGTTCAGCTGGTTAGAATGCCGCCCTGTCACGGCGGAGGTCGCGGGTTCGAGTCCCGTCCGGATCGCAAGATCTTTTAAAATCCCTTCAATTATTTGAAGGGATTTTTGTTTTGTGTGAATTACATATTAAGAATAAAACCAGCCATTTACGAAACAATATACTCTACAATAGCTTCACAGTGTATTTTTGTGGTATCAAAAACAGGAATCGTAAAATCATCCTGACCAATCAGCAGCGGGATTTCAGTGCAGCCCAGAATAATACATTCTGCACCACAGCCTATAAGGTCTGCCACAATGGAAATATAATTGGTTTTGGTTTCAGGATTAATAAATCCCACTCCCAGTTCTTCCTTGACAGTATGCTGAATATAATCTCTGGTTTCCTGTTTTTCCGGGATCAGTACTTCAAGTCCGTATTCCCGAAGCTTATTTTTATAAAAATCCATTTCCATGGTAAATTTTGTTCCAAGCAGTCCAACCTTTGTAAATCCTGCTTTACATATTGCTTTTGCAGTTTCTGTCCCAATATGGAGGATTGGCAGTTGTACGGTATCCTGAAGCTCGTCTGCATATAAGTGGGCTGTATTTGCACATAGAACAATGCTGTCTGCTCCGGCGTCTTTAAGGTGGTTACAGGCTTTCAGCAATAATTCAAAGGAATTGATCCATCCTTTTGCCTGGAGATCTCCGAAATTTAAAGAATATACCATACATTCAGCAGCATTCAGCCCTCCCAGTCTTGCATTCACTCCTTCATTGATGAACCTATAATAATCTAAAGTAGAAACCCAGCTTATTCCGCCTACCAGTCCTGTTTTTTTCATAAATCTGTTATTACTATTGAAAACAAATCTAGATAAAAGTTTCCAGATTAAACAAAAACAAATTTGGCTTAATATCCCTCTACATTGAAAGAGTTATTTTTTTATCTCTATTTTTGTTTATATAACCACCAATCTCAAAATATGATCATAGAGAACAGTAACCATCAGGATATTGAGGAAATTTTCAGACTATATTGTTTGGCAACAGATTTACAAAGAACAAAAAATATTGTTCTGTGGCCGGAATTTGAAAAAAATCTGATAGAAACTGAAATTGATGAAAAAAGACAATGGAAGATTGTAATAAATAATAAAATAGCCTGTATTTGGGCTGTTGCTTTCAGTGATCCGCAGATTTGGGGCGAAAAAAATGCTGACCCTGCCATATATATTCACCGTATTGCTGCCAATCCGGAATTTAGAGGACAGAACCTGGTAGCTGAAATAGTAGACTGGGCAAAAAAATATGCGGAGAAAAACCACAAACGGTTCATCAGAATGGATACAGTGGGAGAAAATACACCTTTGATCAATTATTATAAAAAATGTGGGTTTGATTTTCTGGGACTTACAAAGCTTGGAAATACCGACGAACTTCCCGGACATTACCATAACGCTGAAGTCAGTTTGTTCGAAATCAATATATCCGGTATTAACTAAGCCGGTCTTTGTACATCTATAGTTTACCGCTACACTAGTAATATCTATAATAAGATTCAATGTCACAAAGAAAGTTTATTCTGCTCTCCATCTTCAAAACATGGTTTATTGCCACTTTAATTTCAACGGTTATTCTGATTATTTACATGATGATCACCGAACTTCCGCGTGAATATGAGCGGCCCAGAAACTGTGACATGAGTGGGATTGCTTACGGTCTTATGATGCTCTGGATTCTGTCTGTGAGCATTGTTTCCTTCAGCAGCCTTTTTTCTCTCTTAAAGCCATTTCAGGGAAAAACTAAAAAGTGGTTGTGCTGGTTTCTGCTTCCCATGCTTACCGCAGGATATTTTTTTGTAGGAATTTCTGACGGAAAGATCGACAGGGAAGGAGTTATCTATTTTTTGATCGTTAATCTGCCATGGTTTACTTTATGGGGACTTTATTACTATCGATTTAATTCTTTGTTTAAGCAATAGATAAAGTTCCGCAAAAAAAATCATAAAAGAAATAGAAGTAAATAATCTCGCGGAGGCTCAGGGATACACTGAAACTAATAAACTGTTCTAAACCAATATACTTGAATACCGTTTTTTTACGGTATTTTTTATAATGTCTTTTAGGATTCAAATTAAGGTCTGATATTTGCAATGGGTAATCCAACTAAATGACCTGTTTTATTTATGAAAAACATATCTGTGAAAAAATCATTTTTATATGTCCTGTTTTGTACTGCAATGCTGATTTCATGTAAGAAAGAAATTGAAAAAATAAGCGATACTTTTAAAGATACAGTTTCTTCGTCAGAAACTTCTGTTGTAGAAAAAGATTCCATTAAGAAAGATTCCGTAGTAGAAAAAGAATCGGTACCGCCGGCAATGCAGGAAAACGGTTTTTATAACGCCCTTATTCTTCCAAAAGATAAAAAGCTAAGAGATTCCATCTATGCCGAATTCAGCAAAAAATACAGTGAGAAAGAACGGTATGCAATTCTGGCGTTAAACAGGCTTGATTCTAAAAATAAATGGAATGCCGATACATTGGTAGTTCCTGCAAAAATAGACACGACACTTATGGAATATTCACCTTTTCCAATGCAGCTTGATCTATTGAGCGGGGTGAAAAAATTCGTGATTTTTTCCTATCCAATACAAGCTTATGGAGTTTATTCCAATGGCAGCCTTGTTAAATGGGGACCAACAAGTATGGGAAAAAAAGCTGCCCAGACCACACGTGGACTTACTTTTGCCAACTGGAAAAAGAAGCTTTCGATTTCTACGGTAAGCAGTGAGTGGAAACTTCCTTATAATTTTAATATTCATAATATAGGTGGTATTGGGTGGCATCAGTATGATCTTCCCGGTTATCCGGCATCACATTCATGTTTACGTTTATTGATGAAAGATGCACAGTGGCTGTATTCTTACGCAGATACCTGGATTCTGAATCCCGGAGGTGCTACGACTAAAGCAAAAGGAACACCTGTAATGGTATTCGGAGATTACAAATGGGGTGGTAGAAAACCATGGAGAAAGCTGTTGGACGATCCCAATGCCAATAATATTTCAGTGGAAGAAATGACCCAGCTTTTGGAGCCTCATATTGATAAAATGATCAAGGAACAGGACAACAGGGAAAAAGTATCTGACTCCATAAAAGCGGCTAAAGCTATGGCTGCCCCAATCCAGGATGAAAAACCTGCAGAAGTTCCTGCTAACTGATTTTCTTTTCAAATTGTGAAGTAGATTCTTCAGCAAACCTTCTAAGCTTAAGCATTTCTTCCTTGCCTTTGTATTGCCCGAATCTGGCAGCCGCATAGGTAAGAAATATGCAGAACAGCATAACAAACGAAGCGCTCAGAGCCCACGGGAACTCAGCGCTTTTTATTTGATTTTCCACGTAATACATGGTGAAAAAAGTCATCCACATGATAGAAAAGAAAAAATAAAGGAACATAAAAAAAGTCCACACTGCAGAGCTGGGACCGAATACTCCCCGTATGACGGTCTCATCATCTTCAATTTCTATCCGTAGAGAAAGTCTTGGCTTCCAGTAATTGTCATATGCTGTTTCTACGCAGATCGTGGCTACCTCCTTATTGATATTTCCGGAAAATTCATCCTTATGGTCTGCAAGGTATTTTTTCAGGTTTTCCGCATATTCTTCTTTAGTAAGATGTGTAAACATCTTGAATCTTGGACGGGTTCTTATTTTATCTATTGTGCTTTCTTCGGTTTTCATATTTTAATCTTGATAGGGTATAGGATCTTCTAAAACGAAATTAAAGGTCATTTCTTTATTCTTTCTCTGGATCACCAGTGTGATATTTCTTCCTTCATCGGATTTCATCAGCTCCATGATTTTTTCCATGGTCATATCAGAAGTCCGGCTCCCATTGATGGAGATGATGCGGTCATCTTTTTTAAGTCCTGCTATAAATGCCGGAGAATCTTTTCTTACCCCTGCAACAGAAAAAATAGGTTTCAAAGTAAATTTATACTGGAAATTATTGACCACGGAAACTTCACTGTTTACTTCCGATAATTTTTTAGGTTCTATTTTCACCCGGTCCTCCCGCCATTCCAGTCCGTCCTGCTTAAAGTCCAGTCCGCTCATATTGAAATGAAAAGGGTCATCAAAATTCCTGTTTTTCTTCAGGTATAATTTCTCACTTTTATAATCGAAAACGACAGAAAATCTACGCATTATTTCGCTTCCTACAGATCCCTTTCTATCCTTTACCAGATTAACATGCTGGATAGAATATTCATCAGGCATTGCTGTGTGCGGCTTCTCAAATTTGAAATCCCCGAGATAAAAATTATGGATGCGGCTTCTTTTACCGTAAATATCTCCATTGAATCCGCGGCCCAGATAATCATCAATATTGGGTCTGTTGTATACAAAATCTTTAATAAGAGTGGGAAAGAGCCAAATGGCATCACTGTTCCCAAGATCTATCAGCAGTTTCGAGCTTTTCTTTTCCCGGGTCATCTCTACATCAGCATTAATGTAAGGTTTGTCCTTTTCCACACTTATGGAAAACTCATCAAACTTTCGGACTTTCTTTTTGACTGCACTGGCATCTTCGTAGACCGTTATTTTTTTAGACGTATAATCTATTGAAATAGGATGATTCTTAAAAAAATGATAACCGATGACCCCGTTCACAGGGATTCCTATATGAGATGAAATATTAAATTCTTCATCGATGATAATATACAAAAGCATGGAAGAATTGATAATATGATCACCTATTTTGGCAATATTACGGTCAGATTTAAGACCGTCTATACTTAAATTTCCTCCAAGCCCTGAAAATTTAACCTTCTCAATATTCTCCAGCTTAACTTCTTTATTGTCCAGGCTGAAAAGAATGGTTTCCGCAATTCCGGTATCAAGCATAAAAGTAAGCTCTGCACCATTAACATTGATGGGAATGAAGATAAGATTGTTGATCAGTTTGAAAGGAATAACAGCTTTTTTAACCTTTACCAGCTCGAAAGAATTTTGTGCACCTATAAAAATGCTGAAGAAAAATGCCAGTAAAAAAAGCTTAAGTTTCATTTACTGAATTTACTGAAATTATCCTTACTGTCTATAAAAAAACATTCCAAAAACAGGAATGTTTGTATAAACTGCAATAAAGCAGTGGAATTGATTGAAAAATTCTTTTAAATAGACTGATGTTATTTTGAGAAAAAATCCATCAGGTCCATGTAGTTTTTCTGATTCACACCGTGCCCGCTCATATATTCTCTGAACGTAAAATAACAGCTCAGGTCATAAAGCAGATCTGCCGCTTTTCTTCCCCATTCCATCGGGATAACAGCATCATCTGTTCCGTGTGATACAAAGAAACGGAGTCTTTCCAGCTTCTTTTTGTCTTTTACAATACCATCCAGAAGCTTTTCTTCAGGATAGCTGCTTAAGCACGCCACATAATTGAACAGATCGGGATGCTTTAAAGCTAAAGCATAACAAAGTATTCCGCCCTGGCTGAAACCGCACAAATGTACCTTTCCTCCAATAATTCCATAATGATTGATAATTTTCAATATACTTTCAAGTGCTCCGTCTAAAGATTCCTTAGCTTGGGGGAGGTCAATGAAGTTTTCAGGATTGTTGAAATCAATGTCAAACCAGGAATATCCTTCAAACTGGGTGTCTCTGGGTGCCCTGAAGCTTACAATAAGCCAGTCGGCGGGAAGAGTTTCCCTGAAGCTGAAAAGATCCTGCTCATTACTGCCATAGCCATGAAGCATGAAAAGGACGGTCGTATTTGGGGAGATATGTTCCGGTTCTCTTACTATATAATCTAAATTCATACAGCAAATATAATTAATAAATCATATTGTAAATTCAAAACCGGGTTTCATGTTTTACCCTTAATAACTCACATGGATGTAAGCTCAAAATACAGGCCGTTACTGTAATTGTACTTTTTTATTGATTTGATATTATTTAGAAAACTTTGTTGGAAATTTTTCATAAAAGTTATTTTTATATTAATAAAAAACTTATATTTGAAACATTAAAAATCTATTTGGAGAAATGAAGCAATTTTACAAATCAAAAAGTTTACTTAGACTTTCTTTTTTATTCGTTTTATTATTTTCGGTAATTACTGTAGTGAATTCTTGTAAAAAGGATGACGACGACGAAGAATTCAAAGATCATGTTGTTCAGTTTGAAGTGAAAACAACTACCGGAGGAGTTATTAAAGCTATCGTAACACAGGTAGGAACAACTAAAACTGATATTTTCGATCCTGTAGGGACTGTTTGGACTAGTGGTGAATTCTTTGTGAATTCCAGCCAGGCACAGCTAAACCTTGATGCTAAAGCTGATCTTCCGGATGCGGATTCAGAATTGGTAATCAATCTTTGGATAGATGGTGAAATCGTAAAAACAGATAAGAAAGTAGGAGCGGGGCCTATGGTCGCTTCCATTGATTACAGCTTCTTAGAATTGTAAGATATTTACTTATTATATAAATGAAACCGCTTTTGAAGCGGTTTTTTTATTTACTGTTTTTCAATCATATTTTGCTGGATGGCACGGTTGATGAGCTCGGTAGAATTTTTTACCTGGAACTTCTGCAACAAATTTTTACGGTGGGTATCTACGGTAAGCGGGCTAAGGAAAAGTTCATCGGCAATGAGAATGCTGGTTTTTCCTTCTGCTACCATTTGTAGAATCTGTTTTTCCCTTTTCGTCAGTCTGGGCACCTGCAAATCGTTTTGAGAAGGTTTGCTGATGATTTGCTTAGTCTCATTGCAGAAAACAATATTTCCGGAATAGGCTCCCTGAATACATACCACCAGCTCATCTATAGAGGTATTTTTAAGAATATAACCGCTGGCTCCGTGTTGTATAGACTGCATGATAATACTTCTTTCGGAACGGTTACTGAACATGATGACTGAAGTATCCGGCGATATTTTTTTAATCTCTCTGCAAAGCTCTGTACCATTGGCATCAGGCAGGGTAATATCCAAAAGGATAATATCAACTTTATGGTTCATAATAAAACCAATGATCTCTGAGCCTGAAGTAAAACTTTCGGAAACACTAAACCCGAGCTGACTGTTGAGCATCATTTTTAACCCTTCTATGACAATGGGGTGATCGTCTACAATGACAATATTTATTTTTTTATTCTCCATCCGTGTTAAGTTCAATATTAATTGTTGTCCCCTGGCTGTCGGAATTTACTTCCATTTTACCTTTCAGATAATTCACTCTGTTTTTTAAATTTAGGAGTCCCATGCTTTTCGTTGTCTGTTCAATTTTTTTATCAAATCCCTTTCCATTGTCTTCAATGGTAATCATAAAGCATTCTTCGGACTGGGAACACTGGAGCAGAATACTGCTGGCCTCAGCATGTTTTAGAGCATTTGCCAATAACTCCTGTGCAATTCTGTAAATATTAAGCTGAATATTCAGAGGCAGATTTTTATCAATATCAATGGCTTGGAAATCAATCTCTAAATCTTTCCTGGAGTGAAATTCACAAAGATCATTTAAAGCTGTTTCCAGGCCGAAATTAAGAAGGGATTCAGGCATTAAATTTCTTGCTATATGACGGAGTTCGCTTACAGATCTGTCTAATTGCCCTAAAATCGTATAAAATTCTTTATCTTTTTCAGGATGTAAATGGCTGGATGACCAGGTGGAGAAGTTAATTTTAACACCGGCAAGCATTCCGCCCAAACCATCATGGAGGTCCCTGGCAATACGCTCTCTTTCCCTTTCTTCACCATCAAGAATAGCTTTGGTAAGAGAGAGTTCTTCCTTCTGTTTAATGTCGTTTATTCTTTGTTCAGAGATTTTTTTATTTTTTCTGAACAGGATAAAAAGGAAAACCAGCAGACTTAAAGCCAGTAATAAAATCAGGCTCAGCCCCCATAAATAGGAGTTTTTCTTATTCACCTCCAGATCTTTCTGATTCTTTTCAGCATTCAGGGTCGCTATTTTTCTTTCTTTTTCGGCAGCATTGAATTTTGCTTCAATTTTGTTAATTTCCAGCCTTACATTTTCACTGCTCAGGCTGTCATTGAGTTTAGAATATCTCTGTTCCCAAACCAAAGCTTCCTTAGCATTTCCCATTTCTTCATTCAGGGCAGAAAGTTGTCTGTAGATGGTTTTTCTGTTATTAAGATCAAGAACAAGGGATTTTTCCGTTAAAATATCTTCCAGAACATTTTTAGCTTCTTTATATCTCTTTAGTTTCTTTAAAATGTCATATTTATTAAAATAGAACATTTGTCCCTGAAGATTCTGATTAAACTTTTTGGTATAATAAAGTCCTTTTTCAATAATGGGTAATGCCTCTGAATTTTGCTGTTTCGTAATAAAGTAAAGTGTTTTACCATAATAAAAAAACGAGTTGGACGAAGATTCAGGATAAGGTATGATCAATTTTTCAGCTTTGTCCAGAAATTTTTTGGCTTCATTTCCTTTGGCCTGATAGCAGAAATTGCTGGCGGAATTCAGGTAGGTGTAAAATAATTCGGCAGAACCCGAATAGTCCTTTTCAAGAATTTCTAAAGCTTTATTATTATAGTTTCCGGCCTTTTCAAACTGGGCATTATACGTGAGGATGATCGCAAGTTGAGTGTATGCAAACCCTAAATTTCTGCTATTTCCATATTTTTTAATCAGTGGAATGCATTTTTCAACGATGGTTTTCACTAGATAAGGGTAGCCTTCCTTATCTTTTTGCGTGACTCCATAGTTATACCAGGCGAAAGACTGGTAGAAATCAGATTCCCTGGTTTTTAATTCTGATAATGTCTTGATGGCCTTTTGATAGGAATGTGCTGCCTTTTCTTTATTCCGGTCCAGGTTGTATTGTCCTTCGTAGTAATCATATTTTGCTGCGAGAAATGGGTCGTTTTTAATGAATTTTTTCCCGTTTGCCAGGTGTTTTTTGCTTAAAAGAGAATCGCTGTTTCTGTAATAATTTGATAAAAGAAAATATGCTGTTGCTTTTGAAGTATTGGCTGCCGTAGTCTTTGTAATATTCTGTAAGCTGTCCACATAAGTTTTTTCATCAAGAGGGATAACCTGTGCCTGTAAAGTAAAAGACATTAGTAGGCTTAATAGAATAAGTAATCTCTTCATTGGATTCGGGTCTGTATAATTTTTTTTAAACTGCTCAATTTAATTAAAAATTTCAGCAAATAAAATACCTGATTTTAGGTAGAAAAAATTACACCTTTTTCAGGATTGATAAAGTTTGCCGACTCTAATAGCTTTGCAGGTATCAAATCACTGATCATAGAATATTAAATAAATAATTAAAAATTTAAACAAAAGATTATGAAAAGAATGAAAATGAGCCAGCTGCTTAAAGGTACGTTTGTAGTATTGCTGACAACGATGTTCATAGGGTTTGCAACATCTTGTAGTAGCGACGATGACGATGATAACGGTCCGGCAAAAAGCAGCCATAAAGTTGTTTTTAAAGCTATAGCTTCTTCAGGAAGTGATATCGAAGTAGCGGTATATGGAATTGATGGCAATCCAACTACAGCTTCAAGTCTGAGCGGAACAACATGGACAAGTCCGGAGGTGACATCTGAAGCAGGAGCTTATAATGCTAATGTTGCTGTCAATGCAATCGGGGCAGATGCTTCTTCTACGTTGAAAGTTCAGATCTGGGTAGATGGCGAGCTGAAAAAAGAAGGAACTTCCAGCGGGCAGTATTTATCGGCTTCTGCAAGTTATGTATTCTAAAAACTAAATAACTTCATGAATAAAACCGGCGCTGAGATCAATCTCAGCGCCGGTCTTTTTATTTATAAGATACTGAATTAAATAACTTTTACAATAAAATAGCTTTTCTTACCCTTTTGAAGCAATAGGAATTTACCGTCAATAAGATCACTTTCATTAGCGGTATAAGTATCATTTACCTTTTCCTTGTTTACAGAAATTGCATTTCCTTTGATCTCTCTCTGGGCCTCACTTTTAGACTTTAAAAAACCTGATTTCTCAGAAAGGAGATCAACAATACTTATTCCCAGAACATCAGCTTGTGCAACTTCTTTCTGTGGAACACCGTCAAAAACCTCAAGGAAAGTTTCTTCATCCAGGCTTACAAGATCTTCAGCTGTAGAACGGCCGAACAGAATTTCCGAAGCTTTTACTGCCTTTTCATATTCTTCTCTGCCGTGTACCCATACCGTTACTTCCTCAGCCAGTCTCTTTTGAAGTTTTCTTTCGTGAGGAGCCGTTTTGTGCTCTTCAATTAAAGCTTCAATTTCTTCTTTTCCGATAAAAGTATAAAATTTAATAAATCTTTCAGCATCCTCATCTGTAGCATTCAGCCAGAACTGGTAGAATTTGTACGGAGATGTTTTCTTTTTGTCCAGCCAGTAATTTTCGCCGCTTTCAGACTTTCCGAATTTAGAACCGTCAGCCTTGGTAATTAAAGGAACTGTTAATGCAAATGCTTCTCCCTGGGCCTTTCTGCGGATCAGTTCAGTACCTGTAGTGATATTTCCCCACTGGTCAGAACCTCCCATCTGAAGTTTCACATTATTATTTTGATACAGATGAAGGAAATCATATCCCTGAATAAGCTGGTAAGTGAACTCGGTAAAACTCATCCCGTCTGCACCGCTTTCCCCCGAAAATCTCTTTTTTACAGAATCTTTCGCCATCATATAGTTCACCGTGATATTCTTTCCTACATTTTTAGCAAAATCAAGGAAAGAAATATTCTTCATCCAGTCGTAATTGTTGACCAATTCAGCTTTATTAGGGCCATTACCTTCAAAATCCAAAAACCTTGAAAGCTGGTTCTTTAAACAGTCTACATAATGAAGAAGAGTAGCTTCATCCAGCAGGTTTCTTTCTGCAGATTTCCCTGAAGGATCTCCGATCATGCCTGTAGCACCGCCTACCAAAGCGATAGGTTTGTGTCCGTGCTGTTGGAAATGCGCTAAAATCTTGATCTGGATAAGACTTCCGATATGCAAAGAATCAGCAGTCGGGTCGAAACCAATATATGCAGTAGTTACCTCTTTATTCAGTTGTTCATCGGTTCCTGGCATCATATCGGCAAAAAGACCACGCCATTTTAGTTCTTCTATAAAGGAATTCATCTATAATTTTCTTTAAAATTTTACGATGCAAAGATAGTAAATTCAGGAGTATAGAGAAAAGATGTCAGAAGGTAAAAAAGTCAGAGGATAAAAAGGGCTGTCAGCCCCTTTGTGCTTTCACCTAAAAAAATTATATTTGTTAATAATGAACGACGAACAGCTATTCCTGCTTATTCAAAAGGCAAAAGAAAAGGACCAGAAGGCCCAGACCAAACTCATCAATATTTTTTGGGTGGATGTTTTCTCTTTTGTCATGAAAAAAGTGAAAGATGAAAATGATGCAGATGAGATCACGGTGAATGTTTTTTCAAAAGTGCTGTCGAAGCTGGATATGTATGATCCGCATTTTCAGTTTAAAACCTGGATATTAACCATTGCCCAGAATACAGTCATCGATTTCTGGAGGAAAAGAAGCCGTGAAAACCAGGATCCTACCGAAAACCTGGATGAGGTAAAAAACCAGTTTGCGAAATCTCCGGAAGAGCTGATGATCTCCAATGAAGAGCAGAAAAAAATCATCAAGACCATCGAGTCGCTGGATGCCAATTACCAGGACATTATCAAATTAAGATTCTTCGAAGAAAAAAGTATTAAGGAAATTGCAGAAGAACTTGGAATTTCCGTTGCCAATACCAAAGTAAGGGTGATGCGCGCTAAGAAAGTCCTCGCCGAGCTGTTGAAAAATAATGAATTTGATGATAATTAATAATTTAAGTAATAAGTAAGGTAATCAGTTTCATTTGTTCTTAAAGGCAAAGCTTACCTTATAGAATCTTAATGGCTCAAAATTTTTACAAATAAACTTCCTCTTTTGTTTTAGGAAGAATAATTTTTCTCGGCTCTTTCTGATTCCTGTTCTGCAAATCTATTTTCAAGCCTTTTTTAATATAGGTTTCCTGCTTGGATTTACCATATTCAGCAGTATTCTCTACTTCTTTCTTATAATTAAGCTGTCCTGTAGAGAGATTAAAATCTATCTCTGCCCAATAATCTCCGGGTCTTCCGTATGTTGAAGAATGGCCAATCAGTTCAAAATGTCCGTTCTGAAACCGGTATTTATCCGTATATCCCCATTTCCAGCTGCTTCCGCCTGCCTGGGTAATACTCAGGATTCCTTTTTCAATACTTGTTCCCTGATAAGGGTCACCCATCATCCCTCCGCCGGCACTTTCCAGAATCGCGTTTCTTGATTTCTCCAGGATCATCCATGTTCCGCCACTTTTTTTCTGAATCCGGATTTCACGGATCTTCCCCAGTTCACCTTCATCTGCTGTAGTATAAATAACCACTCGTTCAGGAGTTTTATCACCGTCCAGATCGCCTTCCACTGTTTCAATAATCTCGGAGCCTGCCGGCTGAAGTTCTTTCTGGGCAAAGCAAAATGTACTGATAACGAAAGATAAAGTAAAAAGGATCTTCTTCATAATTTAATTTTGGTAGTTTAAAATTACGAAATTATATGTTTCATCAATGTTTGTCTTTGATTGTTTCGATAAAAAAATCACTAACTTTGAAGCTCAATTTGAGAAATAAATGGAGAATTTAGTTCAAGATACTACCGTTCAAAAACCAAAGTGGATCCGTGTAAAACTTCCTACCGGAAAGAATTACAGGGAGCTTAGGACTTTGGTCGACAAATATAAATTAAATACCATATGTCAGAGCGGAAGCTGTCCGAATATGGGTGAATGCTGGGGAGAAGGAACGGCAACGTTCATGATCTTAGGAAATATCTGTACAAGAAGCTGCGGATTCTGCGGTGTAAAAACAGGGAAACCGCTTGACGTTAATTGGGATGAGCCTGAAAAAGTGGCACGTTCTATTAAATTAATGAAGATCAAGCATGCTGTTCTTACGTCTGTAGACCGTGACGACCTGAAAGACATGGGTTCCATCCTTTGGGCTGAAACTGTAAATGCGGTAAGAAGAATTTCTCCGGGCACAACCATGGAAACTCTTATTCCGGATTTCCAGGGACTTACCAAGCATATTGACAGATTGGTAGATGTGGCTCCTGAAGTGATCTCTCACAATATGGAAACCGTAAAACGTCTGACAAGAGAAGTAAGGATACAGGCTAAATATGAAAGAAGTTTAGAAGTTCTGAGATACCTGAAAGAAGCTGGTCAGAGAAGAACAAAAACCGGGGTAATGCTTGGTTTGGGGGAAACTAAAGATGAGGTTTTCCAGACCATTGAAGATATCAGAAATGCCAACGTAGATGTAATTACACTTGGACAGTATCTTCAGCCTACCAAAAAACATCTGCCGGTAAAAAGATTTGTTACGCCGGAAGAGTTTGATGAGCTGGGAAATTTTGCAAGAAGCTTAGGTTTCAGACACGTAGAAAGCTCACCGTTGGTAAGAAGTTCCTACCATGCTGAAAAACATATTCACTAAAAATATAGCCGCTTCATTTTGAAGCGGTTTTTGTTTAATTAAAGTTTGGAGCAACAAGTGAGCTTCGAGAGCCTCAGCCCACTTTGAAGGCTACACAGCTGATTACGGCGATAATTTTAATTATTGATAACAAAAAATTACCGGGAACTGAAAATTACCGGGAACTGAGGCTCTCGAAGTTCTCACCGACTAAACTTTAACCACAAAAGCTACAAAAGCTTTTTAGCACTTTAAGTTATTTTAAGTAAAAACGCCTCTTAAAGGAAGAGCACATAAGTTCTTTGAAAATCGAAGATTTTCAAACTGATAAAAGTGGCCGGCTCAGAATTCCCCTCCCGTGGAAGGGTAGCGAAAATTCAAAGAATTTTTGACGGGGTGGTAAAATATAACACATCAAAAACATCTGCAAAGAAAAGAAGCCCTAGCTTCTCACTTCAATATTCTTCAAATGCTTTTTCCTGAATTCTGAAGGCGTTTCACCCGTATGCTGCTTGAACAGTTTATTAAAATATGACAGACTCTCGAAGCCTACCTGAAAGCAGACCTCCGTCACAGAATAATCTTTAAGCAAAAATATCTTAGCCTGATTTATCCTGTAATTATTAACAAAATCCGTGAACGTCATATTGGTCTGCTTTTTAAAATAACGGCAGAAAGCAGGAGTGCTAAGGCTGACAATTTTTGCAATTTCGTTGACATTCGGTTTTTTATCATAATTTTCGTGGATATAATCGTAGATGGTTCCCATTCTGATCTTGTCATTCAGGAACCATTTTATCCTGGTGTCCTCCTTATTCAGTTCTCTTACTTCATCTGAGGCAGCAAGAATTTGCAGAATTTCAATCAGGCCTATCAGAGAATCAAAAGAGCTTTTATCCTTGATCTCATGAAGTTTTTCGACAACCATTTTTTTTGTTTCTCCGGAGAACGAAAGGCCCAGATAAGACTTTTCCAGAAGTTTCTTAATGTTTTCAAATTCAGGAACGGAAACAACAATATCCTGAAGGAAATTCTCCCTCATCTGAAGTACCAATTGTCTGCATTCCGTTTGAATACCGTAATCAAAATTAAGATGAGGTACATTGGAACCTATCAGAAGCAGATCACTTTCTGTAAAAACAGAAATATCCCGTCCTACGTGACGGATCCCGTTGATGGCTTCTACATAAACAAGCTCTATTTCCGGGTGATGATGCCAGAAAAAACAGTTCTTTAAAGACGGTGAGAAAAGCTTAAAAGATTTCCCATTTTCAAACTCTATGATTTCTTTCTGGATTTTCATCTTGTTCTCATTTGATAGATTCTGATTTTAAAATTACATAAAAAGGTTAATATGGAGCAAATTTTTATCATTTCAGGAGAAGTGGAAACCGATATTTCTCGCGATTTTTGCACTTTCAAAGTAAAGATGGAAAACTGTTTTTATTTTTTCAGAGAAAATCATTTAAAATTAATTCGAAAAAGAAGTTTACAATGAAGATTGATAAAAGAATAATACCTTTAGCCATAGGCGGTCTGGGAATAGGAACTACGGAATTTACCGTAATGGGACTGCTTCCTGATATTGCAAACACTTTAAAAATTACCATTCCTGAAGCTGGACACCTTATTTCGGCCTATGCGATGGGAGTGGTGATCGGAGCTCCGATCCTGATCGGATATTCCGTGAAATTCCCGCCCAAAAAAGTCTTAATGGTTTTAATGATCCTTTTTACACTGTTTAATGGGCTTTCTGCGGTAGCTCCTGATTATACGAGCATGCTGATCATTAGATTTATGTCCGGACTTCCTCACGGTGCGTTCTTCGGAGTAGGAACGGTAGTAGCATCACGTATGGCTGGAAAGGGGAAGGAGGCATTTTATATATCCTTAATGTTTACAGGACTTACCATAGCGAATCTGATCATGGTTCCTCTGGTCACTTATATCGGGCATGCTTACCACTGGAAACTGTATTTTGCCATTGTAGCACTAATCGGTCTTTTTGCCATATTATTCCTGAAATTATGGCTTCCGGCCATAGAATCAAATCAGAATACCCATTTCCTGGAAGAATTGAAATTTCTTAAAAATAAACAGTCATGGCTGGTTCTAGGAATTACAGCGATTGGGTTTGGAGGACTGTTCACATGGCTCAGCTATATCACTCCTTTAATGACAATAGTTGCCGGAATCCAGAGCAATCATATGGCCTATGTAATGATTCTTGCCGGTGCCGGAATGGTTGTTGGAAATCTTGCCGGAGGATTTATTTCAGACAGGCTCGGACCTGAGAAAACATGTGCACTGCTGATCTTTCTGATGATGATTTCTCTGGCAGGAGTATTTTTCTTTGCAGAAAACCAGAATATGGCACTGATACTTACATTTATCTGCGGAGCACTGTCGATGTCTGTTGCCGCACCTATTAATATCATGATGATGAAGGCGGCTCCAAAGAGCGAAATGATGGCTGCCGCATTTATGCAGGCCGCCTTTAATATTGCCAATGCGATGGGTGCATTTCTGGGCGGAATTCCTCTGGAATATGGTTTTTCCTTTAAATATCCTTCGCTAGTAGGAGTGGGGATGACATTTATTGGTCTGGCAATAAGCTTGAGATACAGATATCTGTACGGGAAAGAAACTCCTGACAATGATGATGCAGCTGTAGAATGTGTGCCTTGTGATAAGTAATTTTAAAACTGGATTATAAAGCACTTTAAAAATTTATAATCAACTGTCTAAATATAAAAAGAGGCCTTGTTCAGCAGGTGAACAAAGCCTCTTTTTTCTTTATCAATAATGCTATACTTCTACCTCATTACCGTTCTTACACCAGTAAAGTGCATTATATAAGTTTTCTTTAGGAAAAGATTTAAATTCTCCCGGCATCAGAACACTGAAAATATCTGTGAAATTCTGTACCGCCTCTTTGTCTGTAACAATAGCTGTGCGGTTCCATTTTGTAAGATTTTTTAATCCTAAAAATGCGTCTTCAAGCCATGCGCCCATGGTAAAATTATCCAGATCAGTATCCAAATACAGTAAGTAATTCAGCTCGCCAAACTGGTTTACTTTTTCTTTTACATGAGGGATGACAAGGTTTTCAAAATCTTCTTTCGTCACATCTCCGGTCGCACTGAATGCCGCAACATTTTCCGGAGCTTCTGGAATAATCGTTATCATACTAATTATTTTAAGTGGGTTGGATTTTAAACAGGGTACAATAATTGCACCATTAATTGATAAAAAATCGTTAAAATACTTATAAATGTTATTGTTTTAAATGTAATATTCAATTATGGATCTAAAATCAAATGAACCTTTCTGGCTTCTAAAAAACGGATTGACCGCTTCATACCCATCCCTGAAAACAAATAAAGACTGTGATGTATTAATTATTGGCGGCGGTATTACCGGAAGTCTTATTGCCCATCAAATGGTTAGTGACGGCTATAAAACGATCCTGATTGACAAACGCGAGCTCTGTAACGGGAGTACTTCAGCAACGACTTCTATGCTGCAGTATGAAATAGATGTTCCTCTTTTTGAGCTGGAAGAACTGATTGGCAGGAAAGGTGCTGTAGAAAGTTACAAAGCCTGTTCTGATGCAATAGATACCCTCGAAAAACTTTCAAAACAAATCAGATCCGATGCAGGCTTTAAACGGAAGAAATCCTTGTATTTTGCCTCAAAAAAGAAAGATGTAAAGTGGCTGAAAGATGAATATATGGCAAGAAAGGATGCAGGTTTTGATGTAAAATGGATAGAAGCAGAGAAAGTGATGGAACAGTTTGGGCTTGAAAACACATATGGTGGAATTCTTTCCAGGCAGGGAGCCAGTATTGATGCTTTTAAATTCGCCCATGAATTGTTTAAACATAATATAAGGAAAGGTTTAGAAATATTTGATAAGACTGAAATGACAAAAGTGGAATATCATAAAGGTTTTAATCTGATAACGGTAAACAGCGGTTTTCAGATCAAAGCTAAAAAAGTGATCTACTGTATTGGATATGAAAGCAAAAATCTGCTGAAGGAAAATTTTGTTGATTTAAAAAGCACTTATGCCATTGTTTCAGAAATTGATGGCGATAAATTCAAGAATATCAGCAATACCTTGATCTGGAATACGGATACACCTTATATCTATATGCGGGCAACAGCCGACGGCCGGCTTCTGATCGGAGGAGGCGACGAAGATTTCTACGGTGCTGAAAAGCGGGATGCCCTTCTTGATAAAAAGGAAAAAGAGATTCTTAGAAACCTCAAAAAAATAAAACCTGATTATCATTTTTATACAGATTTTGTATGGGCCGGAACTTTTGGGGAAACCAAAGACGGACTTCCCTATATCGGGGAGCATAAAAAATTTAAGAATTCATATTTCGTACTGGGATTCGGTGGAAATGGAATCACGTTTTCTGTGACAGGGATGGAAATGGCTTCCCGGTTTATGAAAAATAAAAAACACCCACTGTCAAGATATTTTAAGTTTGGGAGGTAAAAACCGGTGCTTAGCCACCAGATGTACAGGAAGATTGAAGTTAAGACCGGGCCAATACCAAAACAAAATGATGGCTATGATATTCAAAGCCACCATCTGTACGGATTTTGGAACTATTATTTAGCAGTATATCCATTTGCTTTTGCCTGCTCCAGAATAGAACTTTCAATTGCTTTTCCAAGGTCATCAGTATCTGCATTGCCCCGTTTTTTCATTTCGGCATCAATATATTCCTGGCGTTTTTTGGAAAGCTCTTCAATCTCCTTCTGAATTTTCCCGCGTTCTGCAGATTTTATGGCAACTGCTTTTTTAATTTCTTCCTTGCTTTTGCCTTTGAGTTCAGCCGGCAGCGCATCATCTTTTACTGTAGCGATAAACCCTGCGTCACTTTCAGATTTGTCTACCAGGTCCCAGTGGTCGTTTTTGTAAGCATTCTTTTTAGACTTGGCTACGGCTCTTTCTACGTAATTGGAAGCCGACTGAACTTCTGCATTTCTATCCTGGGCAACCTGCTTAAGCTTATATTCAGAGCCGTGACTCCCATAATAAATGTAAGTGTCATTCAGTTTTGTATTGCATTCTGAGATTTTTACATCATAAGGGGTTTCTATATAAATCACCTTCCTGTCGCTGTCGATATTGAAATATTTACCGCCGCCCACTACTGCTCCGTTCTGCCAGAAGGTTTGGGTTCCTTCTTCTCTGTTTCCGCAGAAAATGGTATTGGTATAAATTTTTTTGCTTTTAGCTTTGGAAATGACTTCCTTGTAATTCACTCTTCCCTGGTCAAACGGCTCATTGCCGGCGATATAGATCAGTTTCATGCTTTTTTCGTTGCCATCCCAGTTCAGGTTCATCGAGGCGTCGCGGATCACAGCACCGCAATATTCACTTCCTCCGTTAGTTCTTAGTGCAAATAATTTCTCGGAAACCAGGTCCAGATCCTGTGTAAGCGGAGTAACCTGGCGGATATAATTTTCATCACGGATACCGTCATTCCCATATTCATAAAGGGCAATTTCTATCTGGGGAGCCTTTCCGTTATACTTCAGGGTGGTTAACGTATTCACAATATTCCAAAGTCTTGATTTGGCCTGATCAATCAGCCCGTCCATACTGTTGGAAGTATCCAGCAGAAGGGCAACTTGGATTTTGTTATCCTTTGATGTTACCACAGGCTGTATTACCGAAGCATTTTGAATAAATGCCTCTCTGCCTGATGTATTGCTGTTTGAACAGCGGGCGTCTGAAAAACTTCCTGAGCTTAAAAAAAAGGTACCGGCTGTCAGGGCTAAGATTTTTAAAGTTGTCATAATTCTATTTTTTTATTGGTTATCTGCTGTAATATTGAATCTTAACTTATTTATTGTTATAATTCCTGAAGTAAAATTATCTGTATTTAAGGATGAAAACCGGGAGACTTGGTGAGACCTGACTTTCACTTGGTGAACTTTAAAAGCTGGTTTAGGACAAAAAAAAACAGCCCTTCCGGACTGTCTTTTAAATCTGTTTATTTTAAAGGATTTCGTATCTCGTTTTGATGCTGTATTTCAGTTTGATATTTTCAATATTGTCAAAAGAAAAATCGGTTACGGCATCTGCTGCCTCAAGCTGTATATTTCTCATACTGCTTTTATAGGCTACAGGAAGAACCGTATCGCTGGTGTAATCTTCAATTTCGATGATCTCAATCGGAGCTCCGGCCTTTTTGCCCATACTTTCCAAAAGATAATCCGCTTTTTCTTTGGCTGCTTTTAAAGCATTGATCTTAACGGTTTTCTTAAAATCAGCAATTTTAGTATTCTTTACTTCTGAAACGTTCAGGCTGCTTACCCATTTCTGGTTCAGATCTTCGAAAATTTTGCTGATATTTGCTTTTGCACTGGCTTTGAACTGGTAATTTTTTGTAAATTTTCCATTTTTAGCATATACATTCTGATACATCGATTTAAATTTGATGTCCTCGTTCTTCACTCCGGAATTCTTTAATGTTTCAATCAGCTTTTTTTCGTTGTCTGCCAATTCATTTTTGTTATCTGCTTTGATGCCAATGCTGAAGATAATTTCATCCGGCTCTATTTCCATTTCTGCAATCCCTGTAACTTCAATTGCATTTTTCTTTACTTCCTGTGCATTCGCAAAACTTCCCAGGGTAAAGATTCCGATCAATAAAAAATGTCTCAATTTCATAATTTCTTGTTTTAAATTCTGAAGTAAAATTACGGCGATCTGAAACCGGAAATGAAGAGACTTGGTGAAATGAGGTTTTCACTTGGTGGATTACCGTAAAAAAAAGATGTTCCTGTGAGAATCGTGTTTTTCAGGCTTTTTAAAACATAATTGGATCTGTTAAGTGATTAAAAATATTTTAGAATAAACTTGACTTTTTCTTGACTCAGCTTTGTAACTTAGAATATCTTTCTCTTGCCGAAATCTCAAAGCCGGAAAATTGAATATTCTTATTCTTTGATCAGCGAACTGGGTGAAATGAAGTTTTGACTTGGTAGAGAATAGGAAAGGATACCTAAACTTTTACTTACTTTGTATTCAAGATCTGAAATCCGTGAAATTAGTTTTTAAAATATTGTTTATCTTCATTCTTGCTGCAGGAAACTTCTGTACGGCACAGGATTCCACGCGGGTTACTCAGGCCTACAAATCGGCAGCCAGACTCAAAAAAGCAGTAGACAACAATGATAATAAAGGCGTTGCCGATACCTATGTGGGAATTGCCAATGATTACTACAATCAGGGGAATTATGCTAAAAGCGAAGAGTTTTTAGTCAAAGCCAGAACTATTTACAAAAATCTTAACGACAAGAAAAGTCTGGAATCTGTCACCCGGAAAATTGCCCAGTCGCAGGAAAAGCAGAACAAAATAACTCCCGCCATCAGCAATTACAGCATGGCAGCTGAGATGAGCTATACTGAAAAAAGCAGGGCTGTCAATGCCAATGACGTGGCAAGACTTTCTTCTCCCACACCCGAACAGAAAGCGGAAGCCATTCAGGATAATATCAATATAAGCCTTAAAACAAAAGATAAAGGTGATCTGGCAGCAAGTTACAGCCAGATGGCAGACGTTAATATACAGCAGAAAGATATTCCTAAAGCAGAAGAAAATCTCAACAATGCCTATGTTCTCTCCAAAAAAGAAGCTCCTCAGCAGGCATTGGAGATCAATCAGAAACTGACTGATTTCTATGTTGAAAACAGGAACTTCAAAAAAGCTATTGAAGCCAAAAAGAAAGTCCTGAAAGAAGATTTTGTAAAAGAAAATTCACAGGAAAAAGTCAATCAGATCCAGGAGCTTGCTGATATTTATATTAAAAATAATGATCCTGAAGAAGCTGTTACCCTATTAAAGAATGCCTATGGAATTGCCCTTGAAAAAGGACATACACTGGAAGCTCAGAAAAGCGTAAAAAGGCTGGACAGCCTCTATAATATTGCAGGAGATACTGATGCTTCGGTTTCGCTGTACAGGGATTTTCTTGGGAAACTTCCGGATCTCGTTTCCAAAGACAGAAGTCTGATTGATAATAAGATACTGGAAGATACCGAGCAGAGGATCTCACAGCTTGAAAAAGAAAAAGAACTGAAAGACCAGCTTATCCGCAGGAAAAATGTCTTTAATTACAGCCTGATCGGAGTTTTGATTTTGTTGACGGGCCTCGTGATCTTTATTTTCAGAATGCTGAAAAAAGTTCAGATCAAAAATAAAAAAATTGCTCTGCAGTCGCTGCGCCGTGAAATGAATCCACATTTTATCTTTAACAGTTTAAACAGTGTCAACCATTTTATAGCAACAAATAACGAGCTGGAAGCCAATCAGTATCTGACGAAGTTTTCGAAACTGATGCGCGGGGTCATGGAGAATTCTGCTGAAGATTTCATTCCCTTCCAGCAGGAACTGGATCTGCTCCAAAATTATCTTGCCCTGGAAAAAACGCGGTTTGCTGATAAATTCGATTATGAAATTGATGTAGACGAAAGTCTGAATATGCAGAGCCTTAAGGTTCCCGGAATGCTCATTCAGCCTTTCCTTGAAAATGCAGTCTGGCACGGATTACGCTACAGAAATGAAAAAGGATTTCTGAAACTGAGTTTTGAAAAAGAAGCTCAACATTTAAAAATCATGATTGAAGACAACGGAATAGGTATTGAAGAAAGTAAAAAGCAGAAAACCGAGCATCAGAAAGCAAGAGAAGGCCGCGGGATGAAAAATACACTGGAAAGAATTCAGCTCCTGAATGATCTTTATAAAAAAGATATTACCTGCTCTGTAAAGGACAAAGAAAACAGCAGTGGAGTTTTGGTTACCTTAAAATTTAATCTTATTCAATAATGCTTTAAAAGCTCCCTGTCGTATCCTTAAATTAAAAAAGAAATATCAATAAAATTTTTATTCATTCATAGAGCCTATCATCTGCTATCTAATCCCTAATCCCTTAAGAAATGAAAATACAATCCGTAATTGTAGACGATGAGATCATTGCAAGAGAAGTTCTCAGAAATTATATCACGAAATACTGCCCTCAGGTAGAAATTGTAGGCGAGGCGGAAAATATCAAAGAAGCCGTTCCCCTGATTGCTGAAAAACAGCCGAAGCTGGTCTTCCTGGATGTCGAAATGCCTTTTGGAAATGCCTTTGATGTGCTAGAAGCTACCAAGGAATTTTCCTATGAAACCATTTTTATCACAGCATTTTCCCAATATTCGCTGCAGGCTCTCAATAAATCGGCCAGTTATTATATTCTGAAGCCTATAGATATTCAGGAGCTTATTGTTGCGGTAAATAAAGTAGCGGAAAGCCTCGAAAGTAAAGAAGAGCTCAACCGTAATAAAATTCTCCTCGAAAATTTAAAACTAAAGCCTGAAAAGCAACAGCTCATTCTCCCGACACTTCAGGGATTTGATGTTGTAAAAACTGAAGATATTCTAAGGCTGCAGGCAGACGGAAATTTCACACAGGTTTACCTTACCGATGGCTCAAAAAAAATGGTCTGCCGTTTTCTGAAACATTTTGATGATCTTCTTGAAAATCCTTTTGTAAGAGTCCACCGTTCCCATATCATTAATGCAGGATTTGTAAAATCTTATCATAAAAGTGGAACTGTGATGCTTTCAGATAATACGGAAATTGAAGTTTCTGGCAGTTTCAAAGATAATTTCCTGAAGGTTTTTTCCTAGAATATCTTCCTTAAAAGCTTAAAGGCATTATTTTTGAAGTTTTCACCGCAATCACAAAATATTCCATTATGAAAACTCTTCAGAAAGTTGCAGTTCCGGTTACATTAGGTATTTTGGGACTGATTATTTACAATTCCTGTTCTCCCGGAATTACAAAAGGAGCTGTTCCCGTCCATCACTTTGATGCTAAGAAATATCTCGGAAGATGGTATGAAATTGCCCGTTTCGATTACAGATTCGAGAAAAATATGGATAATGTCACCGCCGAATACTCCGAAAATCCAAACGGCTCCATCCGTGTCCGCAATAAAGGTTATGATTACGTTAAAAAAGAATGGAAAGAATCCATCGGAGAAGCACGTTTTGTAAAAGATAAAACCGAAGCCCGACTTAAAGTTTCGTTTTTCAAACCAATCTGGGCCGGTTACAATGTGATTGATATCGACGAAGATTATCAGTACGCCCTGGTAGCAGGAAGCAGTGTAAAGTACCTGTGGATTTTATCCAGAACAACTTCAATTCCTGAAAGTATAAGACTGCGTTTTATCGAAAAAGCAAAAAAGTTAGGGTATAACACGGATGAATTGATCTGGGTGAAGCATAATCAGTAATTTGAATCAGGATTTAGACCAAGAAAATGTCTATTGTGAATTTGCTCCGCAAGTGAAATGTGAATGACAGAATTCAATAATCAAGATTTACGATTGTAGACTTCAGGTATCAGATAGTATTGCTGGTGGCTGTGAGTGCCTCAGCCACCAGATATTTCTCCTTCATTCAATATTCTGGCTTGTTACTAATCTTTCAAATTCAAACCCTGCTGCTAGTTCACATTCGGAAATTCTAAAAGCATTAAATATTCTAAGACTTAAACTCCGCAACCTATCTATATACTGTAATTTGTAGCTACTCTCAAACCCTCAGAATCTCAAACTCATATTTTGCCCTCGCCGAATAATTATAGTTTTAAACAGTATCAGCCAAAGATAGAAAAAATCATTTTATGTTGTCTTAGCCGTAGATTTTTACGTCATTTGCAGGACATTTTTCTTTCAAGAATTTATATATGGAAAAAGCTGTTCTGATTACGATCGGTGATGAAATCCTTTCCGGAAACACCGTTGATACCAATTCTAATTTTATTGCCGCAGAACTTAAAAACATAGGCATACAGGTTACACAGATCTTCACAATTTCAGATGAGATTGCCACTATTAAAAATACTTTAAAGGCTGCTTTTGAAATTGGAGACCTTATCATTACAACAGGCGGATTGGGCCCGACAAGAGATGATAAAACCAAGAAAGCACTGGCAGAATTTTTTAATGACGAAATTGCCTTGGACGAGGTCACTTTCAACCATCTTAAAAATTATATGGAAAGGCGAGGCCGGCTGGATATTCTTGAAAGAAACAGAGAACAGGCCTTTGTTCCTACAAAATCTGTTGTTTTCCAAAATCATTTTGGAACGGCACCATGTATGATGATGGAGCAGGACGGGAAACTATGTTTCAGCCTTCCCGGAGTTCCTTATGAAGTAAAGCCGTTGATCAGAGATCAGATTGTTCCTTATCTAAAAGAAAAATTCAATCTTTACTATATTCATACCAGAATAGTTTCTGTGGTGGGCATTCCCGAGAGTATTCTCGCAGACACTATTGAAGACTGGGAGCTTGCGCTTCCTGAAAATATTGCATTGTCTTATCTACCGGTAGGAACGCGTGTGAAACTGAGGCTGACTGCTTCAGGGGATAACGAAGCGGCCCTGAAACAGCAGGCAGAAGAGGAGATCCAGAAACTCCTTCCTTTGGTAGGAGATCACGTTATCGCAGTATCAGAAGACAAAATAGAGAAAATTCTGGCGGAGATCCTTACCGAAAGAAAACTGACTATTTCCACGGCAGAAAGCTGTACGGGAGGTGAACTGGCAAGAATGATCACAGCCAATTCCGGAAGCTCAAAATATTTTATCGGCGGAATTGTACCGTATGCTACAGAAAAGAAAATAGAAATTTTAAAAGTTTCTCAAGAGACCGTAGACCAGTTTACCGTTGTAAGTGAACAGGTGGCCAGTGAAATGGCAGAAGGCTGTCAGAAATTATTTGGCTCCGATATTTCTATGTCAACAACAGGGGTTGCCGGTCCGGATAAAGGTGAAGACGGTAAAGAAGTGGGAACCGTTTTTTATTCCATACGGATCAAAGAAAAGGAAGTTACCTCGAAACTGTACATGCCTCATCTGGACAGACCTGATTTTATGAATTTCGTTTCTCAGAAGATCATTCAGGATCTGGTGGGCCTATTAATTTCAGAGTAGTTCTTTAACTATCCGAAGGAAAAATAATCAATATTATAATTGTTAATTTTTTATTGAAACGAATTGTAACAGATTACAAAAAAAACAGACATATACAATAAATTTGCTATCATAATGAAAAAACTAACGCTTTCTTTGTTTTTACTGGCAGGAGTTTGCTCACTTAATACAGTGAACGGACAGGCAAAAGCCGTGAAAACAGCAGTTAACAGCACAGATAAAGGCTTGGATATTAGCCTTATGGACACTTCTGTACGTCCGCAGGATGATTTTTATAACTACGTAAGCGGAACTTGGATGAAAACAGCCAAAATTCCATCCGATAAACCGACCTGGGGAAGTTTCAACAAACTGGCTGAAGATACGGATAACAACTCAATGACTATTCTGAATTCTCTTTTGAAAGATAAATTTGCAGAGGGAAGCGAAGGTAAGAAGATCCAGGATCTGTATGCTACTTACATGAATATGCAGAAGAGAAATGCAGACGGAATCAAGCCTATTCAGGCTAACCTGAATAAAATTGATGCGATTAAAAATCTTGCTGACCTTCAGAACTATTTGATTTCTGTAACAAAAGACGGAGAAAATACTTTCTACGGATGGGGTGTTGATGCAGATCTTAAAGATTCTAAAATGAATGCCGTGTACTTGGGGAATGCCGCTCTGGGACTAGGAAGAGATTACTATCAGAAAGAAAACGAAAAAAATACGGAAGCTCTTGCTGAATATCAGAAATATGTGGCTTCTATGCTAAAAGAATTAGGCTACAAAAATGCTGATGCAGCGGCAAAAGGAATCGTTGATTATGAAAAAAGTATTGCAAAAACTTATCTTACCAACGAACAGAGCCGTGACAATACGCTGCAGTACAACCCAAAAACTATGGCTGAGCTTTCAACACTGGTAAAAGGTGTTGATATCCCTGCTTACCTTAAAAAAGTAGGAGTAACTACAGATAAAGTAATCATTGGGGAAATCGGATATTACAAAGAATTCGATAAATTGGTGTCTGCTCAGAACCTTCCTGTAATCAAGGATTATTTAAAATTCCATATGATCCACGGAAGCTCCTCTTACTTAAGTGAGAAATTGGGTAACATGAAATTTGATTTCTATGGTAAATACCTGAGAGGTCAGCAGGAACAGAGAGCATTGAACAAGAGAGGTTTCGAATTGATCAATGGTACGCTGGGTGAAGCCTTCGGAAAATTATACGTTGAAAAATACTTCCCGGCTGAGGCAAAAGCACAGATGGTGGAACTGATCGACTATTTAAAGAAAAGCTTTGCCGTTCACATCAACAATTTAGCGTGGATGTCTTCTACAACGAAGGAAAAAGCAATGAACAAACTGAACAAGTTTACCGTAAAAGTTGCTTACCCGGATAAATGGAAAGACTATTCAAAATTAGATATTGTTTCTGAAGCTAAAGGTGGAAATCTATACAGCAATCTTCAGAACATTACCGAATGGCAGTACAATAAAGATCTTGCAAAAATTGGTAAAGCTGTTGACAAAACAGAATGGGGTATGACGCCGCAAACGGTAAATGCTTACTATAACCCGGTAAACAACGAGATTGTTTTCCCTGCTGCAATCCTTCAGCCGCCTTTCTTCAATCCTAAAGCTGATGCTGCCGTTAATTTTGGTGGAATCGGTGCTGTTATCGGTCACGAAATGAGCCATGGATTTGATGATTCAGGTGCACAGTTTGACGCAGACGGAAACCTGGTAGACTGGTGGACTCCGGAAGATAAAGCGAACTTCGAGAAAGCAACAAAAGCTCTTGCCGCCCAGTATGACAAATACGAGCCGGTAAAAGGAACTTTCGTAAACGGTACTTTCACAAACGGTGAAAATATCGCTGACTTAGGAGGAGTAAATATCGCTTACGATGCCCTTCAGATGTATTTAAAAGATAAAGGAAATCCAGGGAAGATCAGCGGATTCAGCCAGGATCAGAGATTCTTCCTGAGCTGGGCAACCGTTTGGAGAACTTTATCCAGTGAAAAATATATGGTGAACCAGGTTAAAACTGACCCGCACTCTCCGGGATATTTCAGAAGCTTCGGTCCACTCATCAACGTTGATGCTTTCTACAATGCATTTGACGTGAAAAAAGGAGACAAATTATACAAAACTCCGGAAGACAGAATCAAAATCTGGTAAAATAAACGAACCGCTCAGCAATGAGCGGTTTTTGTTTTTTTTGATAGCAGATGTAGGTTGCAGGTAGCAGATGTGAGTGTCGAGATATGGAATGTTATTTGAGGACAAATCCGAGATTGGATTGAATAATAAATCATTCATGTATAACCCACCTATCCTAAAGCTCTCATACGCTTCATACTCTCAAACCCTCAAACCCGAATTAACTCCTACTTCGACCGTATTAGCTGCCAATTCTTCATCATTTATCAATTATCATTAATCACCTATTGTTAAAATTTGTATATTTGATAAGTTTGTAGACAATCAAAATTATCTTTAATGAAAAAGCTAAATATTGGAATACTTGCCCTTTCCGGCATTGTATTTTTAAACTCATGCGGAACGGCTAAAACTGCCGGTACAGAAATCAAAACCGAAACTACGGTTGCTGTTGCAGAACCTGTGAAAGAAGAAATAAAAGATGAGGGAATTAATTTATCTTATATGGATAAAAGCGTTCGCCCGCAGGATGACTTTTTTAGCTATGTGAACGGGAATTGGGTGAAAACTACTCAGATTCCTTCCGATAAAGCGAGCTGGGGATCTTTCAATGCGTTGAGAGAAAATGTAGATGATGCTTCTCTGGATATTCTGAACAAAATTTTATCCGAAACATATTCCGAAGGATCAGAAGGGCAAAAGATCCAGAACCTGTATGCGTCTTTTATGGATGTAAATAAAAGAAATGCTGACGGATTAGCTCCTATTAAAGGAGATTTAGCAAAAATTGAGGCAATAAAAAACCTTAATGACCTGCAGAAATACCTTCTCGAAGCCACAAAATTGGGTGACAATTCCTTCTACGGATGGAGAGTAGGCGCAGATATGAAGAATTCTAAAATGAATGCGGTGTATCTTGGCGGTCCGGATCTCGGATTAGGAAGAGATTACTATCAGAAAGTAAATGATGCCAATACTAAAACTTTAACAGAATATCAGGCCTATGTCGGGAAATTATTCGGAGTTTTAGGCAATAAGAATTCGGAACAGGCTGCCCAGAATGTTGTGGCATTTGAAAAGCAGCTTGCCAACTACCTGTTGACCCTGGAGCAGAACAGAGATGCCAACCTGAGGTACAACCCTAAAAATGTAAATGAACTTTCAGGACTGGTTAAAAATGTCAACCTTGCTAAATATCTGAAGGATGCAGGAGTGAATACCGACAAAGTAATCATTGGCGAGCTGAAATATTATCAGAATATGGATCAGTTTGTGACTGAAAAGAATCTTCCTCTGCTAAAAGATTATCTGAAATATCATTTAATTAACGGAAATGCCAGCAATCTTGATGATAAGCTTGAGCAGATCAGGTTTGATTTCTATTCAAAATATCTTCAGGGCCAGAAAGAGCAGCGCCCGATGGACAAAAGAGGGCTTAGTCTTGTGAATGGAGTTCTTGGTGAGGCATTTGGAAAATTATATGTTGAAAAATATTTTACTCCTGAAGCAAAAGCCCAAATGGAGATGTATATTGATTATATTTTAAAATCATTCAAAACCCATATCAATGATATGGACTGGATGTCTCCGGCCACTAAAGTGAAAGCTCAGGAAAAACTGTCTAAATTCACTGTGAAAATTGCTTATCCGGACAAATGGAAAGATTATACCCAGTTAAAGGTAGAATCTCCAAAACAGGGCGCAACACTATATTCCAATCTTCAGAACGTATCTGCATGGCAATACCAGAGAAGCCTTGATAAAGTAGGAAAACCGGTTGATAAAACAGAATGGGGAATGTCTCCGCAAACGGTGAATGCTTATTACAGCGGATCAAACAATGAGATCGTTTTCCCGGCTGCTATTCTTCAGCCACCTTTCTATAATCCTAAAGCTGATGCTGCCGTAAACTTCGGAGGAATCGGAGCCGTTATCGGTCACGAGATCTCTCACGGATTTGATGACAGCGGCTCGCGTTTTGACGGTGACGGAAACCTTAACAACTGGTGGACGGATGAAGACCGTAAGAACTTTGATGCAAAAGTAGGACAGTTAGCGGCTCAGTACAGCGCTTACGAACCGGTAAAAGGAAGCTTTGTAAACGGTAAATTTACCAGCGGAGAAAATATCGGTGACCTTGGTGGGGTAGCAGTAGCTTACGATGCCCTTCAGATGTATCTGAAAGATAAAGGGAACCCCGGAAAAATCAGTGGCTTTACACAGGATCAGAGATTTTTCATGAGCTGGGCAACCGTATGGAGAACAAAATCTACCGACCAGTATATGATCAACCAGGTGAAAACCGACCCTCACTCTCCGGGAGTGTTCAGAGCATTCGGGCCGCTGGTTAATCAGGACGCATTCAATAAAGCATTTGATATAAAACCTGGGGACAAAATGTATAAAGCGCCTCAGGACAGAATAAAAATTTGGTAGAATAACCAAAATTGTTAGAAAAAAAATCCATCTCACACTTAATTGAGATGGATTTTCTTTTAATAGGCTTTCTTATAATTCCGGAGAACAAAATTTATCCCGGTTTCAATAATATCTCCCATAGTTTTACAATACTTGAAGTTGACGTCGTAGGTAAGTTTTTGCAACGCTGTTTTCAGCTCTATAACATTGGCTTCCGGTGCAATATCTTCTTTTTTCATAATAGCAATAAGTTCACTGAATCTGTTTTTGCTGCTGGTGACTCTTTTTACAATTTGTGAACGCACTTCTTTCCGATACTGTTCTATAGAATTACGCTTCAGTTTTTCCAGTACCATATTAACCATTGCGTTGTTTTCTTTGAAATACTGGGGAAGATAAACTTTCAAATTTCCTTCATAACTTTGCTGATCAAAATCGATGGGGCGAATTTTGTAAATAACCTGATCGAAATCGTGAATAGGAATAATAACATAATTATAAGAACGCATGTCACCCAGCAGCCCGATGAGGCAGCGTTCATTGAATTTTACAAATTCCTTGGAAATCTGTGCTTTTTCCAATTCTGTACAGTTATGTAAATGTTTCTGGATAAAAACATCTCCGGGAATTCCCAGGATATGCTCTTCTATCAAGGTGTTTTTGTAAATTAGAAAGTTGATCCGGTTAGGAGAAAGCAGGTCTTCAATTTCCAGTCCATAGATACGGGAAGCATCGGCCTGTTTAATATAAAAATTAGTATGGTTGTCATTTAAAATATTTCGCACCCGGATTCGGAAAGGCTTAGAGTTTCCGAAGGTACAAAAGTCAATGGTATCCACTTTCAGATAAGGTAAAGTAGCCTCATCTCCATCGGAATGAAGAAGGGTGTAAATCTTATTTAAATTAGCTTCTATTTCTGTAAACTCATGCTCAGAATACAATACACCAAGCCATAAGGTATCCTTGCCTTCCTTATCCAGAATATTTACACTGTCGCTGAATCTTAGCAGGTCTTCATATAAAAACTGAATCTTGGTCGTTCTGTTATGTTTTTCCAAATACTGATTTAATGCTTCTGAAACAGGATATATTGGTTTTCTAAATGCGATTTTTACGTCTTTCATGACTGTGTTTACTTTGTTTAAATATAAAGAATTTTTTTTCCTCGCACCGGAGGAATTCTTATTTTAACACGTTTTTGATGCTTTTTTATAAATGCAAAATGCGCAAAGATTTTATTTTATCTCTTCATAGCTTATTTTATTTATTTTTCATAGTTTAGTGATATCGTAAAGTCATGATTTTACGTCATATATAAATCAGGTTAAATTAAATATTTCAAGAAAAATCTTTACAAAATTTTGTATGTTACAGTTTTTTTTTAAATTTAAACATTGGATTGGTAATTTATTTGATTCATCGGTAAATTACTCAAAGACAGATCCAAACCAAAATCAGAAATCTCAAAATAATAATAATATGGCAATGTTTAATTATGGTGTTGGCGGCAACGAGGTAAAAGTAGACGCTAATGAAGCTATTCAGGAAATACAGGAAAACAAATCGCTGATAGTGAGCCAGCTTACTACAGAAGAATCTTATACCCCTGAAATCGTAACAGGATTAAAAACCGTGGACGATGTCTTCAGACATTTTCAACCATCCGTAGCTGTACAGCACGAAACGGAAGATGGTGGTGTAGTAGAGGAGGAATTCCGTTTTCAGAATCTTGCAGACTTTACACCCAAAAATCTTACTCAGAAATCAAACTATTTACAGCAGCTTAGCATGGAACAGGAGCAGTACAATAAAATTGTACGCCAGCTGAAGACCAATAAAATTCTGCGTAATATGCTTGAGAATGACCAGACCAGAGCTGCATTCATTGAAGTATTGAAAGATGTGGCACAAGAACTTGAAAAATAATTATTTACACTAAATCAAATCATGGATAGCAAATTACAGGCACAAGAAAGCCAACAGCAGAATCAGCAGCAACACTCAGGGCAGCCGAAAGGCAACCCGCTTGCAGAGCTTAATAAAATAGGAGGTTTTGGCTTTGTTGAATCCGTTGTAGACGGTATCGCCAATATGAACCCGACAAGAAAAGCCAGGAAAGAAATTTTCCTGACAGATAACAATAAATCAGACGAAAGAAAAGAGCTTCTTCAAAAAATAAACCTTTGGGTGAGTCTTTTAGAAGGAAACGAATCTGCAGACCAAATGGCAGACACCTGCAAAACAAAAGCGCAGGCAGCAGACCAGAATCTAAAGACAAACCTGAAAAATACACTTGACGCAGTACGTCTGTTGGAAACCAATTACAGAACTGTAGCCCAGTTTTATAAAAATACAGAACTGGATAAAGTGGATAACGTAAGTATCGTTAATGCAAGCCTTGAACAGGTTTCAGATCTGGATAATCCTTTATTCATTGATGCCATTTCCGAAGAATTCAAAAACTATTACGACCGTTTAGATCTTAGAGACAACTATTCTATCCTGGCAATACCGGGATACTTAGGCTCCAATAAAGTCATTGAAAAATGGGCAAAGATCTGTAATGAGAACAAGGTAATGATGGTGACCGATTTCGCCAATCTGGATAAGCCGGATGATGTAGTAGACTTATTCCACTCTGCAAACCTTACCGGAGGCGAGCTTCACAGAAGTAACGTTATTATGACGTGCAACTGGCTTGTAGGAAGAGGAAGAGCCGAAGAAGTAGGAGAAGAGGACAATGTAGAGCTTCCACCTTCCACTTCATTGGCAGGAAAAATCCACAAAACTTTGATGTCTCAGGTTGCAGCAGGTAAAAAGCATGGTAATATCAACGAAGTAGATGCTGTAAAATTCGAATTGAAGAAAAGTGAAATTTCTCAGTTAGAAAAAATGGGTCTTGTTCCAATGGTAAATGAATATGGTAAGATCATGGCGTTCTCTGCGAAAACATTATTTACAGGAGATAACATTGGTCTTCAGACCTATTCAGTAGTACGTGTATTCGACTATGTGACTAAGGTTTTACTTGACTTCCTGAACAGAAGAGCTTTCGAAAACTGGAACGCTAAGAACGAAGACGACTTGAGAAGACAAATCGTGACCTTCCTCGACAATATCAAAGGTCCGGACAAACTTATTGAAAAATTCAAAATTGTTCGTTTCGAGCAGGACAGAGTCAATAAAGACAGAGTATGGCTGGATATCCGTATGACCCCTTATTTCCCTACAAAAAGTTTCGTTATTAAACTGGACGGACACAAAGGAGATGATGGTAACGAATGGGATGCACAATATACTCAGGAATAATAACAACTCAATTTTAAATAATAAACCGATGCATTTTTACATCGGTTTTTTACTGCCAATTCATATGAAAATTAATGTGATCAAAAATAGTTTAAGCTTCTTTCTGCCTGTACTCATGCTGATTGTATTGTCGGGGTGTGAAAAAAAATACCAGGCTCCCGACCATTATGCAGTAGACCTTTTTAAAGACGAACGGCAGCAGGGAAAAGCCTATATCATGAACGAAGAAGAATGCTTTGACGGCAGTGAGCTGGTTATTGCAAGCTCCAATGTCAAACTGACCGACAGTTCAAAAGGAAGAGGAAAAACATTCTTTCTTTACAAAGTAAGATCCGGAAAAGTATTGAAAACAGTAAGAGATTCGGTGATGGATTATCCGTTCATGTTTCTTTCCGATCAAAAACTGAAGCTTAAACCGGATTCTATTTACCTTTATCTGAAAAAACTTGAAGGCTACCGGTTTATTGCTGCAGAAAGAAACCTCAGATATCAGTGGCTGAAAGCAGCTCCTGTATACTCTGTTAAAAAGGATAAATAATTTTATCTTTGCAGAACGGGAATTGGAGTTGTATCAAATTTTTGAATGATATGATAAAAATAATTGCAGTTAGGAATTCCCTCAAATTATTTAAACAGACAAAGGCTTTTGGAAAAAGATAATAAAAGTTCAGAATTTCTCCATATTGGAAATAAATTACTGAACTGGTACGGAAAAAATGCAAGAGATCTGCCTTTCAGACAAACAAAAGATCCTTATAAAATCTGGATCTGCGAAATTGTTTTTCAGCAGACAAGGATCAGTCAGGGACTCAGTCATTACAATAACTTCATTAAGAGATTTCCGGATGTAAAAACGCTGGCCGATGCGGAAGAAAATGAAGTACTGCTCTACTGGAAAGGACTTGGATACTATTCAAGAGCCATTAATATCCATAAGGCCTCACAACAGATCATGAATGATTATCATGGTGTTTTTCCTGTCGTTTATGAAGAAATTTTAAAATTGAAAGGAGTCGGAAAATATACTGCTGCAGCAGTTTCAAGTATCTGTTTCGGAGGTAAAATGCCTGCTGTTGACGGTAATTTTTACAGAGTCTTAAGCCGTATTTTTGCGGACGACTTTGATATTTCGAGTTCAAGAGCCTTTTCCTATTTTTCTCAATTGGCAGCATTGGTCATGCCTGAAAATGTGGGAGATTTTAATCAGGCTATGATGGATCTCGGTTCAGAGATCTGCAAGCCAAAAAATCCTCTCTGTGGTGAATGTCCTGTAAATGATGACTGTCTTGTATTTTCCATGCAGAAAATATCAGAGTATCCCGTCAAAACAAAAAAGGTAAAAACAGAAGATCTTGCCCTGAAATATTATTTTGTGCATAGAAACGGACAGTTTCTGATCCGGCAGAGAAAAGACGATTTCATCTGGAAAAAGTTATTTGAATTTCCACCGGTAATTTCTGCAGAGCTGGAACCCTTTATCAGAAGTGTAAAAACCATCACCCATAAGCTTACCCACAAGAACCTTACCATCGAGATTTCAAGTGTTGAGGTTCATTCAGAAGCGGTTTGGGACAGTTTTATAGCCGAAAATCAGTACATCATTACAGACTTTGAAGGTTCTCATGATAAATCTTTTCCCAAGCCTTTGGAAAACTACATCCAAAACTCATTGAAAGACTGAAATTTGTCTCCTAAAATCTGAAATCTAATTTGTACTTTTGCAAAATGATAAAAAATGTCATTTTTATTTTTGTTTCACTGCTTTTAATTTCATGCGGAAAAGATCATATCCCAAAACCTTACGGGGAACTCCGCCTGGAATATCCGGAACCCAAATATCAGAAGTTTGAGAACAACTGTGCCTATACTTTTGAATATTCAGACTTTGCATTGATTTCTGATGCTAAAAAGCCGTGCTGGTACTATATAAATTACCCAAAAATGAAAGCCAAGGTCTTCGTGACGTATTATCCGATACAGAATGATTTTGCAGACCATATCAAAGAAGCCGAAAAAATGGTCTATGAACATACCATTAAAGCGAGTTCCATAGACACCAAATCGTTCGAATACCCAAACAAAAAAGTGTATGGAAACTTCTACGAGCTTAAGGGGCAGAGCGCTTCCAATCTTCAATTTTACATTACAGACAGCACAAAACATTTTGTGACTGCTTATTTATACTTTAATACAAGGCCGAAACCTGATTCTCTGGCCCCTGCAGTGAACTATATCAAGAATGATATGAAGCACCTGCTGGACACTTTTGAATGGAAAAAATAATTGACTTTAAAATACATTGAAAAATATATGAAACTTTTAGTTGTAGGAAGCGTTGCATTTGATGCAATCGAAACGCCATTTGGTAAAACTGATAAAATCTTAGGAGGTGCAGCTACTTATATCAGCATCACTTCATCTGTTTTAGGCGTTAAATCTGGTATTGTTTCCGTTGTTGGAGGAGATTTCCCACAGGAGCACCTTGATATGTTCACAGACAGAGATGTAAATATTGAAGGAATTGAGATCGTAAAAGAAGGAAAAACATTCTTCTGGTCAGGGAAATACCATAATGACCTGAATACCAGAGATACTTTGGCTACAGAAGTGAATGTTTTGGAGAATTTTGATCCGAAAATTCCAGATTCTATGCAGGATGCGGAAATTCTTCTGCTTGGAAACCTACACCCTGGCGTTCAGCTGTCCGTACTGGAAAAAATGAACAAGCGTCCAAAACTTGTTATTCTTGATACCATGAACTTCTGGATGGATTCAGCGTGGGATATCCTGATGGATATGATCGCTAAAACAGATGTTATTACCATCAATGATGAAGAGGCAAGACAGCTTTCAGGAGAATATTCTTTAGTAAAAGCAGCTAAAAAGATCCACGCTATGGGTCCAGAATATGTAATCATTAAAAAAGGAGAGCACGGCGCTTTACTTTTCCACGACCATAAAGTATTCGCTATTCCTGCACTTCCGCTGGAAGAGGTTTTCGATCCAACCGGAGCCGGAGACACTTTTGCAGGTGGTTTTGCAGCTTATCTTGCTAAAAAAGGTAAGTTTGATTTCGAAACAATGAAGTCTGCTTTAATTGTAGGTTCAGCGATGGCTTCCTTCACAGTTGAGAAATTCGGAACAGAAAGAATCCAGGAAGTAAGTGAAGCGGATATGTTCAGCAGATTAAGACAATTCAAAGAATTAACGACATTCGATGTCGAACTGCAATAAATAAGTCTTTTTAAGAAATATTTATAATAAAAAATTTAGACTAATTCGTTAAGTATTCTAAATTTGCAACTTGTTTAAAATAGTAAAATGACAAATAAACTAAAAATCACTTTTCTTCTTGGGATTTTCATGATGATATTCTCTTCAAACATGAATGCTCAGCTAAAACCGGGAGAACTAGTGGATGGTATTGCTGCTGTTATCGGGGATGAAATTGTTCTGGAATCGGATGTGAATGAGCAGATGAATTATGCCAAACAGCAGGGAGCCTCGGAGACTGATAAATGCGACTTCCTTGAAAACCTGATCAGCAACAAACTTCTTGTATATGAAGCTAAAAAAGATACATTAATTGAAAACCGTTCTGCTGCCATTAAAGAGCAGGCCAATGCAAAATACCGTCAATTGCTTTCTCAGTTCCCGGATGAAAAAACGATGCTTGCTGCCTATAAGTTCAGAAATGGATATGAAATGAAAAACGCTATCGAAAAGATAGATGTAGACCAATACTACGGGCAGGCAAAATACCAGCGTATCACTGAAAAGGCAGACGTAACCCCAAATGAGGTTACAGACTTCTATAACCTGTACAAAATGCAGCTTCCTGAAGTGAAAGATGAGATATCTTTAGCGCAGATTATGATATATCCTAAACTGACAGAAGCTCATAAAGAAGATCTTATCAAAAGATTAAATAAAATCAAGCAGGATATTGCCGGTGGAGAAACTTTTGAAAGCCAGGCGAGGATTTATTCTGAAGATGAAGGTTCTGCAGCAAATGGAGGACTTTATAAAAATATATCGAAAGGGCAGATGGTAAAGCCGTTTGAAGCAGCTGCATTGAATCTGCAGGAAAATGAGATTTCCGAACCTATTGAATCTGAATTCGGGTACCATATTATACAGCTGATTAAAAAGTCAGGGAAAGTATATGATGCAAGACACATCCTGTTGAAAGCAACCCCTACTGATGACGAGATGAAAACAGCAAAAGCAAGATTAGACAGTATTAAAGGTCTTATTATTGATGGTAAAATAACATTTAAAGATGCTGCTTTTAAATTTTCAGAAGATAAAAAAACAAAATTCAACGCAGGAATTATTTCAGGGGCAGATGGTTCTGATAAAATTGAAAGAGAAAGTATTCCCGGATCTATTACTTATGAACTGGCAGGTCTGAACAAAGGAGATATTACTAGCCCTTTCGAAGATGAAGACAATAAGAGAAAAGTAATAAAGATCATCAAATTGGAAGATGTTATTCCTGCCCACCAGATCACACTGGAAACAGATTATAACAGAATCAAGCAGATGGCGCTCAACAAAAAGCGTAACGAAATGATTGAGAAGTTTGTCAACTCTAAATTACCGACAACCTTTATATCAATTGACGGACGCTATGATAACTGTAAATTCAAAGCCAACTGGAAAAAAGAATCAGTCAAAAAATAAATACAAACCTTCAGAATTTCTGAAGGTTTTTTTATTCCGAAAAGTCAAGATATTTCCTTTAGAAACCGCGTTTTTTATTATTTTTACGCATGAGCAATTTTATAGATTTCAATTCAGCAAAAAAACTTCATGAAATGAAGACAGATCAAAATAGAATTACAGAGCTTTTTAATATACAATACCCAATTATTCAGGCAGGAATGATCTGGCATTCAGGATGGAGACTGGCTTCGGCGGTTTCAAACTGTGGCGGATTGGGAATTATAGGAGCGGGAAGTATGTACCCTGATATCCTGAGAGAAAATATTCAGAAATGTAAACAGGCTACAGATAAGCCTTTTGGGGTTAATGTACCCATGTTATATCCCAATCTTGAGGAGATCATCCAGATTATTATTGAAGAAGGAGTAAAGATCGTTTTTACTTCCGCAGGAAATCCAAAGACTTATACAGAAACCCTTCAGAAAGAAGGAATAAAAGTAGCCCACGTTGTTTCCTCTACTAAATTTGCTGTAAAATGCGAAGAAGCAGGTGTAGACGCTGTCGTGGCTGAAGGTTTTGAAGCAGGAGGCCATAATGGTAGAGATGAGACTACGACGTTCTGCCTGATCCCGAATGTGAAAAACCACATATCCAAGCCTTTGATTGCTGCCGGAGGAATTGCATTGGGTTCCCAGATAAAAGCTGCTATGATTCTCGGTGCAGACGGTGTACAGATTGGTTCACGATTCGCAGCGACCGTTGAGGCAAGTGCCCATGAAAACTGGAAAAAGAAAATTACCGAACTGAATGAAGGTGATACCCATCTTACTTTGAAAGAACTGGCACCTGTAAGGATGGTGAAAAATAAGTTCTTTAGTGAGCTGGAAGATATCTACCAGTCAGGAAGAAATAAAGAAGCTTTAATAGCCTCATTGGGACGCGCAAGAGCAAAACGCGGAATGTTCGAGGGAGATATGGAACATGGTGAGCTGGAAATAGGACAGGTTTCAGCATTGATCAACGATATATTACCGGTAGAAACCGTTTTCAGTAATTTGTTGAAGGAATTTAAAGAGGCACAAGTCCCAAGTTTATAGAAACTGATGAATGGAAGAGAGAATAATAGAAATAAGAGGTCAGAAACTTTATGTCACATACAATAATATAGCTGCAGAAACGCCTGTTATCCTATTTCTTCATGATTCCTTAGGCTGTTCACAGCTCTGGAGAGATATGCCGGCAAAGCTGTCCGAAATTACGGGCTGTAATATTCTCATGTACGACAGACTAGGCTATGGAAAATCCGGGCCTATGCTTACCCGCGAGAGACCGGTTAATTATATGGAGCTGGAAGCCGACTTACTGAATGACCTTCTAAATGAGCTTAAGCTTAATAATGTAATTTTATTCGGACACAGCGACGGAGGAAGCATTGCTCTCATTACAGCCTCTAAATATCCAGAAAGAATAAACGCCGTAATCTGTGAAGCAGGACATATTTTTGTAGAAGAGGCTACATTAAAGGGTGTTTACGAAGCATGGAAGGCTTACAAAACGACCAATCTTGCCGAACGTCTTGCCAAATACCACGGAGATAAAGTGGAAATGCTTTTCAGAGCCTGGACGGAAACCTGGACCCGTGAAGACTACAGAAACTGGAATATTGAGTACCTTTTAAGAGATATTCAGTGTCCCTTACTTTTTATTCAGGGAGAAGGAGATGAATATGGTACCCTGGATCAGGTTGAGAGAACAGTATCCCAGGTAAGCGGTACAGCAGAGAAATATATCATTCCGGGAGTAGGGCATACACCACATAAAGAGGTTCCGGAACTGGTTCTCAATAAGACATTAGAATTTATTAAAAAAATATAGCCGTTTGAATTATAATCAACAATATGGGCATCCTGATTTAGCAGGGTGCTTTTTTGTTATTTTTAATAATTATAAGGCCATGAAACATCAGTTTCAATTTTTAGTCTTTTTTTTACCTAAGCTAATTTGTTCTTAAATGTACAATTGGAATGAGAATTTTTCTTTTGTATAAAATATGTACATTATTACAGCCTGAATTTTATTTTAAGCTTTCTTTTGCCTCAAGTCAGGGCAATTCTATATTAATACATGTACAAGCTTTGATGAAAATAAAAAAATGAATTATCCAAATTCCAGATAAATTTTAAACTGATTATTTTAAAATCATTAACCTTTTTTTAATAAGGTTGATTCAATGAATAGTTACACAAAAAACACACATTAAATCACGATTTAGTGATATTTTATTTTCTATTTTTAAAATATCAAACAGCGATGCAGAAGATTCTAAAAACAAAATTTGATGAAAAAAATTCCCTCCCAAGAAACTTCAAAATTCCCCATTTGTTATTAGTAATTAATTAGTTGTGTTTGAATGAATGGTTTCATGTTGGAGATGTGGCTTTGCTGCATCTCCTTTCTTATCAGCAATTATTATAGAAGCTGAATCTCTGCTGCTATATTCTTCCTTGCCTGCTGCTCATATTTATCTTTAAAGAGTTCTGTTTTGAAAATACTTTCCAGTTCCAGGAAATGTTTTAAAACCTTTTTTCTTCCCGGTTTATAGAGAAAGTCAGGATACAGGGCATATTCCTGTCGGATCTTCCGGGTATAATCAAAATATATTGCAGAGTCTTTTCCCAAGACAGAAAGGTCTGCGTCAAGAAGATAGTTAGTATCCGGATCATCTGACTTTTTGTGCGATTTTGTAGCTAAGATCTGGTTTTCTGTTTTTAAAATTATAGCTTGGGGTAATCCTACTTTTTGAAGCTGTTCTGCAGCATACAGCGCACTTTTTTCTTCATTGGACTTTGAAGAAGCATCATAAATAATATCATGATAAAAAACAGAAAATGAAACAGTATAAAAATCTTCAATACGGCTTTTCACACTTTCCAGTTCCATAAACATATTTTCAAGATGAAAAAGATTATGATAATGTCTGCTTTTTTCGGAATATTTTTTTTCAATTTCCTGCCAAAGGTTTTCAATAAGACTCCCGTCTTTCGTATAATGAAGACAGAGGTCCTTGAAGTTTCCTTTCAGATTCATGATGAATTGATATAAAAAAAGGAACTTTTAAAAAGTTCCCTGATTTGCTTCCAATACTGCTTTAAGATCAGCCCAGCCTCCGCCGTTATAACCATCTTTAAGGCCTTGTGCATTAAGGTATTCCAATGCTTTTCCACTTCTGTTTCCACTTCTGCAGAATAAAATCACAGGTTTTTCGATAGATAAGATTTCTTCTTTTCTGTCTTCTACTTCACCAAGAGGAATATTTTTAGCTCCGTCAATATGTCCGTCCATTTCAAGCTCCATTGGCTCACGGACATCAATTAATTCATAATTTCCAGACTGTATCACTTCTATTAAAGACATAATTGTGTAATTTAAGATTAAAAATAAGAACGAAAATACACAATTTTTTCCTTAAAAAACTCTTTATCGAAACTTAAATTTTCCCAAAAATGCTTAAAACTTAAGGTTAATCCATTTCTAATCGAAAAGCGTATGATTGGTAAAATAATCTTAATTTTGCATGATGGAAATCCTGAATACCGGTGCAGAAAAATATTCCCAGCTTATAAAGTCTAAAGCAGAACGTTTTGGATTTCAGAGTTGCGGAATCTCAAAGGCGGGTTTCTTAGAAGAAGATGCACCGAATCTTGAAAAATGGCTTAAAAATAATTTCCATGGCGAAATGAAGTACATGGAAAACCATTTTGATAAAAGATTGGACCCCAGGCTGCTTGTAGAAGGCTCAAAGTCTGTTATTTCACTATCCTACAATTACTTTCCAAAAGAAGAAATTCCGGCGTTGGAAAATTATAAAATCTCAAAATATGCTTACGCAGAAGATTACCACGAAGTCGTAAAAGAAATTCTCCGTGAGATGGTTTCTGAACTGCAGCAGGAGATAGGGGAGTTCGGGTTCCGTGTTTTTGTGGATTCTGCACCCGTTTTGGAAAGAAGCTGGGCCAGAAAATCTGGAATAGGCTGGGTAGGAAAAAATGCCAATCTCATTACAAAGCAAAATGGTTCCTTCTATTTTTTGGCAGAAATTATCTGCGATCTTGAGCTGGTTCCGGACCATGCCACTACAGATCATTGTGGTACCTGCAGGAAGTGTATTGATGCATGTCCTACAGATGCTATCGTTTCAGAAAAGATCATTGACGGAAGCCGCTGCATCTCTTATGCAACCATAGAGCTCAAGAACGAAATTCCGGATCATTTTAAAGACAGGATGGAAGACTGGATGTTCGGATGCGATATCTGTCAGGATGTATGTCCCTGGAACAGATTTTCTTCACCTAACCTTCAGAGCCGTTTTGCCCCGAATGAATCCCTTAAAAAATTCAAAAAAGAGGAGTGGAGAGAAATTACCCAGGAGATATTCTCTGAGATCTTCAGAAAATCCCCCGTAAAGAGAACCAAATTTGCGGGTCTGAAACGGAATATTGAATTTTTAGAACGTTCTTCAGAAAAGCTTTAGGCTAATTTTTTGGTGACAAATCCTTATCTGGAATTCGAAGTCCCAAAGCTGAGGAGGATAAATGACCATCCCTTAAGTTATCAGTCTTAAGGAGGTTAAGATTTAATTCAGTAAGAATCTCTGAAAAACTTTTCCTAAAAAGAAAATTGACTTTCAGGAGACCAATGTCCCACAGAAAATCAACGTTTTTTTTGTACTCTTTTTGGAGCTGTTTTTACCCGTACTTTAAATCTTTTTTGTGATTTTGTATTTTTACGCATATTTGTGAATATTTCGTAACTAAATTTAATCATTTTTTCGATTAAAACAAATACTTTTACATAAAATTGAAGATTAAATTTTATTAAAACATGAGTGTGAAAATTGCTTTATTGTATGTTCTGAAAACCTTAGGAATTATTTTGGGAATTGTTGCTCTGTATGTTATTCTGGGGCTTTTACTGCCACTTATAGAAGTTTCTGCAGATAATGACGGGCAGCCGAAAGATATTCCGATTTATATTTATACCAACGGCGTGCATACAGATATTGTAATGCCTGTAAAAAATGACCTTCAGGATTGGGGCGCAAAAGTTCCGTTTTCCAATACAAAATCAAAAAGCACAGATTACACTTATATAGGGATAGGCTGGGGCGATAAAGGTTTTTATCTGGATACCCCGACATGGGCAGATCTGAAGTTTTCCACAGCTTTTAAAGCCGCTTTCTGGCTCAGTGATTCTGCCATGCACTGTTCCTATTACAAAACCATGAAAGAAGGTGATGACTGCAAAATGATCATGATCAGCAGGGATCAATATAAGAATCTGGTGAAATTTATAGAAGATAAATTCGACAGGGATCAAAACGGAAACTTTATCCTGATTCCTACTGATGCTGTTTATGATGTCAATGATGCTTTTTATGATGCCAAAGGAAAATACAGCTTCCTGAATACCTGCAATACCTGGGCAAACGATGCACTGAAAGCTGCAGGGCAGAAAGCTGCGCTATGGACCCCTTCTGATTTTGGAATTTTCAGACATTATAAATAATTTTCAATGAAGATTTTTGCCATAGTTTTTGCTTTATCCATTGTATTTTCATGCACTAATGAATCTAAAGGAAACCGTCACTCTGTAGCAGATCCTCCTGTTGATGAAGTGAGCAGGCCTGCAGTGGATCTTTCTAAAATTACAGCAAAAAGTGAAGAAGCTCTGAAATTCTGTACTTCAGAAAAACTAAATACGGATTTTTGTATTCTGATCGATATGAGCCTTCATTCGGGAATTAAAAGATTTTTTGTCTGGGATTTTAAAAAGAAATCGATTGTAAAAAAATACCTTGTGGGTCATGGCTGTGGTTCAAATCCATGGAGTGCGGATGGCTCGAAAGACAATCCGCAGTTCAGCAATGAAGATGGAAGCCATCTTTCATCTTTAGGGAAATATAAGCTGTGGGGAAGAGGCCACAGTGATTGGGGAATCAATATCAAGTATCTGATGCACGGCCTGGAGGAAACAAACAATAATGCTTTAAAAAGATATATCGTTTTCCATTCCTGGGACCGGATGAGCGACGATGAAGTTTTTCCAAAAGGTTCTCCGGAAGGGTGGGGTTGTCCTACAGTGTCCAACAATGCAATGAAAGAAATAGATCCTATGATTCAAGAATCCGGAAAACCGGTTCTGATGTGGATCTATCAATAAAATACAGAAAAATTATGAAGCACCGTCTTGTCCGGGAACAGCAGCTCAACTGCAGTATAGAAACCGCATGGAATTTTTTTTCCTCAGCCAATAATCTTTCCGATATCACACCAAAAGACATGAATTTTATCGTTCTGACCACAATGGAAAACGATGAAATTTATGAAGGTATGCTCATCGACTATTACGTTTCACCTTTGTTTGGTATAAAAATGAAATGGCAAACAGAGATTATTAAGGTGGACTTTCAGAAGAGCTTTATAGATTTCCAGAAAAAGGGGCCATACAAACTATGGCATCATCATCATGAATTCATTCCTAATGAAAAAGGGGTGCTCATGAAAGATACCATTGATTACGAACTTCCGATGGGATTTTTGGGTGAAATAGCCCATCCACTTTTCGTTAAAAAGAAACTGGAACATATTTTCGACTACCGCTATGAAGTACTGGAGAAAATGTTTAATAAAAATAAGTTTAAAATACGATAAAAGCCGCTCACTGAGCGGCTTTCTTTATTTTCTTACAAAATCTGCAGTTGGGTAGCAGATCTGTTGTTTACTTAACCAATTCGATATTAACAGCAGAGAATCCTTTTGGAGATTTTTCTTTCTCGAAAGATACTTTATTCCCCTTTTTTACAGGATGTGCACAGCTGTTGTTGTGAAAGAAAACATTTTCTTTACTGTTGTCTTCAGTAATAAAGCCATAGCCTTTTTCACTGTGGAACGTGATGATCCCAGTCTTTCTGATTTCTTCTGCCATAATAGGAGCAGCACCAAGCTGGATCTCATCAATGTTTACTTCCTGTCTTTCTCTGTCTTCAGGAGGTGTAGAGGTAAGTCTTCCGAATTCATCTACATACATGAAAACATCTTCTGCACCTTTGTTGTTATTCGTTTTACGATCTTCGCGTCTCAGCGCTTTTTCTTTTTGCTTTTGAATTTTTTTCTTGAAATTTTCTTTTTTAGAAAAAGAGTCTGCCATAAATTATTCTAGTATTTAATTTTATATTGTATTTGTTTACCTGATCTGCCAAGTCTTATAAAGCTGCAGTCATCCGTCTGTTCTTCTTTATGAAACGAAGCGTCGAAAGCAGTTTGTTTTTAGGCGTTCATCAGTAAAAGAAGTGATTTTTTAAAAAATGAGGCATCTGAAAAGCGGGAACTGAAAAGAAAGAATTTCTATACTGTAACAGAGGGCAAAGGCAGCGGCCTATTAATTAATATACAAATATACGACAATTAACTGAATAAACCTATTTTAAATCATTGATTATCAAAAATGTATTTTCTTCTTTGAAGAAACTAGGCATTTCATCAATTTACATATCAATAAAAAATCCCCAGCATGCTGAGGATTGTGGAAAATAATATATTATAAAAATGAAGTGGTGTATAATACGTCTCATAGACCAGCAAATGCTGTGCCTAAAAATCACATTTTTTTGATTTTTTTTGCACAGAAGCCTAGTTTTAGAGGGATTGTAACTTATATCCCGTTGGTATGTAATGGGATATAACTTTTATACAGGGAAATGTTTTTTATAATTTATAGTTAAATTCAGGGAATTCACAATTAATTACCATATCTAATTTTTATATACACTTTTAAGCTGTTGATGCCTGATGCTCACCGTTCTTTTGTGTGATTTTTTAATTTAGATTCATGAAAAAGAACTTCTATCTACGTGCTGCCCTTTCGGTTATTTTACTGATGCACAGTGTGGTATCTGTTTTCAGTGGTGATGTCAATAATTTTGGTCGTCTTTACCTCGATACCATAGGGTTTAGTCCTTTTGGGCTCTATCTGGCCTGGGCTGTGAAACTGATTCATCTTTTCTCGGTATTTCTGATCTGGTCGGACCGGTTTGTAAAGGCCGTTTCTATTTGTAATATGATCATCCTTATTTTCGGGATTTATTTTGTCCATTGGCAAAATGGATGGTATGTTGTAGGCGGCGGAACCAATGGAATTGAATTCAACATTCTTTTAATCTGCTGTTTTTTACAGATTATTTTCACCGGGAAGGAAGAAAGCTGCAGTTCATAGACCATTGCTGTGGATTAAATGCTTAAATTTTTATTTTCCGCTGAAAGATGGTATTTTGCATAGTAAATCCTATCACACTTAATGCCAGGCAGAAAATCAAAATTGTATGTCCATCTGCTCTTTTGGATATTGTATTATATTCTGGAAGTTTATCTGGACTTTTACTGGTCAAGGTATCAGTTTCCTGATGCAGAATGGCTGGTGAGGCTTCAGAATACTGTTATTCTGGAACTCGGGTATCTTCTGGTTAAGATTCCGTTGGCTTATGCTCTTCTGTATGTCTACGAAAGAACGTATATCAGAAGATTTCTTACCTGTATCCTCACTGTTATTATTTTGATTGCTGCGGTCCTTGCCCACAGACTTTTTACCCATTATATCATTTATCCCCATATTTATGGGATTGTTGAAACATTGGACGGAAAACAGCCTTCAGGATTGATCAATGGACTCGTGGCTTTTAACTCTTTTATGGATCTCATCTTTATGGCAGGCCTTATTTTTGGTGTCGAAATTACAAGGCAGAAAAACCTGCTGAAAGAGCAGATCTCAAAGCTGAAATCAGAAAAGCTGGATCAGGAGCTTACCATGCTCAAAGCACAGATCAACCCTCATTTTTTATTCAATACGCTGAATAATATTTACGGAATGGCTCTTAAAAAAGCCGACGAAACGCCTGATGTGATCTTACAGCTTTCCAAAGTAATGCGGTATAATATTTATGAGGCGGCCGAACGGTATATCTCCATAGATAAAGATGTAGAAAACATCAAGGACTTCCTTCAGATCCAGAAGATCCGGCATCATGACCTTGTGATCCGTTTTAATGAGAATATAGATAATCCTTCCCAGGAAATTTCCCCGCTTATTTTGATTCAGTTTGTTGAAAACGCTTTTAAACATGGTGTTTCAGAAACTTTTGGACAAAGCTTTATTCATATAAACATTCGGCTTGATAACGGCGTTCTTCATTATCACATTGAAAATTCCAAAGAAGAAAAGCCCCACGGAAATTCTACAAAAATAGGACTGAAAAATATCCGAAGACAGCTTGAACTGCTTTATCCCAAGCATATCCTCACCGTTGAAACTACCAATGAACGGTATATTGTAACCTTAATTATTGATCTCAATGACACATTCCGCTTCTAAAAAATACAGCTGCATGATCGTAGAGGATGAACCGATTGCCGCAGAGATCCTGGAAAATTTTGTTTCAAGGGATGAAAATCTTCATCTGGTGGCAAAGTGTTCCGACGCTGTTTATGCCGGAAGCCTTTTAAACAGGCATGATATTGATCTGATGTTCCTGGATCTTCATCTTCCGGTTGTAAAAGGCTTTGATTTCCTGAAAAAACTGAAAAACCCACCTCTTGTTATCGTGACTACCGCTTATCACCAATACGCCGTAGAAGGCTATGAGCTTGATATTGTGGATTATCTGATGAAGCCTATTCCCTACGAAAGGTTTACCAAAGCGGTTGAAAAGTTTAAATACCTGATGAATGCAGAGGAAGCTTTATTGGAGGCAGCGGACCGTGAACATATTTTTATCAGCAGCGGGAAAAAGCAGATTAAAATTGTTCTTCATGACATTTTTTTTATTGAGAGCCTGCGGGAATATATTCACATTCACACCAAAGCAGGAACAATCACAGTGAAAATGCCGATCAGCAGGATAGAGGAAAGTCTGGATCCTAAAATATTCGTTAGGATTCACAAATCTTACATTATTTCCAGGCTTAAAATTGAAGTACGCTCTGCCAGCATGATCCAGGTGATGGGCAAAAAACTTCCGATTGGCAGAACCTATAAGCCTTCCATTGAGCTGTAAGCCGTCATAGACTTAAAGCTTTATTTGATAGCCGTTTCTTTTATTCTTCTTCAGTTTTGACCAACTTTGAACTGTGAAACAAATCATGGGAGCTTAAAGTGGTAAATAAAGGTTTTAAAAAAATGACCGATTACAGTAATTAGAATATATGTGGATGTTAGTATTCTGAGGAATACGGATTGGCTTAATCATCTTAAGCCAATTTTTTTGATATAATCCGAAAAAAGACTTCGGTACCAAGATTCTGATACCGGAGTCTTTTTATTTATTTTCCAGGATTATGAAACTTTTATTTCTTTTTTGTCCCTGATACTTTTAATGATAAAGAACAGTCCTAAAAACAGAAACGGGATGCTTAAAATTTGTCCCATATTCAGGCTCATTCCTTTTTCAAAATCAACCTGATCCACTTTTATAAATTCTACAAAGAACCTCACAATGAAAATCAGTAGAGTAGTGATGCCAAAGTAAAAGCCTTTACCTACCTTAAAGATGTTTTTGGTATAAATAAAATACACCGTAAGGAAGATTATTAGGTAACAGATCGCCTCATACAGCTGGGCAGGATGTCTTGGAATATTGTCTATCTGCCTAAATATAAATGCCCATGGCGCATTAGACGGCGTTCCTATAATTTCAGAGTTCATGAGATTGCCCAACCTGATAAACGCTCCGGCCAGAGGAGTGGCAATAGCAATTACATCCAGAACAGTCATAAATTTAATGGAAAACTTTCTGGCATATATCAGAAGCATAATGATAAGCCCGATTCCGCCGCCGTGGCTTGCCAGTCCTGCGTATCCTGAAAAATGATACGCCCCGTCAGTTCCTTTTTGGATGGGCAGGAATATCTCAACAGGATGCTGGGAGTAATAATCGAAATCGTAAAAAAGGCAGTGCCCCAATCTTGCCCCTACTAAAATCCCTATGAAGGCATAAGAGAAAAGGGCTTCATGAGCCTGCTGGCTTAGGTTTTCTTTTTTATAAATGGTCTTTAGGATCGAATAGCACAGAACGAGCCCGGCCAAAAACAGCATGCCGTAATATTTAAGGGGAAATCCGGCAATATTGAAAATTTCGGGACTTACATCCCAGTTAACGTATAATAAATTCATTGATGATGGTTGTAGAATTATTTTTCAGGAGACAAATATAGCAGGATATAGCCGTTTTTAGGGAACATAAGCCAAACTTTAGGATATTTTGGGGGAATATATCATGTTTATACTGATACAAAAAACCTCTCACATTAAGTAAGAGGTTTTGAACGGACATCGAATGAAAGGTATTGCTACTTATCAGTCAATATTCGTTTACACGTTATATTCAAATTATGCTAACTTAACGTTAACTGCATTTAAACCTTTGTCGCTTTTTTGTACTTCGAAAACTACTTTATCGTTTTCACGGATAGATCTTGTATCTAATCCTGAAGAGTGTACAAAAATGTCTTTACCTCCGTCTACTGGAGAGATAAACCCGAAGCCTTTTGCTTCATTGAAAAATTTTACGGTGCCTTCTTGCATTGTAATAGTATTAAAAATTGTTGTATTAATTATTTTGAGGATTTTTTCTTAAATTTCTTAAAGAAACAATCCATCTATTTTATTGTGATTTAATTTATATATTGTAATTTTTCCACCGGCATGATAAACCCTATCAGCTTCTGAATGTTGGTTAAGTCAGAACGTTCCCCTTCGTCACAGAAAGAAACAGCGGTTCCCTGGATTCCTGCTCTTCCGGTTTTTCCGATTCGGTGAACATAAATTTCTGGCACATCCGGAAGTTCATAATTGACTACATAAGGAAGTTCCTCAATGTCAATTCCCCTGGCGGCAATATCAGTGGCGACCAGAACACGGATTTTGCTGTTTCTGAAATCTTCCACAGCCTGCTGTCTTGCCATCTGAGATTTGTTTCCATGAATGGCTGCTGCAAAAATACCTGTACGTTCCAATTGTTTCACCAATTTGTCCGCACCTTGTTTGGTACGTGTAAAAACCAGTGAGCGTAATATAGATACATCCTGCAGTATATTGATAAGCAGATCAGTTTTCTTAGTCTTTTCAACGAAGTAAACGGATTGGTTAATGGTATGCATTGATGATGGAGCCGGATTGACTGTAATTTCTACAGGGTTCTTCAGCATGGCATCTGCAAATTTCTGGACATCTGGTGGCAGGGTTGCAGAAAATAATAAGGTCTGTCTTTTTTGTGAAACCAGTTTCAGGATCTTTCTTACATCGTCTGCAAATCCCATATCAAGCATTCTGTCAGCTTCATCCAGGACCAGAATTTCAATTTTAGATAGATCAATATATCTTTGGCTTACCAGATCCAGCAGTCTTTCGGGAGTTGCAATGAGGATATCCACTCTTTTTCTCAGAGCAGCCAGCTGGCTTCCTGATAATACGCCTCCAAAGATGGAAAGCTGCGACAGTGGTAAATATTTGCTGTAAACTTTAAAGCTTTCTTCCAGTTGCAGGACTAATTCCCGGGTTGGAGTTAATATTAAAGTTCGTATTTCTTTATGATCTGGAGTATTTCTTTTTAATAACTGGAGAATAGGCATGGCAAATGCCGCCGTTTTTCCAGTGCCGGAATGAGCATAGCCAATAACATCCCTTCCTGCTAAAATAGGGGGAACAGCAGTGTACTGTATCTCTGTAGGTTTGGAATATCCGGCTTCTGTAACGGCCCGGACTATAGGATTTATTAAATTTAAATTTCTAAAACTCATCATATTCTACCGGAACATCCGGTTCTGAGTGGCCAAATCGGTTAAGATCTGAATTGTTGTCTTGTATAAAATAATGAATATCAGTTCTGATGAGCATTATCTTTAATTATTATTTACTTTGCATTAACTTTGACAATAAATTCACTTGGGAATATATTTTCTGAGCTTTGCAATATCATATCGTTCTCATTCTCAGGACAAGATTTTATGAATCCATGCTGTTCTGAGCTTTATAACTACTTTTTAACCTGAAAACCGAGGAAGCAGTATTAAAAATTATTTAAAAAATAAGTTTTAATTGGGCAGCTGAAAAAGCAATACTGAAAGAGAAAAATGAAGATTTTAAACTGTTACAGAATAGCAAAAGGCAGAGGCCTGTTTTTATAAATGCTTTGCAAAGCTACAATAAAGAAACTGAATATTGGCTGGTTTAAATAGTTGATTATCAAAAAATTATTCGTAGCTTCCGCACGTTAACTGAATTGTTTGCACCCAGCGGATGATTTTTAAATCCGTACTTATGCAGATTTCCGTTCCTATAACCAGCCCCCAACCCCAAACCTTAGAGTCTAACTCAAGCCAGCACGTAAGAATTGCGTACTTTATTATGGTACACCATAAGCCTGAAGTATTCAAAGCGATGTTTCAGAAGATCTATACCAGAGACCAGTTTTATCTTATTCATATCGACCGGAAAGCTAAAGAAGAGTTCACTGATGAGATTCAGATGTATCTCGTCAGGTTTCCGAACGCCTATATTCTGGAAAGCATCAATATTGTTTCCGGAGGATTCAGTATGATCCAGGCTGAGCTTGATGCCATGGAATTTCTTCTTAATGTCAGCCAGGAATGGGATTATTTTGTTAATCTGAGCGGTGAAGATTACCCTTTGAAATCACAGAATATCATCAGGAAATTCCTTACAGCCAACAATGGAAGGAATTATCTTTTCTATTATGATCAGAAGTTTTACCGTCCGGATACCCTTAAGAGAATACAGAATCATTTCACGGAACTGTCTTATAAGATTTCGTCTCTGATGTATAAAAGAGAATTTATGAAAGGTGTTACGCCTTACATAGGAGGGAAGTGGATGGTTTTCACCAGGGATACCTGCGCTTTTCTCACTAACAATAAACGGGTGATGAATTTCGAGGATTATTATCTCCATACATTTCTGCCTGCAGAATCATTTTTCCAGACTGTTCTTATGAATACTTCTTTTACTGATCTTATTGTAAATGATGATAAAAGGGCTGTCATCGAAAAGACGGTATTCGGCAAGAAGCAGACATCAGGTGAGCTTATTCTTTTTCTGAAAGCTACCAATCACCTTTTCATCAGGAAAATAAATGAGAAAACAGAAGAAGAGGTTCTGAAATATATTGCAGAAAGCTATGATCTTCCTTTGCCGGACGTAGATGAAGTAGAAAGAGAACTGAAGATCAATAGAAGGCAGGATAATTAATTTCTGTATTTATTCACAATAATACAGATCTTAGATTTCACCCATTACATACATATTTTCCATGGTAGGAACTGCACTGCCGCCCTGTTTTTCAAGGGTTATGGCGAACGCCTGCGCTTTCGGAATATTGGCAAGAGCTGTTTTGCTGTCTTTTTCTTCAGTGTACATTCCGGCGCTTACCGGTTTTCCGTCTGCAATCGCCCACAGCTGGTACTGCATTCCTTCCGGAGCTTTTGGTAAGTTTTCAGCATTGAGGTAGACTTTTTTTGTTTTTTTGTCCCAGAAAACCATTGCTTTGGAGTCCGTATGTTTTTCTACACCTTTCAGCATAACCATCTGCATATCAGGATTGGAAAACATTTTCATTTTCTGATTCATCTTTTGCATAGCGAGATCCTGAGCCTTCTTCTCTGCCTGTATCTTAACAATTTCTTCTTTCGTTTTAGACTGATCGTTCATCCAGAAAAGATTTCCGGCTGCACTGACCAGAAATAAGACAGAAGCAGCAACCGCATAGGTTTTCCAGCTGCCTGTACTCTGAGGTTTAATGTCCTGCTGAAGTTTAACATCCTGCTGAGGTTTGGCAGCGGTAATATCACTAATAACTGCAGGCTGTACTTCTTCAGTAGTCTGTTCCTGCTGGATCTTATTCCAGATTTTAGATTTTAAACCGGCTGGTGGTGCCACGGCCTGGCTTGTCGCCAAATCTTCCAAAGTTTTTTGCGCTTCTTCAAAAGCCGCTTTTACTTCAGCATTGTTTTTCATCACACACTCCAAAATCCCTGCCTCCTCAGGAGAAGCAAGCCCTAGAATATAAGATTCTATAATTCCGGATGATATGTATTCTTTAGTGTTCAATTTATTGATAATCTTTTAGCAAATCCTTTAATTTCATCAGCGCGTTCCGCATTTTGGTTTTCACCGTTCCAAGGGGTATCTTTAGCTTTTCCGATATTTCGTTCTGCGTATAGCCCTGGTAATATGCTAAGTCGATAAGTTCCTGTTTATCAACTTCCAGACCTTTCAGCACATTATTAAATCCAATAAAATCGGATGAATTATTAGTCGTTGAAAGTTCTGCAGAGTTATATACGAAATCCGGAAGCGGCTGGTTTTTAAGTTCATTCTGAAAACCTTTCGATTTTAAATAATCTATAGCCGTGTTTCTTGCAATATTAATCATCCACGTATAAAATCTTCCTTTTGACGGATCATACTGATGAACAGCATTCCATATCTTAACAAAAACATCCTGGATAATTTCTTCCGTATATTCTTTTGACTGAACGATCCGGAGAATCACACCATACAGTGCACCTGCATAATGATCGTACAAATAATGAAAGCCCGATTCGTTTTTTTCTTTCAGTAAAACGATAAGCTCTTCTTCCGAATAGGTTGTTTTAATATCGCATGATTTTCATTCCAAATGTAATAAAATAAAATATACTAAAGACAACATCCGGAAAATCTTTTAAATCGTAAATGTTTTTAAATAATGATTTATGAAGATCAAATATGAAAAGTATAATGGTAAAAATAACTTTCATACTCTTTCAGCTTTTCAGCGTGAATTCTATACATCTTGATTTTGTTCTGGAGCCTAAAATAAATAACTGATTTAAAAACTTTTAATAAAATGTCAATTTTTTAAATCCAAAATAAAAACCAGCTCGTAAATGACTCTAAGAACACAATGCAAATAGATACTAACTAAAAAAACAACAAAATGAACACAAACTCAAAAATCGCAGTTCTAGGAATGATCGCTTTGTCATTCGTATTCAGTGGGAAGGTAACTGCACAGATGATGAAAGAAAAAACAGTAATGGTGGGCGGAGCGCTTATGTATCCATCTAAAAATATTATTGAAAATGCGCTCAATTCCAAAGATCATAAGACTTTGGTTGCCGCAGTAAAGGCAGCGGGTCTGGTGGAAACTTTGCAGGGCGCAGGGCCTTTTACGGTGCTTGCCCCTACGGATGCGGCCTTCGCAAAACTTCCGAAAGGAACGGTAGAAACTCTGGTAAAGCCTGAAAATAAAGAGATGCTTACCAAGATTTTAACCTATCACGTGCTGGCCGGAAAATACAATGCTAAAGAGATCTGGGCTGCAGTGAAATCCGCAAAAGGTAAAAGTATGATGAAAACTGTGGAAGGGGAAGAGCTCACCTTCTGGACAAAAGGAAAAGATCTGTATGTACAGGATGCTAAAGGAAATAGTGCAAAAGTGACGATAGCTGATGTGAACCAGTCAAATGGTGTGATCCATGTGATTGATACGGTGTTGATGCCGTAATGTTTTAGTTTTCAAACAGCATAATTTTTTATGCTGTTTTTTTTCTCTTTAAGAATCATAAAACACTTAAACCTATAATATTATGAAAAAAACGATTAATGTTTCTAACCAGGGGGCAACTCTGGATACAGGCAGAAGAAATTTTTTAAAACTGGGCGGTATAGGACTGGCAATGGCAGGACTTACGCTGATTGGTTGTGATGACGATGATTTTGAATTCCCAGTTAACGGTCAGGTTTTTGACCTTGGTACCGGAGATGTCGGAGTTTTGAATTATGCGTATGCATTGGAGCAGCTGGAGGCTGATTTTTATACGAAAGTGGTCAATAACTTTTACCCGGGAATTTCAAGTGTTGAAAAAGAGATCTTCACAGACCTTTATCACCATGAGGTTATCCACCGTGATTTTTTCAAAGCAGCTATAACCGGAGCAACAACGAATGTTTTACCTAAACTTGAATTCCAGTACCCCAATGTGAATTTCAGCGACAGGAATTCTGTTCTGGCAACAGCAAAAGCCCTGGAGGATACGGGTGTAGCGGCATATAACGGTGCCGGAAAATACATTACCAATCCGGCTTATTTAGTGATTGCAGGGAAAATAGTATCCGTGGAAGCAAGACACGCTTCAGCGATCAGGAATATTATTAATCCCGGATCTACAGATTTTTCAGGTGATGATGTCATAGATGCCAATGGGCTGGATTTTGCCAAAGAGCCTAAAGATATTGTCATGGCAGCGGGCGGATTTATAAAAACACCTTTCACATGGAAAGAAAGAGGAATCAGCTAATTATTAATTTTCAAAATCTACAATTATGAACATTCTTAAATTACTAGATAAGCTTTCTAATGATCATTTTTTCACTAAAGAAGCTACAAGATTAGAAACGATCACCAATATTTCAACATTGGGTAAAAAAGCAGCGGTAGCTTCTATTCCTCTGGGATTGGGAGCTGTACTGTCCACTCCTGCCAAAGCAGAAACTTTAGATAGGGCAGCATCTGCCACTTTTTTTAAAAGTGCTTTAACGGATGCTTTACAGCTGGCATTGATCCTTGAATATCTGGAAAATGAATATTACGCAATGGGATTGGCTGCACCCGGCTTGATTCCCAATGCAGACCGTCCCGTTTTCATGCAGATCTCAAAACATGAATCGGCTCATGTCGTATTCCTGAAAAGTACATTAACCTCTCTGGGAGAGACTCCGGGGCCTAAACCCACTTTTGATTTTACAGCAGGAGGAGCTTTTATGCCATTCACAGATTATAATCAATTCCTTGTTTTGGCGCAGGCTTTTGAAGATACAGGAGTTCGTGCTTATAAAGGACAGGCCGGAAATGTAATGGCTAATAAGGCTGTTTTACAGGCTGCATTACAGATACACTCGGTGGAAGCAAGACACGCTTCGCAGGTGCGAAGAATGAGAGCCAATAAAGGCTGGATAGAGCTGGCCGACGGAGGAAATATGCCTGCTGCTACCAATGCTGTTTATGCCGGAGAAGAAAATATGAATCAGGCCGGGTTCAATACCGGTACTGCTTTTGGAGCAGCTGCAGGATCTGCGGCTTATGATGAAATTTTAACAGGAAGTGAGGCTCAGGCAATTGCAGGTCTGTTTATTGTCTGAGGTAATTTTTATTATTTAGGTGTGAATCCTATCCTTAGAAGTTTTTCTTAAGGGTAGGATTTTGATTATTTAATCTTGATATAAGAAATATTACCCAAAAGTGTAATTGACTTATTTTGTTTTTATCACCAGTTTTACTCTGAAATTAATAATAATAAAACAGTGAACGAGGACATTGTGCCCGGAAACTCTACTGTGGAAATTTGAGTTTGTAAATAATTACTGCTAATAAAAACAAAATTATCATGAAAACACTACATTTAAAAAGTTTGAAGACTGTTGTGAGCTTTTTCCTGCTCGTTCTGTTTACCAGTCTCTATTCGCAACCTCCGGCTCCCGTGGGCCGTATTTATGACCAGGCACACCAGCAGAGCTTTGTTGTGTATAGTGACGGGATGATGGTACAGGATGGGAACCCTATGAATAGAGGCATGACGTATCGTGATCCGTCCGGAATGATGTATTTAAGGCTGCCGGCTGCCAATCCGCACCAAAAAGCTTTTTTCCTGGATTATAACAGGAATGTTATTGAAATTGATTATATCCAGGGAGCCAGGATCATTGGGTATTCAGACATTCAGCCACCTCCAAATCCGATGATTACTTATGTTCCGCCGGTATACAATCCTAATGTCGGTATTCAGACAGCGAACGGTTTCCAGCCTTTACCGGATCAGATTATAGACATCAACAAACCGTATGGTGACCTGATGATTACAAACGAGCAGGCCGCTAAAAGTTGTTACGACCGGTCAGTAGGTTTTAATGGCGCGTTGGACAAACAAAAATTTGGCGACTGCATGATTGAAAATATGGCCGGAAAAAAAGAGAATGAAATTTATAACTGTGTTAAAAATGCTTCAACACCGGAAGAGCAGGCCTTATGTCTTGTCGGAACTATGGGAGGCACTAATGAAAGAAGAATATCTGCATCTCTGCTGAAATGTTATAAGCAGTATGGAAATGATTATAGTAAATATCCGTTATGTCTGGCAGGTGAATCCTCGGATCCTGAGCTTCAGAAACTTCTTTCCTGTGTGCAGCAACAGGGCAGTTTTGGACAGGTAAACTTTATGAATACGGCCATGTGCTATGGAGCAAGCAGGCTGAATATGAATACAGAATCTCAGATTGTAGTGCAGTGTGCTGTAACGTCAGGCGGACAGCCGTATGTTTTTGCCGGTTGTGCCGGTGGGCAGCTGATGTCCCGGGAACTGGACAAATGCCTTACCATTGGTGTGGGAGGTGATTCCGGCTGTTTTGGTAAAAATAATGACATTGTAAAAGGTTTGAATAAAATAGGTTCTGAGCTGCAGAATCAGTTTGGTCCTAACAATGATATCGTAAAAACATGGAATAATACAGTCCACGACATTCAGTATAGTCCGGGCAAAAACCATGAAGCGGTAAAGGTCTTTACCAATGTTGGAAATGAGCTGGGGAAAGCAGGAAATAATATTGCAAAAGAAATAAAAAAAGTACTCCCGAAAATAAAATGGTAACTGCGGAAAGAATTTATTATTTAAACTTAATAGAAAACCTCTGAACAACCAATTATTTCAGAGGTTTTTAGCCTGGGGCGGAGAATATTGAACCACATAATGGAAGGTTTAGAAAAAGTTCACAATTATTTTTACCGGGATAAAAAAGAAGATAAAAATAACTCAGTTCATTTTTAACCTGAATCCGGGATAAGGGTTAAATTAAATGCAAAGGGCAGTAAGCAATACAGGAAATGGATTGGTATTACTTTGCTGAATGAAAGCCCTTTTTTTTCTTATTAACAATGTCAAAAAATCTACTTTGTTTGCCTTGCGATAAAAATACAATTTGTTTTCAGGTATTTTCTTATCCCGAACCCAGGTATTTTAAATATTTTTAGGGAATGGGTCTTCAAATGGTCTCTCCTGGTCAAGCAGATATTTCTCATTATCTTCCAGAAGACATTTATTCAGATCGAGAATGATTTGTTCTTTATCCAGATCCTGACCAATGAAAACCATTTCATTCATTCTGTCGCCCCAGTCTTTGTCCCATTTACTTTCTATAAAATCCTGATTTTCTGTAAAGGAAGAATACATACTGCGCTGACTCATCGGCATGCTGCACCACCAGACCCCAGCTTTTTCCATCCGAAAAGAACCACCTGCCTGCGAGAAGTTGAGAGCGTCATTGGGTCTTGAAGCCAGCCAGAATAATCCTTTGGCACGGATAACACCGCTGGGATATTTTTTATTCAGATAATTCCAGAAACGTGTCGGGTGGAAAGGTTTTTTATTTCGGAAAACAAAAGAGCTTATACCGTATTCTTCAGTTTCCGGTGTATGATGTTCATTCTGAAGTTCCTTTTGCCATCCGGCAGAAACCTGAGCGGTCTCAAAATCGAAAAGCCCGGTGTTTAAGATTTCTTCGGGATTCACTTTTCCAAATTCCGATCGGATAAATTTAGCATCCGGATTGAGTTTTTTAATGGCTGCTTTCAGGAAATCTACTGTTTCATCCGTTACCAGATCAGTTTTATTGAGGATGATGACATTAGCAAATTCTACCTGGTCGGTCAGCAGGTTCACGATGGTCCGGTGATCACCATCGATGTCAGTAAGATCCCTGTCTATAAGCAACTCATCAGAGCCAAAATCGTTGAAGAAGTTAAGGCAGTCGACCACCGTCACCATTGTATCGATGTAACTAAAACGGGAAAGATCGATACCGCTTTCTTCATCCACAAAGGAGAAGGTTTGGGCAATTGGTACAGGCTCTGCAATACCGGTTCCTTCGATCAGAAGATAATCGAAGCGGTTTTCTTTGGCCAGATTTTCCACTTCTATTAAAAGGTCATCACGAAGTGTACAGCAGATGCAGCCGTTGCTCATTTCTACCAATTTTTCTTCGGTTCGGGAAAGTGAATTTTCTTTTTTAACCAGCTTTGCATCAATATTAACTTCGCTCATGTCATTCACGATAACCGCTACTCTCAAATTGTCTTTATTATGGAGAATATGATTCAGAAGTGTAGTTTTTCCGGCGCCCAAAAAGCCATTCAGAACGGTAACAGGAATTTTTTTTTGCATTTTAAAATTAAATTTTTAAGTAAATGAAGGAATATGGATATTAGATCAAAACTTATATTCTGTTTATTGTATTAATTAAATCGATTATAATGCATATCTGTATTTCAGCGTTTATGATTTAAATTTGATGTGAATGATTAATTCAAACGGTCCGATAAATCACTTAAAATGAATGTGAAAGATAAAATTCAGCCCCAACATTATAGTAATGATAACAATGGAGCTTCAGAAAAGTATTTCGACCAAATTGAACTTTTGCCTTTCGTGACTCTGAAAAAAGAGTTGACCAATAATCAAGAACACCGGATTATTAGATTATGCAATATTTTTAGCGGAATAATCAATCAGCAAAGGAAAATAATGTAATGGATAAGGTATAGAGCCAACGCAGTCTAAATTTTTTTTCATAATTATTATTGTAAACTATAGCAAAAGTAAATAATAAAATTAACTAATGCAATTTTGTTGCATTAGTTTCATTGAAAAATATTTCGGAATGCTGCAACAAGAAATAAATGTTCCAGAGAAATTAGCCATTCTTTTAGCTGTCCTAAAAAGCAAAAGCCTCTGAAATTATTTAATTTCAGAGGCTTTTTGTACCCAGGACCGAACTAGCGTATATTTTTAGTTAATTTTAATGTTCTTAAACTATCTAAATATCAGTATATTTGATTAGTGTAGAATTTTGAATTATAATTTTGTCTGATTTTTCATTCATTTAATTTCAAAATAAACCACCTTTTTAGCCACCATTTAATTTATATAATAAGAGATATCGGATAGAAAAATATACTAATTCAAAAAAAATCCATCTCTAAAATTTCAGAGATGGATTTTTACGAGTTTATTCTAACTCAAAAAATGAAAAAACTGTTCAGATTTTTGAAATCCTGCCGTTAAGCTGTTCAGATTTTATTTACCCTGTTTTTCGTTGTTAAAAATAAGCATATTTTTAAAAAAAACAAATTTTTAAAGGTTGCTAAGTATTTGTTAGTAAATTTTTCAGTCGTCACTTCCTCAGACTGCTCGTTTTTTCAAAACGCTTGTCATTCGTTGTTTCTTTATTCAAAATTTCTAATAATGCAATATGGAAAACAGTAATTTAAATAAATAAATTTCTATATTTTGAAAAATCTTAATAATTTGCTATACTTATAAAAAACTATTATTCATGAGTTTCAAAATTATAGCAGTTCGCCCTTTAAAAGGATGTGATCCAAACATTTTAAAAAATTTAATTACAAATCAATTTTACTTTTTTGATAATAATTATAGTGTAAATTTTAATAGTGATTTTATAAAAAAAGGTGATGGCAACGTATTACCACAAAATTTTTTCTATGATTCGGATTTATTAATTAATTCAACTTTAAAACATGTTAATGTTCAAGGTTTAGTGGGGAAAAATGGTGAAGGAAAAAGTAGCATAATAGAGTTACTGATAAGAATTTTAAATAATTTCTTCAAAACATATGGAATTGGAGAAGTTACAGAAAAATTAGTTTTTGTAAAAGGACTGCATGCTGATTTATTTTATTTAAAAGATAATTCTATCTATAGAATTTATATAAATTCTGTAGATGAAAATTCTTTAAAAGAAGAGTTTAATATTGTTATGGAGCTTTATCAAGATTCAACATTGATTTATGATTCAAAAGATTTTTCTAGAAATATTTCTAAAGAGAAAATAGATGACCTCCGGAGTTTATTTTTCACCATGTATATAAACTATTCGATTTATGGATTAGATGAAGCCGACTACATTCAAGAGAGTTTTATTAACAATGATTTTTTGGAAAAAAATGCAGATTATGACAAAAAAAATGATTCTTGGCTAAGTCAAATTTTTCATAAAAATGATGGTTATCAAACACCTCTTGTCCTACATCCATTTAGAGATAGAGCACAGATTGATATAAGAAATGAAAAGTATTTAATGGATCAAAGACTATTGTCTTTAATTCTTGAAAATGAAAATATTTACGATCAGATCACTGAAGATTTAATTGTTGACGAATTATCTTTGACATTAAAGCAAGATTCTTTAGATAATTATATTGATGAATACTTTTACAGATTTGGAAATGTAAATGATCTTGAAGGTTTTGGTGAATATTCATTAGCTCATATACAACAATTAACTTCAACTGATTACATAGACAAAATAATCTATAATTACTATGAGTTTTTAAATAATAACAAATATCTACTCTCTAAATTTCAACAGATTATTAAGAATAATAAACAAGACAATTTAACCGACCTAGACAAAATAAATATAACAATTATTGCTAGAAGGTTTGGATTTGATCTACAACTTAAAAATGATAAAAGTTTTGAGAAAGTTAGCTTAAAAATTAAAGATTTTCTTACTAATACTTCATGGTTTCAAGAGGATCCATTACTTCTAGATAAAATTGAATATATTTTATTAGAAACTAAAGGTTTTAATTTTCAATTATATAATCTATTTCAAACATTCACAATCTATTGTGATTTTTGGAAAAAACATTTTTCTTTTGAACCTTTGGAGAAACTGTTAAATGAAGACATTTTAAAAAGAAATTTATTTAATTACTGCTTGATTAAAAGTTTTAAAATATTGAATTATCCTAAATATAAGCAACATAATTTATACGATTCAATTGACTATTTTATGGAAAACTTTGTATTAAGTGAAATTATAAAAGATAAACATAAAAAATTCTTGACAGAGCTTAGTACTGATGATTCTCACATTACATTGAAGTTGCGTCAATGCCTTACACTACTTAAATTATATACTAAAGGTGAAGCTAATGAATTACTGTCGTTCTATGAGCAATTTGGAGTTTTTAATAAAGGAAGCTTTGAGTTAAAAAAATTAAGTCATTTAATCAGTAAAACCGCAGCGTATGAAGAAGTTGACAAACTATTATTATTACCACCAAGAATCTTTAATGTTGACATATATTTGAAAACAAACGATGAAAAACAAAAAAAAATATCAATCAGAAAACTTAGCTCTGGTGAATATCAAAAGATTTGTATAATTAGCTCAGTTATTTACCATTTAAAAAATCTTGATTCCGTTATTCCTCTGGAAAAAGATTTAAAATCAAATAAATTTGCAATACATAATTTTGAAAATATATATGTGATTTTTGATGAAATTGAATTATATTTTCATCCTGAATTTCAAAGGAAATTTATAAAAGAATTATTGATTAGTTTAAAGAATATTAAATTTAAGCGAATTACATCAATAAATTTCTTATTTGTTACACATTCACCATTTATCCTTTCAGATATTCCTAAAAATAATGTGCTATTTTTAGAAAAAGGTAATCCTGCATTTCCGATGGTAGAAAATACTTTTGCCGCAAATATTCACACTTTATTGCAACACGGTTTTTTTTTAAATTCAGTTCCTATTGGTGAATTTGCTAAAGATAAAATAAATGAAATTTTCTCAATTCTACATAATATTAAATCCGAAGCAATGCTTAATAAGGATTTATTAGAAACAATTATGTTAGTGAGCGAACCGTTTATTAAATCTCAATTACTTAAGCTTTATAATGATCAAATTCCAGATATTAAAAATTTAAAAGCACAAGTTGATTTTTTAACTAATGAGTTGTTACAAATAAAAAAAGATAATGCTAAAAATTAATCCAGATAATATATACGATATTAAAAATCAGTATTATACTGAAATAAAAATATGGTTTGGCATGAGTGATAAGGATAAGGATGAAACTGATGGCAAAGAAAACAAATTATTAAAACAATCTATAGAGCATAAAGATCGTGAAAAGTATTGCAAAATGATATGTTACTTAAATGATAATTTTAAAAATATTATAACTGGTTCATTTCATAATATTAAAACGATTAATGATGAGTTTATGAATACATTTAAGGATCAGGTTGATGAGTATTTATATGGGAAAGATGAAAAGGAAAAGAAAAAAACGGATTTTGGTTATTTTAAATGGAGAATGACAGAATATTACAAGCAATTTTTTGCTTTAGAGGTCAAAAATGATCCAAAATATAACGGATTTAACATTGGAAGGTGGTTAACAAAAATTTTAAATGTAAAAGTTTGTCCATATTGTAACCATAACTACACATTTACTATTAATCAAGAAATTGTTGATGAAAATGATGATAGTGAGCCTTTTAAAATTTTAAGTAGACCTCAGTTTGATCACTTTCATTCTAAAAGCAATAACCCTTTATTAGCTTTATCCTTCTATAATCTTGTTCCATGTTGTGCTGTTTGTAATACGATAAAAAAGGATAGGATTATAACATTTTCTCCTTATGATGACAAGAATACAGAAACATATACTTTGTCTATAAATTCAGAAGGTGAAGAAAATCCTTCTAAGTGGATGACTGGGAGAGGGAAAATAAGTATCAAAATTAAACATACATACGATGGAGTAACTGATACATTAGAAGATGATATTAAGAATAATATTAAGCAACTAGGATTAAATAAAATATATGATGAACATATTGATTATGTAGAAGAGATTGTAGATAAAATATATGCTTATAATAAAGACTACTATACTGCTATGTCTGATGATTTTAAGGGGCTAGGAAAATCACCAGATGAAATAGACACAATTATCTGGAACGCTTATTTACAAGAAAATGGACGAAGACCTATGTCAAAGTTAACTACAGATATTTTAAAACAGTTTAAACTTATATAAAAGAACATCAACAAGTAATTATTTTTATTTACTTAAATGTAAAGTATCAATAGATCCGCTACAAAAATGACTTAAATTTATGGTATAAAGTTTAAAACCTTTATCCATGAATAAACAGCAACAGCAAGTCAAGGCTCGCAAAGATTGGCTTAAAATCTATTTAGAATTGGGGTCTGTAACAAAAACAGCTTTACGCTGTGGAATTGCAAGATCAACACTTTATCGTTGGATAAAAAGATATAAAGAAGAAGGAGAACAAGGACTGTCAGACAAGTCAAGACGCCCTAAAACCCTTACCAATACTAAGGTTACAAAAGAAACTGAATCTATTATCTTGGATTTAAGAGAGAAAAAGAGATGGGGAGCTGCAAGAATCTCAACCCATCTGCTCCGAAAAGCAATCATCCTTTCTGCAATGACTGTTTGGCGGGTACTCTTTAAACACAAAGTTAATCCTGTAGTCAAAAGGCGTAAAAAATCTGATTACAAAAGATACAGCAAAGAAGTTCCAGGGGATAGAGTTCAGCTGGATGTTACTAAATCAGAAATAAAGCCTATCAATTTACAGCTATTGATGACTGTACAAGAATGAAAGTTATTAGGATCTACTCTAATAAAAAAGCAGAAAGTACAATACATTTTTTAGGTGAAATTTTGGATACATTCTATTTTCCTATACAGCATATTCAAACTGATTGGGGAACGGAGTTTTTTAATTATTCCTTTCAATATGAGCTACATGAACATTTTATCAAATACAGACCCATCAAGCCCAGATCCCCTCATTTAAATGGAAAAGTAGAAAGAACCCAACAGACTGACAAATCCGAATTCTGGTCGCTAGTGGATTTATCTGATTCAGATCTTGATTTAAATGCTTTAGCTTTTGGATGGCAGGAGTTTTACAATAAGAAAAGACCGCACTCTTCTTTGAATGGAAAAACGCCTTGGGAAAAATTACAGTCGTTGGAACATCTTATCCCTATTCAGCCTGATGTTACAGCAAAATTTTGGGACTCGAATGAAGTAATATTGCCCAGAAATTATACTTACTTAAGTTATATAAAACAAAAAAATATTAATTTAGTTTCAAAGCTCAAGAGGAAGTAGGCTCTGCTGGGGAGCAACCTACCAGCAATAGGCTTTTAGATATACGGAAAGGGAGACCCAAAAGGTCTCCTCTTTTTATTTCCGGTATCTTCTATGGCTAAGAAAACCCTCTCTTAATTTGTAGCGAATCTATTGTTATAGCACAACTTAAAGAAATTTATAATGAAATAGACTATAATATATTATAGTCTATTTTATATTTAGTACATAAAAATTTATCAATTTCATTTTTATCTGTAAGTCCTAATAAGTAGTTTTTTTCGTTATTTGTTAAATCACAAATTCCAAAATTCTTAATGTAATTTTTGGCAACTGAATAGAAATCACCTGAATAGGGTCTACTTGTATTTTTTATATAAAACCAAAAAATTGATGACATTAATATTTTTTGAATAACTCTCAAATTATAAGCATCTTCAGATAATATTGCATAACCATTATAAAAAAGTAAATCTAAGTCATCACAAAATACAAAGCAGGGTGATGATGAAATATACGGTAAAAATAACTTATATCCTGTTAAATTTAGAGCTTGATTTCTTCCAAATGCATACCATTTTTCATATTCTTTATTCCCTTTATCTCTTTCATAGAGTTCACTTTTGTGTAATAAAAGATACTGATATGCAAAAGGAAATTGTTCTTTCAAAATATTTTCTTCAAGAATCTTTAATTCTCTCTTTTCATTATCAAAAATATCAAAAGTTCGGTTAAATATGTAAGGAAAAATAATTTTTTCCAAACTAGCTGTTAAGTCTTCTTCAGATTTTAAAGTATTGGGTTTAATAGTATCTTTACATATATCCCTTTCAACCTTATATTCTATATCATTTTTCACAAAATAATAATAATGGTTGTCTTCTCTTAAGGGGCTAAAAATATAAATTTTATTATTTAGAGTAGCAAACCCATTTCTAATTTCAAATAATTGTCCAAGTTTTTTACCTGCATTCTCAATTTTCTTAATTTCAATATTAGTTTTTAAATCTAGTAAATGCCATCCATTATAATCATCGACATCTTCATATTTAATTTTAATAAAATCTTTCGCTTTTATTTTTGACAAGTTTTTGCTATTTACTTTAGTATAATGGATATATTTTCCGACCCTTTTTGTTAATATGCATATGCAGGTATAAGTAGAACGAGATTTAAATACTTGTTCTCCTCCAAAATCAATAATTTTGAAATCATAATTAATACTAGAAAAATAGCTTCTCAATGCTCTTGCATTAAGGCTTTTTTGGAAAGTATTTACTGTTATATATCCTAATACTCCTAATTCAGAAAGATTTTCAATTGCTATTTGAAAAAATGGAATATATAAATCAGGTTTTCCAGTTGAAGTTACACTCCAGTTATGAAGGAATTCTCTGGTACTTTTTTCAATTTTTGTAGATCCTACATATGGAGGATTTCCTATAATTAAATTGAATCCTCCATTATTATTCACAGCTTCAATATCATTCCAATTAAACTCTAATGAATCACCTACAAAAAGATTAAATTGAAACTCTTTTCTGTCTTCTAAATTAATTATAGCAAATAAAGTTAATAAAATCTTAGTCCTTATAATACTATATTCTTGAATATCTATGCCATATATATTGTCTTTATAAATGTCATAAAAACTTTTATTGTAATTCTTTTTTATTTCTTCAGTTGCTGTTTTAAAAAAACCACCACAACCACAAGAAATATCTGCTATCAAAGCAGATTCTAAATTATTTCCTTCATAAATAGCTTTTTCAAAAGCATTTTTCACAATAAAATCACGAATGTATTTTGGGGTATATATCGCTCCATTAACCTCTCTATCTTTAGGAGAAATTACAAATTCAAACAACATTAATAAAGCCTCAATGTCCAATGCTTCTTCAAATAAACTACTGAATTTTAGAACTGATTCATATTCTTCAGAACTATTTTCAATAATTAAATTTGAGATAAAATCATTTTCAACATCTTTTATATTGTTTGTATATAGAAACGTTGAAACAATTAATTTATTAATTTCTTCCTCCTGATATGAAAATGATTTTAAAAATGTTAATATTCTTTGATTCATCATATTATGTACATCGGAAAAATTTTAGTCATTGTAAAATCTTTATGATTACTTGATGAGTCAAAGCCTCTGAAGTAAGAATCCCAACATCTCTCTTGTGCTCTTTTTATTATTACATGATAATCATAATCAGAAAGGATTTTATTAACAAATTCATAATCTCCTCGATTGAAAAAATTATTTATTACAAAATTAAAACCTAAAAAAATATCCATAGGTGGGTGAGGAAGCCTTGGATTTGCTAATATTCCTAATTCACCAGTATCTCTTCCTGTTATATAGTCTCCTCCAAATTGAAAATGGTATGATGGATGAGTAAACTTTGGAATTCCATCAGTTCCGTCAGCGGATTCTACATGCTTATCTAAATGCCAACAACTTCTTAATGTTTTAATTTCTCCTTTTTCGTCCAAATAATTTCCATCAATATTTAACTCAAAGACATATTCCTGAATACAATCCACATCAACATTTTTTGGCTCTATAGTTTCTATGGTATTTGTTAAAAATATTTTATATTCATCCATGTCAGGGTATGAACCCGCTATTTTTTTATTTATATTAAATCCGATATTTAATAATTGATAATTAAAATGATTTAGATTGTAAAAATTCCCAATAAGGCTATATATGTCAGTGATTTCACAAGGAACGTTATATTGTTCTATTAAATCTGCGAGTTTTTGCAAGTCGTCTTTAAAATTTTTTACTTCCCAATATTCCATATAAATTAACTATTTGCTAAGCCTCGTAAATATTTGACGTCTGTTTCATCGATATAAGGTTTTATAGAGGCAATTTTATCTAAAGCATATTCTTTAGAAAAGTATTCTTTTTCTTGCCAAATTTTATAGTCCTTTTTTAGGATTAAAATTCCATCAAATGGATCTATTGCCTTATTACAACCTTTACATATAGTCCAAAATTTAGAACTCTTTGAAAATTTCGTAACTTCTAAAATAGTTAATTTAAGATTAAACTTTTCGGAGAGCATCTTTACTCTTTCGTTTGCATCTAACCTTCTTAAATTATTAATTCCAAATGTATCTGCCCACCAGTCCTCGACTTTTTTTGCCCACCATCTATCGTGAGAATTGCTAAACACTCCTTTATATTTATATTCTGATAATAGATGTAATAAATCCGTCCAATTTTCAGATGTTTTTGATACACCCAATCTAGCTGAAATTACATCTTCACCAATCAACATACCAATTGAATATATAAAGTTATCATTGATAAATCTGCTAAATTCATAAATCTGCCCAATCTTAGGTTCTAATTTTTTTAAAACTAGAGAATGTACTAATGATCTTTCTTCTTCTTTTAAGCGCAATATCTCCCAAATATTAAATTTCGTCTCATTTATAATATCATAAGATTCTTTATAAGCGTCAATCTTCTTTTTAAAATCTTCTTTTCCTTCAGTACCATCTAATTGTTGCTTTTTTATTGCATAATCAAACAAGTCTTGATTCAAAAAATCTTTATAGAAATCAGTTATTTTTTCTTCGTTTGAGATTAATATTATTGGTTTTTCAACAAATCCTGTTCTATGCTTACTTCTTAATGTTGCTGCGATAGTTGGTGCATCATAATATACTTGATCTGCTCCATTATTTAATCTATAATCCATAATTATAATGTCAGAATTAAATTCGTTTATATCATCTATAACTTGATTTAAATCTTTTTTAGGATCGTATTGGTCGACCGTATATCCAAGTTTTTCAAAATCGACTTTTCGACTTTCACCGGGTAAATCCTCTATATAACAAATTTTAGTATCCATATTGGTCTAGTTCTTTTTCTGTTGCTTTTGGTAATTCAATATAAATTGTTGTAGAAAATCCATCTTCAGGTTCAATAACATAAATTTTTCCTCTGTAACTAGCAATTATATCTTTTACAATTTTTAATCCTAAACCGGTTCCTGTAATTTCATTACTATAGTTTAGGTTTTCTAATGTATGTGGAGAAGATGTTGTGAAAAACTCTTCAAAAATTCGGTCTCTAAGTTCCTCTTTTATACCATCACCAGTATCTGAAAATTTTAAAAATAATTTATTTTCAATTTTTCCACAGCTTATTTTTATGATTCCTTCATTTTTTGATCGTCTTATTGCTTTTTTCGAATTTGTATATAAATTAAAGAATATAGAAGATAGCTCGGAGGGATGCATCGGTGTTGTAAACAGAAAATAACTTTCTCTTACAGGCATTAGAAAGTTAATATTGCTTTTTTCAGAATCAACATTTACTACATCCCAAAATTCTTCAGCTTTGCTTTGTAACTCAAGAGGCTGTAGATTTCTAGTAACATTTTGGGAAATAATAGAATCAAAATATGAAGTATAGGATTTGAATGTTTCTACATTTGATTGCAGAATTGATATTCTATTTAGAATAACTTCTTCATTTTTTAAAGTTTCCATCAGAAACTTAATATCAGAGTTCATATTAAGAATGTAGTCTTTCACCTCGTGTATGAATAGAGATATTGTTAATCCGACACTTCCCAATACTCTTAGCATTGACCTTTCTTTCAAAAAAGCTTCTTTTTCTTCTTCCTGAGCTTGTTGTAAAAGTTGAACTTCTTTTTTTATCTGTTCAATTTTCTTTTTTCTACCTTTTTTTACTTCAACATTTCCACTTTCTTTTTCTAGTTCTTTATCTAATTGTTCCAAAGTAAACGCAATGTTTTTTATACGAACTTCAACAGACTCAAAAACATTATCTATTTTTTTTTGGTTTGTAACTATTTTTACATTTCTTGCCTCTGCAATCTTTATAACAGCTGTTAAGATTGTTCTGTAAACAAAATTTCTTAATTGTATTAAAGCTTCGTTTTCAACTAATCCTTCTCGGCTAGAAGTTTCATTAAAGGTATTTTCTAAATCAATTAATTCTACAAATCCAAAAAAATTTATATTTGAATGCACAGGAAGAATAGATCTTTGCCTTGTGGAGGCGTCAAGACCAACCCAATCATTATTCGGTTCCCCATATGGTAAAACTCTAAATCCATTTCGATATAATCTAATCCCTCCCTGTTTTCTAGCTAGTTTTCTTATATTAGATTCTTGCATTTTAGGGATTAATCCTGTATTATATATGAAATAGTATGCTCTAAATCTTACATTTTTTAGATTAGAGAAAGGTACATTCTCTTCGTCAGGACTACTGCTGACATCACCGATTTCATCTATATTAAGCTTTGCACTATTAAGCCAAAATAATCCATTACCATCTTTATCAACTGATCCGTCAATAATAGCGGTAGCATGATTATAAACCATGTTTTTTTCATCGGCTATTTTAATGGTTCTATTATTAATTATTTTTGAAAATAAAACTTTAAACCCTGGATCAACTATTTCTTCTTTTGAATAATTAATTTCTTCATTTTTTGATAATGGAAAAGGTTGTAATATATCCATTACATAATTATATATCCTACGAATAGATGCTTCAGACCACTTATCTCTTAAACCATTAATTATAAGACTCGTTCCGGTATCATGCTCTTTCGGTCTACTTGTTACTCTATTGCTGATAATTCCCAAATCAACATCAGTTGCGTATTCATCCCAATTGATTGAAACAACTAATGCGTGCTCGTCTTCTTTTGTCTGTGTTATTATTGTTAGTTCTTTACCAAGTCTTTGAACAGCAAAACGACCAATTCCTTTTTGTCCTGCTCTTTTTCGATTAAAAATCTCTGAGGTAGGATTATGGATTTTGGAGCTGGAGGACAATCTCATAAATCCATTGATTAATTGAGCTCGATTCATTCCTGTTCCGTTGTCTTTTATATGCAAACTTCCTCCGATGACGTCTGTATTCTCAAATATAATATCTACTTGTGTTGCATCTGCATCATAGGCATTTTTGACTAATTCCGATACGGCGGTCTCCTGCCTTGCAACAAGTTCGTTGCCTAATCGATCAATAATACCAGCATCAATACTAAATCGAATGTTATTTTTGTCAAATGCAGAAAGTTTTGTAGAGAGTTCTATAATTTTATTATAATTATTAGGATCTTCTCTTAAAATCCTTTCTAGCTCCTGCCTTATTTTTAATTCTTCCATTAAGAATTATTTTTTTTATTTGGTATTACAATATACTAAGAACTTTAATAATATTAAATAAAATTAAAGTCAAATGGCTAAATACTTGATTAATCAATTATACTAAATATTTATCTAAAAACATTTGACCACCTTTTTAGCCACCCCTAAAAATAAAAACCTCTGAAAATCAAATGATTTCAGAGGTTTTTTGTACCCAGGACCGGGATCGAACCGGTACTCCTAAGAACTGGTGTTTGAGACCAGCGCGTCTACCAATTCCGCCACCTGGGCAAGTGTTAAATTGGTGTGCAAATATAGAAACTTTTTTTAATGTTCAAAAGCTTTTAAGAGAAAAATTTTAAAATTCTATCTCCAAACCATCATAGGCCAGATGCATTCCTTCCGGAAGATCCTTATCTTCAATATCATGCAGTCCGAGATGGTGACTGATGTGTGTTAAAAATAATTTTTTAGGCTTAAGCTCCTTGAACAGGGCAATAACGTCAGGAAGAATAAAATGGGCAGGATGTGGGTCGAATTTTCTGATGCAGTTTAGAACCAGAACATCCAGATTCTGCAGTTTCTCCTTTTCTGTATCCGAAATAAAATTGGCATCGGTAATATAGGCCAGGTTTTTAAATTTATATCCGAAGACCGTAATTTCATAATGGATCACTTCTACGGGTGTGATTTCAGTATCTAAAACGTGGAAAGGTTTATTTTCAATTTCGTGAAGATCAAAAGCCGGTGCTCCCGGATATCTTACATCAGCAAAAGCATAAGGAAAACGGTTTTTAATTTCATGTCCAACCCTTTGATAGCAGTAAATCGGCATATTTTTTCCGCTTTTAAAGATCAGCGGGCGCATATCATCAAGCCCAATCACATGGTCATTGTGTTCATGGGTAAGAAGAACAATATCTACAGTATTTTCGTGGTTGAGAAGCATCTGTTCCCTGAAATCCGGTCCGCAGTCGATCAGTATTTTTTTACTTTCCTCAGTAGTAATCATTACTGAGGAGCGGAAACGCCTGTCTTTGGGATTTTTGGAAGTACATACCTCGCATGTACAGCCTATAACGGGCACACCCTGGGAAGTACCGGTTCCTAAAAATTTCAACTTCATTTTCTTTTGAGGTTGGTTTAATTTTGGTAAATTTACGAAAAATTTCACGTCCTAATGTATCAGAAACTAACTCCTAAACAAAAAGCATTAACAATTAATCTAGATCCTACTATTTATGGTACTTTCGCAGAGATTGGAGCAGGGCAGGAGACTGTTCGCCACTTTTTTAGAGCAGGAGGGGCTTCCGGTACAATTGCTAAGGCGATGTCTGCTTACGACAAAGATTTTAGTGATGCCATTTACGGAAAAGAAGCAAAAAACAGGTATGTTACTCAAAACAGACTTCGTAAAATGCTCCGGTATGAAGTTGCGCTAATTGAAGAAAGAATTTCAAGGGAAAACAATCCCAACAGAAAATTTTTCTCTTATGCGAATACGGTAACTACCATTAATTTCGACAAAACGCTTAAAGGCCACGGATGGGTAGGAATCCGTTTCCAGACAAAGGAAAACGAGGATTACAATGAGATCGTGATTCACGTAAAATTTAAGGAAAACGATGCTACGCTACAGCAGGAAACTTTAGGAAACCTTGGAGTAAACCTTATTTTCGGAGCTTTCCATTATTACGACAATCCCAGAAATTTAATCGAATCTTTATACGATGATATTGCAAAAGACGGTCTTGAAATTGATATGATCGATTTCAGCGGTCCTGCTTTTGACTATGTTGATAACAGACTCATGTCGCTGCAGCTTGTGAAGCATGGAATGACAGATGCGGTGATTTTCAATTCCCAGGGAAGCAATATGCTGCCTGCCGATGTTTTATACAAGAAAAATATATTCGCGGTAAGAGGAAGTTTCAGGCCTGTAACGAAGGTGAATATCGATATGCTTAAAAACGGACTTGAGATGTTCCAGAAAGACGCAACCTGTACCCATGAAGAAACAGAAGTGCTTATTGAGATCACTATTTCAAACCTTAGGGCGGATGGAGATATTGATGAGAGAGATTTTATGGACAGGGTGGATATTCTCGGTAAACTGGGCTATACCGTTATTATTTCCAACTTCTCGGAATATTACAGACTGATCGATTATTTTGCATCTTATACAAGCGGGGATATTGGTGTTGCAATGGGTGTGAATAACCTTCTGATGGTGTTTGATGAGAAATATTACAAAGACCTTTCGGGTGGAATTCTGGAAGCATTCGGGAAGTTCTTCAGAAACGGAATGAGGGTGTATCTTTATCCTTACAAAGACCCTGAAACCCATGAATTGCTGGATTCTTCAAATCTTAAAGTAGAAGAAAACCTAAAAGAACTTTACAAATATTTCAAACACAATAACCGTATTGTAGATATTACCAATCACAATCCGGAATTTCTGGAAATTTATTCCAGAGAAATATTAAGAAAAATTGCATGCTGCGTTAAAGGCTGGGAAAACCAGGTTCCTGAAGGTGTGGCAGAAATGATAAAAGAACGCGGAATGTTCGGCTATAAAGAAGAGCTTTCCTTCAAACAATTCTCCTAAAAACAAAATAAAATGTCAGAAATAAAGAAAAGACTTTCTTCCATTCTTGAAAGTCCGAAACATAATACAGAAGAAAAGCTTCAGAAAGTATGCCACCTGCTGGACCAGGAAATCTCTTACTTCAACTGGACAGGATTCTACTTTAAAAACGGAGATAAGGATGAACTGAAATTAGGTCCCTACGTTGGGGCACCTACTGATCATACCATCATTCCTTACGGAAAAGGGATCTGCGGACAGGTTGCTGTTTCCAATGAAACATTCGTAGTTCCGGATGTTCACCAGGAAAGTAATTATCTAAGCTGCTCTATCGATACAAAAGCTGAAATTGTAGTTCCAATTTTCAAAGACGGTAAGAACGTAGGTCAGATTGATATCGATTCCCATACTGTGGATCCGTTTACAGCTGAGGACCGTGAACTTTTGGAATGGCTTTGTAATGAAGTGTCCAAGATTTTGTAATTGAAATTTGATTTCGAAATAAACATCAGCTCCGGTTTAATCGGGGCTTTTTTGTTGAATTTGAATTTAATTGGTAGAGGATCCCGAAGCCACCAATTGGCTGCTGAGAAATGTGACACATTTTTTTTGACCACCCCGTCAAAAATTCTTTGAATTTTCGCCATCCCTCCTGGAGAGGGGAATTCCGGCCCCTCAGACGAATTCTCGCCCATATGAAAATCTTTGATTTTCATAGAACTTAAGTGCTCTTCTATGCATCCTTTATTATAACTTATAAAAACTTAAGTGTTTAAAACTTTTGCTTTTTTTGTGGTTAAAAATTAATGCTGTATCGCATGAATTTCAGCTAAGAATTCCTTAAAATAATCCCCGCACTTTGCGATGTGTGTTCCATACCAGGAAAACGCTTCTCCATTTACAATCATGATCTTTTTGTCAGGATAAAAAGCTTTCATTTCTTCAATATGTTTTTCTTTGAAGGGGAAAGGTTCCGAAGAAAGCATAATGACATCCGCTTCAGAAAGATCTTCCATTTGAATCTCAGGATAACGGGTTTTGTTCTTAAAAACATTTTCAAAACCAATCTCAGACAGGATTCTGTGAATAAAAGTATCTGAACCAATGGTCATATATGGATTTTTCCAGATGAGGTAAGCTGCTTTTACCGTTGAACCAAGTTTTGCCTGCTCCAAGACCTCGTAGGTCTTAAGATTGAACTGCTGAGCCCTTTCTTCTTTATTAAAGAGATTTCCGAGTGTTTTAAGAAGATAATAATTGTCTTCAATGGTTTCCACATTGGTTACAATGACTTTAAAATCGTTCATCAGTGCTTCCACCTGCTCTTTGATATTTTCCTCTTTATTGGCCAGAATGAGATCCGGTTGCAATGCCCTGATCTTATCAATATTGATATTTTTTGTTCCCCCGATAACCGGGACAATTTTTACTTTATTTTCAGGATGGATGCAGAATTTTGTCCTGCCGATAACTTCATTTTCAGTAAGACCGAGATCAAATAACGCCTCTGTAATGGATGGGACTAGTGAAACAACTTTCATATTCAGACTTTGTCTGCCTAAATTACAAAAGTTTTCCCGTCAGGAAAAGTCCGGCTACGGAAAAATAAATAATAAGCCCGGTAACATCCACGAGAGTTGCCACAAATGGAGCGGAAGAAGTAGCAGGGTCGAGGTTCAGTTTTTTCAGGATAAAAGGAACCATGGATCCTGAGAGCGTTCCCCAAAGAACGATCATTACAAGAGAAACACCAACACTTAAGCCTACATAGGGCCAGTACATTCCGTAATCGAAAAATCCCGCTTCATGCCACACCATAATCCTTAAAAAGCCGATAATACCAAGGATACCGCCCAGGGCGAGCCCGGTAAAGATCTCTTTTTTCATAACATACCACCAGTCTTTCAGGCCGATTTCCTGAAGAGCCATAGCCCGGATAATAAGGGTTGCTGCCTGGGAACCGGAATTTCCCCCACTGGAAATAATTAATGGTACAAATAAAGCCAATACAACAGCTTTCTGAATTTCATCCTCAAAATAACCCATTGCAGAAGCAGTCAGCATTTCCGAAAAGAAAAGAATAATCAGCCACGTACCTCTCTTTTTGATCATTTCCATCAGTGAAGTCTGTGTATAAGGATCATCTAGCGCTTCAAGACCCCCGAATTTCTGAATATCTTCCGTATTCTGCTGTTCAATCTGGTCAAGGATATCATCAATCGTTACAATACCTACAAGGACACCGGCTTCTGTAATGATGGGAAGGGCAGTCCGGTCATATTTTTCAAAATAAGTTACCGCATCCTCCTTGGAAGTGGTTGTCATTATTGCTACAAAATGATTGTCGGTCATATCCGAGATCAAAGTATCTTCTTCTGCCAGCAGAAGGCTTCCTAAAGCAATATCATCAATGAGGCGGTTTCTTTCATCCACTACATAAAGATGGTTCATGGTTTCCACTCTCTTTCCGACTTTTTTGATCTGCTGAAGACACCTTTTTACCGTCCATTCTTTACGGATCTGGATGTAGTAAGGCGTCATCAGACGGGCAATAGAATCTGAGTCATAGCCAAGAAGCTTCAGGGCGATCCTTCTTTCCTGGGGATTAAGATGATTGATGGAATATTTGATCAGTTCATCCGGGAAGTCCTCAAAAAGAGAGGTTCTGTCATCCGGAGTCATTCCGTTCAGGATTTCAGAAACTTCTTCACTTCCGATGCTTCTGATGGTTTCTTCCTGGAAATCAGGGTCAAGATGGGAAAAAACTTCCGCTTTATATTCCTTCGGAACTTTTAAAAATGCCAAAAGCCTCTCATCAGCAGGAAGATTGCTAAGAGTTTCGGCGATATCGGCAGGATTAAAGATAAGTTCGTCTCTGGAATTCAAAACGTGAATTTTTTGGATATGCAAAAATAATTCAAAAATTTAAGACTATGAAGGAAAGACAGAAAATTAAGATTAATAAAACATTAAAATAGAGCAGAACATCTTTCTGGAAATAAAAAACACCCGCCGGAGCGGATGTTCAAAAATTAAATTTAATTCATAAATACCTATATTATTCAAGAATAGGTCCGCATAAAGGGTAAGGAGAAGGCATACACATACCTCCGTCACAGCATTCCCCAAATCTACATTGGGAGTGGTCCTGACATTTTCTGATCAATTGGCCACCGTTGATTTGCTGCTGCTGTTTCCTGGTGAGTTTTTTTAGATTTTTCATGGATATTTTGTATTAAGTAAAAAACTGATTTATTCTTCAATACAGTCATATTCCATACAAACGCCCCAGCAGCAGAAACCAATGAAACATGGTCTGGTTGCGCTGCATCTTTCAATAGCTCCCCCGTTGATTTTTCTTTGTTGTTCTCTGTTGAGTTTCTTTAAATTTTTCATGGTAAATATTTTTTAGTTCAATAAAAGATAAGACTCTTAGAATTCAATACATGCTTGTGGGCTACATACTCCATCACAACACCATCCAACGGTGCATGGTCTGGTTAAACTGCATCTTGCGATAGTCCCGCCATTGATCTGGCTTTGCTGCTCTCTGTTTAATTTCTTTAGATTTTTCATATCAATAATTCTTTTAATCATTAATAAAAATCTGTATTAGAACTCTATGCAGGCATATTCTTTACAGGCACCATCACAGCACCATCCGATACTGCATGGGTTGGTAAGGCTGCATTTAGTGATGGCTCCGCCATTGATCTGTCTCTGTTGCTCTCTGTTGAGCTTCTTTAAATTTTTCATATTATTTTAGTTTTAATTTGTAGCACTAAAATAATAAAAAATATTTAATTATTCATTACTTGGTGAAAATATTTATCTAGTAATCAGATTGTTCTGGATTTTTTTCTACTTTATTAAAAAAACGTAGATAGAAAAAAAATGTTGGGGAAGTGAATTATGGGATAGTCAATTGTGAATTGTCAGTTTATCAACAGTTAATTATTGACAATTAAAAATAGTGTTGATAATGATGAGTGACTAGTGAATCGTCAATGAGTGAATTTTTTTAGCAGTAACAATTGCCCATTGACTTGCGCAGCAAAATTGCCCATTCACATAGGGAATTGTAAATTGTCAATGGGTGAATTTTTTTGATCGTAATAATTGACATTGACTTGCGAAGCAAATTCACCATTCACCTTTAAAGTTCTGCTCCAGCCCCGGATTTAAGTTTTCTGAGTTTTTTCAAAATGCCTTTTATTGCTCCGTCTGTTCCTATTTTAATAGAATTTTCGGTGGAACCTAAAAGACGCATATTCTTCCGGTACGTATCATAATCAGTTTCCGTAACCAGATTTCCTCCTGCATCAAAAAGTTTCATGCTCACTACAACCTGGTTGGAAAATACATATTTGCCGATTCCTACCTTGAAATATCTTACTTTGGGAACAACAGCGAAATCAGCATCGTTATTGACACAGTAATCCGTGATGGTTTGTTTTTCAATACTGTCGAAAGGAATCTGTACCTCGGCTCTGAGTATTTTATTCTTTCTTCCGCTGAAATTATCGGAAACGGCACTGAAAAAAGCAAGGTTTGTAGGTTCTTTGATTTCCTCAATATCCGGTTCTACCTCGGGATTGAAGTATAGGATTTTTTTTGTTTTGTTGTCGGCGTTTTTCTGTGCTTTTACCGAAATAAAACCAACCAGTAAAAAAGTTCCGACAGCTGTAAAAAATATAAATTTTCTCATTGTGTAATTCGTATGCAAAATTACTGCCTTTTCACCGGATGACATACAATTTATTAAGAAATTTTTAACATTTTTTTCTATCAAAATCAATAAATGAAATCGATAATGTTTGCAGAATCAAAAAATAGTCGTAATTTTGCACCCGTTACATAATAATCATTAAACAATATTGGAATGTACTTAACAACAGAAAAAAAAGCAGAAATTTTCGCAAAACATGGAAAATCTGCACAGGACACAGGAAGTGCTGAAGGGCAAGTAGCTCTTTTCACTTTCAGAATCAACCACTTATCTCAGCATTTAAAGGCTAACCGTCACGATTTCAACACAGAGAGATCTCTAGTGAAATTGGTAGGTAAGAGAAAAAGCTTATTGGATTATCTTAAGAAAAAAGATATTACAAGATACAGAGCTATTATCGCTGAACTAGGTTTAAGAAAATAATCTACAGAGATTTTCAAATAAAAGCAACTTCGAAAGAGGTTGCTTTTTTTTATGTTCCCACTTTTTTATCTTTTCCAATTCTCCCCAAATGTGTATTCTGAAAACTGTCGGGATATTTCAATCCGTAGCCCAGTATCCTGTCGAATGCTGAGTGGGCAAACACTATGGCACCCACCATCTGAAGATAGGGAAGGGAAAGGAAAGTTCCGGTAAGGTATATGATGACAGCCAATCCAAGGTGATGAAATAAGTTGTAGAAAAATGCTCCTGTTTTATTATTGAAGACATACCCCAGCATGGAAATGTCCGGAGCCAGGAATAATCCGGCAAACCACCACCAGGAAAGCTCTGTCTGGCTAAAAGCAAATAGTCCCAGTAATAAAAAGGCAAAATATTCCAGCTGTAATTGAATTTTCATAAGAATAAAGGTGTTGATTGCCTGATAAGTATGCTGCTCACCATAAAAAGTTACTCTCTACATTAGATTTAAAACAAAAGTGAGACGTTTAAACATCTCACTTTAATTATTAAGTTAATTTTGTATAAAAATAGTATCCTAGTGTCCGGATTTTGCTTCAGTACTTTCCACGTGCCCTAAATACTTACTGCAGTATGCTCCAAAGATAAGAATCACCAGATAACAGAATACCGGAATGATAAATGAATGCTGTACTCCCAGCTGATCAGCAAGATATCCCTGGAAAATAGGAATGATAGCCCCTCCCAATATTGCCATGACCACTAAAGAAGATCCCTGGCTGGTATATTTACCCAAACCTGAAATGGCCAGAGTATAAATATTGGAAAACATAATAGAGTTAAAGATCCCGATTCCCAGAATGCTGTACATCGCCAGTTCACCGTGGTTAACCATCGCAGAAATTAGAAGAACAACATTTACTGCTGCGAAAATAGATAATGTTCTTGCCGGCGCTGCTTTACCGATGAAGAAAGCAATAAAATTAAGTACAATAAACACAAGGAAAAAGCTGACCTGTGCAAAACTCAGGTCTACGATACTAAAAATAACTAAGAATACAGCTGCAGCCGCACCCAGCATATATACAGCCTTTTTACCCTGACTCAATGACTGGTTCAAAGAAATAGCGCCGAGAAAACGCCCGATCATTGCACCACCCCAATAAAGTGCAAGATAGTTTTTGCTGATGATTTCATTAAAACCCATGATTTGAGGCTGCTCCAGAAAGCTGATGATAAAACTTCCCACCGCTACTTCTCCGCCTACATAGCAGAACATAGCAAAAACTCCGAATTTCAGATGGCTGAACTGAAGAGCACCCCATCCTTTTACGATCTCTTCTTCCTGGGTCTGGAAAGAAGGCAGTTGTACCCTCGAAATTAATAATGCAACCAGTAACAGGATTCCTGCAAAGATCAGGTAAGGAATTCTTGTGGCCACAGCACTGAAAGAACCGTCGGGAGCTGAGAAAAATTCAAAGATAAGATGGCCTCCCAGCACCGGCGCAATTGTGGTTCCGAAGGCGTTGAAAGCCTGAGTCATATTCAGCCGGCTGGAAGCTGATTCTTCACTTCCGAGTAATGACACGTATGCGTTGGCCGTAATCTGAAGCACGGTAAAGCCCAGTCCCAGAATAAACAAAGCCCCCAGAAATAAAGGATAATAAGAAAAAGTTGCTGCCGGATAAAATAATACACATCCAAAGGCAGCCAGAAAAATACCAAACATGATTCCCTTTTTGTAGCCTGCTTTATTAATAGGATCTCCTTTTGAAATAGAGATCAGGAAATAGATAAGCGAACCAATAAAATACGCTCCGAAAAAACAGAACTGTACCAGCATGGATTCGAAAAAGGTGAGTTTGAAAAGCTGTTTCAGATAAGGGATAAGGATATCATTCATACAGGTGATGAATCCCCACATAAAAAAGAGCAGCGTGATCGTTATCAACGGAACCGTATAATTCCTGCTCTGTGTTTTTACTTCTTTATTGGTCATAAACATTTATTTATTTGAAAAAGAACGGCTAAGCTCTTTTCAGTTGATTTCCTCGTACATCTATATTTGAGAAGCAGGGCAAATATAAGGCAGTGATCTGTTTTTATGCAACTTTCAGAAGATTTTTCTTTAGATAAAATGTATCTGATGCCTTATTTGCACTTTTTGAGACAATAATACGAAAACAACAGGATTTAATAATCAATTTACTTTAAAAAAAACATTTTTTATCATCCGGAATACTGAACGGGTTAAACAGGCCGTCAGTAATTTTTACATCTTTGATAAAAAAGGAGGGGAAATCTTACGATTCTGAGTAGTATTTCTGAGACTGAAAATTTAATATCTCATTATTATATGGTATATTTGCAGACGAAAATTTAGACGAAATATCAATAATTAAAGCACTCAATACGGAGTGCAACACAAACAATTTATGAGTATACCTCAAGCAATTACAGAAACGATTATTCTTGCAGACGGCAGAGAAATCACAATTGAAACAGGAAAATTAGCAAAACAGGCTGATGGTTCTGTAGTCGTAAAAATGGGCGGAACAATGCTTTTAGCAACTGTTGTAGCCAGCAAAGAAGCAAAAGACGGAGTAGATTTTCTACCCTTAACTGTAGATTACAGAGAAAAATTCTACGCAGGAGGAAAAATTCCTGGAAACTTTTTTAGAAGAGAAGCCAGACCATCAGATCAGGAGATCCTGACCATGCGTTTGGTAGACAGAGTTCTTAGACCATTATTCCCTGAAGATTTCCATGCTGAAGTTCAGGTAATGATTTCATTAATTTCTTATGACGGACAGTCAATTCCTGATGATTTAGCAGGTCTTGCAGCTTCTGCAGCCATTGCTATTACAGACATTCCTTTCAACGGACCAATGTCTGAAGTAAGAGTCGTAAGAATCAACGGTGAACTTTCTATCAACCCTAAATTTGAAGATCTTAAAATTGCTGACCTTGATATCATGGTGGGAGCAACTAAAGATTCTATCGTAATGGTAGAAGGGGAGATGAAAGAAATCTCTGAGCAGGAAATGCTTGAAGCGATCCAGTTTGCTCACGTAGAAATCAAAAAACAGGTTGAAGCTCAGGAAAGATTAGCTGAAAAGGTAGGTAAATCTTTACCGAAAAGAGAATACAGCCACGAAAATCACGATGAAGCCATCCGTGAGAAAGTGTGGAAAGAAACATACGATAAAGTATATGAAGTAGCGAAAACTCCTTCAGGAAAAGAAGAAAGAGGTGAAAAATTCAAAGCTGTTCTGGATGAGTTTTTGGCTCAATATGTAGATAATGCTGAAGAATTAGAAAGAGTAACCCCTTTCGCTAAAGTATATTACCACGATGTAGAGAAAGAAGCGATGCGTCAGATGATTTTGAATGATAAAATCCGTCTTGATGGTCGTGATCCTGAAACTATTCGTCCAATCTGGAGCGAAATTGATTATTTACCGGGAGCTCACGGTTCTGCCATCTTTACAAGAGGGGAAACTCAGTCTTTAACAGCTGTAACGTTAGGTTCAGTGAAAGATGCGAACATGGTAGACAGCGTAATGGTAAATTATGACGAAAGATTTTTCTTACATTATAACTTCCCGCCGTTCTCAACTGGTGAAGCAAGACCTTTAAGAGGAACTTCAAGAAGAGAAGTAGGACATGGAAACCTGGCTCAGAGAGCTTTGGCAAACATGATTCCTGAAGAGAATCCTTACACCATCCGTATCGTTTCTGATATTTTGGAATCAAACGGTTCATCTTCTATGGCAACTGTTTGTGCCGGAACTTTAGCATTGATGGATGCCGGTATTCAGATTGCAAAACCTGTTTCTGGGATTGCAATGGGATTGGTAACAGACGTTAAAACCGGAAAATTCACTGTTCTTTCTGATATCTTAGGAGATGAAGATCACCTGGGAGATATGGACTTTAAAGTAACGGGAACTGCAGACGGTATCACCGCTTGTCAGATGGATATCAAAATCCAGGGTCTTTCTATGGATATCATGGAAAAAGCTCTTCTACAGGCAAGAAACGGAAGACTTCATATCTTAGATAAATTAAATGAAACTATTTCTGCTCCAAGAGAAGATGTGAAACCGCACGCTCCGAAAATGGTAATGCTTGAGATCTCTAAAGATTTCATTGGTGCTGTGATCGGGCCTGGTGGGAAAATCATTCAACAACTTCAAAAAGATACAGATACTGTTATTGCTATTGAAGAAGTAGGAGAAATCGGAAGAATTGAGATTTCTGGTGTAAGCAGAGAGAAAATCAATGCAGCGATCGCCAGAATCAACGAGATTACATTTGTACCAGTAGTAGGTGAAGTGTACCAAGGAAAAGTAGTGAAAGTAATGGATTTCGGAGCTTTCGTAGCGATTGCGAAAGGTACTGAAGGACTTCTTCATATTTCTGAAATCGAATGGGCTCGTCTGGACAAAGTTCCTTACAACGAAGGTGACGAAGTAGAAGTGAAGTTCATGGGTTATGATGACCGTAAGAAAATGAAGCTTTCAAGAAAAGTTCTTTTACCAAGACCTGCAAGACCTGAATCTAAACCGAGACCGGAAGGACAAGACAGACCTCAAGGTGACAGAAGACCGGAAGGACAGGGCAGACCTGACAGACCGGCAAGAAGAGAAGAGAATACAAGACCGGAAGGGGAAACAGCTGCCGGAGATCAAAATCCTTCACTTGAAGCTTAAGATCAAATCTTTTAGATATAAATAGAATCCCTCATTTTTGAGGGATTTTTTTGTAACAAAATTGAATGTTTATGCTTTTCCTGGATCGGGCAGATAATGCTGATGTTGGCGTTAAAACTTATTAAATAGTATGATTTGATTTGACGACAACTCAAAAGAAAAAATATGTTTAGTAAGGCACTTTTTGTTTAAATTTAAAGTATAAAATTATTTTTATGGCTTACAGTACTGAACTTGTGGACAGAATCCGTGAACGGCTTTCAGAATTTCCGGATCTTGAGATCAACGAAAAGAAAATGTTCAGTGGATTATCATTTTTGGTCAATGGTAAAATGTGCATCAATGTGAGCCATGATAATCTCATGTGCCGTTATCATCCTGATCTGGAAGAGGAAGTTTCGGAAAGAACCGGCTTTCTTCCGATGATTATGAAAGGGAAACAGCTTAAAGGCTATTGCTATGTGGAACCTGCAGGTTTTCAAAAGCCTGATGACTTTGAATACTGGATAAAAATATGCCTGGATTATAATTCGACAGCCAAAGCTTCAAAGAAAAAATAATCTTAATATTCCTGAAACTTTAAATGTCAGGAATATTAAGATTTAACCGTATAAGTTTTCGCGTATCTCGATTAAGATTTTCTCCGTCTTTTTTATGTCCGGATACTCGGGAAGGGTAGAAGCTGCGTGATGAAGTTCTATGGACTTTATCAGATCTTCTGCTTTTTGCATAACCGCTTCATAGGACCAGTTTCCGGCTTTGATGCCGAGTAATTCCTCTCTGTTGTCTACGCGGATATTTAATGAATTGGTTTTGAATATATGCTCACAGGACTGTAATAAACGGATGGTGTGCATCATGTTTTTACTGTCATAATTCTGTCCGTGTTCCTGGTTGACGTTATAACGGTCCTCATTGCGTTCGGAAACCCATTTCCAGTATTCTTTATAGTCTTTGCAGTACGTGGAATAGGCATCCAGATTACAGAAGAGATAGGCTGTTGGTTTTTCGTCTTTCGGAACGGAGGATACAGACACCTGGTTGGCTTCTTCATGCTGGACCATTCCCTTATACCCTAAAGTTTCGGATTCATCATAAAAAACGGCGTACATTCCTTTGGTATTCCCGATATTGACCAGTCCGCATTTTTCCTGCATCTTTCCGCTTTCTGAAAGCCATTTCTTAAGAGGAACCGAGCCCTGATCTTCAAGAATATAACAGAAATCAAGAACAGATTTTCTTTCTTTTTCTATGGGATTAAGGATTTTTTTATTCAGTCCTTTAGCCTTTTTGATTTGTGAAACAGCATATCCCGCAAAGGTATCTTTACATAATTTAGACAAAAAATCTTCCGGGCGGAGAAGATCCATCAGCGGATGCTTTTGCAGAATGCAGTCTTCCGGACTGGCCAGCACTTCCAGAATATTGGGATTGTTTTTCTGTAACAGCTCTACAAACCGTCCGATTTCATAATAAGTGATATCATTCGTTTCATTGGAAATCTGCGGTATATAATTCAGTCTGTAAAATTCTTCCTTTGGCAAATAATATACGCCACGGATATCTGTGTCGGAATTTTCAGTGGCCAGCCCGAAAGAGCGGCTTCCGGAGATGGCTTCGAAGAGGATGAGGTTGTAACTATGTAAAGTTGATATACCAAACATGATGTATTTTCAATCTGAATTATGAGGACTAATTTTGATTAAATTCTTTCAATAATTTTTTTGTTCTTAATAGTTCTTTAAACATATTATTAGTTGCTAATTCTGCTCTTCTTTTGGCTGTGCTAAATTTTGAAGTAAAATGTGTGTTCATCTGTGTAAATGTTTCTAAGAAGCTTGCTGTACCCTCAATTGCGCCATCAACAGATTCAGCAAATATTGGAATATTCCCTAGTAATTCATCTTTACCAGCTTCATCGAGTGTATTAGAATTAATTGCCTTAAGAACAATTTCAGAATAAGATTGAATACTATTACTAATTGCTTCTCTAAACTCTGGTAAAAGAGCTTCAAAATCTTCTGAATATTTATCTAAATCTAAAGCATACTCATTTGATATCTGTTTCGCCTTACTCAATTTTAGCCTTTCATCTTTGATTGTTTTCACTCTGTTTAACTGCTTTGTTCTTTCACCAGTTTTTGTAGTAAAGAAATTCATAGCAACTGTAAGTTTATTTGTCGTGGTGGTTAAATCTGAGAAGAAGCCAACGGTTTTTTCCACATCTTCTATAAAGTTTTCAAACTCTAAATTATAGTCTCCTTTATCGATCTTCATTGCTAATAACTCATATTTGTCGGTTGTTTCTTCAACAGATTTATCATTTTTTTTTGAAGTATTCTTTCTTTTGGCTATTGGTCTTTTTCGAGAAAACTTTTGACTTACTAAATTTGAGATATGTAATAAAGCTAAATTTTTTAAATCTTCTGTCTTTTCAAATTCGGAAAATAATATACCATCCTCCTTTGATATTTTATGTCTAAAATCTTTAACTTTTTGAAATTGTTCTAAATCGATATCATAAACATTTTGATTTCCTTCAGTTTTAAAATACATCATAATATGAGTGTTTTCTTTATCCTTTTCATATTTAGTTTTTGCATTTTCATATTCTTCTAAGGTACCAGACTCATGTCTGTTCGTAGGCGTTCCGAATCTTTGCCAAAAAATTCCAAGAAAAACGTCATATTGATCATTAATTTGATTATTGATTACATCTTGAGCATCATCACCTTTTCCTGGATATGTGTTTTTTTCCCAATTGACAATTTCAAATTTTATATTTTTATCTTTTCCTACTAAAAAATCTAACTCTTCTTTTAATGCAAAAAACATTTGCCTTTCTGCTTTAACATCACCTGGAGAAGCTAAAAAAAATCTTAGAACATTTACTTTTTTCATGCTATTAAATATTTTTATCAAATATATTCTTAATTTACATTAAACAATTACGGTTATCCATAATCGTTTAATTTTTCACACAACTATTCACAATTACTTCCAGCGCTTTTTCCGCATCACAGGCATATAAACCTGAACACCAAGCCGGATTGGCTTCAATCAAAGCCCAACCCTTTCCCTGGATAATTCCAAAATCTAGAACAATAGCTTCCGGTAGTGTTTCGGAATATTTTTGAATAAAATCTTTAAAAAATTCAAACATATTATTTTTTTCAATTTCGGAAATCGGATTGGTATTAAATTCATTATTTCGCCAATATGAAGAATGAGTTTTTATTTCATTGTTTAAAACAAAACATCTTACTTCAAGCTCCCATTCCACAACTTCTGAAGTGAAAACAGTACTTTCCAAATCTAAGGAATCAAAACCTTTGATATTGGTGACTTTATCGAAAACTCCGGCTTTAAAACTTTTAAAATCAGAGCATTTAATGAAAATATTTTCTTCATTCACAAAATCTCTCAGTTGTCCGTAAGAAATTTTACGCTTTGTAAATTCTTCCGAAATCCCTGCAAGCCAATCGTTTTTTGGTTTTGTCAAAGTAAGATTGCATTGTTCAGCTACAATTTCTGCATAAATATCTTCTCCATATACTGCAATCACATTTGAACGAAACTCTTCGGGAACGTTCCATTTTGCATTAAAACGGTTTAGTTCGTAAGGCGAATTAATTGATGCTTTTTTCAAATTGTTGCTATCTTCCGTATACATCGGAGATAAGGCGATTATATTTTTCATGGGTTTGCTTTACATTGATGTCTTGTTTAGTATCTGGTCACTCACCAACCGGTAATGATTTAAAGTCCTGTATTTTATTGTTTTTCCATTATATTCTATTTCTTTACTCATTCCATGATAACATCCGCCGGAATATCCCTTTTTGTCGCTGCTCAGAATCAAATATTCCGCTCCTCCGCAATCAGCGTAAACATCAAGTACAATCATGAGATCGTCCTGGTTTCTGCCACGCTCTTCATAGCACAGATCAAGGAATGAAAGGTCAATATGCTCAGCCCTGAACTTATTCTCTTTACAAACAAATTCACACTCTCCTTCTTCAAGAATTTCCTGAAGCAATTCAGAATCTGCATGGTTTCCAAATGTTTCATAATATCTTTTAATGACATACCTTACAAAATTCTCTGTATAAAAGATAATTTCATAATTATAATGATTCATTTCTTCCCAGAAAACCCGGTAATAGAAATTGGTTTCAGCAATACTGTATCTTGTAAAAAAGTCCTTATAAACATCCGGAATAATCAATCCATATTCTTCCCTCAAATATTCACATCTTTTGAGAAAAGGATGAGTTGAAAGTTTGGGTACAGTATTAACTTTCCGTTCTGGAGTAGGTGCGACCTTCTTTTTAAAAAAGTTAAATATTTTCATTTTTTTATTTTAGTATGTGTCTGAAAATCTTTTCCATTTCACTTTTATCAGTCCTCCCACTTCTAAGGCTTTTCGATTTTTCTTCGTTTTCCAAAACGGTCTTTTCCAAAAACCCAAAAAGTTCCCAATCATTCGGGTGCTCATAAGATTCACCTTTAGTAGCTTTTAAAGCGATAAGATCTTCTATTTTTTTCCGGGTATAATCATCAACCAACACTAACAGCTCACTGAATAAAACCGGAGGAACCGTTCCTTTTTCTATGATCCATTTTCCGGTCAGTGCAGTTCTCAGACAGTAAAAATAGCTTTTCAGTTTTACTTCATCACTTCTGCAGGCTTCCAGATATTTTTTACTCATGCTCAAATAGTGGTAAGAGACCGCTATTGGCGAAAAGCAGGCATCTGCCAAAGGAGTGAACAGCTCTAAAAACTTCTCATTCTTTTTATAAACGATAGGAGAATAAAACCAGCTCAGTAAAGCTGCATTCGACTTCAATAACAAATGAAATGTTTTCCGGAGGTCCCATCCCGAACCGTCCAGATCGTCCTCAGTCATGAATTCTATGGTTTCGTCTTTATCCCAGGGAGAAAGATACCAGTCTTTTTCATGCCGGTAGATAAAGCGTATGTCATAATCGCTGTCCGGGGAAGCAAAACCCCATGCTCTGCTTCCTGATTCCACAGCCAAAAGGACTTCTACACTGCGTGTTTCCTCTATTTCTTTTATTTTCTCTAGTATTTTTGGTGTCATTATGTTCAATTTTAAGGCAAAGTAAAAGCAGGAGTGCGCAGTCTTTTTGCGTAGATTTTCCGTGAAAGTTTAATTTGAAACAATTCAACAAAAAAGAGGCTGTACATACTAATGACAGCCTCTTTTCAATAAAATTAAATTCTAACTACTTCTACTTTTAAGCAGTAATCTGCTTTGTTTCTTTTCCTTTCTCCGCTTGTTTTTTATCCAGTTTCTCAGATATCTTTTTTACGATGTATTCTATCGCGATAGGTGCTATAATGGCAATCAATGCTTTAAATATTCTTGATTTCATAGTAAGATTTTTTTAATGTATAAATTAATACAATTTCTGAGCCATTTTAAAAATGGTAGGATTGATCGGTGTTGTAGAGTATATCATTAGGCTGGTTTTTTACCACTCTGTCAAATCTTCGATTTGCCGCCCTCCAAGGAGAGGGAATTCTGATCCGACGAATTTAATCATCATGAAAATCTTAGATTTTCAAGGAAACTTAAGTGATCTTCTTTTCAGACATCCCGTCACTTAAAAATAACTAAAGTGTTTAAAAAATTTTGCCCCTTTTGTGGTTAAAAATGTAGAAAGAATTAAATCAACCCCTCATCAGGAACTTCTAAATTTTCATAGTTTTTACATCCAGCTCTAAATTTATCCTGAAGCTTTAACCTCAGCTTTCTAGGTTGATGAACAATCAGACATTCTCCAAAACCCAGCAGCACTCTTTCGAGTTCAAAATTAATCTGTACACAGATCTTAAATAATGTGCCATCCTCCGTTTCGTTTATAATCTCCTGACTTTTATGAAGCGGTTTTGTTTTTACATAAGGCGCATTGGAAGAATCTACAAAGAAAACAACATTTCTGGGAGCCATCGTTTCAGAAACCGTAACCCCTACAATATCTTTAAAATATTCATCACCATCCAGATCTTTATCAATATACTGGATGTTTTCCTCCACATCAATCTTTTCCATTCTGTCGAGGGCTAAATTGTACATTTTATCTTTATACTGGCAGATCAGGAACCACCTGTTATTAAACTCCTTCAGAAGCTGCGGGTGAACCACATAATGACTGGATTCCCGGGCGGTAAAGCTGCGGTAGAGAATATTGAGCACCCTTTTGTTAGATATGCTTTCATAGAGAATATCAATATGCTCAAGCCCTTTCAGCTGTTCATTTTTATCCAGATGAATGATGGATTTCTGTCCGGTGGAATGAATAGAATCCTCCAGTTTCTGAATGACCCCGTTCATCTCTTTGAACATAGAAAAATCTTTGAACTGTTTCAGGATCTGAACCGCATTATTCATCGCTTTAAGATCGCTTTCATTCACAGAAATATTGTGGATGCTGTATTCAGGATCGCTGTAGCGGTAATATTTTCTGTTGTATACTTCAATAGGGGCTTCATACCCGAATTTCTCACTCCGCATATTCTGCAGATCCAGCTGAACTGTCCGCCTGCTTACATAAGATTCCTTACCTTCAAACTCAAACAGTGCATCAGAGCACGCATCAATAAGATCATCCAGCGTATACTTGCGGTATTTGTTCTTAAGACATTTATCTAATGTTTTGTAACGGATGAGGGCATTTTTATTGGATGACATGGTTATGTGGTTTTTGTTGGAAAAGGGGAAATGTGAATTGTCAATGGTGAATTTTGCTTTGAAAGTCAGTTTCTTAATTGTTTTCATAATTGACGATTCTCTTGCGAAGCAAAATTCACCATTGACCTGTTTAATTATTTCTCTTTCAATGCTTCTCCTTCGAAGGAAATTCCTTCCCATCCGTGCTGCATAAAGTTTCTGATGTTCTGGTGATCCGTTCCGTCCGGGTTTTTTAAGACATCTTCCCTGTAAAATTCTCCAAAAAGCGGCAGCGTCTGTTCTTTTGACAATCCCTGAAGCTTTGCAAAACTGAAAACTTTGCACGAACCGTTATTCTGGCCGGCTTCGTTGATGGTATTTCCATTTTTAAAAGAAGTCGGTGTGAAATCGTAATTTTCATCAATATAAGCAATAACTTCTTTGAACTGAATGGTTTGAGGACTGTTTTTTAATTGTTCCGGTAACATGTTTTTTTAATTTTTATCGTTGGCTGGTAAATAGTAATTAAGTTTTCTTCGCTTTTTTACAAAAATAATCAAAATATTTTTATCTGCGCAGAAATATTGCGCACTTGTGTTATTACTTTGCACTATCAAAATGAAAAGACAAATGGAATTTAACGGAAATCAATTAATTGAATTAGGATTTAGACCAGCGAAATGGTTTAAAGATGCTATTACATATATCAATGAAAATAATCTGGACGAAATTCAGATTACAGAATATCTGGTTCAGTTCAGACAGCCGGATATTATTCCGCTCCACGATACAGCGAAAGATTTTACCATCAACATCAGAGCTGAGCATGAAAGTGAAGCCGATAACGTAGAAAAAGTAATCAATACGATGAAAGTCCTGATGAAAACACCTACTTTAACCACCGGTGCTCTGATGCCGGATGCCTGCCCTACAGGACCTGAAGGGCTGATTCCGGTAGGCGGAGTGGTTGTTGCTAAAAACGCAATCCATCCGGGATTTCATAGCGCAGATATCTGCTGTTCGGTAATGCTGACGGATTTTGGAGATGCCGATGCTAAGGAAGTTTTGGATGCAGCCCATTCAGTGACACATTTCGGGTATGGAGGAAGACCGAGAGGTGAACAGATGCCAATGTCTCAGGAACTGATGGATGCGTTCAGAAAAAACCACTTCTTAAATGATGAGAAACTGATCAGCATTGCCCGTTCTCATATGGGAACCCAGGGAGACGGAAACCATTTCCTATTTGTCGGAAAATCCAAAAATACAGGAAATACCATGCTGGTTACCCATCACGGTTCAAGAGCTCCGGGTGCTGCTCTTTACGATAAAGGAATGAAGGTCGCCAACCGTTTCAGACAGGATATCTCTCCCGAAACACTGAGAGAAAATGCATGGATCCCTTTCGATACGGAAGAAGGGCAGGCCTATTGGGAAGCTCTTCAGCTGATCAGAACATGGACGAAGGAAAATCATACCAATATTCATGATGCAGTTTTAAATAAGCTGGGGACAGAAAAGCAGGATAGATACTGGAATGAACATAACTTCGTTTTCAGAGATGGTGATCTGTTTTATCATGCCAAAGGAGCCACTCCGTTAGATGATAAGTTTATGCCGGATATCACAGGACCAAGACTGATTCCGCTGAATATGTCAGAACCGGTTTTGATTGTTCAGGGAAAAACAAACGGGAGAAATCTGGGGTTTGCCCCTCACGGAGCAGGAAGAAATTTCAGCAGAACACAGCATAAAAGATCACTGGCCTATAAAACGGTTGAAGAGATTTTCGATGAGGAGACCAAAGGGCTGGATATCCGCTTCTTCTCCAATGAAATTGATATTTCCGAACTGCCGAGTGCTTATAAAAGCGCTAAAAACGTAAGAGCACAGATTGAAGAATACGGGCTTTGCGAAGTCCTGGATGAGGTAATGCCTTACGGATGTATCATGGCAGGTGATGTAGGGAAAAACGCACCATGGAAGAAAAAGAAGAAGTTTAGAAAAGCATAATTGTTAATATATAACCTTAAGGGTAAAACCTATGATGTTGAAGAAAACTAATCACTAAACCTTACGGGTGTAAAAGCCGGTAAGGTTAATGAAAACTTTTTTATAACGGCAGGGGCAGTAGCTCAGATGGTAGAGCAACAAAATTACTTTTCGCTGCAGGCAAATAAAGTTCCTATAAATCGCCAAGATTGTGTGTCACAGGTTCGAGTCCTGTCTGCTCCTCAAAACAAAGGAAAATGCTTATATTCACGTCAGTCATTTTCATATGTTAAAAAATTGAAGGCAAAGAAAGTTCCTATATTTCAGACTTACTTTCCGCCTTTTTACAAATTATAAGGCAAAGGGAGTTCCTATATTTTTTGGATAAATTACTCCCCGCTTTTTATAAACTATAGGTAAAAGGAGTTCCTATACACTTCACTTTTAATGAACCTACTCCTCACTTATTTTTAAAACTTAAAACAATGAAAACACTAAAATTATTCAATGCTGTATTAGCTAAAGAATCGAATGCAGAGCCATTTATTTCTAATGACGGTTTTATCATTGAACCTGATGCCCTGTGGGCAAAAAATGAGATCATTTCTTATTATGCAAAGGAAAAATTAAATGGGAATGATTTGAATAAAACCTTTCATAAATCCTGGGAGAAAATAAAAAATACTTCCAGAATTGATTTGTTTTTTGAACAGATCACCCATTATATTTCAACGTATGGAAGTGATTTCCAGAGTGAAATTTATATCCCTGCTGAAATACTGAATATTCCTTATATGAAGCTGGTTTTTAAAGTAATCAAAGCCTATACTGCAGAAGAGATGCAGGAAAAGTGCCTCTCTCTTTTGAGATCAGGAATTGCTTTAAAAGAAGAAACTATTGATGAATTGCTTTATATTTTACATACAGAGCTGGAATATGATTTTACGGGAAAAGAAAACATCAGAAATAAGGAAGCTGTTATAAAGATAGCCGATCTGTACGATATCTATCCTGAAAATCCTGTTGAGTTTTTGCGTTATGTTATTTATAAAACAACCGATACTACGCTTTTAATTAAAAGTGATGATTTGATTGATTTAATCAAGCAAAGTAAATTCAATCCAACCTATCTGTTCGAAAATTTCGGAATGGAGAAACTGGCGGAAATTTTTAACAGGTTCAAGCCGTTATTCCTTGCTTATAAAAACAGAGCTCCGAAAGCAATCAATAAAATTTCGAAGCTGTCTAAAGTATATCATAAACCGTTGATTTCAAATCCTTTGAATGATGCTACGAATACATTGTTGGAAAACAGTGATTGGCACTGGCTGGAAAATGCAACACCTTTTGCATTATTCAAAGCATTGTCAGCATGTTATTCGAGAATGTATGGTCAGGATACTTTTGTTTACAGAGTGCGAAACGGAAAATCGTGGGTGAAAAAAGCTAAGGAAACTTATGTGAATCAATTCAACTATGAATTTATTCTGGATTATCTGAAACTGAAATATGAAAACTTATCCGGAAAGAAATTCTATTTCCCGGAGAATGTAGAATTTGCATTGCCAACTTCTGAAAAAATGTTTGTTGGAAATATTCCTACCGGAACCCGTTTTTATGGTGACAGACTGGCTGTAGGAATTTATTGGGAAGATCAATGGGGTGCCCGTGACCTAGATCTTTCAGGATTAAATATCTCTGGAAAAATAGGTTGGAATGCTGCTTATAATCATGGTGACGGACAATTGATGTATTCAGGAGATATGACTTCCGCTCCTAACGGTGCTGTTGAATATCTTTATGCCAATAAAGGACTGTGTTCTCCAACGCTTGTTATGAATAATGTTTTCAGCGGAGATGCAAATTGCGGATATAAAATCGTTATCGGAAAAGGAGACAACATTTCCTACAGCTATATGATGAATCCTAACAATCTCTTTGCTGAAGCCAGATGTAACTCTGTTCAGAAGCAAATGATTCTGGGAATGCTGGTGGCAAAAAACGAAAAACAATGTTTCGTACTATTGAATTTCGGAGCCGGACATTCTCATGTTTCAGGAAATAATCAGGTTTCTATGATGGCAACAACTGCATTGTATCAGCAATGGTACGAAGCCATGTCTTTCAATGAGCTTGTAAAAGAGCTTGGAGCAGAGATTACAACGGAAAAAGCGGACGCCGATTTCGATTTCTCACTGGAAACCCTTGAAAAGGATAGCTTCATAAAGGTCTTTAAGAAATATGAAATTATAAAATAAAGCGCAAGCATCTGCCAGAGTTGTTAAGCAGGCTATGAAATAAACTTCAAAGCCTATAAATTTCAATTTATACTGCCATTTTGATATATATGATCAGAGTGGCAGTTTTATTTTAGATTCAATTATATAAAATCATAAACTCCGTTTTTCCAGCCCAATACTTTGGAAGAATCCGCTTTAAGCCAGTTTTTCAGAATTGTAGCATAGACTTTTCTGAAATCTTCCGTATAGATCAGATCGCCTTCATTCAGTTTTTGCAGATCAGGAAGCGCATTCAGAAGCCCTTTCTTCTTAAGGCCTCCGCTGATAAAAAACATCTGATTGGCTGTTCCGTGATCCGTTCCGTTGCTGGCATTCTGAGCTACCCGGCGCCCGAATTCTGAAAAAGTCATCAGGAGAACATCATTGAAAATTCCGTTGCTTTTCAGATCGGTTACAAATGATTTTACAGCTTCATTGATGTCACTGAAGAGCTTTTTCTGCCTGTCATTCTGATTAACATGGGTATCAAAACTTCCCACGGAAAGATAATAAACCTGGGTATTAATATCCGATTTGATCAGGGAAGCTACGGTTTTAAAATCCTTCCCAAGCTGTGAATTCGGATACGTCTGATCTGTTTTTTTTGACTTACTTTTTTCAAAAATATAATCAGCGTTATTAATGGTAGAACCAAGCGTCTGGTAGAGATAGGAAACGGTTTCGTCATCATGGTGATGGTCATACAGGGATTTGAAATACTTCTCCTGGCTTGTCTGATAAAGTCTTTTAGGATCTTTGAAGGCAAATGCCTTATTATTTTCCCCTTTCAGGGCCAGGCTCAGCATATCATCAACCTCCAGAGCCTGTGTGGGATGTTCGCAGCAGTAGCATTCTTCATCCAGAAAACGACCCAGCCAGCCTGTTTCCAGGAATTCATCACTTCGGCTGGCAGAATGCCAGATATCCATACTTCTGAAGTGCGATTTATCAGGATCCGGGTACCCTACGTTATTCATCACCGAAAGTTCACCGTTATCAAAAAGTTCTTTAAAGTAGGAAAGTGCCGGATTGATTCCCGTTTCATCATTAAGCGCTAAGGAATCTTTGATGGCAATACTGTTTCTTTCTTTAAAATAAATGTCGTTTTTTGTAGGAATAATGGTATTCAGTCCATCATTTCCACCTGTAAACTGCAGTACAACAAGAATCTTCTGATGGGGCTCCAAGGCTTCGTCCAGTGTCATTGCTTTCAGAAAATTGGGCATCATAAGTGATGCGGTAGCTAATGAACTTATTTTGAGGAATTCTCTTCTTTTGATTAACATAATTTTGTTTTTAGGTTAAAGGTTGCAGATAACAGGTTAGAGGGAATAAACTGCAGATCCAGTGGGCGGCAACTTTTACGTGCAACCTAACATCTGCCACCTAACACAACTGGTACTCCGGGGTAGACATCAGATTGATGATATTCATCTTTATACTTTTGTCCGAAAAATTCTTAACAGAATCCATATCCAGTGTTTTAGCATTCTGGATCAGATAATCTTCACATTTCTTATCAGCAAATACTTTTTCCAGCCTGCTCCAGTCTATAGTAATGTTGGGATTCTTAAATGATTTGTTTACCGCAGTTTCACGCGATTTCATCCCCATGTCGATGTCATCATCCTGTCGGGGACTGTATTCCAGAGGGCGCAATCCGGACCATATCTGTGGAATCTGCAATCTCAGCATCAGAGTAGAACTGTCTATCCATGATCTTCCGCTGGGCCATCCGGCAACATTAGGCGGGTAGAGCAGCATTTGCCCCAGCAATTTCTGATAAACAATGAGATTTTCCGGGCTCTGAATATTCATAGGAAGCATCCGCATCATTCCGGCCATTAATTCAATAGGAGATTTTATCCTGTTCCCGATATTCTTTTCGTCATAGAACCATGAGCTTGAAAAGATTTCAGCCATAAGTTTTTTGATATCATACCCGGAATTGTAAAAGCCAGTGCTTAATTGATCCACAATAGGGCTGTCTACATTTTCATTAACGAAAAACTTATATATTTTTGTAGTGATAAATTTCGCTGTAGCTTTCTGCTCAAGAATAATATTTAGAATGTCGTTTCCGGTGAAATTTCCGGTTTTTCCAAGGAAAGTTTTGGTTCCTTCATCATGCAAATTTTTTCTCTCCTTAAAGTTGCCTTCTTTATCATAGCCCCATCCTGTAAATGCTCTTGCAGCTTCCCTGATGTCTTTTTCCGTATAATTTCCCCTTCCCATGGTAAATAACTCCATCACTTCGCGGGCAAAGTTTTCATTCGGATGGCCTTTTTTGTTCTGCTGATTGTTGAGGAAGTTCAGCATGGCCGGCGACTGGCTCACTTCAAACAGGAGATCTTTAAAATTGCCCAATGCATTCTCCCTGATCGTATTGAGGAGCTGTTTGTTAAATTTTGAATTATTGATTCTTGTTGCAAAATGTCCATGCCAGAAAAAGGCCATCTTTTCCCTCATCTGCTCCTTGCTGTTCACCATTCTGTCCAGAAAGTTCAGGTTCAGTTCATTATTTTGCAGCCTGATGATGCGCTGCACTTCTTTCTTTTGCTCTGCCGGGGTTTTGCCGGGCATCATGTCCTCCTGGATAAAAGTGTCGGGTGTATCGTAATTAATTTCTGTAAAGTTCTCTTCTTTAAATAAATCATCAGTCAGCATTTTTATACTCCTGTTTTTCAGATCACCGATCTGGTTGATTCCGGTTCCGAAGCCGGCACGCCAGAGAAGATGTTTATTGTGTAATAATGAATCGCCCATGTGAAAGCATTTAATTTTTTGATAAAATAGAACAGAAAAGGTTAAAATAATAACGTTTAAGAATTCTTAATATTATTTTTTTTTAAGATTTAATTTAAACAATCATTTGAATTTTAATACAAATTAACATGTTGATAATCATTTGTTTGTGTTTGAGTCGAGTGTTAAAACACAAAAAAAGACCTTCCTTGGCACGATTTTTACAGCTTATTGCAATAGTAAAATTAAAAATTAGAGTTATGAAAATGTTAAAACAAGCAATAGTACTGGCTGGAATCTTAACAGCAGGTATCGCAAGCGCACAGAACTCACAGATGAATAATATGATCAAAGTAGGTGCAAATGTTGGTTTAGCAGTACCCGCGGATAATCTTTCTGCAGCAGCAGGTGTAGATGTATCTTATCAGAATTTGATCACTCCCGGATTTGGATTAGGTATTGCCACAGGATATACTCATTATTTCGGAAAAAGCAATAACGGTTATGATAACAATGATGTAGGGGTAGTTCCTGTAGGAGCTTTAATAAGAATTTATCCTAAACAGACCGGTTTCTATTTTGGAACAGACTTAGGGTATGGTTTCCTTGTAGGAGATGATAAAGTTGCTTCCAACAGTTCTGCTGACAGACCGGACGGAGGTTTCTACATCAAGCCGGAGATCGGGTACCACAACAGAGACTGGAATTTCTTTGTACAGTATCAGAAAGTTTTTGTAGGAGATAAAGGAGATATTGCCGGGCAGGACTATAATGTGGGGAATATCGGAGTAGGATTCGGATACAATATTCCATTAGGAAAGTAGTTAAACTTATATATAAACAATTATTAGCCAAACCTTTTTATGAAAATGAAAAGGTTTTTTCCTTCCCTGCAGGATTTACGAAAACTATTATTATATTTGATAAAATTTGAGGTTATGATTTTGAATCCAAAATTTCCGCTTTATTTACCAGGAGTAGAGAACAGTAATAATGATAATGTCACTATCATTGGAGCAAGTCTCCGTGAAGATATAACAATCTTAGGCTATTTTGTTTCCAGTAACGGAGGTCTTGAGATAAAGATTCAGAATGAATATAGTACCAAAGACTATACTTCATTTTCTGACATACTAAGAAAATTCATACAGGATAATCAGCTGGACAATGTGAAGCGTCTGGCAGTGGCTGTACCGGGACCTGTAATTAATGGCAAAAGTAGTCCCGCACGATTGGGCTGGGACCTGGATATTGAAGAATATACCAGAGACTTCGGATTCGAGAAAGCAGATATGCTGAATGACCTTGAAGCATCAGCCTATGGAATGGGGCTTCTTGAGGACAGCGATCTGGATCCTATTTATACCAGCGGGCATCTTGAAAAAGGTAATGTAGCGATCCTTGCTCCCGGAAACGGACTGGGGGAAGCCGGATATTTCTTTGACGGAAAATACCTGAGACCTTTTGCAACAGAAGGAGGACACTCGGAATTCTCACCCAGAACAAATGTTGAGGTAGAATTTTATCAGTTCTTAAATAATATCTATGGTATTGTAAGCTGGGAAAATGTACTTTCTAAAACCGGTCTTTTCAATATCTACAGATTCTTAAGAGATGTAAAAAGGCATCCGGAACCGGAATGGCTTGCAGAACGTCTTAACGGAGGAAACTTTGTGGAGGAAATTTACAAAGCTGCAGTAGAAGATGATGTGCTCATCTGTAAAATTGCCTTGGATACCTTCCTGGAATTCCTTGCAAGAGAAGCCAATAACCTTGTCCTGAAGCTTAAGGCTACCGGAGGGTTGCTGATCTCCGGAGATATTCCGCAGACGATCAGAGAATATATCGACAAAGGAAAATTCTATGATAAGTTTAAGATAAGCGATAAGATGGAAGCATTGCTGAAAAGTACTCCGCTGTATCTCATCAAACAGAATCATACCGCATTAAAAGGTGCTGCACTCTACACCGCTTACTATCAGAATTAACATACAAAACTCCGAAACTTTCGGAGTTTTTTTATGGATGATATTATTCATAAAAATAATTAATTTTATTGATATACATCAATGAAATCTATCGGATAAGTTGGCTACATTTGCATCATTAAACAAGTAAATAACTTTATTCAAATGAAAAAAATATTCTTATTAGCGGTTTTAGCTGGTGGTCTTACATTCGGACAGTCAAAAAAAGTGGTAGCATCTGATGTTCACTGGTGGGGATACAAAGTAGCAAAATCTGAGGCGAGTTCTCATGACGGTACTGTAAAAGTAAAATCAGGAGACATGATCATGAAAGGAAATAACCTTGTAGGTGGAAGCTTTGTATTGGATATGACGTCTATCAACGCAACTGACCTTACAGGAGAATATCAACAGAAATTAAACGGACACCTTAAGAACGGTGACTTCTTTGAAGTTGAAAAATTCCCTACTGCTTCTTTCAAAATCACTTCTGTAAAGAAAAACAGCGATAAGATCTACAATTCATTAGTAACAGGAAACCTTACCGTTAAAGGAAAAACAAACACCATTACTTTCCCTGCCAAAATTGCTTACAGCAAAGGAGTGGTAAGCCTGGTTTCTGAAAAATTCTCTTTCGACAGACAGAAATTTGATGTGGCCTACAAATCTACTATGCAGGATGTTTTTGTGAAAGATGACATCGAAATGCTTGTAAAGGTGACTGCTAAATAATTTAATCAAAAAAAGATTATTAAAAGTGTAGAAGTTCTACACTTTTTTTTATTTTTGTTGAATTGTAAATAAAAAAGAATGAAAAGATTACTATTGTTTGCTATGATGTGTGTGAGCATATCATTTGTTTCTGCACAGAAGAAGTTTGATAAGGTTTCAAAAGTGACTTCATCAGAGATCAGGTGGTGGGGATATAAAGTTGTAAAAACTGAAGCTTCTTCGCATTCAGGGACAGTAAAGCTGAAAAGCGGGAAATTCAATTTTGATAAAACGGTCCTTGTAGACGGCGAGTTTATTATAGATATGAGAAGCATAATGGCGGGAGATGTTTCCGATGAAGATCAGATCAAGCTTACCAATGACCTGAAAAGCACCAATTTCTTTGAAGTTAAGAAATTCCCGATTGCGAAATTTCACTTGACTAAAATCATTCCATTAGCAAACAGTGAGTACAATTCAACGGTTTACGGTGATGTTACCATCAAAGGGGTAAGAAAAACAATTACTTTCCCTGCCAATGTATACGTAACCCAGTTTACAGTAGTTGTAGAATCGGCTAAATTCTCTCTGAACAGAAGAGATTTTAAAGTATTCTACCAGTCTTCGCTGAAAGATTATTTCATCAAGAATGAAATGGATATCCAGTTCAGAGTTTCTACTGAAAAACTGGATAACGACAACAGAGTTCCTGTAAAGAAAAAGAAATAAGTAAAATATACTTTCAAATATTAAAATGGACGGTTTTTATAAACTGTCCATTTTTTGTGGCATAATCAGGGTGTCAAGATTCATTATTCATTAATTCAGTTGCAATCCGACTGCTTATTCAGTGGCGCAGCCACGATCCTTTGCCTCTCTTAAATAAAGAGCAATGAATCAGAAACTTTGCGTTAAGAATTCATGCGTCTAAATCCTAAACTCTAAAAGCCTTCAATAATCTTAATAGCTAAATTAATGCACAAAATTTAATCTCTGCTTTTTATCATGTTTTTTCATAAATTAGTAGTATGAAAATTTATGTAGTAAGCGGTCTCGGAGCCGATTTTAAAGTATTGGAAAGACTGGAATTTCCCGAGAACTGTGAGTTAATTTTTATAGACTGGCTCATTCCTGAAAAAAATGAGCCCTTTCATTCCTATGTTGCAAGAATGGCGGAAAAAGTAGATGATTCCGAGCCCTTCTGCCTGCTGGGGTATTCCTTCGGCGGCATTATGGTACAGGAGATCAATAAGCTGAAGCCTGCCCAAAAAGTAGTCATTATGGGAAGCATCAAATCAGATAAAGAAAAATCTAAATTTATCAGGACCGGGGAGATCACAAAAATTCCAAGAATACTTCCTGTTGGCATGTTTAATGATAAGGCTGCCAATGTATATTCTGTAGTCAGAAAACTGTTTGATCCTAAAAATCCTAAAATTCTTCAATATTTCAGAGTCAGAGACCCTTATTACCTTAAATGGTCTGTTGAAAAAGTTTCCGAGTGGAAATTTGAAGAAACTCCGGAGGTTATTCAGATATTGGGAGATAAAGACATTGTTTTTCCTATTAAATATTCAAAACCGGATTATGTGATCAAAGGAGGAACCCATCTTTTCCCTGCTACAAAATACAAAGAAGTGTCGCAAATATTAAAGGAGGTTTTCATTTAAAATAAGATATATTTAAATTAGCATATTAATTTTAAGGGTTATTTGTTTAAAAAGTATGTTTTTATAAAATTTATATTTAATTTTGGTGGGGTTAAATGTAAATTTTATGAAAATTGGTTTAAAGTGGATTGTTTCATTCTCGATTATTACTTTGGTGGCATTCGGAGGATTATTTTGGAGCCCAATCGTTGATTTTCCCAACACCGGAGAATTTCTCAGTGAAGATAAGATTGTAGGAGCAGATGTAGCATGGATTCTTGCCGCAGCGGGACTTGTACTGTTGATGACTCCCGGACTTTCATTCTTTTACGGAGGTATGGTAGGAAGGAAAAATGTGATCTCCACCATGTTGCAGAGCTTTATTGCGCTTGGTGTTATTTCTATCTTATGGGTGGTTGTCGGGTTTTCTTTATCATTTGGGGATTCATTAGGCTTTGAAATCAATGGTGTACATTACGGAATCATTGGAAACCCCTTAAGTTATCCATTCTTCAGCCGTGTAGGAGTTTTACCTCACAAAATGATGGCTTCCACCATTCCTTTCGTCCTTTTTGCTCTTTTTCAGATGAAATTTGCAGTTATTACCCCTGCACTTATCACAGGCTCTTTTGCTGAACGTGTACGTTTTATCTCTTATCTGCTGTTCATGGTGCTTTTCAGTATTTTTATCTATACACCGCTTTGTCATATGGTGTGGCATCCTGACGGACTCCTGAATAAATTTTTTGGGGTAAAAGACTTTGCAGGCGGAACCGTGGTCCATATGAGTGCCGGTTTTGCAGCCTTAGCCGGAGCTATGGTCCTTGGAAACAGGAAAAATCCACATCACGAGCCTTCCAATATTCCTTACGTTCTTCTTGGAACAGGAATGCTGTGGTTCGGATGGTTTGGCTTTAATGCCGGATCCGCTCTGAGTGCCAATGCTTCTGCCGCCATGGCTTTCGGGACCACCACCATTGCTTCTGCTTCTGCTATGATGACCTGGATATTTTTTGACCGGATCAACGGGAGAAGTGTTTCTGCATTGGGTGCCTGCATTGGCGCTGTAGTAGGGCTGGTAGCCATTACTCCGGGCTGTGGTTTTGTCAGTATTCCGGAAAGCCTTTTTATAGGATTTGCAGCGGCTATTGTTTCTAATCTTATGGTAAACTGGAAAGCTTTGAAGAAAATAGATGACACCCTCGATGTCTTTGCCTGTCATGGAGTAGGGGGAATTATGGGAATGATCCTGACCGCTATTTTTGCCCATGGTGAAAATGCCAGTCTCCTGCATGGAGGTATTGAAGTTTTTGCCCATCATATGGCTGCCCTGGTGCTTGTTTCGGTTTTTACATTCTTTGGATCACTGATTTTATATAAAATTACGAATTCTATAATTACCCTCAGGGTTTCCGAAGAAGCAGAATCCGTTGGGCTCGATATTTCCCAGCATGAAGAAAGTTTCAAGTGATGATTATTAAAGAAAAACAGGGCACAGGAAATAAATCCGGATGCCCTGATTGCAAATACTCAAAAAAAATTTCCTGGTGTTATTCAATGGATTGGATGGCGTTGAAAATTTTGTTTTTTGATTCTTCAAATACTTCGCCCCCAAACTCTTCATTATCTAATGAAAAAATGGTAATATCTTTGACTCCCATGATTCCGAAAATGTGTTTCAGATAGGTGGTTTGAAAATTGATGTGTCCGTTTTTTTCATTTTCTCCGTATCCTGTATCTCCCCGGGCAGATAATATAAATGCTTTTTTGTTTTCAAGCAGACCTACATAGTCGCCGTCCGGAACTCCTGACCTGAATTTCCAGGTTTCATTGATCCGCATCACCTGATCTATATAAGCTTTTAGCCCACTCGGAATAGCCCAGTTATACATTGGAGTTCCAATAACATAAATATCATGCTCTTTGAGCTCTTGCACCAGTTCATTGCTTACCTGCAATGCCTTTAGGTTTTCTTCAGTCCTGTCTGACGGTTTTTTAAACGCTCCCGCAATCCAGGATTCGTTAATATTGGGAATACTGTCAATACCCGTTTCTCTGTACGTAAATACATCTGAGGGATATTTGGTTTTCCAGTTTTCAACAAAAAGTTGGCTTAATTTTCGGCTGTAAGATCTTTCACTCCTTACACTTGCATTAATAATCAATACTTTCATTATGATGAATTTTATAACAGCAAAATTCCTGATTATTCATTTCTGAAAAATTGATCTAGTTCAAGAGGATTTATTTTTTTTCCGAATTCTGCTTATAAACTCAGCTGATATGCCTAAATAAGAAGCAATTAAATATTGGGGAACTCTGGATGCAATATCAGGATAAGTATCGATAAAATCATAATACTTCTGTTCAGCTTTGTACATATTGTTAAATACAATCCTCTTTTCAAGAGTTCCCAGATAGCCTTCTAAAATAATCCGGAAGTACCTTTCAAGAGCAGGAATTTCCTGCAGCATTTTTTGAAAAGACTGATAACTGATCTGTAAAAGGTTTGTTTTTTCTACGGCCTGTATATTGTAAATGGAAGCTTTTTGTTTAGAAAAGCTGGAAATATCGGTTGCCCACCAATGGTCAATAGCTAAAAAAAGAATCTCCTCGTTTCCGTTTTCCGAATTGATGCAAAACGCTTTTAAAACACCTGAAACAATATAGCTGTCATAACGGCAGGTTTCCCCGTTCCTTAAAAGAAATTCGCCTTTTTCCAATGTTTTTTCCGTCCAGAAATTTTTAAAAATGACAATTTCTTCCGGACTTAGTCTGACGTGCTGTAAAATGTTCTTAATTAATGTTTCCATTCGAAGTGATTACAAGGAGAGAAATTGATATAATGGGTTGAGGAGACCTTTATTATAACTGCTAATTTACAAAAATACGCATTATAAAGACATTCCATGATTTTAAATATCCTTGCCAAGGTTTTAAATGATAAGGATAGCAGTAGTTTCTAAACTTCCTCTTCCTCTGCATAATAGTAATTTTCTTAACCCGAGCTCAGCTTAATTCTAAGATTTTAGGACGCTTTTATTGGGATTTATCACGTATCTTTGTTTAAGAGGAAAATGAAGAATTATCTATGGAATCAATATCGGTTTTTGAGATTATTAAAGTAGGAATAGGACCATCCAGTTCGCATACGATGGGCCCCTGGAATGCAGCTTCTGCATTTATCAGAATAATAAAAAGGGAAAGATCAATCGCAGAGGTGAAAGAAGTTTTCCTTGAATTTTTTGGTTCTTTGGCTAAAACCGGAATTGGGCACGGAACGGATATTGCCGGAATGCTTGGGCTGAATGGCGAAGATTTTAAAACAATAGACACCACAAAGATCGATGAGAAAGTCGATAAGATAAAAAATACCCGGATCCTGAATCTGGGCGGCGAAAAAGAAATTCCTTTTGTATACGGACATCACCTGATCCTGAATATGGAAAAGTCGCTTGACTTTCATCCCAACGGAATGATTTTTAAAGCTGTTTTTGAAGACGGAACCGAGCTTGTCCAGGATTTTTATTCTGTAGGAGGTGGCTTTATTGCAAGCCAGGAAAAGAATTCTATAGAAAAGCACTGTGTCCGGACATTATATCCGTGCCATCACGGCTCGGATATTGTAAAATACTGTGAAAAATTAGGATTTAAAAGATTTTCAGATCTGATCCTTATTAATGAAGAAAGCTGGAGATCCCAGGAAGAAACCAGACAGGAAGCCCTGAATATCTGGAAGAATATTAAAGAATGTATCTACAAAGGAGTCAATAAAGAAGGAATTCTTCCCGGCGGTTTAAATGTGACCAGAAGAGCTGCGGGAATCAACAGAAAGCTTTTAGGAGATAAAATCTATAAAAATATTGATGAATGGTTTAAGATGGTGGTCGACGCAGAAGAGAATTTCACGAATATCAATAAATGGATTGCGTGTTTTGCTTTAGCTGTGAATGAAGAAAATGCCAGCTTCGGAAGAATCATTACAGCACCTACCAATGGAGCCAGTGGCGTTATTCCGGCAGTTTTAATGTATTCGCAGGCATTCACCGAATCTATCAGTGAGGATGATATCGTAAGATTTTTACTTGTAGCCGGAGAAATCGGAACCCTGTTTAAGAAAAATGCTACGATTTCTGCAGCAATGGGCGGGTGCCAGGCTGAGATCGGAGTTTCATCAGCAATGGCAGCGGCCGGACTTACAGAGATTTTAGGCGGAAGTATTGGCCAGGTATTAATGGCAGCTGAAATAGCTATGGAACACCACCTTGGACTGACCTGCGACCCGATCAAAGGACTTGTGCAGATTCCATGCATTGAAAGAAATACAATGGGTGCCATGAAAGCGATCACAGCGGCTAATATTGCCCTCGAAAGTGATCCTGCGAAAGCAAAAGTAACACTGGATGAGGTGATCCAGACTATGTGGGAAACGGCTTTATCAATGAACGACCGTTTTAAGGAAACCTCAGAAGGCGGACTTGCCATTGCGGTTAATGTTCCCGAATGTTAAAAGAAAGCACTTTGTTTTAAATATAAGAACCTCAGATTTATCATCTGAGGTTTTTTATGGTGAAATTTTAAACCATTAAGAACAATGAAGAGATTAAGGAAAGTTAACCTGAAATCAATTGATTTTTTAGTGTAATTCTTAAAGCAGAGCTCAACTTAATGTTCTTAAAAACTTTAAAAAACTTAATAGTTAAAAAAGATTTCGAACTACGTCTTATTAAACAGATTTGTTTTTTCCGGGCACTTTCAACACAATCTTTTTTATCTTAAAATTCCTCTGATCCTGTTGGCATTGCTGATCAGCTCTTCAAGGTACTCATAATTTTCTTTCTCTAAGGCGGCCTTAAATTTTCGGAGCTGGGTGATGTGCTCATTCAGGACATCCAGAACATTTTCCTTGTTTTGCTTAAAGATAGGCACCCACATTTCAGGATGTGATTTTGCGAGACGCACCGTACTGGAAAAACCGGAGCTGGCAAGCTGGAAGATGGTCTCTTCTTCACGTTCTTTCTCCAGAACGGTGTTGGCCAGTGCATAAGAAGTAATATGTGAAATATGTGAGATATAAGCAGTATGAATGTCGTGGGCTTCCGCATTCATATAAATAAGGTGCATATCAAGGTTTTCTGCCACTTTTTCAACCAGCTGAAGTGCGTCAGGAGCAGATTCCTCTTTATTGCAGATCACTCCGGCCTTTCCTGAAAAACTGTCGGAAACAGCAGATCCGGGACCGCTGTTTTCTGTACCCCACATCGGGTGAAATGCTACAAATCTGGAACGTTTCGGGTGGTCTTTTACGGCATTTACAATTCCGGCTTTGGTTGATCCGGCATCCATAACAGTCTGTTTGTCCGATATAAGGTCCAAAACCTCCGGAAGCAGTTTTCTGGCCGCATCCACAGGAACGGCAATGATGATAAAGTCTGCATTTCTAACTCCATATTCGAGATCCGTGCCGGCATCGATAATATTAAGATTCAATGCTTCTGTGATATGCTGCTGATTATTGTCGATTCCGTAAATAAAATCTGTAATGCCTCTTTCTTTTAATTTTAAAGCCATTGAGCCTCCTATTAGTCCTGTACCAATAATACTTATTTTCATCTTTTTTAATTTTTTTAAAATAAAAAACCCCGTCCAGGACGAGGTTTTTAAGTTATGTTCATAAGAATCCTAGCCCAGATCTGAGTTAAAAATTCTATAATAATATGTTCCGTTATTGAAATTCACAGAGCGAAGGTATAAAATATTTTTTAAACTCTGGATATTTTTGACTTAAATTATTATGGTGCTTCTTTGCAGGCTTAATCTGCGATGTAGATGATGGCTCATTTATAAAATACTGATTAATTTTAAATGGCTTTTCCTGTTAGAAGAGCAGTGTAATAGCCGTCTTTTTGTACTTTTGTATGAATAAGCTTTGGTAAAAAAATGACTTCACCGAATCGTATCCATTTTATCATTAAAATCTAATACTATGAACTATCTGAAAAAAATAACATTCACAATATGCTTTGCTGCAGGCATCTGTCATGCCCAGCAAAAGAATACTGATGCAAATTATAGTTTTAGCGGTCTTATTGACCAAAAAATCCCTGTTGAACTGACCGTCAGCGTTTCAAAGGATGTTGTTTTAGGGAATATCAGATATGTAAAAACAAAAGAAAAGAAACCCATTAAAATAATAGGAACGCTGGATTCCGGAAATCATTATCATCTGGAGGAATTTGAATACGACGGGAATATCAGCGGAATTATTGACGCGGTCTTAAAAAATGGAAAATTAGAGGGAACCTGGTCCTCCACAAAGTCTGACACGGTTTATCCCATGGCGCTTGATGTCCAAACTAAAGTAAATCCGAAGCCTGAAATATTTTCACCATCTGATCATTTTGAAGGAACCTATACCTATCAGTATGGAGAAGACGGGTATCAGGGAAGTATTACGATTAAAAAGATAAAAGGTCAGATGTATTCCTATGACATTGGTTCTGTGACCAGGGCTCCGGGCAGAAATATTGCAGACGCGTCGGGAGAAGTGATGATTAAAAATAATCAGTTTACGATTGAAATCAATAAATCATGTTCATTCCTCGCTACATTTTATAATGGACTTTTATCAATTACACCGGTCCCGTCTGATCAGTCGCGTGATTGTGAGTTTGGACTGAATGCAACTTTAGAAGGAACTTTTCTTAAAGTAAAATAGATTCATTAATTAACGAAAAACAAACTTATTGAATAACTCAAGCCATGAAAGAAAATAATGTAACAATATAACAATGTACCAGTTTATCAATCATTTAATCCTATTGTTACATTGTTAGAATGCTACATTGTTATATTGATAAACTATTATATTAATTTCAAGGGTTCGAGATAATCAACGTTGATGGAATATCAGACAGCCAAAGGCTCTTAGTGTCGATCAGGTTTTTCCAGCTTTTGCTGCTGACCAGCATCAGATCCTGGGAGCTCAGGAATTCTTTCTCTATTTTTTTCTCGTTATATAAAGTGATATGATTAGGGGCTACCTGTTCAATGCTTCTGATCAGTTCTTTCACTTCAATATTGTTGCGGATCTGTCCGGCAGCATCCAGAATGATGATCTGGGAATTGTTATTGTTGATCAGTCTTTTGGCATATTCAAGCAGATAAAAATCGCTGAGGTTGAACATAGGGATAAATACTTTGTCTGCGGATTTGAACTCTTTCTCTACCAGAACTCCTACCGGAATATTGGTCTTATCAAGGATCTGAAGGGTAAAATCGTCAAAAGGAGAATTATTGAAAATATTTCCTTTGCCCTTTACCGTATTCAGAAGCTTTTCGGGGTTGATGATCTTCGTTGTGAATCCTAGCAGCCTTCCCAGTAAACTTCCTTCATACATAGATTTGCCGAGCATGATCAGAAGCAGGTCGTAATTTCCTTTATTTGAAATGCCTGCAAGATCACTTTCAATATCTGTGGAGGCTTTGAAAAGGGTAGTCACTTCAAGCTTCAGGTCGTGAGAAGTTTCAATAACATTTTTAAACTGTGCATCTTCATATTCATTGATATCATAAGCATGCATTTCATCTACCGGAGCAATATTCATGGCTGTAATGCTTTTGTTACCGTTCATTTTGTTGGTGAAATCGTGGGCAAGCTTCAGCAGCGTGCTTCCGGATTCAGGCTTGTCAAAAGACAGCAGTACCCGGTATTTTGAATCGTTATTGCCGGAAGTATCTTCATCAGAACTTTTTTTAGATCTAAAAATAAAATTAATAAAATCCAAAGCCGGTCCTGTCATAAAAGTAGTGAATAAAGCCATGATTACCAGCATGGCAAAGATCTCCGGACTTAATACTCCCAGGTCATATCCGATGTTCAGAACAATAAGCTCCATTAATCCTCTGGTATTCATCAGCGCACCGATCGTTAAACTTTCTCTCCAGTTGATCCCTACGAACCTTGCTGTAAGTGCGCTTCCTGCAAATTTTCCTATTACTGCCGTTAAAATGATAAATCCTGCCGTCATCCATAGATGACCATCATTCAGAAGCCCGATCTGAGTACGGAGTCCTGTAAATACGAAAAAGAGAGGCAGAAGAAGGACTAAGGCCACATCTTCTACCTTATCGATAAAAAGAGTACGGAATTTTGCATTTTCCGGCATAATGGCACCAGCCATAAATGCTCCGAATAAAGCATGGATACCAATAACTTCAGTAGCATATGCAGAAAGAATAAGTGTCAGGAAGAAAATAGCGACCATCGGTTTGCTGATCGTGTTTTTGCCTGCCTGAAGATCGCCGATTCTTTTCAGGAACGGCCTTACAATCTTGATCATTAAAAAGACATAAGCGACAGCCATAATGATCACATAGATGGAACTGGCGAAAGAGCCCGCCTTTACAATGGCAATAACGGCTGCAAGAATACACCATGCTGTAATATCATCTGCCGCGGCGCATGTAATAACAATTGTTCCCAGTTTGGTTTTCTGAAGATTTCTCTCCTGAACAATCCTGGCGAGTACAGGAAATGCAGTGATACTCATTGAAATAGCAATGAATAAAGCAAATGATGTAAACTGAATACCTTCCGGGGCAAATTCCTGATACACAAAATAAGAAAGCCCGATACCCAGTGCAAAAGGAATAATGATACTGGCATGGCTGATCACCACTGCATCATGTGCTTTTTTTCTCAACACACTGAGATCCAGCTCCATTCCTACGATATACATAAACAGAATAAGGCCTATCTGGCTCAGAAACTGTAGGTTACCCAAAGATTCTTTTGGAAAAAGGAAAGCTGAAAACTCCGGAAAATACATGCCCAGCAATGAAGGACCTAAAACAATTCCCGCAATCATTTCTCCAATTACCGTGGGCTGCTTGATTTTCATACAGATCCACCCGAAAAGCCTTGCGACAAGAATAATAGTGACGATCTGCGCCAGAAGAAGAGCCAGCGGGTGATGAAGATTCGTTTTAAAAGATTCCTGGAAATTTTCCCAGGTAGAACCCGTGTTGGTTTTTGTGACTATATTCTCTTTGACCTCCAGCGTCTGTCCTTCTATAATAAACAAGTACATCAGGCAGGAAAAAAAAGCTATGGTTGCGATGTAAAAAATTAAATTTCTGTATTTTCCCCAATTCATGATTCCTAATATTTAATGCAAAGTTGATGAGAATATATTGATGTTAAAAACGGTTCTTTTTAAAATGTAACCAACATTGTAAAAAATGTAATAAAATCTATATAAAGAATAACCAGATCAGGATCTGACTTCCCGGAACTGTTTCTCTGGCTGACCAATCTAATCAGCAGCAGAAATAGGACGTAAAGTTAACGTAAAAGAGGAAGCTGTTATGAAACAGCTGCATTCTGCAGTAAAAAATGTCTTAATATTACTTTCCGAACAGTTCCATTAATGCCTGTTTATAGGCTTCTCCAATCTGAAATTTAAGGAAATGGTCTCCTTCCGGCTGGATTGTGGTAATTATTTCGCTGGTAGAGAATATTTTGATGGAAGACAGCGCGATAACCTCTTTTTTATTGACCTGTGCGAAATCTTTTGAAGGAAGCATTTCCAGAAGGTTTTTAAAATTAAGGTTTTTAAGAACAATCGTAGTTCCGTCATTCAGGATAATATCTTTGTCGCGGCTGTCGATCTCTGATGTTTTAATATAAGCGATCTGTTCGGTAAAAATCACAGTACGGCCGATATTGGTGTTCCATTCGATCATGTGCTTTTTATGAGGAATAGCGGTCAGCTCTTTTGCTTTTTCGAAGGCCTGGACCAGTCTTTCTTTTTTGATGGGTTTTCGGACGTAATCTACCACATTCAGGTCAAAAGCTTCTGCTGCATATTCTTTATAGGCTGTGGTAAAGATGATCTTCTTGGAACCGGAAATGCGTTCTGCCACCTGGAGGCCTGTCATTCCGGGCATTTCAATATCAAGGATACAGAGATTGCAGTCTATTTCGTTTATTTCATTCAGGAAAACTTTGGGATCATTAAAAGCCTTTACCACTTCTACATTTTCAATCTGTTCGCATAGAAGCTTTAAATAGCTGATCGCCAGTAGTTCATCATCGAGAATAACGCATTTTATCATAGAAATCTCCTAAATTGATTTGTAATTCTGCTGTGAATATACCGTTTTTTGAACTTTTTTCCAGCTGATAGTTACTGCTGTAGATCATTTTAAGCCTCTGATCCAGCGACTGGCTTCCGAAACCGCTGTTTTCCTTTTCAAGAACATTCTTTAAGGAAGCTTTATTGCTTACCTTCATGGTGAAAATTCTGTTTTCCAGCTCCAGATGAATAGAGATAAAAGAATCCTGAGCCAAAAAATCAGTATGCTTAAAGGCATTCTCAATAAGATCAACGGAGAGCAGAGGGGCAAATACCATTTCTTCGTATACCGCATCAGACTTATTGATCTTTGATTTGATCCTGAAATCAAAAAGAGGGTTGATCTTTATTTTATTGATCTCAATAAGGCTTAAGGCGAAATTTAATTCTTCTTTCGGACTGACAAATTTATTGTTGCTTTCGTACAGGATATAGTCCAGAACGTTCGCAAGTTTATCCAGAGACATGTAGGTTTGGTAGGCATGCGACTGTACAGAATTAAGAATATTCTTAAACAGATGAGGATTCAGCTTCGTGCCGATATGTTCCAGCTGAACTTCATTCAGTTTCTGCTCAATAATCCTGTTGGCTTCAGAAAGGCGGATGTTTTTCTGTTTAATCCTGCTGTTTTGGCTGAACAGGTAAATGCTGACCGTAAGCAGGAAGAAAATAGCAAAAACTCCAATGAATATCAGATAATCGTGGATCATGTAGTAATTGCCTTCCATAAAAATATTATTTGACGCTAATATCTAAAATCAGTTTAATTTAACCATTAAGAACAGAGCTATTAAGGGGGCATTAAGAAAAATATCAAAGATATTTTATAAAGCATGCTGCTTATTATTTGACGTTGTCAACTCTTAATCATTCTTTCTGGGTAAATTTCTGAACTTCTTAATGTTTAAAATAATTTTTTATTACTTCAACTTCTTCAAAGAATTCAGCGTTACAGTTTCTTCACATTTTTCATATGTGATTTCGTAAGAAGGATTCTTCTCAGGATAGGTCAGAACATAGTCAGGACAAGGTTTTTTCTGTGCGTGGCTTCTGTCGAAATCTATTTTTCCTTTGGTAATGATACTGTCTTTTATAAACTTTTCATCAATTTTATAAGTATTCATCCCGTTTTTAACGTCTTCGGAATACCTGAATTCTTTAGACAGAGTTTCTGCAATTACGCGGCTGTTGGGAAGGTATCCGCTGCAGCTCGCCCCTTTTTTGTTCAGAATAAAAAATACAAGAATCAGCCCCGGGATAAGGCCTATTAAAAAGAATTTAACTTTTTTCATTAGAAAATTAAAAGATTGATGTCATGGTAGGTAAGTCCGAAACGGTCGCAGATCACCTTTTTAGTATGTCTTCCTTTGTACATATACAAACTCTGCTTCATTTCATTCTTGCGGATCAGCATATTTTCGAAACCGCCTTCTTCATCATAATTCAGAATATAGGAAAGGAAGAAATTAGAGATTGCTTTTGTCGTTGTTCTCGGCATTCTGGACGTCAGGTTCGGAAGTCCGCAGTGGATCACGCCGTGTTTTATAACATAAGGATTATCCATGGTCGTAAGCTCTGAAGTTTCAATCACTTTGCCGTTATCTATCGTAATATCAATGATGACGCTGCCTTTTTTCATTTTTGCAACCATTTCTTCGGTAACGATCGGGGTCATATTTAATCTTGGCAGGGCACCGATCACCACATCTGCACGTCTTAAGGCTTTGCTTAATTCTTTCGGATCAATAATGGAAGTCGGGACACGGCTGTCTACTAAGGTGTGAAGTCTTCTCAATTTTGAAAGTGAGTTATCAAAAACCCTTACACTGGCCCCAAGTCCTATGGCCGCTTTTGTAGCAAATTCGCCTACGATACCGGCTCCTAGAATAACAACTTCTGCAGGTCTTACTCCTGTGATGCCGCCCAGCATTAAGCCGTTTGACAAAGCAAGAAGTTCTGACGCGTATAAAACAGAGACTGTCCCTGCAATTTCACCGATCAGTCTTACCAGAGCAAGCTGTTTATATTCATCTACGATAAATTCAAAAGCAATAGCATTGATCTTTCTCTCTGCAAGTTTTAAGAAATAATCTTTGTCCCTCAAGTTGATCTGAAGAGCTGAAACCAGATAGGTGTTAGGTTTCATATAGTCTATTTCTTCTTCTGTAGGTGGATTGACCTTTAAGATAAGATCCTGCCCGAAAGCTTCTTTGGGATCATTGGTGATCTTTGCCCCGGATTCAGAATACTGAAGATCTGTAAAAAAAGAACCTTCTCCGGCACCTGCTTCTATAATAAGCTCATGGCCGTGTTCTACCAATACCTGTACCGCATCGGGAGTAATGCATGCTCTCCTTTCGTTAAGACAGGTTTCCTTAGGAATTCCAATACTGAACTGCTTTCCTTTCTTAATAACCTCCAACTTTTCTTCCTTCGGCATCAATTCTTCTTCAGTGAAAGGAGTAAAAATATTTGTAGTACTCATTCTTTAATTAAATTAGGTCTTACAGGTTGTTATTTTACTATGAATTAATGAACAAAGATACATAATATTTACTCGAATGAAACTTCTCTTTTATCCCCGGTATTCACGATGCTCATTGTGTGGTAGTTAAGCCCGTAGAGCTCCTCTTCATACACTTCCGGCCATTCTATGATGCATAAAAAAGCATTATCCAGATATTCTTCAATGCCGATGTCGTATACCTCTTCAATATTTTTTAAGCGGTAAAGATCAAAATGATAAATCTTACCTTCCGGTGTATTGTATTCGTTGACAATAGAATAGGTAGGAGAGTTGACTTCATCACTGCTTCCCAGGTTTTTAAGAAGAAACTGCGTGAATGTTGTTTTACCCGCGCCAAGGTTTCCTTTTAAAAGAAGGATGTTATGCTTTAAGTCAGGAATAATCTTATCGACAATTTCCTGCCAGTCTTCGATGTTTTGTATCGTATAGTTCATTCTATTTCTTTAAGTTTTTTAGATATCGATCATAAAAATAGGCTGTTCTTTCTTTTGACTGCTCAAGATTTTAAAACCGTTTTCAAAAATACTCAATGAAAGTGATTTATAAATTAAAAATTAGATATAATTAGCAATTTGTATCTAATTTCCAATATCCGATATCTGTATAATTTACTTATTTTTGCACTATGATTTCCAAACAGACCATTGATAAAATATTCTCTACAATCCGTGTTGAAGAAATAGTGGGAGAGTACGTTCAGCTGAAAAGAGCCGGGTCTAATTTTAAAGGACTCAGTCCTTTCCATGAGGAAAAATCTCCAAGTTTTGTTGTTTCACCAAGTAAGCAGATCTGGAAAGATTTCTCTACGGGAAAAGGAGGAACAGCTATTTCTTTCCTGATGGAGATCGAAAATTTCACTTATCCTGAAGCCCTTCGTCACGCTGCCAAAAAATATGGGATCGAGATTGAAGAAGATCAGCGGGAATTTTCTGAAGAAGCAAAACACGCACAGACGGAAAAAGATCAGCTGTATAAAATTCATGAGGTTGCCAACTCTTATTATCAGGATATTCTTTGGGATTCTGAAGAAGGAAAAAGTATTGGTTTAGCTTACTTCAGGGAACGTGAGCTGAAGGACGATATCATAAAGAAATTCCAGCTGGGATATTCACCGGAAAAGAAAAATGCTTTTACGGTTTATGCAGAGGAAAAAGGCTATACAAAAGAAATCCTTGAAAAATCCGGTCTTTCCATATTTCCTGAAAATACACCTTCCGGGATCGACCGATTCCGGGAAAGAGTTATTTTCCCGATTCATAGCTTTTCGGGAAGGGTTTTAGGTTTCGGAGCCAGAATTCTTAAAAATAACGTTAAGACAGCCAAATATCTGAATTCTCCGGAAACGGAAATTTATCATAAATCCAATGTACTTTATGGGCTAAACCAGAGTAAACAGGCTATTTCCAGAAAGAATATCTGTCTTCTTGTGGAAGGTTATATGGACGTGATCGCCCTTCATATGGCAGGAATTGAGAATGTAGTGGCAAGTTCCGGAACGTCTCTGACAACGGAGCAAATTAAGCTCATCAAAAGGCTCACAGAAAATGTAACCATTCTTTTTGACGGTGACAATGCCGGTATTAAAGCTAGTTTCAGAAGTATTGACATGCTTCTTACCGAAGGCATGAACATCCGTGTCCTGCTGTTTCCTGATGGCGATGATCCGGATTCTTTTTCCAGAAAGCATCCGCAGGAATACGTTGAAAAATTCATTGAAAATGAAGCGAAGGATTTTATTGATTTTAAAGCTGAAATTCTTTTAAGGGAAGTCGGAAATGACCCTATTAAAAAAGCTGAAGCAATTAGAGATATTGTAAAATCTGTAGGTTTCGTTCAGAATGCTTTAAAAAGGGAAGTTTATCTTAAAGAGGTTTCCAATAAATTCGGACTTTCGGAACAGAGTCTTTTCAATGAGCTGGATGTTCAGAAGCAGATCACACAGAATCAGCATCAGCATGTTCAGCAACAGAAAGAAAAAGTTCAGCCAAAACTGGAGATTGTGCCTCTTGATGAGGAGAAGGAAGATCCTTACCTGTACGATGTTCTGTTTATGGAAAGCAAACTTGTGGATCATATGCTGATGTTTGGGGACATCGTTTTGAAAAGAACCAACGAAAAAAACGAAGAATATCAGATTACCGTCATTGAAGAAATCCTGATGCATTTTGAAGAAGAGCAGTACAATTTTTTAGTAAAAGGCAATGAAATTATTATCGATCAGGTAAAGGAAGGTATTCAGAAAGACGAGCTGAGAAGCGGGAACTTTTTTGTGACATTCATGGATGAAGAGATCACCACCAAAGTAGTGGATGCTCTGATGCCTCCTGATGAATTGGAGAACTGGGGTTCCAGAAACATTTATCCTCCCAATTACGGCGACAAAATAGCAGAACAGGTACAAGGTGACGTTCTGCTGCACAAATACAGGTATATAGATTATCTGATTAAAGAAACAGCACGACAGCTGGATGAATACAGGGGCACCGATGAGACAAAATATTATGAGCTGATTAAAAAGATCACCCTGCTGAAACAGGCCTCCATAAGATTGAGCAATATTATTGAATATTCACCGATCAAGGGGATCTACGTCGATAGGAAACGATAAATTCACAGACATAATACTGATGATCAGACGGCTATTCTGTGACAAAAAGTCCTATAAAATTTTAGGAATAAAAGTTGTAATTTAAACCTTGAAAAAAATATTTAATAATACATAATAGAAATATGGACATTAAAAAAGACTTCAGAGATTTCTCTGTAAAACATTTAGGAAATAACGGTCTGGTTACCGATCAGTATATGGGAATGTATGGTCCAACGAATCTTACGCCGTATATCATGGAAGAAAGAAGATTAAACGTTGCACAGATGGACGTATTTTCACGTCTGATGATGGACAGAATCATCTTCCTAGGAACCGGAATTGATGATCAGGTTGCCAACATCGTAACGGCGCAGCTTTTATTCCTGGAAAGTGCAGATCCATCGAAAGATATCCAGATCTACATCAACTCTCCGGGAGGAAGTGTATATGCTGGTTTAGGAATCTATGACACCATGCAGATCATCAAGCCGGATGTAGCAACAATCTGTACAGGAATGGCAGCTTCAATGGGAGCGGTATTACTTGTGGCAGGAGAAAAAGGAAAACGTTCTGCGCTTAAGCATTCAAGAGTAATGATTCACCAGCCTTCAGGAGGTGCTCAGGGGGTAGCTTCAGATATGGAAATCAACTTAAGAGAAATGTTGAAGTTGAAGCAGGAGCTTTACGAAATTATCGGTCACCACTCAGGGCAGACTTACGAATGGGTAGAGAAGTCTTCTGACAGGGATTACTGGATGACTTCTGAAGAAGCAAAAGGCTACGGAATGGTAGACGAGGTTTTACAGAGATCTACAGAGAAAAAATAATTTCCTTTTTAGGAATATTGAAAACGCACCAAATCGGTGCGTTTTTTTGTTTTTATTAACCACAAAAGGGACAAAAGTTTTAACACTTTAGTTTTTTAAGTTTAAAAATATTAACAATGAACACACCTCAAAATCTTATTGTTAAAATACAATTATTATTAAATTCAAGATCAGTTTACAATCAATGTATACTTTCGCGGCATAAAAGTAATTATGAAAAAACTGCTGTTACCGGCGATAATATTCACAGCACTTGTCTCATGTAAAGATGATGACAACAAGATGAATAACCAGGATATCAATTATGCTAAACTTCCTCAGGAATTTCCTTTTTCCAAATTAGCAACGGTGAATGGAGTAGATGTTATTAACGGAGGATTTGGTTCCGGTGCAGCAGCGCATCCTACCAGAAAAGGAGAGTTTTATGTGATCACAGACCGTGGTCCTAACACAGATTATCTGAACGGGAAAAAATTTCCGGCTCCGAATTTTACACCTACAATCATGCATTTTAAAATTAATGCAGAAGGAAATATCGAGGTCATTAAATATATTAAACTGAAAAATCCATCCGGCCAGCCGATTACAGGCTTACCAAACCCCGCAGGAATGGGAAGTACTGGAGAAACAGCTTATGATTCATCAGGCAATGTTTTAGGAACCGATAATTACGGTCTCGACAGTGAAAGTATCGTAGCAGCAGCGGACGGGACATTCTGGGTTTCTGATGAATACGGACCGCACATCGTTCACTATAATGCGGATGGGATAGAGTTGGAAAGAATAAGCCCGATAGGGGTCAATACAGGACCACGTAAGCTTCCTGCTGTTTTAGCCAAAAGAAGGGCCAACAGAGGAATGGAAGGACTGTGCATCACTCCGGATGGAAAAACGCTGGTAGGAACGATACAGTCTACGATGTATGTACCTACAAAAGCTTTGGCAACCAATACAACTTTAACCAGAATTATAACCTTCGATATTGCAACTGGACAAACGAAACAGTATCTGTATAAGCAAAATGGCGGTGCTTCAGACTCAGTATGTGATATTACAGCCATCAGCAGCACAGAGTTCCTGGTAATCGAAAGAGACGGGAATTTTGGATCGCAGGGCGGCACCAAAAAAGTATACAGAATCAATATTGCAGGAGCTTCGGATGTGAATGGAGCTGACATTACAGCCGTTGACGGCATGAAAATCAATAATAAAACTTTAGAGCAGTCTACCTGGGATGAAATTACAAATGCCGGATTAAAACCGGTTTCCAAGGTTTTAGCTGTAGATCTGGTGACAAAATTAGGATATGAACATGATAAATTTGAAGGAATTGTTTATTTAGGAAATAATAAACTGGCTGTCTTCAATGATGATGATTTCGGAATCTTAGATGATGGAAACGGAAATCCTAAAGCCAAGATCCTTCCTAAAACCGGAAAAGTAGACAAAGGAACAATGTATGTAGTCGATATTCAATAATTAGATTTTTTTAAGAAAGCGGCGGCATCGAAGATGCCGCCGCTTTTGATTGTATATGGTTTATATCAATAGGAATGGGCTTTAGCCCATTTAATCAAAATTATAATTCTATAGGCTTTAGCCAAATTTATGAATTAAATCCCTCAATAATCTTAGAGAAATCCTCCAGTTTTAAAGCTGCACCTCCGATTAATCCACCATCGATATCAGGCTGAGAGAAAATCTCTTTGGCATTATCCGGTTTCACAGAACCTCCGTAAAGGATAGAAACTTCGTCAGCAACCTCCTGTCCGTATTTTGCGGCGATAATGCTTCTGATATGGGCGTGGATCTCCTGAGCCTGCTCCGGAGAAGCTGTTTCCCCTGTCCCGATCGCCCAAACCGGCTCGTAAGCGATCACTACTTTTTTGATCTCTTCAGCAGAAAGCGTGAAAAGAGCAACTTCAGTCTGGTTTTTTACTACTTCAAAATGCTGTCCTGCTTTTCTCTGCTCCAGTGTTTCACCATTACAGTAAACGGGAATTAGGCCTTTATCAAGCGCTAATTTAATCTTTCTGTTGCAGTGAGAATCTGTTTCACCGTGGTACTGTCTTCTTTCAGAGTGTCCGATCAATGAACCGGTTACATCGATAGATTCCAGCATGTCTGCAGAAAGTTCTCCTGTATAAGCACCGCTTTCATGCTCGCTCATATCCTGAGAGAAAACACCGATTTCATCTTTCTCGAAGATATCTTTGGCCATCATTAAATATAAAGAAGGCGGTGCAATCCATACTTCGCAGTTGATGGTATTGTTGTTTTTATAGCTCAGTAATTGAATCATCAACTGCTGTGCGTCAATGACATTCTTGTTCATTTTCCAGTTTCCTGCAACTATTTTTCTTCTCATAGTCTTATTATGTAAATTATTGTTATTATTTTATTTCGCGCAGATTTATGAACCGATACCTGTGAATTCATTAAACAGAATTCATAAGCCATCTGCGAGATGTTTAATTACTTATCAATACCTTCCAGTTTAAACATAAAAGCATACACCAGCGAGATATCCTTCAGGTAGTCAAATCTTCCCGAAGCACCACCATGGCCATAATCCATGTCCGTTTTTAATAATAATACGTTTTTGTCAGTTTTCATATCTCTAAGCTTGGACACCCATTTTGCAGGCTCAAAATACTGTACCTGGGAATCATGAAGTCCTGTGGTTACCAAAATGTTGGGATAATTTTTCTTTTCAATATTTTCATAAGGAGAATAGGATTTCATGTAAAAATAAGCTTCCTTATTGTTCGGATTTCCCCATTCGTCATATTCGTTCGTTGTTAATGGAATACTTTCATCAAGCATGGTATTGACAACATCTACGAATGGGACCTGCGAAATTACGCCATTCCATAAATTGGGGTTCATATTCACTACGGCACCCATCAAAAGGCCTCCGGCACTGCCCCCCTGAGCATAAAGATGTTTTGGTGAACTGTACTTTTCTTTAACAAGATATTCTCCCGCATCGATGAAATCGGTGAAAGTATTCTTCTTTTTCATCATTTTTCCGTCTTCATACCATTGTCTTCCCATTTCCTGGCCGCCGCGGATGTGTGCAATCGCAAAAGCAAAACCTCTGTTCAGAAGACTCAGCCTCGTACTGCTGAAAGCTGCATCCATAGAGCTTCCGTAAGATCCATATGCATAAAGAAGTAACGGACTGTTTCCATCCTTTTTGAATCCTTTTTTATAAACAATAGAAATTGGGATCTTTGTCCCGTCTTTTGCCGTTGCGAAAAGCCTTTCAGTGATATACTCATCTTTAGCATAACCGCCAAGAACTTCCTGCTGTTTCAACAGTATTCTTTTCCCTGTCTTCAAATCCTGTTCAAATTGTGAAACAGGCGTGATCATGGAAGTATATCCGAAACGGAATTGATCCGTATTGTATTCAGGGTTTTCCAGTGAAGAAATGGTGTAAGCAGGCTCATCAAATGTCAGAGCCTCCTTTTTACCGGTCTTTCTGTCGTAAATTACAAGCTGCGTAAGTCCGTTCTGTCTTTCACTGAAAATCAGATAATTTTTAAATGCACTCACAGACTGCATGAGAACATCATTTCTGTGCGGAATAAAATCTTTCCAGTTCTCAACACCCGTTTTATCCAAAGGAGTTTCCGCTATTTTAAAATTAAGAGCATCCTTATTCGTTCTGATCAGGAATTTGTCTTCCAGAGGGGTGACCGTATACAAAACGTTCTTCATTCTTGGCTGGAATACCTGGAATGTTCCGTTCGGTTGATCAGCATCCAGATATCTCGTTTCAGAAGAAGTGGTAGCACCCGAATAAATCAGAAGGAATTTATGGTTTTTAGACTTGTAAACCGAGATATAATTGGAATGGTCTTTTTCCTCATAAACCGTTACATCTTTGGCCGGATCTGTTCCCAGCGTATGTCTCTTGATTTTTTCAGACAGAAGGGTAACCGGGTTTTTCTCTGTATAGAAAATCGTTTTATTGTCATTGCCCCATTCTGCGGAGCCTTCTGTATTCTTAATGCCAAGATCAGTTGTTTTTCCGGTCTTCAGATCTTTTAAAAATAAAGTGTACTGTCTTCTGGAAACATCATCCACACCATAAACCAGCTTTGTATTATCCGGGCTTATATTGAAGCCTGATGCGGAATAATAAGCATGTCCTTCAGCCAGTTTATCCACGTCCAGAAGAACCTCTTCCGGGGCAGTAAGACTGCCTTTTTTCCTGCAGTATTTAAAATACTGTTTTCCGGCTTCCGTACGGGTATAGTAATAATATCCGTTTTCAAAAACAGGGACAGATTCATCTTTCTCCTTAATACGCGCTTTCATTTCCCGGAAAAGTTGTTCCCTGAAAGGCTCCGTATCCTTCATCATGCCTTCCCAATAGGTATTTTCGGCCTTCAGATAATCAACTACTTTTGTAGAATCTTTTCCTTTTTTGAAATAGTCGATCATCCAGTAATAAGGATCATTCACTTTATCACCGTGGATTTCCCGGATATGTTCCTGCTTTTCTGCCATAGGAGCTTTAAGAACAGGAAACTTTTGAGATTGTATCGTAGATGCGCTCATAATTAATATTCCCAGATAGAATTTTTTCATCGTATATTTTGCTTTTTGGTGTTGGTTTCTAGGCTAAATTCCAGAGGTTTTTCAAAAGCTTATAGAAAGTATGTTCTTCATCTGTTACTTTATTGTCCGCTTTGATCAGTGTTTTAGCAAATTCTGCGAATTTTACACGCTCTTCCTCTGTAGAATCATCATGGAAACATCTTGCATGGAATTCAAAATGATCTTTCCATTCTTCAGGTTTTAGAAGAGCCAGGGTTTCCAGTTCATTGTCAAGATTCATTCTGAAAGGAAACTCGTCTGCCATATACTGTTGAACAAGCATTCCTTCTTCAGGAGCGAATTCTCCGTCCACAGAAGAAAGAATCATTAAAAGATGATAACCGGCGATGGATTTATTTGATTTTTGCATATTTAGTAATTCTTTATTAAATGATTTAAATTATTTTTTTCTAAAATTTTATCAAGATATTTTCCTCTGCTGCTTGTTTCCCTTTGATAGGGTGCAAATTTTGAAGCAACTTCATTAAATTCTTCATTAAATTTCATGAGCTCCTCTTTTTCATCATTACTAAGTGTCTTTTGAGAAAATAGGGAGTTGAATTGTATTAATTTCTTTACAATAATCTCCTTTTTTACAATTTCTTCTTCATTTGAATGAAGGGTACAGATGCCATAAATACCTTTACAATAAGCATCCCACTCTTCCTCAAAAATTTCATTTATCTTTTGCTGATCTTCAATATCATTTTCTGAAATATGATGATAAGCAAAGTTTTTATCGGGATGTTTCATTAAGTCATGAACGAATTTCTCTTTAAATTCAGCCTTATATTGTATAGAATTTTCCAGATTTTGATGTTCCTGGATTAGTTGAATACAATTTTTACTGAAGTATTTTTCAGTGATTTCACTTTGAAATTCATCATTCAAAGGTGAAGTAATTTTTATATTGTGAGTAATAACGTAAGAGGCATCCGGAACTAAATGTTTTTGAATAAGTATATTAAGTTCATCTTTAGTGATGCCTGTTATAGCACATACATTATTTTCAGTAATGTAATTTTCATTAATATATCTGAAATTCTTTTCCATGAATTATTTTATATAGTCTTTTGCAGGTTGCTTGTCCACAATTTTTCCTTTCTCCAGTATCAATACAAACGGATTGCTTCTCGCAATTGTTTTGATGGCAGTTCCGTCCATCATTGCATTTTTAATCGTTTTGAAAGTATTGGGTTCTGTAGAAATACCATAGATTACAGCACCTTTTTGGGCATTTACTTTGGCTTCAACTTTCTGGATAAGTTCAGCGGAAACTTCTTTTGGAAGATAAGAAAAAACAAGCACGGTTTTTGGTGCATTGATGATCTCATCCGTCAAATCCACGCCCGTTGGATCTTCAATTTTGAATTTTACGATCTCCGATTTGTAACCCTCTTTGGTTAGAACAGATTCATTTTTTCCTTCCTCAATTTTCCATGGAGAACCTTCTGCCCAGTATTTTGTTTCTTTAATATAATCGTCCTGATTGACCTTTAAAACCTCTCCAGTCTTCTGGTTTTTAAGAGAGTAAAAAGTCTTGTATTCAGAAGGGTTTTTATTGATCTTTTCCTTTTCGGCCTTCATATCGGTCCCGGTTTTATAATCCCGGAAATCAATCAGCGGCTCATGCATGATTCCCTGGGCCATAACGTAAATCATGATCACAGAAAAAAGACCAAAAAGAACATATTTGAACTTACCTGAAGATTCTTTCGTACTGTTGTCATAGGGATCTTTTTTACTGAATTCCTTTCTGTAAAGTATAAACAGGATAATAAGACCGGCAAGAAGCACGATATCCTTAATAAAGCTCTGCCATGGTGTAAACTTTATTGCATCTCCAAAACATCCGCAGTCCGTCACTACATTGAAATAAGCAGAATAAAAAGTAAGGAACCCAAAAAAAATACAAAGGGCAATTAACGCTGAAAGAGTAAATTTAAGCTTCAGTTTCAGCAGCAACATAAATCCTAAGAAAAGCTCCAGGACAACCACAATGATCGAGAATAGCAGTGCAAATTTTTCCAGAAAAGGCATGTTGAAAACCGGTGGCGCGAAATATTCTTCCATTTTGAAAGAAAATCCCACCAGATCCACAGCCTTTACAAAGCCTGAAAGAATGAAGATAACAGCAATAATAAAGCGTAATAAACCTTTGATCATAGTATTTTATTTTGGGGTTTCAGAAATATTTTCTTTTTCAGAGAACTTGATCAGGCAGAAAACAGCATAATTCAGCATATCGAAATAGTTCGCATCCAGCCCTTCGGAAACAATGGTTTTCCCTTGGTTATCCTCAATCTGTTTCGTTCTCAGTACTTTCTGGTAAATAAGGTCAGTGATAGAAGAAATTCTCATATCCCTCCATGCTTCACCGTAGTCATGGTTCTTTTTTTCCATTAAAACCTGAGCATCATTTGCATATTTGTCATAAAGATTCAAAATTTCCTCCTTATTTTCATTAAAATCATTCGAAAACCCTTTTTCAAGCTGAATAAGTCCGATGATAGAATAGTTCACAATCGCAATGAATTCATCCTCCTCGCTTTCATCCACCATTTTTTTATCCGTCATCTGAAGCGTACGGATCCTGTTCACCTTGATGTAAATCTGATCCGTAATGGAGCTGGGTCTCAAAACCCTCCACGCGGCTCCGTAATCCTGTAATTTTTTACTGAAAAGATCACGGCACTCACTGATAACTTTCCCGAACTGTACTGATGTTTTTGACATAAATTCTCTTAATCTCCCAAATATACGAATTCGGTTTTAGGTAACGGGAATCGGGAATTGATTTTTGTCAGAGTTTGACATTCTGAGTTTGACATTCTGAGGGTGGAAGGGTTTTAGAGTTGCGGGTTTCGGAGTGATAGTGTTTGAGAGTAGGGGAGTTGGTTACTGGTTATTAGTTTCGGGTTAGGAAATTTAAAATGAAGAGATTCTAAGTGTAATATCTGCCTAAAAATATTCGTCTCTACCCCAGGCTTTTTATCATCAAGTAACAAACCAGTAACCAGCAACTACCAGCGGGCAACATTCCACAATAAGTCTTAATTTTGCAGAATATCAATCAATCATAAACAAAAGCATGCTTTCAAACTCCGAAACTCTCCGACCCTCAAACTCTCCGACCCCCAAATCTTTCCATTCCATCAATTGCAATGGAAGATTGGTAGAACTGAGTGTTCCCAAAATCATGGGTATTCTCAATCTTACTCCGGATTCATTTTCAGACGGTGGAAAATTTAACACTGAGAAATCAGCGCTGGAACATGCAGAAAAACTTTTGAAAGACGGAGCGGAGATCATTGACATCGGGCCGCAGTCCACACGCCCAAATGCTGGATTTTTGAGCAGTAAAGAGGAAATAACCAGAATTGGAAGTATGATTTCCATGATTAAAAAAGAATTTTCTGAAGCACTGATATCACTGGATACATTCTATGCTGAAACCGTAAAATTCGGATTTAATGAAGGAATTGATATGATCAACGATATTTCCGGCGGACAATATGATAGCAAAATGTTTGATGTCGCTGGTGAAACAAAGCTTCCTTACATTCTGATGCATGTGAATCCATCCTATGAGACGATGCATGACAAAGTGAAATTTGAAGATATTACACTGGATGTCAACCGTTATTTTGCTAAAAAGACCAATGAGCTTCTTGAAAAAGGAGTGAAAGATATCATCCTTGATCCCGGTTTTGGTTTTGGAAAAAAAGTAGAGGATCAGATGAAAATGATCGGTGAAACGGAGTATTTAGGTTTTGGGAAATTTCCTTTACTGATAGGTATTTCCAGAAAGTCATTTATCTATAAACCACTTGGGAAATCTCCCCTGGATATCAATGAAGAAACACAGAAACTTCATGCGAAGGTTTTGGAGCATGGAGCGAAAATTCTCAGAGTACATGATGTAGCGGAAACCGCAGTAACAATCAGACAATTTTTACAAAAAAAATAAAAAATGTTAAAAAAGCTTGCTCAGTATTTAAAAATTAATACATTTGCAGTATGAATTTTACGAATCAGAAAAATATTATTGTCATTTCTAACATTATTGTTGTCATTAACAACAGTAGGAAAGCGGCATTGTAAAATATTTTAATTTAAATTATATAAGCCGTTTCATATTGAAGCGGCTTTTTTTATTTCAGGAATTATGTATCAGTTATTAACAGTAATTATTATCGTCATTATTATTCCCTTGCATTGGTGAGAAGGATAGAGTATGACTGTACATATTTGAGCCCTCTCACATCGTGAGAGGGCTTTTTTTATACCCATTTGTTAATTTTTAAACCTTATACAATGTATTACAACGACAAAACGATCGTGTATTTTGATGGAAACTTCCTCAAGGCCGGAGAGGCCGGAATGGATCTCTACGGGCAGTCACTTCATTATGGCTACTCCGTTTTTGAGGGCATAAAATCCTACAATACCGGCCACGGAACCAGAATTTTTAAAGCAGAAGAACATTACGAAAGACTGAAAAGATCAGCAGAGCTGATGTACATCCCGTTTGATTATTCAGTCAGTCAATTGACGGAGCTTACCTATGAACTTTTGGAACGCAACGGATTTAAAGATGCTTATATCCGTCCATTGGTAACCTGTTCCCCCAATATGTCTCTTTCAAAAGGTAAAAAATCTTACCTCTCTCTGCTTGCCTGGGAATGGAGCAACGGCTATCTCGCAGACAAAATGAAAATCATGACCTCAGGATTTCAACGTCCCAATCCTCATGCTTTTAAAGTGGAAGCCAAAGTAGGTGGGCATTACGTCAATTCTATTCTTGCCTGCCAGGACGCCAAAGATAAAGGTTATGACGAAGCCCTCTTACTCGATGAATATGGAAATGTCGCAGAAAGTTCAGGTGCCAATATATTCTATGAAAAAGAAGGAAAATTATTTACGCCCGCAAAAGGAAGCATCCTGCCGGGTATTACAAGACAGACGGTGTTTGAAATATGTAGTGAGTTGAATATTCCCGTTAAGGAAACGTTCTTCAAACCTGAAGATATGAGAGGAGCTGATGCCGCTTTTTTCTGTGGTACGGCAGCTGAAATTGTAGCATTGGATTCTTTGGATGATGTTCCTTTTACCAAAAACTGGGAAGATACATCAAGTGAAAAAGTACAGCAGGCCTATCATAGACTGGTAAGACTTCTGTCATTGTAAATTTAAAGAATTTAAATATTTGATAATCAGATATTTGTTTCTATTTTTTAAACAGTTGAATATTGTAATTTTTATAAAATTGAAAATGAAAAAGATATTACAAGCTGTAGTTTTGGGTCAAAATTAAGTTAAAGCTTCATTTGAATTCCGAAAAAAATAAAATTTTTGATATCACGCTGAAAAATGATAAAAACAGCAAATGCAGAAAAATATGTTAAATAAATATTCAAAAACATTCACACAAAACAGCGAACAGCCCGCTGCAAAAGCAATGCTTTATGGAATAGGCTTTACAGAAGAAGATATGCACAAGGCCCAGATCGGTATTGCCAGTATGGGATATGACGGAAATACCTGTAATATGCATCTTAATGATCTTGCGAAAATAGTAAAAAAAGGAACCTGGAATCACGGTCTTGCAGGATTGATATTCAATACCATAGGAGTAAGCGACGGGATGAGTAACGGTACAGACGGAATGCGGTATTCACTGGTAAGCCGCGACGTGATAGCAGACAGTATCGAAGCCATCTGCGGGGCACAGTATTATGACGGAATCATTGCATTGCCGGGATGTGACAAGAATATGCCGGGAACTATTATCGCCATGGGAAGACTGGACAGACCATCCATCATGGTGTACGGAGGAACAATAGCTCCGGGGTGCTATAAGGAGGAGCCGCTTAATATCGTTTCGGCCTTTGAAGCTTTGGGAAAAAAAATTGCCGGGGAAATTTCAGAAGAAGACTTCAACGGAGTGATTAAAAATTCCTGCCCCGGAGCAGGAGCTTGTGGGGGGATGTATACGGCCAATACCATGTCTTCAGCCATAGAAGCGTTAGGGATGAGTCTTCCGTACTCATCTTCCAATCCTGCACTGAGCCCCGAAAAGCAGAAGGAATGCCTTGAGGCGGGAAAGTATATTAAAATATTACTGGAGAAAGATATCAAACCTTCAGATATTATGACCCGTAAGGCTTTTGAAAATGCACTTCGTCTGATCATCATTCTTGGAGGCAGTACCAATGCCGTTCTGCATTTTATAGCAATGGCAAAAAGTGTTGGTGTTTCCGTAACTCAGGATGATTTCCAGAAAATGAGTGACATCACACCGGTATTGGCAGATCTTAAGCCCAGCGGAAAATACCTGATGCAGGATCTTCATAACCATGGTGGAATACCTGCCGTCATGAAATATTTACTGGAAGAAGGTTTACTGCATGGTGACTGTTTAACGGTTACCGGAAAAACCATTGCTGAAAATCTTGAGAATGTCCCGAGCCTTGATTTTTCAAAGCAGAAGATCATCAGACCTTTATCAAACCCGATCAAAGAAACAGGACATCTGAGAATACTGTATGGAAACCTCGCTGAAAAAGGGAGTGTGGCCAAGATCACCGGAAAAGAAGGTGAAAAATTTTCAGGAAAAGCAAGAGTATTCGATGGCGAAAAAGATCTGATCAAAGGAATTGAAAATGGAAGAGTTCAGCACGGGGATGTTATTGTCATCCGCCATGAAGGGCCCAAAGGAGCACCGGGAATGCCGGAAATGCTGAAGCCTACCAGCGCTCTGATTGGAGCAGGTCTTGGGGGAAGTGTAGCTTTAATTACTGATGGAAGATTCAGTGGCGGCACCCATGGTTTTGTAGTAGGGCATATTACACCGGAAGCCTATGAAGGCGGTCTCATCGCTTTTGTAAAGGATAATGATCTTATTGAAATCGACGCAGTCAACAATACCATACAGCTCAAAGTTTCTGAAGAAGAAATCAAACAACGAAAGAAAGGATGGCAAAAACCTGAACTTAAAGTAAAAAAAGGATTGCTGTACAAATATGCACTTACCGTGTCATCAGCCGCAGAAGGCTGTGTAACAGATGAAATTACCTAATAAAAATACAATGAAGAATCTAAATGTATCCACAGAAACAGAAATCAGCGGCAGCCGGATCATTCTTGAAGCATTTCTCCAGGAAGGAGTAAAAACTATATTCGGATATCCGGGTGGGGCCATTATTCCCATCTATGACGCTCTTTACGACTATAAAGATCAGCTGGAGCATATTTTGGTCCGCCACGAGCAGGGAGCAGTCCATGCAGCGCAGGGACTTGCCAGAGTATCAGGAGAAGTAGGAGTGGTGTTAGCCACAAGTGGCCCGGGAGCAACCAATCTTGTAACAGGATTAGCTGATGCACTGCTGGATAATACGCCTATTGTATGTATTACAGGACAGGTTTTTGAACATCTTCTGGGAACAGATGCGTTTCAGGAAATCGATGTAATGAACATCACCAGCCCCGTTACCAAGTGGAATTATCAGGTAACCGATGCCGATGAACTTTCCGAAGTATTGGCCAAAGCATTTTATATTGCAAGATCGGGAAGGCCGGGACCGGTATTAATTGATGTCACGAAAAATGCCCAGCTGCAAAAGGTTTTCAATAGAGGCTATACGCCTTGTGATTCTTTGAGAAGCTACAGACCGGATCCTGTTCCTAGTATGGACCATATTGAAAAAGCTGCCTTTCTGATTAATCATGCAGAAAAACCATTCATTATTGCCGGACAGGGAATTATGCTGGGAAAAGCAGAGGAAGAGTTTTTACAGTTTGCTGAGAAATCAGGGATTCCGGTGGCATGGACAGTTTTAGGAATGAGCGCAATTCCGACAGATCATCCACAGGCGGTAGGAATGGTAGGAATGCATGGAAATTACGGTCCCAATATCCTTACCAACGAATGTGATGTTCTGATTGCCGTGGGAATGCGCTTTGATGACCGTGTAACCGGAAGGCTGGACCAGTATGCCAAGCAGGCGAAAATCATCCATCTGGACATTGACAAAGCTGAGATCAATAAAAATGTAAAGGTTGAGGTTCCGGTTCTTGGAAACTGCAAAGAAACCTTACCGCTTCTCACACAGTTAATAGAACCAGGAACGCATACAGACTGGCATCAAAAGTTTAAAGATTGCTATGAAATTGAACATCGTAAGCTGATAAGCCATGAACTCTATCCTTCAGAAGGAGAAATTACCATGGGAGAAGTGATCCGTCAACTGAACGAAATGACTCAGGGTGAAGCTGTGATTGTAACCGATGTAGGGCAGCATCAGATGACTACCTGCAGATATTCAGCCTTTAAGCATTCCAGAAGTAATATTACCAGCGGGGGATTGGGAACCATGGGATTCTGCCTTCCTGCTGCAATAGGGGCGGCTTATGGAGGAAAGAATCTTCCCATTATTGCGGTGATGGGTGACGGAGGTGCACAGATGAATATTCAGGAGTTGGGAACACTGATGCAGTATCAGCCTGACATCAAGATTTTGATTCTTAATAACTGCTATCTCGGAATGGTAAGACAGTGGCAGGAACTGTTCCACGAAGAAAGATATTCCTCGGTTGATATTCAGAGCCCGGATTTTGTTCAGGTGGCCAAAGGATATCGTATTTCGGGAAGAAAAATAATTCAGAGAGAAGAACTGGAGGCTGGATTAAGTGAGATGCTTCATCATAAAGGAGCTTTCCTGCTGGAAGTAATGACGGGGAAAGAGCACAATGTTTTCCCGATGATCCCTCAGGGGAAAAGCGTTTCAGAGATTGTACTGACCAACAATAAGACATAACAATATAAATAAAATATAAAAAGATGAAACTAGAAAATAGAGAATACACCATAACAGCCTATACAGAAGATTATTTTGGCCTGATCGGCAGGATCAATGCTATTTTTTCAAGGAGAAGAATCTCTATTGTGAATTTTAATGCAGGGCCTTCCGATATTGAAAAAATAAAAAAAATTGTGATTGTTATCAGAGAAACGGAAGAATCTGTACAGAAAATTACCCTACAAATGGAAAAACAGGTAGACGTTCTGGAAGTTCATTATCATAAAAGTCCATATCTCACCACAGCAGCACATGCAAGCTGAATTATAGATACAATCAAAGAATTATAAATAACAACATATAAAATTAAAAAAAATGGCAAAATTGAATTTTGGCGGAGTAGAAGAAAATGTAGTAACAAGAGAAGAGTTCCCATTACAGAAAGCCCAGGAAGTATTGAAAGATGAAATTGTAGCGGTGATCGGCTATGGCGTACAGGGACCAGGACAGGCACTTAACCAGAAAGACAACGGAATTAATGTGATTGTCGGTCAGAGGAAAAACTCAAAATCCTGGGATAAGGCTGTGGCAGACGGTTTTGTACCCGGAGAAACGTTATTTGAAATAGAAGAAGCTCTGCAGAAAGGAACGATTATTTGCTATCTCTTAAGTGATGCAGCCCAGATCGAATACTGGCCGAAAGTTAAACAACATCTTACCCCTGGAAAAGCACTGTATTTTTCGCATGGTTTCGGAATCACCTTTAATGAAAGAACAGGAATTATTCCGCCCGCTGAGGTTGATGTATTTCTTGTTGCGCCCAAAGGATCGGGAACGTCATTAAGGAGAATGTTCCTTCAGGATCGCGGACTGAACAGCAGTTTTGCCGTCTATCAGGATGCCACCGGAAAAGCAAGAGAAAGAGTGACTGCTTTGGGAATAGCCATTGGAAGCGGTTATTTGTTTGAAACAGACTTTAAAAAAGAAGTATTCAGTGATCTTGCTGGAGAAAGAGGAACATTGATGGGTGCCGTACAGGGAATATTTGCTGCACAATATGATGTATTGAGGAAAAACGGACACAGTCCTTCCGAAGCATTTAATGAAACAGTGGAAGAACTGACCCAGTCATTAATGCCATTGGTTGCTGAAAACGGGATGGACTGGATGTACGCGAACTGCAGTACCACAGCACAAAGAGGAGCGCTGGACTGGTGGAAACGTTTCAGAGATGTCACTTCTCCACTATTTGAAGAATTGTATGAAAGTGTTGCCAAAGGAGAGGAAGCCCAGCGTTCCATCGACAGCAACAGCAAACACGATTACAGGGAAAAACTGGAAGTAGAACTGACTGAGCTTAGGGAAAGCGAAATGTGGAGAGCAGGCAAGACTGTCCGAAGCCTCAGACCAGAGAACAATTAATCACAAAAAATAATGGAAGAAACGTATCCTTCTGTTTTGGACAATGTCTATAAAGCAGCAAAAAGACTCAGAAATGTAGTGGTAAGAACACCTTTGGCGATTAATAACAACCTCTCTACCATTTATGAGGCGAAGATAAGCTTTAAAAGAGAAGATCTGCAGCGCGTGAGATCTTACAAAATCAGAGGAGCTTACAATAAAATGGCGGTGATGTCTGCTGAAAATCTTGCCCGAGGCGTGGTTTGTGCGAGTGCGGGAAACCATGCTCAGGGAGTCGCTTTTGCATGCAGTACAATGAAGGTGAAAGGAACTATTTTCATGCCTTTGCCCACTCCGGGACAGAAGCTTGAACAGGTGAGAATGTTTGGAGGTGAAGATATAGATATAGTGCTTTACGGGGATACTTTTGATGAAGCTAAAGATGCCGCAGTGGAGTTCTGTAAAGAGAACCAGGGAATATTTATTCATCCTTTCGATGATCAGGATATTATTGATGGGCAGGCTACGGCAGCTCTGGAGATCCTTGAGCAGTCAGGTGAGCCTGTTGATTATCTTTTTCTTCCGGTTGGTGGTGGTGGTTTGGCTGCAGGCGTTTGTTCTGTATTCAGGGAATTGTCACCAGAAACGAAAATTATAGGAGTAGAGCCTTCTGCTGCAGCCAGTATGAAAAAAGCACTGGAAAAAGGAGAACCTGTGCTTCTTGAAAAGATCAGCCGTTTTGTGGATGGAGCTGCTGTACAGAGAGTGGGTGACCTTAATTTCGAACTTTGTAAAGATGTGCTTCATGATATGGCTTTAGTGGATGAAGGAGTGGTTTGCGAAACCATTCTTTCCCTCTACAATAAAGATGCTGTAGTAGTGGAACCTGCAGGGGCTCTTTCCGTGGCGGCACTCGAAAAATATAAAGATCAGATCAGAGGAAAGAATGTAGTCTGTATTATCAGTGGAAGTAATAATGATATTACCCGCATGGAAGAGATTAAAGAAAAAGCTCTTCTTCATGCCGGATTAAAGCATTATTTCCTGGTAAGATTTGCACAGCGCCCGGGAGCTCTGAAAACCTTTGTGATGAATGTTTTAGGACCGAATGATGATATCACTTTTTTTGAATACACACAAAAAAATTCAAAGGAGAAAGGTATTGCTGTTTTAGGAATTGGATTGAAGAATAGTGAAGATTTTACTCCGCTGCTCAATAACATGAAAAAGTATGACTTTTTTGTCAATTATCTGAACAATGATCCGTCTTTGATGAATCTGCTTATTTAACCTGAATTCGGGATAAGGATAAAATTAAACGCAAGGATAAACAAAGCTTTAAAAAGCATTCATTTGATTTTTTAAGATAGACAGAGCCGTTTCACTTATTGGTAAGCAATACAGGGAAATATATTGGTCTTACTTTGCTAAATGAAATGCCCTTGTTTTTTTATTAACATGTCAAAAAATCTACTTTGTTTGCCTTTGCGATAAAAATACAATTGTTTTCAGGTATTTCTTATCCCGAACTCAGCTTATTTAAAATGATGTCTGTCATTGCGAACCGTAGGTGAAGCAATCTAATTGATAGATAAAATAAAGAGTAAAGAGATTGCTTCGTCGCTGCGCTCCTCGCAATGACAGCAAAAATAAAAGAATCGGCGGCCCAATCGGGCCGCCGATTCGTTTTTGTCTCAAGCGTAAAATTAGAAATAAATTTAGGGCGTTCAGCCTCATTGGCTACTTTCCAGGATGTTCTGTACATCCATTCCGTCATTTTATAAAGCTTTTTGTAATTGATATTTTCAGATTCATCCTGAGGGGTGTGGTACTGATCATGCAGTACACTGGTGAAAAATATCGCCGGAATCCCGATTTTTGCATAAGGCAGATGATCACTTCTGAAGTAAAAATACTCTGCGTGATTCGGAGAATCCCAGTCTTTCAGGTATTTAAATTTTGTACTTTCATTATTGGCATCCTCAGCCATTTTCACCAGTTCTTCAGAATTTTTATGCGGGGCATTTCCACCCAGAAGAGCGGCTTCATTATTGTCATTTCTGCCGATCATATCGCCGTTCAGAACAGCTGCGATCTTTTCTTTTGGAACGACTGGATGGGCGGCGTGCCATCTTGAACCTAATAATCCTCTTTCTTCAGCTCCATGGAAAACAAACAGAATACTTCTTTTTCCGGGTTGTTTCTTATAAGCTCTGGCCATGGCAAGCATGGCAACGCAGGTACTGGCATTATCGTCGGCACCGTTGTAGATCGTGTCATTTTTTACAGGATGTCTGATTCCGTCATGATCCTGGTGACCACTCAGCAAAACGTATTCTTCCTTAAGCTTAGGATCTGTACCTTCAATTTTTCCGATGATATTTACTGACGGATATTTGTAGGTTTCTGTGATGAGGTTCAGAGCTATTTTAGGATTGTTTTTTACCCAGCCTGCATTTTCTCTTTTGAGCCATAAAACAGGAATATTATCTGTTATTTTCTCTCTCAGACCTTCTACACCATAGGTTCCTCTTGTCATTTGAGGAAGAACTTCCACCCAGCTTTTTTCAGAAATATCATCGGTGATGAAAATAATTGCTTTTGCTCCCAGTTCATAGGCTTTATTATAATATTTAGCTCTTACAAATCCGGGATATCTTCTTACGAAAAGAGTCATTTCCTTGTCGATGTTTTTGTCGGAAGTATTAACGGCAAGAACCTTTCCTTTGATATTCAGTTTAGCAAGCTCTTCAGGTTCTGCACTTCCTGCGTACACAATCTCAGCATCAATCGCTGCATTTACTGGTTCTGCAACAAGGAAATCTTTCCACAGTTTAAGGTTGTTTTCTCCGATTTTTAAACTGCTTTGAGGGGTCACCTGATGTCTGTACATGTCAAAAAACTGGAAGAATGTACCATTGTCACCGGCGGGTTTCATTCCCGCTTCTTTTGCTTTGTCGGCAAGCCACATCGAAACTTTTAATTCATCTAAAGTCCCAGCTTCACGCCCCCAGAACTGATCTGCAGCCAGTTCATACATATCTTTCCTTAAATCGGTTTCTTTAATGGCAGAGACCAATGGCTTCTTATAATTCTGAGCATCCGTAAAACTGAACAGGAAAATACTCAATATAGAGAATACGTAGTTTTTATTCATCTAAAATTTTTAATTGAAGTTAGCCAATTTATCTGAGAATTGTTTTGAAAATTCTTTTCTGTCTTCCTCCAGTTTTTCCTGTTCAGCAGGAAGGACATAATTAAAAAGGACTTTATCTTCATGGTCAAGAAATATAATTTCCTTTTCATTGCCATCGATCATCTGTGAAAAGATCTCCCACATTGAAGTATCTTTTATTTTTAATAATTCAAAAAACTGTTCCGCTTTTATTTCTATTCGCTGCATGTTTCGTTTTTATGTATTTATAAATATGGTTTAAAATTCCAATAGTTTCAGTTTGAACTGAATGGCAAAATTCTGTTTGAAATTGGGAGTGGTGTAGTATCCAACTCTGTAGAACAGTCCTAAATTAAAATAACTTGACAGGAAATTATTCCACTCAAGGCCCACTTCCTGGTAAAGGTGATCCAGTTTCCTGAATTTAAACTCATGATATTCCGGGTGCTTCATATCTCCGATTGTTCCTCTTAATACAAAATCAAAGCTCGAAATATTCTGTCCGAAACTTTTGAAATACAAAGGAAGCTTGTGGGTGAAATAATAGGCAACGAATTTATCATTGTAATACTTTCCGCCCTCCAGCGTTGCAAAACCAAGGTAAGATGTAAAGTTAAAATTAAAATCCTTTCTCGGAGATGCAAGCCCGTTCATGGTAAAATGCTTCCAGATAGGTGCTTCTCCCAGTACGATTCCTCCATACAGCCTGAATCCTGTAGTGCCGAGCATCGTCTTGAAATTGTGTACAAAAAGGGCGTCAAAACGGGTATAATTGAAATCCCCTCCCAAAACTTTGTAACTTTGCTCATAGTTGAAATACAGCTCGGGATATTTCTGATCGATGATGGATTTTCCCTGAGGCGTCATGATATTCGTAGAATTCGGTGAATATTTTAAGGTAAATAGCGTATTGAAATTATCAAATTCGCCGCCTTTTCCCCTGAACTCATAATCAAATTTAGCTTCTTCAATATTTCTTTTAGCTGCAAAGACCAGAGTCAGTCCGTTCGTAACATCGTTCAGGTAGGATAGGGAAGCGCCTCTGTAATGATAGTATTTATCATTGTTGATGTTATTTCCGTAATTCATCGTTCTCATTTTGAAATTCCACAGTCTTCTGTAGAATTCTCCCGATGCCGTTACATCATTATAATATTCAGCTCTGAAAAATGAATTTTTATCCAGAGAGGTCTTCATATCAAGACCAATCCCATATTTCCATTTATCATCTTTAAAACCGTAGGCGAAATAATAGTCCGGTGAAAAATAAGGATTAAAAGTTTCGTTAAGCTTTGCTTTTAAGCCTAATCTGAAACCTTCATACAAGTTATAATTCACAATTTCATCTACTGCAAAATCTACAATTCCCATCCGGATCTGCCCATTGATAAGTCCTGTCAGGATTTTCGCTTTGCTGTCGATATTATACTTTTTGCCCAAGCTGTCTATAGTAGTATATGTATTGCTTTCCCTTTCCGTGAGCGGATCGGTTCTGTATTGGTCCAAAAGATGTCCGTCTGCATTTTTCACCGAAAATGTATACCCTTTAAAATCATTCCGGTTTTCCTCAATAGGCGATTTGAAGTCAAAATAAGTGGAAGTGAGAAAAGCGTACGTTCCGAAGCTGGTCCTGTCTTTCTTTTCAGGATGTTCTTCCGTTTTTTCTTTATTTTCCTCTTCCATGGCCACCCTGCTCATTCTGAGCTTTACCTTTTCTTGTGCCAGGAACCATTTGTTATTATAGAAAATCCAGGTACTCGTAATGATACCGTCATTCTTGTTCTTGCTGAAATTCTCGATCTTCTGGATACCGTAGGTCTCGGTGTCTATATAGATCGCGCCATTATATTTTCTCCTTTTATCAGTTTTTTTATAATTTACCTCACGGAAACGGATCACAAAAGTTTTTCTGCCGTTCACTTCAATGGTATCTGAAAGAAAAAAGCGGTAAAGCCCTCTGTTTTCCTGCTTGATCTGGTTGGGAATTTTATCCCGGTTGCTCTGCTGGATAGCGATCATTTCGTAGATCGGCTGCTTAAGGCCGGAAATCCTGTTGTCCAGAATATTGATCTTTTCGCCATATTGTTTGGAATATAAAAATTCCTGGGCTCTTTCCCACAGAAATAGTTTGCTTTTTGAAAAAATCTGTTTGGCGGAGATGTTATTTAATGAATCTTTTTCCCTTTTTTTCTTGAAAAACTGAGTATCATTAAAGAACTGATTAAACTGATTAATACTGTCCTGATCAATGTCCAGGGATATTTTTTCGTAAGATTTAAAAGTGTAGGAATCTAAACTTTTCGGTGAATTGTCTTTGAAGAGCCTGTTTACTTTCTTTAAGATCTCAATAGCCCGGGGATCACTTCGGTCCTCAATGATCACCTCTTCAATATCAGTTGTTTTTGAGGTCTTTTTCAGCAAAGAAACTTCCATGTCTGCTTCAACAGATACTGTCTCTTTCTGATATTTTTCTGCCTGGATTTCGAGAGTACTGCAGGATGATTTAAATTCCAGGGTTCCCTGGATATCTGTAAAGCCTAAAACCTTTCCCTCACAGGATATTTTGGCGTTGGATATTGGTTTCTGGTCGGTTTCGTCAATGATCTTAATCCTTGATTGGGAAAAACCAAAGAAAGCGATCATTAAAAACAATAAAGCTAAAACCCTTTTCATGTAAAACTAGGTAAAAGTAGTAATATTTCTTGTGTTGAGAAAGTTTTTATGATTTGTTAATACATTGATTCCATCTAAGTCATCCAGGAAAGAAATAAAGAAAAAAACTCCTGAAAATCTCAGGAGTTCTAATGTTTATGATAAAAGGATTAATCCTAAATATTCAAAGCTTTTTGGTAAGCATTTTCCAGACCGTCAAGGTTTTTACCTCCTGCTGTTGCAAAGCCCGGATTTCCGCCGCCGCCGCCCTGGATTTCTTTTGCCAGGTCTTTTACGATAGCTCCAGCCTGGTAATCTGCTGCCAGATCGTCAGAAACTCCAACAGTGATCATCGGCTTTCCATCCGCATCAGAAAGAATAATCGTTACTGAAGCTGGGATTTCTCTCTTCAGCTGGAATACAATATCTTTAACAGAACCTGCATCCAGAGAAGTTTTCTTTACGAGCAGCTGTTTGTTGCCTTTCTGCTCATAAGCGCTTTTCCATTCGCCGATCTCGCCTTTTGCTTTTTCCTTTTTAAGAGCTTCCACTTCAGATTTCAAAGATGTATTTTCTTCAATCAGTTTTTCAATAGATCTTACAACATCTTTAGATTTCAATAGTTGAGAAAGCTCATGAATCTGATTTTCCAGATTCTTGAAATATTCTTCAGATTTATCCCCTGAAATGGCTTCAATCCTTCTGATTCCTGCAGCTGCAGAACTTTCGGAAGTAATTTTGAAATGACCTATTTCGATTGTATTTTTTACGTGAGTTCCGCCACAAAGTTCTTTAGAACTTCCGAACTGGATCATTCTCACACTGTCACCATATTTTTCACCGAACAAAGCCATAGCTCCTTTATCCAAAGCCTCCTGAATAGGAATGCTTCTGAATTCCTGCAAAGCAATACTTTCTTTGATCTTGCGGTTTACTTTTTCTTCCACAAGGGCCAGTTCTTCTTCCGTCATTTTATTGAAATGAGAGAAGTCAAAACGGAGATAATCAGGACCAACATAAGAACCTTTCTGCTCTACATGTGTTCCTAAAACCTCTCTTAATGCCTCATGTAAAAGGTGGGTTACCGAGTGATTCGCCTGAGAATTTTTTCTGTCGGCTGCATCAACTTTAGCATAGAAAACAGCTCCGGCATCTTTTGGAAGGCCGTTGATCAGAGAAATGATCAGTCCGTTTTCTTTTTTAGTTTCTAAAACTTCAAAGCTTTCAACGGCATTTTCCAGAACGCCTTTGTCGCCTACCTGGCCACCGCCTTCCGGGTAGAAAGGAGAGCTGCTCAGTACAACCTGGTAAAATTCTCCGTCCTTATTTTCTACTTTTCTGTATCTTGTAATATAGGTTTCAGCTTCAATCTGATCGTAGCCTACAAAGTTTTCGTCTCTTTCTTCTAAAGTGACCCAATCGTAAACCTTCTGGGCAGAATCAGCTTTAGAACGAAGCTTCTGCTTTTTCATTTCTTCTTTAAAACCTTCTTCATCGATCGTCAAACCTTTTTCCTCTGCGATAATTCTTGTTAAATCATCAGGGAAACCATAGGTGTCATATAATTCAAAAACCTCTTCGCTTGGCAATACTTTCGAACCGTCTGCAATGGTCTGCTGAATTAATTTCTCAACTCTGATCAGCCCGTTTTCAATAGTTTTTAAGAATGAATCTTCCTCACTTTTTATTACCTCAGAAACCAGTTTTCCCTGCTTTTCAATCTCAGGAAAGAATGGTCCCATTTGCTCTTGAAGTACGGCAATAAGCTTATAAAGGAAAGGCTCTTTCATGCCTAAGAATCTATAAGAATAAGAAATTCCTCTTCTCAAAATTCTTCTGATTACATAACCTGCACCGCCGTTTGAAGGAAGCTGTCCGTCTGCAATTGCAAAAGCAACTGCTCTGATGTGGTCTACCACAACACGGATGGCAATATCTTTTTCGTCTTCTAAAATTCCTGTATACTTTTTACCTGAAAGCTCTTCCACTTTAGCAATAAGCGGAGTGAAAACGTCCGTATCATAATTGGAGGATTTGCCCTGAAGTGCCATACAAAGACGCTCGAAGCCCATTCCTGTATCCACATGCTGCTGAGGAAGTTTTTCCAAACTTCTATCTGCCTTTCTGTTGAATTCCATGAAAACAAGGTTCCATACTTCCACAACCTGAGGGTGGTCATTGTTGACCAGGTCAAGTCCTGAAACCTTAGCCTTTTCTTCAGGGGTTCTCAGGTCAACGTGGATTTCTGAACATGGTCCGCACGGCCCGCTTTCTCCCATTTCCCAGAAGTTATCTTTCTTGTTTCCATTGATAATCCTGTCTTCAGAAATATGTGATCTCCAGAAATTGTAGGCATCCTGATCTCTTTCAAGATTTTCAGAAGCATCTCCTTCGAAAATGGTTACATATAAGTTTTCTTTTGGAATTCCGAATACTTCAGTCAGTAATTCCCAGGCAAAAGCAATAGCATCTTTTTTAAAATAATCACCAAAAGACCAGTTTCCCAACATTTCAAACATGGTATGGTGGTACGTATCTCTTCCCACATCATCCAGGTCATTATGCTTTCCGGAAACTCTCAGACATTTCTGTGTATCGGCAATTCTTGGGGCTGTAGGCGTTTTGTAGCCTAAGAAAAAATCTTTGAACTGCGTCATTCCTGAGTTGGAAAACATAAGGGTAGGGTCGTCTTTCAGAACAATAGGAGCTGAAGGAACGATAAGGTGGTCTTTACTTTTAAAATAATCTAAAAATTTTTGACGTATCTCTTGTGATGTCATAGTATTGCTTTGCTTTTAAAACTATCAAATTTTTGATAAGATGCAAATTTAATGTTTTTAAGCGATTTGTAAATAATTTTATGCTATGTTTTGAATGGTGTAGAGTGGGAAGTGTTTATATATTGTTGGATTACTTTACCTGCAGTTCACAATGATGATTGTAATAAAACTTTGTATATTATCATTTAACTTTTTATATTCGTTTTAATATTAAATAAAGACCTGATAGATTTTATGATTTCAAAGTTTGAATATAATGATCTGAGCAATCAATAAAATGTGTTTTTATGATATTAAAGAATTGAAAATGACGAAAAATGAAGCGCTGAAAAGCTGGGTGGAACAGTATTCCGGGCCTCTTCTGAAAAGAGCTGCTTATCTGCTTTCAGATAAATTGGAAGCAGAAGATCTGGTACAGGATGTGTTTTTAGCGGCCTATTCGTCCTATGACTCTTTTGAAGGGAAAAGCCAGCCGCTGACCTGGCTGACAGCTATTTTAAACAGAAAAGCTGCCGACTTTTACCGGAAAAAATACAAATCAGAACCGGAGATCAGGCTTGATCATTTTTTTGATGAGACAGGTTCCTGGAAAAATGACGGTGTTTTGAATGACTGGAATGTTTCGGATAAGGAATCTGAGCTTTTGGACAATAAAGATTTTAATAAAACCCTTGAAGATTGTATTGAGGATTTACCCTCCAGATGGAAGATTCCGATGAAAATGTATTATCTTCAGGAAAAAAAAGCACCGGAAGTGAGTCAGGAATTGCAGATTTCTTCGACCAATCTATGGAAGATCCTTCAGAGAAGCAGAATGCAGCTGAGGGAATGCCTTGAGGTCAACTGGTTTGCGAACTTATAACCATATCATAAAATGTTGAGAAAATTTATTCATATTCTGTTCCTGCCATGCAGTAAAGCCACAATGCTGATGGAAAAAAGGAATGCCAAAGCGATCTCCCGAAAGGAAGACTGGCAGCTTTCCATGCATATAAAAATCTGTAAATGGTGCAGAGCTTATGAAGAGAAACTGAAAATTCTGGATGATATTTTAAAACGGAAACGGTCTCAAAAAGAAAATACCCATATTAATAATTCTGATATTCAGGGCGTTAAGGATAAAGTTTTAGAAAGATTAAATCTTTAGGAGAAATACTGTCAGGATTTTGAAATGTTTCCGACTATACTTTTGAAAATAATAAAGTATCATTCAAAATCTTAAAGACATGAACGGAACATCACAACTTAACGTAGAATCGCGGTCGTATAAAACAGGATATTATATCTCTCTTTTCGGGGCCGCGCTTATTTTACTCTGGATTGGCGTATTTAAATTCACTCCTACAGAAGCTGCTGCCATTAAACCTCTGGTCGAAAACCATTTCCTTACTTTTTTCGTATATAAAATAGCAGGCGTGCAAACGGTATCAAATGCTATCGGTGCGATAGAAATAATCATTGCATTATTACTGATATTTAGTGTGAAATTTGCATCTCTAAAAAAGTATGCCGGAATCGGGATGATCATGACATTTCTGGTAACCCTGAGCTATCTTTTTACCACTCCCGGAGTCTGGAAAATAGTGGATGGAATTCCTGTTACAGATTTTTTTATTCTGAAAGATGTAATGCTTTTAGGATTTGGATTAATGATATTTCAAAAAAAATGAATACAAATAAAAAGATTAAAATGAAAAATATATTAATATTACTCGGAATGATTCTGGGAATAGGGGTATTTGCAATGAGTTGTGGAGATTCAAAAAAAATGAAATCCACTGAAACTAAAAAAGAAAATGAGACCAATATGGAGAGTAAAAATGTAAAAGAAGTTTATTTTGCAGGTGGATGTTTCTGGGGAACAGAACACTTTTTTCAACAAATTCGTGGCGTTGTAGGAACTGAAGTTGGCTATGCAAACGGAAATGTTAAAAACCCGACGTATGAGCAGGTTGTAAGTCATACAACAGGTTTTGCTGAAACGGTAAAAGTAAAATATGATCCTGAACAGGTTGATCTTAGGCTGCTGATTGATTTATATTTTAAAACAATTGATCCTACAAGTTTAAACCAACAGGGAAATGACCGTGGAGATCAGTACAGAACAGGGATTTATTCTACAGATAAAAATACAGAGGCTATTGTAAAAGAGGAAGTTGCGAAATTGTCTAAGAATTTCAGCAAGCCGGTTGTAGTAGAAACAATTCCGTTGAAAAACTTCTACAAAGCGGAAGATTATCATCAGGATTATCTCGGCAAAAATCCGGGAGGTTACTGTCATATTGAACCGGGCCTTTTTGAAATGGCTAAAAATGCCAATCCGCTTCCCAAGGCAAAATATGAGAAGCAGGATAAAAAAGTTTTGAAAGAAAAACTAACCTCAGAACAATATAAGGTAACCCAGGAAAATGCAACGGAAAGACCTTTCCAGAATGAATACTGGGACGAAACGCGTGAAGGAATCTATGTAGATATTACCACCGGAGAACCCCTGTTTATTTCTACAGATAAGTTTGAATCCGGTTGCGGATGGCCAAGTTTTTCAAAACCGATTACCAAAAAACTAATCGACGAGAAAATGGACAAATCTGCCGGAATGGTAAGAGTGGAAGTAAGAAGCAAAACCGGTGACGCTCACCTTGGTCACGTTTTCACAGACGGCCCTGCGGATAAAGGAGGTCTTAGATACTGCATCAACAGTGCTTCACTGAAGTTTATTCCAAAAGCTGACATGGAGAAAAAAGGTTACGGAGATTATATTCCGTTGTTGGATAAAAAGTAATATGAAGGAGACCGCTGTGAGGCGGTCTTTTTTTGCCTAGACTAAAATATAAAACTACTCCCGCAGATTCTGCGGATGATGCAGATGTTTGTGTTTTTATTGATTAAACCTTATAGGTTTCTAAAACTATAAGGTTTAATTATTGTGTAATCAATAACGAAGACAGGCTTCAAAATAAAAGACCTTTTAGTAATAAATTTGAAATCTTTCTTTAATGCCGAGCATTGAGATATTCAGTAGAAATAAAAATCCGAATATGATATAAAATGACTGTCTTGGAAGCTGAGTAAGCCGGGATTCAAATGTTTGAAATCCCTTTAGCCATGGATTAGGATTATAATGATCAAACAGTCCGGTGCCACATCTTGTAAATGATGAAGCATCCAATACCTGGATGTTTGGATCAGTATAATGATGAATAACAAAAAAATGCCATGTTTTCTCAACGTCAAGAGTATAGTTAAACTGTCCTGCCAGCTCTGTGTCATTCAGTAATGCAACAAGATCATTATAGGTGTTTCTGTCATTCAGAATAAATTCAATGCCTGAATTTTTCTCATTCCTTTTTTGTAGATTTTTGATTTCAGCAACATAGAGTTTAGTGTTTTCCTTTGCTGTATTGGGAGTTACTTTTATTTTTTTATAATTCCAGTTTCTGTAAGGTTCAAAGCTTAAGAATGATCTTTTTTCTCCTTCTTTTGCTTTTGCGGGAAGCCAGATATCAATAACATTAAAATTCACTTCGTTGAACTTCCGGTTTCCATAGTACCAAAATAACAATGGAATTAATACAGCACTGATCAATCCCGGAAAGTAATAGATCTTTTTCATGCTACTATTTTTCTTTGGATTCGAAGATTTTCTTTAATACTAAGCATGGAAATATGCAGCAAAAGAAGGAACCCAAAAATGATAAAAAATGCTTCTTTGGGTAATTGAGTCAAAACATTCATAAACTTTGTATAACCTTTAGGTTCTATAAAGTTTACATAAGCTGCCCAATTATTTTCACTATCCGAATCTACAAAGGTGTCTATGGTATCGTTACAGAGCAGGCATTCTTCAACTATGGGAGGAATATAACGTTGAATAACAAAAAGATGTCCTGTTTTTTCTAAATCAAGAGTATATTCCTCCCTTTTTGTGATATGCAGATCATTAAGCAGGGAGATAAAATCACCATAGGTATTATGATCATCCAGCACAAATTCAATTCCAGTATTCTGCTGATTTCTTTCTTTGAGCTTTTTAATCTCCGAAACGTACAAATTAGAATTCTCTTTTGCTTTATTGGAGGGAACTTTAATCTTTTTGTAATCCCAACTTCTTAAAGACTCAAAAGTGTTTACACTGTTTATTTCATCTCCCGGTTTGATCTTCGAAGGAATGCCAATGTCAATAATATTAAGGTTAATTTCCTCAAACTTCTGGTTTCCATAGTACCAAAAAAGTAACGGAATAATAATGGCGCTGATCAGACCGGGAAAGTAATAGATCTTTTTCATGCCAGTGTTTTTCTTTGAATCTGAAGATTTTCTTTAATGCTGAACATGGATATATTCAGAAATAATAAGAAACCAAACATGATATAATAAGATTGTTTAGGTAATTGGAGCAGGTATTTAAATTTTTCCAGTCCTTTATAATTATCATCCATTCTGTAAAAAATAGTAGCGTCTCTGGTCCCGCAATCCATTATATGGCATTTTTCAACTACATTCGGATCTTTATAAAAATGGAGGGCAAAAAAATGACTGGTTTTTTCTATATCCAACCCGTAGTTATCCTGTCCTGCAAGTTTCATAGCATCCATTAAAGCTATAAAATCCTGATAATTATTATGGTCATCAATGATAAACTCAATGCCTGTTTCTTTTTTATTTCTTGCCTGAAGTTTTTTTAATTCTGACACATAGTATTGCTGATTTTGAAGGGCTGTATTAGGTTTTACTAGGATTTTTTTATAATTCCAGTTTCTATAAGGCTCTAATGTATTGTTCATCTCAGGATTGTAGGCATGTCTGGCAGGAAGTCCTAAATCCATGACAGTATACTGTGGCTGTATCCTCTGGCTACCATAATACCAGAGCAACACTGGAATTAATACAGCGCTGATCAGTCCCGGCAGATAATACATTTTTTTCATTTCGTCCTTTTGATAAAATTAGCAAAAAATTGAATACTCTGATAAACAAAACCAATTTTTAACATTCCACTAAAAACAAAAAAGTGATCCAAAGGACCACTTAATTTTTAATCAATTAAATTATTTAATTTTTTAAATCTCTGACACCTACCAATCCCTTTTTCTCAGGATCCAGTAAGAACCCCAAATAAAGATCACAGACCAGATAACGCACGCAATCATACTTTCCGTAGGATAATGGGCATCATATTTAACCCCCATAACTTTCAGCATATTCAGTCTCATTAAAGGATTTGGAATCAGATTTGACATGCTTTCTAAGGGTAAAAGACTGGTGATGAAAAAATCATTTTCAAGGACCGCTTTTCTTTGCTCTCCCTGCATTCCCGTTAATTTCTGATAGGCTTCAATGCCTGCCAGAATCTTTTCAACCACCCAATAGGCGAAGAAACCAAGGAATACAAACATAGATTTTCTAAGCAATACCGAAAGGAACATCAGGAAAGAGAAAAATGTAAACAGTTTTACAAAATAATTTCCAATGTAATACACTTCTGCATAAATTTTTGAAGCATCCGTTACTTTAGAATACTGATGCCCCAAAAACATCGCAATGATAAACACAATCAATGTGGAAACTGTTGTAAAGATCGTAATCGTTAAAAGTTTTGATCCTATAAATTCCTTTCTGCTTAACCCATCAATAGTGTTTTGTTTAAACATCCGGTTGGTGAATTCCTGGGAAATTGAAAAAACAATAATCAGTCCAAGGAAAATCTTTAGCAAAGCGACTATCCATGTGGTGAAATTCCATATTTCCGGGAAATTGTAAATACCCTGTTCTTTTAAATTAACGGTTCCTCCGAAAACATTCAGATCGACCAGTCCGATGAAAAGAAGAGCGATAAGAATGGCAAAATATAAGATCGTGAAAACCTTGAACGGTTTGTAGTTCAGGTTTTTATAATATTCTAGTTTTAATAATTTAAGCATGGGGATTCGTGTTTTTTACAAGTTCAAGGAATTGAGACTCCAGAGACAGCTTTTTCTTCGTTAAATGAGAAAGATAAATCCCTTTTTCAGCAAGCTTCTGATTCAAAGTTGAAGCAGATATGGAGGCATCATCACGAATCTGAGCCTTGATGATCTCACCGTCTGCTTTCACAGCACTGAACCATTGAAGTTCTTCCAGAGCATTTAAAAGAAGTGTATTGTTGTCCGCCTTTAACTCAAAATATCCGTTATTGGCTGTTATTTCATCCACCCGCCCGCAATAAATGGAATTTCCCTCCTTTAAAACAATCACGTGGCTGCAAATCTTTTCAATCTCGTCCAGAAGGTGGCTGGCAATGATAATGGTAATGCCCTGTTTAGCGATATTACTGATGATATCCCGGATCTGGATAATTCCTTCAGGATCCAGTCCGTTGGTAGGTTCGTCAAGAATCATCACCTCGGGATTGTTCAGCATGGCTGATGCTATGGAGAGGCGCTGCTTCATTCCCAAAGAATACGTTTTGAAAGCATCTTTTTTCCTTTCTAAAAGGCCAACGGTTTTCAGGACTTCATCAATTCTTGTGTGAGGAGTCCCTTTGATCTCAGCGACAATCTTAAGATTCGTTTCAGCATCCAGATAAGGATAAAAGTTAGGCTGTTCTATAATAGCCCCGATCTTCTTTAGCGTATCCGGATCTGTTCCTTTTTGCCCAAACCAATACCAGTCTCCGCTGGTTGGATTGATCGTTGACAGCAGCATTCCGAATGTCGTGGATTTTCCGCTTCCGTTGGGACCTAATAACCCGTAAACATTTCCTCTTTCTACGTCAAAGGAGATATTGTTAACAACCGTTCTTTTGAATTTCTTGGTTAAATTCTTTACTGACAAAATTTTTTCCATGTAATTTGTTTTACATAGTAGTAGTCTATGTAATCAAGGGATTGTTACATTATATTATTTTTTTAAGATAGGATCTGTGAATAATATCGAAATTCCATGTAACAAGATTCACAGTGTCATTGTTTTATGGATGTAACTATTTTTATGAAACAGAGACCTATTCAGGAAACATCAAAAAACAGAACTATGAAAACCATGAAATGGATAAAAAGACTCTTAATGGCCCTGCTTTTAATTGTCATCCTGTTATTAATTACCGGATTTATTTTTGAAAGAATATCCCGTTCAATTGCTGAAAAAATTCAGCCGGACGGCCAGTTTGCAGAAGTTGAAAACCATAAGATGCACTATTTACAGGAAGGAAAAGGAGGTCCTACAGTCGTTTTTGAAACAGCATTCGATCCTGCGGGTCATTTGCAGTGGTATCATATCCAGAAAAATCTTCCGAAAAACTATACTACATTTTCCTATGACAGATCCGGGATTCTGTGGAGTGAGCGGGGAACAAATCCTAAAACAGGCGAGAAAATGGCAGAAGAACTTCATACACTGCTTGAAAAATCAAAAGCTCCGAAACCCTATATCCTTGTCGGACATTCTTTCGGAGGAATGCTTACCCGGTTTTTCGTACAAAAATACCCTGCGGATGTTGCAGGAGTAATATTGGTAGACAGTCAGTATCCGGCAGATGAAAAATACCTGTCACCTGAGATGCATAAAATGGTAAATCAGGGACTTCCGGGAGGTTTTTTAAAATTTGCCAATACCTTTGGAGCAGCAAGACTTATGTTTGAAAACATGTTTCCAGCCGGCCCTCAGTATGCCTATCAAAATACGCTCATGCCTGCGTTGCTTTACAAAAGTGCCGATGCTACCCTGGAAGAGCAGGACCATATGAAATCCATTAAAAAAGAAGCTGCCGCTATTAATTCTTTTGGTTCTATTCCTTTGTATGTAATTACAGCAGCAGATAAGACCAGATATGACAGCTTTATTAAAGACAAAAAATTAAAGAACGAAATGCTGGCAGCCTGGGACAAAATGCAGAAGGACCTGTTAAATCTATCTACAGACAGCCAACAGATTGTATTGCCGGCAAGCGGACATTACATTAACCAGGATCAACCCAAGGTGATAGAAGAAGCGGTGAATGATATGGTTAAAAAAATCACAACCCGATAACCAAGCTCAGAAATTTATAATCCTGGCTAAAATCTGGAACCATGTAACCTAAAAACCCGCACCCTTAATTTTACCATATTTTTCAACAGTTCTTTAAGATTAAAATATTAAATTTGATAGAATTAATCGGTAGTTTATGAAGTTAATTGAGTTAGCTAAGGAGCTTAATGTCTCAGCAGAAGCCATCAAACAGTTTATCCAGGATTTTGATCTTGAGCTGGGAGTCTGCATCAGTACAAACTTTGAAGTGAAGAAAGATTTCGAAAAGTTTGTCCGCGAAAACCTGGATTTTTTAAAGCTTTATGAAAAAGATCTGAACAAAAACAAAACCCTGGAACAGATTGCTGAAGTAATCAATCAGCCCAAGGAAAAAGTAGAAAAAGCCATAAAAGAAACCAATCCCAATATTTTTGACAACGGTTTTTTCCGTTCATCAATCTCAAGTTACGGCATTGATAATAAACTGGGTGGAAATTACCAGTTCGTCTACGATTACTTCGGACAAAAGACCAGCCTGAAACACCGGGATTTTATTGGATACAGAGACTTATTCTTTTATATATCGGCCGTTTTAGAACCATTCTTAAATCCTCAGCAGATCAAAGACTGGGGCATTCACAAACCGGCAGGAATTGTTCTGTATGGGCCTCCGGGGAGCGGAAAAATATTCTGGGCGACCAAAATCGCTGAGATTACCGGATATCAGTTTAAAGAAGTTAAAAAACATTATCTGGGAACCTCTTTCATAAACGGCAATAAAACCAACTTCAATGATTTTCTGGTCACTATGATGAAAGAAGAAAAAGTCCTGCTTTTTCTCGATGATTTTGATGAGATCATGATGGAGAGAAAAGCGGAAACAGACATTGCTTCCTGTAATCTGGAAACCCAGGAGCTGATTCTGCATTATATTGGAAAATTTGAAAAAGAAGAACTGCTGATGGTAGGTTCCGCCAATTCCGTTTCGGAAATTAATGAAGAAATTCTTGCTCCGGGAAGATTTGATGTAATGGTTCCTATATTTCCTCCCAACGCTGCAGAGCGTTCCGAGATTATTCTGTATGCGATGACCAGAGAGCTTGAAGAAGATTCTCTTCTTTATAAGATTCTTAAAAACAACAAAGCTGATAAAGTTCCGTTCTGGCATGAGATCTCATCTAAAATGAAGGCATTCAGCAATACCATGCTCATTGATTTTACACAGAGTCTGAAGAAACGTCTTAAGAACCAATATCAGCAGACCAAAAATGAAAATCTTAAAATAGATCAGAAACTTTTGGAAGCAGCGCTCAGAGATGCTGCAGGAAAGTTGACTGGTGAATATCTGGATCAGGTCGCAAGATTCCTGGCTGATACTATTATCAATAATTTCGACGAATTCAAATTCAGAATTCAGGCTTTGAAAAAAGAGCTGGATACCTATAAAGCCGTTGAAGAGCCAAGAAGAGCAATCGGATTTCAGCATACCGGGGAAGAGGGACATGATGTTGCAAAGGGCTGAAGCCGGGTTTGAGAGTGGGAGAGTTTTAGAGTTTGCGTGTTTGAGAGTCTTAGTGTTTTAAGGTCTGAGAATAAGAGAGCTAATGATCTTAATTTCAGTCCGGATTTGCTTTAGTCTCACATCTGACATCTAGTATCTAAATGCTCCTGCCATTAAATCATACCAAAAAAATACCCATTACTTATTACTCATTACTCATGAACAGCATCTGGGAACTGGAAACCTTTTACAGAAAAAGAGAAATCGTCATCATCGGAGCTGGATTTTCCGGACTGTGGACTGCTATATCCATTAAGGAAAAATATCCGGGAAAATCTGTTTTGGTTATTGAAAGAAATACTGTTCCGTTGGGAGCTTCAACCCGGAACGCAGGATTTGCATGCTTTGGAAGCTTAACGGAAATCATTGCCGATTCCCAAAAAATGGGCTGGGAAAAAACACTGGAACTGGTTAAAATGAGGTTTGAAGGACTTCAGAAGATCAGACAATATTTTAAGGACAGCGAAATAGGTTTTGAACTGAATGGAGGTTACGAAATTCTAAATAATGATGAACCTTTACAGCAGTTATATGTTGTTAATGAAAAGCTGAAAGCAATAACCGATCTAGAAAAAACCTATTTTCTTAATCAAGAGAAGATCCGGAAATTTGGTCTTGGGAAATCTGAATTTCTGATTGAAAATTCCTGTGAAGGAAGTCTCCATTCAGGAAAACTGCTGCAGAAGCTTTTAGAGAAATGCCACGAACTGAAAATCGAATTTCTTTTTGGAACAGAAGTGAAAACCATTGATGAAAGCATAGGAGAAATCGGGATTCACCTTTCTGAAGATCTTTCTGTAAAGGCTGAGCAGATTATTTACTGTACAAATGCGTTCAGCTCAAAGTTTCTTGAAAAAGAGGAAATTATTCCCGCACGGGGACAGATTCTTTTAACCGAGCCAATTGATGGATTAAGGCTTAGAGGAACATTCCATTATGATGAAGGGTTTTATTATTTCAGAAACCTTGGAAACAGGATTCTTTTGGGCGGCGGGCGGAATCAGGATTTTAAAACCGAAGAAACAACAGCTTTTGAAACCACAGCATTTTTGCAGGAGCATCTGGAAACCTTTTTAAAAGAAGTTATTTTACCAGAGCAAGATTTTAAGATTGCGCTTCGGTGGTCAGGAATTATGGCCATGGGCTCAGAAAAAACACCTATCGTAAAACAGCTTTCAGAAAGACAGTTCTGTGCCGTAAGACTTTCAGGAATGGGAGTCGCACTGGCCCCTAAAATAGGAGAGATGATGGCTGAAATGATTTAATTAGAAAAATCGGAGGTTTCTCACTGGTGAATTTTTGTTACCTAATGAATGATCCATGGATGAATTATGCATTAAAAAAATGATATCAATCCAATAATAATACTAAACCTATATTCCTTGTACCCCAAACTCAAACTCAAAAAACTCTCCCACACCAGAACTCTCAAACCCACTTCCCAACTCACAAAAGAATTCCGTATTTTTGCATAAAATAAAAAATTCGTGATCAACAACGACCAGATAAAAGAAGTTCAGTCTAGAATTACAGACTTATATAAATACCTTCAGATCGAAAAAAAGAAGATAGAAATAGCGAATGATGATGAAAAAACTGCTGCTCCGGAATTTTGGGATAATCCAAAAGAAGCAGAAGTATTTCTGAAGCAGCTCCGTTCCAAAAAAAGATGGGTGGAAGATTATGAAGAAATCAGTACCCAGTTTGAAGACCTGCAGGTACTGGCAGAATTTGCCAAAGAAGATCCTGACTCTGAAAAAGAGCTGGATGAAACATTTCCTAAGCTGGTAGAAAAAATAGAAGACCTTGAATTTAAAAATATGCTTTCCAATGAGGGAGATGAGCTTTCTGCTGTTCTTCAGATCACAGCGGGAGCCGGTGGTACGGAAAGTTGCGACTGGGCTTCAATGCTGATGAGAATGTACACCATGTGGGCAGAAAAACAGGGTTACAAAATCCGTGAACTCAATTATCAGGAAGGGGAAGTTGCCGGAGTGAAAACCGTTACACTGGAAATTGATGGTGAATATGCCTTCGGATATCTGAAAGGAGAAAACGGGGTACACAGGCTGGTAAGAATTTCACCTTTCGACAGTAATGCCAAACGCCATACCAGTTTCGTTTCAGTATATGTTTATCCTTTAGTGGACGATACCATCGAAATCAACATTAATCCTGCTGATATTTCATTTGAAACCATGAGGTCTTCCGGAGCCGGTGGACAGAACGTAAACAAAGTAGAAACGGCCGTACGTCTTCGTCACGCACCGACCGGAATTATCATTGAAAACTCCGAGTCGCGTTCCCAGCTTCAAAACAAAGAAAAAGCCATGCAGCTTCTTCGTTCGAGACTTTATGAAATGGAGCTTGAAGCACGTATGAAAGCAAGAAATGAGATAGAAGCCAATAAAATGAAAATAGAGTGGGGCAGTCAGATAAGAAATTACGTGATGCATCCGTATAAACTGGTGAAAGACGTTCGTTCTGCTCATGAAACTTCAGATGTGGATTCCGTCATGAACGGAAATCTTACGCCATTCCTGAAAGCCTTCCTGATGGCCGATGGCACCGCTGTTTCAGATGATGATATGGACTTGTAAAATATCATGTCCGTATTTTAGTTAAAATCTTATAATTAATTTTTGTTTAAGACTTTTTACGCTTACTTTTGTTGTTAATCGTTATATATGGAAGATTTCAATAGCTGGAGAGATTTAATGAACCCCGAGTTTTATATCAAAATGGGTGGGTTCTGGCTTATTTTATTTATTGTTTTTGCTGAAACAGGTCTTTTTGTAGGGTTTTTCCTGCCCGGAGATTCATTACTGTTCGTATCAGGAATTTATGCCGTTGAAATCATCAAAGAGACTTTCGGCTCCACAGGGAGCGATTTTCTGGATACAACCATTCTTGCTTCCTGCGTAGCGCTTGCTGCCATTATAGGAAATGAGGTTGGATACTATTTTGGAGTGAAAACAGGTCCCGCTTTATACAAAAAGCAGGACACCATGCTGTTTAAAAAGAAATATCTTTACCAGGCCCACGACTTTTTTGAAAAGCATGGAGCGTTGGCGATCATCATGGCCAGATTTTTACCGGTGGTAAGAACCTTTACTCCAATTGTTGCAGGTATTGTGAAAATGGACAAAAAAGAATTTCTGAGAGATAATATTATCGGGGCAGTTCTTTGGTCATTTATCCTCATCTTTGCCGGACATTATCTGGATAAACTTTTCCAGGAACAGTTCGGAATCAACCTAAAAGAGAAGCTGGAACTGATCATAATCATCATCGTTTTGGTAACAACACTTCCGGTGATCATCAAGTTTGTTTTCGGAAAGAAAGAAGATTTTTCTAAATACGAAAATAAAGATCCTGAATAGGAATACAAAAAAATATAGATAACCTGTCTTTCGGCAGGTTATTTTTTTATCCACTCCAGAATATTCGGATAGATAATGCTGTCCCTTTTTCTCTTGCTGAAAAGCCTCGGAACATGGCCTGTCTTTTCCATAAAGATAAGTTTGTGAGGTACATTCTGCCTGGTAAGTGCAGAATCCATGGACAACCCTTGATGCTGGTTCACCAGAAAGTCGTTATTCCCCTGGAACAATAATGTAGGAACATTGGATATATTGGCGATCGGGCTCGCTTCTTTAAACGCTTCAGAGATATTTTTACGGTCAAATTTTGTCCCTACCACTTTCTGAAAAGTAGGAGATGTATATTTTGAATAAAAGGAATTCAGGTATTCCGGGCTGTAAAAATCTGTCGGACCGCTCAGTGAAATGATCTTTTTGATCCGTTCAGTATGTTGGTATCCGTAAAGCAGGGCAAGATGACCGCCGGCGCTTTCTCCCAGAAGGATATAATTGTCCGGCAGAAGTTCTGCTTTTTCCGCAAGAGAATTAAACTTTTCAATCGCAGCGCCAATATCTTCCAGCTGCTGTTTATACGTGATATTTCTCCGTTTTGAAACCAGCCTGTAATTCATATTAACGCTCGGAATCTTATGTTCAAAAAGCATTTTCTGGATCTTGATCATATGTTCCTTTTTTCCGAGAGTCCAGCCTCCGCCATGTACGATAAGAACTACCGGAGTATCTTCTGCATAATCCAATGGAAGAAAAACATCCATTTTCTGCCTTTTATGCTCGCCGTATTTTAAATTATATATTTTCTGCTGTCCGCCGGTACCTACCCAGACTCTGAATTTTGTATTGCATGACTGCAGCACGAAACTGATGCATCCTACAACAAAAAAGTGGTATCTGAGGATGAGTTTTTTCATTAATTAAATGTACAGAAAAATTCTAGGAAAGAAGACTTTCGGATAATGATTTTTAATACGGTATTATAAGATTGATTTAAAGTCAAATCAAGAATAGTATTTTCTGTTTTCTCCGGCTTTTACTGGTAATTAAATGTTCTTTATCAGAAAATATTTAAAATTAATATCCAGAAACAAATAAAAATAGATTTTAATAATTATTTTTGTTCAACTTAACATTTATTAAAAAAATATTAAAATAATATGGCATCTGGTTTTTTTGCAATTTTAGATGATATTGCGGCACTGATGGACGATGTGGCGGTTACAAGTAAAATAGCTACACAGAGAACAGCAGGTATCCTTGGAGATGATCTGGCTGTGAATGCAGAAAAGGCTACAGGTTTCCTTTCTTCACGGGAGATTCCGGTTTTATGGGCAATTACAAAAGGTTCATTTATCAACAAACTGATCATTCTGCCTGTTGTGTTTTTTCTCAACTGGCTGTATGCCCCGGCAATTAATTATGTATTGATCCTCGGAGGATTATATTTGGCTTTTGAAGGAGTTGAAAAAATTATAGAATTTCTTTTTCACCGCGAAAAGGAGGGCCATGAAGTTGTGGAAGAGATTATTGAAGATGAAAAAAGTGACGAAGACTTAGAAAAAGCAAAGATAAAGTCGGCGATTACCACAGATTTTATTTTATCAATTGAGATTGTGATTATTGCTTTGGGAACAGTTTTGGAAGAGAGTCACCCTTTCCTTACACAGATTCTGGTAACAAGTTTGGTGGCATTTATTGCAACTGTGGGAGTGTACGGAATTGTTGCTTTGATTGTAAGAATGGATGATGCAGGATTTAAATTAATTAAAAAAAGTAACGATAAGGGCTTCTTTGGAAAACTTGGACATCTCCTGGTAAAAGCCTTACCTATCGTGATCAAAGCTTTAGGAGTTATCGGTACAATTGCTTTAATTATGGTAGCTGGCGGTATTTTTGCCCATAGAATAGAATTTTTTCACCATATTTTACCTTCCTGGTCTTCTAGTGAGCTTCTGACTATTTTAAAAGAAATTATTCTTGGTCTTATAGGAGGATTAGGAGCTGTAGCTATTTTTACGGCAGGGAAGAAGATCTATTCACTTGCAATTAAGAAATAACAGATTACAGATATAGCGATAAAAAAACTCAGCAGTACGACTGCTGAGTTTTTTAGTTTTGAATAACAAGGCACTTGGTAATGCCTGTCTATATTAATTGAATAAATCTTTTACTTTATCAAAAAAAGTTTTTTCCTTCCCCGAAGGTTCTGCAACCATTTCTCCGCTTGACATCTGCTTCTCAAAGAAATCTTTCTGCTCTTTAGTCAGTTTTTGTGGTGTCCATACATTAATGTGGATGAACATATCACCTTTACCATAGCTGTCGATGCTTGGAAGGCCCTTTCCTGCCAACCTGAGAATCTTGCCGGACTGTGTACCCGGATCAACGGTAATTTTCACTTTACCGCCTACCGTTGGAACTTCTTTCTTAGTTCCTAAAGCTGCTTCAGCAAAAGAGACATACAACTCCTGGTGAAGGTTATCGCCTTCTCTCTTGATTGTTTTGTCGACTTCCTCTTCAATAATCACCAACAGGTCTCCCGGAATTCCGCCGAAAGGGGCATCGTTTCCTTTTCCTCTTACATTAAGCTGGATGCCGTCTCTGGCACCTGCAGGAATATTGATGGAGATTTCCTCCTCATCCTTAATAAGTCCTTGTGCGTTAGCCCCGGCAGGGATTTTATCTGCTACTTTCCCGATTCCCTGACAGGTACCGCAGGTAGTCTGCGTCTGCATCTGTCCGAACATCGTGTTCATCACTTTAAGCTGCACACCGGAACCGTTACAGGTAGGGCATACTTTTGAAGTGGCACCTTCCGCCATCTTCATTTTTTTTACTTTGATGGTTTTTTGTGTTCCGTTCACCATTTCTTCAAGGCTCAGCTTGATTCTGATCCTTAAGTTGGAACCTTTCACCTGCTGACGTCCTCCGCCATTTCCACCAAAGCCTCCGAAGCCGCCACCGAAAATATCTCCAAACTGGCTGAAAATATCCTCCATGTTCATACCTCCGCCGAAGCCTCCGCCTCCGAAACCTCCATTACCACCCATTCCGGCATGGCCGAATTGGTCATATCTTGCACGTTTCTGGTCGTCGCTCAGTACTTCATAAGCCTCTGCCGCTTCCTTAAATTTTTCCTCAGCCTCTTTATCTCCTGGATTTTTATCCGGATGATATTTGATAGCCATTTTTCGGTATGCTTTCTTTATCTCGTCAGCTGATGCAGATTTACTGATCTCAAGAACTTCGTAATAATCTCTTTTTGACATGTTGATTATAATTGATTACTGATAAATGATAACTGATGCCTATTGCGTATGGTTTAAAACCTGCTGTCAATCAATTATCTATCACCATTTATCATTTATTTTAATATTAGTTTCCTGTTACTACTTTTGCAAAACGGATCACTTTATCACCTAAAGTATATCCTGTTTCAATAACATCTACGATTTTACCTTTCAGATCTTCAGATGGAGCAGGAATCTGAGTAATGGCTTCATGGAAATCTACATTGAACGTATCACCTGCATTAACTTCCATAGCTTTTAAGCCTTTCTCAGTAAGTCTGCTCTTAAACTTCTGATAAATTAGTTCCACACCCTGAAGGTCAGATGGATTTCCGTTTTTAGCAATTTCTTTTAAAGCTCTTTCAAAGTCATCCAAAACTCCCAGCATGGATACCATCATATCCTGGTTGGCATACTGGAAAAATTCCATCTTCTCTTTGGCTGTTCTTTTTTTATAATTTTCGAATTCAGCGTACAATCTGATATAACGGTCTTTTTCTTCTGCCAAAAGTTCCTCTGCAGAAGGTTTTGCTGTCACATTGTCCCCAGATACCGCTTCGTCCTGAATGTTGTCTACTTCCTGATTATTGATGCTTTCTTCGTTAATATCCTGGTTTTCCATAATTCAATATTTATTTAAAGAATTGATTGACAAAGAACCTGCCAAATAGAAAAAATGGACATTAAGGCAGAAAAATGATGAAGCAAATGGTTGTTAATGGTCAATTTTACTTCGCAAGTGAATGATTAAATTACCGGGGTATAATCTTTACAATTCACCATTAACCATTCACATTTCATCTTCTTATCCGGTAAACGTTTGATACAGCAAATACAGGTTTAGAATAATAATGATAATAGAAATGAGCCAGACGCTTATTTTTAAGAAAGGCTTATTTACAAATTCTCCCATTTTGGCTTTGTCATTAGTAAACATAACCAATGGAACTACCGCAAAGCTCAGCTGCATGGATAAAATTACCTGGCTTAAAACCAATAAATCTGTTGTTCCCTGTTCACCATAAATAATAGCTACTATTAAAGCGGGAATAACAGCAATAAGCCTGGTGATCAGTCTTCGTAGCCATGGTTTTAACCGGATATTTAAGAAACCTTCCATAACGATCTGTCCTGCAAGAGTTCCGGTTAAGGTGGAGTTCTGTCCTGAAGCCAGTAAAGCAATGGCAAAAGCAATACTTGCCATAGAAGCACCCAAAATAGGAGTCAGCATTTTGTAGGCATCGTGAATATCTGCCACATGCTTATTTCCTGTAGTATGAAAAGTTGCAGCAGCAAGAATAAGAATAGCAGCATTGATAAAGAAGGCCAACATCAGTGAAACGGTACTGTCCAGGGTTGCAAATTTTATCGCTTCTTTTTTTCCTTCCCGGTCACGAGGATAATCTCTCGTCTGAACAATACTGCTGTGCAGATATAAATTATGGGGCATTACAGTAGCTCCTAAAATCCCGATAGCGATATAAAGCATTGCCGGGTTCTGGATGATTTCCTTTTGAGGAACCAATCCGCCAAGTATTTCATTGAAAGCCGGCTGTGAAATGACAATTTCATAAATGAAACAGGCCAGAATGATAAAAATGAGTCCGCCAACAATACTTTCTATCCATCGGAAACCTTTAGCCTGAAGTAAAAGAATGATCAGAACATCCACTGTGGTGATCACAATTCCCCAGGTAAGGGGAATATGAAACAGGAGGTTTAATGCAATGGCAGAACCAATCACCTCGGCGAGATCACAGGCAGCAATAGCGATTTCACAAAATACCCACAGAATAAAATTGGTTGTAGGATTAAAGTGGTCACGACAGGCCTGGGCGAGGTCTCTTTCGGCAACAACCCCCAATTTTACAGATAAATGCTGTAAAACCATTGCGAAAATATTTGAAATAAGAATCACAGAAAGCAGGGTATACCCAAACTGGGCACCTCCGGCAATATCAGTAGCCCAGTTTCCAGGGTCCATATATCCCACGGCAATCATAAGACCCGGACCGGCAAATGCCAGGTACTTTCTCCAGAATGGAGCATTTCGGGGTACTTTTATAGAAGAATATACCTCAGAGAGGGAATGGGATGTTTTATCTTTACGCCAGGCGCTATTTAATTTGAAATTCATAAATGTTAGAAATGACTAACAAATTTAATTAAATAAATATAAATACAAAAGCAAGGGAATAAAAAAATCCCGGAAATTAACTTCCGGGATCCTATTTTTAAAGATTCTAAAAATCTATTTTGCAAATCTTACAGACATTTTTCTGTCCGCAGCTCTTTCTGCATCAGAAGCTTTAGCATCTACAGTAGCAAATTTACTTCCGTAACCTTCCGCTCCTAGAACCTGAGCACCAACTCCTGCTTTTACTAAAGCATTTTTGATGAAATCAGCTCTGGACTGAGATAATTTTACGTTGGCAGCTTCATTTCCTACTTTGTCAGTATATCCTCCGATTTTGATTTTCGCATCCGGGAATGCTTTTAAAATGGCTACCAAATTATCAAGCTGTCCTTGTGAACCGGCTTCCAATTCAGTAGAACTTCCCATTTTGAAATTTACATGGTCAAAATCATACCACTTATCTTTTAATGCTGCATCGTCAGCTGCATTTTTATAGTTGTCAGACTTCAGGAAAGTGATCATCTGATCTTCCATACCTCCTTTGTAACCTTTCAGCATTACCCCGTTAAGATCAATATTCTCATCTGTTCTGGTGGTGGTTGCAGTGGTTGCTGAAGTATCTGCAGGAGTAATAGCAGCCGCTGTATCAGTGGTAGATCCTGTAGAATCTGCTACTGTGGTAGTTGTGGTTGTTTCTTTCTTCTCACACTGCTTCCAGATAAAATAAGCTGCAGCGATTAAAAGTAAAAGCGGAAGCAACCATTTCCAGATTGAACCTCCGCCTTCATTATTATTTCTGTCAGGATTGGTTCCTTCAGATGTAGTACTTCTTGTAACTTCTATTTTAGGCTCTTCGCTGGCTGCTGTTCTGATAGCATCATTATCATTATCAAACTTATATCCTTTTGCCCAGTCGCCGATATTCAGAGATGCCAGGGAAAGTCCTGCCGGTAACAGTGTAGAAATAATTCCTTTTTGTTCACCCAACAGATTTGAAATACCTGATTTGTCTAAATTATTATCAGCAGCATATTTTCCGATAGTACCTACAGTAGCTCCTGTTACTAAATTCAGCAGTGAACTGGAAGAATTATTGCTGATTCCTGCATAGGTAGCAATAGCATTCACTATTCCGCCAATTTTATCTCCAAAAATAGAGCTTAATAAGTTAGAAATTACAGGGCTGCTGGATGCACCACCTACTAAATTTCCTAAAATTCCGCTTGACGAGGCATTGGTAATTGCATCCAAAACTCCCGGATTATCAGAATTATTGGCTAACCCTCCTACAACTGCAGGCAGTAAACCTCCAATTGCTTTTGAGATACCAGATTCACTTTCTCCAAACTGAGAGGCAGCTTGCGAAATTAAAGCGGGACCTAACTGTCCTTTAATTAAATCAATGACATTTAAAGACATAATAAATTATTTTTTTAGATTAATGTTGCATAAATTTAAACAAAAATCTGTCCAAAAGTCACTTTTTTTTGAATATTTATTTAATTTCCAGCAATGTTTTTGAAAATCAGCGAAAATTTTTAGTAAGCTTTTGCGAATAATACACGTCTCTTAGATGGTTTCCCGCTTACCATAGAAATCCCTTCTTCAGTATCATCATCTAAAGGAATACATCTGATAGTAGCCTTTGTTTCATCTTTGATCTGCTCTTCTTCTTCAGGAGTTCCGTCCCAGTGCGCATAAATAAAACCTCCTTTTTCTTCAAGAACTTTCTTGAAATCTTCATACGTGTCAACTCTTGTAATGTTGTCTTTTCTGAAGTTTAATGCTTTTTCATAAAGATCTTTCTGGATAGTCTGTAACAACTCCTGGATATAAGTATCAATTCCTTCAATAGAACGGCTTTCTTTAGTAAGATTGTCTCTTCTGGCAATTTCTACAGATTTGTTTTCTAAATCTTTAGGTCCTAGAGCAATTCTTACAGGAACCCCTTTTAATTCGTATTCTGCAAATTTCCATCCCGGTTTGTTATGCGTATCGTCATCAAACTTAACAGAGATGCCTTTTATTTTTAATTTAGCCACGATATCAAGCGCCACTTCACTGATCTGAGCCAATTGCTCTTCACCCTTGAAGATAGGAACAATAACTACCTGAATTGGAGCCAGGGTAGGAGGAAGTACCAATCCGAAATCATCGGAATGGGTCATAATAAGAGCTCCCATCAAACGTGTAGAAGTTCCCCATGAAGTAGCCCATGCATGTTCAATCTTTCCTTCTTTATTGGTAAATTTCACATCAAAAGCTTTCGCGAAATTCTGACCTAAGAAGTGAGATGTTCCTGCCTGAAGTGCTTTTCCGTCCTGCATCAATGCTTCAATACAGTACGTTTCGTCAGCTCCCGCAAATCTTTCGGAAGGTGTTTTTAAACCTTTAATAACAGGCATCGCCATGAATTTTTCTGCAAAATCTGCATATACATCATTCATTTTTTCAGCCTCTTCCACAGCTTCATCTTTGGTAGCATGTGCCGTGTGTCCTTCCTGCCAAAGGAATTCTGCTGTTCTCAGGAACAGACGGGTTCTCATTTCCCAACGGACAACGTTGGCCCACTGGTTGATCAGGATCGGAAGATCTCTGTAAGACTGGATCCAGTTTTTGTAGGTATTCCAGATAATGGCTTCAGAAGTAGGACGTACGATAAGCTCTTCTTCTAATTTGGCATCCGGATCTACAATAAGCTTGTGTGGATTGTCCGGATCTGTTTTTAATCTATAATGGGTAACTACTGCACATTCCTTAGCAAAACCTTCTGCATTTTTTTCTTCTGCCTCAAACAGGCTTTTGGGCACAAAAAGCGGGAAATAAGCATTCACGTGACCTGTTTCTTTGAATCTTTTGTCCATTTCATCACGCATTTTTTCCCAGATTGCATAGCCGTATGGTTTAATCACCATGCATCCTCGCACTCCAGAGTTTTCAGCTAAGTCAGCTTTTACCACCAACTCATTATACCATTTGCTGTAATCTTCGCTTCTTGAGGTTAATTTTGCCATTATTTATTTTAATTTTTTTAACTTTTGTACATTATTGTAATCTAAAAATAAAAATCTATTTTTGATAGATTTTTTTACCAGTGTTTTGGTACATTTTTGGTACAGATTGCAAATATAATTTAAATTAAAAATCTTTACGTTATCATGAAAAGAAATATACATAAAAATTTGCTTGGTCTGTTAAAATCCAAAGGGATTTTGGCAATATCAGGCGGATTGCTGCTTGTGTCCTGTGGAGCCCAGATGGGTGGATACACAGAGACCGATGGGGTGTACTACGATCCCAATAAAGATACGCTGCCGGAAGGGGTGATCATCAATGATGGCGGTAACAGGGTAGGGGAAAATTATGATTATTACCAGGAGTCTAATGTAATCCAGAATGCACAGGCCAATTCCAGAGAACAAGACAACAGATATAATACATGGAGCGACAATAACTGGAATACGAATGCTACTGATTCTGACTGGGGCGCATTTGCCGGGTCACAGACTAACTATTACGATAATTCCTGGGGCTCTCCCTGGGGATGGTATGGTGGTTTCAGCCCTTATTGGGGAATGAACCGTGGCTGGGGCTGGGGTATGAACATGTCCTGGGGCTGGGGTGGATCTTTCGGATGGGGAGGATCATTCGGCTGGGGTAATCCTTACTGGGGATATGGATATTCTCCTTATTGGGGTGGATATTATGATCCGTTCTGGGGCGGCGGTTACGGTTACCCATATTGGGGCTGGAATGGCGGCTACTGGGGTAATGGCTACAGACCGGTTTACAGAAGAAGTGGTGGCGGAGGATTCAGCAATCCAGGCTTAACGAATGCAGTGTACAGAACCAATACCTATAGAGGCGGTTTCAGAAACAGTGGGAACGGTTTCCGAAATACATCAACCAATAACGGTTTCAGAAACGGAAGTGCAAACGGCGGTTTCCGAAATAACGGTTCTTATAACAACGGAGGATTCAGACAGAGGAATGGCGGTTACAGAACACAGCCACAATCTGGAGGGTTCCGTAATTCAAACTCCACAAGACCCAATTATAACTCTCAGCCTAACTATAATAATAACAATGGAGGCTTCAGATCCAATGACAATGGAGGTTTCAGATCAAGCGGAGGTTCTTCAGGCGGCGGCTTTAGAGGAGGTTCTTCAGGTGGCGGTATGAGATCCGGCGGCGGAGGCGGTGGCTTCAGAGGAGGAAGATAATTTCAAACTTAATAACTATTAAAAAAATAATGTTAAAAAAATCTTTAGTATTAATGAGTGTTTCTGCTGCATTTTTTGCACAGGCACAGGATGTTTCTATATTGAGAAATACTGTAGATGTTTATTCCAGCACTCCTATGGTGGGTTCGTCAAAATTTAATGCAATGGCGGGAGCTAACGGAGCATTAGGAGGTGACGCCAACTCACTGCTTACCAACCCTGCAGGTTTAGGGGTAGCCATTTCCGGGGAAGTTTCCGGAACGGTATCTATTGCAGGAAATAAAAATAAAAGCAGCTGGGCAGGAACTTCCATTGATTACAGCGAAACGAATACGGATCTTGGAAATATCGGAGGAGTAATTGCTTTTCCTTTAATGAGTGAATCGGGATGGAAGTTTATTAATATTGGTATTAATTTTTCCAACCAGTCACTTGATAATTATGTAGAATCTCCAGGAAGCAGCAATGTGATTAAGGATTTTACTGATAAAAGTGCCTCGCTTGCAGGTCATGCTTATAACAGATACGGAAACCTTTCAAAAACAAGTTTTGGGGTAGGGGCCAATTATAATCATAATTTATATATCGGAGCAGGGTTCAATTTTTTCAATGCTTCTATTGATCAATATGACACGGCAGCATTCCAGTCATTGGATAATGGTTCCATGGAATATTTCGACAGACAGAATACGCCGATGTTTGAAAGATCTTCAGGATTTTCTGCTTCTTTAGGGGTAATTGGCAAGCTTAGTCCTAATTTTAGAATTGGTGGTGCCATAGAAACTCCGACATTCTGGCGTATAGACAGAAATTATAATTTCTATAATGACCCGGATTACGGTGATGGCAGCGGAGCGGAATCAAGAGACCTTACAACACCGCTTAAAGCGACAGTAAGTGCTGCATTTGTTGCAAGTAAAAACTTTTCATTAAACGTAGATTATACTTTAGGATTAACAAGACCTAAATATAAAGTGGTTACAGGTGCTGAAAGTGAGCTGAACAGTTTCTTTAAAGACAATTATAAAAACCTTTCTGAGGTAAGAATTGGTGCCGAGTACAGGGTGAAGCAGTTCAGATTAAGAGGTGGGTATTCTTACACATCCAATCCTTTTGATGCTTTAACAGTAAGCCAGGTGAATCCGGATGCTTCTACTTCAGATCAGTCATACAGCGATATGATGCTTAATAACAGAAACCTTGCCTCATTTGGTTTGGGTTATGATTTCAAGTCATTTTACATAGATGCATCTTATCAGTATGTAACCTCTACATACAGCAACCCTTTCTTAAGAGGTATTGAAACAGGAAATCCTTCTACTGATACAGCATATTATTCTGATACAAGAATTATGTCTTCAGATTATTTTGCCGTTTCAGAAGTGAAAAATAACAGGAATAACTTCTTTATTACATTCGGCTGGAAGTTCTAATTCCAGATTGTGTAATGAGTGATTAAATTGAAGGCCCCGAATTTAATTCGGGGCTTTTTATTGTTGTTTAAAAAGGATTAATGAGAATGTCCGGCAGCCGGATGATGATGAAAAAGATGCATCACCAGTGCCAATGAAACCCCAATAATAACCAAACCTATTTTCATCCAGTCAATGTTGTGATTTTTGTTGCTTTCAAAAATAATTACAGATGAAATGTGAAGAAAAATTCCTCCTACAATAGCCAGAAAATAAGGCTGTAGATCGGGATTGAAATAGTTACCAAGCAGCATTCCCATCGGTGAGGCAAGAGCAAAAAGTGCAACGATCAGAATAGAAGGATACGGCGACGTTTTGGATTCATTTTTTCTGTTGAATAAAAAGGCTCCAAGAATAAAAGAAATAGGAAGATTGTGAAACAGAATCCCCAGAAGATAAGGGGAGAGCTGATGTTCTTCATTAGCCAAAGGAATTCCCTCTATAAAAGCATGTATAAATAGCCCTACCATTAATGCCACAGGAAGAATGTTATGTTCACTATGATGGTGAAAATGCCCGTGTTCGAAACCTTTTGTCAGAGCTTCCAGGATCATCTGAAGCAATACCCCTGCGATCACGAAAATTCCGAGACTGCTTCCGGCTTCAGAAGTGTATACCTGCGGAAAAACCTCATTCAGGCAGATGGTGATCAGGAATCCGGCACTCAGGACCAGCAGATTTTTAGCCAGCTTTTCCTTTTTTCCGAAATGCTTGCCAAGAAATACTCCTGTAATAACGCTCAATATCAGTAAGACAACTGTTATCATGCTTTTTTCTTAAATAAATTGATGCAGCGTGGTGAAACTTCGCGGTTAAATTCATTCAGCTGATAATCGCCCCAGATCTTTACTCTTTCAAAGCCGCAGTCTGCTGCATAGGAATTGATAGCCTCCAGAGTATGAAGCTTTACTTTTTCAAAAAAATGAAAAGATTTTCCGTCTGCTTCAAAAAGGATGTCTTTGACGATGTGCCTTCCTTCAATCTTCTTCAGGATTTTAAAATCAATATTACCGCGGGTAATGGTAGACTCGGGAATTAAGTTTTTTCTTACGTATTCTTCATTCAGATAATCCAGAACAAAATATCCACCAGGCTTTAAAATACCATAAACCGACTGGAAAACTTTTTTGTCATCACTTTCGTTGTCAAAATATCCGAAGCTGGTAAATAAATTGAATACGGCATCCATAGGATCTGCATCAATCGGGTTCCGCATATCGTGGACGTTGAAAAGAAGGGTCTGGGTTTCAAACTGCTTATCAAACTCAATGCTTTGTCTGGAAAGGTCAAGTCCCAAGACATCATAGCCCAGTTTATTCAGAAAAACAGAGTGTCTTCCTTTTCCGCAAGCCAGATCAATAATCTTGGATGAAGGGGGCAGCTGAAGGTCTTCCGTAAGCTTTGTAATGAAATTTTCGGCTTCCGTATAGTCCCTGTTGCTATAAAGAAGATGATAATAAGGTGTATCAAACCAAGATTCAAACCATTCCATAATGCAAAAATAACTAAATTTGTGCGGTTAAAAGCAAAGTATTTAAATAATGAAAGATCAAAAGATTCAATTAACAGCAAAATTGAACCCGTAATCTTTTCATTGTTAAATCATTAAATCTTTTAATAAATATTTATGGACACAGAAAATCTAAAGATTCAGATAAAGACATTCTTCGGGCTGGAGCAAATCCTTGCAGAGGAAATTAAAAAATTAGGCGGAAAAAACGTTGAAATTAAAAACCGTGCGGTCAATTGTGAAGGCGATCTTGGTTTTCTTTATAAAATTAATTATTCGGCAAGAACAGCATTGAAAATTTTAATTCCTGTTTTTGAATTTAAAGCTTTTAATCAGCATCAGTTTTACAATAAGCTTTCTGCGATTGCGTGGGAGGAATATATGAATGTAGACCAGTCTTTTGCAATTGACTCTACCGTAAACTCTGAAACATTCAAGCATTCTCAGTTTGTAACTTTGAAAATGAAGGATGCCATTGTGGATTATTTTCAGGAAAAATTCAAAAGACGTCCTGATGTAGAGACGAAAAGCCCGGATATTAAATTTCATCTTCATATCGACAGGGAGTTGGTGACGATTTCGTTAGATTCTTCAGGAGATCCTTTATTCAAGAGAGGTTACAGAAAAGAACAGGGGGAGGCACCTATCAATGAAGTACTGGCAAGCGGGATGCTTCAGCTGGCAGGCTGGGATGGAAAAGGAAACTTTTTGGACCCGATGTGCGGCTCCGGGACTCTTCTTGTTGAAGCGGCAATGATTGCCATGGACCTGCCTGCCCAGATCTTCAGAAGGAGATTTGCGTTCCAGAACTGGAATAATTATGATGCAGATCTTTTTGCGAAGATCAAAGAAGTAAGGGTAAACAGGGTAAGAGAATTTACCGGCAAGATAGTTGGTTACGATATCGATAACAGAATGCTGAATGCAGCCAGAACGAATATTGAAGCAGCAGAAATGGAAGATGTAATTGAAGTGAAAAAACAGGATTTCTTTGAGTCTAAAAAAGAGCTTTTTCCGTTGCTGATGGTTTTCAATCCACCTTACGATGAGAGAATTTCTATTAATGATGAGGATTTCTACAAAAAAATCGGAGATACGTTCAAAACAAACTATCCGAATACTTTGGCCTGGCTGATCTCTTCCGATCTGGAAGCGGTGAAGAAAATCGGTCTCCGTCCTTCAAGGAAGATCAAGCTTTTCAACGGTAAGCTGGAAACCAGGTTCCTTCAGTATGAAATGTATGAAGGCACGAAAAAGCTTCATAAAATTGAAAAAGAATAATCCATTCATATACAAACCTTCCTGTTATGGAAGGTTTTTTTTGTTTTTATTGATCAGATAAGAGCGGATGGAACATGCCCATACTGCTTTTTGAAAGCATAAGAAAAATGGGAAAGATCTTCAAAACCGACTTCCAGAAATACATCCGAAGGCCTTTTTCGCTTTTCTTTTAAATGATAATAAGCCAGTTCAAGACGTTTTTGAGTAAGCCACCGCTGAGGCGTGGTCTGAAAAACCTTCCTGAAATCCCTGTTGAATGTGGAAAGACTTCTCCCCGTCAGGTATCCAAATCTTTCCAGAGACATATTGAACATATAGTTCTTTTCCATGAATCCAGCCAGATCAATTTTTCCCGGTTCTTCAAAGTCGGTCAGGATAGTGTCTATATCTTTATCAATTGCCCTGAGAATACTTATTGCTTCAGTGATTTTTAAGGAAGCGATGTTTTCTGGAAAAGGACCTTCCATCTCGAAATACGGAATAAGGGAAGCCAGGCAGCTTTTCAGGAGAGGATGACTCTGAAAGCTATGGATTTCAGAGCTCCGGCCGGTTGTTTTAGGTCCCAGTTCAATGGAAGCATAAAACTGTTTCAGCCGTTCTGTGGTGAGATGCATCACTACAGCTTTATGTGGAAGCCCGTCTTTAGGATAATTAATGATCGTTGCGAGATGATTTCTCGGAATCAGGAAAATATCTCCCGCTTTAAATAGGTATGTTTTATCAGCCTGGATAATCTTGGTTTCTCCCGATATAAACCAGACCAGCATATGGAACTCAAAAACAGTTTCTGTTTTGAAGAGCTTGTCATCATACGTGGAAAGCTTAATGTCCGGGGTAATATATTGTATCTGGAAATCCATGATCTGTAGTTTATGAATACAAATGTATTTAAAAAGAGGTTATTCCGTATCGAATTTGAAGCCCAGCATTTTTTCGCTTAATTTCCATAACCTTTCTGCATTCTCCTTATCAATAGAATAAGGCTGCACACCACGGATTGTTGCCGGCTCATCATATCTGTGCTCTATCTGCCCAAGATCTATTTCAGCAATATTGCAGTTTTCACAATAAACTCCTCCAATATTTTGAAGCATTGGACTTGTTGCACACCAAACGGTTGTAGCAGCACCTTGTGGAATTGTTTTTAATCTGGCTTCAACTTCCGGCTTTATTTTTCCGTCCTTGTCATGAGTTCCCATTTGAATATAAAGATCAATGGGCTCTTCTCTTCCCAGGTCTGTACCATAAACAGAGCCCGGATGCAATGAATAAGCTCTGATATTGAATTTTTTTCCTCTTTCATCCAATTTCGTGGCAAATAAGTTACAGGCCGTTTTCGACTGCCCGTATCCAGAAAGTGTCTGGTACTCTCTTTTCTCAAAATTCGGATCTTCAAAATCAAACGGCGCCATCTGGTGGCCGTAAGAAGAGACACTCAGAACCCGGGCACCATTTGCTTTTTTCAAAGCAGGCCAAAGTCTTGCTGTTAAATGAAATTGCCCAAGATAATTGGTTGCCAGTTGAGATTCAATGCCTCTGTGGTCTCGTCGGAGAGGAACCCACATAATTCCGGCATTATTAATGAGCAAGTCAAGCTTTCTTCCGGATGCTAAAAATTTTTGGCTGAAGTTATCGATAGACACAGGGTCCATCAGGTCCATCTTTTCCAGTTCGATATTTTTAATGCCTGTAAGGTTCTTGGCTGCTTTTTCAATATCCCTTGCAGGGATAATCACCTTTGCCCCGGCAGAAGCAAGCACTTTTGTGGTTTCAAGGCCGATTCCTGCATAGCCGCCGGTAATCACTGCTGTTTTTCCGGTAAGGTCTATTCCTTCAATGACTTCCTGTGCTGTAGATTCTGCATTAAAACCTGACTGGAAAGGATGCTGTAGTGGATTTGTTTTCTGTAACATTTTTTTGTTTTTAAATTCTATAACAAAGGTATGGGCCTCTGTTCATATAGATTTTGTTTAAAATGTCAAATTATTGTGTTGAGAATTTCAAAGCCATTCCTTTACACGTCTATTTAAAAGTTAATTTCTTTGAATAAGCTGTTAAACTGTTTGTAGATTCCTTAGCGAATAAGTAATTTTGAAAAATTTTCAATTTGAGACCTACCATTTCCATTGTTGTTGCTATTTTTAACCGAAAGGACGAACTCTTTGAACTGCTGAATTCTTTGACTTTTCAGACAGATAAAGAGTTTGAGGTAATTATTGTGGACGATGGCTCTCTTATTGATCTTAAACCTACCATTCATAATTTTGAAGGAATACTGGATATTAAATACTTCAGAAAAGACAATTCCGGTCCCGGACTTTCCAGAAACTATGGCGCAAAACGAGCGAAGAATGACTGGCTGCTTTTTGTAGACAGTGATGTGATCGTAGAAAAAGACTATATCGAAAATATTAAAAAAGATATAGAGACCATTCCATGTGATGCTTTCGGAGGAGCGGATAAAGCTCATAAAGGCTTTAATCTGATGCAGAAAGCTATTTCCTATTCTATGACCTCAGTTTTTACAACTGGAGGAATCAGGGGAAGTAAAAAAGCGGTATCCAGATTTCAACCCAGAAGCTTCAATATGGGCGTAAAGAAAGAGGTTTTTGAAAAAGTTGGTGGTTTTTCCGAAATGAGGATCGGTGAAGATCCGGATCTGTCCATGACACTTTGGGAAAACGGTTTCACTACAGCGTTTTTTGATGATATTGCGGTGTACCATAAACGAAGAGTGGATTTGGGTAAATTCTCCAGGCAGGTCTATCAGTTCGGATGTGCGCGACCTATTCTTAACCAGAGACATCCTGATTATATAAAGATTTCATTTGCATTTCCTACGCTTTTCATGTTGGGATACATTTTAGGCTTTATAGAGTATTTTATTCTTGGGAGAGGGATTATCCTTGCATTTTATGGGTTGTATACGTTCCTTGTATTATTCCATGCCATGATAGTAACGAAAAATATAAGTATTGCCGGCATGGCAGTAATTTCTACCTATATCCAGATGTTTTCCTACGGATATGGTTTCCTGAAATCCTGGGTGCTCCTTAATATTCTCAGAATGAAGCCTGAGGACGCTTTCCCGAAACACTTTCATAAAAAATAAATTATGTTTTTTCACGCAAAGATTATTTTCATAGTGCTAAGTCTAAGAAATGCAAAGACGAGAATCAATCTTTGATTGATTCGATTAAGCTGCCGGATAAATGCGTGTCTGGCTACTTAAATAAAAAATATTTTCTGTACTGTACTCTCATAGCGGCCTCGGAAGCTGTAGCGTTAAAAAAATAAATATTGTGAACGTTAAAAAAAATCTTCTGTTCGAAGCGCGAAACTATTTTTGAATTGAATATTCATATTGAATTCGCGCAAGTTTAGAATTTTTAGAGAACAAAATTTATTTTTAGCGAAAGATTTCAGCCTTGAATTTTTCGTTCTTTTGTTTTCAAGACAAAAGGACATTTAAAAAACAAAAGCTTTATTTGTGTTTTAATAATGAAAATTTTTTGTGCTGAATTCCTGGATTTTGTATCATATCCAAAAAATAATTTTAACAGATTTAATTAAAAAATAAAAGCTGTCAGAAGTTCCGGCAGCTTTTATAAAAAATAAATTAGGATATAAATAGGGTTTCATGGTTGAGAACGCCTGTTTTTAGCATGCATTCCCGCATTTTTTCATAAGTTCTGGCGATATCATGATCTAATCCGATAGAGAACCTGATCAGCCCGTCCGATATGCCCATTGCTTCACGCTCTTCTTCCGGTATTTCAGATGAAGTTGAGCTTCCCGAGCATGAAAATAAAGTTTTGTAAAATCCTAAGCTTACCGCAAGGTAGCCTAAGTTTTCCTGCTGCATCATCTCCATCAGTTCATTCGCTTTGTCGGTGGTACCCGCATCTATTGTGAGCAGCCCTCCGAATCCGTATTCCTCGTGCATCATACTTTTCATCAGTTCATGATCCTTGTGGGATTTCAGTCCCGGATAAGATACTTTCAATCCGTCTTTTTCAAATCTTTCCGCAAGATACATTGCGTTGTAGCTGTGTTGCTTCATTCTGATATGAAGTGTTCTCAGGTTTTTCAGGATGCTTGCAGAGCGGAAGCTGTCCATGGTAGGTCCCAATAACATACACGCTCCGTTATTTACATTTTTAGTATCATTGATAAATTCCTGTGTTCCGCAATATACACCACCTACCGTATCGCTGCTTCCGTTGATGAACTTTGTTAAACTATGTATTACAATATCAGCACCTAATAATGTAGGTGAAACAGAAAGAGGGGAGAAGGTATTGTCTACGATCAGTTTCAGATTGTGTTTTTTACAGATCTCTGAAAGTCTTCTAAGGTCTGCTACTTCAAGAAGCGGATTACTCACACTTTCGCAGTAAATAACTTTTGTATTGGGAGTTATAGCATTTTCTATAGATTCAAAGTTGCTGATATCTACAAAAGTGGTGTCAATATGAAACGGAGGCAGGAAATTTTTAAGGAAAGCGTAAGTACCGCCGTAAATTGTTCTGCTGGAAATTATATGATCACCGCTTTTACATACCTGCATTAAAACAGATGTAATTGCTCCCATTCCGGAGGCCGTAACGTTGGCTGCCTCGGTATTTTCCATTTTTGCCAATGCCTGGGCAAGATACAGATTCATCGGGGATGAATGCCTGGAATATAAATAACATCCTTCAGCATTTCCTTCAAAGGTATCAAACATTGTTTTTGCCGAAAGGAATGTATAGGTAGAGCTGTCAGAAATGGATGGATTTACCCCTCCGAATTCGCCAAAATATTGCAGATCCTGGATCTCATTCGCTGCATTAAAATTTTCCATATGCTTTAGATTTTATTTGTCGGCTTAAATATGCTCTGTTTTCATAATTATTACAAGACATATTTAAATATCTAGAATATAAATCTATATTATATTATTTAAGTAGAAAATATGTTTAGTATATTTGGATTTGTTAAACTTTCTCCAAAAAAATATCTATGAACTTTGATGAAACCGATAAAAAACTGCTTCTATTCCTTCAGGAAGACTGTAAGCAGACCACCAAAGAGCTGTCTTACAAGCTCAATTTATCTGTAACGGCTGTTTACGAACGTATAAAAAAGCTTGAAAATCAGGGCGTGATTTCAAAATATGTAGCTTTACTTGACCGGCATAAAGTAAATAAGGATTTTATTGTCCTATGCCATATAAAATTAACCCAACACAAAAAAGAATTTGTGCTGCAGTTTGAAAGAGAAGTCATGAATCTTCTGGAAGTCACAGAATGTTTCCATGTAAGCGGTGATTATGACTATATTCTTAAAATAGGGGTAAAAGACATGGAGGATTACCGTAATTTTATGCTCAGTAAGCTTACTACACTTCAGCATATAGCAAGCACTCACAGCTCTTTTATGATCTCTGAAGTGAAAAATACAACGTCTATTGCTATGTAATTTATACGAGGACTCCGTTCTTTGAAGCAATTGGTTCTGGAAGATCGTCGTGTTCTCCTATGATCTGAAGAACGTCGATCTCAATGGTCCGGCATATGGAAAGCATCGGAATGTCAAACATCATGCCTTCAAACGGGTTTTCGGAGTAGTCACCAACCAGTTCCATGACAATATAGATCCATCCTATAATGACGCAGAAAGGAACGCTTACCAATATTCCCCAGTTTCCTAATTTTGCAAATTCATTGACAAGCCCCAAAGGAAGAAGCATAATGAAGATCACGTTAAAAATAAAAGCTGTACTTGCAAACTGTCTGGGTGAAGGGAATTTTTTAATTCTTTCCGCCTGCCCCTGATAGTCATAAAAAAGATTAAGAGCATCCTGAAGCTGCATTTGGTTAAAATCTGTGATGTCACCTAAGTTTTTCAGGTCATTAACTTCTTTGGCCTGTTTTGAAATCAGATAAGTCGCGAAATTTTTATATTCAGGCTGCAATTCAAGTTCCTGTTCCGAAAGGTATTTGTGAAGGAAAATAGGTGTTCTGCCATAATCAGGAAAGCCTGCCTTAATCAGTCTGTGCCTTCTCACATTAATATCTCCAAAATGTCTTTTCTGGGACATATGTTCCCATTCTGTAGGAACCAGTAATTGCTCACGGAAAGTATACAGCCATGCAATATGGCGGTAGGCAATTTTCTTTTTGATGGTTTCTGTTTCGCTGTTACCTTCCCCCGTTGTATTAAATGCATACAGCATAGAAACAAAAGAGCGGCTGGAGTTGACAATTCCACCCCATATTTTACGGGCTTCCCACAGTCTGTCGTAAGCCTGGTTGTTTTTAAAACCTACATAAAAAGCTTCTGCAGTACCGATCAGGGCTACAGGTACCCACGGAATGATCATCCATTTCCACTTAAAAAAATAAAAAAGGGCGGCTACCAAAGTACACCATGCCGTGAGCCAGATGAGATGGCCGCCGGCGAGGTTTAAAACTTGTCTGTAATTGAAATATTTGGTGGTGATCATAATGCTGTGTGAAATTTGGTGTGGCAATAAACAAAAGAAATACCAAAATGAGTTATTCTAATGCTTATTAAATGTAATAAAAAAACCTCTAAAAAAAATTAGAGGTTTCATATAATTAATATAGCTGTTTAATATTGCAGCATTTCTTCGATCTTTTTACTAAGCTTTTCAGCATTTGGAAGCATTTCTTTTTCCAGAACCAGATTAATCGGAACAGCAGGTACATCAAGAGATCCCATTGTTTCTACCGGAGCATCCAGATATTTGAAACAGTTTTTTGAGATACGGTGTGCGAACGCTTCTGCAAATGAATTGTTAAGCTGTTCTTCTGTAAGCACAATACATTTTCCGTGTGCTTTTACTCTTTCGAAAACAAGCTCTTCATCCAGAGGAATTATGGTTCTCAGGTCGATAACTTCCACTCTTCCGTTAAAGTTCTTCACGGCTTCTTTTGCCCAGTAAACTCCCATTCCATAGGTTATAACCAATAAAGTTCTGCCTTTTTCGGTTTCATTTTGATTGGCTTCGATGATTATTTTACCTTTTCCGAAAGGAAGGATATAGTCTTCTGCAGGCTCAATGGTTTTAGCATCTTCAGTTCCGGGAACTTTGCTCCAGTATAAACCTTTATGTTCCAGCATAATCACTGGGTTTGGGTCATAATAAGCCGCTTTTAATAAGCCTTTGAAATCAGCTGCGTTGCTAGGATAAGCGATTTTAATTCCTTTAATATTGGCTAAAATACTTTCAACACTTCCACTGTGATAAGGACCGCCGCCGCCGTATGCCCCGATTGGTACACGGATAATATTGCTTACAGGGAATTTTCCCTGGCTTAAATAACTTGATTTTGAAATTTCAGTGATCAGCTGATTGATTCCCGGATAAATATAATCGGCAAACTGAACTTCTACGATGGGCTTTAATCCTACCGCACTCATTCCCGCAGTTGACCCAATGATATAAGCTTCCTGAATCGCTGTATTAAATACTCTTTTGCTTCCGAATTTTTTTCCTAAAGTAACGGTCTCTCTGAAAACGCCCCCGATTCTTTCTCCTACATCCTGTCCGTAAAGAAGGGCTTCGGGATGTTTCCACATCAGTTCCTGAACAGCATGGATGGCAGCATCTACCATGACGATTTTTTCACCACCTGCTGGCTCACGAGTTCCTGTTTCTTCAGTTATTGGAGTAGGAGCAAAAACGTGCTGCATAACCGTTTCCGGTTTTGGATCTTCTGCATTTTTAGCCTTTTCAAAAGCCTCTTCAGCTTCCAGACGGGCCTTTTTTGTGATTTGTTTTAAAAGATCTTCATCAGTTCCTGATTCAAGAAGCTGTTTTCTAAGGATCTCACCCGGATCTTTAGCTCTGTGTTTGGTTAAATCTTCTTCGTCTCTGTAAAATTCTCTTCGTACACCGGATGTATGGTGTCCGATAAGAACGGTTTTAGCACAAACTACCAGAGGCTTTCTTTCATTTCTTACAAAATCTACCGCCTTCTTCATGGCTTCGAAGCTTTCCACAAAATCTGTTCCGTCTACACGCATTCTGCTAAGACCTGTGAAGCCAGCTACGAAATCGTAGGCATCGCATGTTCTTGCCTCTTCTTTGGTGACAGAAATTCCCCATTCATTATCCTGTACAAGGAATATGATAGGAAGCTGGTGAAGGGCAGCAAACTGTAAAGCCTCACTTACTTCCCCTTCTGTTACCGAATTATCTCCAAGGCTGCACACTACAACCGGATTGTTTTCGAAATTCTGCAAATTGAATTCCTGAATATACTTTATCCCTTGTGCTACTCCTGTAGTGGGAATAGTCTGCATTCCTGTAGCCGAGCTCTGATGAATAATCTTGGGTTTGTTTTCGTCTCTGCTTGATGGATGAGAGTAATACGATCTTCCTCCTGAAAAAGGATCTTCGGCCTTTGCCAATAGCTGGAGCATCAGTTCATAGGGTTCAAAACCGAGACCTAAAAGAATACTTTCGTCTCTGTAATAAGGAGATACCCAGTCTTCTTTTTTTAACTGATATGCTGTTGCCAGCTGGATAGCTTCATGGCCTCTTGATGTACTATGAACGTATTTACAGATATTTCTGTTTTCTTCGTAGATATCTGCCATAGCTTTGGCCAGCATCATATGATTGTACGCTTTAAGCAAAATATCCTGAGAAACTTTTTCGTGAAGTGTATTTTCCATAGGAAGCAAATATACATAAAAAAACAAAATACTAACAAGCGTTAGTATTTTGTGTGAATTCTATGTAATATAAGATTATTCCTTGATTACTTTTTTAGAGATAACATCTTTATCTGTTCTCACTTCAATGATGTAAATACCCTTAGTGTACGTAGATAGATCTACAGATTCTTTCTCACCGTTGATCGCTCCATTCTGTAGTTTTTTGCCAGAAAGATCATAAATTACGAAAGTAGATTTTTTAGGGGCTTTCAATATATTTACAATGTCTTTTGTAATGGTTGGAGCTATTGCGAGACCGCTTAGTGCGTTGGCTTCGCCGGTTCCTAAAACAGCCTGTGTCTGGCCTGTAGCTATAATAGAGTAATTTTGCGGAGCATTGGTGCCGGCATTGTTTTTTAAGGTTCCTTTATTAGTAATCTCAATTCGGTAAGTTCTGCCGGCAGCCGGAGTATCTATCACCACTTGCTCTACATTATCTACTGTATTATCTCCTTTTGTAGCCGGAGTCATTGGAGCTAATGCGTTTAGTTTCCACGGTTGATAGATTGTACCTGTTACGGTATCAACAATTCTTAAATCTAAATCGTTTACCAATCTTGATGATCTGTTGTTATACGCAGCAGCCCATGTCAGGTTTGCAGGAATAACGTATTCAGGATCAATCCAAGAAATGGTTACTTTCAACGGCTCAGTGCCTGATGCTACAATATTCTTTGTGTTTGGAGTACCGCTGGTTAATGTTTCATTATTAAAGATAACAGTATTGTTAGCTTTTCCTACTAATAATTCAGCACCTTTTTTAGCATTGATATATCCCCATCCAAACCATGGATCTGGACCTACATTTCCTGCTTCAGAAGCTGAATGAATCATTAAAGTTTTTGCACTGGCTGCATTTAATACCTGGTTTGAAAAAAGCTCTTTGTTTATTTGTGTCCATAAACCAATAACACCCGTTACTACCGGTGCGGAATAAGAGGTACCACTTCCGTAGCTAAATGTTGTACTGCCAACCGTATCTTCTGCTGTAGCGGCAGAAAATACATCAGTACCTGTAGTTGAAATATCTGGTTTGATTCCTCCGTCATCTCTCGGTCCTGCACTACTGTAGTCAGAATGAACAACATCAGAAGCTGTTGTATATTTAAAGTTGTTGGTTGCAATGACATCCGTAGCTCCAACCACAATAATATTTTTTGCCAAAGATCCTGGTCCGATACAATCAGCACCATTACTACAGTTTGTTATAGGTAGTGTATCTGTTGCAGCAAACTGAACTGGGACACCATTATCATCGGTATAATATTTAGGAAAGGCAGATGTTCCTGGATAATCAGGTCCGTAACCAAAATAATTACCAGAAGATTTTACAATAATATAAGAAGGGTTATTATATACAATCTGATCATAGTTTTGATCTTGACTGAAATAAGTTCCCTGCAGATCCATAGAAGTAGAAGGACTTTCAAAAACGCCTGGCCAAACCCATGCATTTGCACCATTTACAGTTTTTACATCCCAACCTTGATTGGTTCCATATGAATGGTTAGAAATGCTAGGCTGTGCTGTTAAGATCTTTTGAAATACCGTGCTTGTTGTGGTATTACCAGGTAATGTAGTAGTTGCAAACCTGTAAGAATCCATTGTAGAATTGATAGCAACTCCTCTTGTGTTTCCACTAAGGCCGCCTCCACTTACGTTTATACTCTTACCACCAATAAAACTCGCTACACCCGTTGCGTGCGCACTGTAAATTTGTGTTGTAGCTTCTTTATTGGTAATTCTTCCTGAAAGATTGTCGAAAGCTGTATGAGCAGCATATACTCTACCTCCGTCAAAAACAGTATACTTAATACCTTCACCATTATAAGCATTAGTTAATCCTACTACGCCACCAGCTGTATTAAGATGATCAGCATTAGCATTTGAAACCTGTCTAGTATCTTCTTTTTGATAAAAAAAAGGTTTGCCATTTGGAGTAAATCCAGCTAAGTTACTTCTCTGTTCTTCAATTTCTTTTAAAGTCTCCGAAGACCTGTCTGCTCCGTAACGCTTTGAAACATAAGAGTCAAACTTTTCAGAATTCTCTTTGTTTTGCTTTTCAAATTCTCTTTTTAATCCTTCATTGTTTTGCGCACTTATTAATGTAATTGCCAAAGTGCTGACCAAAAGTAAATGTTTCTTCATAATGGTTCAGTAAAATATTAAAAATTTATAGGTGACAAATATATACTAAAATCTTTGATTTCATTTGTTTTAGTGTGTGTTTTTTAGTATTAATTGATGTATTTTAATTTATTTCTGTTAATTTTTAGGTATAGTGATTTATTTTGATTGTTTCTTATTTACGAATTTGGAAATCGAAGGTGAAAAAGGAAGCTTTTAATGAGTTGAACCGCAAATCTTGCCATCTATTATTAAAAAAAATGAAGTAACTTTACATTCTCTTTTTTAAAAAAGTTAGAAACTTATATGTATTTAATTTTTGACACTGAAACAACCGGATTACCTAAAAATTTCAATGCACCGCTTTCAGATTCCGACAACTGGCCAAGAATGGTTCAGATTGCATGGCAGGTACATGATGATGAGGGTAAATTAATTGAAAACCAGGATTATATAATAAAACCGGAAGGGTATGATATTCCCTTCAATGCCGCAAGGATTCACGGAATTACAACTAAGATTGCTAATGAAGAAGGACGTGATCTGCAGGAGATTTTAGAAGAATTTTCTAAAGTTCTGGACCGGGTAAGAATAGTGTCCGGACATAATGTAGAATTCGATTACAATATTGTAGGAGCAGAATTTTACAGAAAAAACTTAAAAGACAATCTTCAGCATAAACCTAAAGCCGATACGATGGTTTTGGGAACAGACTATTGTAAGCTTGGCGGTGGAAGAGGAGGGAGATATAAATCTCCGAAACTGGAGGAGCTGTACGAAAAGCTTTACGGTCACAAATTTGATGAAGCACACAACGCTGCTGCCGACGTAAATGCAACTGCCCGGGTATTCTTTGAAATGATGAGGATCGGAGTGATTCCTGCGGAAGTACTCAAGATCTCAGAAGATCAGCTGAGCTATTTTAAAACACTTTACCCGGACCCGATACAACCGTTTAATATTGTTATCAGAAGACAGGTTGCTGATTTTAACAATAAGAAAAAGCAGTCTGATTTCGGAAGTATAGATGAGATTGACCTCGGAAAGTATTTCAATTTTAACAGTCACAGTGTTTTCTCTACATTAATGGCTACTTCAAGCATTAATGATTTGATCAAAAAAGCGTCCGACGAAAACTTTCCCGCTGTAGGAATGGTGGATATCGGAAATATGATGGGAGCCTTTAAATTCGTTTCAGCAGTGGAATCTGCCAATTCGGACCGCTCAAAAAAGCATAAAGAGTTTCTCGCCAAAAAACAGGAAGCTGAAGAAAATGGAACAGAATTTACAGAGGAGGAACCTGTTTCAGTTCCGCTTATTCCTGTGGTAGGCTGTGAATTTTATATTTCAGACCGGTATGAGCAAAAGCAGTTTACGAAAGACGATCCCGACAGAAGAACTCAGGTTGTTCTTTTGGCAAAAGATTTTAATGGCTATAAAAATCTGGCAAAACTTTCAAGTATAGGATTTTTAAAAGGTTTTTATTTTGGGGTTCCAAGAATCAGCAGAGAGCTGATCGCTGAATATAAAGAAGGACTGATTGCTCTTACCTCCGGGATTTTAGGAGATATTCCTGATGCGATTCTTAATACGGGAGAACAGAAAGGTGAAGAACTCTTTAAATGGTGGAAAGATACATTCGGGGATGACTTTTATGTACAGCTTCAGAATCATAAACTGCCTGAAGAAGAGCATTTAAATGAAGTTTTATTGTATCTGGCAGATAAGTATAATACTAAAATTCTGGCTCAGAACGAAACTTTTTATACGCATAAAGAAGATGCGAATATCCAGGATATTGTAAGCTGTATAAAGGATGGCGAAAAATTAACCACACCTGTAGGGAAAGGTTTTGGAAAACGTAGAGGGCTTACCACGGGAGAATATTATATAAAGAACAGTGACGAGATCAAAGAAGCATTCCTGGCTTATCCGGATGCCTTTGAAGCTTACGATGAATTTCTCGCAAAATTCAGTCCCTACACCCTAAAAAGAGACGTTCTCCTTCCTAAATTTGATATTCCTGAAGAATTTATTCATGAGGAAGATGCTTTGGATGGAGGAAAAAGAGGGGAGATGGCTTATCTGACCCATTTGACGTACGAAGGCGCCAGAAAAAGATATGTAGATACGGGAATTACTGATGAAATAAAAGAAAGGCTTGACTTTGAACTTGACGTAATTGCCAATACCGGTTATCCCGGTTATTTCCTTATTGTACAGGATTTCTGTAATGAAGCCCGGAATATGGGCGTTTGGGTAGGTCCCGGAAGAGGTTCTGCAGCAGGTTCTGCAGTAGCTTATTGCATTGGGATTACTAACGTTGACCCTATCAAGTACGATCTCCTTTTCGAGAGATTCCTGAATCCGGAAAGAGTTTCGATGCCCGATATTGATATTGACTTTGATGACGAAGGACGTGACAGGGTTATTAAGTGGGTGATTGAAAAATACGGACAGAGCCAGGTAGCACAGATCATTACTTATTCGGTTTTAGGTGGGAAATCTGCCATTAAGGATGCCGGAAGGGTATTGGATCTTCCAATTCCCGACACCAATAATATTGCGAAACTGATTCCCGCCAGCCCGGGAATGAATATTGCCAAAGCTTTAGCTAAATATGATAAGCTGAAGCCCGAAGAGCAGATGCTGGTAGATGAAATGAGAATGGTTCTCGATAATCCTGATGATCCCCGTTTCGATGTATTGGCAAGTGCCAAGAAAATGGAAGGGTGTATCAGGAATACAGGGATTCATGCCTGTGGGGTGATTATTACTCCCGAAGATGTAAGTAACCTTGTTCCGATAACAATTGCAGCAAAAGATGCTGATATCCTGGTTTCCCAGTTCGACAACTCGGTGGCGGAAAGTGCGGGACTTCTGAAAATGGACTTCCTGGGGCTTCGTACCCTGACGATTATTAAAGATGCCATGAAGCTGGTGAAGCAAAGGCATAATATAGATCTTGATCCGGACGAAATTCCGCTGGATGATACCAAAACCTATCAGTTATTTAAAGAAGGAAGAACGATCGGGATTTTCCAGTATGAAAGTCCGGGGATGCAAAAATATATGAGAGAGCTTAAGCCTACCGTTTTTGCCGATCTTATTGCTATGAATGCGCTTTACCGTCCCGGTCCGATCAAATATATCCCGAATTTCATCAACAGAAAGCACGGAATTGAAGAGATTGTTTACGACCTGCCGGAAACCGAAGAATATTTAAAAGAAACCTACGGAATTACCGTATACCAGGAGCAGGTAATGCTTTTGTCCCAAAAGTTGGCTAACTTTACTAAAGGTGAAGCCGATACGCTGAGAAAGGCAATGGGTAAAAAGCAGATTGATGTTCTGAATAAAATGTATCCGAAATTCATCGAAGGAGGAAAGAAAAACAACCTTGATGAAGACCGTTTAAATAAAATCTGGAATGACTGGAAGGCTTTTGCGGAATACGCCTTCAATAAATCCCACTCTACCTGTTATGCATTGATTGCTTATCATACCGCTTATCTGAAAGCCAATTATCCGGCTGAATATATGGCGAGTGTAATGAGTAATAACATTAACAATACGGATTCTATCACCATGTTTATGGAGGATTGTAAAAGTATTGGAGTGGATGTTTTAGGACCTGACGTGAATGAATCCCAGTATAAATTCTCAGTAAACGAAAAAGGACAGATCCGTTTTGGTCTTGGAGCAATTAAAGGAATCGGAGAAGGACCAAGTGAGGCGATTACAAGAGAAAGGGCTAACGGAAGATTCAAAAATATCTATGATTTCTTTGAAAGGATTCCTCCTTCCCAAATGAATAAAAGAGTGGCGGAAAGCTTAGTGCTGGCTGGTGCTTTTGATGAACTCGGTTCTTATCACAGGGGTCAGTATTTTGATATTGATATGGCCGGAAAAACAAACCTGGAAAGATTGATCAGATATGGGCAGAGCTTCCAGGAAAGTAAAAATGAAATGGAACATTCTCTTTTTGCAGATTTTGCAGATGAGGTACAGATTGAACAGCCCAAATTGCTGCCATGTCCGGAATGGCCTAATATGCATAAATTAAATAAAGAGAAGGAAATCATAGGTTTCTATCTGTCCGCTCATCCGCTGGATGAATTTAAATACCAGTTCCAGTTTATGCAGGGCAGGCTTTCTAAAAAGAATGTGCTTGAAAAAGACGAAGAAAAAGTAATAACAGATGAGGTTCCGATTTTAGAGAAGGATTCTCAGGATGAAACGGTGGATCTTATTGAAATTGTTTCTGATGAGTTATCCATAGGAGAAGAGGAAGTAATAGAAGAGGTAGTGAAGAAAGCCGAACCGAAAGGGAATTTCCTGTTTTTAAATCTGGATGAGGTAGATGCTTATAAAGAACAGGCTTTTTCCAATAAGCAGGAGGAACTTTTTGAGGAAAAAAAGAAAGACTGGAAAACGCTTCAGAAAGAAAGAGAGAACGGTGGTGGCGGAAAAGAATATACCGTAGCCGGGCTGATCACTGAGTATAGAGTACAGGATGGATTCAGAAGTGGAGAAAAAGTGGCTTTTGTTACTTTGGAAGATTATTCGGGATCCTATTCTTTCAGACTGGGAGACAGGGATTATATGCGTCTCAAGGAGAAATTGGAAGTCCAGAGATTTGTAATTTTTAAAATAAAATTTGCGCAGGTGAAGGATGGACGGGTTTTTGTGAACGTGAATGATGTTATTGAACTTCAGGAAGCTTTTGAAAGATTTGCAAAAAGCATTTCCCTGGTCATGGACGTCATGGATGTCCGCCCTGAAGATCTAGACTTTTTCAGAAAGGTTCTTGACCGGAATAAAGGAAACCAGAAGCTTAAATTTTTTATAAAAAATATCGAAGATGACTCCCAGATTGAAGTGCAGTCCATGAAACATTCAGTAGATCTGAACGGAGATCTGATTAAGGAAATTCAGCTTCTTAATAAATATGAGTTCTATTTGAACTAAGAAAAGTGAAATATTCATAAAAAAAGCGGCATTTTTTGTCGCTTTTTTTATGGATAATTAAGTCGTTATCTGGTGAAAAATGAATTATTTTTTTATGTTAAATATAAATTAATCCACGTTTTTGTGATTTTAAATTTAAATATAAAAATTTGAAAACCAGACACTTACTTTTTTATCTATATTTGATGATTTAATGTTAAAATTAAATAGATATTTAATTTTGTATAATAAATTATTTAATTTGTGATTTTGTGTTTAATTTTTTATGATAATTTTTGATATTTCATAAAATATTTATTTACTTTTACCCCCTAATTTTATTTTACTATATGAAAAAACTTTTACTTTCGTGCTTGGTTTCCATGAGTATTGGAGCTTTTGCACAGGTGGGTCCACCACAAGCCACAAATCCAAATACCAATAACGGGTATGGATTTGAACAAAGTAGTGGAACTTACACTCCGTTATCCGCCGCCAGGACTATATGGCAATCGGGTGCAGCTTTAGGAACAGATGCTGTGTCTGCAGCTATTAATTTACCATCAGTATTTAAGTATAATGGTAAATCTTATTCCAGCATTTACATTAGTAATAATGGTTTTGTTACGCTTGGGACACCTGCTTTAGCAGCCACATATTCGGGGCTTTCTACTGATACTTCTACTCCATATGAAGGTGCTTTTGCGGGGTTTGCAGTTAACCTGAGAAATGCGAATACAACAACCTCTGAAATTTCTTATGAAACAGTTGGGTCTAAATTTGTCGTTCAGTTTACTGACTTGCAGGGAAATTCAGCAGCAGCGGCACAAATTATTAATTTTCAGATACAATTTGATTTAACATCAAATACCGTAAATATTGTATATGGTAACTGTGTATCCGGAACGGCTACGTTGACTGGTCAGGTGGGAATTAGAGGGTCTGAAAGTTCCGATACAAACAATAGAACCGGTACTGACTGGACAGCTACAGCTATTGGAACATCAACATCTTCCAGCTGTACTTTAGGGACTACCAACGGAGTTACTGTTCCTGCTTCTGGTCTTACATTTACCTTTACTCCAGGAACGTGGCTTTCTACAGCGCCTACTTATGCAACATTACCTTTCACTGAAAGTTTTGGATCATGGGCAAATGGTAACTCAACAGGTGATCTACCCAATGCAGTGAACTGGAGAACATGGCCTTCAAGAGGTGATAACTCTTGGAGAGCAAGTGATAATTCTGTTTCAGGATTTTCAAGTGCTTCCGGTTGGTCAAGTGTAAATGGTAATGCTGCTGTTGCAGCACCCGCCGTAGCACCTACTGCAAGATTTCATGCCTATAATACGGTAAATGCATCGGGATATATGGATTTATATATTGATTTATCCACCGGTGCGGGAAGTAGAATTTTAAATTTTGATTATATTAATCCCACTGGAAGCGATAATCTGAAAATTCAGGTTTCTACAGATGCAGGAACTACATTTAACACTGTAGGCTCTACTTATGGAGTTTCTTCTTCATGGTCTACAAAATACGTTGACTTAGGAACGAATAGTGCAACAGCAGTTGTAAGATTTCTGGCAACCGGTGATAATGGAAGTGATGATATCTATATCGATAACGTAAATATAAATGCCGTAACCTGTGCAATGCCGGATACAGTTACTGTAGGAACTACAACAGCTACAACAGAATCTGTAAGCTGGACGATTACAACGCCTGCACCTTCTTACGATATTTATTACAGCACTACCAATACAGCTCCTACAAGTGGAAGTGCACCTAATGTAATTGGTGCTACTGGTACAACTTATACATTAACGGGCTTAGCTCCGCTTACAACTTATTATGTTTGGGTAAGATCCCGTTGTAGTGGTACTGATCAAGGTATCTGGATTGCTGGACCATCTTTTACAACTAAAACTTTCTGTCCGGTGGTAACAGCTCCAACTTCTTCAGCAACAGGAGTTTCAGTAACGCCTACATTTACATGGACGGCAAATACTGATGCAACCGGTTATAGAATTTCTATTGGAACTACATCAGGTGGTACAGATGTATTAAACAACACAGATGTTGGTAATGTAACTACTTATACTTTACCTGCTGCTCTTAATAATTCAACGACATATTATTATACTATAAATTCTTATAATGCCGGTGTAACTTCTACATCATGTACGGTAAGAAACTTTACAACAGTTTGTAACTCGACTAATGTACCTTATACTCTGGATTTTGAGAATGTTACTACACCAGCTTTACCGGCTTGTACATCAGTAGTTAATAGTGGTTCAGGAAACTCATGGAAGACAACAACTGCTCCAACAGGATTTACAGGTAAAGTCCTTAATTATTCATACAATAGTTCAAATGCTGCAAATACCTGGTTCTTTACACAAGGTATCAATCTTACAGCAGGAGTTAGTTATAGAATTAAATATAAATATGCTAATTCATCTGGAACAACACAATATCCTGAAAAAGTAAAAGTTGCTTACGGATCTTCAGCAGCAAGTGCAGCCATGGCAAATACTTTAGCTGATCATTCGAACATTCTTACTAATGGAGTTCCGACAAATACTTTTACAGACTTTACGCCAGCTACAACAGGTGTTTACTATTTTGGCTTCCAGGCTTATTCAGCTGCTAATATGAATCAGATATATGTTGATGATATTAACATAAATATTACTCCTACCTGTACAGAACCTTCAGCTGTTGCTGTTTCAGCTATTACTACTACTGGAGCAAGTGTTTCTTGGACAGCTCCGGCTACCGCACCGGGAAGTGGTTATGAATATTATTATTCTACAAGTAATACAGCTCCTACTGCTTCAACAACTGCTTCAGGAGCTAGTACTACAACGTCAGCACCTTTATCTGGATTAAACCCTTCTACTACTTATTATCTATGGGTTAGATCAGTATGTAGTACTTCTGATAAGAGCGCATGGACTTCTACAGCCGTAACGTTTAATACACTTTGTGGGACGGTTATGGCTCCTTTTTCTCAAAATTTTGATAGTGGGACTGCGCCGACTTGTTGGAGTAATGTGAACTCCACAGCGACAACTACAGATGTTACACTTTTCTGGAAATTCTCCGGAAACGCAGATTATGGTGCTAGTCCAACTAATAATGGTAAGGCAGCAGGTACCTACGCATGGGTAGATGCAAGTTCGCCATATACTGGAGCAGGTACACATACAGTGGAATTAGTGACTCCGTCAATAAACCTGACAGGATTAACAGCTCCGTTTATTTCTTTTGACTGGTTTAAAAATCATTCAACAACAGCTACAACAACTGTAACTCCTTCGACTTATGATAATAATAAGCTTACCGTAGAAGTAAATGACGGAAATGGGTGGGTATCGGTATTTAGTGACACTACAAACTCTAATCAATGGAGAACTGTTGGTATTCCTTTGGCGGCTTCATATGTTGGAGCAACTATTCAGGTAAGATTTACGGTTGATAAAAATGTAAATGGTAATGGATACTATTTTGATGACTTACTTTTGGATAATATTGAAGTAAAGCAAAATACGAATTTAGCAACTTCAGAAGTTTCAGGAGCTAAAAATGATATCAAAGCATATCCAAATCCTTTCGCCGATGTTCTGAATATTTCAGATATTTCTAAAGTAAAATCTGTATCAATAGTTGATCTTGCAGGGAGAGTTGTAAAAACAATCGACAATCCTTCTTCAGCTCTTCAGTTAGCAGATCTGAAACAGGGAATGTACCTGGTAACTCTAAATATGAAAGACGGATCAAAACAAACGATCAAAGCAATCAAGAAATAAATCTTTGAGTATACTTAAAAAAATAGCAGCCGAAAGGCTGCTATTTTTTTTGAGAACTGTTTTGTAATAAACTATTAATCAATAATAAATAATTATTGATCAATGTATTTATAATAGGTGATTTTATTGCCTCTTTTAATTCAATAAAAAATCTTTATTGTGTTTTTTTTATTAAATTTGTTTATACCATAAAATAAAATTACATGAAAAAGTTTTTACTTGCGAATTTAATAACGATTGGCACATTTGCCTTTGCTCAGACCTATTGCACGCCGGTGTTCCCGGACGGATGCAGTGGAGGAGATATGATCGATAGTTTTACAATTCCGTCAGCGGGATTCAGCCATCTTGATACGGGATGCTCTCAGGGCTCATATGGAGATTATATAGCTCAAACAATTAACCTGAATGCTGGTGTAAGCTATGCATTTTCTGTTACTCATGAATATTCCGATCAATATGTACGTATCTGGATAGATTTTGATAATAACGGAACTTTTGATGATGCAGCACCGGAGCTGATAGCGACAGCAGCCAGTACCGGACCAGATGATAATTCAGTTACCAATGGTAATATAACCATTCCGGCAACAGTTACACCGGGAACTTATAGGATGAGAGTAGGAGACCGTTTTAATAATGAGCCTGAACCATGCAATACAATGGGATATGGAGAATCACATGACTATACTGTAGTGATTGGAGCTGCACCAAGCTGTCTGTCGCCAGGTAACTTGTCCTCAGGTACGGTAACTTCCAACTCGGCCGTTGTTTCATGGACAGCTTCTACAAGTACAGTGGGAGTAGGTTATGAATATTATTACTCCTCAACAAATACAGCTCCAACGGCTACTACTGCAGCATCAGGAAGTGTAGGAGCTTCGGCCTTATCTGCACCATTGTCTGCATTAACTCCTGCCACGACCTACTATGTATGGGTAAGGTCCGTATGCAGTGCTTCCGATAAAAGCGCCTGGTCTTTAAGTACATCATTTACTACTGAATGTGCTGCAATAGTTCCCACTACTGCCTATATCAATGATTTTTCAACATTCCCGGGAAATTGCTGGGAACAGGCTTCCGGTGGAGATGCAACCACGGGATCTACCGATACGGATGAATGGTGGTATGATGGAGACTTCCTGAATGCGGGAGATGGTAATAACTCCGCTAAAATAAATCTTTATTACAACGAAACCATAGCGTGGCTGAAGACTGTACCTTTCAACCTTTCTGCAGGAGGATACAGAGTTAAATTCGACTATGGAGTAACAGAGTTTTTAGAAACTACCGCTTCGGCTATGGGATCTGATGATGTAGTTCAGTTCCTGGTTTCAAATGATGGAGGAACTACATGGGCCGTTCTGCAGACATGGAATGCAGCTAATACACCATCTAATACTTCTACGACTTATTCTTACGATCTTACAACCTATACAGGAGCCAATACCGTATTTGCATTTTATGCTTCCGATGGGACTGTAATTGATTCTGAAGATTATGAATTCTTTGTTGATAATTTTAAGGTAGAATCTACAACGCTGGCAACATCTGAAGTTTCCAAAGCAAAAGAAGAGATCAAAGCATATCCGAATCCTTTCACTGATGTGTTGAATATCTCGAAAGCAGATCTTGTAAAATCAGTTTCTGTTTCTGATGTTTCCGGACGATTGGTGAAAACCATTGAAAGCCCGTCTTCTGCCCTTCATTTGGGAGATCTGAAACAAGGACTGTATTTCATTACTTTAAATATGAAAGACGGTTCCAGACAGATGATCAAAGCAATCAAAAAATAAATAGAATAAACATATTAAACTAAAAAGACGGCAATTCGCCGTCTTTTTTATATTACTGTCACTTGTTAGGTACTGGTTGTATATCTCCTGTGTTCATTTGCTCAAAGACGGCAGGGAAAAACGTCACGAGTATAAAATAAATGATGACCATTAATACAACTAAAGAGAAAAGGATAATCACCAGGCTGTTAGGCTTATTTTTCTTTTGTGGTTCCATGATTTTTGTGGTATTTGGTTAATAGATTAATATCAATACCAAATACTAAGCTAATTTCTTGCCACACTGTTTACAGTATCGTGCATCATCATCTATATCTTCATTGCCGCATTGGTCACAGATCTTCTCCAGATTTTGTCGTTTGTTCCGCATTTCTGCCGTTACAATTCCTGTAGGAACTGCGATAATGGAATAACCGGCAAGCATTAAGATAACGGCAAAAAACTTACCCATCGGAGTAATAGGAGAGACGTCTCCGTAACCAACGGTAGTTACGGTAACCACTGCCCAGTAAATAGACTGTGGAATCGTTTCAAAACCGGGTCTTCCACCTTCCACCATAAACATCATTGAACCAACGATCACTGAAAAAATAATCAGGAACAAAAGGAAAATATAGATCTTTCTGGAGCTGTTCTTTAAGGCACGGACGATAAGGTAACCATCGTTCATAAAATCCAGAAGATTGAAGATTCTGAAAATTCTCAGCATCCTCAGCATTCTGAAGATAAGGAAATACTTGGTGACAGGAAAGAAAAAGCTAAGGTAAAAAGGAACCAGCGCAAGAAAATCTATGATTCCGAAAAAGCTGAAAATATAATGCTTTTTATTTTTCACAACACTGATACGCATCCAGTATTCAACCGTGAAAAAAATAGAAATAATCCATTCCAGGATCAGAAATGTATAGTGAAATCGTTTGTCAAGCTGAGGAACACTTTCCATCATAATAATGGCAGTGCTTATCAGGATAAGAGATAATAAGGTAATGTCGAATAATTTTCCTAACCTGGTATCGGCACGGTAAATTACCCTGTAAAGAAATCTTTTCCAAAGCTTGTCTTCAGGAACAAGATTGTGTTCTCTTTCCATTTTTAATGTTTTTCAAAATTAACAAATTATCGTTATTTTCGTAGCAAACATACAGAATAAAATGACAATAAGTGAAGTAATTTCAAAAATAGAAAACCGTATTCCCCTGCAGCAGGCAGAAGATTTTGACAATGTAGGGTTGCTGTGTGGAGTGCCCGGCCGGAATGTGAGTGGAATACTGGTATGCCATGATGCTTTGGAAAATGTTGTAGATGAGGCTATTCAGAAAAACTGTAATCTGATTGTATGTTTTCATCCTATTATTTTTTCCGGATTAAAATCTCTTACCGGCAAAAATTATGTGGAAAGAGCCCTATTGAAAGCGATTGAAAATAAAATTGCCATTTATGCTATTCATACGGCCTTTGATAATGACTTCTTTGGAGTTAACCATGAAATTTGCAGTCAGTTCGGATTGAAAAACCTCAGAATCCTTCAGCCTAAAAAAAATAATTTAAAACAGCTGAGCGTATTTGTTCCAAAGGATTATTCTGAAAAAGTAAAAGAAGCACTGTTCGCTGCCGGAGCCGGAAACATCGGTTTTTATGATGAATGCAGCTTTACTTTGAATGGAAACGGAACATTCAGGCCTGTTGAAGGCTCAAATCCGTTCTCCGGACAGCAGGACATCCGTGAAAATGCAGATGAAGATATGATCTCTGTTATTTTTGAAGATTACAAAAAAGGAAAGATTATTTCAGCAATGAAGGCTGCCCATCCTTATGAAGAAGTAGCCCATCAGGTATATCAGCTGGATAATGAGAATCAGTATTCAGGATTGGGAATGTACGGGGATTTTGAAGAAGAAATGAATGAACAGGATTTTTTAAGGATGGTGAAAGAAAAATTTAACCTTGAAATCATTAAACATTCCGATTTTACCCATAAAAAAATCAGGAGAGTAGGCGTTCTCGGAGGATCCGGCGCCAGCGGAATAAAGGCTGCTTTATCACAAAAATGCGATGCCTATCTTACAGGAGATATCAAATACCATGACTATTTCCAGGCTGAATCCAAAATGTTGATCTGTGACATAGGCCATTATGAATCCGAACAATTTGTAACTCAACAATTATTTGAAATTTTGTCACAAAAATTTAGTACATTTGCAATTTCAAAATCTATTGAAAAAACAAACCCAGTAAATTATTTCATTTAAATATGGCAAAAACCAACGATATTTCAGTTGAAGAAAAATTAAGAGCTTTATACGATTTGCAGATCATTGATTCAAGATTGGATGAAATCCGAAATACCAGAGGAGAATTGCCAATTGAAGTTGAGGATCTTGAAATTGAGATCGAAGGACTTGAAAAAAGAGCTGAAAAATTTCATGCAGACATCAAAGATCAGGACGACCAGATCAAAACAAAGCATGAAGTAATTAACCATGCGAAAACTTTAATTGAAAAGTACAAATCTCAGCAGGATAATGTAAGAAACAATAAAGAGTTTGAAGCATTAGGAAAAGAAATAGAATTCCAGGATCTTGAAATTCAGCTTGCTGAAAAAAGAATTAAAGAATTCGCAGTTAAAATTGCTCACAAAAATGAAACTTTAAGTGAACTTAACGAGAAAATCAGCGACCTTAAAAACCATTTAAAATTCAAGAAAGAAGAATTGGATGGTCTTGTATCTGAAACTCAGAAAGAAGAAGAATACTTAATAGAGCAGTCTAAAGAGTATGCAGCTAAGATTGACGAAAGATTGCTTTCTTCATATAACAGAATCAGAAAGAGCTCTATCAACGGATTGGCTGTTGTAGGACTGGAAAGAGGTGCACCAAAAGGCTCATTCTTCACTATTCCTCCTCAGAAGCAGATGGAAATTGCTCAGAGAAAGAAAATCATTATTGATGAGCACTCTGGGAAGATCCTTGTAGATGACGAATTGGTAATGGAAGAAAACGAAAGAATGAAATCTGTAATTAAATTTTAATTACAATTCAAAATAATAAAAATGTGCTTCAGCAATGAAGCACATTTTTTGTTTAATAGTCTGAAAAATTAATAGGAGCGGACTTCCCTTTTCACACAGATATCAGAAAAAAGCTGCTTCATTTCTGAAACAGCTTATGTATTTTTATTCGTGGTGTTCGTACATTTTATTGTACAGATCTATAAATTTCTCTTTTATTGCTTTCCTTTTAAGCTTTAAAGTAGGCGTAAGCAGTCCCGTATCGATGGCCCATACTTCAGGGGTCAGCTCAATTTTTTTGATTTTTTCCCAGTTTCCTAGATGTTCATTGATGTTTTCCATCTCTTTTTCAATTCTTTCCTTTAATTCAGGGCTTTTGGCAATTTCTGCTGGGGTAGAACCAATATTGAGGTTGTTTCTCATTGCCCAGTTCTTGGCAAATTCAAAATCAGGCTGTACCAAAGCACACGGCATTTTTTCACCGTCTCCCACCACCATGATCTGTTCAATGAATTTTGAAGCTTTTGCCTGGTTTTCGATTGTTTGAGGAGCGATGTATTTCCCGCCTGAAGTTTTAAACATCTCTTTTTTACGGTCAGTGATCTGCAGGAATCCTTCACTGTCCACGTGTCCTATGTCTCCGGTTTTGAAGAAGCCATCCTCTGTAAAAGCTTCCTTGGTCAAATCTTCGGCTTTAAAATAGCCTTTGAAGATAGAAGGTCCTTTTACCGTGATTTCGCCATCTTCCTGGATCTTTACCTGGAGATTGTCCAACGGTCTGCCAACGGTACCGATCTTCATTTTATCAAAGCTGTTTACGGAAATAACCGGTGAAGTTTCGGTTAAGCCATATCCCTCTAAGATAGGGATCCCTGCATTCTGAAACATCAGGTTTAATCTTGTGGACAGCGCTGCAGAGCCGGAAACCAAGGTAATGATTTCACCGCCCAGACCTTCCCTCCATTTAGAAAATACCAGTTTATCTGCAATAATTCCCTGCAGTCCTGAAGGTTTTGTAATTTCTTTTTTCTTGCTGATTAAATTTAAAGCCCAGAAGAAGATTTTTGATTTCAGTCCGCCGGCTGAAGAACCTGTGTTATAGATCTTGTCATATACCTTTTCCACCAGCCTGGGTACAACACTCATATAATGTGGCTTTACTTCTTTTACGTTTTCACCCATTTTTTCAATGCTTTCCGCGAAATAAACAGAAAAGCCATTGTATTGGAAAAGGTAAAAAAGCATTCTTTCAAAAATATGGCAGATAGGAAGGAAACTCAGGACTCTTGTATCCTTATAATCCAGGCTTTTTTTCTTAGGGATTCTCGGAAGAGACCCCAATACATTAGAAACAATATTATGATGGGTAAGCATTACCCCTTTTGGTCTTCCTGTTGTTCCGGAAGTATAAATAATGGTCGCCAGATCTTCAGAATTAATGGCATTGGAAAGATCTTCCACTTCAATCTGAGTGGAGTCGTCCTCCCCAAGATCCATAATTTCTTTCCAGTTGGCTGCTCCGCTTATCGTGTCAAAAGTGAAAATTCCTTGTAGTGAAGGGATATTATGTTTCACCTTCATCACTTTATTAAGCAACTCTTTATCAGATACAAAACAATACTGGATTTCAGCATTATTAAATATAAACTCATAATCTTCAGGAGAAATACTCGGATAAACCGGAACGGAAACAACACCGATTTGAGACAGTCCAAAATCCATAACCGCCCATTCCGTACGGGAATTGGTGGTGATCAGAGCAATCTTATCGCCAGGCTTTATCCCCAGTTTTAAAAGTCCTCTGGATATTTTATTTCCCTGATTGATAAATTCCAGTGTTGAAGTTTTTTTCCACTCACCCTGATACTTAGTCACAAACATATCTGTTTTAGGAAATTTTTCCAAAGCATAGTGTGGAATATCGAATAATCTTTTGATTGTCATGATTTTTTAAGCAATTTTTAAAGAATTTTAAATATAAGCATTTTTTTTAATTGTAGTAATCAGAAATCATTAATTGACAATTAATTGAATGCCTGCCATAATATCAGGGGGCTTTTACCAATTATTCTGTGGAAATTTGAAACTGTCTGTCCCTAACTTCCAATTCTATTTTCAGATTTCGTTAAAAAGTGTAAATTTACGGCTATCTAATTATTATTTTTTATGGACTTTAATTTATCGGAAGAACAGCTGATGATTCAGCAGGCTGCAAGAGATTTTGCACAAAATGAACTATTACCTGAAGTTATAGAAAGAGACCGCGATCAGAAATTTCCTACAGAACAAGTAAAGAAAATGGGTGAAATGGGCCTTTTGGGAATGATGGTAGATCCTAAGTACGGAGGAGCAGGAATGGATAGTGTTTCTTACGTTTTGGCAATGGAGGAGATCGCAAAAATAGATGCTTCAGCAGCTGTGGTAATGTCCGTAAATAACTCTCTGGTATGTGCAGGTCTTGAAAAATTTGCTTCCGAAGAACAGAAAGTGAAATATCTTACTCCTCTTGCCAGCGGAAAGGTAATTGGCGCTTTTGCATTATCCGAGCCTGAAGCAGGTTCTGATGCCACTTCCCAAAAAACAACCGCAGAAGACAAAGGAGATTATTACCTTTTAAACGGTATTAAGAACTGGATCACAAACGGTGGTACAGCTTCGTATTATATTGTGATCGCACAGACAGATCCTGAGAAAAAACATAAAGGAATCAATGCTTTTATCGTTGAAAGAGGATGGGAAGGTTTTGAAGTTGGAGTAAAAGAAGACAAACTGGGAATCAGAGGAAGTGATACCCATTCTTTGATCTTCAATAACGTAAAAGTACCAAAAGAAAACAGAATCGGAGAAGACGGATTCGGATTCAATTTTGCAATGGCCGTATTGAACGGAGGAAGAATCGGTATTGCTTCCCAGGCATTGGGTATTGCTTCAGGAGCTTATGAATTGGCTTTAAAATATGCTAAAACAAGAAAAGCTTTCAAAACTGAGATCATCAATCACCAGGCAATTGCATTTAAACTAGCTGATATGGCTACCCAGATCACTGCAGCAAGAATGTTATGCTTCAAGGCGGCATTCGAGAAAGATTCAGGAAAAGATATCTCTGAAAGCGGTGCAATGGCTAAATTATACGCTTCCCAGGTGGCAATGGATACTACTATTGAAGCAGTACAGATTCATGGTGGATACGGATATGTGAAAGAATATCATGTAGAAAGAATGATGAGAGATGCAAAGATCACGCAGATCTATGAAGGAACTTCTGAGATTCAGAAAATTGTGATCTCCAGAAGTATCGCAAAATAAATTAATATAAAAAACACTGCTTATGAAAAAAACTTTGTGGATCAGCCTCGGTGTAATTCTTCTTCTGATAGGTGTAACGGTATGGTATAAATACTATTTCGTCTTTGGAGAAGGGGTGAAATCCGGCTATCTGAATTATGCCATGAAAAAAGGCTATGTTTTTAAAACCTATGAAGGAAAACTGATCCAGGAAGGTTTTGGAAAAGGAAAAACAGGAACCATTACAAGCTATGAATTTGAATTTTCTGTAGAAGATCCTGAAATTTTTAAACAGCTGGAAACCAACAGCGGCAAAACTTTCGATCTTCATTACAAAGAATACAATGGAGCGCTTCCGTGGAGAGGAAACACAAAGTTTATCGTAGACAAAATCGTGAACATGAAATAGCGAAAGGCTCCCAGTCGGGAGCCTTTCTTTTACAAACCACTTTTATAATATATTATCAAGCTGAATGCATTATGCAATACTGCTGATGATACAAGCTGTTTTAAATATACAAAGAAGAAGCTCTGCAAGGGCCTTATTTTTATTAAAATAATATTAAAAAGCATCTTCAATGACGCTGTTTTATTGGGTATTGTTATCCGTATTTTTTTTATTCTTCTTTTTGTAAAAGTAATATCCTATTCCGCCGATCAGAAATAAAGGCCACAACGGAAGAATAAAAAGAAAGACCGAAGTAATCACATCCCAGCCCGATGAAACTGCCGCCAGTGATTTTTCGCCGAAAGTTTTAGGTTCTTTTTCATACACTGACTTATCAGTAAGAGTTACGGTTATGGTGCACAAAGTATTTTCTGCATAGCTGTTTCCGGAAACCTGTATATTTTTAGTCTCAACATCACCAATTTCACTCAGGTCATTCATTAAGCTGTCAAAATTACGGATAGGAACCTTAATGTCCATATAATATACCTTTTGACTGTTTTCTTCGTAAGATGAGCTTCTGTTAGCGGCTTCTGTACTAACATAGGAAAGCTCTTCGCTCTTGACATAACCGTTATTTTTTAAGGTTTCTTCTTTGGCAAGTTCTTTTACCGTTTCCGCATTATCTGCTTTTACAGAAAGAATACCTGTTTTTACCATTCTATTTTTAAGCTCATAGCCGTCATTCTGAGGTTTGTCTTTGTATACGATCTTGGTTTCTTTGATCACTTTTGGAGCCGGGACATGAACAACGATCTTTTCAGCCTTTTTCTCTGTTGAATCTTTTTTCTCAATCTTCGATTCCAGTTTTGTTGAGGCAATTTTATCAGTTAAAGAATCTACCATCTTAGAAGTATTTTCTATTTTCTGCTGAATTTCACCTTTGGCATCCTCAAAATCTTTTATTCTGACGTTGGCAGAATCCAGAACTTTGTCAGCGGTAGTATTGATAGAATTGACGGTTTCATTCATCGCTGCAGCAGTGCTGTCTGCGGCATGTAAAGTATCTTCTATCTTAGATGTGGCAGCTTCGCCTTTTTTACACATAATAAACGTGCCTGATACTGCAAGAAGTAATATGAACTTTTTCATAACATTAATTTTTTTGATGAAGTAAAATTAGTGGCGGATGGAGGGCATACTTTTGTAAATGGAAAGTATTCTTCTGGTAAAAATTTAAATGTTTAAAAATCAATACTTTGTAATTATTTTACAATTGTTTTACAAAACAGAACTTATAAATATTGCTTTAGCGAAAGCGACCGAGCATAATACATTATTATGTTTTAGGATTGATTTGTAGTGATTTAATAATTTTTTTAAAATATTCAAATTACTAATTATGAAATATTTACATTTGCTTATTAATATTTTCTGATGAAAAGAGTATTTTTGGTAATCTTTCTGTTGTTTCTGTTTGGATTTGGCGGCGGATCAGCCTGTACAAGCCTTTCTGCTGCAAAAAATGTTGTTGAAACAGAATCGGTAATGAGTAAAAATGATAATGAAATAAAATTTTCAGAAGTACGGAGACTGAATAAAAATATACCTTTAAAAGAGTATACCATTTTACAGTCTTTTGAGGAAATACTAAAATTATACAGTTTAATGGAAGATAAAAGATTTTCCCGGTCACAACCAATTCCTACACTGTCTGAAAATGAGTTTCTTCTTGTGCTGAAACCTGCATTGAAAACACAGCAGTACGGAGACATTGAAATAATGAAGATAGAAGAGGAGAAATCTGTTTTAAAGGTTTATTATAAAGAAATTAATAACGAAGAATATTTATTGAATAAAGAAAAGAATCCCATACTGATTCTTAAAATAGAAGGGAAAGTTCCTTCAGGTGTTAAATTAATAACCTCTTAATTTATAAAAAATCAAATGAAGAAAAAATTACTGGTTCTGAGTACCTTACTTATGTTTTCAGCAGTGGGGTTTGCTCAAAAAAATCATTGGAAAAAGCTTGACACAAAAATTAACAGTGAAATTCGTGAAAATAAGGTAAGGATTACAGATTTCACTTTGTTTAAACTCGATGTCAGCCAGATTCAAAGTCAGCTCAAAAATTTGCCGGACAGTGACCTGCATTTGTCCCGAAAAGGAGTATTGCTGAACTTTCCAAACCTCGAAGGAGGCTTTGATACCTATGAGGTTTTCGAATCATCAACGATGCATCCCGACCTTCAGAACAGGTATTCTGAAATCCGGTCTTATACTGGCTTCAAAAAAGGAGACAAATCAGCAAGTTTAAAGTTTACCATAGATCCTTATTTTGGATTTAACGGTATGATCAGAAATAATCAGGGAATTTATTATATTGATTCTTACACAAAAGATAATAAGGTTTATAAACTTTATGACAGGAAAAATGCTTTGTCTCCCGGTCAGTTTGAATGTCATTTTGATGGAGACAGCGAACATAATGAATCAGCCTTAAATGTCCAGAAAACAGTTATTGACGCATTACATAGAAAATACAGGCTGGCTATTACAACTACAACAGAATATACTGCTTATATTGCAGGGCAGGCCGGTGTAGGTTCAGGAACGGATGCTCAGAAAAAAGCGGCTGTTCTTGCGGCTGTTAACCTGGCTGTAACAAGATTAAATGAAGTTTTTGAAAAAGATATTTCAGTAAGATTGCAGCTTATTCCGAATACGGATTCTTTATTCTTTATCAGTACAGATACTTTTAATACTCTGAATGCAAGCCAGATGTTAAGTGAAAATATCACAGTTACCAATACTATTATTGGTGCTGCCAACTACGATATCGGACATCTGTTCTTTCAGGCCAATGCAGGAAATGATAACGGTTTAGCAGCCACTCCTTCCATTTGCGGAAACAGTAAAGCGGGTGGAGTTACAGGATCTGCAGTTCCAGTGGGTGATCCTTTTGTAATAGATTATGTAGCCCATGAAATGGGGCATCAGTTTGGGGCAAACCATACGCAAAATAATAGCTGTAACAGAAATACCCCTACATCAATAGAGCCGGGAAGTGCAAGCTCTATTATGGGCTACGCCGGTATTTGTCCTCCGAATGTACAGGCCCACAGTGATGCTTATTTTCATGCAGTAAGTATTGCAGAAATGTATACCAGGTTAACTACAGGTTCTACTTCTAACTGCGGCGTTAAAACGCCAATTGCCAATGCAGAGCCCATTGTAAATGCCGGCACAGATAAAAGCATACCGAAAAGTACACCCTTTATGCTGACAGCAACTGCAACGGATGCAGATAATGATGCTCTTACATATACCTGGGAACAAATTGATTTCGGTGCTGCAGCTATGCCACCCCAGCCGGTAAATGGAGTGGGACCTCTTTTCAGATCTGTAGCGCCTACAGCATCACCTTCAAGATACTTTCCCAGACTGTCAACCATTGTTTCCGGCTATGATCCTGCCATTGTAACTCCTACAGACGTAAAAGCATGGGAGAAACTTGCTTCCAGAGGGAGAGATCTTAATTTTTCAGTTCTTGTAAGGGATAATAATTCTCTGGGAGGGCAGACAGGACGTGATGATGTGAAACTTACCGTTGTGGATACTGCGGGACCTTTTGTGGTTACCTCACAAAACACAGCAGGGGTTGTTTGGAGTGAAGGTCAGTCCTATGCCATTACATGGGATGTTGCCAATACAACAGCTGCACCGGTTAGCACTTCTAATGTAACGATCCTGTTGTCAAAAGACGGCGGTCTTACTTTTCCGACTGTTTTGGTCCCAAGCGCTCCTAATAATGGTTCTTATAATTATACCGTTCCAAGTGGCCTTGGAACAATTTCTAACAATGCCAGAATCATGGTGAAAGCTGTGAATAACGTATTTTTAAATGTCAATTCGCAGAATTTTACAATTAATTCATCGGCGGTAGTAAATCCCGGAGGTGGTACCCCAGGAACAGCCCCTATAAGAATATATAAGGGTCTGATGATATATCCGGTACCTTCAAATGATGGTTATGTTTACATTAAAGCTGATTTTCCTAGGCAGATTCCGCTGCGTCCTTATGTTATTACTTACGAATTATTTTCAATGGATGGAAAACTGATTGTTCCTAAAAAGACCAAATATATATTTGACCAAGACCTGGAACAGATTAACTTAAAACATTTGCCTACTGAATCCTATATGATTCATGTTACTGTAGATGGAGAGAAAATTGTTAAGAAATTAATGATGATCCCTAAGTAAATCATTCAAATAAATTCTATAAAAAAAACCGTTCAGATGAACGGTTTTTGTTTTTTATTCAATTAGTCTTGTTGAAATTCACTGATAAAATGCAGCTTTACATTCGGGAATTTTTCCTGTGTCATATGAATCGTAAACGAAGAATCGGCCAGGAATACAAGCTGTTCATATTTATCTCTTGCAAGGAAACGCTGCTTCAATCTTGCAAATTCCTTAAACTCATCAGATTTTTCATCGGCTTCCACCCAGCATGCTTTGTGCATTGAAAGAGGCTCATAGGTACATTTGGCACCGTATTCATGTTCCAGACGGTACTGGATAACCTCATACTGAAGTGCTCCAACAGTTCCAATGATCTTTCTGCCGTTCATTTCAAGGGTGAATAGCTGGGCAACTCCTTCGTCCATCAGCTGGTCAATACCTTTGGCCAACTGCTTAGCTTTAAGCGGATCACTGTTGTTGATATAACGGAAATGTTCCGGCGAGAAGCTTGGCACCCCTTTGAAGCTCAGCTTTTCACCCCCTGTTAATGTATCCCCGATCCTGAAGCTTCCTGTATCATGCAGACCTACAATGTCTCCGGGGAAACTTTCGTCTACAACCTCTTTCTTGTCTGCAAAGAATGCATTCGGGGAAGAGAATTTCATTTTTTTGCCTTCTCTTACCAACAAGTAATTTTCATTTCTTTTGAACGTTCCCGAAACAATTTTCACGAAAGCAAGTCTGTCTCTGTGCTTCGGATCCATATTCGCATGGATCTTAAAAACAAATCCTGTAAAATTATTCTCTTCCGGTTTTACAAGACGTGTATCGCTTTCTTTAGGCTGTGGCATCGGAGCAATTTCAATAAATGCATCCAATAATTCACGCACTCCAAAATTATTTAAGGCCGAACCGAAGAAAACTGGCTGTAAATCACCGTTCATATATTCTTCACGGCTGAATTCAGGATAAACAGACTGTACAAGCTCGAGCTCATCTCTTAAGTTTTGGGCTGCTTTTTCACCAATCACCTCATCTATGGAAGGATCATTGATGTCATCAAACTTAACTGTTTCACCGACTCTCTGCTTCTTTTCTTCCAGGAACAGCTGGATGTTGTTTTCCCAGATATTATAAATTCCCTGGAAATCACTTCCCATACCAATAGGAATAGACAGTGGAACCACTCTTAATCCTAGTTTCTGCTCAACTTCATCCAAAAGATCAAATGCATCCTTACCCTCACGGTCAAGTTTATTGATGAAAACAAGCATCGGGATATTTCTCATTCTGCAGACCTTAACCAGTTTTTCAGTTTGTTCCTCAACTCCTTTTGCTACGTCAATTACGACGATCACAGAGTCTACGGCTGTTAAAGTTCTGTAGGTATCTTCAGCAAAATCCTTGTGACCCGGTGTATCCAGGATGTTGATCTTGTGGTCTTTATATTCAAAAGCCAATACAGAAGTCGCAACGGAGATCCCTCTCTGTCTTTCGATTTCCATAAAGTCGGAGGTAGCTCCTTTTTTTATTTTGTTGGACTTTACTGCACCGGCTTCCTGGATAGCGCCCCCGAAAAGAAGTAATTTTTCCGTAAGGGTTGTCTTTCCGGCATCCGGGTGGGAAATGATTCCGAAAGTCTTTCTTTTTTGTATTTCTTTGATTAAGTCTGACATAGTGTATTTTGAAGTTGCAAAAATCGGGATTTTTTATGAGGATTCAAATAATTTACAGGAATAAATGGATGATAGTTAGTTGAAGACAATCTAATTATTTATCTATCCTGTGAGTTTCCAGGTTGAAGTACTCCGCCGTACGTTGCCCTATTCTAAGTTCCGGACGGAAAGTTTGGATCCCGTACAGAAAATAACGGTAGAGTTCAAATTTGTTTTTGATGTTGAAATAATTGTTATTCAAATCAATACTTTCCTCCATAATTTGGCCTGTTTTATCTTTTTTAAAGATCCTCAATGTTATTCTGAAGGAATGCTGGGAATGAATTCTGTGGCTGATATCAGGAAAATATACATCGTTGGAGTGTTGCAGCTCAGAATACAGTGTTTGATGAATCATTTCATGCCGTATATTATAAACAGATACACCGTTTTCATCGATGATTATTCTTCGGAAATACTTCTTCTTGAAATTGACCATTAAATAAATCAAAAAAAGACAGCAGAAAACGAGGCCGATTTCAGTAAAAAGGAGAATAAAAAAACGGGAAGGTCTATATTCCAGATCATTCATAAAACCAGATCCGGAAATTTCACTGAAGAGAAAAAAGATGACTACAGCTACCGAAATAATGACAAGCCAGATCAGACTTCCGGCTAAATACATCATTGGCCGGTTGATCTCGGATTCCATTATTTTAAATTTCTCTTTCATACAGAAGGGTTGAAATAAAATTCATTTTTACAGTGATTCAGATGAACAGGCGAAAATAAGTATTTCCTTTTTTAGTTGCTTAAGGCTTTCAAAAAAATTATCTTTGTTTTTACAAACTTACAGAGAAAAGTATGGAGAATAGCAGGTATCCGAAGTTTACCTTTACATGGATCGGCGGTCTTGTTTTACTGGCAGGATTATTTATAGGAACAATGGCTGTTTCTTTTTTCGGCAGTTTCTGGAAAATTGCTTTTAAGATAAACCTCGAACTGAAAGACTGGTTTCTGATGGTAACTAATGCAGCAGGTTTTTTGACTGCTATCGCTTTTTTCGATTTTTTCATCGTCAGACCTTCAACAGGAAAAAAACTGAACTTCAACTTCTCTCCGACGAATTTTTATACCTATCTTCTCATATTTCCTATGATGATGGGAATGATGTTTATCTCGGAATTTATCACTTCTCTTATTCCTACCACCGGGCCGTTCTGGGGAAAATATTACGAGTTTTTTTCAAAACTTATGGAACAGCTGACCTTTGAGCCGGTTATCATGATCATTATGACGGTGATCATGGCTCCTGTTTTTGAAGAGATTATTTTCAGGGGAATTATTCAGAAAGGACTTATCAATAAAGGAGTAGATCCCCGGAGAGCTATTTTTTATGCGTCCATTATCTTTGGACTGGTTCATGCCAATCCATGGCAGTTTGTAGGAGCAGTATTGCTGGGAGGCGTACTGGGACTGGTGTATCATAAAACAAAATCCCTGCTGCTGCCAATGCTGTTGCATGGGTTCAATAACCTGTGTTCTTCATTGCTGGTTACTTATACCAAAAGCGAAAGTTTTGCAGATGCCTTCAAAATTTCCGAATGGGTTATTCTGGCTGTTGGCATTGTACTTTTTTCTTTATTCTACTATCTTTTTATGAAAAAGTATAAAGTACATTACGCTGAAATTTAATGAAATTTGTGATAGAAATCAGCCGTAGTAAATGAGACGGACAAAATGAATATAGATATGGAATTATTAGTTGCCACACACAACGCACACAAAAAAGAAGAGATCCAGCAGATCCTGGAAAATAATTTTACAGTAAAAAGCCTTACCGATTATAATATTCATGAAGAAATTGTAGAAGATGGCGACTCTTTCAACGCGAATGCATTAATCAAAGCAAAATACTGTTTTGAAAAAACCGGAATTCCCAGTTTAGGTGATGACAGTGGCCTTGCTGTTGAAGCTCTGGATGGCAGACCCGGAATTTTTTCTGCACGTTATGCAGGAGATCACGATTTTGCTAAAAATATAGAAAAGGTTTTAACCGAGCTGGAAGGTCAGGAAAATAGAAAAGCCTATTTCATTACGGTTCTATGCTATTATGATGAAAATGGAGCCCGTTATTTTGAAGGAAGAGTGCACGGAAATTTACTCACAGAAAATAAAGGACACAAAGGCTTTGGATATGATCCTATCTTCGTTCCTGAAGGATATGACAGGACTTTTGCAGAAATGAATCCTGAAGAAAAAAACAGAATCAGCCACCGCAAACAGGCATTGGATCTGTTTCTGGACTTCCTTAAAGTAAAAGACTAATTAATTCTATGTTGGTCAGTATTTAAACTTAAATCTAAAAGATATGTTTAAATTTTCTGTCGTACATTTGTTACAATAAACTATTGATTTGAGTACTTATTTAACGATATTAGGCTTTAATTCAGCTATTCCGACTATTAATTCTTCACCCACGGCACAGCTGCTGGAAATGGAAGAAAGACATTTTCTGATCGATTGCGGAGAAGGAACCCAGGTACAGCTGAGAAAAGCAAAAGCGAGATTTTCAAAGATCAATCATATCTTTATATCACATCTTCACGGCGACCACTGTTTCGGTCTTCCCGGTCTTATTGCCTCTTTCCGTTTGCTTGGAAGGGACACTCCTCTGCATGTTTATGGACCGAAAGGAATCAAAAAAATGCTGGAAACCATCTTTACCATTACAGAAACACATCGTGGTTTTGAAGTGGTTTATCACGAACTGGACAAAGACTATTCCGAAAAGATTTATGAAGACAGCAGGGTGGAAGTATATACCATCCCACTGGATCACAGGATATACTGTAACGGGTATCTTTTTAAAGAAAAACCAAAAGACAGGCACCTGAATATGAAGGAAATCGCCAAATACAGCGAAATAGAAACCTGTGACTACCATAATATAAAAGCAGGAAAAGATGTCGTGCTGAGCGATGGTTATGTCCTGAAAAATGAAGTACTGACCCTGGATCCGGCGCCTCCTGTTTCCTATGCTTTCTGCAGCGATACCCGGTATCTTGAATCGGTGCTGCCGATCATTAAAAATGTAACGGTTCTGTATCACGAATCCACTTTCCTTCATGACCTGAAAGAAATGGCAGACTATACCGGACATTCAACGGCTCTGGAAGCGGCAATGATTGCCCAGAAAGCCGAAGCGGGGAAACTGATCTTAGGACATTTCTCAAACCGGTATGCAGACCTTACCGTATTTACGGATGAAGCCAGAAATGTTTTTCCCAATACCTTCCTGCCAAAAGCATTGGAAAGTGTAAAAATTTAAAAACCGGTATGCTTAATTTTGAAGAATTAAAAAGCTTTTTGAATGAAAAAGCGGATCAGTATAACAGCCTGGATTTTATTGAAGATGATCCCATACAGATCCCGCACCGTTTTACTATAAAGCAGGATGTAGAAATTGCCGGGTTTCTGGCAGCCACTATTTCCTGGGGTAACCGGAAATCAATCATCAAATCTGCAGATAAAATGCTTGATATCATGGGGAATTCTCCGTATGATTTTGTAATGAATTATTCTGAAAAAGATCTGGAGATCCTTGTGGACAAAAGTATTCACAGGACGTTTAACGGGCAGGATTTTGCTTATTTCATCAGGCAGTTCAACAAGATTTATAAAGAAAATGAGAGCCTGGAAAATTTATTTACAGTAAAAGATCAGGAAACTAATTTTCAGCATGCTATTGAAAGATTCAGAAGCCGTTTCCTGGAACAGGAGAAGCACAGAAGCCACAAACATATCAGTTCGCCTTATAAAAACTCTTCCTCCAAAAGAATTATTATGTTTCTGCGCTGGATGGTGCGAAAAGACAAACATGGCGTAGATTTTGGTATTTGGGAAAATATAGATCAGAAATATCTTTCAATTCCGTTAGATGTACATACAGGAAATATTTCCAGAAAGCTGGGGCTGGTTTCCAGAACACAGAACGACTGGAAAACCGTGGAAGAACTGGATATGGCCATTAGAAAATTTGATGAAAATGATCCGGCTAAATATGATTTCGCACTGTTTGGACTTGGGGTGACCAAGGAACTCTTATAAACAACACTAAGAAGGATGAAAAAAGAAACTGAAAAAATAGACGCTTTAGAAAAAATTGCGAACGGCATTACGTGGTGGGTGGGCTCTATCCCGTCACTCATCGTTCATACTTTATTTTTTACCACCTCATTTCTTTTGCCGATGCTCAATATTGTTGAGTTTGATAAGATGCTTCTGATCCTTACAACGGTAGTTTCTCTTGAGGCTATTTATCTGGCTATTTTTATTCAGATGTCTGTGAACAAGAGTCACGAAAAGATTGAGGACATTCAGGAAGATATTGAGGAGATCAGCGAAGATATTGAAGACATTCAGGAAGATATCGAGGAGATCAGTGAAGATATTGAAGAGATCAGTGAAGATATCGAGGAGATTAATGAAGACATTGAAGATATCCAGGAAGATATTGAAGAAATCAACGAAGATGAAGATGAGGAAGACCATAATGAAAGAGCCAAGAATGTGATTCTGAAAAGTAATGTCAATTCCAATAAGAACGAAATTAAGGCATTAAAGGATATTATCAGCCAGCTTCAGACAGAGATAGACCAGCTGAAAAAGGAATAACATCAATGATAACTAGAGAAGTTTAAAAAAATAGAAGCAGACCATTAAATTGGATCTGATTTTTTAAAATTAAATCCTACTAGTTTTGTGGAATATGTAATTATAAAATAATTTTATTATTAATATAGATGTTAAAATTATTGAATTGACTGAAAAAGAGTGTTTTTTATTGATATTTTTGTTACATTTGAACAAATAAAAATAAAATGTTCAATTATAGACTGAATAATTACTTTTTAGTTACGATGTTTCTATTGGCTTCTGTTTCCGCATTTTCCCAGAAAGTGAACAGAAAGCCGCAACCCGAAAAGTTTAGTGCACAGAGTAAAAAAGCCGGGGCATTTATTGATGTAAATGTACCTACTTATGCACCTTCCGCGTTTACCATAGATCAGCTGGTGAAGAACGTACTGATTTCCGGAGGGTCTGTCTGCTCGGCTCCCAATGTGAGCAATGTAACCATATCCCCCAATCAGCCGCCAACAGATACGGAAAGAGCATGGGGATATTTTCATAAAGGAACGACTAATTTTCCTTTTACTGATGGGGTGGTGCTTGTTTCCGGTAAAGCGCGAAGAGCTGGAAATGCCCTGGAAGCATCCACATTAAGCGATATTGTTCCGGGAGCCGGGATGAATGATCCTGATCTTGTGGCTGCTATCAATCCGCCGGATGACCTTAAAGATGTTGTGTCTCTGGAATTTGATTTCGTTCCGAACAGCAATCAGGTGAAATTTAATTATTTATTTGCCTCGGAAGAATATACAAGCGGATTCCCATGTGGTGATTTTGCAGACGGCTTTGCGCTTCTTCTGAAAAAAGTAGGTGATCCAACCTATGAAAATTTAGCCGTTCTTCCCAACGGAGCAGGACCGGTAAGTGTTCTTAATATTGTACCTCTGGGAGTAGGATGTGATGGCGAAACCATTAATGAGCAGTACTTCGGCGGATTGAATACCACGAATATTGAAACGAATTTCATAGGTAGAACGATACCTCTTACAGCAGTGGCTACGGTTATTCCGGGAGAGACCTATCATTTTAAAATGGTGATGGCAGATGCCGTTGATAATAGTTATGATTCTGCCGTATTTCTGCAGGGAGGATCATTTGACATCGGAATGACCATCGTGGACGGTAACGGAAATCCATTGGGAGAAACCCTGAATATGTGTGATAATACACCACAGACTTTAAAAGCACAGGTATCAGCGGTGCCGGGAATGACCTACAAATGGTACAAAAACGGTGTAGTGATTCCTAACGCAACCAGTGCCGTATATATTGCCACTTCACCGGGAGTATATGAAGTAAGAACTTTTGTGGGCGGAACAGAATGTCAGAAAGCCAGCATTACCATTATAGGAGGAACCTCTCCAACGGCTCAAAATGCAACACTGAAGCTCTGTGCTACTCCTGCTCTGAGTACGTTTAACTTAGAAGACGCTAAGCCACAGATAAGCACAACACAAGGTGCTGTATTTAGTTTTTATGTCAATCAGGCAGATGCGCAGGCTCAAAACAATAATTTCATCACGAATCTTACCAACTATAACGGTACCGATGGACAGGTTATTTACGTAGTTGTTTCCAATGGTGCATTTTGCAGCAAAATAGTGACTCTGACGTTAAGAAGAGAAGAGACACCTGTTGCCCAGATCACTGCTCCAAGAATGAGGATCTGCGAAGGCGAATCTCTCATATTAACAGCTGCCGGCGGGGTAACCTATCAGTGGGGAGATACTTCTTCTACAGGTGGAGTAAGAACGGTAAGCCCAACCCAGACAACAACCTATACAGCATATGCTATCGGTGCACAGGGCTGTAAATCTCTACAACCTGCATCCATTACCATTGATGTAGTGCCGGCTATCGTATCCACACTGAAAGGAGGACAGATCTGCGAAGGAGATATGATCCTTTTAGACGCCGGATCCGGACCGGGGTATACCTATGAATGGAGTACAGGTGAGACTACTCAGGGTATTACCGTATCAACCCCGGGTGAATATACCGTAATGATCAGTAATGGAGTATGTTTAAAGGAGTTTAAAACCCAGGTAATACGCGCTGTAGTTCCTGAAATCATAAAAGTTGAGTACAGCGACAACGGAACAATGGTTCTTACAGCAAGTAATCCTAGTAACGGGGTATTGGAATATTCTGTAGACAACGGCTTTACATGGCAGTCTTCCAATGTATTTTCCAATGTTCCTAAAAATACAGTAATATCTATCCGGGTTAAAGTGAAGAATACCAGTTGTGTAGGATTCCTGGAGTATTTTACATTCGTCATGAAAAATGTGATCACACCAAATGGGGATAATGTAAATGATATCATAGATTTTAGCGGAGTAAGCAGTTATAAAGACTTCCAAGGGTTTGTTTTTGACCGCTACGGAAGAGAAGTGTTTAAAGCCGGAAAAACAAGACCGTATTGGGATGGCTATTTCCAGGGTAAACGTCTGCCTACCGCATCTTATTGGTACCAGGTGACCTATCAGGATCCTGCCAGTAAACAGACGGCAGTGAAAACAGGATGGATTCTTCTTAAAAACTTAGAATAATCTTTTATAGAATTTATAGAAAGGCTGGCATATTTGTCAGCCTTTCTTATTATTTTCAAACAAAGCAAATTTATATTGCAGAATAAATAAACTTGTATTAGTGATAATGTAAATTGTGTTAAATTAAGTTTCAATCAAAAAAAATAGTATTTTTGTTTAAAATACTATAAAATGTTAAATAGGAGGATTGGAAATTTATTTTTGGCGTTATTTTTTGCATTCATCGGCAGTTTGGTTTTTGCTCAAAACACAGACAGAGCAGCGATACCTGCAAAAAAAGCTAATGCCACCTCTATGAAAGCAGGTGTTTTTATAGATGTAAACACCCCCAATTATCCGGAGTCCAGCTACAGTATTACACAGCTGGTAAAAGATGTATTGATTTCCGGAGGAGCGTGTTCCACATCCAATGTAAGCAATGTTACTGTTTCTCCCAATTTATCAGTAAATGATCCTGGCCGAAGCTGGGGATTTTTTAATAAAGCAACCACAGCTTTTCCTTTTGCAAAAGGAATTGTTCTTTCAACAGGATACGCTGCAAAAGCAGGGAATACCTATCAGGGAATTTTAAATGACGGCCTGAATACTTTAGGGGATACAGATCTGGCTGCGGCTTTGGGTATCAATAATGGTGAACTGAGAGATGCTACCTACATAGAATTTGATTTTGTTCCGGCTTCTACAGAGGTTACATTCAGATACCTGTTTGCTTCCAAAGAATATGCTCCCGGTTTTCAGTTTGCTTGTACCAAATCAGACGGATTTGCTTTGCTGTTAAAAAAAGCGACTGATCCTACCTATACCAATTTGGCGGTACTTCCCGCTGGAGCAGGCCCTGTGAGTGTGACTAACATACATCCTGCAATTTCTGGAACTTCTGGCTGTGGCCCTATAAACGAACAGTATTTTGCAGGAATAAATAATCCGATTGTTGAAACTAATTTTGACGGACGTACGATTCCTTTGACTGCAAAAGCGACTGTAATTCCGGGGCAGACCTACCATTTCAAAATGGTTTTGGCAGACTTTAGTGACAGAAATTATGATTCAGCGGTATTTCTGGAAGCGGGATCGTTTGATATTGGTGTGAAAATCCTGGACCCTGCCGGAGTGCAGCTTCCTGATACGGTCTATATGTGCGATAATGCACCTCAGACATTTACAGCCTCTGTTCAGGTTCCCAATGTTACTTATCAGTGGCTGTTAAATAATATTCCTATTCCTGGCCAGACCGGACCTAGTTATACCGCCACGCAGCCGGGAGTATATAGTGTTCAGGTATTTATTCAGGGAAACACATGCCCGGGAACAGGAACCATTACAGTAGTTGGAGGAACTTCCCCTACCGTACAGAATGCCACCCTGACGGCTTGTTACGCCCCAGGAAATGCAACCTTTAATTTACCTTCTGCGGATGCTTCTATAAGTACAACGCCTGGCGCAGCATTTACATATTACTTAAACCAGGCAGATGCACTTGCCGGAAATGCAAATACCATTCCCGGCCCTGCAGCCTATTCAAGCCCGGGAGGACAAACAGTATATGTTCGCGTTAAAAATGGCTTCTGTTTCAAAGTAGCTGAATTGCAGCTGGTGAAAGCGCCCCAGATAACTGCATCAATTTTGCCGCCTGCGGTATTAACCTGTGCCAGCTCGCAGACTACTTTAGATGCTTCAGCTTCTGTCTATCCTGCGGGATCTACTTTTAACTGGACTACCACAGGAGGAAATATCGTTTCAGGAGGAAATACATTAAATCCGGTTATCAATGCTCCGGGAACCTATACTTTAACAATATCAAAAACTTATCAGCCGGGGCCTGTTACCTGTACCGCTGTTGCCAATGTTACCGTTACAGGAGACAGTGCTCCACCTGTTACAGGACTTACAGCAAGTAAAATACAGATATGTAGTGGTGAATCGGTAACTTTAACAGCCTCAGGAGGTGCTACCTATAACTGGACAGGACTTCCCGGGACAGGTAATACTCAGACGGTATCACCTACTGCAACCACCACGTACACCGTAACTGCTGTAGGAGCCAATGGATGTGTATCGCAAAATCCGGCAACGATTACTATTGAAGTTTCGCAGCCCATCACTGTACAGGACGCTATATTGCATAAATGTTATGCGCCGGGACTTACCTATGACCTGACAACCGCCCAGAGCCAGATTACTTCTGCAGGAGCAGGTGTTACTTTTACCTATTATATCAATCAGGCTGATGCTCTTGCAGGAAATGCTAATTTTATTGCAACGCCAACAACCTATTCGCCACCGGGAAATCAGACTATATATGTATTGGTGAAAAACGGAGGATGTCATTATGTGGTTTCCCTTCAGTTACTGAGAACAGCGGAAACAACACTTACAATAGCAGCACCTCAGGAAATAACCTGTACTACGCCTCAGACTACACTAAATGCCTCGGCATCTGTAGTGCCTGCAGGATCTACTGTTGCCTGGACAGCAGCGGGAGGTGGAAATATAGTTTCAGGTGCCAATACGCTTAATCCTGTAGTCAATGCAGGAGGAACTTATACACTTACAGTGACCAATGTATCCCAGCCGGGAAATCTAAGCTGTACTTATACAGCAACGGTTACTGTAACACAGAATACAACATTACCAACGGCTACCGTTGTATCCTCACAACCTAGAATATGTCTCGGAGAATCAGTAACATTAACTGCTTCGGGAGGTACAACTTATAACTGGACTGGGCTTCCAGGAAACGGAAATACTCAGGTAGTTTCACCAACCGTTACTACGGTATATGAAGTATTTGCAGTAGCAGCCAACGGATGTGTTTCTGCAACTCCGGCAACAGTTACTGTTATCGTTGGACCGCCAACGGCAGGTATATCTGCATCCAAATCAAAGATATGTGTTGGGGAGTCCGTAACCCTTACGGCTACCGGAGGAATTACCTATAACTGGGTAGGCCTTCCCGGAAACGGAAATACGCAGGTAGTTTCGCCAACGGTTACTACAGAATACTCAGTGTATGCATTGGGAGGTAATGGCTGTAGCTCTGTACTGCCTGCAAAAGTAACCATTGAAGTGGTGCCGGCTATTGTATCTACATTAGAGGATGTATATGTTTGTGCCGGAGATACAGGGGTTTTAGATGCCGGTGCTGGTACTAACTATACTTATTTATGGAGTACAGGCGCAACGACCCAAACTATATCTACCAATGTTCCCGGAACGTATACCGTTACCATCAGTAATGGGGTATGTTCTAAGACTTTCACAGGGAAATTATTAAATCCTGATCTTCCTCAGTTTACAAATATAGTATACGATAATCATGTGCTTACCCTTACGGCAAGCAATCCTACGGGAGGTGAATTGGAATATTCAATAGATGGAGGTGTGGTATGGCAGTCGTCCAATATATTTTATAATGTCTTAAATAATACAAATTACCATGTGATGGTAAGGGTAAAAGAGGCCAATTGCAGTACTTCATTGGATTACTTCACATTTGTAATCAGTAATGCCATAACTCCTAATATGGATGGAGTAAACGACACAATTGATTTCTCAGGACTCAGAGGCTATAATAATTTTGCGGCATCAGTTTTTGACCGCTATGGTGCAGAACTTTTCAAGGCTACCAAAACCGATGCTGTCTGGACAGGTTCTTTAAAAGGATTGAATCTGCCTACAGGCACTTACTGGTATAAAGTACAGTGGGAAAATCCTGCCAGTAAAAAACTGGAACAGCGGTCAGGCTGGATATTGCTAAAAAACAGAAACTAATAGATAAACCTTCCATATTTGGAGGGTTTGTTTTTTTTATGTTAAAAAATTTATAAAAAATATAGGATATATTTAGAAATAAATTAAATTTGTTGAAACAAAAGTATTATGCGAAGAAATCTACTATTCATTTTATTTTTCTTAGTCGTTTCGACATTTTTATATTCTCAAGCAGACGGACCCCGGAAACCTCCCAAAGACAAGCCTACTGGATCAGTTACTCAAAAAGCAGGTAGTTTTATTGATGTAAACACTCCCGGATATGCAGAATCCAACTATTCCATTACACAGCTGGTAAAAGATGTTCTGATCTCTTCAGGAACAAATACTTGTGTAACACCTACTGTATCTAATGTGAAAATTACACCTAACCATGCCGTGACAGATGCTGACAGATCATGGGGGTATTTTCATAAAGGGACTACCAATTTTCCTTTCAAAGACGGGATTATACTTTCTACGGGAAAAGCCAGACGGGCAGGAAATGGACCTGAAGGAAACCTTAGTGATAATAATGGTGGTGGTACAGATTCAGACCTTGCACAGGCTATTGGATCTACCGGAACGCTGACTGACGGTGTTCTTTTAGAGTTTGACTTTGTCCCTACAACATCACAAATCAAATTTAATTATATTTTGGCTTCAGAAGAATACTCCGGCTCATTTCCATGTCAGTATGCAGATGCTTTTGCCATTTTGCTTAGACCGACATCAGGAGGACCTTATCAGAATATGGCAGTGCTTCCGGGCGGTGCCGGTCCTGTAAGTATTACCAATATTCACCCGTTAATTCCTGGCGGTGGCGGCTGTGCTGCAGTTAATGAAATGTATTTTGGAGGATATAATACAGCCAATATTGAAACCAATTTTGAAGGAAGAACAGTTCCTCTTACAGCAACTGCGACTGTAGTGGCAGGGCAGGAATACCACTTTAAAATGGTTGTTGCCGATTATGCACCGGGAAGCTTTGAAGACCATGGCTGGGATTCTGCTGTATTTCTGGAAGGAGGATCATTTAATATCGGGGTAGAGCTTCTGGATCCCAGCGGAGCTACATTACCTTCCGAAATCAATGTCTGTGATAATGTACCACAGTTGATCACAGCATCAGTAAGCGACCCTAATTTATTATACCAATGGTACCTAAACGGAGCTCCGGTAACAGGTGCCACTACCAATACAATTACCGCTGTACAGCCCGGAACATACACAATCGAAGTAAGTGTTCCCGGAAATCCTTGTCCGGGTAAAGCAAGCATAGAAATTCACGGGGGAACCACTCCGCAGGCACAGGATGCTACACTTTTACTGTGTTCTACGCCGGATATTACCACTTTTGACCTGACGAATGCTATGCCGTCAATAAGCCCGACGCCGGGTGCTGTATTCAGATTCTACGTAAATCAGGCAGATGCTGTGGCCCAGAATGCTAACTATATTCAGAATATTTTAAATTATAACGGTACAGACGGGCAGATTCTTTATGTAGTAGTGTCAAACGGAGGCTTCTGCAGCAAGATGATAGAATTAACTTTACAAAAGGAAACTACACCTAAGGCAGGTATAAAATCTTCCAGAATTAAAATATGTCCGGGAGAAACAGTAACCCTGACAGCTGAAGGAGGTGTAACGTACCAGTGGGTTAATTTCCCGGGTACAGGCAATACGCAAACCGTAACTTTACATCAGACGACAACATTCTCTGTTTACGCAGTCGGAACGAAGGGATGCCGTTCTTTAAATCCGGCTACCATAACAGTAGAGGTAACTCCGGAGATCACTTCACCTTTAAAAGATGTGGAAATGTGTCTTGGTGACCGTATTACTTTAGATGCTGGAGCCGGACCGAATTATAAGTATTTATGGAGTACAGGAGCTACAACGCAAACCATTACTGCAGACAGCTGGGGTATTTATACGGTGGAAGTAGATAATGGATTCTGTAAAAAGATCTTCACTGCGAAAGTGGGAGGGGCTGCTACTCCTTTTGTGACAGCAGTGAACTATGAAAGTGCTAAAAAAACAGTGACAATTATTGCCGAGAATCCTATGATGAACAATACTCCAAGTACTTTAGAATACTCTATCGACAATGGAATCATCTGGCAGGAGTCTAATGTTTTCACAGGCCTTTTAGACAATACAAATTATACCGTATTGGTGAGAAGAGTGGGAACCCATTGTGTAGGAACTTTTGATTTCTATACCCTGCAGATCAATAATATCATTACGCCTAATGATGATGGTATAAATGATGTTCTGGACCTTAAAGCTCTTGTTGAATTCAAAAATTTCACAGGATCTGTTTTTGACAGATATGGTGTGGAAATGTTCAGATTCTCTAAAGAAAAACCTGTATGGGACGGAACAGTAGGTGGAAAAAAGCTTTCTACAGCAACTTACTGGTATAAATTTAATTTCGAATATCCTAAATCAAAAGTTCAGATGAACTGGTCCGGATGGATCATGCTTAAGAATCGTGAGTAAGATATAGAACCATGCATAAAAAAGCCTTTCAAATAAACTTGAAAGGCTTTTTGTTTTTTTGAATAGATTCCTTATTGATTTTGTTTCCAAAGATTGGCAAAACCTATAAAATCTAAGACACTCAGCTCTTCTGCTCTTTTGTCTAAGAATTCGTGGGACTTTAAAGCTTCAGGAATATTCAATACTTTCAATGAGTTTGAAAGTTTCTTTCTTCTCTGGTTAAATCCCGCTTTTACAATCTGCTTAAAAAGAACTTCATTTCCGGCCAGACCCTCCTTTGGATTCCTTGTCAGCCGGATGACTCCTGATTTTACTTTCGGAGGCGGATTAAACACATTCTCATGAACGGTGAACAGGTAAGACACATCGTAATATGCCTGGATCAGGACAGAAAGAATACCGTAGTCTTTAGTTCTGGGTACCGCAGCTGTTCTTTCTGCGACTTCTTTCTGGAACATTCCTACCATTTCCGGAACCTGCTGATAATAATCAACAATCTTAAAAAGGATCTGTGAAGAAATATTATAAGGAAAATTACCAATAACGGCAATTTGTTCTCCATTGATAAAATGGAAGTCCTGTTTCAGAAAATCTCCTACAAAAGTATTTTCTGTGATCTTTGAATAGTTCTTTTTCAGGTATTCAATAGATTCGGTGTCTATCTCTGCCAGATAGATGGTCTGTTCTTTTTCAAACAGATATTTGGTAAGGACGCCCATTCCGGGACCTACTTCCATGACATTTTTATAGTCTTCAAAACTAAGACCTTCCACGATTTTTCTCGCGATATTTTCATCTGTCAGAAAGTGCTGTCCAAGATGTTTTTTTGCTTTTACACTCAAAGTTTTTTATGATTTTATTAACAATGATTTTCTTTATTTCGTCCCAAATTTCGGAAGATTTTTTCTAATTTAGCCAAAAATTTTAATATTAATGGCTAAATCTGTAGATGAGTTTAATAAGAAAAGGCTTCGGTCAAGCAATATTACAGTCGTAATAAGTATCGCATTAGTGTTATTTTTGTTAGGATTAATGGGGCTTATTTTAATCAATGCCCAAAAGTATTCTGACTATATTAAAGAACAGCTGGTGGTGAATGCTTATTTTGATGAGAACTATGATGCGAAAGATTCTGTAAAGATTGCAAAACTAGAGGAAGAAACTTTTAAAAAGGTACAGACTTTAGCTCCTGTAAAAAAAGCAACCTATATCTCACGGGACATGGCGGCTCAAGAAGCCAAAAAAACAATGGGGATAGACAGCGATGCACTTTTTGAGGAAAACATTTTCCCTTCGTCCATCGAAATTGCATTAAAGCCTGAATATGTGGATCCTGCAAAAATTGATGGGGCAATTAAAGTGATCAAAGCCGTTCCGGGTATTATAGATGTTAAGAACGACAGTACTTTGATGGTGGATGTTTACAACAACCTCAGCAGAATTCTGAAGTGGATCCTTGGATTCTCTATCCTGTTTCTTGTCCTGGCAGTAGTGCTGATCAACAACTCCATCAGACTCAAAATATTCTCCAAAAGATTTATCATTAAAACCATGCAGCTCGTTGGGGCAAAAAGAAGATTCATCCTTAAGCCGTTTATCATCGAAGCTGTCATTTTGGGGGCTATCGGATCATTGATCGGTCTTATGGCACTGGGAGGAGTCTGGTATTATTTTACGAGCCAGATTGGTTCAGCTTTCGTACAGGATAACAACCAGTATTTCTGGCTGATTGTTTTAGTGCTTGGCGTAGGAATTTTTATTTCTGTTTTAAGTACCATTTTCGCTACATGGAGATTCTTAAAATCAAACGTTGACGATCTATATTATTCTTAATAATGAGCAAAAAAACAAATAAATTTGCCGCTTCAGAGTTTGGCAAGGAAACCGAAGTACCACAGGAAAATACCTTTTACTTTGGGCAGCAGAACTTCAAGTGGATGCTGATAGGGCTGGCTTTTATCGTAGTAGGTTTCCTGCTGATGATGGGGCCGGATGCTAATACAGTAGATGGTAAATTTGATCCTAACTCATGGAATGACGGTATTTTTTCCATCCGCAGGATCAGAATTGCACCACTGTTCATAGTGATAGGCTTTGGAATAGAAGTTTATGCTATTTTAAAAAGAAAATAAATCAATACATTCTTTATTTAGAGATTAAAGGGTTAAGGAATTTAGAAAGACTTTCTACATTTCAAAATCTTTTAATCTTTAAATTTTTTATATACACAAAATATGGATTTAATTAAAGCAATCATTATTGCTATTATTGAAGGACTTACAGAGTATCTTCCTATTTCTTCTACGGCACACATGGGATTTGCAGCGAACCTTTTGGGTCTGCAGGATGATGAATTTCTGAAAATGTTTCAGGTGTCTATTCAGTTTGGTGCTATTTTATCTGTTGTTGTGGCATACTGGAAAAAATTCTTTGATCTGAAAAATCTTCAGTTTTATTATAAACTTGCTTTTGCAGTGGTTCCGGCATTGGTGCTGGGGTATTTATTTGATGATAAAATTGAATCCGTTCTTGGAAATCAGATCGCTATTTCTTCAGTACTCGTATTGGGAGGTGTAGTTCTGCTTTTCGCAGACAAATGGTTCAAAAACCCTACAATTGACGATGAAAAAGGGATTACCATAAGAAAAGCAATCACAATAGGCTTCTGGCAGTGTCTTGCGATGATGCCGGGAACCAGCCGCAGTGCAGCTTCTATCATTGGGGGGATGTCTCAGGGATTAACCAGAAAAGCCGCGGCAGAATTCTCTTTCTTCCTGGCGGTTCCCACCATGCTGGCAGTAACGGTATATTCTGTTTTCCTGAAAACATGGGGAAAAGAAACCGGAAACCCTCAAAAAGGATATGAAATGATTATGGCATCTCAGGATCACATTATGATCTTCGTAGTAGGGAATATTGTCGCCTTTATTGTGGCGTTGATCGCTATTAAAGCATTCATCGGAGTACTCAACAAATATGGTTTCAAACCTTGGGGCTGGTACCGTATCTTTGTAGGAATTGCTCTGTTGATCTATTTCTATTTCTTTAAATAAACCTATGACAAGTAATATTTTAAAGATATTGTTTTTTTCCGGCCTGATTATTTCCTGCGCTCCGGCACATACGCTGTTCGTAAAAAATAATACAGGAGAAAGATTAGAATTTTTCGTTGAGCTGAAAGAAAAAAACCTTGCTCAAGATCTATTGATCTGTAAAGAGCTTGTTCCGGACGAAAAACTGGATCACAAACCTTTTATGGAATATTCCAAAGAGGGAAAATGTTACCGTCAGAAAATTACAACTCTTAGTAAAACCAGCTATAAATTTAATTTACCTGAAAATTATACAGTGAATATTGCTCCCAATAATTCGGTATACCCTTTTCAGAATATATACTACTTCATGGGTGATAAGAAATGCTTTGTGAATGTAGAAAACGGACCTGATTGCAAGCAGAAGGTCAATAAGCTGCCAAGCCTCGTAAGTATCACCGAAATTTTACAATAATGACAGCTGAAGAACTGCAATCAGGATATGTATTTTTATTGGACAAACCTTTGGACTGGACCTCTTTCCAGGCTGTCAATAAAATGAAATATAAGCTCAAAAGAGAGTTTAACCTTCCCAAGAAATTTAAAATAGGCCACGCCGGAACTTTAGATCCGAGGGCAACAGGCCTGCTTATTGTCTGCTGTGGGAAATTTACAAAGAAAATCCCCGAGATCCAGGATGCCCCCAAAGAATACTGGACCGAAATTAAAATAGGAGTTCAGACCGAATCCTATGATACGGAAAAACCTGAAATACTTCATCAGGATATTGCTCATATTACGGAAGAGCAGATCAAAGAAGCTCTGGAAAAATTTGTTGGGGAAATAGAGCAGAAACCACCTGTGTATTCAGCAATAAAGATAGATGGGCAGAGAGCTTACAATCTGGCGAGAGCAGGAGAGGAGGTGGAAATGAAATCCAGGAAAACAACAATTTTCTATCTGAATGATATTAAAATTGATCTACCTTTAGTTAGTTTTACAGTGGGATGCTCAAAAGGAACTTATATCAGAAGTCTGGCTCATGATATTGGCCAGGAACTTGGAGTGGGCGCTTACCTTACACAGCTCAGGCGCACAAAGATCGGTGAGTATACCATTGAAAATGCAACAACTGAGTTTTTAGAGAATGAATATAAATTTGAAGGTTTATGATAAAAAATTTCTTCTTGTTTTTAGGGCTCTTATCTTCTGTTACCTATTTCTCACAGGAAACAGAGATTAAAAAAGCTAAAATGGATTTTTATTTCAATCCTTCACTCAATATCGGCTATAATCTTCAAAACAGAGATAATCAATTTACGAATTCACAGTATATTGAACCGAAACGGATTGGCAAAATAACATACGGCATGACGGCGATTGGAGGTTACAATTTTCTTCCTAACTTTGCACTCGGGACCGGAGTAAAATACAGCTTTATAGAAGATAATTACCATCTGGTATACTGGATGATCCAGCCGAAGATTATATTCTCTCCCGGTGACCGTCCTTTTTATATTGATTTAAATTATGGAAAGCAACTCAATCATTCGGCGATTTCTGATTCCGAATTTTGGGGAGCAAGATTGGGAATTATGGTTTCCTACTCAAAAAGACTGAGCCAGGAGGGCGGGATTACTTTTGAAGGATATCAGTTGAACGGTAAGTCCAATGGCTTCTTTATCGGATTGAGCTATGGAATTACTATTTTCAGTAATAAAAATTATACAGGTTACGGAGAAGATTAATGGAAAAAACACGCATCAATAAATATTTATCAGAAGTCGGCTTTTGTTCAAGAAGAGCTGCTGATAAACTTTTGGAAGAAGGAAGGATCACAATTAACGGCAAGGTTCCGGAAATGGGGACAAAAGTTTCTGATGAAGATCTTGTGGAAGTAGATGGGAAGCCGATCCGCGAACCTCAGGATAAGCCTGTTTACATCGCTTTTAATAAACCTGTGGGCATTGTCTGTACTACAGATACCAAACGTGAGAAAAACAATATCGTTGACTATATCAACCATCCGAAAAGAATTTTCCCGATCGGAAGACTGGATAAGCCGAGTGAAGGACTTATTCTTTTGACCAGTGACGGTGATATTGTGAACAAAATCCTCAGAGCAAGAAATAACCACGAAAAAGAATATATTGTACGGGTAGACAAACCGATTTCGCCCAAATTTCTTGAAAAAATGAGAAATGGTGTGCCTATCCTGGATACCGTCACCAAAAAATGTGAAGTGGAAAGGATAGATGATATGACTTTCCGGATTATTCTTACCCAGGGACTGAACAGACAGATCCGCAGAATGTGCGAATTTCTCGGTTATGAAGTGAAAAAGCTGAAGCGTATCCGTATCATGAACATCAAACTGGATCTTCCGGTGGGAAAATGGCGTGATCTTACAGAAGACGAATTTAATACCCTCAACAATCTCCTTTCTGATTCTGTCAAAACAATCGATTAAAAATATCAGTAATAATAAAAAGGTAAGCAGGAAATATTTTCCTGCTTACCTTTTTTATGCCTTAAAAAAACAAACTATAACTTCTATTTCGGGATAATCAATCTGAAGAAAAATAATAGAAAATATTTAAAATGTCAATAATATTCACTCATTGGTGTAATATTATTAGTTTGTTAGTGAAAATATATTATATTTATATAGTAACTATTAAAACTAAAAAACCATGAAGTTAAAATTTAATCTGCTTTCTCTTGTTATTTTAATGACATTTTCTAATTGTCAAAATGACAGCCATAATTCAGAACTTCCTCACGATTCCTCTTTTTATATTGACTATAGAAGCCTGGAAGGATTACCAGATGGAATAGCTGTAATTGAACTTGATCCTGAAGCCCCAAATTTTGGACATATCAGCAGCAAACTTGAATTGGGCATAGGGGTCCTGCCTCATCATCTTTATTATAATCAGAGTGCAAACAAACTATTTACCACTGCTTTAGGAGGCAGCTATCTCTACCAGATAAAAACGGAAAAAGACAAAAACGGACAGCCAAAATTAGTTAATGCAACGCCTATTGATACAGGTGAGAATACAGTAGGAGAAAATTTGTTTTTTACCAATGATGGAAGATATTTTATGACTTTTATGGGCGGGGCAGGAGGACCAAAAGATGGCAGTATAGGTGTTTTTAACGCCAATAATAACCAGCTTATCAAAACTATTAAAGCACCCATTCAAACCAATCCCAATCAATTTATTATGTACCCGCATGGTATTTCTGTTAATGAGGAAAAAGGATTAATGATGGTCACCTCAACCATTCATCCGGATCTTACTACCGGAATGGGAAATACGTGTACTTTATTAGATATGAATACCTATGAATTAAAAGAGACCTATCTGGTCGCAGACTCACAGACAGATATGTCCAGTCCTGTTGAGGTTCTGCTGCTGCGTGGAAAATTTCCACAATATGCCCTTGCAACGACAATGCTGGGGGGCGATATCTGGATTGCTCCATACAATGCTGCTACCAAGAAGTATGATGCTTTTAGTAAAATATTTGAAGGAAGTACCCAGGGATTAGGCTGGGCACTTGAAATGTACATTGATGATAACAGCAAGCTTTATGTAAGTTTTGCAGATCCCGGAAAAGTTTTGGTCTTTGATATCAGTAATCTTCCCCAACTAAAGCTTTTAAAAACCCTTACTGCAGATAAAGGAGCACATCATATGGTTTTCTTTAAAACTAAAAAAGGTAAAGAAGTTGTAGCAGTACAAAATAACCTGTTGAATATTCCCAACTTAAATTCCGGTACCATCAGTGTCATTGAAATCGAGACCGGGAAAACATTAGGTACCATAGATTTACGAACTAAATATGGAATACTACCCGAATCAATTGAAGGAACCAATGGTCCCGGCAGCTATATGCATCACTAAAAATTAAAATAATACCTCAGATGAGAAACTATCCAAAACAGCAGATATTGTTTTGGGTAGTTTTTACTATATGTTTCCGGTTATTTTAAATATAATTTCATTCTTTCTTCATACTCAGGCTTTAATTTTAAAAGCTTCAGAATTTTCTTATCATCCGTGTAGGTAGCCCGGTAGAAGATGATCTTATCAGCAGAATATTTGAAGTAGGGATGATCTTTCAGCCATTCTTCAGGGGCTTCTGTTAAAGTATATTTAGGAACATTTGAAATATCCAGCGGAGCAATAGAAATTAATTTTTGAACCAGATTTTTATCAATATTATAAGTATCTAAAATTTGTTGCTTATTGACAAAACCTCTCAGTTTTTTTCTAAAGCCGATCATTGATCCGGCACTTTTTTCATCCAAACCAAATTCCAGCAACTGCTTGAAAGTGATCATATTTAAATCAATTTTCGAAAAATCGGTTTCCTGTTTTTGAACCAGATTCGTATTCGGATTGAGTTTGATGTAAGGACTTAATTCCTGGAACTTTTCCGGAGAAATAACAAAGCATTTCTTTATATCTTCAAGTGATTTGAAGCTACCTCTGAGATTTCTGTCTCTGTAATTGATTATCGTATTGGCCTGTTTTTCAGAAAACCCTAAACCTTTCCATCCATCCAGATCTAAAGTATTAGGGTCAAAAGAATGATGTTGAATATTGGATTTTATAGCATACTGATTACCGGATTTTCTAAAGTTATCAGGTGTTTTTACCGGAAGCAGTAAATAAGGTTCAAGCTTGCTGTAATTTTCTGAAGAGATGATAAAACATTCCTTAAATTTTTCCTTGCTTACGAAACTTCCGCCCAGATAATTCCTGTATTTTAAAATCGCTTCAGCCTGCTTTTCACTGAAACCCATCTTCATCCATTCCGAAGCAGAAAAACCATCAGGATTGAACTTTTTAGAAACATAAATTTCTTTTTTGTCATTAGTTTTAAACTTTTCAAAGTGGCGGTCTTTGCCGTTTTCAGGAAGCAGAATAAAAGATTTCAGCTCTGCGAATTTCTCATCAGAAATTGCATAGCATTTTTTGAGCTGCTCTTTTGAGGTAAATTCACCTCCTACAATTTTTTTATAGTTAAGAATTGTAGAGACCTGCTTTTCAGAAAATCCTAAATGCATCCATTGTTTTGCATCCAGATCATTAGGATCAAAATCAGTAAGGTTGAGAGCAGCAGAACTTTCCGTGATAAATCTTACCTCAGGAAAATCTTCTTTTTCCCGGCTGGTAAACTTCTGAAAAGCCAAAAGAACGATCAGCAGCATTCCTATGAATGCCAGTTTCTGGTAATATTTTTTTCTCATCATCAAGTAAACTTATCAATAAAAACAAGCCGAAGCAATGATGAAAAGCAGAAACGGTCGTTTTATCAAGTAAATTCAATACAATCACTTGATAAAATAAATTGAAATATATTCTATGCTAAAATAATTTTAAGGGCACTTAAAATCAATAAGTTATATTATTGTAAAAAGTACTGCAGCGAAATGCCGAAACGGGAACAGAATCTGCTCCAAAATAGAAATTCTAAAAAAAATAAAATTATTCGGAATCTCTGTCCGCCAGTGAAGCCTTGAGTTTCTGAAGTTCAGCTTTTATAAATTCAAGACGGTCAATGATGGTAACGGTTTCAGAAATTTTACTGTTGGTGGTTAAAGCAATCCTCGCTCCATCCAGCGTATAGCCTTTTTCCTTTACCAGATGGTAGATCATCTGCAGGTTTTTGATATCTTCAGGAGTAAAGTAACGGTTTCCTTTTTTGTTCTTTTTAGGCTTGATAATAGGGAATTCCTGCTCCCAATAACGTATCAGTGAAGTGTTTACGTCAAATGCTTTGGCGACTTCTCCTATTGAATAATACAGTTTATCGGGCAGATTTATCTTCATTTTATGAATCCTAAAAGCCAAAGATAAAAATTTTTTAAACTCTGATGCAAATATGTACCAGTAAATCGTTATAACAGGAATATTTTTTTTAAAATAAAGGGATGAAGTTTTATAACTAAGTATTAATTCCTTTAATTGTGAATTTTACATGTATTTTTTTTATAAAATTTAAGATTATGATTAATTTGGAATTTGTTTTGAGAATTTGATATATAATTGTCGTAAAATGAGTCTTTTATGTTATTATTTTTTTGTTAATTTGACTTACACAAAAAATATTATTTTATGAAAAACTACTTCTTCCTTTCCATGGTGCTTCTTCCTTTTTTAGGAGCTGCGCAATGGACTAAAACTTCCGTGAGGACACAGAAAGTCAAGGCTTCCCAGGAAAAGCTGGAATACTCGGGCTTGTATTCTTTAGATGCTAATCAACTTAAGCTTTCACTGAGAGGTGCTTCCGACCGTTTTTCCGGATCTAAGGGAGTGATTGTGTCACTTCCTACGGCAGGAGGTAAAATTGAAAAATTTCAGGTTTGGGAATCTTCCAATATGGATCCTGCTCTTCAGAAAAAATATCCGGATATCAAATCCTACGTAGGAACCGGGGTAGATGATCCTTCTGTATATTTAAGATTCAGTATGTCACCTGTAGGATTTTCTTCCATGATCACCAGATCCGGTCTTTCCGAATTCATTGAACCCTATACCGAAGACAGAACCGTATATGCCGTTTTCGATTCCAATGCGAGAAGAGGTCAGGATAAAGAACCTTTTGAATGCTCCGTGATAGAGGGAGCAGAGAAAAATGCTGCTAAAAAAAAAAACGAAAGTGTAAATAAGAAAATAGCAGGTTTTAATATTTTCAGACTGGCGTTATCCTGTACAGGAGAATATGCGCAATATCATTTAACGGCTGCCGGTACTCCTGCTACAGCTACAGATGCTGAAAAAAAAGTGGTGATTCTTGCTGCAATGAATGCATCACTGACAAGACTGAACAGTGTTTTTGAAAAAGACCTGTCCTTTCACTTTAACCTTATCGCCAATAATGAGACCATCATATTTTTAGATCCGGCTACAGATCCTTATACAAGTGGTGGCCCGAATGAAGCCCACGCTCAGATTTCTTCAAGGATTGCTCCTGAGGATTATGATATGGGCCATTTAATAGATAAAAAAGGAGGAAACGGATCTGCCGGTGTGGGCGTTATCTGTAACAATAACTCAAAAGGAGCGGGATGGACTGCTCATAATTTCCCGGAAGGAGACAAGTTCGATATAGATTATGTAGCTCATGAAATGGGACATCAGCTGGGTGCAGGACACTCTTATACGTACAGATCCGCACAGGCGGATCAGAGGGTAGAGCCGGGAAGTGGCAGCACAATAATGGCATATACAGGTATTACCACAGCTTCTGATGTTCAGTTTAATTCCAATGATTATTTCCATACCAATAGTGTTACCCAGATTAAAAATAAAATCAACAGTATTGTCTGTGGGGTCAATACGCCTTTTGCAAATCCTGCTCCAGATGTTAATGCCGGCGCAGATTATACCATTCCTAAAACTACCCCATTTGTCCTAAAAGCAACCTCAGCAGATGCCAATACCGCTTCTTATACATATACTTGGGAACAGGCAGATCAGGCTGCTGCTGCTCAGATCGGGGCAGGGGATATTTCAATAGCTTATCCAACAAAACCAACGGGACCCACTTTCAGATCTTTTACCCCAATAAGTTCTCCGGTAAGATATTTCCCTGATTTCAATAAAGTATTGGCAGGCATTTTATCAACCCGTTGGGAATCGGTTTCAAGTGTGGCAAGAAGTCTTAATTTTGCAGCTACGGTAAGAAACAATAGTCCGGCGCAGCCACAGGTTTCCAAAGATGCTACGGTGTTAACAGTGGACGCAGCGTCCGGTCCTTTTCAGGTGACGGCCCCAGTATTCGGGCAATCATTAGCTTCAGGAGGAACCATTAATGTGACCTGGGATGTTGCCAATACCAATCAGGCTCCTGTAAGCACAGCTAATGTTAATATTAAACTATCTAAAGACGGTGGACAGACCTTTACAACCATAGCCGCCAATACTGCCAATGACGGAAGTGAGCAGGTAACAATACCGGCAGGATCTATGTCTGCCAATGCTTATATTTTGGTAGAAGCAGTAGGAAATGTGTATTATGCAGTAAGTCCAAGTTTTGTTATCGATTATAACGTCACAGGGGAGACGTGTAATACGTATACATATAACGGCCCGGCTGTGGCCATTACAGATGGTCCCGGCGGTACAGGTATCTCAGCACCTAGAATAAACATTCCTTTAATGGTCAACAATACAGGAACCATTACTAAAATAAAAGTGACACCTTCTGTTACCCATCCAAACATCAGTCAGCTAGCTATAGGAATTGAAAGCCCCGTAGGGTCTTCAGCTCTTTTCTGGAACAGACAATGCTCCGGGCAGTCAGGAATTACGGCATCATTCAGTGAGGCAGGGAATGCGGTAGCGTGTGCATCACCTCTTGCGGGAGAAACGAAATCTAACGAATCTTTAGCGATATTTAAAGGTCATAGAGCTCAGGGAGAATGGAAACTCTTTGCTACAGACAATAATGCAGGAAGTGCAGGAACAGTTACAGCATGGTCTCTGGAAGTATGTACAAGAGAAACCCAGACGCTGGGAACCCATGAGGTTTCTTCTCCATTGGCGAATGATATTAAAATTTATCCTAACCCAAGTGACGGTAATTTCTTCATTAAATCCAGAAACTTAAAAGGAGAAGTAAAAGTAGGAATGTTTGATGCCAGCGGAAGATTGGTATTCTCATCTGCTTACCAAAGCGAAGGAAACAGTACAAAAGAATTTAATGTTAATGTTCCAAAAGGCGTCTATGTGATCAGCATAAACTCTTCAAAAGGAGCTTACAACACTAAGCTTGTCATCAAATAAAAGAGTAATAATTTCTGAATAAAGGGCCCGTTTCACGGGTCTTTTTTTTATGCAGATTTGCGTCATCATTCTTTTTACAGTACTTTTATACAATAACTACGATCCGTTTATTATCCGTAATGAATTCCATCTCCGTTCTTCATATTGACCTTTTCCAATCCGGCAGGAATACTTCCCATTTTTACTTCAATACGATGAAAGAACATCTGGTGGTAGGGCACCGGCATATTGAAAAGCCCCACCGGCACGATTTCTATGCTGCTGTTCTTTTTACCAAAGGCCATGGGATTCATGAGATCGATTTTCAGAAATATGATGTTTCTGAAGGTAGTCTTTTCTTTCTCTCACCCGGACAGATCCACAGCTGGGAGCTTTCAGAAGATATTGACGGGTATATTTTCTTTTGTTCGCAGGAGTTTTACGAAATGCATTATGTAAATCAGAAACTAAGAAACTTTCCGTTTTTCGGTTCGGTGTCTTTTCCCAGGAAACTGCAGCTGGATCCTGATGAACGGATAAAAAACAAAGCATTATTTCACGAGTTGGGAAGAGAGCATCAGTCACAGAACCTTATGAAAGAAGGATTGATTCTTTCACTAATGTCTCATATTTTTATTAATTCAGCAAGGCTGTTTTCAAAAGAAATTGACCGTCATGATTCTTCCGCGAGCCTTTCTTATTTCAAACATTATCAGGATTTTGAAAACCTGATAGAACAGCATTTTACCGAACAGAAATCAATCTCTTATTATGCATCATTGTTAGGAATTACGCCCAAACACCTGAACAGAATAGCACAGACCGTGGTTCAGAAAACGGCAACCGATGTTATTACAGAAAGAGTTGTACTGGAAGCCAAGAGAATGCTGATGTATCTTGATGAAAGCCTTGTGGAAATTGCTTTCAGACTTGGCTATGAAGAATATTCCTACTTTGTAAGAGTATTCCGGAAAAGCTCCGGAATGACTCCTACTCAGTTTATGAGAAAATACAAGGTTTAAAATTTTTAAATTAAAAGAAAGAGAGATGACGACCGGAGCTGGGAGTTTAACAAAATCCTTAATATCAATTTCACATTGCCTCTCTCCAGTCTGAAATCTGAGATCTGAAATCTAGATTCCCCTACAACAAAAGTTTAAACGGTCCTTCAAATGTCGTTTCAAAAGAATCCAGCATTTCTCCTTTTTCATCAAAAACACAGATCACCATATTCTGTTTCGAAAACTTAATATCTTCTTCCGGGAACGTAATATTGATATTCCCTTTCAGAATCTCGTCACCTTTCAGAATGATCTTTTCAGATCCGAAATAAGTGATCTCTGCATGGGCAGGGGTCATTACTTTAATCGTCAGGGTCTTCTTTTCATTGGATTTATTTAAAAGCGTATAAATAAACGTATTTGTGATCTTACCATCTTTAATAAAGAACGTGGAACCTGCCGGTTTGATGAATTTAGCTTCCATAGATCCGCGGTCATACATTAAGAATCCCAAAAACCCGATCAGCAGAGCTAAAAATACTGTGGTAGCTTTCATTCTTGAGGTAAACTTAAATGTTTCCTGGTTTTCAATTTCTGCTTCCGTAGCATAACGGATCAGTCCCTTTGGAAGTCCTACCTTCTCCATTACCTCGTCACAGGCATCTATGCAGGCTGTACAGTTGACACATTCCAGCTGCTGTCCGTTTCTGATATCGATTCCTGTAGGGCATACCACAACACACTGATGGCAGTCTATACAGTCTCCTTTTCCTGTGGCTTTACGGTCTTCATTGTTTCTCCATTTTGAACGGTTTTCACCTCTTTTGAAGTCATAATAAACATTAATGGTCTGCTTGTCGATCAATACGCCCTGAAGCCTTCCGTACGGGCATACCAAAGTACAGACCTGCTCACGGAGCCATGCGAAAACAAAGTAAAACGTCATCGTGAAAAATATCATCACAAGGAATTTCATAGGATGTGCGTCCGGTCCTTCCTTCATAATCTGGAATACCTGTTCATATCCTACAATGTACATGAACATGAAATGGGCAATGATTAGTGAGATTAATGCAAAAACAGACCACTTCAGGACTCTTTTTCTGATTTTTTCAGCATTCCACTCCTGTCTGTCCAGCTTCATTTGTTTATTTCTGTCACCTTCTATCAGATATTCAATTTTTCGGAATACCATTTCCATAAAAAGTGTCTGCGGGCACAGCCATCCACAGAATATTCTTCCGAAGACTACCGTAAACAGCATAACGAAGATCACGGAGGTTACCGCTCCCAATGCAAGAATAAAGAAATCCTGCAGGTAAAAAGGCTGTCCGAGGATAAAAAACCTCCTGTCGATCACATTGATCAGAAGAAAAGGATTGCCGTTGATCTTTAGAAATGGAAGTCCGAAAAATAGAGCCAGCATGAGAAAACTTGCGTAGTTCCTATAGTTGGTATACTTTCCTTTTGGTTTCCGGGGAAATACCCATTTCCTTTTCCCCGTTTCATCCATGGTTCCTACTGAATTTCTAAACGTCTCATTTTCAAATTCTACAAATTTGTCGCTGCTTGATTCTGCACTCATTGCGGTACTTTTGTTAAGTTAAAAAGTATTAAGGTGATATTTTGAGGCTGGATCAAACAGTTTTTCAGTCAGTTCTTAAGAGGAGAAATAGTGTTGATCTTACCTTAGCAAAGGTCCGGATAAAACTATTTTTCAACTAATACCATCTGCTTCAAAAATAGGACAATTAAGACATTTTTGTTTTAGATTTTATTATATCAATTTGAGTAAATATATTGGGATGTTATGACTGATATTGTAACTTGCAGTGTTTAAATAAATGAAGAATGAAAAAGATAGGCCACATAAGCGTAATTGGTTTGGTTTTCGCATTGGTAAACTGTCAATCAGTAAATTATAACAAAATGTTTTATGAAGGTGTACACCCGGAGAAGATTTCGGATCAGTTCAGTTTTACAGAAGGACCGTCTTCGGATCAACATGGAAATGTTTATTTCACTGATCAGCCCAACGACAAAATCTATTATTGGGACTGGAAAACCAATGAAATTATAGAGTTTTTAGAAAAAACAGGAAGGGCAAACGGTACTCATTTCGATAAGGATGGGAATCTCATTACCTGTTCCGATGATCAGGGTGAGATCTGGAAAATTTCAAAAGATAAAAAAGTAGAAGTTGTCCTGAAAGGTTTCCAGGGAAAAAGACTGAACGGACCTAATGATATCTGGAATGATTCATCCGGCGGAATGTATTTTACAGATCCCTTATATGAAAGGGATTACTGGGAGGGTTTTAAACAGGAAATTTCTCATAAAAGCCTTTATTACAGATCCAAAGAAGGTAAAACGGTTAAGCTTGAAACTTTTGTACAGCCCAACGGAATTGTCGGAAGCGAAACATTTAAAAAGCTTTATGTTTCAGATATCGATGCCGGGAAAACCTATGTTTATGATATTCTTGGTGAAGGAAAGCTTTCTGAAAAAAGACTGTTCTGCGAAATGGGCTCAGACGGTATGACCTTGGATAAACACGGAAATCTTTATCTGACAGGAAAAGGAGTTCATATTTTCAACCGCCACGGGAAAAAGCTTTATCATGTTCCTATTGAAGAAGACTGGACGTCCAACGTGACTTTTGGAGGGGAAAATAATGATATTCTGTTTATTACGGCCTCTAAATCTGTTTACAAGTTGCCCACTAAAGTACAGGGCGTGAAATAATGTCATGGCGAGGAGCGTAGCGACGAAGCAATAACTAATAAATAAGAGAAGTCCAAAACGGGCTTCTCTTCATATTCTTAAAAGCTTAAATACTAACTTAATGGTTCACATTAGTAAGCCACTTCCATTTTTACTTTCTTGCCCTTCAGTTTTTCATTGCTTAATTTCTTCAGAACAAAGCTTACTTTATTTCTGGAAACGGCCACATAAGAAGTCGTGTCTTTCACTTCAATGATACCGATATCTTCTTTCTGAAGTTCACCTTTTTTAATAAGATACCCTACAATATCCACCTTATTCACTTTATCTTTTTTTCCGGCACTGATATAAATCGTCTGGAAAGGCGTTTTCTCCGGAACTTTATTAAATCCTGCTACGCTCTCTTCCGGTGTATTGTTTTTAATGAACGGGAAATTTTCATCTTCAGTCATGATCAGGTAAGCAAAACCTTTGGCATTCATTCTTGCTGTACGGCCGTTTCTGTGGATGAAAGCATCTTCCTTCGGAGGAAGCTGGTAATGAACAATGGATTCTACTTCGGGAACATCCAGACCACGGGAAGCCAGATCTGTAGTGATTAAAATCCTTGCAGAATCATTCCTGAATTTCAAAAGGGCACGTTCCCTTTCATCCTGCTCCATACCTCCGTGGAAGGTTTCCCTGTCGATTCCTTTTTCCCTTAAAAGTTCAGAAATACGGTCTACGGCTTCACGGTGATTGCAGAAGATCAATGTTCTTTTGTTTCCTATTTTACAGATTAAGTTAAACAGTGTGTCCAGTTTTTCTTCAGAAATAGTCATTACTTTCCGTAACTGAATATCCGGTTTTACTTCGCTTAATTTTAGAAAATCTATGATCTTTTCATTTTTTAAACCTGTAAATTTTGGAATTTCATCCATTGCCGTAGCTGAGGTCAAAATTCTTTGGGAAAGGCCCGTCAGTGAACCGGAAATGTATTCCATATCTTCATGAAAACCTAATTCCAAAGCCTTATCAAACTCATCCAAAACCAAAGTTTTAATCGTTTTGGGATCAAAGTTGTTGTTTCTCAAATGATAGGTAACCCTGCCAGGGGTTCCGATCAAAACTGCCGGAGCTTCAATTAAATTATTGACTTCAATTTTTTTATCATGTCCGCCGTAGCACACAGAAACTTTAAAATCTGTTCCCATTGATTTAAAAACCTGTTCAATCTGTAATGCCAGTTCTCTTGCCGGAACTAAAATCAATGCCTGGATTCCTGAAGCATCCTTTTTAAGGTTTCGAAGGACAGGAAACAAAAAAGCAAGTGTTTTTCCTGAACCGGTAGGAGACAGCAAAACAACATCCGTATTGTTTTCAGTCGTTTTATATGTAGATTTCTGCATCTGATTCATATCCTGAATCTGCAGCTTTTGATAAATTGATTCTAATTCCATTTTGCAAAGATAATGAATTTAGAGAGCAAGTTTGGAGTTGGGAAGTTTGAAGGTTTTTGAGTGGGAGAGTTTTGGGTTACGGTTAGGAGTATGAGAGTGAAAGAGTCTTAGAGTGGGAGGGTTTTGGGGTTCGAGAGTTTAAGGGTTTGGGGTTTGGGATTCAAGTTCGAGTTTTAGAATTGAAGAATGTACATCCAGAAATATTGAATAAAAGGACAAATATCTGGTGGCTGGGGTACCCGAAGCCACCAGTAGTCATATGTAGTATCACATGTCTGAAATCTGGTGTCTAGCATCTGCTATCTATTTCAATCTGCTCATCATCTCTTTTCCCCTTAATAAAGTCACAGGATAAGTTTCATCAGGATTGGCTATGGCTTTCTTATAAAAATCCTTTGCTATACTTTTATTTCCTTGAATCATATTAATAAAACCTGACATTTCGTACATAAAATTACGGAGTTTGAGATCTTTTTCTTCTTTGGCTGACAGATATTTTAAAAGTTTTTCCGCGGAGGTAAGCCTGTTATCTTGGTATGGTTGGATATCGTATCCATTAGGTTTGCTGAACCAATAATCCCATATGGCGCCATTATTGTGTTCGTTCCATGAATATTTAATGAGCTGAAGGGCAACTTCCAGTAAAGCGGGATCCAGGTTTTTATTTTTCGGATCTGCTTTTTCGCTTTCTTCAATATACCGGTCGATCGTGCTTTCCACGCCTTTCTCCTGCATTTCCTGAAAAATAGATTCTTTAAGATATAAAGAATGGTTCTTGGAAAAGTTTTCGTAGGCAAATGAAGCAGGAAAATGATCGGCAAGATTTTCTATGTGGTAGCCTTTTTTCAGTTCAGATTTTAAATCAATTTTATAGGCCGTATTGTAATCGTGAAAAAGGTAGACATAGATAATTCCTTTTTTGAGATCGCAGATCGTAGAATACAATGTGTTCAATTCTCCTTCCTGGTGGGTTTTGTCCAAAATGTTTTTCAGGAAATCAATATTGTTTTCCTTAGAACCGGAAAGCATTTCATTGGCAATATCGGGTCTTCTGCACGAAAGTTTTCCATTAATCATATTACAGTTTGAATTCACCTGGAAATCACCATTCTTTTCTATGATGCCTCCGGGAGTAATCACGATAGAATTTCCTTCTTTATCTGCTAATAATGTTTTAGCGGATATTGCATAATCATATTGTTTAAGGATGACCATGGCTTCTTTTACCGTTTTGCATTTCCCCAATATTTCCCACATCAGATCTCCTTTATGGGGTTTTTTAAGATCTAATTTGCTCAGATCATAGTTAGCAGCCGCAAAATCATAAAAGAGTCCGTGTTCATTCATTGCAGCAGCAGCCTGCATATCGGGAGCTCCAAAACAAACGGATCCGTAACGGTCTTTGGTAGCAGGATTGTACCAGATCCTTGTAAAAGGAGTAACATCATCTTCATTAGCGGCTGCAAATGTTTCTCCTCCTCTTGAGCAGGAAAAAATAGTACATGCTTTTATGGTATTGTTGTATGAAAGCAAAATGATTAAAACTGAAAGAAATATTTTATGCATAACTTTGACTGTTAGAGAGTTTGATTTATCTCAGGCTCTTCTGTTAAAACAATTCAGCGGATAAATGTATTACACCAGGCTTGGATTTTCTGTTTGATTTTAGAATAAGAAAGTAGGGCGAAAATCCATTGTTAATATTAAAAAATAGTTGTATCTTTGCACCCACTTTTTGTGTGAAAGGTTTGAAAGGTAAATTATTAAAAATTAATTACTTCCGTATTTTTTAGATCCACATTTATTCAGACCATTAAAAAAGAAGGAATACAAATTTTATTAGAAAATGTCAAAAGAGACAAATTCAGCAGAGGTTTTATTAAACCAAAACGTAGCACCGGAACAATTTGATTGGGATTCATTCGAATCAGGTCTTGATGCAGATGCTAGAAAAGAAAAGAGCGATTTAGAAGAAATCTACAACGGATCTCTTAGCAGTTTAAATGATAACGACGTTATCACTGGTAAAGTTGTAAGATTAACGGATAAAGAAGCTATCGTAGACATCGATTTCAAATCAGAAGGTGTTATTTCTCTTAACGAATTCCGTTACAACCCAGGCCTTAAAGTAGGTGATGATGTTGAAGTAATGGTAGACAGAAGAGAAGACAAAACCGGACAATTACAGTTATCTCACAGAAAAGCCAGAACGCTTAAAGCTTGGGATAGAGTAAACGAGCTTCACGAAACTGGAGAAATCGTTAACGGTTTTGTTAAGTCTAGAACTAAAGGAGGTATGATCGTTGACGTACACGGAATCGAAGCATTCTTACCAGGTTCTCAGATTGATGTTAAGCCAATCAAAGATTACGATCAGTTCGTAGGTAAAACTATGGAATTCAAAGTTGTGAAAATCAACCCAGAGTTCAAAAACGTAGTAGTATCTCACAAAGCATTGATCGAAGCAGATATCGAAGGTCAGAAAAAAGAAATCATCGCTCAGCTTGAAAAAGGTCAGGTTCTTGAAGGTACTGTTAAGAATATTACTTCTTACGGTGTATTCATTGACTTAGGAGGTGTTGATGGATTGATCCACATTACAGACCTTTCTTGGTCTAGAGTGAACCACCCATCTGAAATCCTTGAGGACGGACAGACTGTAAAAGTTGTTATCCTTGATTTTGATGATGAGAAAACAAGAATCCAGTTAGGTATGAAGCAATTAGAGGCTCATCCTTGGGATGCTCTTTCTGCTGACATGAAAGTTGGTGACAAAGTAAAAGGAAAAGTAGTAGTTCTTGCTGACTATGGTGCATTCGTAGAAATCGCTCCAGGTGTAGAAGGATTAATCCACGTTTCTGAAATGTCTTGGTCTACTCACTTAAGATCTGCAGGAGACTTCGTGAAGGTAGGTGATGAAGTAGAAGCTGAAGTATTAACACTAGACAGAGAAGAAAGAAAAATTTCTCTTGGTATCAAGCAGTTATCTAAAGATCCATGGGAAAATATCGAAGCTAAGTATCCGGTAGGATCTCAGCATGTAGGAACTGTAAGAAACTTCACTAACTTTGGTGTATTCGTAGAGTTAGAAGAAGGTATCGACGGATTAATCTACATCTCTGATCTTTCTTGGACTAAGAAAATCAAGCATCCATCAGAATTCTGTGCAGTTGGTGATAAATTAGATGTGGTAGTTCTAGAACTTGACATCCAGGCTAGAAGATTATCTCTAGGTCACAAACAACTTCAGGAAAACCCTTGGGATAAATTCGAAACTAAATATGCTGAAGGTACTATCCACGCTGGAAAAGCTGTAGAAGTTCACGATAAAGGAGCTTCTGTACAGTTCGAAGACGTAGAAGTAGAAGCTTTCTGCCCATCAAGATTATTAGAGAAAGAAGATGGATCTAAAATCAAGAAGGGTGAAGATGCTCAGTTCAAAGTAATCGAATTCAACAAAGAGTTTAAAAGAGTAGTAGTATCTCATACTGGTATCTTTAGAGACGAAGAGAAGAAAAACGTAAGAGAGTCTTCTAACAACAGATCTAATAATACATCTTCTTCAAACAACGAAGAAAGATCAACTCTTGGAGATATCGATGCATTAGCAGAATTGAAAAGAAAAATGGAAGAAGGTAAATAATCCTTGATTCATTTATAATATTGAGCCGCTCATTTGAGCGGCTTTTTTTTGTTATAATTTAGACTTTTTGGGCTCAAAATTAATCTTGGTGATACAGATGCTATTGTAAGAAGGGCTTACAATGGTCAATTACGGAAATGATAAAAGTTATTGATAATGGTTTTTTTGTTAAATAGTATTCTATTAGTTAAATAATTTTCAAAAAAAACGAGTTTATTGCGAATTATTTGTAAATTAGCGGCTTTATTAGTAAAAATGAAAAAAATAACTCTACCTCTTTTGTTTGCTGCATTCGCAGTGTTTCCTTCTACTTTATTTTCACAAGATAACGAGAAGCTGGTTAAAGATTATATTTCTCAAAATAAGATCAGAGAATATAAAAAGAACGACCTTACCAATTTCGTCATTGATAATATTGATCATTCAAAATCAATGAATGGAGAAGTTGTGAAGTTCTTGCAGACCTATAACGGCCTTCCGGTATACAGTTCTGTAGGAACAGCTCTGGTTCAGAATAACAGGATTGTCTATTATACAGATAATTTTATAAAGGATTATACTGCATCTACATCACAAAATGCTGTAATCACAAAACATACAGCCCTTCAGAAAATTGCTGAAGAACTGAAGAATCCTGACATTGCTGATTTTACCATCCTGGAATATCTTGAAAAAAGTAATAAACGGGCGACATCAGCAAATCAGAGACTGGTTTATACCAATGACGGAAGTGGTAATTTACGTCTGGCATATGAGTATACTCTGGCAGAACCTAAGTCCCCGAATTATTGGAACATTTTAGTGGATGCAAATGACGGAAAGATATTGGTAAAAAATAACCTGACTTTATCATGTAATTTCCACCCTGAAGCGTTCTCTTCAGACGCCAGTCATAACCATGCTGATCATTTTGAGAATACACTGATGGGTCCTCAGAATCATATAGCTCAAAACAACGCGCCTTTACTTGTTCCTGATAATGCATCGTATAATGTATTTCCTATGCCGACAGAAGCGCCTACTTTTGGAGCAAGAACAATTATCAGCAATCCATGGGTACTGAATGCTTCTCCTGAAGGATGGCATTCCGACGGGACTACCCATTATACGGTTACAAGAGGCAATAATGTTTTTGCATATGAAGACGTTGCAGGAACAGCCTTAACGATAGCCCCTCTATATTTGCCGGGAACTCCTGCAGAAGGTGGAGCAACAAGAAATTTTAATTTCCCTTTCAATATTAATGACCTGCCTGTAAACAACAGAAATGCTTCCATTACCAATCTGTTTTATCTGAATAATAGAATTCATGATGTTTTCTACCAGTTTGGATTTACAGAATCTGCCAGGAACTTCCAGCAGAATAACTTTGGAAAAGGAGGAGTGGACGATGACTCGGTGTATGCTGAAGCTCAGGATGGAGGAGGTACAAACAATGCTAACTTCTCTTCGCCTCAGGAAGGTTATAATCCAAGAATGCAGATGTATCTTTGGTCATCTGTAGGAAGAGTATTTTTTTATAATGCACCGGGTGCAGCTGTTACCCGTACGCCGGGAGCAGGAACTGCACAGTTTGGCAACCCACTTACTTTTACCGGAACTACCGGAAATGTTAAGTTATCACCGGTTTTAGACGGTTGTACAGCCTTACCGGCAGGGTCACTTGCGGGAAATATAGGCCTGGTGGAAAGAGGAACATGTGCTTTTGCCATTAAAACAAAAAATCTACAGGATGCAGGTGCTATCGCAGCTGTGATTTATAATAATCAGGCTAACGGTGCTACTTTAAGTAATATGTCGGGAACAGATGCAACGATTACTATTCCATCTGTACTCATTGCTTATTCAGAAGGAGAATATATCAAAACTCAGCTTTCTGCAAATACAACGGTAAATGTTACATTGAAATCGAATATGACACCTGATGGAAGTTTTGATAACGGGATTGTAACTCATGAATATGGTCATGGAATTTCCAACAGAATGACAGGTACGGGATATGCATGCTTAAATTCAAATGTAAGTAAAGAGCAAATGGGAGAAGGATGGTCGGATTTTTTTGCATTGATGCTGACAAACAAGGCTGGCGATAATGCAGGTGTGGCCAGAGGTATGGGAACTTATGTAGGCGGGCAGGCAATTACAGGTTCCGGAATCAGACCTGCTAAATATTCACCGGATTTTACAGTCAACAATTATACTTACGGAAGAACAAATGGTATGGAATATACTAATCAAGGTAATCTCGTACCGGATGTACACTCCATTGGGTTTATCTGGGCAACGATGCTTTGGGATCTTCATTGGAAATATGTTGCAAAATATGGTTATTCATCAGACGTACTGGCTAATACAACGAACGGAAGCTCAAGAGTATTACAGCTTGTTACGAATGCGTTGAAACTCCAGGCATGTAATCCTAGCTTCGTTGAAGGCAGAGATGCTCTTTTGGCAGCAGAACTAGTAGCTACCCAGGGACAGGATAAATGTATGATCTGGCAGGTTTTTGCAAAAAGAGGTTTAGGTGTGGGCGCATCAGCAGGACTTAAGAACAATATCAATGATCAGGAGGAAAGCTTTGCTTTACCAGCTGAATGTGCGGTGTTGGGTACCGACGAAGTAAAATCTGCTAAGGAAAATCAAATTTCTATCTATCCAAACCCTGCTAAAGATGAGTTTTACATTAAATTCCCAAGCAGTACTATTGGAAAAGTAAGTCTGGAAATTTACGATATGTCCGGAAAATTAGTGTCTTCAGAAGATAAGATTTCACCGGATGCTAAAAAGGCGGTTTCTACAAATAATCTGGCAAACGGAACCTATATGGTGAAAGTAAAAGGCCTTGGTTTCGAAGCAGCTTCCAAAGTAATCGTTAAGAAATAATACTTACATATTAACTATAAGGATCGCCGCAAGCTTTGCTTGCGGCGATTTTATTTATCTATCATATTGATGCCTCCGGTATTTCAATTATTATATCGTAACTTTGCAGGCTGTTAAAAAAATTATGAAGAAGAAAAATATACTCAAGGGAGTTTTATTCGTAGGGATTGGGGCCAGTATATATGGAATGCTGGCTACATTTGTTAAAATGGCTTATCATGATGGTTACACCACTTCAGAAGTCACTACTTCGCAGTTCTTGCTGGGATTGATCGGGCTTTTGATCCTGAATTTTATACAGACCATTACATCAAAACAGAAGCTTTCATCACCAAGTTCCAAAGAAGTGAAGATGCTGATGATTGCAGGAACATCTTTGGGATGTACAAGTTTATTCTATTATATTGCGGTTCAGTATATTAATGTTTCCATAGCAATTGTGCTGCTCATGCAGTCAGTGTGGTTCAGTGTCGTTGTAGAAAGTATCATAGCAAAGAAACTGCCCAATGCCAGAAAAGTAGTTTCTGTGATCATCGTTCTGGCAGGTACTATACTGGCTACCAATCTGATTAATATGGATATTGAGCTCGACTGGCATGGAATCTTCTGGGGATTAATGGCAGCAGCTTCCTATACCATGACCATGTTTACATCCAATACACTGGCTACACATCTGCCGGTATTCCGGAAAAGTATCATTATGCTTTGCGGAGGGGCAGTGGTAGTGATTGCATTCCTGTTTTTTGCCCAGATTGGGCCTATGTATTCTGACGGGTTAAAATCATTATATCTCAATTTCACAGAAAATACAGAACATATTCACTCGTTCAATTATTCAATATTCTGGACTTACGGATTTGTACTCGCTTTGTTTGGAACTATTATTCCGCCTATCTTATTCAACATTGGTTTTCCAAATGCAGGGCTTGGATTGGGGAGTATTGTTTCATCGTTGGAACTGCCGGTTTCAGTAACCATGGCTTTCGTTTTATTGGGTGAAAAAGTCTTACTGGTACAATGGGTGGGGATTATTCTTATCCTTTTTGCTATTGTTCTGATGAATCTGCCTGCAAAAAAAGAACTGAAAGTAGCAGAAGTAGCTTAAAAATAATCATAAATAATATTAAAAGCCGTTTCTTTTGAAGCGGTTTTTTTAATTTTAATACTTCAAATATAGTTTGCTATGAAATATTTCAGAAAGGCAGTGGCAGTTATCATGCTTTCTGCAGTACCGACCTTCCTATTTTCGCAGATAAAACCCTTGGATGCGATGCTTTCCGGGTACCAATATCCTTACGAAGTTCATTTTATAGACTTAAAGTCTCAGAATAATAATCTTAAAATGGCTTATATGGACGTACAGCCACAGAAACCTAATGGACAAACAATCATGCTTCTCCATGGAAAGAATTTTAACGGAGCTTATTGGGAAAAGACGGCGAAAGATCTTTCAGATAAAGGGTTCAGGGTCATTATTCCGGACCAGATAGGATTCGGGAAATCTTCTAAGCCTCACAGCTACCAGTTTTCTTTTTCACAGCTGGCCGAGAATACCAAAGCCATATTAGACAAATTGGAAATTGATAACACTATAGTGCTGGGACATTCCATGGGCGGAATGGTTGCCGTGAGATTCACACTGCTTTATCCTGAAAAAGTTCAGAAGCTGGTCCTGGAAAATCCTATAGGCCTGGAAGATTATAAAACCTTTGCGGCTTACCAAACCATAGATCAGGCCTATCAGTCCGAGCTTAAAAATACTGCTGAATCTTACAAAGCTTACCAGCTAAAATTTTATTACGATAATAAATGGAAAGATGAATATCAGCCATGGCTGGATCTTATTGCCGGCTGGACCCTGCATAAAGATTATCCGCAGGTCGCCTGGGATGCTGCTCTGACATCAGATATGATTTACAATCAGCCTGTCTGCTATGAATTTAAAAATATAAAAACGCCTACGTTGCTTATTATAGGGACAAGAGACAGAACGGCAATAGGAAAAGACAGGGCGCCTAAAGAGCTTCAGCCCAAAATGGGGCAGTACCAGGAATTGGGGAAAAAAACACAGCAGGAAATTCCCGGATCAAAATTAATTGAACTTGAAAATGTAGGACATCTTCCACATATAGAAGTGTATCCTGAGTTTTTCAGTGCCTTGTATGAGTTTATTAAGTGAGGTTGAGGTAAAGGATAAGGCAGAGGCGATTAATATTAAGTTGTGCTTTATTGATTATTAGGCAACCTATAATTGACATAGGAAGCTGAGCGTTAAAAAAATTACAACTTAATCCGTTAAAAAATTTCCACTGTCTGAGCGCGGACGAAATATTGAACCGAAACAACAATGCTAAAACCCGCGCAAGTTTGGGAATTTTAGGAGTAAGTTTTAATTTTTAGCGAAAGATTACAGTCTTGAACTTTTGGTTCATTTTGTTTCAAGACAAAAGAACTAATTGAACAATAATTTTTTATAATTAAAATTGTAAAAAGGCCTTTTTCAAAGCTCCGCAATTATAGTAAAATAAAAAGAGACTACCTGAATAGATAGTCTCTTTTTGTATGTATTGTTGTCTGAATTACTTTTTCTTGTAAGCAGCATCCTTGATTCTAGCTTTTTTACCTCTAAGGTCTCTGAAGTAATAAATTCTAGATCTTCTAACTCTACCTCTTCTGTCAACTTCAATTTTCTGAAGTGCAGGCATGTTGATAGGGAATACTCTCTCTACACCTACATCACCACTCATTTTTCTGATTGTGAATGTTTTTGTAGCGCCAGTACCTCTCAATTGGATAACGGTACCTTTGAAGAACTGAGTTCTTGTCTTTTGTCCTTCTTTAATTTCGTAATACACAGTAATTGTGTCTCCTGCTTTGAATTCAGGGAAATCTTTTTTAGTAATGTACTGGTCTTGTACGTACTTTAATAAATCCATTATTAATAAAATAAAATGTTAAAGCTAAGCAACTTACACGTTCTTCGTCAGAGGTTGAATAACAGGTCGCAAAGATACAAAATACTTTTTGATTCTACCAAATAATTAATGTACTAAAAACTATAATTTTTTCGCTCCGAATTTACTGTAAAGTTAACAGTTCCTTTAAGTTCCCATCAGGCACAGTTTATATAGGAAGCCTACTTTTGCCCGAAATTAAAAATCACATTATTATATTTTTTAATGATTTGATTTACAAATCGAAATAAATCTCTACAAAAGTAAACTATTTATGAAACATTATTTCTTCTTTTTCTGTTTTGCCGTCCAGATGGCCTTCGGGCAGACGCTGTTTCCCTATCTCCAGAACCCGACCCCGAATTCGATGATCGTCAACTGGAAGACGGCTTCTAATAACGAAACAACCGTGATTTACGGAACATCACCGGCTAGCCTGAATGTAACGGTTACGGGAACAACTAATATTTTCTCTGATACAGGCTATAATAACAACTATTATTATCATACAGCAAAGATCGCCGGACTGCAGCCCAACACCAAATACTATTATAAAATAAAGACCGGGACCACCGAGTCTGCGGTTTATAATTTCAGAACACTTCCTCTGCCGGGGCAGGCTGCTACTGCAGATGGAAAAATACGTTTCCTGATTATGGGGGACAACCAGATCAAGGCGGAACCGAGGTATGATACGCTTACCCTGAATGCCTTTAAAAAACTAAAGCAGAAATTCGGAATCAATTCTGATCCTTCTGATAATATTGCACTTACTTTTATGGTGGGAGATCAGGTGGACGTAGGAACACTGGACCATTATGAGAATGTCCATTTTAAAAAGAACATTAAATTATCACCCTATCTTCCTATTCAGACGACGGTAGGAAACCATGAGACTTACGGAACTCTTGGAATGAATTCTTATTATGCCCATTTTTATATCGATGAAATTAAATATAAAAATATTTTATCAGGAAACGAAAACTATTACGCACAACAGGCTGGAAACGTTCTGTTTGTAAGTTTAAGTTCTGAACATACAGGTACCGCACAGCAAACCTGGCTTTCCCAGATTCTGAATGAAGCAAACAGCGATCCTACGGTAGACTGGATCATTTCTTTAAGCCACAGACCTTATCAGGCAGAGCAATATGTAGGGGATATCTCTACATGGGTAAGAAATAATGCAGTGCCGTTATTGACGACTTCCAGTAAATATTTAATGCACGTTGGGGCTCACCATCATTTATATCACAGAGGTCAGCTGAAAGATACCCCGAATTATCAGATCATTTCCGGAGGCACGGCATGGGACCAGTATTGGGGAATGTCTAATGAGCAGGATTTTGATGATGTACAGAAAACACTTCCAGACTGGACTTATCAGATCGTTGAAGTAGATGTGCCGACCGGAAAAGTGGATATCGAATGTTACTCAATTGGTGGTGTCTACAACAAGAAGCAAAACGAACTGGTAGATATCTTCCACAGATATAAAAACCAGCCAAAACCTTCGAAACCATCTATCACCAATACTTTTTCGACATCAGTAACGCTGCCTTTGACTCTTAACGGAAGTGCTTTTGCATCATCTAACGGAGAGCTCCTGAATACAACACAGTTCCAGATCAGTAAAGCGGCTAATTTTTCAGTGATTGAAAAAGAATTTTACCGGGATTATGAAAACTGGTTCGGAAAAGACGGAAACGGAACACCGGATAAAACGAAAGACTTAAATGCCGGACTTGATATTACAAAGGCAACTATTGCCGCAAATTCTATTTCAAACGGAACCTATTATGTAAAAGTGCGTTACAGGGACAGAAACCTGGAATGGAGCGACTGGAGCGAAGTAAAACAGTTTGAGGTGTCCGGAAGTGTGGTTTCCAATCCTACCTTTACATTAGACAAAACGGAATATACCCAAAATGAACCCATCACAGCCACTTATACCGGAGGGCCAGGAAATCAGCAGGATTGGGTAGGAATTTATAAGAAAGGGCAGACGCCTGCAACAACGACTTCTCAAACTTACCTTTATACCAACGGACAGACAGCCGGAACAGCTGTTTTCACGAATGGTCTGGCGAATAAAGGACAATATTTTGCAGGCTTCTTTGCCAATGGAGGATATACTGAAATTACGCCGAGAAAAAGTTTTTACGTAGGACCGAAAGTACAGCTTCAAGCTACTGCAGATACTTATCCCGTAGGCGGAACGGTTGTCATTAATTACAGCAATGGACCGAATCTGGTAAAAGACTGGATTGGGATTTATAAAATGGGACAGACTCCCGGAACCAATACTTCTATCAAATGGAGCTATGTGTCAGCATCTTCAGGAACATTGAATTTTACGGGTCTTCCGAAAGGGTATTATTATGCCCAATATCTGCTTGAGGACGGATACACAGGAATAGGAGATAAGGTATTCTTCAAAGTAGGGGATATCGTTACAGAATTATGGATCAACAAACCGGTTTATACATTGGGTGAAAATATTACGGCTTCATGGACGGACTCTCCGGGAATTATCAAAGACTGGCTGGGAATTTATCCTCAGAGTGTTCAGACGCCGGATGATAATTTTGTGTCCTATACTTACTTCGATGGGGTTACCCAGGGAACAAAAACAATCCAGGGGACAGCACTTCCTACAACACCCGGTAATTATTATATGGTGATGTTTACCAATGACTCTTATACCGAAGTTTCAAACAGAAAACAGTTTCAGGTTACTTCCGGAACACTGGGAACTGATGAAGTGAAAAGCACGGAGAAAAATGTAGTTATATATCCGAATCCAACGAAACCAGGTGAGCCTACATTTATCAAGAGTGATTACCCGATTGAAAAAATTGAGCTGTTATCTGCATCAGGACAGCTGTTGTATGAGTCAAAAAATATCAACAACCAACGTTTCTCTCTGGTGAATGAAAATCTTCCGAAAGGAGTATACTTTGTGAAAGTTCATACAAGAAAACTATTTACTTTAAAACTGGTGATACAGTAATATACTAACAGCATAATGAAAAAGCGGGAAAATTTATTTCCCGCTTTTTCTATTATACGAACAGAAAAATAAAAAATATTTTAAAAACCATATAGAAGATCCTCTTCCTGGATGGTTGTACTCAAAACGTTATAAATATCCTGTTCTTCAGCTTCTGCAAGGATTTTTGAATCCTGGATCAGCTTTCCATCAGCATTATAGATTTTTAACAGGATCCACTTCCCGCTGCGCTCCATTTCCTTTAATCCGGATTCTGTTTTATATTTAATTTTCCCAGTCTGAAGTTCCCCGTTTTTTACAACAGCTTTGTTGCCTGCTTTCCCTTTTGCATACTGTACAATCTGAGCCGTAAATCCTTCAGTTTCTTCCAAAGCCTGTGTATAGGTGTAAACTAAGCCGCCTTTATCATCATAAACCGTAGCATCATATCCGTTCTGCTTTGCATTCAGTTTTTTCTCATACTTTATCTTTCCATCTTCCCTTAAAGACTTAGAAAGGACCAAAATCCCGTCTTTATACTGCTGTTCGTTAAGCTCTTCATACAAAGTACCGCTGTAAGGCATATCATCTTTATAGGTTAAAGTGCCCTTCAGTCTTCCATCCGGATGATAATATCTGATCTCCTGTATCACATCATCCTTTAGTGTTTTTTCAGATAATAGTTTTCCATTTTCATCAAAAGATGTATTCATAATGACCGAGCCGTTTTTATAAACATCGATGGCAGAAAACCCAGTAAATTCATAATTGAACTGATAATCCTCACCGTCCTGAGGTTTGTAGTAATCAGATTCCTTATCGTAACTATAGGTTAGATTTCCTATTTTCTTCCCGGTTTCATCATACGTAGTTTTATAGCCGTCTTTTTTATTTTTTTTCTCCTCCTGCAGGATCTTTCCGTTTTTAGAATATATAATGCCTTCTTTTACAGTTCCGTCACTTTTATATTTCTCAATTTTGGAAACCCTCATCGGATTATAATAATATTCTACCAATACATTATCATCAGAGCTGCCTCCTTTATTTGTCCCGATTTGTTTCCCTTTGTCACCGTAATACTTAGTTTCGTATTTTCCGTTACTGTCAGAAGTCGCCTCATAGCGGATTCCTTTGATGTCCTCATCATAAATAACAGTTTTAAAGCTGTCAGCACTCTCATAGGTCGTAATGCTGTTATAGAAAATTTCATTCTCCGGATCTTTATAAACATAAACTTTTCCTTTAAAAGTACCGTCTTCCTTATAAATCAGATCGTCTAGCGGTCTTCCTTTCTCATCAAATGTCTGAGATGGGCCTGTTTGCTTTCCACCTGAAAATGTTCCCGTATTTAATACTTTACCTTCCGGAGTATACCAGGTTACTTTACCTTCATAAATCTCGCTGCCCGGAGTGGCATCCGAAGCAAGGCCTTCCATCTGAAGCTTTCCGTTTTTATAAAAATCTTTGATTAAAATAAGCTTTCCTTTATTCTCTGTTTCCCGGTAAAATTCCATTTTATCCTGAGTCGTTTGTTCCCAGTTTTCGTCAAAATAGATTTTCTCCTGTGCAGCTGCACTGATGCTGAGAACCAAGGCAAGAATGGCTGACGTAAATAATTTTTTCATGTTTTTATTAAAGTTTTAATGATGTTTTTAGTGATTGAAATATGATAAGAGTCGAAAGTACAGAACAAAAAAGTCTGTTTCAGAAAATTTATATACAATATGTTCAATGAATTTATTTTATAGTATTGCCTTATTGAAAGAATTATATTCTTCAATGATATTTTAAATATGTCAAATATAAATCAATTTGATGAGAAATAAATAAAATATTAAAGTATAAAAGCATCCGTGAAATCACGGTAATTTTCCTTCCCTTACTTTTGTTTATTCCCTTGAAAACAGGATTAATTTCGGCCTTAGGATATATGATAAAATTTATTAAATTTAACGGAGAGAAAATCTAGTATTTCATGATAGATAAAAGAGTAAAAAATGCTAAAGAAGCCATCAGCGGAATTGAAGATGGAATGACCTTGATGTTGGGCGGATTCGGTCTGTGCGGAATCCCTGAAAATTCCATAAATGCTTTAGTAGAGAGCGATGTAAAAGACTTAACCTGTATTTCAAATAATGCCGGTGTGGATGATTTCGGACTAGGGCTGCTGCTGCACAAAAGACAGATCACAAAAATGATCTCTTCCTATGTAGGAGAAAATGCAGAGTTCGAAAGACAGATGCTTTCAGGAGAACTGGAAGTTGAGCTTACCCCTCAGGGGACTTTGGCAGAAAAATGTAGAGCAGCGCAGGCCGGAATTCCTGCTTTTTATACCCCTGCAGGCTACGGAACGGAGATCGCAGAAGGTAAGGAAGTGAAAGATTTCGACGGAAAGCCTCACATTCTGGAGCACGCTTACAAAGCAGACTATTCCATCGTAAAAGCATGGAAAGGAGATCATGTCGGAAACCTGATCTTTAAAGGCTCTGCAAGGAATTTCAACCATCCTATGGCAGGAGCGGCAAAAATTACCATCGCAGAAGTAGAAGAGTTGGTAGAACCGGGAACGTTGGATCCCAACGAGATTCATATTCCGGGGATTATGATCCAGAGAATTTTCCAGGGTGAAAAATTTGAAAAGAGAATAGAGCAGAGAACAGTCCGAACAAAAGAATAAGGTATTTTATTTTTTTGTGGTTACAATATTAATAAAACAAGCGCTGAAGATATTTTCGGCGCTTTGTTTATATTATGATTCCGGTGAAATAAGCATTTTTCTTTCCCCGATCTGCTGACGCCACATAGCGTAATACAATCCTTTTTCGGCAATTAGATTATCGTGAGATCCCATTTCAATCACCTGTCCACGTTCTAAAACATAGATTCGGTCTGCATGCATGATTGTGCTTAAACGGTGGGCAATAAGAACCGTAATTTGTTCCTTTTCTTTTGAAATGTCTTTTATGGTAGAGGTAATTTCTTCTTCTGTAATACTATCCAAAGCGGAAGTTGCCTCATCAAAGATCAGTAAATGAGGCTTTCTTAAAAGTGCTCTTGCAATGGCTATTCTTTGCTTTTCTCCGCCGCTCAGTTTCAGTCCGCCCTCACCGATAACGGTTTCTATACCTTTTTCAGCTCTTTCCAACAATGCCGTACAGCTGGATTTCTGCAAGGCAATTTCCAGTTCAGATTCTGTAGCTTTTGGATTTACAAAAAGAAGATTTTCTTTGATGGTTCCTGCAAAAAGCTGCGTATCCTGGGTAACAAAACCAATCTGATTTCTCAGCTCATCAAAATCAAATTCTTTTCCATTGATGCTATTGTAAAAAATATTTCCTTCCTGAGGTCTGTACAGTCCAACCAGCAATTTTACCAGTGTACTTTTCCCGGAACCGCTTGGTCCCACAAAAGCAATGGTCTCCCCATTTTTAACATCAAAAGAGATATTATTTAAAGCTTTATACTGAGCCGACTGATGTTTAAAAGAGACATGTTTAAATTCCAGCTCTTCAATAGCCCCGATCTGTTTCGGATGGAGTGGCTTTTCTTCCACCTCTTTTTTCATTAAATTGTCAAAATTGAAAAGGGAAGCCTCAGCCTCACGATAAGAAATAATAATGTTCCCGATTTCCTGCATCGGCCCGAAAATAAAGAAGCCATAAAACATCAGCGAAAGGTACTGCCCCGGAGTCACAATATTTTTAAATATTAAAAGCAACAGGGTCATAGTGATCATCTGCTGAAGAAAATTAACCATCGTTCCCTGGATGAAGCTTAAAGAACGAATGCTTTTCACCTTTCTGAGCTCAAGCCCAAGAATCTTATACGTATTATTATTTAAACGGATCACTTCCTGATTCGTTAAACCTAAACTTTTGACAATTTCTATATTTCTTAAGCTTTCTGTAGTACTTCCCGCTAAAGCAGTCGTTTCCGAAACAATATTCTTCTGGATGCTTTTAATTCTCTTACTCAGTAAATTGGTAATAAATGCAATCAGGAAAATTCCGCAAATGTAGACAGGCATAATCGACCAGTGCAAACGGATTGCATATATGGAAACGAAAATAATACTGACTAAAATTCCAAAGAAAATATTAATAAAACTGGTGATAAACTTTACAGTATCTTCCCTAACTTTCGTTAAAATAGAGAGTGTTTCACCACTTCTCTGATCCTCAAATTCCTGATAAGGCAGGGCCATTGAGTGCTTTAAACCATCGGTAAAGATTTTGGCACCAAACTTTTGAGTGATCACACTTACTGCATAATCCTGAAAAGCTTTGGCGATTCTGCTGACCATCGCTGTTCCGATGAGAAGTCCTAAAAAATAGAATGCACCATGGTAAATTCCGTCTCCGTATAAATATTGGTTCAGATTTCTGGGTAAAAGTTTTTCCTTATCAAAAAAATTAGGGTGCGTTACCAGGCGGTCCAGGATATTTCCCGTAATGGCAGGAGCAAATAAAGAAAAAACCTGATTAATGGTTGCCAATAGCAAAGAAAGGATAATCAACCACTGGTAAGGCTTAAGGTATCTTAAAAGTATTTTCATTTTAATAAATAATATTGCAAAATTAGAGATATTATTTTGACTTACGGTATTAATAATTTTGAATGACAAAGACCTTTTGTATTCAAGTGAAAAGAATTAAATTGCAGTCTAAGTTTTTATTATGCTTACAAAAGAACAAATTGCTAAAAGGATTTCAAAAGAACTGAAAGACCGTTATTATGTAAACCTGGGAATCGGAATCCCTACATTGGTGGCTAACTATGTTCCGGAAGGTATTTCCGTAGAATTTCAGAGTGAAAACGGAGTTCTCGGGATGGGACCTTTCCCTTTCGAAGGCGAAGAGGATGCAGACATCATCAATGCCGGAAAACAGACCATCACCATTCTTCCCGGAGGTTCGTTTTTTGATTCCGCCTTTAGTTTTGGAATGATTCGCGGCCAGAAAGTAGACCTTACTATCCTTGGTGCAATGGAGGTTTCAGAAAACGGAGATATTGCCAACTGGAAGATTCCCGGAAAAATGGTAAAAGGTATGGGAGGAGCAATGGACCTTGTTGCTTCCGCAGAAAATATTATCGTTGCCATGATGCATGTGAACAAAGCCGGAGAAAGCAAAATCCTGAAAAAATGCAGCCTTCCGCTTACAGGTGTGAACTGTGTGAAAAGAGTGGTAACCGAACTTGCTGTACTGGACGTGACTCCGGCAGGATTTAAACTGGTGGAAAGAGCTCCCGGTGTTTCTGTGGAGCATATCGTAAAATCTACAGAAGCAGATCTGATCATTGAAGGGGAAATTCCTGAAATGCAATTTTAGATAAAATAAAAAACCTTGTCACTGACAAGGTTTTTTTATTGATAATGTTTTTTGAGCCATTCTAACCGACATAGGAAAATGTAGCGTTAAAAAAATAAATCCTGTGAACGTTAAGAAAATTCTACTGTTTGAAGCGCGAGACCAAATTTGAACCGAAGAACAAATAATAAATTCGCGCAAGTTTTAGAATTTTTAGAGATCAGGAATTATTTTTAGCGGAAGTTTCCCAGTCTTGAATTTTTGTTTCTTTTGTTTCAAGACAAAAGAAAAGAATAAATATTAATCAAAAGATTTTTTCTCCCAGACTTAGCAGATGACGCCGATTTTTTTCACGGTAAATTTAAAGAATTGTAACCGTTCTTAAAAAGTGTTATAGAACACTACTCAACCGACATAGGAAAATGTAGCGTTAAAAAAATAAATCCTGTGAATGTTAAGAAAATTCTACTGTTTGAAGCGCGAGACCAATTTTGAACCGAAGAACAAATAATAAATTCGCGCAAGTTTTAGAATTTTTAGAGATCAGGAATTATTTTTAGCGGAAGTTTCCCAGTCTTGAATTTTTCTTTCTTTTGTTTCAAGACAAAAGAAAGAATAAATTAATCAGAAGATTTTTTTTCTTTACAGATTTAGCAAATACTACAAATCTTTTTATTTATAACAAAAGAAAAACTGTCTCAAAATGAAACAGTTTTTATACTTTAAAAAATATCTTAGAATAAATAGATTATAAAACTAAGTTTTAACTTCATTTATTTCCCGTCCTGCGCACCAAAAACTTTCTGTAGAATAGAAGTTGTTCTCATCGCCGGAGTATTTCGGATCCCGCTTTCTTTATCAGCCACCATTTTAAATACACCATTAATTGTTTCTGTCGTCACATATTCATTAAGATCGGTCGTTACAGACTGCCCTGTAAAAGTATTGTACTTTGAAATCAGGTTTTTCCATACCGTATCTGCACCCACTTTACCCAATGAGGCTTTTACCTTTGGCTGGAAAGCTGTGAAAAGCTGACTTTGAGTTTTGGTCTGTAAATAATTGGTTGCCGCATTATCACTGCTTAATAAAATATTTTTAGCATCCGTGATCGTCATTGATGTAATGGCTTTGGTGAAAATAGGAGCAGCTTCTGTAACCGCGTCCTCGGCAGCCCTGTTTAATAATTTTACCCCTTCATCAGCAAGGCTTCCCATTCCCAAAGAGCGGAGTGTGGTATCAATCTTTCTTAATTTTTCAGGCATTAAAATTTTTACTGCTTCATTTTTTAAGAATCCGTCTGTCAAAGCCAGTTTCTTTACGCCATCAGTTACTCCAAGGCTTAACGCTTCCTTTAGCCCTGAAGAAATCTGCGATGAGGTTAGATTTCCCAGATTGACAGGAGACGTTTGAGTTGGAGCCGTTGTCGTGGGATTAGTTGTAGTGGTTGTTATAGAACTTTTAGGTTTCGATGGATTATCAAGATCAACACCGGTTTTGGTTTTAACGGTAGACTTGATGATATCTAAGAGCTGTGCCTGTGTAGAAACTGAAAATAATAATGTGGCAGCAAATAGAATATTTTTTCTCATTGTATCTTTTTTGCAAATTTAGATGTTTTATTATTTAATAAGTTAAATCACCAAAGAGTTTTAGAAAATAATTATATTAGCTAAAACCTTAATCATAACTAAATGCGACGTTTTCTTTTTATGTTTTCTGCTATTTTTTCCACAGTTTTTCATGCTCAGAAAAAGCCTGATTTGATCCCTTATCCCCAAAACGTAACCATGCAGAAAGGTAAGTTTATTATTCCTGAAACGCTGATACTGAATGGCAAACTTCCAAAAGAAGAAACTGAGTATTTCAAAAAACGTATTGGCTCCCAGGTCAAATTTCAGAACAGCAATAAGATAGAGGGAACTCATCTGGTATATGTTTCAATGCCAAAGCATAAAAATGCTGAAGAATATAAAGAAAAATACCGTATTAACATTTCCCCAAAAGAGATTTTTATATCTGCTTATACAGATCAGGGCTATTTTCTGGCACTTCAGACTTTGATACAATTATTTGAAGAATATAAAGATGATAAAGCTATTCCTGCCATGGAAATCAATGATTATCCCAAATTTGCCTGGAGGGGAATGCACCTGGATGTCTCCCGCCATTTCTTCAATGTTGATGAAGTAAAACAGTATATCGATTATCTTGCCATGTACAAGCTGAATACCTTCCACTGGCATCTTACAGACGATCAGGGCTGGAGGATTGAAATTAAAAAATATCCGAAACTGACTGAGATTGGTTCAAAACGTAAAGAATCAATGGTGGGTGCTTACGTAGACAATACATTTGACGGGAAACCGTACGGCCCCTATTTCTATACACAGGAGCAGATTAAAGAGGTCGTTCAATATGCTGAACAGAGACATATTACCGTAGTGCCGGAAATTGAAATGCCGGGACACGCCTTAGCTGCTTTATCAGCATATCCGGAGTTTGCGTGTACAAAAGGTCCTTTTGAATCTGCTACAAAATGGGGTGTTTTTGACGATGTTTTCTGCCCGAAAGAAGAAACATTCACATTCCTGGAAAATGTTCTTGACGAAGTCATTGCATTATTTCCCTCCCAGTACATTCACATTGGTGGTGATGAATGTCCGAAAACAAGATGGAAGGAATGTGCCCACTGTCAGGAATTGATCAAAAAGAATAATCTGAAAGATGAACATGGCCTGCAAAGCTATTTCATCCACAGAATTGAAAAGTACGTGAACAGCAAAGGCAGAAAGATCATTGGCTGGGACGAAATTCTCGAAGGAGGTTTAGCTCCCAACGCTGCTGTTATGAGCTGGACAGGCGTGAATGGAGGAATAGAAGCCGCAAAATCTTCACATTTCGCTGTAATGACGCCAGGAGCGTATTGCTATTTTGATCATTATCAGGGAGACCCACAGTCAGAGCCCAATGCTTTCGGTGGATTTACGCCTTTAGCTAAAATCTATTCCTATAATCCTATTCCTGCAGAGCTGAATGCAGAGCAGGCTAAATATATTTTAGGGGTTCAGGCTAATTTATGGACAGAATATATCACTGATTTTAAGCAGGTACAGTACATGATATTTCCAAGACTGATGGCCCTTTCAGAAGTGGGATGGGGAACTGCAGATTCTAATAACTACAAGGAATTTGAAAACAGGGTGATCAGCCAGTTCAAAGTTCTCGATAAAATGAAGGTCAATTATGCAAAAAGTATTTACAATATCTCTGGAAAAGTGCTTCCTGCCAACAACGGTATTACTTACGAACTTACAGTGTCACAAGATCCAGAAGGAATCCGGTATACCACAGACGGAACAGAACCTGCCATCAGTTCACAGATTTATCAAGGGCCTGTTGCTGTTTCAAAATCTCAAACTGTTAAATCTGCTTATTTTGAGGATGGAAAACTTAAAAGTGCTGTTTCTGCACAGCAATTTACAATTTCAAAAACAACAGGAAAAAAAATAACACTGGAACAGCAGCCAAGCGAAAACTATTCTTTTGGCGGAGCCTTTACCCTTGTGGACGGGATTATCGGAAATACAAGACAGCTTGGAAAAACATGGTTGGGTTTTCAGGGAAAAGATGTCTTGGCAACCATTGATCTTGGGCGGAAGACAGCCTTTTCAGAAATTTATTTTAATACCCTGGAAAATAAAGGAAGCTGGATCCACCTGGCAAAATCTGCACAGGTCTTTGTTTCAGATGATGGAAAGAATTTTAAAATGATCAAAGAGATAGGAAAAGATGAGATCCAAAGCTCAAAAGGAAAAATAAAGCTGAATATAGGAAACCAGAACTCCAGATACATTAAACTAAAAATAGAAAATGCAGGGATTATTCCTGCCGGTAATCCCGGAGCAGACTCAAAAGCATGGCTGTTTGTAGATGAAATTGGTATAAATTAGTACTGCTAACCATAAAAAGACTGCAGAAAATATTTTCTACAGTCTTCAGAGTATTAAGATTATGAAAAGACGAAATTTTCTGCGCCCAATGCCATGTAAAGATTGATACGTTCTATTCTGTACTGAAGTTCCAGGCTGATGAGGTTCATCTCAGTTTTAAGGAGATCCCGTTGTTTCCTGATCAGAACAAAACTGTTATTTGTACCTACTTTGATCTGTTTATGGGTAAGATCAATATTTTTTTTCAGCTCATTGATCGCGCCGGTATTGTACATGATTTGCTTTTCCACAGACTTTAAATTCGCTACAGAAGTCTCTACCTCATTCAATGCATTCAGTACGGTTTTTGAATATTCTTCCACCGTTTGTTTTTGCTGAGAATTTTTGATCTCTACATTTTTTTTCAGTTTACCATTGTTGAATAAAGGAGAAACCAATCCGCCGCCTACCTGTAGTAAAGGATTGGAAAACAGGGAATTGATAGATTCTACATTACTGCTTGCTGTTCCCAGTGTTGAACTGATGCTCAGAGATGGAAGCCTGGCAGCTTTGGCCTGCTGTACCTCATAAAAAGCTTTCTCTATCTGAAAGTGGCGGGCCTGTATATCACATCTGTTCTCTAAAAGCTGAAGTGGAAAAGACTCGGGAATATTATTTTTCAAAGCACCAAATGAATTTTTGGTTTCTAATTTTCCTTCCGGATATTTTCCTGTAAGCAATTCAAGTGACCGTCTGGACTGGGCATTGGCATTTTTAATTTTTTCGAGATAGCCCTGCAAAGAAATAATCTCAGCTGAGATATTGGCTAGATCCATATCATTCGCTGTACCTACCTTTTTCTGTACATGATAGAGCTTTTCCAGATCTTTTGTCATTTTAATATAGCTTTCAATTCTGTTTTCCTGAATATTTCCCGCTATATTTAAAAAGTAAGCTTTGGCAATCATGCCTGCAATAGACTGATGTAAAAGGATATTTTTGTACTTGGCAGAAAAATAGTCACTTGTGCTTGCCATCTGCCCAGACTTGTTTTTACCCCACAGATCTATTTCCCAGCTTGCTTTTAAACCCAGACTTTGAATTTGTCTCTCACTCACCAGGTTATTGGAAGTATTAGCTACAGCACTTACGCTGGGATAAAGATCACTTCCTGCAATTTCCATGGCCAGTTCAATCTGATTAAGCTTTTCCTTGGCGATGATCAGATCTCCATTGTACTGCATGCCTTCATTAAGTAAAGATTCCAGCTGAGGCGTTTTAAGCTCCTCAATCCATCCATAGGAAAGGGGTTGCGAGCTTTCTTTCCTGTCAAATATCCAGTCGTCGGGAATCGTTACATGGCTGGCAATATCACTATTTTTCTTAAGCTCATCAGTCGTTTCTTTGGTAGCTTCTTTATACCCGATACAAGAGCTTAATCCTGTGGAAAGTATACCCAGTATAATTATCTTTCTGTACATTTTAATGAAATTTAAGGATCAGGAAGTTGATTTTACTGTTGATACGTACCATTACTTTTCTGATGAGATGCAGCGGTTTGATATGATCCGAATAGATCACTGCGGTTCCCCTTGCCCCCACGGTCAGCTTTTCCTGTTTGTTTTCCAGAATAAACTTGGCAATAAGTTTTCCGTCTGCCTCAGGTAATTGTCTTGCAGTATCAGGAAGCCCGGCTACCGTTCCGTTTCCTCCCAGCATTCCGCCTGCATTGTTCAGGATTCCCTGACTGGTGGCATCAATAACATATTCAAGCCTTGCTTTAACTACTTTTCCCGGTTCTGTTTTAAGAGCCAATTCAACTTCATCTCCTTTTTTTACTGATTCCAGCTCATTCTGGGCAAAAAATCCGACAACAGATTGCTGTTGTTGAATTAAAACAAAAGCAGCTTTAAAAGGGGCCATAATAGCTCCTTCATTTAGCTGAACGTTCGGAATAATCCCATCTGTAGGAGCCAGAACAATAGTTTGTGAAAGATTCCATTTAGCCTGATCCAGCTTAGCCTGGATCTCTGAAACAGAAGAGTTCTCACCATTATAAGATGCATTGGATTTTGTTTCCAGTGACTGTTGCTGTGATTGGGCTGCACTGATGCGTGACTGCAGATCCTGTGCGTTGGTGATTGCCTGTTCCAGGTCAAATTTATTGGCAGCGCCTGCCTGCACAAGCTCCTGATATTGGGCTACTCTTTTATTAGCAAGGTCTAGTTGTGACTGCAATGCTGAAATATTCTTTCTTGAAGCGGAAATATCAGCATCATAAGAATGTACAGTAGCCTTCATACTGCTTAGCTTAGCTTCCAGAGATTTGATTTCCTGTAAATAAGGTTCCCGGTCCAGTACGAATAAAGTGTCCCCTTTTTTTACTTCCTGGTTAGTGCTTACGTATACCTTTTTTACTTTTCCTAAAACCTGGGTCGTAATATCCACACTTCTGTTTCCTACCTTTACATCAGAGGTGATAGGGCAGTAATAATTCAGGCTCAGTATTAAAGCTATAGATCCAAAAATAGGAAGTGAATATACGATGACCTGTGTTGTAAAGGTCCAGGGAATAAGTTTTAGTTTTTTAATAAGTAACCAGCAGATTCCTGCATATATTGCGATGAGTAATTCCAGCATATTTATTAGTTTTCTGTTGTTTTGATTTCTTCTCCGGTACTATCCGTATTGTCCGGATCCTTTTTTTGATCTCCGTAATTGTAGTTGGCCCAGATAAGCGCGACCGGCCATAGCAGACCTCCAAAAATCAGAGAAAGGAGGCACATACTTTTGATAGCGTTCAATTGGGGATGGTTTTTCTTTTCTGCGACTTTTTCAGGATAAATATGGGCTTTCCAGAAAATATAAATTCCTCCGATTGGCAAAATAAATAAAATTAGCCAGGAAGCGCCGTCGGCTATAGTGTCTTCTACATTGCCTGTAGATGCCTGAACAAAACTGCATGTTAATAACAGGCAGAGAATGGTGGTTATTCTTTGCATAAAAATGATATAAAGGATAATAAGAATTTTGACTTAAGAGAATACAGACTATGGCCTGGACGAATATCCGGGCAATCATATATTAATCTTGTTAAGATGTAAAGACTATTCTATGAGATGTAATGTTTTGAAGATCATATTTTTTTCATTTGGTTTTTATTTGTGAAGAACAAGTTTTTTGACCGGACAAAGTTATAGTGAACGAAACAATTAAAAATATTCTTAAGTTATTTTTTTCCTTGATTCCTTTTTTTATGGTCGCGGGCAGTTATACGGGAAAGAGAATTCGGGGTAATGCCCAGAAAGTTGGCAATATACTTTCTGTTCGCATTTTGACAGACAAACGGGTGGCTGTTCAAAAAACCTTCATACCGTGAATGGGGTGAGCTGTGGCAGAACTGTTCAGTACGTGCAGATAAAATACTTATAATCTGTTTTAAAGATTTGAGGTATAAATTGTAAATTCCCTTATGCTGAAATGCAACCTGTTCAAATTCATTTTTATTAAAAATGAAAATTTGGGAATCAATAACAGCTTGTATCGTATACTTTCTTGTACTTTCAGGGGAATAAGATTCCGGGCTTTCCAAAAAAGCAATGTCCTTTTCCGAAGGCAGAAAAGTATTGACTTCAACTCCATTTTCATCGTCAAAGAAAAATCTCAGCAAACCACCCGTGAGTATAAACAAATGGTTAAATGGCAGATTGGGTTCTGACAGTTTTTCTTTTTTCCGAAGAAGTTTGGGAGTACTGATGCTTGCAAGAATCCGGGTTTCTTCATCCGATAATTCATTAAAGCAATCCATTCTTCTAAACGTTTTAAACATAATATGAATTAAAATAATCAAGATAAAAATAGTAAAAAATAGCGTAGAAAAATTAGTAAAAAGTGCATAGAACTTTCATAGAATTTTTTTAAGATATTTGCTTTATATTATAAAATTTAAACATATAATGAATAATAACCGAAGAAGTTTTATAAGGAAACTGGGAATTGCTACTGTAGCAGTTGCCATCAATCCTTTGGAAGCTAAAAGCTTATTTGATATCCCCGAAGCCGTAAAAGCAAGTAAACCTGTTGTTCTTTCCACTTGGAATTTCGGACTGAAAGCCAACGAAGAAGCCTGGACCATCCTTGGAAAAGGCGGAAAAGCACTGGATGCCGTGGAAAAAGGAGTCCGTCTTGTAGAATTAGATCCCACAGAAAGAAGCGTAGGTTATGGCGGACGCCCGGACAGAGATGGCAGAGTGACTCTCGATGCCTGTATTATGGATGAAAATTATAATATGGGATCAGTAGCCTGTTTAGAATATGTTAAAAATCCTATTTCCGTGGCCAGAGCCGTTATGGAAAAAACACCTCATGTTATGCTGGTTGGCGATGGAGCGCTGCAGTTTGCTTTATCACAGGGCTTTAAAAAAGAAAACCTTCTTACTCCTGACTCCGAAAAAGAATGGAAAGAATGGCTGAAAACCAGTGAATACAAGCCGGTTGCCAATATTGAAAACCATGATACCATCGGGATGATCGCTCTGGACGCGCAGGGAAATCTTTCCGGAGCCTGTACTACCAGTGGAATGGCTTTTAAAATGCATGGCAGGGTAGGAGATTCTCCCATCATTGGGGCAGGTTTATTTGTTGACAATGAAGTGGGAGCTGCTACAGCTACCGGGCATGGCGAAGAAGTGATCCGCACTGTCGGGACCCATCTGGTAGTTGAATTGATGCGGCAGGGAAGAAATCCTCAGCAGGCCTGTAAAGAAGCTGTGGAAAGAATTGTGAAAATTGCCCAGAGAAGAAATAAAAATCTTAAAGATATTCAGGTTGGTTTTATTGCCTTAAATAAAAAAGGGGAATATGGTTCTTACTGCATTCAGGATGGGTTTAATTTTGCCGTATATGACCAGAAAGGAAATCGTCTCGAAAAGCCTGGGTTTGCATTGAAATAATAAACCTTATGATCAAAATCAAATCAATAGGTAATCGAATTGTTTATTTAAGAGACATCAGTTTTTCAGCTTGAAAATTCAATAGGAACGGGCTTTAACCCGTTTTCAAAAATAACTCATACCAGGCTTTAGCCAAAATTAAATATCAATAGGAATATGAAAAAACTAATCATTGTGTCTTTATTTGTAATGGCAGGATGTAAAGAAGAAAAGAAGAAGGATGCCGTTATACAGCAGGAACCTCTTTCAAAAGCGATTGCAGCAGCAGAAAATAAGTCCAATGAATCCGAAGAAGCAAAAAAATGGCTGGGAAAAAGTATTAAGAATTACTTTAAAGAAGACTTGGGAAGTCTGGATAAAGAAATGCAGAAAATAACAACCCAAGAATATTACGAGTATAAAACGGATGCAATGAATGTTGATATGGATGTTGACGGAAGCCTTACCTTAAAAGAATTTCAGGACAAATGGAAAGGTAAGTTTGATACCGGTAAAGCTGGAATAAATTCAGGATTTCTTATTTCCGGACAGGACTGGATGAATATTGAAGTTCGGAATTGTGACTTAAAATCCTCTTCAGATAATAATTATGTTTTTAATGTAGTTCTGGCTGATGACGGTTTTAAAGCTAAATACTTTCGACAGATTAAAGTTATTAAAACAGATAATAAATTCCTGATAGCAGATGTTCTGGAAGAAGAGTAAAATTTAAATAAAACGAAAAAATGTCAAAAATAGAAATAGCCTGTTTCAATCCGGAATCTGCAATGACTGCATTTGAAAACGGAGCCGACAGAATAGAATTATGTGACGGATTGAATGAAGGCGGAACAACCCCTGATTTTGAAACAACAAAACAGCTCAGAGCAAAAATACATATTCCGATCTTTGTAATGATCAGGCCCAGAGGCGGCGATTTCACCTATTCAGATGCCGAATTTGAACAGATGAAAAAAGACCTGGTACAGCTAAAGTCTCTAAAAGCAGATGGTTTTGTTTTTGGAATTTTAAATGAAAACGATGAGGTGAATATAGAGCGGAACAGAATTTTGGTTGAAATGGCAGATCCTCTTCCCTGTACTTTCCACCGTGCTTTTGACCGTGCAGAAGACCTTGAAAGTTCCCTGGAAAAAGTAATTGATTGCGGGTTTAAAACCATCCTCACCTCGGGGCAGAAGCCGAACGTTTCGGAAGGTAAAGAAAATCTGAAAAAACTGGTTGAGCTTTCCGATGGAAGAATAGAAATTCTCGTTGGAGGCGGACTTCGTTCAACCAATATTGACGAGATCAGAGAATTCACCAATGCCGGATATTTTCATTCATCGGCAATTACAGACGGCGGGGCTTTTGCCAGTGCAGATGAGGTCCAGGCTTTGAAAAATAAATAATTTTTGACGCAAAGTTTTTATTTTAAAAACGCTGAGTTTTGAGGAGGCAAAGAATTGACTACGTCATTGATGAAGCTAACTGGATAAACGTTCGCTTAATCGAATCAATGTTAATTGATTCCGTCTTTGCAGACTTAAAATATGTAATATCTAAATGAATCTTTGCGTCAAATATAGAATGTATTTAAACGCAAAGTTTTTATTTTAAAAACGCTGAGTTTTGAGGGGGCAAAGAATTGACTACGTCATTGATGAAGCTAACCGGATAAAACGTTCGCTTAATCGAATCAATGTAATTGATTCCGTCTTTGCAGACTTAAAATATGTAATATCTAAATGACTCTTTGCGTCAAATTATAGAATGTATTTAAACGCAAAGTTTTATTTTAAAAACGCTGAGTTTTGAGGAGGCAAAGAATTGACTACGTCATTGATGAAGCTAACTGAATAAAACGTTCGCTTAATCGAATCAACTTGTTGATTTCCTCCTTTACATTCCTTAAATCTAAGATGTAGATAATAAAACTTTGCGTCAAAAAAGATTTTCATTAAATTTAAAAATAATGATTTCAATATAAAATGCTAAAATATAAAACACAAATGAATGACAGAAAACGAACTATCCTACAAAATAATAGGAGCTGCAATTGAAGTTCATAAAAATCTCGGAGTTGGCTTGTTGGAAAATGCTTACGAAATAGCTCTGGCGTATGAACTCAAACAGCTTGGAATGGAGGTGAAACAACAAATTTCCTTACCTTTAAAGTATAAAGAAGTTACAGTAGATAATGCATATAGAATTGACTTAATCGTAGAAGGTAAGGTTATTATTGAAGTAAAAGCTGTTCTTGATTTGAATCCGGTCTTTTATTCCCAGGTTTTGACCTATCTGAAATTGACTAATGTAAAACTAGGTCTACTGATAAATTTTAATACTGAACTTATTAAATATGGGATTCACAGAATTGTAAATAAACTTGTTAATGAATAAATCTATCCTTTTAGCTTTCCTTTTTATTCAGACTATGATGGGTGCACAGATAACACAACGAAGTTTGTCTTCCGAAAAATGGCGGTTCAAAAATACACAGGAGCAGAACTGGCTGGCTGCAAAAATTCCCGGCACCGTTCATCTGGATCTGATGGATAACAGGATCATTTCCGATCCCTTCAAAGATGAAAATGAAAAGAAAGTACAGTGGATAGAAAATGAAGACTGGGAATATAAAACCAGTTTTAAAGTATCATCAAGAGAATTGTTGAATGATCACATTGATCTTGTTTTCAACGGTCTTGATACCTTCTCAGAAATTTACCTGAACGGAAAACTGTTGAAAAAAACAGACAATATGTTCAGGAAATGGGAAATTCCTGTGAAAGAATTCCTGAAAGCAGGAGATAATGAACTGAAGATCAAATTCAGATCAGCAGTGAAAGAGGGGAAAGAACTGGCAAAAAAAGTTCCGTTTACCATGCCGGAATCACCCAGGAGTTTTGTGAGAAAAGCGCAGTATCAGTTTGGATGGGATTGGGGTCCTAGATTGGTTACTGCCGGAATCTGGAAAGATGTAGAACTTCATTTCTGGAATAATGCTCAATTAAAAAATGTAAAAATTGAACAAAAAAGCTTAACAAAACAACTGGCGGAACTCAATATCCAGACGGAAATTTTTGCAGATAAAGAAGGCGAATATTTTATTTCAGTTAATGGTCAGTCAAAGAAATTTCAGTTAAAAAAAGGAGGGAATAAAATTCATATTCCTTTTAAAACCAGCAATCCAAAACTGTGGCAGCCCAATGGATGGGGTGATCCTAATTTATATGACATAAAAATTTCTCTGCAAAAAGATTCAGAGATTCTTTCTGAAAAAACTGAAAGAATTGGGTTAAGAACCATTGAATTAATTCAGGAAAAAGATGCAGCAGGAAAATCTTTCTATTTTAAAGTCAATGGAAAACCATTCTATGCAAAAGGAACAAACTGGATTCCTTCCGACAGCTTTTCACCCAGAATAACCAAAGAGAAATACCAAAAGCTGATCAGGGATGCCAAAGAGGTCAATATGAATATGATCCGTGTCTGGGGTGGCGGCATTTATGAAGATGATGAATTTTATAAAGCCTGTGATGAAAACGGTATTTTGGTCTGGCAGGATTTCATGTTTGCAGGAAGTTTTTATCCAGCTGATGAAGATTTTTTAAATAACGTAAAGGAAGAAGTAAAAGATCAGATCAACAGGCTTCAGAATCATCCTTCGATCGCTTTATGGTGCGGAAATAATGAAATTGATGAAGCTATTGTCAACTGGGGCTATCAGAAACAGTTCAAATACTCAAAAAATGATTCCCTTCAGGTTTGGAAAGATTATAAAAAGTTGTTTCATGAAGTGATTCCTGATACAATGAAGGAAATTCTCACTCCGGATAAAAATATCTACTGGCCGACTTCACCGTCTATCGGATGGGGACATAAAGAAAGTCTCACAGAAGGAGATTCCCACTATTGGGGCGTTTGGTGGGGAGAGCAGCCGTTTGAAATTTATAATGAGAAAGTAGGTAGATTTATGTCAGAATATGGCTTTCAGGGAATGCCAAGCCTGGAAGCTATAAGATCTATGTTTTCCGGAACTCCGGATCTCAGCCTTCAGAACCCGGTTGTTAAAGCCCATGAAAAAAATGCCAGAGGCTGGGATATCATCACTGAATATATGAAAAGGGACTATAGAACCCCTGCAGATTTCGTGAAGTACAATTATATTTCCCAGCTGCTTCAGGCACGCGGAATGAGAATTGCCGTAGAAGCCCACCGGCGCGCAAAACCCTATAATATGGGAACATTATACTGGCAGCTCAATGACTGCTGGCCGGTTGTTTCCTGGTCGTCCATTGATTATTTAGGAAACTGGAAAGCCCTGCATTACCAGATGAAAAGAAGCTTTGAACAGCAGGTTATTTTTGTGGATGAAAAAGAAGGTTTTTTAAATTTTTATGCCATTAATGACGGACCGGAACATTTCAGGGATATTAAATTAGAAGTGAAAGCAGTACGTTTTGACGGTCAACCTTTAAAAGAAACAGTGACAGATTTAAAAGAAAAAATATTGGATAGTATTCTAAAATTAAATCCTGTTGAAATTAAAAGTCTGATATCTGAATCCGATAAAAATAAAGTCTTTTTACACTTAACACTAAAAGACAAAGATGGGAAAATCATCGCTGCCAATCAGTATTTCTTTTCCAAGCCTAAAGATCTCCAGCTGACAAAACCAGACATTAAGATAAAAAAGATCTCAGCAAACGAAATTGAAATTTCCACAGATGTTTTAGCGAAAGATATTTATCTGATAGGAGATACCCATTTCAGTGATAACTTCTTTGATCTCCTTCCCGGTACATCAAAAAAGATAAAACTTTCAAAACCTTTGGAAAATATCGAAGTGATGAGCCTTTGGGAGACATTGAAAAACTAAAGTATCATAGCAGAAAGAAAATTTATACCATCAGCTCAATCTGCGAGAGTTTAAAAAAATATTTTTTTGAGATTAAAACTGGAAAATCAACCGTAACTTTGTAGTATATTTCTTAAATATGATGGTCAATTTTGTTCTGATTGCAGTGTGCATTATTGCCGGTATGGTATTCAAAGCAACAAAATCCATCCATCCCGATGCGCACAAAGGCATCAACACCTGGATCCTGTATCTTGCACTGCCTGCAGTGTCTTTTAAATATCTGCCAAAAGTAAAATGGACAACAGAAATGCTGTTTCCGATTGCAGCTACCTTTCTTATTTCTGTTCTCTGTTTCTTCTTTATGATGTTCTACAGTAAAAGTAAGGGCTATTCAAGAAGGTCCAGAAGCACAATGGAACTGGCAAGCGGCTACAGCAATACCTCCTTTATCGGTTTCCCTCTCATTAGTGCATTTTATGGCGAAAGTCTTTTAAGTATCGCCATCATCTGCGATCAGACCATGTTTTTTGCCCTTTCCACATTAGGAATCATCGCGGCAGTAAAAGGAGGAAGCAGATCAGGAAAGGTAGGTGCAAAATTTATTTTTAAGAGACTGATCACGTTTCCGCCATTGATAGGATGCATTGCAGCATTGATATTATCCCAGTTTATTGATTTCACATTAGCGGAACCACTTTTTGATAAGCTGGCAACAACGGTAAGTCCGCTGGCTTTATTTTCTGTAGGACTCCAGCTAAAATTCAACGGCTGGAAGAAACTGATTCCGCAGATGTCCGTTTCCATGCTCTATAAACTGATCTTAGCCCCTGCCATTGTTCTGGGACTGGCTTTGCTTCTTAATATAAAAGGAGATGTGGCAAAAATCACTGTATTTGAAGCTGCCATGCCTACTGTGGTCACCTCAAGTATTATTGCAGAGCAGTTCAGGCTCAATACCAAGCTTACCAATCTTATCATCGGTTTTAGTATTATTGCCGGATTCCTCACTTCTGCAGTTTGGTATCAGATAATAGACTTGCTTTTCTAAAGCTGTTATTCTGATTGATAGGAAATTGTCATTCAGAGCGAAGCGAAAGAATCTCAAAAAAACAATTGATTTTTTAACGCAAGATTAACTTTAAAATCTTATTATTAAGTTAAACAGAGGAATCAAGCAGCATTGATTTGACTAAGCGAATGTTTTATCATAAAGCTTTATCAACGGCGTAGCTACGTCTTTGCCTCCTTAAAATCAAAGAAATCTAAATTAGACCTTTGCGTGTAAAAACTATAGGGATTCACACAAAAAATGATTTATATAGAGAATAAAATAATTAAAAGTAAAACTAATCTATAAAAAAATCATTTAGGTATTTTCCCTGCCATATCATTGGTGTATCTCAACAAAAAGATTGCAGTTCTCTGAAGAAAAATCTAATTTTACACTTTAATAATTTTCCCTTGCAGTACGCCCAAATCGTTTTACCGCTTAATTTAAAAGGATCTTTCACCTACAAAGTTCCCGAAGAGCTGATATCCCATATTCAGCCGGGAATGCGGGTTTTGGTGCCGTTTGGAGGAAAGAAAATTTATACGGGAATTGTTTTTGAGCTTCATGATAACGCACCGGAGAATTTTGTAGCCAAAGAAGTGATCAGTATTCTGGATGATAAACCCATCCTTCCCGAAGAGCAGATTAATTTTTGGAACTGGCTTTCAGAATATTATCTGTCCGGACTTGGAGAAATTTACCGTTTTGCATTTCCATCTTCTTTAAAACTGGAAAGTGAAACCTATTTAAAATTAAAACCCAATATAACAGTTGATTTTGAAAACCTGGATGTCAATGAAATGTATCTTATTCAGGCTTTGGAGATCCGCCAGCTGATCAACCTTACGGATATTGAAGCATTTATCCCTAAGAAAGATATCATCAAAACAATCAATTCCCTGATCGATCTTCAGTATATTGAAATTGATGAAAAAATTGCTGAAAAATATAAAGCTAAAGAAGTGGCTTATGTTAAGATCCATGATAAGGTTTTAAATAACCAGAATCTTACGGATATTCTTTTAAAACTTAATAAAGCTCCGAAGCAGAAAGATCTTTTTCTGGCTATTTTAGAAAAACAGACCGAGCATCCTGAAGTTCCCATTAAAAAAGCAGAGCTTTTTGAGGACGGATATTTCGGAAGTTCTCATTTTAAATCCCTTGCAGATAAAGGTCTTGTCGAAGAATATCATATGCAGAAAGACAGGATCGAAAGTTATGAAGGTGAAATTGAAGAGTTGGAAGAGCTTTCCGAAGAGCAGAAAGAAGCTAAAACCGAGATTGATGAAGCCTTTGAAGAAGGGAAAAATGTATTGCTGCATGGTGTAACTTCATCAGGAAAAACCCATATTTATTTAGAAAAAATTGAAGAATGCATCCAGGAAGGAAAAAATGTACTGTTCCTCCTTCCCGAAATTTCTCTGACGAAACAGATTACCCAAAGATTAGAAAAAAAATATGGCAGACAGCTTGGTTTCTATCATCAGAAATTAACTGATTTTGAAAGAGTTGAAGTCTGGAGAAGGATCAAGCAGAATGATATTAAAATTCTTATAGGAACGCGTAATGCATTGTTCCTTCCGTTTCAGGATTTGGGACTTATTGTAGTGGATGAAGAACATGATTCTGCGTACAGGCCAAGAGAAGCTTCGCCTTATTTCAACGCTAAAGATGCTGCGCTGGTTCTGGGAAATCTCTATGGAGCCGGTGTAATTCTGGGTTCGGCAACACCTTCTGTGGAAAGCTATTATAACGCCAGAAAAGATAAAATAAAATATATTTTCCTGAAGGAAAGATTCGGGAATGTAAACCTGCCGGAATATGAACTCATCAACTTTAAAGAAGCCCAGGAATCTAAAAAAGTTTCAGGAAATTTTTCTTTACATTTAATTGATGAGATCAAAAAGACGCTGGATGAAAAAAATCAGGCCATTGTACTTCACAACCGCAGGGGTTATGCCAATGTGATTGAATGTGAAACCTGTGGCTATGTTAATTACTGCTCAAATTGTGATGTTGTGATGACCTATCATAAGGCAGCCAACGAGATGAAATGCCATTACTGCGGACAGAGAGCTTCAAAGCCGAAAACCTGTCCGAAATGCCACTCAGAAAACCTCAATGAAAGAGGAGTGGGAGTAGAACAGATTCATGAAGAAGTATCCAAAATGTTCCCTGATCATGAAGTGGACAGAATGGATGTGGATTCCATGCGTAAGAAGTTTGCGTATGAAAAACTGTACGAAAAAATAGAAGAAGGTGAAACAGATATTATTGTAGGGACACAGATGATATCAAAAGGACTCGATTTTGATCATATTGAACTTGTCGCCATTCCTAAAGCAGATTCCCTGTTATATGTCCAGGATTTCAGAGCGGAAGAAAGAGCATATCAGCTGATCACCCAGGTTTCCGGAAGAGCGGGGAGGGTTTCCGGAAAAGGAAAAATTTTAATTCAGACCTATAATCCTGATCATTCTGTTTTTCAGCTGATCAAAATGAATAATCCGGCAAAAATCTATAAATATATCCTCACGGAACGCCAGAAATTCCATTATCCACCGTTCACCAAGCTCATTATGATCGAGCTTAAACACAGAAAAGAAGACAAAGTGAACCGGGCTTCCCAGTTTTTGGGATCTATTTTAAGAAAATATCTTCCTGAAGAATGCGTGTTGGGACCGGAAAGAGCCCAGATTGCAAGACTCAATAATTTATACCAGTTCCAGATTATGCTGAAGCTTCCCCGAGGAAAAAAATACGATGAATTCAAAAAAATGGTTTTGTTAAGTTTGAATGAATTTGATGAAATCACTGCTTATCAAAGTATTAAAAAAGATGTTTTTGTAGATTTTTAACATTTTTTAACAAACTTTACACTCTTTTATAAGAACTCTGTAACCCTTTTTATAACAATAATTTCTACTTTTGGTCGTTCATTAAATGTTTGACTCTTTAAACGGATGATTTAACTTATCATTTTTTATAGCGTCAAACTATGGAAACAAAAAAAGATACATGGTAAATTACAGAAAATATATTTCAGGTGTAGCGGTATTGGCTTCTGGGTTTTTCCTTGCCCAATCTACCGTTTCTACAGTTCTTTACTCACAGGCATACGATAATCAGAAAAATACTTTGAATCTACCTTCTCCGGTTACCTCAATGGCGGAGAAAACGATCCTGTCGGCCAAAGAACTTGTAGATATTAATGTAAACACAATGATGGCGGATCCTGTGCTGAAAAATGCAACCTGGGGATTCGTAGTGTATGACCCAAAAACGAAGAAGGTGATTTCTTCGTACAATGAAAATACTCCTTTAGTTCCGGCTTCTACTACAAAATTACTTACCACGGAAACAGCATTGAACCTTTTAGGTGAAAACTACCGTTGGATGACGCAGCTGGAATATTCAGGGACTATTGATGAAAATGGAGTTCTAAACGGGAATCTGTATCTCATAGGCAGCGGTGATCCTTCTTTAGGGACCAATAAAGCCGGTGCATGGTCTTACAGGGATATTATTTCAGACTTTATGGGCGGACTTTCGCGCGAAGGAATCAGAAAGGTAAACGGTGATATTATCATCCAGACAGCGCTTTTCAAAGGCAATATTACAAGGCTTCCGGAAAATGTTGTATGGCTTGAAAACAATAATTACTATCTGCCTGTAGGAACTACCCGCGAGATCAACCCTGCCAACGAAAAGCTGATCATGAAAAAATCAGGACTAACGTCTGAGAAAAAGTATTTCTACATGTCTCCTTATGCCAACCAGATGGTGTATGCAGAAAAATATGAAGGAGACGGAATTTTAACGACAAAACTTCCCGATGCTCCGGCTTATCTAGCCAATTCTTTCAGAACAACGCTGGTAAAAAGCGGAATTGGTGTTACCGGAAAAGTAACCCCTAAAATGACAGATGCAGCTCCTGAGAGCAGAAAACTGGTTTCAGCCTATAAATCTCCTACATTAGGGGATATTGTATTCTACACGAACCAGCATAGTGACAATTCTCTGGCAGAAGCTTTACTGAAAACTGTAGGTTTCCAGAAAATGGGTGACCAGACCTCGGAATCAGGAAGAATGGTAGTAACAAACCACCTGAAAGAAGAGAGTTTTGATATGATGGGACTGAATTATATGGATGGAAGCGGACTTTCAAGAAGCAATAATGTAACGCCGATTTCTCAGGTGAAGTTTTTAACATCTTTAATGGATGAGAAATATTATAAGACTTATTTTACTTCACTGCCGGTAGGCGGACAGTCCGGAACGCTGAAAAGAATGTTCATCGGTACCGGAAACGGACAGGTTTTTGCAAAAACAGGAACTTTAAATAAAGTAAAAACATTAGCAGGATACCTGAAGACGAACTCTGGAAAAACATTGGTTTTTTCTTTAATGGTAAACAATTATTCAGGATCTGTAGATATGGTAAAGAAAAGAATGGAAAAGATTCTTGAGCCGGCTCTCGATCTTTAAAAATATTATTTTAATATTCTAAAAAACCTTTTAATCAATGATTAGAAGGTTTTTTTTATCTTTGGTTAATATCTAATATTCTGAGTATGAGAAAATTTTATCTTCTAATCCTGGGCTTATTGATCTCCCAGCAGTTGTATGGCCAGGATCAAAATGTTGAAATGAAAGGGCTCATCGCAAAAGAAATGAATGCTTTTGCGAATAAAATGACCACTTACAATATTAATCCCAATACTTTAAATTATGACCTTCAGTATCAAAGAATGAATGTCACTTTAGATCCTGCAGTATATAATATTTCAGGTTCTGTAACGTCTCATTTTAAGCCTAATCAGAATATGAGCAGTATTTATTTTGATCTGTCTGATATCCTGGTTGTTTCTCAGGTACAGTATCATGGAAGCAATCTTACTTTCCAGCAGCTTCCGACAAAAGAAGTGAAGATAGATTTTCCGGCATCAATTCCGGCGAATACCCTGGATTCGTTAACGATTCATTATTCCGGTGCTCCTTCTGCCACACAGAATGCTTTTACAACGACTACACAGGGCGGAACACCTATTGTCTGTACGTTAAGTGAACCTTATGGTGCGCAGGACTGGTTTCCAACAAAACAAAGCTTAAATGATAAAATCGAAAGATTTGATTTTAAAATTACCACCCCTTCACAGTATAACGTTGCAGCTAATGGAAAACTGATGTCTGAAACAGCACTTCCTGGAAATCAGAAACTTAGTTTCTGGAGAACAGCTTACCCCACATCGGCGTACCTCATTGCCCTTTCCGTTACTAATTTCGTTAAATTGAATGATACCATGGGAAATCCGCCATTCCCATTCGTGAATTATGTTTATCCGTCTACCAATGCGAACGCAGTAAGCATGTCTAATATTGAATGGACAAAAACAATCATGAATACTTTCGAGACCTATTTCGGACCTTATCCTTTCCGTAACGAAAAATACGGACATATGGAGTTTACTTATGGAGGAGGAATGGAACATCAGACCATGTCGTCCATGGGAAGCTGGAGCAAAGGTCTTATTGCCCACGAGCTTGCCCATCAATGGTTTGGTGACAAGGTGACGTGTGGTGCCTGGAATGATATCTGGCTGAATGAAGGTTTTGCCACTTTCGGAGCTGTTCTTGCCAATGAAAAATTATTGATGACCAATGCTGAGTTCAAGAACTTTCTGCTGGGAGAGATTAACAATATTACTTCTGCTCCCGGTGGTTCTACTTACGTTCCGGATTCCGGCCTTTCCAGTGTAAGCAGAATATTCAGTAACAGGCTCAGTTATACAAAAGGAGCTTATATTTTAAGAATGATTAAATGGATCCTTGGTGATGCCGCTTTTTACCAGGCGATAAGAGAATATCATGCAAGACCGAATTTAGCCTATAATTATGTGAGAACTGCAGATTTTAATGCATCGCTGCTGCAGTCTACAGGAAAAGATTTTACAGCATTTTTTAATGACTGGCTGTACGGTGAAGGTTATCCTACCTATACGACAAAATGGAAACAGACCGGAAATCAGATCCTGTTTAAAGTTTCCCAGACCCAAAGCAGCCCTTCAGTAAGCTTTTTTGAAATGCCGTTACCAATTAAAGTAAACGGAACCGGCGGGCAGACTGCTTATTTTGTACTGAATCATATATCTGATAATCAGTATTTCCTGGAAACAGTTTCTTTCCCTGTGGCCAGTGTTGAATTTAATTATGAATACCAGATCCTGGAGAAAAATTCTACAGTGATGCAGGATAATACATTAAGTGTGTCATCCGTAGAGAAGGAAGATTTTGCACTGTACCCAAATCCTGCCAAGAACGAAATTTATATAAAAGGAATTGACAGGGCTGTTGAATATTCCATCCATTCTATGGATGGGAAACTGATCAGAAAAGATGTATATCAGCCCGGAAAAGCAGTTAGAATCTCAGAACTGATTCCGGGATCCTATATTTTCACCATTAATGAAAAGAATATCAAGTTTTTAAAGCAATAGCATAAATAACATTCAGTTAGTTTTCTATTAGTGAAAGAACTGTATGTGAGCTTACAAATAACTTTTTTAATGACCGATAAACCTTCAGCAATGGAGGTTTTTTTTATATGCTAAACAATTTAAAAGATTGGATAAAAAATATACAGAGGACGTTCAGCGGATAATATTGTGTATATAAATTCCATTGTTAAATAATTTAATTGTTAAAATGGTACTGAAGGCTTTCAGATAAGAAAAGTTTTTTGTTTCCTGGATGCTGTTGCGGCTCTTTTTCTGGCAATTTTTACTTTGTATCTGAACCATTTTTCTTTAAAGAACTTTCGCATGATGTTGTCGAAATTCCTTGTTACTACCATATTTTTGAACCCGCGCCATTTTTCCAGAAAACCGGAAGGGAGTGCTCTTACAGAAACAGAATAGCCTTCGGTTTCATATTGTATGTAATGCCACCAGCCGGAAGGAATATAGAGTGTTTCACCTGGTTTTAATAATGCTTCATAGCCATCCAGGTAGAGCAGAGCCGGAAACTCTCTGTAGTCCGGATCTTTAATGTTCGGTAAGCTGTGAAAGTTATAAGGCAGCTTATACATAAGATCCGACTGCTCCCATGGGAAAAGCCATATTCTTTTGATCCCGTGAAATTGAGTGATAAAAACATGCGACATGTCAATGTCAATATGATTTCTGGTAACAGAACCTTCACCCCCGAAGAACATAAAAGGAAGCCATTTCAATATTTTCCCGTTTGTAACATCATTATAATGAATATCGTCCTTAAGTTCCGGCCTGATAGAAAGCAGATTGAATAAAAATAATCTGTTTTCCGTTGGACTGCTGCTGATCAGATCAAGATATTCAGCAAATGTAGTCTGCCCGATCGGGCTGCTGGCCACTTTATCCAGAGATTCCAGTTCGCTTCCATAAATATTAACTTGGTGATCTCCGGCTATCTCTTTGAAATACTCATAATCCCATTTTGTGAATGCTGGGCTTTCCGGATCAATAAAATCCTCCAGAATAACCGGGAAACGCGGCCTCATATGGTTGTTTATAAAGCTCCTGGAATTTATTTTCTTAACTTTTTGTATCGGGGTCAATCTCATAATCCTGAATTTACAGACAAATATAATTATTATCCTACTAAATTAGTAGACTAATTGTGTTAAAACTGAAATTGAATGGCTGTTTTGAGAATTAAACTGATAAAAGCTGATATTTTAACGCCTTTTTATTAAATTAGCACATCTAAAAAATTACTAAAAATGATCTCTGAAAAATATCTTCAGCATTTACAGAACGAACTGCAAAACATTGAAAATGATGGCCTTTATAAAAGAGAAAGAATCATCACTTCCCAGCAGAGTGCAGAAATTGAAGCGAACGGAAAGAAGCTTTTAAACTTCTGTGCCAATAATTACCTGGGTCTGTCCAACAATCCGGAAGTAATGAAAGCTTCCCAGGACATGATAGAATCTCACGGTTATGGAATGTCTTCTGTACGTTTTATCTGCGGAACACAGGATATCCACAAACAGCTGGAGAAGAAAATTGCAGACTTTTTAGGTCTTGAAGATACTATTCTTTATGCAGCATGCTTTGATGCGAATGGCGGTGTTTTTGAGCCGTTGTTTACCGAAGAAGATGCTATTATTTCAGATGAACTGAACCATGCATCTATTATTGACGGAGTACGTCTTTGTAAATCGGCAAGATACCGTTACAAAAATAATAATATGGCTGATCTGGAAGCCCAGCTGATCGCTGCTTCCGAAAAGAATCACCGTTTCAAAATCATAGTTACAGACGGGGTTTTCTCTATGGACGGTATTGTTGCTGACCTTAAAGGTGTATGCGATCTTGCTGATAAATACAATGCTCTGGTCATGGTAGATGACTCCCACGCTACAGGTTTCATCGGGAAAACTGGCCGTGGAACTCATGAAGCCAATGAAGTGATGGGTAGAGTAGACATTATTACTTCTACATTAGGAAAGGCTTTGGGAGGAGCTCTTGGAGGGTTTACTTCCGGTAAAAAAGAGATCATTGATATGCTGAGACAGCGTTCACGTCCCTATTTATTTTCAAACTCACTGGCACCCGGAATCGTTGGGGCTGCTTTGAAAGTTCTGGATATGATCTCTGAAGATACTTCACTTCGTGACCAGGTAATGGAAAACGCTGAATATTTCAGAAAAGAGATGGTGGCTAAAGGATTTGATATTCCTGAAGGCGATGCGGCTATCGTTCCGGTAATGCTGTATGATGCCCCACTTGCCCAGAAAATGGCTGAAAAACTGATGGATGAAGGAATTTATGTGATCGGATTCTTCTATCCTGTGGTACCGAAAGGAAAAGCAAGGATCAGAGTACAGCTTTCTGCTGCCCATACAAGAGCGCATCTTGATAAAGCAATTGCTGCTTTTGAGAAAGTAGGAAAGGAGCTTGGTGTTATTTCTTAATTAAAAATTCAGGATATAGATGCTTCGGCTTTGCTTAGCATGACAATGTTCATTATTACGTTTAATTTTTAGATTAAATTAAAACGGTTAGTATAAGCCATGTCATGCTGAGTGAAGCCGGAGCATTTTTATAATATTTCTATCAAATATTTTTGTTATTAACATTATATTTGCCATTATTTTAAAAAATGCTTTATACAATAATCAAAGCACTGCACATTATCTTCATGGTAAGCTATTTTGCGGGAATTTTTTATCTCGTAAGGATTTTTGTTTACTACAAGGATACAGATGAGTTTGCAGAAGAGAAAAAGAAGATTCTTAGAGAACAATATACTTTCATGGCCAGAAGACTGTGGAACATCATTACTGTTCCGGCAGGGGTTATTATGGCTGTTTGCGGAATTGTCATGATCTTTCTGAATACCGGGCTGATGAAAATGCCGTGGTTCCATTTAAAACTGACTTTCCTGATCGGGCTTGCCATCTATCATTACTGGTGCTGGAAAAAAGTACTGAAACTGAAAGAACTGAACGGAGAAACTATCGAAACGCCTAATATCAAACTGAGACAGGCCAATGAAATTGCAACGTTCATCCTGTTCCTGGTGGTTTTTACAGTGATCCTGAAATCTTCAGTTATTGAGTACTGGTGGCAATTAATTGCAGGATTTTTCGTTCTTGTATTTCTGATCATGATGACCGTTAAACTCGTTAATAAGAATAAAAAAAACAAATAATTGTTTAAGCAGAATGAATACATTCTACTTTTTACATTTTACAAAAAAACTATGATTGCAATTTTAAAGAAGGAACTTTGGAGTTACTTTGGAAACTGGAGCGCATGGGTGATCATCGCTGCATTCAGTCTCATAACCGCTCTTTTCCTGTTTTTCTTCGAAAATGATTCTAATATTTTCGACATCGGGATGGCCTCCCTGCAAAGTTATTTCGTACTGGTTCCATGGCTGCTGATGTTTATTATTCCTGCACTTTCTATGAAAACCTTTGCTGAAGAACAGCAGACGGGAACGCTGAACTGGCTTTTTTCACAGCCTTTAAAAGTTTCAGACCTGGTTGCAGGAAAGTTTCTTTCAGTATGGATTGTTGGGGTTTTATGCCTTATTCCTTCACTGATTTATCTTTATACCGTATATGTTTTAGGGGTTCCGGCAGGGAATATTGACCTTGGAATGACCTTCGGAAGCTATATCGGATTAATCGTTTTAATTGCAGCTTTCTCAGGAGTAGGGATTTTAGCTTCTTCACTTTCTCAGAACCAGATCATGGCTTATCTGCTGGGCGTTTTTATGTGCTTTATCATGTATTTCGGAATAGAGCAGCTGGCAAGCTATAAGCTGTTGGGCGGTGCGGATTTTATTCTTCAGAATATTGGTTTTTATCAGCATTTTCTTGGCTTTACCAGAGGCCTTATAGATCTTAAAGATGTGGCTTATTTTATTCTGATCATCGGTGCTACGTTATTATTGTCCAACCATTTTATCACTAAAAAGAAGTAGCATTATGAAGAAGTTCAATATTAAATCTCCATTAGGAATTTTCTTGATTGCGGTGATCCCTTTGATTACTCTGCTTACGTATTCAGGGATCAGATTAGATTTAACCAAAGAAAAAAGATATACCCTTTCGGATCATACGGTAAAGGTACTTGAATCGGTGAAAAAACCGCTTACGGTAGATGTTTATCTTGAAGGTGATTTTCCGGCAAGCTTTAAACAGCTTCAGAGCGAAACCAGATTTATGCTGGAGGAGTTCAGGAAGATCAACCCGAAGATTGATTTCAGATTTATTGATCCTATTAAAACAAAGATGTCCCAGGATACGCTGATGGCGATGGGAATGCAGCCTTCTGTTCTTCCGGATGTTAAAGACGGAAAGATTTCCCAGATTACCCTTTTCCCCTATGCTGTTATAAAATATGATAAAAGGGGAGTTTCTATTCCGCTGGTTGTACAGCAGGTGGGAATAGATGCCGATCAGCAGCTGACAAGATCTATAGAAGGTCTGGAATACAGTCTTGTTTCCAATATCAAGAATATTGCCGCCAATAAAAGAAAGAAGGTAGGAATCCTGGTGAATCATGACGAGCTGGGACCTGAAGAGTTTCATAGCTTTATGCAGCTGGCACTGGAAAATTACGATGCAGGACCGGTGATCCCGAAAAACCAGACGGAACTTACCCAGGAAGATCTTCCTTTGCTGAAGCAGATGAGTGCTCTGGTCATTGCAAAACCAAGAAAAGCATTCACAGATAATGAAAAAGTAATCCTTGACCAGTTTATTATGAACGGCGGAAAAACGCTTTGGATGATTGATGCGGTAAACGCTGAAATGGATACGCTGACAAGATCTCAAAAGGTAATGCCTTTCCCTGTGGATATCAATATGACGGATTTCTTTTTCAATTACGGGATCAGGATCAATCTGGCTTTGGTAAAGGATGTAAAGAAATTTGCACTGCTGAAACTGGTAACCGGTGAAGTAGGAGGGAATCCACAGTATACAAGCCTGCCGTGGCCTTATTTTCCATTGGGAATTGCTGAAAATGACAATCCGATCACAAAAAATATCAACCCGGTAAAATTTGAGTTTCCAACTTCCATTGATACTTTGGGAGGGAGAAAAAATATTAAGACAAAAGTACTTTTTGAATCCAGCGAAAGAACCCTGCTGAAGCAGGTTCCCAACTATGTAGACCTGAAAGAGATTGCCAGTGTAGACAGTCTTGGACAAATGGAAAAACCAAGCACTCCGAAAATTTTTGCCGTTGCACTGGAAGGAAAGTTTAATTCTGCCTATGCATCAAGAATTGAAAGAAAAGGTTATCCCGGATTTAAAAGTCAGAGTCCTGAAAACAAAATGATCATCATTGCGGATGGAGACGTAGGAAGAAACAAAATGCACAAAGGGGAACCGCTTCCGATGGGAATTGACCGTCTCACCAATCAGGAGTTCGGAAACGAACAGTTTCTGAGAAATGCACTGGATTATCTTCTGGATGACAGCAATCTGATGGCTCTCCGAAACAGAAATATTGAAGAAAGGCTTCTGGACCGAAACCGCATTACGGAAGAAAAAACAAACTGGCAGTGGCTGAACTTATTACTACCTTTGGTCGTGATAGGCTTGTTGGGAGCGTTGTTCTTCTGGCTCAGGAAGAGGAAGTTTGGATAATAAAAAAAAGAGAAACCCGCAGGTTTCTCTTTTTATTTTTGATTGTGTCTCATCCTAAGATCATTTTACTTTTGCAATGTGACACTATGTAACACTAGCTAACTTCTAAAAACGGTCACTTCAAAACAAGCTTCTAAATATTAATATTATTTTTTAATGCTAATTCTTGTATTTTATAAACTTTAGCTTCTTCGTTAATGAATCCTTCTTTTATATCAGTTAATAACTCTTCCAATGTTACTTTATAAAGATTAGCTTCATTGTGAGATAAAAAATTTATTATCTCATTCAGAGCATTATTATACTCTTTCAATTCGTAATAGGCTAAATATTTTATTTGGGAAGCATATTCATTTTTATGATCTTTTTGTAACAATTTATCAGCTGTATCAATTGCCAAATAATATTCTTCTATATTATAAAAACAATTTGATAAAAATAATAATCTAAAATTTTCAGACTTTAAGGGAAGGTCTTCCAATTTATTTAAAATATTAATGGCTGATCCATATTGTTCATTATCCATTAAATCTTTGGCTTTCTGCAATTCTGTAATCATATTTTATGAATATATTCTATAATAGTCATTTGACTGGTAGTTGTGGATCCGGTTTATGTGTTGAATTCTTGAGTAGAAGTTAGCGAAACAGGGCGTAGTTTTATTGATTCTATCTTCTTATTTTAGATATTTTGATTATCCCTTTTTTATTTCCTGCTCCATTTATTTTAATTCTAATAGTATCCTTTAAATAGGACTAGTCACTGTCAGATTAAGTATTGACTAATTCACTTAAACCAACTGTATGACCCAGTTTATGGCTCGCTACTTCTCCAGAATCAGAACCTAATATAGACATAACTTGGATTCTATTTGATTGTGAGTTCCCAATATTATTTACTTTACCCATCGTAAATACACTACTTCTTCCTTCAATTTCATCTACAAAATCTATATAATAATCTTCTTTAGAAACAGATTTAACAAATTCAACATTATTTACTTTTGTACTAAGTGATACCCCTTCGCTGTCAATACCAGAGAAAGTTTTTTCTATTGTTTTAACGATCTCAGCTGTTCTGATTTTCACATCATCTTCAGTCATAATTTTACTATTATTTATCACTTTGAAATCAACATTATATTGCATACTCTCCCTTCCATCTGAATCCTTATAATGAATACCTGACCATTCCAAACCTTCCAGCTCTCTGCCATCAGTAACTCTATTTTCTGCAAAATTATAATGAGACTGATAAGCATATTTTTCACTTAAAGGGTCTACATTAAAGAACCTTCCTAGCTCAGGATACTGTTCCTCCACTTATAAGGAACTTCATCATATTCAAATTTTAAAAAATTAGCGCATTTACTTAATACGCTAATTTTATAAATATTATTAATTAAAGATATTATAATGTTTAAGATTACTTTCCGTGAGTGTATTTAACTACTTTCTTTGCCTTTACATTTACTTCTGCGTAGGCAACACCCCCTAATCTGTTTTTGGGCAAAGTTCCTTGAACAATCCAAACACTATCATTTTTCTTTTCTGCAATGAATGGCTTTTGCTCATTTACCGATTTGCCATAAATCTCAATCCATTTTTCTTCTGCTAGAGAAATTGCTACACTCGAGTCTGAGTTAATATCTTCATTCTTGCTTAATTTTCCGTTCTGACAACAAATAAGTAAAGTTGTAAGTATTATAAAAAAAAATTGTCTCATAATTAATTAATTTTTGGGGTTCCTGATCTATTTATTAATGGTGTTTGCTCTCTTTTTTTATCCTCTATTGATTTTAATCCTCCATCTAATTTGGATTTGGATTTGTCAGTTGAAGTATCTGAGTCCGGAAATATTTTAATAGGTTTAGGTTTATAATCACCAGTTGAAGGGTTTGGGTTTTCTACTGGCGGTTTTTTATTTTTTCTAGTTGGGTCATTAGGGTCGCTTGGTAATTTAGTATTAACTGTTTTTTCAGTATTTGAGCTTACATCATAATATTTTAGTGAGCCATTTGGTGTAGAAACAAAAATATCCAAATCATAATATTCTGCATATCCTTTATCACCCTGTAAACCAGAAAAATTATTATTATCATAATTAGCTTCATATCCTCCATGGGAGTGTATAATTCCTCCGGCTCTAGTACCTTTTGGTAATTTGTGATTAGGTGTAGCTCCAGCATTACCCCCTTTTACCGGTTTGTTATATGCATAATAAGTTTTTCCATCAGATTCTTTCACAGAATAAATAATTGCGGCATATTCTCTATATTGCTTAATTGATTTACCATTATATTGTTGTCCAAAGTTTATAGCAGCATTCTCTCTAGTATTAAATAAAACATGGGGCTCTAAACCTTCAAGCTCTCTCGCATCAACAACTCTGTTCCCACTAAATGCATAGGTAGACCATGTATTATAATCTTCCGCTAATGGATCTACATTAAAAAATCTTCCAAGCTCCGGTATGCTGTTTCTCCATTTATAAGAACTCCATCCTGTTTCTGTTTGCTTTTCCTGCCCCTGGAAACCATATGTATAACTTTGAAGCTGAGTGTTTGCCCCCTGAGAACCTACATACTCCATCCCAAATTGATAGTAGTTGGTTTCTCGGTCTACTATTGCTGTAATTTCAAGAACTCTTGTGCTGTTTTTTGCGAAATTTGTTTAAAAATAAGGGCATTGAAATCAATACCCTAATATTTATAACACTCTTTCAACTTTGAGAGTATAAGAAGTATAAACTTTTTGTCTCAAAAAAGATAGCAATTCCAAATTAGCGTATTAATATTAAGTAATACGCTAATTTTATAATATCATTTTTTAATTGAATCAAATTGTTCTGTAGAGATAATTTTCTTCTCAAGCATTTTATTCAGCCAGTTTTCAGCTTTTTGCTTCGAAGATTCATCCATTGATGAAATATTAATTGAAGAGTAATTACCAAAATCAATTTCAATATCATATTTTTCACAAAGAGCTTTAAAATAATCTAAGTATGCTTGCTCATTATTAAATTTTTCAGCCATTATTTCTGAATAGTACATAAGTGTATCTGTTCTTGATATTTTGTCAGAATCTTTTAAATGGTAAAAAAGCTCACTATATGCTAAGGTATCTCCTTTAATTTTTACAAGATTAGCAATACTATCATAATTTGAAATAGAACTCATCGTAATCACATCATCTTGATTAATTGGAGGTTCCACTGAATCTACTTTTTCTTTACATGAAATTATTAATAAAGAGAGTAATATTATTCCTAAATTTTTCATATTATAATTAATTAAATATTTTTTCTAAAAAACTTCTTTGATCCTTTCCTTGGGGTTTTGTATTTCCAGGTTGTTTATTTATTCTTTCCCCATTTTTAAAACTGTTCCAATATCCAAATTTTCGAGTTTGTAATGGTTTTTCCCCTTTGTTAACATCTCCATTATGATTTGCATTTTTAGTAATTTGAGGACCAATTTCTCTACCATCAGCTGTAAAACCATCTCTTTCGTCAGGAGCAACAATAGTAACACCTTCCATTTCTGGAGATTTTGAAATTTCTGAAGCGACAGGATCTACTACATTACCATTATCATCAAGTGTATATCTTCCTGTTCTACAAGAATGCAATACAAGTGTAAAACCATTTTTGCTTTCCGAATCTTTCCATAATTTGCTGGCTTCATTTAAAATGCTGTTCAGATTAGCTCCCGTTTTTACAGTACCTAAGTCAGCTTTTTTTTCTTCAGCAGATACATTCTCATTAAAAAAAGCTTTAGGTCCTCCATGTGCAAAAATATGAATAGTTTTAGTCGCTTGATTATCTTTATAAAGACCATTGTTTGCGGCTTTGATTATGCCTTCATTTTTCTTTGAATCTTTAACCAAAATCACTTCTAAACCTTCCAGCTCCCTACCATCAACAACCCTATTTTCAGAGAAATTATAATGTGACTGGTAAGAATATTTTTCACTTAACGGATCTACATTAAAGAACCTTCCCAGCTCCGGTATGCTGTTTCTCCATTTAAAAGAACTCCATCCTGTTTCTGTTTGCTTTTCCTGCCCCTGGAAACCATATGTATAACTTGGCAGTTGAGTATTAGCCCCCTGAAAACCTACATACTCCATCCCAAAAGGATAATAATCGTTGCTATCCACAATTTCAAGAGCGCCTGCGCTGGTTCTTCCAAAGCTTACCCTTGCATTTCCTAAATAATTTTTTATTGTAAACCACCGCAACTGCGGTGGTTTATTTTATCTACGCAAAGTCACAGACTTTGCGTAGCGGGCGGGGGTACCAAAGCCACTCGTTTGAGTGGCTTTGGTATTAGAAAACTATCCAATAGTTTCCTGAACATAATCATCAGATTTATAAAATTCACTTAGCTTTTGTCCACAAAATGGACAATGATTTATAACCATTTTTTTAATACTAAAATCAGTAATCAATCCACTGTAACCATCAGTAACAAAGTAAGCCTTATCAAAAATATCTTCTATTTTTTTATTATATAATTCAGCTTCTTTCTCAAGAAATTTTTCACTATATTTTACTATTCGAAAGTTTAACCCCATTGTTTTCTCACCATTGTAGCGAAATTCAAACTTTTCACAACAAAATTTTTTATTATTCATAATTTTAAGTTTTAAGGATTATGTGGCATTGCTTTTTCATTAACTGCTTTTACTAGATCTTTTCCTTTAAATAAATATTCAGTAGATATGGTATTAGAGCCTGTATGTATACCTGTTTTATATTCCAACTCACCAGTCTTTTCCAACATATACAGCCCTGAATTACTTAAATCATACTGCATAACCTGCCCCCCATTTTTAGTATAAGTCCCAGCTACTGCTGCATCATCAGTAAGGAATAAAGCACTGCTTCCAGCTTCAGAACCAGTTGTTCCTCTAAATAAAGTTTTTGAAGGGTCAAATTCACTAGTAGAAGTTAACATTTTGCCATAATTTACACCTTCAGAAGCTCCTGCGGCAGCTTTAGCTGCCGTTCCCTCTGCTTTTGATGCCATATTCCTCACAAGACTTCCAGCTCCTTCCATTGCTACAGCCATTCCTCCTTCTATCACCGCTGTTCCAAGTGCTTTTCCTGCAATCTTACCAGCAACTGTTGCATCTCCTTTTTTACACTTGCTCCAGCAATTGCTGGAAATGCGGCTACTGATGCCATCAGATTAGTAGATTTTGAAATACCTGATTTTAAAGCTCCACCTGGATTACTTGCTAAAGATTTGGCTGATTCTATAGGATGAGTTATCACTTGTTTAACGCCTTGATAAGTTCCTGCTGCAACACTTTTTGCACCTTGATACATTCCAGAATAATAAGTTTTAGCAAGATTCCATATTCCACAACATCCCTGTGCTTCTCTACCGTCGGGATCAACAAACATAATTGGATTATCATAGGCATATGTATAAGGATTCCATCTTCTGGAAGTTTCCGCCAGCGGATCTACTACTCCCCATCTTCCAATATCCGGCATATAAATTCTCGCCCCGTAATCATACATCCCCGTCTCTTAAAGCTCCTTACCATTATATTTATATGCCTTATACGAACCCGCCCCAAAATAAGCATTTCCAGATTTCAAATGATTCATCCCAAAAGGATAATAATCGTTGCTGTCTACAATTTCAAGAGCGCCTGCGCTGGTTCTTCCAAAGCTTACCCTTACATCCTAAATAATTTTTTATTGTAAACCACCGCAATTGCAGTGGCTTATTTTATCTGCTCAAAGTCACAGACTTTGCGCAGCGGGGAGGGTTTATTGTTATCTACTCAAAGTTATAAACTTTGCGTAGCGGGGGAATAATTTATTATTTCTTTCTAAGTTTTTTTATGTATTCAAACAAATCCTTTGAGGTTTCATAATATTGTCCATTGATTAAAATTGAAGCTTGGTCACCACAAAAGTTAAATCTTTTTTTATTAAAACAAATTTCTCCTTTGTATCGAATATTTGTATACGGCTTATTATCGTTTTTTTTTAAAACACTTGTAAGTAAATAAATTTCTTTACTTTGCTTATCATTTAATTTTACTTTCTTTATTGTTTCTGGAAAAGCATCAAGTAAGTTTGAACAACTTATTGAATATGGTGTTGTTGCATCAATTAGGGCAATGTAAATATTACTTTTTTGTGCTCTTACAATACAAAATATTAAATTAAATAATATTAATAAAATTTTATTTTTTTTAATTACCATCTTTTTTCTTTTTAGGCATCGTGATAATAACTTCGTCAATCTTTGGAAATGTACTTGTACTAGGAGAAACTTTTTCATTTACATTAGATGCCTTATATGGGTGTCCTCCGTGGTCATCTCTTGTTGTTTCTCCTTCCTCAATTAAACCTAATTTTTTTGCCGTATCTTGTTCAGATCCTTTAATTACTCTTTCTTCTTCCTTATTTGAATAAGGATTATCTTTATCAGCTTGCGAGTTTGCTGAATGCTGGCTCGGATTTTTTAAGGCGTTTAACATATGGTCTCCCTCATGATTTAATACAAGTGTTGGAGTTAGTGAAACCCCTTTGTTAGTTTCGATCCCTTGCTTATCATTCCACCGTATTTCTTTTTCAGTATATGAAGCAGAACTTGATCCAGATGTTTGGGATATTACTATTTTATCCTTATGGCTCTCCAAGCTATTTATAATGCCATCAGCATCATTTTTTTTAAGTGTAGCAACAGTTTTATAAAAATTTTTTATAAAAGTATTATTTGCCTTATATGTACTACCAGTCTTATAATCATAGGTCATAACTTTCCCTTTACTATTTTTATAATGTATAATTATATCTCTACCATCAGGATCAACAAATAAAATTGGGTTATCCATGGCATAATTATAAGGTGACCACCTTCTATATTTCTCCGCCAGCGGATCAACAACACCCCATCGTCCAATATCCTGCATATAAAATCTCGCCCCATAATCATACATTCCCGTTTCTTGAAGCTCCTTTCCGTTGTACTTATATGCCTTATATGAACCCGCCCCAAAATAAGCATTTCCAGTTTTCAAATGATTCATTCCAAAAGGATAATAATCGTTGCTGTCTACAATTTCAAGAGCACCTGCGCTGGTTCTTCCAAAGCTTACCCTTGCATCATAAATAATTTTTTATTGTAAACCACCGCAATTGCAGTGGTTTATTTTATCTGTTCAAAGTCATAGACTTTGCGTAGCGGGATATTATTCAGTTATTTTTTTTAGATAAGAGTCTCTAGGTTTAAATCCTGTAAATATTGCGGTTGTATCTACCTTTATATTAAATCCACCAATATTAGGTTTTATTTTTATAGAATTCTCATAAATTCTAGGTTTTCCGTAAAAAAGTAAAGTAATTTCATTATCGGAAAGATTAACGTCTTTCAAATTTGTAGAATTTACAAGGGTATCGGCCTTATCCTTTACTGGGTCATAAAGCAATACATAATCGGCGGTTGTATTTCCAATCAGTGAAAAATAAAACCATTCAATTGTTTTACCATTCGCTGGGATTTCTTTTAAATAAAGACGGTCTTTTTTACCCTCGTCCTTGCCTTTGCATCCTGCAATGATAGTGAGAACACAAAATAAAATTAAATACTTTTTCATTTTTTATAAAATTGCCTAAAGTAACCAAAATAAATGTAGCTTCCTGAATAGGAGTGCTCCCCATAATATGGGTGTCCTGCATTGTATCCATTACCTCCGTTTTGAGATTGATTGTATTTTCCAACCTGTCCCATTACGGTATTATACCAAAAATTCTTTCCTACAATCGGAGGTTTTGCAAGTTTCATATTTGCTCCAAATCCCATATTTCCCATTGCTCTTAGTGTAGTTATAATTGGTTTCCCTCTTGCATTTTTTCCGTTACCGATTGCTGTATATGGAGACAGACCCAGACTTGCTTTCACATCCAAAATTGCTCCATTTGCAGATAATTCTTTCAAAACTTCAAGCCAACCATATGGAGTTCCCGGCATATCTCCATTTATGGTATTCATATAATATTGCTTAATCCATTCCAAAAGAGCCGAAGCGTCCATGTCTTCCAATTCCGCACTTCTTCCGCTTTTGCCTTTTGCTGTTCCGGAAACCGTAAGATTATTTAGATTAAATGTAACTCCGGATATATTTTTATCAAAACCTAATGTTCCTGTTTTATCATTAGTCGTACAGAAGTCACAAGGACGCATTGTCTCTCCTATAACCTCGCCTGTTCTCTTTTTATCTTTTGCATTATTAACAACATATATATTGGTGTCCCCATCGTCATATGCTCCTACAACAGTATAGGAACCATTTGGATTTCTAGTAACATCTGTGCTTGCAATATGATTATTAGATCGTTCTCCAATCATCCCTGTTGGATCGTTAAAATATATAGGATTATTGTTCGCATAATTATACGGTTGAAAAGTTGCATCACTTAACGGATCGTGACCCCCCCCAACGTCCAATATCCGGCATATACATCCTTGCGCCATAATCATACATTCCTGTCTCCTGAAGTTCCTTACCGTTGTACTTGTAATTTTTAAAACTTCCCTGCCCGAAATAACTGTTGCCAGATTTCAAATGATTCATTCATAATAATTGTTGCTGTCTACAATCTCAAAAGCACCTGCATTGGTTCTTCCAAAGCTTACCCTTACATTTGCTAAATGGACTTTTGAATTGTAACCCACCGCAATGCATTATCTGCCACACGATGCAATCGTGGGGGAATAGTGGTTATTTTTATCTACTCAAAGTCACAGACTTTGTGTTTGTTATAAACATCCTTTCTTTTTAAGGAGTTCTTTTATTTCTTGATATTCTTTCGCAGAATGATCCGCTTCATCATTGATCCAGTCTTTCATGTAAACATCTGTTAAATTATCTCCGCCGCCTTTTTTATATAAAAGCTTACTGCAATCAGCTCCTTGCTGTAAAAGATATAGAATAACATTATAATTTCCTAAAGCTGCTGATAGTACATTTCCTCCATCCACACTAACATAATTTACTTTTGCTCCTTTTTCTATTAATAATTTTACAATTGGTAAATGACCTCTTACCGAAGCTATGAACAAAGGAGTTCTATACATTTTTTGTTCATTTTTCCCACTATTACATTCTACATAGTTAACATCTGCTTTATGCTCTATTAATTCTTTTACATATTTAAATCTATCATCAAAGCTTTCACAAGCTGTAATTAATGGTGTACTACATTGCATAGAGTCAGAAATATTAGGATTTGCCCCTAGCTTCAACAACTCTTTAAAGCCTATATAATTATCATTATAAACGCTAAGATTTAAAATAGTATTTCCATATTTGCTTTCCTGATAATTAATTATTTGAGGATTTTTTTTCACTTCTTCATCTATTTTATCTACATCATCGTCCCAAACCGCTTTCGCTAAATTCCAAGCAGGAGTATCTTGAAACAACCTGTAATCTGCTCCTAGAAGCTTATTCTTATCCACTTTTTTATCCTTATCGATTTTATTACAGGATACGATTATTAATAATAAAGTATATGATATTATTTTTTTCATTTTATTTTCTTTTGAAATAACGAGTATCAACACCGAATTCTTTTAATATATTATCTATACTGTGCCCATTATATGCCGAACTTGTCGATGTTGCTTTTATATAATGTCTTTTTCCGTTTACATCAGGCATTAACTCACTATTGTTTTGTAATTTATTAAGAGGATCTGTAGTCATTATATAAGCATTGATTAACCCTTCCGTTCTAAGAGCTGCTGTTGCGCCACCAAACCAACCTTTCATGTCAGAATTATCTCTACCATTTAAATATTTAGTTCTAAGTCCAACTCCTGCTGCATTGAAAGTTATTGCTTCTCTTCTGGTAAGATTAGAATTAAGTGCTGCAAGACCACCTCCTAATGAATGTCCTGTGTAGGTTAGTTCGGTGTCACCTAATTGGCTAGAAATTTCTGTAGCATTTTTTGCTGATAATGAATATTGAGCTGATTCTCCTAAAGGCTGTGCTGCATCTGCAAGACCATCTTTAGCCATATCTTCAGTTCCAGCGGTTGCATAAGTATATTCTGTAACTTGTCCGTCTACCACTCTTTCGTAAACCTGTGATTTGAAACCAGACTTCTGATCTTCTAATCGAACCTTATCTCCGAAATCTCTTTGAGAAACTCTCCAACCGCCAGATAGAATACCGTTTTTTTTGTCACCATATACGTGCGCTGACATTTCTGCAGCTTCTTTTGGTGTGGGTCTCATTGCTTGTCTTCCGTCAGGATCGATAAACATAATTGGATTATCAAACGCATAGTTATAGGGGCTATGTCTTGTCATTTTCTCCGCCAGCGGATCTACTACTCCCCATCTTCCAATATCCGGCATATACATTCTCGCCCCGTAATCATACATCCCCGTCTCTTGAAGCTCCTTACCATTATATTTATATGCCTTATACGAACCCGCCCCAAAATAAGCATTTCCAGATTTCAAATGATTCATTCCAAAAGGATAATAATCGTTGCTATCCACAATTTCAAGAGCACCTGGGCTGGTTCTTCCAAAGCTTACCCTTGCATTTCCCAAGTGGTCTTTGTAACTGTAAATATACTGATCTTTTGTATAATCATAAAATCCTTCTGCGGTAGGGAAAAACTGTAAATCCTGAGTTTTAAGAGAAATGGTAGCGGTGTTTTCAGGCTGAACAGAGTAGGCTTCCATTTCCATTGCCCTTTCTGGTGGAGCCATAGGGAAGATATCCCCTGGGTTTCCGCCTCCGCCTGAACTTACGGTTTCCTTATGATGGTACTGGAAGCCGTCGAAAGCTCTTTGCCATTATACCTATAATTTAAGCCGCCAATTGGCAACTTTATTATTTTAGTGATTTAAGAGCACTACCAACATTCATAATGGTCTTTCCATTTCTTGCTATCAATTATTTTAGTTTTATCAAACTTAAAATAATATTTGGTTATTGACCCACAGTATTTTGGACTCCCTACAAAAAAAGGTACAACATCCACTCTTAATTGGTTATCTTGAATTTCAGAAAATATCGCAGCATTTAAAGGTCCATTTGGAATATCCCTATACTGCACAATATTTCCCCACACAGTATTAAAATTTGTATTTAGATTCCAATTACTATTTAAATATTTATAAGACAGTTCTCCAAGATCTTTATCTTCTCTTAACGGCTTTATTCTTACTTTTTCTGATAGAATATCTATATAAATATTACTATAATCTTCCTTATTTAAAGGATTAGGATATACTGAACTATAAATGTAAACGCCTGAAATATCCTTACCAAACTCATCTATTGAGTTTTTTTTATTAAGGAAATCCTTTTGAATTATTGTATAAGCTTCATTATATCTAATTTTTGATACAGACTGGCAATTGATAAAGGTAGAAATTAGCATGCAATAAATAATCATTTGATATGTTTTCATTTGGTTCTCTTTATTTTCGAGGGGTTTTAATATATAAGTCTTTTTTAGAGTCAACCTTGGAAGGTCCTTTTTTGTATGCTTCACTACTAAATGGACTAAAATTTATTCCTCCTACATCCAATGGGGAATAAGATTTTCTTTGTCCGAATGGTAATTTAAAGCTTCCTGTTGCATCTAATTCGGTTCTGATCGTATTTATAACTTTTTCATTTGGGCCGGGGATGCCATAAATTACGCTTTGATCTTCAAGATCATTATACATATGGCTTACCTCATGAAGAGTAGTAATTCCATATCCCATAGTCATAGGATTTAAAGCCTTGCTAGCTCCTGCTATAAAACTATCTATTTGATCTGTATTGATATTCAAATCATATACATGTGTATAGCCAGCTACTCCATCAATAGTTTCTCCTCTACCTTGAATTTCTTTTATCGAAGAACCTCTTGTATTATCAGAATTCACTTCATAATCTGTTCTGTGATTGTCAATAGCTCCTTTTAACATACCACGAGCAGTTTCACTTCCGCCCATATTTTCTGTCTCCTTATAAGAAAGCTTCCCATCACTTCCAACCGATAAAGCTAAACCAGTTTCTTTCTCTAAATCACTTACAATTTTATTTTGTGTCTCTGCTGAAATACCTTTGCCGAATGTTATATCCTTATTTTGCATTCCATCGGGATCAATAAACCTAATTGGATTATTGTAAGCATATGCATAGGCAGACCAACGGCGAGAAGTTTCCGCCAGCATATCTACTACACCCCATCTACCAATATCAGGCATATAAAATCTTGCACCATAATCATACATTCCAGTTTCCTGCAATTCCTTACCATTATATTTGTATGTTTTATATGAACCCGCCCCAAAATAAGCATTTCCAGTTTTCAAATGATTCATCCCAAAAGGATAATAATCGTTGCTATCCACAATTTCAAGAGCACCTGCGCTGGTTCTTCCAAAGCTTACTCTTGCATTTCCCAAGTGGTCTTTGTAACTGTAAATATACTGATCTTTTGTGTAATCATAAAATCCTTCTGCGGTAGGAAAAAACTGTAAATCCTGAGTTTTAAGAGAAATGGTAGCGGTGTTTTCAGGCTGAACAGAGTAGGCTTCCATTTCCATGGCCCTTTCTGGTGGAGCCATAGGGAATATCTCACCTGGGTTTCCGCCTCCGCCCGAACTTACGCTTTCCTTATGAAGGTACTGGAAACCATCGAGATAATCTGTTTTCTCCGTAGTGGTAGTAGAGGTCTGAGGTCCTGAAACCGTACCTACGGTAGTTTTCTTCACCTTCGTTCCATCTGCACTATAGATGTAGTCTGTAGTGTAAGCCCCTCCATTGGACATTTCAATTATTTGGGGAAGATTTAGATGGTTATACTGTATCCCCATAATACCCTTTCCAGGCATATTGGTCATATTTCCGTTGGCATCATAGTTTATGGCAGAAGAAAATGAACTTGTGGCTTCATAACCGCTCGGGTTTCCTGATGCGTCATCCAGCTGGGTAAGCCTGTTGCCCTGGTAAGTATATTGCAGATTGTCTATCACCGTTGCTGTGGTATTTCCTCCTATTACAGATGTTCTGTAAAGATTGGTAATGTTTCCGTTGAGATCATACGCCAAAGATTCTGTATTTTCTTTGCTGTAAGGATTGTTCGGATTTTGGTAATATCCCGCCGTAAGCCTGTTGAGATTATCATAGGCATAGCCATATCTTTTAGGGGTAGAAGATGGATTAACGCCTAATGTTTCCACTGCCCGCCAATCTACTTCGGCAATATTTCCGTTGTATCTGGCTTTTACATTCTTTCCTCCAAACTGTGCAGGATCTGGATTTTCTATTCCTTCTTTTTGGGTGTATTTGATCTTGTAAGAGAATAATTTTCCTCCTAAGTTGGGAATAGCCATCTGATCTTTGTTAATGTGTGTCATCCATCCTCTGATATTGTAATCGTAATCAATACTTTGAAGATTGTTTCCGACTTTCTTGTTTTTTAGCTGAGAAAGTTCGTTGTATTCATTCTGAACCAATAATTCTTCTGGCTGGCTGTCAACCTGATGGTAATGCTGTAAAAGCCTGTTCTGATTATCATACACAAAACGTTCTTTTACCATAACTCCGTTTTCATTAGGTCGTCTTAAATGGGTCGTATAGGTTTTTTGTGGAACCCCTGCAAAATCAAGTTTGGATTCTGTTTTGGTATAACCTCCCAGATAATTAATGGAATGACTTCCAATAGCTCTTCCTTTGGTGTCGTAATAGGTGTAGTTTTTGGTCCAGTTATCATCTTCAATGTTTTTGACAAGGCTCATCACAGGAAGTCCTTTGGTACTTCTTCCATCAGCTGTTGGGGTTGGAGTCAATACCGGTTCTCCCTGAATGGTTGAGGGGAAAGGGGGATTGAAGCTGTAGGAAGGGTAAGTGTCGTAATAGTTAATGCTTAATAATTTGAAATTCATTGTAGGATAAGCTGAGCCGTTGGTGTAATAGACATCCATTCCATTATTATTCCAACTGGCCGTACTTCTGATTTCATTATTTGAGCCATGTCCTTCTATTGCATTTACCTGTTGGATTCTTCCAGGAGGACTTTCTAAAATACCTGTATAAATAGGCCTTGAAAACTGATCATACTTGGTAAAGAGCCACTGTCCTTTTGCTTCCAAATTAGAATCTCTTGTTAAAATCAGTCTATCCTGTTTATCATACACCATATATTCCCAGCCTTTGCCTGGAAGTTTCTTTTCTACCAGTCTTCCTCTGCCATCATAACGGTATTCGTAAGCAAGGGCTTGCTGGTCATCCCATCCCCAGGTCTGTTTTTTAGCCAGCAAAGGTGGAATTACCCATGCCAACTGATTGTATTCATTGTATACATAATAGGTGTCTGCATTTTCTGAAGCACTTATAATTTTTCGCACGACCAGTGTCTGCCCCTGTCCATTTTTGAATTCTATCGTCTTGTTACCATCTTCGTCAGTTACCGTGTTTTTATACAATTGACCTCCGCCATAAGTCCCCCCCATAATTAATGGTAGACTTGGTGGCATTGTTTATCCAGCTGGTTGTGGTTGTATATTTTATGACTTCGCCATCCACATTGGCATTATATCCAAACTCTACAGGTTTATTGTCCCATGCGTTTCCGACCTGTTTCTGTCCTAAAATACGATCTAATGGAGAGTTTTCCAATTGTTTCTCCGAATAGATTTTTTCTGATCCATATGTATTAGGTACATTCGCCAATGGATTGGGAACTATTGCTCCATTTAGGGTTTGTGATTGCGGAACAGGAAGATAATCTTTGACCTGTCTTCCAAAACCATCATATTCGATATGGGTAACCACATCTTTTCCCAAAGGGGATGCTTTTACATTGACCACCTGCTTTGGTCTTCCCAAGCCGTCGAAATACTGAACGGTTTCTGAGGTTTTTGGGCTTGAAAGGGCAGGGTCTGAAAGATATGTTTTTGAATAGACATAATTTTCTGTCGGTGAAAGCTGCGCATGAGCTAACCCCGCTATAAATAATGCACTGATCGGTATTAATATTTTTTTCATCGTGTGTTAGTTTTTGTAGTTGTATTTGTATTCTTTCAATACTTTTCCATTGGTGTCAATCACCTTTTCAAGTCGGTTGGCAGTATCATATTTGTAAAGCTCCCTGATTCCTGAAGGTGGGGTGATGCTTGTAATTCCAATTAACGGATCGTAAGTATACGTGGTAATGTAAAACCTACTGTTAATTATACGGAAATTGTCCAATGCAGAGATTAAAACATTTTGTGTATTTATGTCAATATCTTCATTAGATTTAGTAATAATATCTGCTACTCCCAAGGTTAATGCTTGATCATAAGTGATTCCCTCTATTTTAGCAATAGGCTTCGTTTGGTTGTACCCCCAAATAATGGCTACAGGAATATCTTCTTTAGTTGTGTATTGCTGAAGATTTCCTTTTGAATCATATTTATCATAGGTAGCTTCCGTAGAAACAATGTTTAACAAATCTGTTGAATTAACTTTATAAGGTAATGGCAAACCAGATGTCTTAGTATCTGCTTCTGACTGGTTTAAAGGATAAAGAGTCTCAGTTTTTGACAGTGTTTTTATGCTGTTTCCAATAGTCTGACTTGCAGTTGTTTCCAGAGGAATTCCAACCATATTTCGACCTATCATCAGCTGGTTTCCTTTTTCATGGGCATAGCTGTAAGTCGTTTCACCGATTCTTCCATCCGGGAAAGTGGTTTTCTGGCGATTGAGCTGATAATGTGTAGGATTGTTATAAAAATATTCTATTTCAGTCTTTACGGGAATACCGTCTAAATAGTCTGTGGTTTTCTGGGATTTTAGATAATGCCAGTAAGAACTATTCCTATACTCATTAATACTAAGGTTCCCCAAATCAGAAAGATTGACAGTCGTTCCTTCAGTTAATCCGGTACATTTATTATTAGGTTTACTCACATCAGATGCTGTACAGATATAGGAATGTTGAGGAGTTCCGCACGCATAATCAAATAATTTTTTACCCGTAAAATTCTTAAACTCAAAAATAACCGAATCGTTTTTTTCATAGATGTTTTCTTTTTCCTGAATAATATCTAAAACTGATGAACCGGAGTTCTTTCTTAGTATTAAAGACTTCCGCTCTGTACCATTATCCCAGCCTTTATTGGTCCACGGCCCACTATTTATTCCTCCTGGGCCCCATAAATTGGAGGCAGGTTCATCTCGGTGAACCGTAAATTCTTTCATTTCACCACCATTTTCAAAATTGTCTCCTCCTTCACTGATGGTAACAAACGGGTAAAGACAAGTCATGGTTCCCGTATCGTACAGGGGCATAAGACTGCTTGATGACAAAACAATATCCGAGTTTTCAACTACGCTGGCACAACTCCCTGGATTTCCTGAACCTGGTGCTCCGTAGCAGGCTGTTTCCCATTTAACCATGTCAGTATAATAAGTCTTGTTACCCTTAAGTCCGGAAGAATGGGTAATATTGTCTTTGTGCGCATAATGATACCTTTTGTAAATAGGAACACTTGAAACAAGGTCAATATTTTTTGTAGATTTTACTCTTACTCCTCCGGTATCCAGATTGGTAAAAAAGGTTTGTGGAGCAGTAGGATAATAGGAAAAATTAGCTCTCATGTTACTACACATAAAATCTGCATGTACTGATACTGTATAGGTACTCCCTGCTGTCGCATCAATAATAATCTGATGGGTATTGTTATCTCGTGTAAGTGGATATGGAGTTCCCTGATTGACCTGTATTACCCCCGAATAATGTCCTGAGCTTACAAAACTGCTGCATGCTGCTATCGAGTTTCCACTTAAGGTTGCAATAATGATAATTTTTTGATCGATAGGAGAGGTAAAAGTAAATTCGGCAGTACTTTCATCTGTTAAATTATCTGTTTTTGTCTGGAGTAATTTGGTGAAAAGATCAGGATAGATAGTTTTTTCTCCCCAATAGGTATTCCCTTCATATTCTAATTCAGTATAACCTTTGGAAGGATAAGTCACTTTCTTCAGCATCCCGAGTTTTGAATATAGAGGATTGGGATCTTTATCTGCTCCTCCATAGTTAAGTTTTGACAGTCCGTAATCAGGAATATTCTTAGGAATGAGTGCACTATTATTTGTCTGGTTATAATACCCCCAGTGATCCTGAGCCTTTGAAAGCCTTTCAGGAAAGTTTTCCGGAGTATTATACTCAAAGCTGTATTTTTTCTGGGGATCTTTGAATATGATTCCAGTAAGGAAATTTCTTTTATTAACAGTATTGAGATAATTAAGCGAAGTGCTTTCAATAATGCTACTGTTTTTGTCAAGAAGCCTGATTGCTTTTATTTTTGTGTTTCCGTCCACATCAAGAGCAGAGCTATTGGCTTCATATTCAAATGTAACAGATCCGTCTGCTGAATTATTACTGCTGATGGAAATAATTCTTTTTCCGGAAACCTGCATGGTATTGCTGATTATCGAAGCTGCAGAAGGGCTCAATGAATAGCCTGATCCCTGACAGCTGGCCTGCGTTCCCGGGTAACCTACAGACATCCTTAAAGTTTGTGACTCAGAGGAAGTATATTCAGCAAGAGTACTGGCTTCATAATTGAAATAAATTTCATCACCATTAGGATGTACAATCTTTGTAAGATACCATGCGGTAATGGCACCGGAAGGTGTAGAATGCCCGCTCCCTGTGATGCTATAAACGGTACTCTCTTTTTCAGTAAAATAATATTTTTCTCCATTGGCAACAGTTAGCAAAAAGTCTTGTCCATCACCGTTTGTGTTTCCAGTTCTTTCAATTTTAACAGCCTGCTGGTCTACAATATGAGGCTGATTATTCTGATCGTAGAAAAACTTGCCTGAATAGCCATTAAAGTTAAAGGAATACAGGTCTGTTTCTGTATCCAGCGCATCAGAGCCGTTTCCTATAGCAAATAAAAATTGATTAGTTACAGGGTTAGTGTAAGCTCCGCTAACCGTTTCAGGGGTGGTAATATGGATTGATGATTCATCTGCCCGATCTCTTACCATTCTTGTAATGACTCCTCCGAAATTTAAATTCCATCCTAAGCCAACATTGGAAGAGACTTCGTCCACTTTAATACCATTGGAACCATAAAACATATTGAGTGGTAAGGAAATATTATTTGTTTTATAGGTAAACAGTGGGACTGATATATTAGGAGTACCCGTAAATAATCCAACCGGAACATTTCCATAATTTCCAAGTGCATATGCTGTAGGAGAAGGTGGGATTATATTAGGCAAGGTTGCATTGATAGTGGACTGTTGTGCCCGCATAAATCCTATGCACAGCAAAGCAGCGGAAATTAATATTTTTCTCATTCGATTTTTGTTTTATTTCTTAATTAGTTTTGCACTAGCCGTTTTATTTGTATCAGTCTTAATGGTCACCAGATAAACCCCCTGAATTAAATTCTGGGTATTAATCTTCGTCACCTTATTCTTAGTCTTCAAACTCTGAAGCTGTCTTCCGCCCATATCATACAGTATTATATCAGCTTCTTTAAAAGCTTGTCCTGAGCCTGTCGAAGGGTCAAAACCGATTTCCACATAAGCATAGTCTGAAACAGGATTCGGATAGATTTTAATGTCTTGCTTCTCGATTAACTGATCAAGCTGTTTGTCTCCCAGCTTTACAATCTTCCAGTTTTCTTTTCCCAGTTCTTCGGCGCTGGTTCCTGCCAGAATAATAGAACCGTCACGGTTGAGCTTGATATCTGAAAGCCTTTCCTCTCTTTTTCTAGATTCTCCTTTGACATGTTTTCTCCACTGTTCATTTCCATCCTGGTTCAAATAAAGCATCCAGAACGTTTCATCATCAGTCTCAATCCTTCCTTCTGCCTGCGTATAGCCTCCTAACAAAATTCCTTTGGAAGATTGAGCATCTGCCGCCTGAAGAACGCTTGTTCCCATCAGAATATCCCTGTTTCCAAAATTATAAGACTTCTGCCAGATTTCTTCACCTCTTTCGTTTAAAGAAATCAACCATAAATCTGTCCCTTCTTCTATGCCTGCTGTTTTATTTCCTGATCTTTCGGATCTGGATTCTCCGCCTATTAAATAACCTGAAGATGTCAATGCTAAGGTTCTTAAATGGTCATCTGCTTTGCCACCAAAATTCTTTTCCCATTCTATTTTTCCGGCTTTGTCAAGCTTGATAATCCAGTAATCTCCTTCTCCAAAGTTTTCTGTTTTCTTTGAGCCGCCCAGGTTACTTCTGGAATAGATTCCTAACAAAGCTCCACCATCTTTGGTAGGAATCATTTTTTCTACTTCATCTAAACCTTTTCCTCCTAAAATAGACTGAGAGATTTCTTTTCCATCCTTATCGAGTTTTACAATCAAAACATCTTTTGAACCGTAACCTTTAGCTGAATTCTGAACGTTACCAGCTACAAAGAATCCAAGATCTGTTGTCTGGATAACTGATCTTGCTTCTTCATCGGAAGAAGTTCCTAAAGTTTTCTGCCAGAGTTCATCTCCAAATTCATTAAGCCTGATCAGCCAAATATCAGACCCACCTTTGGAGTCGTCTTTTTTATCAAGTCCTTTCGAAGAATAACTTGTCCCGGCCAAAAGAAAACCTCCTTCCTGAGTGGCGATGGAAGCGGAAAGATAATCATGGTTATTTCCCGAGAAATATTTCTCCCAGACCTCTTCGCCTTGTTGGTTAAGCTTGACTAAATGGAAATCGTAGCCGTTGTTTTGTTTCCCAGCTGTACCCTGAGGCTCCCGAAGGGTACTGGATTGGATACTGCTTCCTGTAATCAGATACTGCTGATCTATTGTTGTGGTCACCTGGCTTAAGAAATCCTGTGTAGAGGATTTGATGTCTTTCTGCCATACTACTTCCTGGGCAGAAAGCCCAAGAACTGTGCATAGAATACATGCACCAGAGTAGAATTTCTTCATCTGCTTGTGTATTTAGTTTTATAATTTAGAATGTAAAATTAACTTTTTTTAACACGTGTGCAAGTCTCATTACTGAGATTTAATACAGGTCATATCACCTGCGGGTGTTTTGTTATATTCTTTTAAGGTAAAGGTACTTATGGAGAGCGACAGAACATGACGTATAATAACTAAAATTAAAAAAGAGAAACCCGCAGGTTTCTCTTTTTATTTATAATCTTCTAATTAAATATTATTTATCCTTCCAGGGCCGGAACAATATGTTCCCACTTCAGCTGTTTCGCATAGTCCAGAGCGGTTTTTCCGTTGTTAGATTTTACATTTTTATCTGCTCCTGCTCCCAGAATAACGTTTACAGACGTAAGATTTCCGGCAATAGTTTCTTTATGCAGAAGCGTAAGCCCGTTTTCATCTTTGTTGGTAAGTTCGTCAGGATATTCCTGAAGGAACTTTAGGAATTCACCTTCCATATTTCTGCTCATCGGATGTTCGATAAGGTTTTCTGGCTTTTCATCCTGTTCGTTTACCAGCTGTATATCATTAAAGTCACCGAAATCAAGCTGCCATGCGTCGTCGTGCTCTTTTCTTTCATCTTCCGGCATATCGGCACGCATTTTATGAATGGTAAATCCTCCGTAAGTTTTTGGTAAAGGATTGGCGGATGAAGAAAACAGTTTGGAAAGTCCTTTTGGCTGCTTAACAGCAGGAGTGATGGCAAAAAGCCAGTCGCTGATCTCATTCAGTGGGATCTCAAAATAATCTCCTGCCTGGATGTTGGTAAGGTTGTTGGGATTGTTAATCAGGAATCCGCTTACAGTATCACCGTCAAAATCAACCTCATTGATCCACATGTGCTCTACTGTAATTTCTCCTGTTTCAGGATCTTCCTCGCTGAAGGCCGCTTTTACGAAGGCGAGGTCAAGACCGGGGATAATTCTTCTGTTTTCCCAGGACTGTTCCCGCCAGAAATACTTAAAGGTTTCTCTTGCTTTTTCATAGGCTTCGATCATTTTAGGGTCTTTCCCATCGGTAAATATAAACGAATTCTCTTCCATTGTGATTGGTGATTGTTATTTAATACTAGTATGATGTAGGATTTAAAAATGTTGCACAACACTTTTAAACCTTACATTTTTTATTTTAGATTAAAGATCTAAAATGTTTGTTTTTTTTGTAAATAGAAGTTCCTTATTGCTCCTGGTCTACAGTTTCAGGAAGCAGTCGGGCGGTCTTATAATAACTTATGTCAGTTGGAATTTTACTCTGCAGATCCTTAAAAGTAGAATATTCATAATGTTCCCATTCCAGGTCATTATCAGGGTTGGGCGTTTTATCTATAGCCAATTCAAGTTTTCCGTCTTCCTGATAGCTGAACTCTATAGCTGCATATTTTTCACCGTTTTCATCAGAAGTATACCAGCATTTTGTTGTTCTTTCCGGTATAGGTTCCAGAGTTTCAGTATCCAGGATCTGGGAACAGATAAAATTTTCAGGATCATCGTGATAAAAAACTGTTTTTGAGATCAAAGGCTTTTCATCTACGGTTAATGAATATATTTTGTTGGTGGCAATGATGAAGTCTCCGGCAGATTCCCTCTTTTCAATATCGAAAAGATCAGATTTCTCTTTCAGATAATTTATAATTTGCTCTTCATCTTCATCGTGGCTCATAAAATAATTAATATTATATATTTCGTCTTCAGCGAGAAACTCGATTTCTTTCAGTATCTCGGAATCTTTTTCATAATAATATAAATGATAATCGTCCAGCTTCTCAGCTTTTGCTTTAGAAATCACTTCTCCAAAAATATTTTTATATACTTTTTTCATGGTTGGTAGTTAATGTATGTAGTGTTATCAGTGTGTTATTTTCCTCCTTTGTTGCAGCTTTTGTATGCTCTTATGTTATGATAAAAAGTTTAAAGCATTTTCATTGATGCAGATTTATAGTACTGCATTTTCAGGGCCATTTTTCATATTTTATACTATTTCTTATAATTACGACAGAAATTCTTTATTTACATGCCAGGAAAGTAAAGGAAAGTAGTCAGAATGACATTGCTTATTTTTATGGTTTTGGTAAGATAGAAAATGTCTGTACCATCTGAACTTTTTCTCACAGGCATACGGACCGTCTTTGAGCTTAAAATTCTCATTTCTGTATTCAGTTTTCATGGGTTAGTTTTGTGAATGCAAATATATTTAAAATCAAACAATTACCGAATTATAAATGTTTTTTTATAAAGGATTTTTAAGTATGAATTGCAAAAAAAGATTGGCTTCGGATGCAGAAATTTATTTGGCTTCTTCATTTTAATAGCTATTGCAAAAATATTCCCTGTAAATAAAAATTATCTATGTCAGGGTTGTGCAGTTGGCTTGAATTAAACATCCTTTATAAAATCTTCATATTCATAATAAAACCTCTCAAAACCATCCATTTTCTCCCGGAAAAACTCAAAAGTTTCCTGCCAGGTATTTTTATTGAATATGGAAACGTTATGTTTTTCAACCCAGATTTTACTGATCACTTTTCCGTTATCAAGGGTAAAATGCTCTTCCTTTTGAAAATCACCTATAAAATCTTTCAGAATGTCTTCCAGAGACCATATCTTTTCATAATAAGCATTCCGGAAGATTTCATCTTTCATTTCTATATCCAATGAGACCGCCGCTTTTTTATTGTCAGCAAAAAATTTAAATGACAGATCCTTGATTTTGGTATCATACAGAATCCATTTTCTCGGAAAAGACTTTCCAAAAGCCGTCCAAAACTCTTTTTTTAGCTGCTGTGCTTCTTGTTTACTGAACATATGAACAAACTTAAGAATTTAATGGGAAAGGAACAACGTTATGAAACGTTAATGTATCAATTGGAGAAATTAACTTTTACGATCATCATTCTCCATTTATATAATTCAAACTATTTTCTTATTTTTGCTGTAATGCTTTCAAAAAAATCCCAATATGCTTTTAAAGCGCTTTCATACCTTGTAGAAAAAAGGAATGATGGCCCGGTCCTTATTTCCGAAATTGCGGAACACAAGAAGATCCCTTTAAAGTTTTTAGAAAATATTCTGCTGGAACTGAAAAAAGCAGATATCCTTGACAGTAAAAAAGGAAAGGGAGGAGGATACTTTTTAAAAGGAAATCCTGAAAATGTAAAACTGGCAAAGATCATCCGTCTCGTAAATGGCCCCATTGCCATGTTGCCGTGTGTCAGCTTAAATTTCTATGAAAAATGTGAAGACTGCAATGAAGAACACTGCGGGCTGCATGATGTGCTCATAGAAGTCCGTGATGCCTCTCTGAATATTCTTGAGAAAAAAACTTTGATGGATCTGGTCGACTGACCCGGTCCTTTTTTTTGAATAATTAGTCTACTTGTTTGGTAGGATAATATTTTTATTTGATATTTGCAATACTCCAAATGCTTCAATCACACTGAAAGCAGCTTTGTTTCAGTTTTTATGGATAAAATAAGACTGTAAACCGGAGCTATAATGATATTGTAATATGATAATTTCAAGAAAAATCCAGATCAGGCTCAATGTATTCTTTATTACAGCTGCAGTATTGCTGATTGCTGTTTTATCCATGTATGAAATGGGCTATCTGGATGAACTGCTGAATATTCTGGCCAAAGACAATTATATTTTTTACTGGATGATGCTGGTCGGTGTTTTCGCAGAGATTGTAGCCGGATCCATGGGAATGGGTTATGGAGTGATCTGTACAACCACTCTTTTGTTCTTGAATATTCCCCCTCATATTGTAAGTGCCAGTATTCATTCTGCTGAAAGTTTTACCACAGCAGCAGGAAGTTTAAGCCATATCAAGCTTAAAAATGTGAGTAAAAGTTTAGTTAAAAAACTGGCGGTTCCGGCAGTGATTGGAGCCATTATTGGTGCGGTAAGCCTGACTTATTTAGGAGAATATTATGCGAAGATTACAAAGACACTTATTGCTTTCTATACTCTTTATCTGGGAATTCAGATTCTGTCTAATGCTTTTAAAAATAAGCAGAACAGGGCAATGAAAAAGAAAACCAATCTTACAAGGCTTGGTGTAATCGGAGGCTTTATAGATTCATTTGCCGGAGGAGGCTGGGGACCGCTGGTTACCGGAACCCTTATTAAAAATGCTTTCACGCCCAGATTTGCGGTCGGTAGTTCTACCGTTGCTAAATTTATCCTGACCCTCACCGCTGCCATAACTTTCTTCTTTACCCTTGGGATCCAGCACTGGAATATCATCCTCGGACTTTTGATAGGAGGGATCATTACAGCTCCTTTTTCTGCCATGCTCACGGCAAAACTTCCTGTTAAAAAAATGTTCCTCGTTATAGGAATCCTTGTTATAGTGATGAGCTCCATAACTATTTATAAATCAGTTTTCAAGTAAAATTTATAAGCTTTACAGAAAAATAAATGCATCAAAAACATGTTTAGCTTTGAAAATATTCTACTTTTACACCTAAATAATAGAACATGAATTTGCATATAGTAGCGCTTTTTAAATTTAACGAAAACTACCTGATGGACGCTGTGGAACTGTTTCAGAACCTTGTAAAAGAGACCAGAAAAGAAGAAGGATGTCTTCAGTACGATCTTATTGAGGATAAAGATAACAAAGGGACTTTCTTTCTGATCGAGTTGTGGGAAAGTATTGAGCACCACAACAGACACAACGGACAGGACCACCTTCTGGATTTCCGTAAAGATGCTTCAAAAATCATGGAAAGCTCTGCAGAAGTTTATAAAGGGTTTAAGATTTATTGATTTAAAAATTTAACCATTTAAAGATTTAAAAATTGAAAGATTTAATGGTATTAAGATTTTAATTTTTGAATTCTTAAATCATTCAATCATTCATTAATATTACATATAAAAGGCGGTCTCAGTATTCTGAAACCGCCTTTTGATTAGAAAAAATAGAAAGTATTAAAATTTTGAGTTTATTTCACGATAAGTTTCTTCGTTTCCGTACTGCCTCCGAAAGTGATTTTCACTAAATAATTTCCTGCAGTAAGATGGGATAAGTTCAGATCCTGCTTGTAAAAGCCCGTCTGGTTTGTCAGTTCGGCAGTATATACTTTTTTCCCTGTAAGGTCGTAAACCTCGACGCTTCCCTTGTTGTTAGCCTTTTCTTTTACATCAAAAAGTACAGTCACCTTTTTGTCTGCCGTGGTAGGATTTGGATAGATCCCGAAAGATGCTTTTTTGCTCACTTCCGTTATTCCTAAAGTAGCCGTGATCTTTTTGTATTTAAAATACATATCTCCGGTAGAGGCACCTCCATTGGTTGTGAAGTACATTCTGTAATAATCATTACCTTTTTTCACATAATACACCACATTATTGTAAACATTTCCGATCCCTTTCCATGAATGACCGATTGTAGTAATGTTGGAAGAGAAATTAGCATCTGCAGGTGTAGAGAATGCAGCGGTTTCCTGAGTTTCAGGCTGTACTTTTGCTACTTTTACACTAGGTCCCTGGATGGCTCCTGTGAGAGGATACATCATCATATTATTATAGAAAGTGTAATACTTTGTAAACATAAAGTCCCACGCACTTTTAGACGGCTCCATATTGGGAACTTTTGCTCCTGTAGTAAATGAAAAATAGTTGAAATAGGCATCGTCCGATCCGTTGGCCATGGTTCTTGTTTCAGTAGGTCCCCATGCTGTTCCGTTCCATTTGGAATATCTGAAAGTATATCCAGCAAAAGCATCTTCAATGGCAAATTTCACATAGGTATTGGATGTAGTATATTTTAAAACAAAAATTGCTTTCCCTTCAATATGGTGGTTCATAGGATTGTATATGCCCCAGCCTGTTGATGGAATATTAGGATTAGGCGATGTAACAGGACCTTGTTCAAAAGCTCCCTGGCTGATATCAGTTGTTTGGTCAGGGTTATATAACGGCTCACCCCAGTTGGCAATATTGCTGATATTAATATTATCCCAGTCTGCCAGATTCGTAGAAGCAGTATACACTTCAATATTCAGGGCATCATTCACTCTGGAGCCAAATGCAAAATTGGAGTTTCTGTAAAAAGCGACATCCCAGGTATTCGCCGGCTGGGAAACCATATTTCCGTCGGCTAGGTTAAAAAACACACGATTCTGGTAGGAAGGTCCCATTGTCATATTTGCCTGCGTGTATCCTAATGCATCAGTTTGTGCCAGGACAGTCTGCTGAACAGAAAGAGCCAATACCGAAGCCAATAATAGTTTTGTTTTCATAACATATTTTTTTAAATTATTATTTAGAATGATTCTACAAAAGTATATAATTATTTTTAATCATTCTAAATAAAAACATGATTTATATCTTGTTTTGCAGCTATTATTCTGTGAAAATAATGGGTTTGCTACAAAAAAGAGCCGGCCGGAAATACTTCCGGCCGGCTTCATAAAGGAATAATACTAGTCTAATAAACCTTATTTTTTGATAAATTTAGATTTCACTACCGAACCTTCAGCAGTTTCCACCAACATATAGTAAACTCCTGTCTGAAGTCCGCTGATATCAAATTTCTGTCCTTTTAATTTCCCTTCCGCTGCTTTTTGGCCTGCCGCCGAATAAACCTCTATCTTTTTAGGTTCTGTTTTTGCGACGAATTCTAAAGAATTATTGTCTGAACTTACAGCAAATCTGAAGTTCTCTTTGGACTTAGCAATATCGTTAACTCCTAAAGTAGTGGAAGTATTGTAAACAACATTATCTATCTGTACAGCTACGTGAGTTGCACTTGGAGTAAATTTAAAAACGATATAAGAACCTGTAGAAGCAGGGATATTAACACTTATATTTTGGGTTACCCCAATTGTCGTTACATTAACTAGATTACCTACAGGTACAAAAGTAGACATATCGGCAGGGTTTGAGGCTATTCCGATCTGAATAGTTCCAGGACCCGGAGATGGAGAAACCAAAGTAGTTGTAAAAGAGAGTGTCTTATTTCCTGCCGGAACATCAATCTGCGGGGAGATTAAATAAGACGGAGTGGCTGCATTATTTCCGGCATACGACTGGATAAATCTCTGTGTATTGTCGTTGTCCAGAGCAGCTACGATCATTCGCGGTGGTGCCGGCGGAAATACTCCGGTTATAGGAGCAACTATAGCAGACCAGCCACCCTGTGGGAAAGTCGTTGTTCCAATAGTAAAGTTGTTGAAATTTTCATTAAGCGTAGCTACTTGTGCATGTGCAGTAAAAGCCGTAAACATTAATGTTCCTAAAAGTAGTTTTAATTTCATAACGTTATTTTTATTTAGAATTGTTCTACAAAAATAAGTATTTATTTTTAACTATTCTAAATAAAGCATTATATTTGCCAAAATTTTTGCTTTATGAAGAAGAAAGTGCTTTCCGTTCTATCATTATCCATTGCCTTTTGGATGAATGCACAAGAAAAAGATTCTCTTAATAAAAATAAAATAGAGGAAGTTGTTATTACAGGACAGTACACACAGCAGTCCATCAATAAATCAATATATAAAGTTGAAGTTATAGATGCCCAGCAGATCAAAAATATGGCAGCTACGAATGTAGCAGATGTATTAAATCAAAGCCTTAATATTCAGATTACCCCGGACACCCGGTCGGGAAACTCTACAGCCAGTATGATGGGGCTTGATGGTAATTATGTAAAAGTGCTGATAGATAATATCCCCGTAGTAGGTGATACTGGATTGGGAAGCAATATTGACCTTACGAAACTTTCACTGAATAATGTAGAAAGAATAGAGGTTGTAAAGGGAAGCATGGGAGTGGAATATGGTAATGGGGCAGTGGCCGGAGTCATTAATATCATCACTAAGAAAAGCAATACAAAAAAGGTTAGCGTAAGAGCTTCCCTGCAGGAAGAAACGGTAAGGGATAATTATGATCTTAAGAAAAAAGGAAACGGAAGGCATATCCAGAACCTTAATGTAGACTATAATATTGATAATAACTGGTTTGCCAATATCAGCTTTAATCATAACCAGTTTATGGGGTATGAAGGGGAGAGTAAAGGCTACAAATACTTTGAAAGAGATAATCAGAGAGGTTTTGAGTGGAATCCGAAAGATCAGTATGATGCCTCTGCATTAATACGGTATTCGAAAAATAAAACTTCTTTCTACTACAAGCTGTCTTATCTCTACGAAAAGTTTAATTTTTACAATCCGGAAGTTAACAGAATCCCTTTGAATGACGGAATGGGTGGCGCGCTTTACGAAAGTATAGACCGGGAATATAATACCAAACGATGGGGTCATCAGTTTAATATTCAGACCAATATCGGAAATATCCGGTATATGGGAGATTTCTCTTACCAGAACCAGGATAGGAAATACCAGGATTACAACTATGATATTCCAAACAGGTCTGTCAGAATCAGCAGAGAAGACAGGTCCTATTATAAGACAGATGTGATCTATTCACGAGGGATGTTCAGTAATTTCCTCAATAATAAGACATTCGATTTCCAGCTTGGCTATGAACTGGATTATACCAATGGGTATGCAGCGCTGATTGCCGGAGATTTCTTTGGTGAAGCAGTGAAAAGGAAGATTTTCACCTATTCCAACTTCCTTTCTGCGGAATGGAATATCTCGGACAGATTTTCTGTAAGACCGGGTGCAAGGCTATCCGTAAGCGAAAATTTTGACAACCAGTTTAATTACTCGCTTTCGGCAAGATATAAAACTTCCGAAAACTCCAATTTAAGGGCTGTGGCAGGTACTGCAAACCGTTTTCCTACCTACGATGAGCTTTATACCTATTTTGTGAATATTAATCACGATGTACAGGGAAATCCTGATCTGAATCCTGAAAAAGGTTTTTCAGCAGGCGCTTTCTGGGATCAGAATTTTACCGCAAATGACTGGAAAATCGGGTACAGCATTAATGCATTATATCTGGACGTACGGGACAGAATAGAAATGGTACTCGTAAAAGATCCCTCTACCTATAAGTATATGAATATGGACAAGTATAGAAATATGCTGTTCTCTGCCAATGTAGACTTTAAAAAAGATCAGCTGGCATTATCCTTAAGAGGTTCTGTAAGCGGAACTTCAGTTGGTCTGAACGGCCTTTATCATACATCACCTACAGACTATCAATACCTTGTTCAGGCAGGAGCATCGGCAAATTATAAATTAAAAAATACCAAAACCGCTTTTGCACTTTACTATAAATATACAGGCCCCGGAAGAAACTACGTGCTGGAAACTGAAGCAACCGGTTTCAGACTTGGAAAAACAGATGACTTTCATATGATGAACTTTATCGTAAGCCAGCCGTTCTGGAAAGATCATATGGAACTTTCTGTGGGAGTGAAAAATATATTTGATGTAACGACTATTAACACAACCGCTACTGCCGGGACTGCCCATACCGGAGCAGCAGACCGTCTTAATCTGTATTACGGAAGAAGCTATTTCGCGAGATTAATCTATCAATTCTAAACAAAAAGCTACCCTTATGAACTATTTAAAAATATTCGCGCTTTTTTCAGCTATCACTTTACAGTCTTGTGTTTCAGCTGATGAAGATCCCGTTCCGGCACCGCCTATTACCGGATCTGTAGTAGAAGTAAAAGTAGGAGGCGCTACCGAACCGAATCAGGTCTGGATAGATCTGAGTGATTATGAAAAACCTTCTGTCAATAAAAGAACAGATTGGGACCTTGGTTTCTATAGCGGTGATGGATTTCATGTAGTGATGAACTCTTCCCTTGCCATGACAGTGGCAAAAGTTCCCAATAAAACGGATCTTAAAACGGTTACTGAAGCAGATGTTGCAACCCTTAAAGGAAACATAATGGTTGGTACATTCGATCCTGCCAATATGCAGTATATTGATCATCCGAACGGTAATTTCCTTACCCAGACTTCAGGAATCGAACCTATTAAAGAAAATGATGCGGAAAACCCGGTGTATCTGTTAAATCTTGGAAGAGATATTCCGTCTTCTGATAATATAGGACCAGGCTCTGTTAGTTTATCCGGTGCTGCCAGAGGCTGGAAAAAGATCCAGATTTTCAGAGCACTGAACGGATACAAAATACGTTACGCTGATGTAGGTAATACAACAAGCTACAGTGAGTATTTCGTTCCAAAAGATACAGACTATAATTTCACTTTTTTCAGTTTTAATAGCGGAACACCGGTGAAAATTCAGCCTAAGAAAAAAAGTTGGGATCTTGGCTTTACCACATTTACCAATGAAGTCTTTACAGCACCGGGAGTAAGTGCCGGAAGCTATTTCTTTGCGGATTTTGTGGTAACAAATACTCTTAACGGAGTAGGAGTATACCAGGTAACCGCGGCAGGAAACCTTGATCAGGCTTACAATTCATTTAAATTGGGAGATGTAGATCAGTCAAAATTTATATTTAATGACCAGAGAGCTCTTGGTGATAAATGGAGAACTACGACGGGAACAACGGATAACCCGCAGCCCCATGTTTATGCAGACCGCTTTTTTGTCCTGAAAGATGCTGAAGGCTTTTACTTTAAGCTAAGATTCAATACCATGAAGAGCGAAGACGGACACCGCGGTACTACCAATTTCGAATTTGCCCCTTTATAATAATCAAATAATAGTATATCATGAAAAAATTAATCCTTGCAGCTTCCATTCTGATGGCAGTATATTCATGCAAAAAAGCAGAAGATGCTAAAAAAGAGAATACAGCAGAAACCTCTTCCGAAGCTCCGAAAACCAATAACAAAATCGTTACCCTGAGTGGCGGAATTACAGAAATTGTAAGTGCACTGGGCCACGAGAAAGAAATTGTAGGAACCGATGTTACCAGTACCTACCCTTCAACACTAAAAGCTACGGCAAAAGATCTTGGACACGTAAGATCCATGACGATAGAGCCGATTATGGCGGTAAATCCTACTTTAATTTTAGCTTCAGAAAAAGACATCAACCCTGAACTGATGACTAAGATCAAGTCTTCAGGGATCCAGGCAGAGATTTTTAAACAGGAATACACGGTGGAAGGAACAAAAAAGCTGATCGCTGATGTAGCAAAAGCAATAGGAAATACAGATTATCAGAAATTAAATGATAAAATTGATGCTGACCTGAAGCAAATTCAGCCCATTGCCAAAAAACCGAAAGTATTGTTCATCTATGCAAGAGGAAATATGCTGATGGTTTCAGGAAAAAATACACCTATGGCCTCTCTGATCGGTCTTGCCGGAGGAGAAAATGCAGTGAACGATTTCGAAGATTTCAAGCCGTTGACACCCGAAGCGGTTGTAAAAGCTAATCCGGATATTTTATTCTTCTTTGAAACAGGTCTTCAGGGTGCCGGCGGAAACGAAGGTGCTCTTAAAATGCCGGGCGTAGCACAGACCAACGCAGGTAAAAACAAGAAGATTATCGCAATGGATGGAGGATTGGTTTCAGGTTTCGGACCTAGACTAGGAGAAGCAGCAGTAGGATTAAACAAACTTCTAATTGAGAACACAAAGTAAATTATACTTTTATCTGACTATAGGTGCCGTACTGCTTGTTATCATAGCAGTACTGGCGCTTAACACAGGAGTCTACGATTTTGGGGGAACATCAGCCTTCGAAGTTTTATGGCAATATATAAAAGGCGATCCGGGCTTATCTTTAAGCGATAAATATGTGATCTGGGATGTAAGAGCATCCAGAATTATCATGGCCATTCTGATAGGGAGCATGCTTGCTGTTTCAGGGACAAGTCTGCAGGGATTGTTCAAAAATCCTTTAGCGACAGGTGAAGCGATAGGCTTAACTTCCGGAGCTACATTACTGGCTGCCATTGCCATTGTTTTAGGAGGGCATTTTAAACAATATCTTCCTGAAGTAGTCCAGTTTTCACTGGTAGGTATTTCTGCTTTTTTAGGAGCTTTATTAGCCATGCTGCTGGTATACAGGATTTCTACAAGTGCCGGAAAAACCAATGTTGTCATGATGCTGCTAAGCGGTGTAGCCATTACATCCATCGGCTTTTCCATTACAGGATTCCTTATTTATATATCAAAAGATGAACAGTTAAGAGATCTTACATTCTGGAATATGGGAAGTCTGGCTGCTGCTACCTGGACAAAGAATATTGTTCTGGCAGTAGTGATCGTTATTTCTTACGCAATTTTGCTTCCAAAAGGAAAAGCTTTAAATGCGATGATGTTAGGAGAAAGAGATGCCCAGCATTTAGGAATAAATGTTGAAAAGCTGAAAAAGCAGATTGTGGTCATCACCTCATTAATGGTGGGAACCTGTGTGGCATTTTCAGGAACGATTGGTTTTGTAGGTCTTATTGTACCTTATATTTTAAGACTTCTATTTAAATCAAATTATGTTTTCATTTTACCATTGTCAGCGGTTTTAGGAAGTGTTTTACTGTTGATAGCTGATACATTCAGCCGCAGTATTGTGGCACCGTCAGAATTGCCGATCGGTATTTTGACCTCCCTGATCGGAGGACCTATTTTTATTGCTATTTTAATTAAATTTAAAAAATCACTCTAATGATAAAAGCACATCAGATCAATTATCTTCACAAGGATTTTCATATTCTTGAAGGGGTTGATGTTTCTTTAGGGTATGGCGAATTTTTAGCGATTGTAGGGCCCAACGGAGCCGGAAAATCAAGCCTGCTGAGTGTTTTAGCCAATGAAATAAAACAGGGAAAACAGGAGATTTTATTTAAGGAAAAATCTATTTCAGACTGGGAAGTGAAAGTATTATCTCAACATAAATCTAAATTTTCACAACATAATTCCAACGAGATTCCTCTGGATGTAAAAGATGTGGTCATGATGGGACGCTATCCGTATTTTGATTCCCAGCCCCGTAAAGAAGATCTTGAAGCGACCAATAAAATGATGTATGAAACGGATGTTTATCACCTGAAAGACAGAGAATACAACACACTGTCCGGAGGAGAAAAACAGCGTGTCCATCTTTCAAGAGTAATGGCCCAGCTGGAAAATGAGATTGCCCACAAACTGGTATTTCTGGATGAACCACTGAATAATTTAGATATAAAACACCAGTACAAAGCTTTAGAGATTATTAAAAATTTCACCAAAAAAGCCAACAGCGCTATTGTTGTATTGCATGATCTCAACCTTGCTGCACAATTTGCCGATAAAATTTTATTGATGAAATCAGGAAAGGTTGCCGCATACGGAACGCCGCAGGAAATATTTACTGCTGAAACAATCAGCCAGGCGTACAATTTTCCGTGCACCATCTGCGGACACCCCATTACCAATAACCCAATGATCATTTTTGGATAACCATGGAAAAAGATGAATTAAAAATCCTCGCGCAGAATCTCGCTAACCCACAGGGAGAAAAAGGCATAGAGATCGGCGAAATGATGAATGCAACCAATATCAGCATGACATTGGAAAGCATCAAAACGCTTTTAATAGAAGATGATGAGCACATCCTTGAAATAGGACACGGCAATGCCGGACATCTGAAAAATATTTTAAGCAGAGCCCAGAATCTGAAATATACAGGAGTAGATATTTCTGAAACCATGTACAATGAAGCCAGAAAGCTCAATAAAGATTTTGAGAGCCAGGCTGATTTTGTATGGTATGAAGGGAAAAAGCTTCCTTTTGAAGACAAAATTTTTGACAAGATATTCACAGTCAATACCGTTTATTTCTGGGAAAATCCGGTTGAATTTCTCAATGAGATCTACAGGGTTTTAAAAAAGGACGGAACTTTCGTTCTTACTTTCGGGCAGAAAAAATTCATGGAAACACTGCCGTTTACAGAATTCAATTTCACCATGTACAGCAACAGCGAAATGGAGCAGCTTGTTTCTAAAAGTCACTTCAAGAGAATGAAAATTTCTGAAAAAGAAGAAGATATACCAAGTAAATCAGGAAACGAAACCATTCATAGAATTTATACAGTTTTAACCATAAAAAAATAAAATAATGAGCACATTAGTTAATGATTTAAAGGAAAAATGGGAGGCTCTGAAAGCCGAAAATCCACATATAAGAATAAGAAATGCTGCAACACAGTTGGGCGTAAGTGAGGCTGAATTGTTGGCAACAAGCATAGGGGAAGGCGTAACAGTCCTTAAACCTGAGTTTCCTGCCATCCTTACCGAAGCAGAACAGCTGGGTAAAGTAATGGCTCTTACCCGTAATGACGAATGTGTACACGAAAGAAAAGGAACCTACCAGAACGGTGATTTCAGCAGCCCGCATGCGCAGCTTTTCGTAGGAGAAGATATTGACCTTAGAATATTCCTTAACCACTGGAAATCTGCATTTGCAGTAGTGGAAGGAGATAAAAAAAGCCTTCAGTTTTTCGGAAAAGATGGTCTTGCCCTTCATAAGATCTATCTGACAAAAAACAGTGATGAAGCCGCTTTCGATGCCATTGTAGAAAAATTCAGAGCAGAAGACCAGAGTCAGGTTTTCACTATTGAAGCCGTGGCTGCAAAAGCTCCTGAAAAGGCTGATTCTGAGATTGATGCTGAAGGATTCAAAAAAGCATGGACAGAACTAAAAGATACTCACGATTTCTTTATGATGACAAGAAAATTCGGGGTAAGCAGAACCCAGGCATTAAGACTGGCTCCGGAAGGATTTGCTAAAAAGATAGATAATTCTAAGGTGGTTAATGTTCTGGAAGATGCTTCAGAAAAGAATATTCCGATCATGGTATTCGTTGGAAACCGAGGCATTATTCAGATCCATACAGGAAATGTCAAGAAAACACTTTGGCACCAGCAGTGGTTCAACGTAATGGATCCGGATTTCAACTTACACCTGGATGTTACGAAAATTGCAGAAGCATGGATCGTTAAGAAACCTACTGAAGACGGTGAAGTAACGGCTATTGAAGTGTTCAATAAAGAAGGAGACTTTATTGTTCAGTTCTTCGGAAAAAGAAAGCCTGGAATTCCTGAACTTCAGGAATGGAAAGATCTTGTGGCAGAATTAGAAAAATAATAATTAGATGATTTTTAATAGGCCGTTTTGTTTTTTAAATTCAAGGCGGTCTTTTTTATGAATGTCAGAGCAATATTTAGATTTGCTGAAGAACAAAGAAATGTAATTTTCAAATTTGTTTGAACCACAAAAGTTTTTTGATTTTGAACACTTTAGAGCACTTTGGTTTTAAAAGTTTACCATCCTGAAAAATAATAAGAACATATAAGCTGAAAATCAAAGATTTTCATAGAAACTTAAGTGTACTTCTTGTGCATAATATTTAACTTTAGAAATAACTGAAGTGTTAAAGTCTTTTGTGACTTTTGTGGTGTAAAATCAGCGTAAAAACCTGTGATATTTGTAAAGAATCATTGGTGTAATTTGTGTTAAATAAAATAAGAATGAGAAATATTTTCATCGCCATTTTGCTGGCAGGTTTTTGTTCGTTAAGCGGGCAGGATTTTAAAGCTTACCAGTTTTATGACAAAAAAGGAAAGGAAGTAAAAACAGATAAACTGATCAAAGAACTGGCTGAGTATGATGTTGTTTTCTTTGGGGAGAATCACAACAGCTCTATCAATCACTGGCTTCAGCTGAAAGTGACGGAAGGTTTATTCCAAAAGAAAAACGGGCAGATCATTTTGGGGGCAGAAATGTTCGAAAGAGATAACCAGACTCAGCTGAATCAATATTTAAGCGGACAGTTCGATGCCAAAACATTAAAAGACTCCGCCAGGTTATGGAACAATTACGCGACGGATTACAAACCGCTCGTTGATTTTGCCAAAACCAAAAAGCTGAACTTCATTGCGACCAATATTCCGAGGAGATATGCGTCTCAGACTGCAAAAGAAGGACTGGAATCTCTGAATAAATTAAGCGCTCAAGAGAAAGCTTATATTGCTCAGCTTCCGATTAAAGTCACACTCGATACTCCCGGTTATCAGGAAATGAAAGCGATGATGGGAGATCACGCCGAAGGAACAAAAGTAATGAACTTCATTTCGGCCCAGGCTACAAAAGATGCCACCATGGCTGAATCTATCCTGAAAAACATGCAGGCCGGAAAAACTTTTATCCATTACAATGGTAACTATCACAGCAAGGAATTCGGTGGAATCTACTGGTATATCAAGCAGAAGAACCCGAATCTTAAAATGGCGGTAATCTCAGTTTTTGAATCTGAAGATCCTGAGCTGAAAGTTCCTGCAAAAGAATATATCCCGACAAATTTCAACTTGATTATTCCGGCTGATATGACGAAAACATTTTAAAATTCAATACAAGCGGACTTTGGTCCGTTTTTTTATTTCAGCCAAATGATATGTTTGAAACACATTAGCTATCTTTGTATCACAACTCATTAAAATGAAGAAAATATCTTTTCTGCTCATCTTTTTTATCGGACTCATCAACGCACAGAAACTGACATCAAACGAAATTTCGCTTATTAACCAGGGAGATATCAGTACAGCATTACCGATTTATCAGACTACAGATTCTCATCAGCATAAAACCTTATTAAGTCTTTCAACAGAAATAGATCCCCTTGATTCCAATACCGCAACTTTGGTTAAAAGGATGAAGGAATCTCTTCTTTCCACAGACGGTGGAGTGGGAATTGCCGCACCACAGGTCGGAATCAACAGAAGACTGATCTGGGTACAGCGTTTTGATAAAGAGGGAGATCCTCTGGAATACTTCATCAATCCTGTGATTGTCTGGAAATCAGAATTACAGAATCTTGGTCCGGAAGGAGATCTTTCTATTCCTGAATTCAGAGATCAGTTTTACAGAAGTAAAGTAATCCAGCTGGAGTATGTGGATCTGAAAGGACAGAAATATTCAGAAATTGTGGAAGGTTTTACAGCGGTAATTTTCCAGCATGAAATCGACCATCTTTTCGGAATCCTGATTTCAGATAAAAAAGAAAAAGAGAAAAATGATTCTTATAAAAAAGTGGATGCTTTTAAGAAAAGTGATTCAATAACGAGATAATGGTTTGTTCCCATTTGAAATAATGTTTTAATAGAATTGTTACTTTTTATTTCTGGTATAGTTACATCTTGGAAAATTATTACAGCCCAAAAAAATTCCATATTGACCATTTCTCTCCATAAGATTTCCACCACAGTTTGGGCATGAACCATTTTTATTCATGCTAGAATTCACTCTTACTGCTTTATCTTTATTTCGACTGTTTGTTTTTGCCGTTAGAATTATAGCGACAATTTCATTCTTAGTGTGTTCGTTAAGGTGATAGTGATCATATTTTTTAATTGTTTTGACCAGCTTATTGATATAAACAACGTCAGTATAGGTTTTAGTTTTAAGCGTTGCTCTTTTTGTAAATGTGATAATAGAATAATATCTCAGATATTTATAATTTTTCAATACGTGTTTTAAAGCATAAATATGACCTTGATTTTGTAGAATAGGGTTATAAAACTTACGTCTGTATTTATAAATCACCTGAATCCAGGATTTATCTTTTTCATAGCCAAAAATCCAGCCTTTATAATTTTTAGTTTCGATAACAAATATCCCATAATCTGAAACAATAACGTGATCTATTTGTGAAGTGGATCCCTTAATATTTAATTCAATATTATTCAGAACAGTGTATTGCTCATTATTTAGTCTTTTTAAAGCTTTTGAAGCTTTATTTTCACCAATAAAGCCTTTTATTTTTGGAGTATAATATTTAATGAGTAGGAATAAAATACCTAGAGCTAGTAGAGAAATAATTAAAAAACTATTATCCATGGTGTTTGTTATACTATTTGTGTTTTTAGTTTTCCCTTAGTAAATAAAAAAATCTGTCTCCAAAGAAACAGATTTAATTTATAATCAGAAGAATAAATTTAGTTATTTGTAACCGAAAGCTTCACTTCCATATTATTCCTTGTCGCATTAGAATATGGACAAATCTGGTGTGCTTTTTCAGTTAATTCCTGTGCTTCTTCAATAGAAACTCCCGGAATGTTTACATCCAGTTCTGCTGCCAGTCCGAAACCTCCGTTTTCCAGCTGTCCGATACTGATTTGTGCAGTCACTGTTGTTTCTCCGGTTTTTACCTTTGAAAGGCTGATCACCCTGTTAAGAGCACTGTCAAAACAAGCTGAATAGCCGGCTGCAAAAAGCATTTCAGGATTAGCAAAGTCGTCATTGCTGCCACCTAAAGCTTTAGGCATTCTTACATCAAGTTCCAAAACTCCGTTTTCACTTTTTACATGGCCGTTTCTTCCGCCCTGTGCTGTTACTTGGGTTGTATATAATGTTTTCATTTATTTTTCTATTTTGTTTAATATTTTTAGGATAGTCTCTTTGAGATGGAGTAAATCTTCCGTTTCTACACCAATTTTGTTCTGTATTTTTTTAGGAATTTCACAGGCTTTCTGCTGCAGCTGTCTTCCTGATTCCGTTAAAAAGACTTCAACCACTCTTTCATCCTCCTTTTTTCTCTTTCTGGAAATAATTCCCTTAGTCTCAAGCCTTTTCAGAAGAGGAGTTAATGTTCCGCTGTCCAGAAACAGTTTTTCACCGATATGGTTCACTGCAAGACCGTCATTTTCCCATAAAACCATCATTACGAGATACTGTGGATACGTAATATCGATCTCATCAAGGAATGGACGGTAAAGTCCTGTGATCTCCTTGGCAATAACATAAAGCGGAAAGCAGATCTGGTTTTCTAATTGTAGTGATTTTGAATTTTCCATAAGGCTGAACTTGAAAGATGTAATAATATATTACTTTTTAATGATGAATTCCTCCATCGGAACTCTTACTTTTTTCATAGTAGAAAGCCAGTCATTGGCTGCATCTCTATAACCAAGATATAGCAGACTTACGCTTTTTAATCCTAATTCTTTAAGATTAAGAATTTCATCCACAACTTCATTGCTGAATCCTTCCGCAGGCGTACTGTCGATCTTTAATTCTGCAGCCTGAGCCATAGCCAGCCCTAAGGCAATATAAGTCTGACGCGCAGTGTGCGCAAAATGCTGTTCAGGAGTCTGAGCACCATACATTTCTTTGATCTTATCAGTGTAACTGCTGAAACGTCCTCTTGGAAGATCCCTTACATCCGTATGATGGTCGTATACTTTATCAATTTTTTCATTGGAATAACTGTCCCAGGCAGCAAATACTAAAACATGGGAGCTGTCTCTCATTACTTCAGGATTCAGTGCTCCCTGTACCATCTTTTCTTTTAATTCCTGATTTTCTACGACGATAACACGGAATGGCTGAAGCCCTGAAGAAGTAGGCGCCAGTCTTGCTGCTTCTAAAATGGTGTTAAGATCTTCCTGTGATACTTTTTTTGAAGGATCATATGCTTTTACCGCATGTCTCCATTGTAGGTCTTCTATTAATGACATTTCTATTATTTTAAATTTATACTTTTTTTGTTATTTGTCATCACTTAAAAGTCTGTGATGAAATTCTGATACAAATGTAAGGTTAATTAAATTGCGTACAATTTAATTTTGATAGATTTAATTGATGCGCATTTTAGAAAAAACAAATTAGTCAAACCTTGGTTTCTTTATTTTCAACAAGAATCGGATTTTTTGTGAAGCTCTTTATTTGAAACTTTGCAGTAGAATTATAATAAATAAAAACAATGCAGAGATTTAAAAACAAAACAGCTTTAATCACAGGAGGAACCAATGGGATGGGATTCGCAACAGCACAGCAGTTCATCAATGAAGGTGGCAAGGTGATTATCACAGGCAGAAGTGAAGAAACAGTAAATAATGCTTTAGAAAAACTGGGGGATAAAGCTTCAGGAATTGCTTCTGATGCAGGCAGTATGAAAGACCTTATGAACCTGCAGCAGGCAGTAAGAAAATATACAGATACCATCGATATGCTTTTCGCTAATGCAGGTTATGGGAAGTTTTCTCCCATTGAATACGTGAATGAAGACCATTTTGATGAGCTCTTCAATATGCTTGTAAAAGGCTCTTTCTTTACGGTACAGCAAATATTACCTTTAATGGGACAAGGAAATTCTGTTATTTTCAATACTTCTGTGGCCACTGACATTGCAATGCCCAATTTTTCAATGTATTCTGCTGCAAAATCAGCGGTGCAGTCTTTTATTAAAACTTTCGCTTTAGAGCTTACAGAACGTGGAATTCGGGTTAATGGAGTAAGTCCCGGACATATTAAAACCAATATATTTAATAACACAGGTTTAAATACTGAGCAGATTGACAGTGCAGTTCATGATATTATTCCTGCTATTCCTTTTAAAAGACTGGGAGAACCGGAAGAAGTTGCCAGTGCAGTATTGTTTTTAGCTTCGGAAGAGGCTTCTTATATCCACGGGATAGAAATCAAAGTAGATGCCGGTATCTCTGTAATCAGGTAAATTAAAAATCCCCATCATCTCATGTGATGGGGAATTTTGAGGAAAACCCTCTGGTTTTCTTTCATCAGTCAGTTTTAAGTACAGTATTTTTTGACCACAAAGATTGTTTTGTCAATGGATTTCATTGACCTGCTTAATAATATTAGTATTGTTTTCTATACCAATATTGAAAGGTTTCCCATTTTTGTGGCTCAGTCTTGTCTTTTCCAGAAGAGTTTTATAGTCATCTGATTTTTTGGACAGATAAAAAATCTGCGGACTTATTCCGATGGATATACGGGTGAACTCTTCCGGTTTTTCCGGGTCTTCAGCTACATTAGTAATAACGGAATTATTATACCAGGTCAGGTTCTGTGAACTTGAACTGCCGGAACAGGATGCGATCATAAATAGTATGAATAAGAGATAAGTCCAGATTTTCATAAAAAAATATTTAGTAAACAGCTTCTGCCATTAAGTTATGAAAAATTCGGCAGAAGCTGTTTATGTTAATTAGAATCCACAGCTTGCAACACTTGGAGCCGGTGATGGTGAGCATCCGGAATAGGGTGAAAAAATAGTCAGTACACAGTTGGTATTCACTAAATTATTGTCATACAGATAAGAATTGGTAGGGCTTCTGTAATATACATTTCCTGCTGTATTGGCATAGGAAGATACAGAGGCAGATCCACAGCTGGTATTGATACATGCATTTCTCCATGTTGTATCCGTAACAGGTCCGCTAGGGAAAAGGGAAGGATCTATGATTCTTTTTTCAGTAACACCTGATGCATTTTTATAGCTTACAAGGATCGCAACATGGTAACTCCATGCTACACAGCAAGTACCTGTAGATGCTTTTAAGTTTCCGTATACAAACTGTTTTTCACAGTCGTAGCCGTTGTTGATCAGGATCTGTCTCATTTTATGAGCTCTTGCATAACATCCGTCTACAGGATACCTGAATGTAATACATGGGGAAGATGCCGTAGAAGTACCGCAAGCCTGGTTTTTGATCAGGGCAAACATACTGTTTAATGCAGCTACATTAGGAAGAACGCTTGTTAACTTATTCGTCTCATTTTTAACCTCTTTGGTATAAGCAGATTTAAAAAAGCGGATATCTTCTTCACTTCCTTTTTCTACTTTCGCAATTTCATGCGTGTTAGGCTTGATAAAAACCTGGATAGGAGATTCGTTTTTTACCGCTTCTCTGATCAGGCTGATGTACTTTTCATTTTCTTTTGTAGGCGTTATCGTATAAAATTGGGCAGTAACAATGAATGATACTTTCAGGGTGCCGTTTTCATCTTCTATCCCTACCGGAACTGTTTTTCCCAGATCCGTCAGAGCTTTATTGCTGGTTTCGTTCTGACTCATCTGCTGTTCTGCGCTGGAGTCTGTACAGGAATTAAATGACAGGGCTGTCACAAATACCATCATTGATAACAAAAAATTTCTCATAATTCTCATAGTTTTGTGGTTAGTAATATATTGCTCTAAGTTTTGGTGTGTCATTTTTGAGTAGAATTTATTAAAATAGTTCACTTTATTGTGATATTAAAAGTAAATAAAAATAAAATACCAGCAAAGTATTTTTCAATAAAATGTTAATTATTTTAACATAAGTTTGAACTAAACCTGTGTTTTAGGGGATTTGGATGAGTTTTTAATATCAATATGCAACTATAGCTCCGATTGTCATAAAAATTAAAATCCCGCACACAGAATGAGCGGGATGATTTTATTTTAAAAGTAATTATTTCCTTTTGATCAGGCTGCTTTCCAGAACAATATCTCTGATCAGTGCTTCATGGTAATAATACAGATGGCTGTCTTCACTCAACTGATTTTCCATGATAATAATGCTTACGTCGGAGCCGGGAACATAAACATTCAGAGAAGCGAAACCATCACCTAAACCTGTGTGTCCCAAATAAGGAATACCATTATATTTTACGATACGCATATTATAACCGTAACCTGATTTTTCTTTTCCAAATACATCATGCTGTGATAGAACTGAAGAAGTAGTCATTAATTTATAACTTTTAGCGCTCAGAATTTTTCCTTTATGAAGGAGTGAATTCCAGGCTGCCATATCTTCTGCTGTAGTAATCACCCCGTCTGCAGGCATATTCTCATCAGTGATGAATGAATTTTCAACAGGAGTGAAATTATTGTCCTTGTTTATGTGTCCCGAGACGAGATTTCTGCGGTTATCTTTTGAATAGCAAAATGTATTCTTCAGATGAAGCTCTTTGAACAGATCAGTAGCCGCTTGAATATATGACTTACCGGAAGTCTTTTCAATGATTTTTCCTAAAAGGATGTTCGACAGATTTCCATACTTAAAATCTGTACCGGGCTTAAATACTAAAGGTTTCTCTACATCAACAATTCCATGGGTATGATTCAATAGCTGATGAACCGTTACAGAATCAGCCCAGGGCTGTGTAAGGGAAGGCAGATACTTTTTGATTGGAGCCTGCAGATCGACTTTTCCTTTTTCAAATTGTTTTAATACCAATACAGAAGTGATCTGTTTGGTATTGGACATGATCTCAAACTGGTCATCCATTTTCAGCGGAACTTTCGTCCGGCTGTCCTGAAAACCATAGGCTTTTGAGTATTTTGTTTTTCCGTTTTGCGTGATCAGAACGACTCCGTTGAAAGGTCTGGGAGAGGTGGGGGATTGTATTAAACTGTCGATCCGGCTGGCAAAATCTTTTTTGCTTTGTCCGTAAGATACGGATGCTGAAAAAAGAAACGCTGTAATGCAGAAGATTCCGATAACTGATTTCATTAGGCTTAAAAGTTTAGAAACCAAAAATAAGTTTTAAAATAATACGGGATCAGAAAATTTGAAATTAAAACTTTTAGAATTTAGAACCATGATTCATCTGTAAATAAAGAAAACCGGCTGTAGAGCTACGGCCGGTCTTTATTTTCTGGTAAAATTTTATTATTTATGAACAAGTTCAGCTCCGAAAACCTCTGCAAAATGCTTTGTGATCTTCGCTTTCAGGTCTTCCATTTCTTCAGGAGAAAGTTCTCTCTCAAGTTCTCTTTTTACCGAAGTTACCTGCTTGTCTTTGATACCGCACGGAATAATGTACTCAAAATAGCGCATATCCGTATTCACATTCAAAGCAAAACCATGCAGGGTAACCCATCGCGAGGCTTTTACACCCATCGCGCAGATCTTTCTGGCATAAGGTTTTCCCACATCCAGCCATACACCGGTTTCGCCCGGGGAACGCTCACCTTTAATACCGAATTCACCAATAGCCCTGATGATCACTTCTTCCAGGTTTCTCATATACAAATGAATATCTGTAAAAAAGTTTTCAAGATCCAGAATGGGGTAGCCAACAATCTGTCCGTATCCGTGATAAGTAATATCTCCGCCGCGGTTCACTTTCACGAAAGTAGCGTCTATTTCCTTCAGCTTGTCGATACCTGCAAGCATATTTTCTTCATGACCGCTTTTCCCCAATGTATAAACGTGAGGATGCTCTACCAATAACAGGTGATTTGGAGTCGTGATGTGCTGCTCAGCCGGCAAATCACGGTTTTTTATCTTGGTATCAATGATATTTTTCATCAGGCTTTCCTGGTAATCCCAGGCGGGCTGATATTCTTTTATACCCAGATCTTCAAATTCTACCGATTTATTTTGATGTGTATTCATACGTTGATGTCTGTTTTCTTGCAATGGTTATATGGAATTATAATCCCAAACCATTTTTTGACATACAAATTTAGTGAATTTTACCCTTTTACAGCATGGATAAAATCTATGGCAGCATTCTTCCAGTCTTTATGGTTCAATAAGGTGCTGACGAAAGCTGTTCCTATAATTCCGCCAGCAGCTTTTTCTGTGACATTTTCAAAATCATCTTTGGATTTGATTCCGAAACCGATCATCACAGGATTCTTAACAGAAAGAGAGGCCAGCCTGGATAGATAGTTGTCATTTTTCAGAACAGCATTGTCATTTCCTGTCGTAGATGAAGAGCTTACTGCATACAGAAATCCGGAACTTAAAGAATCTAAATACAGAATTCTTTCATCAGAAGTTTCGGGAGTAACCAGAAACGTAAAATTAAGGTTGTATTTTTTTAAGATCTGCTGATAATTGTTTTCAAATTCAATAGGCGGCAGATCAGGAATGATCAGTCCTGAAACTCCGCTTTCCGAACATTCACGACAAAACTCTTCAAATCCAAAACTCAATACAGGATTGATATATCCCATCAGGATAATGGGAATATGAATGTCATTCTTTACCGTTTTCAGCTGCGAGAACAATTTTTCAATGGTCATTCCGTTCTTTAAAGCCAGTTCATGTGCCTGCTGAATTACAGGACCGTCTGCTACAGGATCGGAATACGGCATCCCGATCTCCATCATGTCAGCTCCCGAATTTTGAATCAGTTGTATAACGTCAGCGGTATCTTCCAGTTGCGGAATTCCTGCTGTGAAATATATATTTAGTTTTTTCATTTTTATAATAGATGTTAGAAGTTAGAAGAATACTGTAGTTGAAGTTGCCAGAAGACTAATTTCTAATCTCTAGTTTCTGATTTCTCTTAAATACGTTTCCATATCCTTGTCCCCACGTCCGCTCAGGCAGATGACAACAATATCATTTTCACCGAATTCCTTTTTATTTAAGACAGCCAGAGCATGTGAGCTTTCCAGTGCAGGAATAATACCCTCCAGTTTCGTCAGTTCAAAAGCAGACTGTAAAGCTTCTTCATCATTAATGCTGAAAAATTCTGCCCGTTTTTCCTTAAACAAATGAGCATGGAAAGGTCCGATTCCCGGATAATCAAGTCCTGCAGAGATAGAGTGCGGTTCAATCACCTGTCCGTCCTCGGTTTGCATCACAAGGCTTTTGCTTCCATGAAGAACGCCTAAGGTTCCCAAAAAAGTTGTGGCTGCAGATTTTCCGGAATCTACGCCCAATCCGCCAGCTTCTGCGGCAATAATCTTCACTTCTTTTTCTTCTACGAAATGATAAAAAGTTCCTGCTGCATTGCTTCCTCCGCCTACGCAGGCAATTACGTAATCAGGGTTTTCTCTTCCGGTTTTCTCTTTCAGCTGTTCTTTAATCTCTTTTGAGATAATACTCTGAAATCTGGCCACCAGATCAGGAAAGGGATGAGGTCCCACCACGCTTCCGATCACGTAATGGGTTGTGACCGGATTATTGATCCAGTCTCTAAGGGCTTCATTTACTGCATCTTTCAGCGTTTTAGAGCCTGAGGTTGCCGGAATTACTTCTGCACCCAGCATTTTCATTCTTGCTACATTAGGAGCCTGTCGATGGATATCGATCTCGCCCATATAAACGATACATTCCAGCCCCAGTAAGGCGCAGGCCGTAGCTGTTGCCACGCCGTGCTGTCCGGCTCCCGTTTCTGCAATAATTCTTGTTTTTCCGAGACGTTTTGCCAGTAGAACCTGTCCCAGAGCATTGTTGATCTTATGGGCTCCGGTATGGTTGAGATCTTCTCTTTTCAGATAAATCTGAGTATGGTATTTCTGACTTAGATTCTTAGCAAAATAGAGTGGTGTCGCACGTCCGACATAATTTTTAAGCAGGTCCTGATACTCATCCTGAAACTCTTCAGACTCTATGATCTTCAAATAGTTTTTCTGCAGCTCCTCTACATTAGGATAAAGCATTTCAGGGATGAAAGCACCTCCGAATTCACCATAATATCCGTGTTCATCAGGGTTTTTATAATTCATAGTATTATTTTTAGTCATTAAATAAGCATTTTTTTCCGGGCTAAGCTGTCTGAGGAGTTCCCGGGTTTCTCCGGACATATTAAAAATCAAAATATCATCGTCTTCAGAGATGATCCATCTGTTTTCACTAGTTTCAAGAATAGTTTTAGCCTTGTTTTCCAGAATTTCAATATTACATTTTTGATAAAAAGGTCTCAAATCAGCATAACAGAAGCCAATGGTTTCAATTTTCCTCTGAATCATATTTTCTTTAAAAACATGAACAATTTGTGATCCATATCCTCTTTTTTTCTGAGCAGAAACCAATCCTACAGCCTCAGCAAAAGGATACTGCTTTCCGGAGATCTCTAAGACAAAATCAAGGTTAAGCCTGATTATTGCCAGTATTTCATTTTCAGATCCTGATATGAAATGAAATTCCGAGTTTTTAAAGGAGCTGCGGAAGTCTGATGGGGGCATTCCGCTCCACTCAGGGACTTCCCAAAGGCTTAAAATGTGTTGCGTTTCGTGATCCGTTAATTCACTTGACTTTTTAATTTGATAATTCATCGGTTAAACTGTTGATAAATTCTATATTATAATTCCGTTGCTGTCTGGTGATCAGTTTTTTATGATGAAGCAATTCAATTTTACTCATCAGGTCAATTAAGGTGGCAACATCTATCTTTGAATCATACATTGTAACGGCAATTTCCAGATTATCAATTAAGAAATAAGGATCGGAATCTTCATAAAGCAGAAAAATTTTAGCATAAATCTTTCCCAGATCATATTTTACATTCGTTTTGACGTGGTTATCTAAAAATTTATCAGATATAATCACAAGATAATAGCTGTTCCACAGACTGATTCTTTCAAAGAAATACTGGATATCATCACCATCAAAAATTTTGATAATATCTATAAATTCCTGCAGCTGTTTATCAATAGCCCAGTTCTCTGCATCGCTGTCGTTCTGTGAAACAAAATTGTACAGAGCCTGAATTTTTTCATTCCCGAATTTGGGCGGGAATAATGTTTTATAAAATGTTTTTTTAAGCAGATGTATGTTCATCATCTTTGTGTGTATTTTTTTAGCAGTTCTTTCAGAACGCTTTCGAAATTAATTTTCTTATTTTTTTCAGGTCCTTAATTCCCGGTGCCAGTTCAAACTTTGAATTAATATCTATCACAAAAGGCCTGTTGACCAAAAGGCTGATATTTTCAACGTTCTCTTCTGAAATTCCACCGCTCAGAAAATAGGGAAGTGGAATTTCCATCTCATTCAGGATCGTCCAGTCGAACTGCTTTCCTGTTCCTCCGAATGCCTTACTGTCCGTATCAAAGAGAAAATAATCGACAATTGAAACGTATGAACTGATTGTTTTTTCTATTTTTTCCTTGGTTTCCTGATCATCACTTCCGATCCTGATAACCTTTATAATTTTAATTTCCGATCTGATATTTTGTTTTAACCTGATCACAAAATCTTTATTTTCATCACCGTGAAGCTGAATAAGATTCAATCCTGCTTGTTCTGCAATATCTGTAATGATACCGATTTCTTCATTGACAAAAACTCCCGTCTTTCCCGGATGACTGATTTTCGAAATATCTTCCAGACTCAAATGATTCAAAACATATCTTGGCGATTTTTCATAAAAAATAAAACCGAGAAAATCTGTTTTCATAGGAATCAGTTCGTGAATCTGATTTAATTGAGTCAATCCACACACTTTTAGTTTTGGCCGCAGGTTTTTATTCATTGCTAGATTGATAAACTGTTATATTGCTACATTAGAAACAAATTCAGCGAATTTGTCTCCCGGATTTTCATTCTTCATAAAGTATTCTCCCATCAGAAAACCGTCAAATCCTTTTTCCTTTAAATATTTAAAATCGTCGATATTGTAAATGCCGCTTTCTGCAACAGACAGAACATTTTTCGGAAGCTGATCTTTTAAAAGGACGGAATGCTGAAGATCAACCTTAAAATCCTTTAAGTTCCTGTTATTGATACCGACAAGATCAATTTTAGAATTGAAATGCCCCAGTTCGTCTTCTGTGTGAATTTCCAAGAGGACTTCCAGATCCAGCTGATGCGCCAGCTCTGTAAATTCCTGTACCCGATCAGGAGACAGGCAGGCTGCGATCAGTAAAACAGCATCGGCACCCATACTTTTGGCCTCATAAAACTGGTATTCGTCTACCATAAAATCTTTTCTGAGAACAGGAATATGGATATGGTTTCTTACATTTAAGATATCATCAAAACTTCCTCCAAAAAAATCAGTGTCTGTCAGAATAGAAATTCCGGATGCTCCAAAATTTTCATAGGCAGAAACCACTTCCAAAGGCTGAACCTGATCATTAATAATTCCTTTTGAAGGAGATTTTCTTTTAAACTCGGCAATAATTCCGCTTTTGTTTTTTACAGATTCTTTTAAAGAAAAACTTTGTCGTCCAAAAAATTCAGAATTCTTCAGATCATCAATTGAAATTTTCGCTTTCGAAACGGCAATTTCTTCTTTTTTTCTTTCAATAATTTTATCCAGTATTGTCATTGTTTAACTAGAAGTTAGAGGTTAGAAATTAGAGGTTAGATATGCCGGAGAGGAGTTTAAATTAATAACCAGCAACTAATTAATTATCAAATATTAGCCATTCACCAGTAATTCAAGGCTTCTTAATGCTTTTCCGCTTTCGAGGCTTTCTTTTGCCAGTGCAAGGCAAACTTCATAGGTTCCGAATTTCTTAGTGTGGAAAAGAGCGGTTGATGCATTCGCGAGAACCACTGCATTTTGCTGTACCGAGCCTTTTCCTTCCAGAATATTTCTGAATATTTTTGCTGACTCCTGAGGAGTTTCACCGGCTTTGATACTTTCGGGACTTACAGATTCAAATCCCAGATCTTCAGCAGAATAAATTTCTTCACCGCTTTTTGTAATAATTTTGCTGTCCTGCGTAAGGCTTATTTCATCATATCCGTCCAGGCCGTGTACAAGAATAAACTCCCGTTCTTCTTTCTGCAGAAGGTATTGGTAGATTCTTGCAATTTCCAGATTATACACCCCGATTACGGAATATTTCGGCTTGGCAGGATTGACAAGCGGGCCCAGAAGATTGAAAAATGTTCTCAGTCCTAAAGCCTTCCGTAAAGCACCGACAGACTGTAATGCAGGATGAAAATAGGGAGCATGCAGGAAGCAGATATTGGCTTTCTCAAGCTCCTCATTCAGCTGATCTGAATTATTTTTGAACTGATAGCCAAGCTCTTCCATCACATTAGATGATCCGGTGGTAGCAGAAGCTCCATAGTTTCCGTGTTTGGCCACCTTCTGACCAGTTCCGGCAACGACAAAGCTCGCCAGAGTGGATATATTGATCGTGTTTTTTCCATCGCCACCGGTTCCTACGATATCCAGGGTATCTTCAAAATTAAGATGTACAGGAACTGCCATTTGCAACAGGGCTTCCCTGAAACCTTTCAGTTCTTCTAAAGTAATATTCCGCATCAGAAAAACGCTGATAAAGGCCGTAACTTCTGCATCATTGAACTTATTCTGGGCGATCTCAATCATCGTAGCCTTTGCCTCAGATTTGGACAGGGTTTGATGGTTAAACAGGTATTGGAGGATCTCTTTCATCTGTGGTGCTTTTATAGGGTTGGGTGTTTCTGTAGTTTTCAAGGTAAAAGGAAATTTCTGATAATAACTTCTCCATCAGGAGTTAAAATGCTTTCAGGATGGAACTGTACGCCGTGAACATCATAGGTTTTATGCTGCAATGCCATGATCATTCCTTCCTTGTCTACAGCCGTGATTTCAAGTTCTTCAGGGAAACCATCCGGATTCACTGCCCAGCTGTGGTATCTTCCCACTTCCATTCCTGAAGTCAGATTCCTGAAAATTTTGGTATCTTCTTTCACCAGTTCGGCAGAAGTAGCCACACCATGAAAAATTTCAGAAAGATTGATCAGGTTTCCTCCAAACGCTTCAGCAATAGCCTGCTGTCCGAGGCAGACGCCTAAAATACTTTTTGTAGGTGCATATTCTCTGATCAGATCCAGCAAAATTCCTGCTTCTTCGGGAATTCCCGGGCCCGGGGAAAGAATAATTTTATCATACTTCCCAATCTCTTCCAAACTAATCTGATCATTTCTTACCACGTCCACTTTTTGATCCAGAACTCTTTCAATAATCTGGACAAGGTTGTACGTAAAGCTGTCGTAGTTATCAAAAACCAGAACTTTCAGTTGTCCATTGGCTGCCGGTTGATTTATATCGTTATTCATTTTTTGTTTTTTAATTGTTGGATTGCTCTTAGCTCAACACTATTTTCCCTGCTTTGTCGACTGCTTTTTTCAGGGCATTTAATTTATTATTCACTTCCTGAAGCTCATTTTCAGGGACGGATTTTGCGACCAATCCTGCTCCTGCCTGATAATAAAGCGTGTTGTTTCTGCTTAAAAAGGTACGGATCATAATCGCCTGGTTGCAGGTACCATTCAGCCCGATCATGCCGATGCATCCGCCATAATAGCCTCTGGAATCCTTTTCATACTGATCGATCAGCTGAAGAGCTTTATGTTTTGGAGCACCGCTTAAAGTTCCCTGAGGAAAAGTTGCTGAAACCATATCCAGAGGATTGAGGTTTTCAGGAAGATCAGCTGTGACTTCACTTACCATATGAATAACATGCGAGAAAAGCTGGATCTCCTTCAGTTTGGTAACGGTAACATTTTTGCCCAGTTTCCCAAGATCATTTCTTGCCAGGTCTACGAGCATGGTATGTTCTGCATTTTCTTTAGGATCATTTTTTAAAGCTTCAATAGACTGGAGATCGGTTTCCAGATGCCCGGTTCTTTTGAAAGTTCCTGCAATAGGATGAATGATGGCTTTATTGTCTTTAATAATCAGCTGGCTTTCCGGACTGGAGCCGAATAATTTATAGTCTCCGTAATCGAAAAAGAAAAGATAGGGAGAAGGATTGATATTTCTAAGGGCACGGTATACATTGAATTCGTCCCCTTTGAATTTCTGTTCAAATCTTCTGCTTAAAACGAGCTGGAAAACATCACCTCTCATGCAGTGTTTCTGCGCTGTTTTTACCAGCTCAATGTATTCTTCATCCGTAAGATTAGAGGTTTCGCTGCCGATTTTTTCGAAAGGATAAACCGGAGTATTCTGATTTCTGATCAGGTTTTCCAACAGATAAAGTTCAGATTTTAACCCAGGGATTTGATTTTCAATGATATGCATCTCGTCATTGTAATGGTTGATGGCAATAACGTATTGGTATAATCTGTAACGCAGAATCGGGATCTCTACTTCCGGGCTCTGTGGCTTTAAGCTGATATCTTCAAAAAACTGTACGGCTTCAAAACTGGTATATCCAAAAAGACTCTGAGCCGTCTGTTCAATAGGATCATGGGTGATTTCACATTCGAAAATACTCTGAAATTCATCAAAAATATCAGTGATATTACGTTCGCCTATCAGCTGCTTTACAGGATCTGAACCCGGTAACTTGATTTCAAATTCAGTAAGATTCTTAACCTCAATTCCTGCAACGGCATTCACTGCAATAAATGAGAAATTATTGTCAATATTCTTAGAATCTGAACTTTCCAAAAGAATAGTATCCCGGAACCTGTCTCTGATCTGAAGATAGATATTCATGGGAGTATAAAGGTCTCCCAGTGTTTTTTTGGAATCGGTTTTTATTTTTATTTTCTGAGTGGTCATCTGACTTGTATTTTTTGTTTGGATGAAATAAAAAAAGCTTCAACGGAATCCGTCAAAGCCTATATATTGTATATTTATTATCTTGCTATCTCGTTAGCAACATGACAATACCTTCAGACCCGACGAAGAGTTTGAAAGCCACCACCAAATATTGTTGCTCATATTAAACATGGGACAAATGTAGAGATTTTTTTAATATAAAAACAAAAAAATGGCCGAAAATAAAATAACTTAAAATGTAGATGCTTTATTCAAACTGTTTCAGCTCCTTTTTTAATTCCTCAATTTTTGTTCTGTATTCCTCACTGTCATAGGAGTTTACATAGTCTTCCAAAGCGGAAATATATTCTTCAATGAATTCCTTATTGGTTCTGTCGGCCTCATATTTGATCTTTGCAGAGTTTACCGGAGCCATTTTCTCATATTTCAGCAAAGCGTTTCCTTCTTCAGACTGATAATAAAGAATCACCATGTTTTTTTCATATCCCGGAATATATTTTACAGGAAAATGCTGTTCCATCCTTGGAATCCTGATGGCATTTTCAATAGGGTAGATGGCTGCACTCGTTGTGGAGAAATACGTTGAGGTATATTTTCCGTCCTGCTTTTTTACAATGGCTTCATAGTCATGAATGTACATGTCATTCAGCGTGGAATTGGTTTCCACATCAGAGGTAATGACAGCTGTACTTTCTACACCGTATTTATTTAAAAACCAGGCATTCAGATACTGTCCGGCAACACCGTTCAGAATAGCAAGAGGAAGAATTGGGGCCAGGAACCATGCCTTTTTTGTCACGAATGAAAGCAGACCAAAGAACACCAGAAGTATGATCACCGTGTAAAAACCATGATGACTGGTGAAAAACAGAATTTTGGAGATAAAAATCATTTGATGAGCAAAGCTATTTTTTACTAAGTTAAAAAATTTAAACAGATAAAAAACATATAGCGAAAATTAACTTTCTTACCGGAATTTTGTATTATAATATTTTAAATGTTTAATTCCAACAAACAACATTAAGAGTCCCAAAAATCCAAAAAATGCAATTGCTAGATAATTATTGTTTTGATTTACTTTAATATAATCATTTAAAGATAAATATTCTGTGTTCTTACTATGAAGTTCCACAATACTTATATTGTTTTTGTGTAAATACTTTTCCGGAAATGGAATCTTTTCTGATTTTAATATTTTTCTGTTATACTGATGCTTTTCGATAAAAAGGCTAATTGAGTCTCCCAATTTATTTTCAGTCACAAATTCTTGGTAGTATATTTGGCTCATAGAGACGCTTCCAATTATAAAATTAATTTCAGGATACTCATTTAATTTGATCGTTAAGAAATTACCTCCCTTTCTTCCTCTATTTATTTTAAAATCTTTTAAAAGTCCTTTTATTTCGGTAATGCTGTTTGTATTTGGCAATTTGGATAAAGAATATTTAATTGAAACGAAGAGAAAAATAAAACTCAAAATGAATAAAACCCAGATAAGTTTACTATTTGACTTTTTTTCTTTATTATAATTATAGTTGTTATTCATTTTGATTTATCTGATAAACGGAAGTGAAATTAACAAATGTATGGAGATTTAACATCCGGATATTATATCTGAAAAATGATCTTTTAGTTATAATATCATTTTTTTAATACAGCAAAAATATTATTAAATGGGAAAATGTCATTAATTCCAAAGCTTATTTTTTATATTTTTGTGTAAATTTTATAGAAAAAATAATGAGAAAAGTATTAGCACTTGCATTTATCGGAAGTTTATTCGTTATAAACTGTTCTAAGAAACCGGAAAATAATTTACAGGACAGCAACACTATGCTTGAAGAACCTGAGGCTACAACTGTGGTGGATTCTACAGCTAAGAAAGTAACTCCGGATGCATCCACAACACCTGCGCCAGCTACTCCTGAAGCCGCTAAAACAGATTCTGCTGCAGCAAAAAAATAATGAAGAAATTCCTTTTGACAGGAGCTATGGGATTGTTGATCCTTTCCTGTTCTAAAAAAGAAAATACGGAGGTGCCGAGTATGTCTTCCGAAACATCCGCTGTTTCGGAACCGGCAAAGACTAATCTTTCAGGTGACCAGATCATCGAAACATTAGACTGTTCAGGATGCCATGCCGTCAATGAGAGAATGATAGGACCTTCTTATAAGGAAATTGCAGAAAAGTATTCTGAAAAAGATATTGAACTGCTGGCTTCCAAGATCATAGAAGGGGGAAGCGGAGTTTGGGGTGGCGTTCCGATGGCTCCTCATCCACAGGTATCTAAAGAAGATGCAAAAAAAATGGTAGAATATATTCTGAGTCAGAAAAAATAAATATGGCTGCCGAAAAATCCAGTCTGCACACAAGAAATCTGCATCGCAATCCCTATGATTTTGATCAGCTTATTTCTTGTGTGCCAGAACTGAAACACTATGTCTTCGTTAATGCTTATAAAACAAAGACCATTAATTTTAGTCTTCCCAAAGCGGTAAAATTGCTTAACCAGGCATTACTTTTACATTTTTATCATATTAAAAACTGGGATATTCCCGAAAACAATCTGTGTCCTCCTATTCCCGGACGGGCCGATTACATCCACTATATCGCCGATCTTATCGCCGGACAGCAGTCTGAAATCCCGACAGGAACTTCTGTATCTGGTTTAGATATCGGAACAGGCGCCAACCTTGTTTATCCTTTACTGGCTCACAGGTCTTATGGATGGAAAATTTTGGGGACAGATATTAATAAAGATTCTTTGGAAAATGCACAGCATATTTTAGATCAAAATCCGGATTTGTTGCCTGTCGTTCAATTAAAACAACAGCCTGATCTCAATCATATCTTCAAAAATATCGTTGAATCTGGAGACCGTTTTACATTTTCTATGTGTAATCCTCCTTTCCATGATTCCGAAGAATCTGCGCTAAAAGGAAATCTCAGAAAAACAAAGAATATCAATACATCAAAGTCTAAAAAGCCTCTCCTTAATTTTGGCGGACAGCAGGCAGAATTGTGGTGTGAAGGTGGAGAAATTGCTTTTATCTCAAACATGATTGAAGAAAGTGTTCAGTATTCCTCCCAGGTCCTTTGGTTTACGTGTTTGGTATCTAAAAAAGATAATCTTTATAAATTGACCACACTTTTAAAGAAGGTCAAAGCATCAGACATTAAAACTATCGATATGGCTCAGGGACAAAAAGTGAGCAGGATGCTGGCCTGGACATTTATTCCGGAGAAGGAAAGGAAGGGGTGGATATAAAAATGTCAATGGTTAATTTGGCTGCATAGGTCAAAGGTCAATGATAATCCTACCAAAAAAATCATGGTGAAGCAGATTCGCTATTGATAATTTACGCTTAATCCGCTAACAGTCAGTGATAATCTCCGCCGGCAAGCAAATTCACAATTCATAATTGACAAATCACTAAAAATGCCTAAATTTGTACGCTTTTAGAAAAATAAGAAATGCAATTATCAGAACAAGAAATCATTAGAAGAGAAAAGCTGAATAAGCTTACTGAAATGGGAATTAATGCATTCCCTGCGGAAGAGTATACGATTACAGATACTACAGAATCTATAAAACAGGATTTTTCTGAGAATAAACAGGTGAAGATCGCTGGTAGATTGATGTCCCGCAGAATTCAGGGGAAGGCTTCTTTTGCTGAATTGCAGGACTCTAAAGGTAAGATCCAGGTTTATTTTAACAGAGACGAAATCTGTCCGGGTGAAGATAAAGAGCTTTATAATGAAGTATACAAACACCTTTTGGATATCGGTGATATTATCGGTATCGAAGGAACTTTATTCACTACTCAGGTAGGCGAAATGACGATTTTGGTAAAAAACTTTACACTTCTTACCAAAGCTTTACGCCCGCTTCCTCAGGCTAAAACTGACGAAAATGGAGTAGTGCATGACGGATTTACAGATCCTGAACTGAGATACAGACAGCGTTATGTAGATTTAACGGTTAATCCGCAGGTGAAAGAGATCTTCGTAAAAAGAACAAAAATGTTCAATGCGATGAGAACTTTCTTCAACGATGCCGGATATTTTGAAGTGGAAACGCCTATTCTGCAGTCGATTCCGGGAGGAGCGGCAGCAAAACCGTTTATCACGCATCACAATGCTTTAGATATTCCATTATATTTAAGAATTGCCAACGAACTATATCTGAAAAGACTGATTGTTGGGGGCTTTGACGGGGTTTATGAGTTCTCTAAAAACTTCAGAAATGAAGGAATGGACAGAACGCACAATCCTGAATTTACAGCTATGGAGATTTATGTAGCTTACAAAGATTACAACTGGATGATGGATTTCACGGAAAAACTTCTGGAATTCTGTGCCGTTCAGGTGAATGGAAGTGCGGAATCTACTTTCGGAGAGCATACCATCAATTGGAAAGCGCCTTATCCAAGAGTTTCTATGACAGAAGCAATCCAAAAATATACAGGTTTCGATATCACCGGAAAGACTGAACAGGAACTGTTTGATTTTGCTAAATCTATCGGAATTGATGTAAATGAAACGATGGGGAAAGGAAAATTAATCGATGAGATCTTCGGTGAAAAGTGTGAAGGAAACTTTATACAGCCAACTTTCATCACGGATTACCCGATTGAGATGTCTCCATTAACAAAGAAACACAGAAGCAAAGAAGGCTTAACAGAGCGTTTTGAATTAATGGTTTGCGGAAAAGAGATTGCCAATGCGTATTCCGAGTTAAATGATCCTATTGATCAGAGAGAGCGTTTCGAATCCCAAATGGCTCTATCCGAAAGAGGAGACGATGAAGCAATGTTTATCGACCAGGATTTCCTGAGAGCACTGGAATATGGAATGCCTCCAACTTCCGGATTAGGAATCGGGATGGACAGGCTGATCATGTTCCTTACAAACAACGCATCCATCCAGGAAGTATTATTCTTCCCTCAGATGAGACCGGAAAAAACCGTTCCTCAGATTGAATTGGGTGAGGATGAAAAGGTGATTCTTGAGATCCTTAATTCTCAGGAAGAACCGTTTACTTTAGCTGAAGTGAAAGAAAGAAGCCAGTTATCCGGTAAAAAATGGGATAAAGCATCTAAAACTTTGACGAAGAATAATCTTGTGAAAGTGGATAAGATTGATGAGGTTCTTTTGATGAAACTGGCATAAGCTTTAAATATTTAAAACAAATTAAAAACCGGTACAGAATCATTCTGTACCGGTTTCTTTTTTCCATTTCCGAAGCTGTGTCCTGAAATTCTTAAAAGGAGCAGCAGTATTGATATGTATCCATTTCCAGACGGGCCATTTCGCAGGCGTTGTAGCCCATTCTCTCTGTTCAGGAACAAATAGAGTTTTGTGATCAAGGGTTTCAATCCATTTTATAATTTCATTGACCTGATTCTTCAGAAGCTCTCTTTGTTGGTGAAGGCTTAAAGCTCCGTATTTTTTATAAAAAGAGTCATATAATCCGCCTAAATTATTCCACTTATAACCAAGTGCCGGAGTCTGCACTTCTATTCCTTTCTTTTCATCCGATTCCCACTGCAGCAGAAGATGGGTCCAGCCAAGCTGATACGATATATTCTGTGAAGGACTTTTATCAACTCCAGGTTTCAGTATGTCTTTTTTGTCTTCAGAAATACCATCAAACTCTTTATCATAAAGCAGATAATTCTGTTTTATTGCTTCAATAAGTTCTGTCTTGTCTTTATACTGTACCATATTATTTTCTCTGTCTGCTGAACGAGGCCATCAGATAAAACAAAAACGGGAGAATAAACAAAGAGCCGAGCATCAATGCCCAACCTAGAGCATTAATAGTTTTCGGAGGTGCCATATGTTCAAGAAGCGAAAGGTGCTGTCCATTCCCCAGTAAAATAATATCAGGATTATGCTGGTAAGTAGCGGCAACCAGGATCATGACCATTTGGAATCCTGCCAGTGCGCGTACAGGAAGCAGTTTCCGCTGATGCAGAGCACGGAGGATCAGTCCTAAAGCTACTGTAGCAAAAGATATCGCCATAACGCCTAATGGCTTTGAAAAGACCCACATCACAAGAGGAATATCGGAAATATAAGCTGTTAGAAACACCAGCATCCCTGTGATCACTACAAATACCATGGTCTGTCTGGATTTTTTGATCATCAGGGTAAGATCAGCCTTGTCGCGTGTTTCTCTTAATGAAAATATAGAGGCCAGATAAGCACAAAGCGCTACGGTAAACAATCCTACAGAAACTCCAAACCAGTTCAGCCAGCTGAAAATATATAGATCTAAAAATCCTACCGCATCAGGATTGATAGAGTGTGAAACGGTAGCGGCTGCGATGAGCCCTAAGAAAAAGGGAGTTAACAGACTTGCATAATAAAAGATTTGAGTATATAAAACCTGCCAGTTATCTTTCACAGCATCATAATGTCTGAATGTAAAGGCCGTTCCCCTTGCAATAATCCCTAAAAGCATCAGTACCAATGGGATATGGAGATAGGTCGACATGGTCGTGTAAATCTCAGGAAATCCCACAAAAAGGATAACGATCGCAATGATCAGCCACATATGGTTGGCTTCCCATACCGGTGCAATGGACTGATACATGATCTGCTCTGTTTTGTGACGGGCTTTTTTATGGGTGAAAAGCTCAACAATTCCGGCTCCGAAATCAGCGCCGCCCAGAATGATATAAAGGCAGATGGAAAGCCACAGAAATCCTATAACAACGTAGATCATGATTTTTTGTTTTTATCGTTAAACTGAGCGTCTGTAGGGTCATAAAGTTTAGGAACCATCTGGATCTGTCTCCTCAAAAGGAAGATGATGATCAGGGATAATGATACAAAGATGGCCGTAAAGAAGTAAAATGAATACTGTATTCCCGGCATAGGTGTTACAGCATCTGCCGTTTTCATAATTCCATAAATGATCCAGGGCTGTCTTCCGACCTCAGTCACTGTCCATCCCGCTTCCAGGGCAATATATCCGAAAGGTGTTGCAATCAGGAATGTTTTTAAAAGCCAGTTTTTGTTCAGCCATTCCTTTTTGAAAAAGAAAGCGTACAGATAAATACTTCCGATGATAATCATCACCACACCGAAGAAAATCATGATTTGGAAAGCGTAATGGACAACGGCTACCGGAGGCCATTCATCGCGTGGGAAATCATTTAATCCTTTTACTTCATGGTTAAAATCATTGCTCACCAGGAAACTTAACACTTTTGGAATTTTTACTGCATATTTCACCTCTCCTTTTTCTTCATCAGGAATTCCTCCAATAACGAAAGGGGCTCCTTTTTCAGTTTCAAAATGAGCTTCCATTGCAGCCAGTTTAATAGGTTGTCTTTCCGCAACGGATTTAGCAGCTACATCACCACTTAAAGGCGCGCCAAATGCTCCAATTAATGCAAAACCTGCAGCAATCCTGAATGCTTTTGTATGGAATTCAACATTTTTTTTCTTCATGATTAAAAAGGCATGAACTCCTGCTACGGCAAATCCTGTTGCACAGAATGCCGCGACCGTCATATGAAGTGCCTGCGGAAACCATGCATCATTAAACATAGCCTTTATAGGATCTATATTGGTATACTGTCCGTTGATATAATCAAAGCCCGTTGGTGAATTCATCCAGGCATTGGCTGCCACTACCAGAATTCCGGAAGCCAGTCCGCTTAAACCTACCAAGAATCCACAGAACCAATGGAACCATTTATTAAATTTTTCCCAGCCATAGAGAAAGAATCCAATGGCAATAGCCTCAATAAAAAATGCAGTTCCCTCAAGAGAAAACGGCATTCCGAAGATGGGTCCGGCATGTTTCATGAATCCCGGCCACAGAAGGCCGAGCTCAAAAGAAAGCATGGTCCCCGAAACGGCACCGGTGGCAAAAAGAATAGCAACTCCTTTGCTCCAGGCTTTTGTAAGGCCTTTATATACTTCGTTATTGGTCTTAAGGTATTTCCAGTGGGCAAAGGCCATCAGAAAAGGCATTACCATTCCCACACAGGCGAAAATGATATGAAAACCCAGCGAGAGGGCCATCTGCGCGCGGGCTGCAATAAAATCATCCATACGATCAACTTTTGAGTAAATAAATTTAAGGATAAATTACGGATGTATAATATGATTTAATACAGTTGGCTTTTGAGAAATAGATAATAACTTTAATCTTTTTTTCTGATGAAATAATTTTCTTTTTTTCACTAAAAGTCCTGTCTTTTTTTGACATATTTTAACTTTCATAAGTCGAAAAAAATCACGATATTTGTAGGTCTTTGCATTACGCAAAATTATTAATTTTTATATGAGTCAAAAACAATATACAGCTAGCAGTATCCAGGCCTTAGAAGGTATGGAACACGTACGATTAAGACCATCAATGTACATTGGAGATGTAGGAGTAAGAGGTCTTCATCATTTGGTTTATGAGGTAGTAGATAACTCTATTGATGAGGCTTTGGCAGGGCATTGTGATACTATTTTAGTAAAAATTCATAAAGGAGAAGCAATCTCTGTAAAAGATAATGGTAGAGGAATTCCTGTAGATTTCCACGAAAAAGAGCAGAAATCTGCCCTTGAGGTGGTAATGACCAAAATTGGAGCAGGAGGAAAATTTGATAAAGATTCTTACAAAGTATCAGGAGGTCTGCATGGAGTTGGGGTTTCTTGTGTGAATGCATTGTCAACTTTATTAGTAGCTACCGTTAGCCTTGATGGAAAATTATATCAGCAAAAATATTCAGAAGGTAAAGCCCTTACAGAGGTTGACGTAATTGGAACTACGACTGAAAGAGGAACAGAAGTCTTCTTCCAGCCGGATGGTACAATCTTTCAGGAGCTTGTGTATAACTATGATACCCTTGCTACAAGGTTACGTGAACTGGCTTTCCTTAATAAAGGAATTACAATAACTCTTGTTGATGAAAGAACAGAGAACGAAGACGGATCTTACGCAATGGAAGTTTTCCATTCAGAAGGAGGTCTAAAAGAGTTTGTTGAATTTATCGACGGAAACAGGGAGTCTATTATGGAGAATGTGATCTTCATGGAAGCAGAGAGAGATGATATTCCTGTAGAAGTTGCCATGCGTTATAATACGTCATTCAGTGAAAACCTTCACTCTTACGTTAATAACATCAATACGCATGAAGGGGGAACTCACCTGGCAGGTTTCAGACGTGCTTTGACAAGAACACTGAAGAAATATGCTGATGATCTGGGAATTCCTGCTAAAGAAAAAGTAGAAATTACAGGAGACGATTTCCGTGAAGGATTGACAGCTGTAATTTCTGTAAAAGTAATGGAACCTCAGTTTGAAGGGCAGACCAAAACAAAACTAGGAAACTCCGAGGTTTCAGGTGCTGTAGATAAAATAGTAGGAGAAATGCTTACTAATTTCTTAGAGGAAAACCCTAATGAAGCGAAAATTATCGTTCAGAAAGTAGTTTTAGCTGCAAAAGCAAGACAGGCTGCTAAGAAAGCCCGTGAAATGGTTCAGAGAAAATCTCCTATGGGTGGTTCGGGACTTCCGGGAAAACTATCTGACTGTTCATCTAAAGATCCGGCAGAATCTGAATTGTTCCTTGTGGAGGGAGATTCTGCAGGCGGAACTGCAAAACAGGGTAGAGACAGACATTTCCAGGCTATTTTACCTTTGAGAGGTAAGATTCTGAATGTTGAAAAATCTATGCTTCACAAAGTATATGACAACGAGGAAATTAAGAATATCTATACCGCTCTTGGTGTTTCCGTAGGAACAGAAGAAGACAGTAAAGCCCTAAACATGGCTAAACTGAGATATCATAAAGTAGTGATTATGACCGATGCCGATATCGATGGGTCTCACATATCTACCCTGATCCTTACCTTCTTCTTCAGATTTATGAAGGAACTTATTGAAAACGGATATATTTATATCGCTCAGCCGCCTTTATATTTATTAAAGAAAGGGAACAAGAAAGTATACGCCTACAACGAGAAAGAGCGTGAAGAATTTACTTTAGAAATGGCTCCGGACGGAAAAGGCGTAGAAGTTCAGCGTTATAAAGGTCTTGGGGAAATGAATCCTGAACAGCTTTGGGAAACAACCCTGAACCCTGAACACAGAATATTAAAGCAGGTAACGATTGATAATGCGGTAGAGGCTGACAGTATATTCTCAATGCTGATGGGAGATGAGGTTCCGCCAAGAAGAGAATTTATCGAGAAAAATGCAAAATATGCCAAGATTGATGTATAATTGTTATTAAAAATATATTGAGAAAAGCTTCTATTTATTAGAAGCTTTTTTTATGCCTTTGTTTAAACTGGAAAATTTTTAAATATAAATGTTGAAAAAAAGAATTCCACGAAAAAATGATAAAAATATCCTCATTTAGAGATATAAACTATTAAAATTATAATATAAAAACAAATTTATGATGAAGTATTTTCTAATAGTATTATTATTTATATTAAAATAAAAAATTAACATTTATTAAGATTTTATTATTTTTGCCCAACTTTAATAACCATGATGAAAATTATAATTATTGGGGCCTTATCTACAGCCTCTTTGTATTTTGCACAGACTTATCCTGTTTCTGCCATTCCTGAAAACCTGAAGAAGAACGCCAATGTTGTCATCAGAAAGGATTTTACAACAGCTCAGATTAATAAAATTGATGAAATAAAGTATCAGCATAATACGGTAACCACAGTTTTAAATAAAGACGGAGATTCTAAAGCGCAGGTTTATATTCCTTATCAGAAAGGAGACAATATTTCTGATGTAAAAGTTACCGTATATGATGAATCCGGAAAGAAAGTAAAAAGCTTTTCCAAATCAGATTTTGGTGATTTTGCCAACAATACCCAAGGTGTATTTTATTCAGACAACAGAATTTTGGCATTGCCCTATACTTCTGCGTATTATCCGTATACCATTGATTTCTCGTATCAGATCACCAATGAGAATACCATTTTTATTCCTGATTTTATGCCTTTTTCTTCTCCCAACACAGCTTTGGAAGAAGCAGAGTTCAAAGTGATCAATAAATCCGGGATCGACCTTAAAACGAAAACCTATCCCTCAAAATATAACTATACTTCTGTGTCCATAGCTGATAATGGCAATGAAAAGACCTATTCCTATAAAAATGTCCCGGCAATAGACGATGCCCTGATGCTGCCTCAGCCTGAAAAAATTCTGCCTAAAGTAAGTTTTGCCCTGGCTAAATTTAATTTAGAAGGTAAACAGGGAACATTGAACAGCTGGACAGATTTTGGAACCTGGTATTATACTAACCTGGTAGAACCTGTTGCTGCCTCTACTCCTGCCATTAAAGCTGAAGTGGCTGCTTTGAAACTGGAGGGTACAACAGAGGAAAAAGTAAAAAAGATCTATCAGCACATGCAGTCGAAAACCAGGTATATATTTGTTGGGTTAGGAATCGGAGGATGGCTGCCTATGCTTCCGGATGAAGTTCAGAAGAAAGGATACGGAGACTGTAAAGGTCTTACCAATTACATGAAAATCTTATTGAACGAGGCTGGAATTCCTTCTCATTACTGCGTGATCAATTCCGGCTCATCGCAGGTGTCTTTCGATCCGGATTTTCCATCTATGGGTGGGAATCATGCGATCCTGATGGTCCCTACGGAAAAAGGAAATATATGGCTGGAAAATACCTCCCAGCAGATTGCTTTTAACCATTTAGGTTACAGTACTGCGGACAGAAATGTTCTTGCTGTCACCAAAAAAGGGATAGAACTTATCAATACACCTGCCTATACAGCTGAACAGAACAGGGAAAAACAGATTTTAAAAATTAATCTTACAGAAGACAACAGCATCAACGGAGAAATCCAGTTTGCTTATACCGGAAGTCAGTATGATAATAATTTGCCTTACGCTTATTTATCACCAAAAGAGAGAATTGAGGCCATGAAAGCGAGATTTGATGTTCTGAGTTTTGAAAAAGTTGAAATGAAAGATTTTGTCAATGATAAAGATAATGCAGTGATAAAATTCAATGTAGATTTTAAGGCGAATAATTACTCCAAAAATACAGGAACGAACTTAATTTTCAGAGCGGTGCCTATTTTCGCCAACAATTATTATAAATCAGATGAGAACAGGGAACTTCCATTTGAAATAGGACAGTCGTTCCAGGATGAATATGAAATTGATTTTATCATTCCTAAAAATTATAAAATTGATGAAGTTCCAGAGAACGTTACCATCAATTCTGAATTTGGAACCTATCAACTGAATATTGTAAAAAACGGCGAATCGTTGAAAGTGACACGATTCATTAAAATTAACAAAGGAATATTTCCGAAAGAAAAATATAACGATTACGTAAGCTTCAGAAAAAAGACTCTTAATACCGATAATTCCAAAATTTTACTGACTAAAATTTAACCATGAAAAAAATAATACTAACAGCGTTCTGCTTCGGAGCTTTGCTTTATATAAACGGTCAGAAACATGAATTTCTTGATCCGCCTAAATTTAACAATGCTGATCTGTCCAAAACAAAATCAACGCTGGATGAAAATGCACCGGCTGAAATTTTATATAAATCAGTACATTTTGATATTGATACTTCCACAGGAGATCTTAGGAAAAAGGTTTTTTACAGAGTCAAGATTTATGATAAAGATAAAGCAGAAGACTGGTTGAATCTTGAAATTCCGTTACACAAAAGTACTGGTGGCCATGAAGAGATTTTAAATAAAATGAAAGCTTTTGTATATAATCTCGAAAACGGAGCTGCAGTCGCTACGAAAGTAGATAAGAGTTCAAAATACAAGAGCAAGGAAAGCAAATATACAACCATTACCAAATTTGCTTTTCCCAATGTAAAGAACGGATCGGTTATAGAATACCAGTATGAAGTCTCATCACCCTTTTTATATTCAGTTCCACAGATCATAATAGAGTCTGATGCCCCTTCTCTGTATACCGAATATATTCTGGACAGTCCTTCATATATAGCCTATAATGTAAATTATACAGGCTCATTGTCTCCAAAGTACAGAATGGTGGAAGAAAAAAATATGTACGGAATTCCATTTAAAACCTACAGATTCGGGTATGAAAATCTGAAAGGATTCAAAACTGAGAAATTTGTTAAAAATGACAGAAATTACCGTACAAAAGTAAGTGCAGAACTCCACTCGACTAATTTTAGAGAACTTAAAATGCATTCATCTTCCTGGGAAGAAATCAAAGAAAAGCTGTATAAAGACGAAGATTTTGGGGAAGAGATGAAAAAAACAAAACTGGTTAAAGAAAATGTAGCCTCAATTATTTCAGGTCTCAATTCCGATGCTGAAAAAGCCGATGCCATTTTTAATTATGTAAAAAATACATTCACCTGGAACAAAGACAGAGGAATTTACATAGAAGACGGAATAAAGAAGCTGATAGAAACCAAAACCGGAAATGCTGCAGAAATAAACCTTTTGCTTGTCATGATGCTTAGAGAAGCAGGACTGAAAGCAGATCCTCTTGTTATTTCCACTGTAGACAACGGCTTGATCAACCTGACTTCTCCCAGCATAGTCGGGATGAATTTTGTTATTGCTACTGTTAAAATAAAAGACGCTCTTAATCTCTATGATGCCACTTCAAAGCAGTCGTCAATGAACAATCTGCCGCCAAGAGACTGGAATCAGTATGGTGTTCTCATGGCTAAGGATAAAGCCGCGCTGATGCAGATGGGAAATACGACAACCAGTTTCAATTATCTTACCACAGAAGCAAAAATCAATGAAGATGGCAGTATTTCCGGAACATATTCCGACAAGGATACGGGTTCATATGCCATGTTTGCCAAGGAAAGCTATGACGAAAATGCTGAAAAATATAAAAAGCAGTATAAAGAAAACTTCTCCATAGATTTTACAGGAATTGATATCAAAACTCTGGAAAATGGGGATTTCGAAAGTACAATGAAATTCTCTTCAGACAATCTGATCGATAAGATCGGGAAGAAAATGATCATCAATCCAATGCTTTTCCTAAGCAAAAATTCTAATGAATTTGATCAGACCGATGAAAGAAAATATCCCATCGACTTTATTTCTTCAATTACTAAGGTGAAAAAAGTAATCCTGGAAATACCGGAAGGTTATGTTATAGAAGCAATGCCTAAAAGTAAAAAGATTGTTACAGAAGATAAGGAAATCGAGTACAGCTATATTGCCGAGCAGAAAGGTAATAAGCTTGAAATAATCTCTACTACAAAAATTGCAAGTCCGGACTATCCTAAAGAATATTATCCTGCATTCAAACAGATTTGGGGAACCGCTTCAAAAAGTGAAAACCAGGTGATAAGCCTGGTCAAAAAATCGTAGAAGAGAGTTTTCTCAGACGATTATTAGATCAAATAAAAAATAATTTTGCAAAACCATTCATTTTTGAATGGTTTTTGCATGTACTCCCGAAAGATATAATTATGAAAAACACCATTGCCATTCTGGCAGTTTCTTCCCTTCTCGCTTTTTCGGCTTGTAAAAAAGGAGAAAATACAAATCTACCTGATCAAACAGAAACTTCCCAACCGGAAAAATTCATAGTGGATTCCGTGAAAGTGAGCGATTCCTCAAAGATTGCAGATTCATTAACCATAGCCTTCGCTTCCAAACTGCTCGTTTTCCCAACGCTGAAAGACAAACAATTGCTGGACAGTATCTATTTTCAAAATAAAGGAATCAGAGACTTCTCTAAAAAAGGACTGCAGGTATTTCTGGATAATGAAAAAAATAAATATTTCAGTTCTGTAAAAAGCGACAGTAAAGACTGGATTTCAGATATTTCCTATGCGCAAAAATGGTATACAAATACCCAGATGAAACTGGTTTCAGCTGATAATGATTATATGCATATTGGATATGAATGGAGTTCCTATGAAGGCGGAGCCCACGATAATTATGGATTTTCAGAAAGGATTTTTGACCTTAAAAACAATAAAAAGCTGGAACTTAAAAATATTACTTCAATGCCGAAAACCCAGCTGGAAGCTATATTAATGAAGAATATTAATAAAGTACATAGCGGAACAATGGACAATGAAGGCGAGGTGAAGAATTCAGACATGCTGCTGGTAGAAGTCATTCCTGCCACAGATAATTTCTACTTTGACCAGAAGAATCTATACTTCCATTACAGTCCGTATGAGATTACCGCTTTTGCAGCCGGAGATATCATCATTCCTGTATCCTGGGAAGAACTGAAAGGGACACTGAATGCAGAATTCAAAGAAAGAATGAAAATAAAGTAAATTAATGCTTCCGGATCTGGAAGCATTTTCTATTTTTGCGGTAATGGAAAAAGTAGCTTTTATCATTAATCCCTTTTCGGCCAAAAAAAATTATCAGCCGTTCCTTGACGAACTTCAAAAAAAGGTTGACAATCCTTTGTATTATATCTCCGAATCTATTCCGGCGACAGATGATTTTATCAGAGCAAATTTTGATCATATTGATGTCTTTGTGGCTATCGGAGGGGACGGAACTATTTCCACCGTGGCTAGAAATCTTATTAATACGGATAAAATTCTGGCTATTTTTCCAGCCGGATCAGGCAACGGCTTTTCCAATGAGACTAAATTCAGTAAAAACCTGGATGAGCTTTTAGAAAAAATTAAAACCAGAGCATCCAGAAAGATTGATACTTTTACCGTTAATGACAGGCTGTCTATCAATGTTTCAGGAACCGGATTTGACGGAAAAGTAGTTAAAGAATTTGAAAAAACCAACCGGGGATTCAAAAACTATATCAAAGTATCTCTGAAGACATTTTTCAATTATAAACCTATCAAGGTTAAATTCTTTGATGAAGCCTATCAGCAGTATAATGGGAAATACCTGATGCTGAATATAGCGAACACACGCCAGTTTGGAAACAATGCTTATATTGCTCCTAATGCAAGTAAAAGTGACGGACTGGTAGATATGGTGCTGGTGAAAAAGTTCCCACTGACCTATTCCGCTCTTTTTGCTTTCAGAATGTTTACCAAAAGACTGAAAGATGATGATTATGTAACTTATCTGCCTGTTTCGGAAATTTCATTTAAAGTAACCACCAAAAACTGGCATCTTGACGGGGAGTTTAATAAGATAAAATCACCCGTTCATGTAAAAGTTTTACCAGCAAGTCTGAATATTTTGATTTGATTTTTCAGTCATTGCGAAGAGCGAAACGGTTAAGCAATATCAAAATAACATAGTAAGGAAGCTTGAAGCTGGAAGGGGGAGTTATTGAAGTCGTAAAAAAACTATACTTCAGTTTTGTTATTTTTTAAGACTATTAATTATTAGCCCAATAGTAACTTCTGGCATTCCTCTTCCAGCTTCCGGCACTTTAATCTTAATGTCAAACCTCAAGCTTCTTCTCAATTTCATTCGGATGATCCAGGCAATACTGCAGCTGTGTCTTATCCAGCTGCTTCTCCCAGTTGGCTACAACTACCGTAGCTACCGAGTTTCCAACCACATTCGTTAAAGCCCTGCATTCACTCATAAATTTATCGATTCCCAGAATAAGAGTCATTCCTGCAATGGGTATCTCAGGAACCACAGCCAGTGTTGCTGCTAATGTTACAAATCCTGCTCCCGTAACACCTGCGGCACCTTTTGAGCTTAGCATGGCTACCAAAAGAAGCATCAGCTGTTTTTCCAGCGGAAGATCAATATTCAGAGCCTGCGCTATAAACAGAGAAGCCAGTGTCATATAAATGTTTGTTCCATCCAGGTTAAAAGAATATCCTGTGGGTACTACAAGTCCGACGATCGCTCTTGAGCAGCCTGCCTTTTCCAGCTTTTCCATAATTCCCGGAAGTGCTGATTCGGAAGAACTGGTTCCTAAGACCAATAGAAGTTCTTCTTTCAGGTAAAACATCAGCTTGAAAATACTGAATCCATTATACCATGCAACCGCTCCCAAAATAATGACAACGAAAAGAATAGAGGTGATATAGAAGGTTCCTACTAAAAATATTAGGTTCAGGACAGAATGAAGGCCATATTTTCCAATCGTAAATGCCATAGCACCGAAAGCCCCGATTGGTGCCAGCTTCATCAGCATATGGACAATTTTAAAAATCGGGGTAGAAAGATCCTGTAGGAAATCCGTTACTTTCTGGCTTTTTTCTTTAGTCAGAACCAGTGCGATCCCCATCAGAATAGCTACCAGAAGAACCTGAAGGATATTTTCACCGACCAGCGGACTGAAAAGGGTTTCCGGAATAATATTCATGACAAAACCGGTCAGGGTAGTGTCGTGAGCCTTCTGCTGATACTGCGAAACATCGCCTGATAGAGTAGCAGGATCAATATTTAAACCGTGTCCCGGCTGTAAAATATTTCCTACGATTAATCCGATAATGAGGGCTAAAGTGGAAAAAGTAAAGAAATAAATCATCGCTTTTACCGCAATACGGCCAACTTTTTTGAGATCGGTCATATGAGCGATCCCTAAAGTAAGAGTAATGAAGATTACCGGAGCAATGATCATTTTTACCAGTTTGATAAATCCATCACCGAGCGGTTTCATTTTTTCACCCAGTTCAGGATAAAACCTTCCCAGAAGTATACCGGCTGCTATGGCAATAATAACTTGGAAATAAAGCTGTTGATAGAATTTTTTAGCTTTCAATGGATTCTTTTTTGATTTTGAACGCGGAAAATTAAGAATTTTTATCTTAAAACATGACGAAAGTCAGTAAATTAATGATTTTAAGATAAAGCGTGAATGAGAAGAAAAGAGAGATTGGGATTTTAAAAACTTTTAAAAGTGATTCTTTATAAAAATGCTTCGACTCCGCTCAGCATGACACAGTTTACACCAACATTGTCGTGCTGAGCGGAGTCGAAGCATGTATAAACAGAACCCGGATTTTGCTTACTCCACCGCGACAGAATCATCCCCGCGGCCGTCTGCCACAGCATGGATATTTCCGTTGTCGTCCATCAGGATTAGTTCTGTTTTTCCGATGTATTTTATTTTTTCTATTACGTAATTTTTACTTTTAAGCGCTGTAATTGTACTTTCAGGGAAATTATTTTCTACCGTAATTTTCTCAGGAAGCCACTGATGATGGAATTTCGGTGCATTCACAGAAATATTGGCATTCAGTTTAAAATCTACCACATTCACGATAGACTGATAAACTGAAGTGGGAATTGTTGTTCCGCCCGGTGTTCCCACCACCATATAAGGTTTCCCGTTTTTGAGCAGGATGGTAGGAGTCATGGAAGAAAGCATTCTTTTATTTGGCTGTATAGAGTTGGCTTCTCCTCCTACGGCTCCAAACATATTCGGAACTCCAGGTTTGATAGAGAAATCATCCATTTCATTATTTAAAAAGAAACCTGCGCCTGAAACCACAACTTTACTTCCATAATATCCGTTAAGGGTAGTCGTCACAGAAGCTGCATTTCCCTCTTTATCAATAACGGAAATATGGGTGGTTTGGGTAGATTCTTTTGGCTGGCTGATGATTTTCCCGACTTCTGAACTTGGTGTAGCCTTACTGAAACTGAAGCTTTTCCATCTGTTTTTTAAATACGAATCGGAAATCAGATAAGTGGTTTTATCTTCAATAAAATCCGGATCGCCCATGTATTCTGCTCTGTCTGCAAAAGCTCTTCTTTCAGCTTCCGTCATGATTTGTACAGCCTCCGTTGAATTTTGCTGGTATTTTTCCAGATTTTCGTATCCTGCCATCGTCAGCATCTGGGCGAGCAATACGCCACCACTGGACGGAAGAGGCATAGTAACTACACGACTTCCTTTATAGTCGAATTCCAAAGGTTTTCTTTCTGCTGTTTTATAATTTTTAAGATCCTCCAAAGTAATGATTCCGTTACCTTTCTTCATTTCCGAGACCATAAGTTCAGCTGTTTTTCCTTCATAGAATCCTTTTGCTCCCAGTTTCTGGATCAATCTCAATGTTGCAGCCAGTTCTTTCTGAACTAAAAGATCACCGGCCTTCCAGGGTGTGTCTTTTACAAAAGCAATAGACGATTTGTTGTGTTTTAAGAAATTTTCCTTGTGTGTATTCAGCATATTGGCTTCCATTTCTGTAATGGTGAATCCTTTTTCAGCGAGATCAATAGCAGGCTGAATGATCTTGTCCATGGGAAGCTTGCAGTATTTTAAAGTCGCAAAAAAGCCGGAGATACTTCCCGGTACACCTACGGCCAGTCTTCCGTATTGGGAAAGATCTGTATCCGCCTTTCCATTTTTATCAACATACATGTCCTTAGATGCTTTTTTAGGAGCTGTTTCTCTGTAATCCAGGGTGAATTTTTCACCATTGTTTTTAACGCCTACTAAAAAGCCGCCGCCACCAATGTTTCCGGCCTGAGGATAAACTACAGCAAGAGCATACTGTGTTGCTACAACAGCATCATAAGCATTTCCACCCATCTTCATTACTTCGGCTCCTGCTTCGCTGGCAAGGGGATGCGCAGAAACTACTACACCTTTATTCTTTACTTTTACCTCCTTTATGATGTTGAAATCAGCAAACTGGGCAGATGAAAAATTAAATGCCATAAATAAGGCAGCCAGAAATATTCGTTTCATAAGATTATGTTTAAGACAAAAGTAGATAATTTTAAAGAAACAGACCTGCCTTTAATAGGTGTTTATCACTAAAGTATTTCATAAATTATCTATTTGATATGTAAAAAATCAATTGCATTGGCAAATTTTATGTAAAAATTACCTTTTTTATATTTATTGTTAATTTAATCTTTATTTTGTTGTTTTTAGTGTAATTTTATAAATTAATTACTAGTTAAAAAAATACATATGAAGAAAAATTACCAGAAAATTGCTTTGCTTGGAATATTATTTTTTATTTCCGCCAATGCCAATGCCCAAACTAAGGATTCAATAAAGACCAACCAGGTCGATGAAGTGAAAATCACTATTGGCTCAAGAAATAAAGCAAGGGTTGCTACCGACACTCCGGTGCCTGTAGACGTTATTAATATTGGTTCCCAATCAGTTTTAAGTCCTCAGATGGATCTTAATCAGATTCTGAATTATGCAGCCCCTTCTTTTACGTCTAATTCTACCACTGTAGCAGATGGGACAGACCACGTGGATCCTGCCCAGTTAAGGGGACTTGGACCCGATCAGGTATTAGTCCTGCTCAACGGAAAGAGAAGACATACCTCTTCTTTGGTCAATACTAACGGCTCGCCGGGCAGAGGTTCGGTTGGGACCGATCTTAATGCTATTCCTGCATTTGCTATTGAGAGGCTGGAAGTGCTGAGAGACGGAGCTTCTGCACAATATGGTTCTGATGCTATTGCAGGGGTGATTAATGTCATCATGAAGAAAAACACCAATGCTTTTACAGCTGCTATTACAGCAGGAGCTTTCAATTCTAAAGGAGCCAATGACCATCATGGAGGATGGGACGGCGGGAAATATCAGGTAGATCTGAATTACGGGACTAAAATCGGGACCAATGGATTTATCAATTTCACGGCAAGTTTATTGAGCAGAGACGATACCAGAAGAGCTATGGCTGCAAGCGGAGATATTTTTAATGCCTATAATGCCATTGAACAGCGAGCACTGGAAAACGGAGTGAATATTTCTTCCCTGTTTGGAAATATTGCCAATACCCCGAATACCCAGCAGATCATAGATTATATCCATCAGTATGCTCCACAAGTCGGTTATTTTACAGCACAGCAGCAGGCAGATATTCAGTCTGCGAACTCGATCACGCAATTACAGAATTTATTGAAAGTTAATGTTACTGAAAATGAATTGGCTTACAGGAAGCTAACAAGGGATGATTTTAATATGCGGGTAGGACAGTCAAAATTGATGTCCGGCCAGTTTTTTATGAATTCTGAGTTTGATCTTTCTTCATCTATGAAAGGATATGCTTTTGGGGGAATTTCTTACAGAGACGGTAATGCAGCTGGTTTTTTCAGAAGACCGAATCAAAACAGAACGTCTACGGCTTTATATCCTAACGGTTTTTTACCTGAAATAGCCTCTGATGTTATTGACCTTTCTTTTGCTGGCGGAATTAAAGGAAAATTAGGGAATGTCAATTATGACATCAGTAACACTTTTGGACAGAATACTTTTGATTATACTATTAAAAATACAGCCAATGCGTCTATGGCCTATCCCGGTAAAACGGAATTTGATGCAGGTGGACTGAGCTTTATGCAAAATACGATCAATGCAGATTTCGATACAAAATTTGACTGGCTGAAAGGTTTTAATGTAGCCTTCGGAGCCGAAGCAAGATTTGAACGGTATAAAATAGAAAATGGAGAAGAGGCGTCATGGGCGCTTTATGATATCAATGGAAGAATCCAGACGCCATCAACCGCTGCTTCTTTAAAACCAACAGATTTTTTAGGAGCTACCAGACCAGGCGGATCACAGGTATTTCCCGGTTTCAGACCTGAAAATGCTTTAAACGAAGGAAGACGTTCCGTAGCGGCTTATGTGGATACCGAACTGGATGTTACGGATAAGTGGCTTTTGAGTGCTGCTTTGCGCTATGAAAACTATTCGGACTTTGGATCTACGTTCAATTATAAAATAGCAACACGGTATAAACTGACGGATCAGATTAATATAAGAGCAGCTCATTCAACCGGATTCAGAGCTCCTTCTTTACAACAGATTTATTTCAATGCCACAGCAACCCAGTTTGTGGGAGGCACAGCATTTGAAGTAGGGACATTTTCAAATGATTCAGAAGCTGCGAAGCTCTTGGGTATTCCACAGTTGAAACAGGAAGAGTCAACGAGTTATTCCGTTGGTTTTACCGCAAAAATTCCACAGGCTAACCTTACTTTTACTGTTGACGGTTATTATATTAAGATCAAAAACAGGGTGGTTCTTACCGATCAGTTCTCAAGACCGGCCGGAACTTATGCTGACGGAAGCCCGCAAAAAAGCCTGCAGGCTCTTTTTGATAAAGCTAATGCCAATGCGGCTACATTTTTTGCCAATGCTATTGATACTCAAACTAAAGGAATAGAAGGAGTAGTGTCTCATAGAGGTAAGTTTTCCGAGAAATTTTCGTTAAATTCCGATCTGGCAGTGACGGTGTCCAAGACCAACAGGGTAGGAGATATTCATGGTTCGGATGCTTTGATTAAAGCAGGGCAGATCAACCGTTATTACTCGGAATCCAGCAGGATTTATCTTGAAGAGGCTGTACCAAGATTTAAAGCTTCTCTTAATAATGCTTTGGAAATCAGTAGATTTAATGTGCTTTTGAGAAATGTGTATTTCGGAAAGGTTACGGATCCGAATGCAATGGATGCCAATGGAGACGGTATTATAAGCGGTGAAATTATTAACGGACAGGCTGTGGCCACAGAACATCCTGTTTGGGGTGGAAAGGTCATTACAGATCTATCCGTAGGCTACAAATTCAGCAACAGTTTCAGGCTGACCATTGGAGCCAATAACTTATTTGATATTTATCCGGATAAAAATTACGGACCAACTGCGGTGAAAGTACCCGCTCTGGATAGTTCCGGTAATTTGACTTACGTTAATGCTGCTCCTATAGATCTTACCAATCAGAATCAGTTCGTTTACTCCAGAAATACATCCCAGTTCGGAATGAATGGGAGGTTTCTTTTTGCAAGAGTCAATCTGACCTTTTAGGAATTTCTTTTTGGTTATTATGAAAAAGGTATGTTTATGCATACCTTTTTTATTTTGGTTGATATGATTTTTTTACTTTTGTACAATTCTAAAAAAATATGTAAAATGGAATCCTATACGGAAAGAATACTAATTACGGGTGCTTTGGGACAAATCGGCACCGAACTGACGAACAGACTTGTTGAAATTCACGGAGCTGATAATGTTGTAGCATCGGGACTGGACAGATGGCAAAAGGGGATTACTGCCGCCGGGCATTATGAAAGAATGGATGTTACCAATACGCAGCTGGTAAAACAGGTTATTAAAGACTATGAGATCACAACAGTGTATCATTTAGCATCGCTTCTGTCAGGAACTTCAGAAAAGCAGCCAATTTTTGCGTGGAAACTGAACCTTGAACCTCTTCTTCATTTTTGCGAAATGGCGAAAGAAGGACTTCTTAAAAAGATCTTCTGGCCAAGCTCAATTGCGGTATTCGGGAAAGGAATTCCAAAACACAATGTAGGGCAGGATGTGGTTCTGAATCCTACAACAGTTTACGGGATTTCCAAAATGGCAGGAGAGAAGTGGTGTGAATATTATTTCGACAAGTATGGGGTAGATGTAAGAAGTATAAGATATCCTGGACTTATTTCGTGGAAGACTCCTGCGGGAGGTGGTACAACAGATTACGCTGTTGAGATTTTTTACGAAGCAATAGAAGAGGGAAAATATACAAGTTTCATTTCCGAAGATACAGGAATGCCGATGTTATACATGGATGATGCAATCAATGCAACATTGAAATTAATGGAAGCTCCGAAGGAAAATCTTACCGTTCGTTCCTCTTATAATTTAGGTGGAATGTCATTCACACCGAAAGAACTGTCTGAAGAAATCAAGAAAGAAATCCCTGATTTTTCTATCGATTACCAACCGGATTTCAGACAGGCTATTGCAGATTCTTGGCCGGCTTCCATTGATGATTCCGTAGCGAAAAAAGACTGGGGACTCACTTATGATTTCGGAATTTCTGAAATGACGAAGGACATGATCAAGAATCTTAAGGTGAAATTGAATAAAAATTAATTACTTAAAGTAGTTGTTTAAATAAAATGTTTTTTAACATCTGATTTTAAAAACATTATAATATTTATCTAAAATTTAATTTAAATGATTTTATTGACTTTTAACATCTTGAATATTGAAGCTCAGGCGAAAAACAGTGCAGAAATTTCTGATGTGGAAAGACTGAAAATTACAGAAGACAATACCAAAGCTATTCTTCGGATTTTAGATATTCATGATATAAAAGCAAGTTTTTTTGTGGAGATTTCTATCGCGGAAAAACTGCAGAATTTAATAAAAGCAATTTCATCCAAAGGGCATGAAATTGCTTTTTATAATTTAAATTCCAATCTTCAGGAGATTGAAAATGTTAAAAAGAATATTCAGGATCTTCTGGAAAAGCAGGTTAGGGGAATCAGGCAGAAAGACTTCAGACTTTCTCAGCAGGATTTGAAATCGATGGAGTTTAATTATGTTTCAAATATCGATAATGCTGATATCCTTTTTCCGTTCAAAAGGCTCAAAAGAGATACGGAGATCAATGAAGAAGACGGACTGAGTATTGTCCCTGAAAGTATCTCTCCATACAGCCAGCTGCCCTATAATGATTTTGTATTTCAGATCCTGCCGATGAATTATTATCAGAATATGGTTTTTGAAACCCTCAAAAATGATGACTTTGTACTGATCTATCTCAATTCATGGCAGTTCACCGATTTTAAGAAATACCGGTTTGATATTCCGTTTTACAGAAGCCTGTTTTCGGGCAAAAAAATGGAGGACAAATTGGATGCCCTCCTTGCCTGGATCAACGAAAAAGAACTGGCTACTTCCCGTATGAAGGATTATATTTTTTAGGTTTCTCGTGCAAAATTTTATAGATTTTCACATTTTGTGTTCCCGCAGATTACACAGATGTCTGCATTATACAATCTTATAATGGATTATAAGTTGTAATTTTTAACCTGAAATATTTATGTTTATTTTGAATTTGAATTAATCTACATAAGATCTGCGTAATCTGCTATCTGCGAGAGACTATTTAAGACAGTTCAAAAAGCGTAATCTCCGGTAGAACCCCAACTCTTCCCGGATAGCCCAATACACCAAATCCTCTGTTTACATACAGCATCTTTCCTTCACTTTCATAAAGATCAGCCCATTTTGGGTAACGGTACTGTACCGGAGACCATTTTACATTTTTCAGATCCAGACCAAACTGCATT